>VFQP010000116.1_pt1 | contig 226321 bp, 377 predicted proteins | sample 3512351 | NCBI WGS metagenome assembly VFQP01 (sample SAMN10412372, study PRJNA504923) | tailings metagenome | isolation source: Relicate 1 Philex TSF1 revegetated site | place: Philippines: Tuba, Benguet | collected 2017-08-29 | reverse complement strand
GTGTGTGTGTGTGTGTGTGTGTGTGTGTGTGTGTGTGTGTGTGTGTGTGTGTGTGAGATCAAGGGGGGGTGAAACGTAGGACATAACGATGTGTCAGAGGATAGTGAGGATGTCTTGTTCAATGGTGCATGCGTGCAAATAATGGTGCATACGTGCAAATGCTACCCAAACAACAATAAACAATAAAACACAGAAACAACAAACTCACCGATGCTTGTCATGCACACAGCAACACCCACATCCACACACACACAATGTACCTCAATACAACATCTGTGTCCAGCCCATGCTGTGCAGCACATGCCAATGCATCTTCCCATGCACCTGCCTCCATGAAACCCTGCACTCGAGCAACAGGCGCCACCGCCTGCCACCCAACCACCCTCCATGTGCCCTGCTCCCCCTCCCTCCCCCCCCCCCTCCCAGGGCTCCACCATGCCATCCACACACCACCGTCAGCACGAGGCGTGACAAGGGGTGGTGTGGGTGTGTCGATGGGTGGGGGTGGCGGGTCGAGGAGTTGTGTGGGGGCATGGTCGGCGGGGGTGGCGGGGACGAGGAGGGCGTGGTTGGTGGGGGTGATGATGAGCAGTGTTTCATTGGACCACCATGCCATGCGTTGTATGGCAAGCCCTGTGTGTGTGGAGGGGTGGTTGGGGGTGTGATGCTGCTCAATGAAGGACAACCTATCACTGGTTTGATATTCATGGAAAACACCATGATGTACAACAAACAACACAAAGATGTACAACAAACAACACAAACAGCCCATCAGCAAACGCAACACTCCGTGCACACAGCACATGCCATTCATGTCCATACTACACAAGCACATGTGCACAACAAGCATACACACCAAGCATATACACACCAAGCATACACACCAAGCATACACACATACCCTCTTGCTGCTGTACAGCTTGCCCCCCTTGTTCTCCCCCTTGTACAGCTGGCAATGGCAGTACCGGCAGCACACCCGGTACCTCCCTGATGTGAACTACACGCCCTCCACCCCCCGCTGCTGACACACGCAGCTGGGTCACCAAGACCATGGTGGGTGGGGCGTGGGTGGTGGGTGTGGAGATGGATGATTGTACGGGTTGATAGCAACAGATGCGATCACCAGAGGGGGAGACACATGCCGTCCATAATGTATTCTGTTGTGGGGGGGGGAGAGAGTTGGGGGAAATGAGGAGGAGGAGTGAGAGAGTGTGTGTGTGACAGAGAGTGTGTGAGAAAGTGTGTGTGTTTGTACAGTTGGAATCAGGAGGAGTATGGTGTGTTGTCTGCAAGAGGAAGGTCAATGAGGGACACAACAATACATAGCCACCTACACAATAACAACACCACAAACACACACCTTGGCACCAGTCAATGACAGCTGCAGTGACCCACAACACACAGGCACGCCACTCCCCGGCTGCAGGTGCCAGCATGCCAACAAGGTCCCCCTCTTGTGTGCACAGGGCCCCACTGTGTACAACAGCCCGTTGGGTGCATCAAGGACGAGGGTGTCTATACGTGTATGCAATGTCTGCGATAGTGAGTATGATAATGAGGAGGTGGAGGAGGACGAGCATGATGATGATGAAGAACAATTGCATGTGAGTGCATCAATACACATGGTATCACACGAGGGTGCATGTACACCCACAAGACAAACCATATGTGTTTGCCAAGACAAGTGCCGTTAAATTTTAACTTTATCCACTAAAAAGTCTTGAAAACTCTCAAAATACCTCAGCCATTACCACACACACATCACAAGACTACCTGTATTCGAGTGTCGTGCTCACCACCTGCTGCATCCACCACCATCAACGTACGTCCTGCTGCAATGTACACACAAGTACCCCATGCGACCATACTGCCATGCCCACCGACATGCCAGGTACGCAAGGCATTGCCATGGGTGTCAAATGCATACAAGGTGCTGGTGGTGTCAACTGCAAACAGGGTGGTGCTGTCCACCGACCATGCCATGCCACGCCATGGTGATGACGCCTTTGTGGCAGGGATCTCGCACACAGGGCAGTTTTGGGTCATGGAGATGATTTGTAGAATGGTGCCATTGCACAGAGCACCATGGGGGCCATTGGGGGCTGCCAGGAGGGTGGGCACACCTGGGATGATTGGGGATGCGGATGTGTCTGTGTTTGGATGGCAAGTGGGGAGAGATGCAATATTTACATACTTGATACCGGCTGCTTTCCAGTGAATGTGCATAGCGTGGATTGCGTCCATGCAACACGAGCAGCCGGGGATTCCCGCATCTGATGCTGATCTGATGGTGCTACAGTGGTTTATATAAATGGTTTGTTACTTGACACATATTCTATCATGTATACATTCTCGAACCAGATAAACAACACGACGCCATTTCACACACCATCAGGTGGCACCACCTCCTTGCACTGCCTCAAACGTGTTGCCCGTAAACCCAGCACCACACTGTCCACGTCCACTGCCTGCTCCTTGAGTTGCAAGTACAGCGGATCATCCCCATACAACTCTTGTGCCTCATGCACCAAGTAGTGGAGATGATTGTACTCTATCATTGGCGCCAATAGCAGCAGTGCAACACATCGCAGGCGGTAGGCATCCTCCTCAGTGGGGCAGCTTACTGTGACTTTCCCCAGCGATTTATATTGCAGCTGTACTAACCACGTTCGTCTTTGCTTGTGCTATGCAAGAGATGGTTGGTAAGTGTGCACCATTTGTATGTGCTCAGCAGCCCAACACACACACCACATCCTACATACCCAACTGACCCCAGTCAGTTTGCTTGTGAATGACTTTGCTTCATTGGATCACAGTCGATCACAGGCTGTGTGTGTATATGGCAGAAGACATGGGTATCTGTTGCGTGCAAGCAGTACAATTACAGCCACTGTCACAACCATCATCCACGGAGCATACCTCTGTACATCCTCCATGCCTTGCAACAGCGGATGCTGTGCATATTCAGTTGATGGATAGTTGGGAATGGGGCGCCCAAGCAGCCAGTGCGCCTGGTCTGCTACCACAGCTGCATCGTCTTCTGCAGTGTAATACCCAAGGTGCCATCTAACGTGTTTGCCAGTGGTTGGACAAGGTACGGTAATGATTGTTCTCCACTTTTGGGCTTTTTTGCATAGCTAACTCCTTTGTACTGGGAAGACGGGTTTCTGCGCCCTGGTTTGGATGGAGTAGCTGTGCTGACTGCTACACTACTTGTGGCATTGACAAGGCTCTGACCGTTCGGTTGAACATCAGTGCTGGGCGTGTGGTAGGAAGGGAAAAGCCAGAGTGCTTGTGCACAATCAGCTGCAATACAAGGCTGTTGTGATGTGAATGTAGGATTGGCCTGCATGGCGGTGCATTACGAAGCATGATTGAGGTACTGTGCGTGACAAGATCCTGTGTGATTGCTTTGTGCATCGAAACCCCAACCTGCTCTCCACCAGTGGTAGCACGAAATATTTGAAAATGGACTATGTTACCAGCCGCTACATCAAACAAAAACTCCATTGCAGCAGCATACTACGTAATCAGCGCTATCATCATCAATGATTGATAAAAAGCACACCGCATGTCAACAGGTGCCCCCCTCACACACTCCTCACCAGCAAGCTCTCAAGCACGCTCCCACACAATCAATCAATCCTCACGCACGCTCATAAAACAGCACCGATGGTTGGTGCTGTTCCCTCACAATATTGTCCAACACATCACTCCACCCGCCCACCAGCTTGATCACCGTATCGTCCAACAACAGCCACTGATGAAGCTCCTCCGACAGCGCATAACTCAAGTAGTGGTGCCCCACATAACACACCAAACACCGCACATGATAGGCCCGGTCCCCATGTGTCACACCCGGCCCCATCTTGAACAGACCGCGAAGGTCGAGCACTGGCCGAATGCCACGCATAGTACCTGCGATGGCCTCTCGAGTGGCGCGGGGGCTGTCCCACACTATCGACAGTGTAAAGACCGCCGGCGCCCGCAGCAAGAGGACAGTTGGTGGTTGAGCGGTGGTGCGGGGTGTGGCTGCTGCTTCTGCATGCCGCAAAATGTCTTCAAACGCCACGTTTTGGTTTTGCTGTGATGTTGGGTGTGTGTGTGTTGTATGGGTAGGGGGAGACATGGCTACACGCATGCATGTACAGCACAACATCATCATGATCAACTTATGGTCATCAATCCATACCAGTTGTGTTGCAACCACTCGCAGGCTGGATGAAGGCACAAGATGAAAGTATTTTGTATACCACAGCACATCTGGGCTGGGCTGTTTGGCATTGTCGCCACCACGCCCACCAGCAGCGTCCAAAGGTCGGCCCCCCTGATTTTTCACACGTTGCCAGCTGCCTGATGACGTTTTCCGACTGTTGCTCATTGTAAAACCTGGAGTGGATTTGAAAAGGTGTTGTTGCTACTGCTCCTACAGAGAATAACGACACCACTACCAACCACCTAATTGCTCTCCCCCTCCAACAGCCGTCCCTTTATTCATACCATCTTGTCGTTCATCAGCCACCACGGGCGTCTGCACCTCGAGACCAAACAGCCGCTGCACAATACTCTGCTCCTCCTCCCCCCCACCCCGGGCAGCCAGGGCAGCACCTTCCTGCGCAGTCACCCGCTGGGGCAGGGTGGGGTCCCTTCGACTGGTGACAGACGACCCCAATTCTGCGCTGTGTAGGCAGTTGTATATTGCGGCAAGCACCTCGGCTGCGTCATGCATGTCCCCCATGACAAACTGCTGGGCCAGGCGCCCATTGTCCAGTGAGCTCAGTGCTTCCCGGAGCTCAGTGGGGGACACTGCCCACCCACCAGGTGGGATGGCTGCCTTGGCAGCGGCGGCTGTGGTGTGTGTGTCATCCTCATCCATGTCTTCAATGCTGATGTCCTGGGGAGCCTGTGTTGTTTCATCATTGTTGTGTGTGTTGAGGGTATACATGAGGGTGGTTGAGGGTATGCATCACGCATACACAACGTAACAGTATCTGCCACCGCAACCACCACCACAACGAACTCGTACATTTGCAAAAGCATGAAAGATATTTTGCAACGCAGTGGCAACACGTTGATCTGCAGGCAGCACCCCTCGTGCTTCCATGTCGGACATGGGTGCAGTCAGCATTGCCTTGCGGAAGCAGGACAAGTGCCACAGGGACTGGATCACCACATTCAGGAAGCAATTGTACTGACCCTGATCGTTAATCAAGCCCCTGTGTGTATTGTTGTTGGATGATGTGTGTGGGTACACACCACACCACACTTCAGCTAGACACTTCACTCCACTACTCCCCTTCACTCCCTTCAAAACACCCTTCAAAACACCCTTCAAAACACCCTTCAAAACACAAAAATGCAACACCTACCTGATCAACTTGAGTCGTTTCAAATCATCCTCCAACCCCTCCACCAACAACCCTCCTGCCTTGACCCTGCGCTTTTTGCTGCTCGCTGTGCTCACACAACTTGCTGTGCTTGCACTGTGATGCAGTGCTGCTGGCTGTCCTGGTGCTGCTGGTTGTGGTGCTGCTGCTGGTGGTGGTGTGGTTGTTGCGGTGGTGGTGGTACTTGCACCACTCGCTGACGCTCCCGTGTCAGGTGATGTTTGCTGTGGTTGCTGTGTGGCGGGTGGTACACCACCACGAGCAGCAGCTGCACTAGGAGCAGTCGTGGTGTGCACGGACATTACAGCAGTGGCAGTGGATTGTGTCGATTGCGCGCTCTCAAAAGCATAGGTGGGGGCAACCGGGTGTGCTGGGTCTGCGCCTCCCTCAGAGGGACTGCCCGGGGTGGCTGTTGGACCTGCCGCGTGTGCCACAGTGGCTGCTGATGCTCCAGGGTGTGAAACAGTCACCACTGCAGGAGGGGGGGCTACTGCTTTTGCAGTGACGGCGCCGCCACCGTGTGGCGCACCTCCCTCAGGGACACGATGTGGGGGCCGGAGGACCACTGTTACTGGGGCAACAGGCTCTGTTGTCGGTGTAGTGTTGGTGGTGGTACTCCCACCAGCAGCTGGACCCCCAGCAGCAGCAGCAGCGCCACTACCAGCAGCAGCAGCACGTAGGCTAGATGGTACAAATGGTGTTGCTGCTGCTCTCAGTGGTGTGCTGCGTGGTTTGGGGGCACCAGTGGCGTGTGGCATGCCCATGTGGGGAGCCATGCCTGGTGGGGCACCATAGGGGGGCCCTGGCGCATAGGGGGGCATGGGGAATGGTGGCCCATAGGGTGGTGGGTGGTGTGCTCCCTGTGGTGGTCGTGGTTAGGGATATGCATGATGTATTTGACATATAGACGTGTGTCCTCTACAACAACCATACCACCACATACCATGGGCGCTGCATGGGGAGGGGGCCCGTTTCCCCCATGTGGATGAGGTGGCCCTGATGCGCCAAACGGTCCCACCATGTGTGGCGGTGGCATGTGTGGCCGCATGGGCATCATGTGCGGGGGCCCCCCTGCCGAATGTGGAGGGGGTGCGCCTGGGGGCATGGGCATTCCTGGGCCCCCATACACCGGTGGAGGGCCCGGCATCATGGGCTGGCCTGATGTGGGCATCATGTGTGGTGGTGGTGGTGGCTCTGCTGCTGCTGGGTCCCCCATGCCCTGTGTGATTGAATGTACATGAGGGACATGTGCTGCTGCTCGTGTGCACACAGTCTTGTCAGCACGCAACAGCAACACATCCTACCTTGGGGGGAGGCATCATGTGCCCCACAGCACCGGGTGGTGGTGCAAACGCACCAGGATCCACATCCGGGGGCACCCAATTGCCACCACCGGGGGGCCCCACCATCACAGGGGCCCCTCCAGGGGCAGTGGGTGGCATGACCACCGCCTGGGGCATGTGCGGCATGGGGGCCGCACCCATGGATCGCATGGGGGGGCCCTGTGCTGGCAGCGCCCCTTGCGTGGGCCCGTTGGCCATTGGCGCAGCACTGCTGGGGTGTGCCGGCCCTGCAGCAGGGTCCCCCCGGGGCCGTTGATGGGGGACCGCCACTGCCACCTTGACTGGCTCGGCCGCAGTGGGATAGGGAATAGCTGGGCGGGGCATCACCACTGGCGGTGCTGTTATTGGTGTCGCCTGGGGGCGCGGCATGACCACTGGGGCGGGTGGCAGCTGCACCGGCGGTGGCTGCTGCTGCTGTGCAGCACCAGCAGGTGGCGCTGCCACTGGTTGTGTGGCGCTGCGTGGGGCGATCTGTTGCGCAGGGGTAGCTGGTGGTGCCGGTGGTGGCTGCTGTGGTTGCTGGGCCACTTTGGGCTGGTCCGCCTTGGTGGTGTTTGGTGGTTGTGGTGGTGGTGCAGTGGCGTCAACCACTCGTGGCTGGTCGCTGCGTTCCCTCGAAACACCACGATGATCTTGTTGTGATGCTCTGTGTGTTGGTGGTGGGGATTGTACGGGGTTTGTTGTGTTGAGAGAGACTGTATGTGTATGTGTACAGCACAACACATATGGATGATAAACCACCCCAATATCAACAACATCACTCCCAACCACCATTATCACCACACATACCGTAGATCATTGGATGACCCAGCTTCACTCCCAGACGCAGAACGCATCTTCCGCTCCAGCTGCCTCCCCTTGTCCCTCCCCGCGTGCTCCCACTGCTGCTGCTGCTGAAGGTGAGACGCAAGCTGAGGCGTGGCAACATCAGTCCCATTGGCTTTGGGAGATGAGGAAGATGATGTGGGGTGTGAGGACACTTTGGCCCCAGTGCTACCACCACCCACAACACCACCCACAACACCATCCCTGCTGCTCGTGCTGCTGTTTTTGCTGGTATGTTTGGCATGCACGGGTGGTGGGACGACAGGTGGTTGGTGTGTCTGTATGGGGTGTATGGCGGCTGCCTGCTGCTCTGCTGTTGATGATGGCTGGGCATCTCTCTTCGAGGCCTCCCCTGCGTTTTCAGCACTGCCCCCGGATGCTTCCACCACCACACCATTTGGCACACGTTGCGCATCCTTTTCCTGTGCGACCAACCCCTTGCCCCCTTTGCGTTCCTCCCCCTTCTTCCCCCCCTCTTGTTTCCCACCATGCTGTTCCTCTTTCTCATCATCATACCCCCCCTTGTCTGACACACTTTCCCCCCCCGCATCCTCCCCACCCCCTGTCGCAGCGCCGTCGGGTGGTGGTGTTGTGTCGGCACCCATGCGTTGTTTCCAGTACCCATTTTCTTCACTGAGGAGTTCACGTCTGCGGGCTTCCATGAGTGCCTCCTCCTCTTGACGGATGCGTTCGATTTCCTCCAAGCGCTTGCGACTGTGTGTGGGGTGTGGGGTGTGTGGGGTGGATGTGATGTGGGGTGATGATGTGTGTGGTGTGATGATGTGTGGTGGCATTCTGTACCACTGTAGGCATGTGCTGTTTTCCATATGTATATCCAGTACGCACCACATATTTAAATAGTACTCTAGTAGACATTAATATAAATATATATGTATGAATACACACCACACACCACACTACTACCCTCACCCCAACGTACCGTTCTTGCTCCTCTCGTTGTTTCCGTGCCTCCTCCTCCTGTGCCTTGCGTTCCTCTGCTGCTTTACGCTCTGCCTCACGTTCTGCAGCTAATCGTTCTTTTTCGCTTTTCACTTTTTCCTTGGCCTTTTGCTTTTGCTTGGCACGTTTTTCTTTCTCCAGGCGTTCGCGTTCTGCTTTTTCCTCCTGTGTGATTAGGTGTGGGGGTGTAGGTGTGTGCACATGTTTACCAAGCACTCCATGTCCATGCTGCTCGTACGCATCCACGCATGATAACTCCATATCCCCCTTTTTCATTCTACAACCCTTGTCAACCCACCCACCCACCCCCGAAAAACACAATCCACCCCTCACCCCCAATCACCCTCAATCACACACACCTCCATGCGCATGATCTGTTCCTCAGCCTCTGCGGCTCTTTTAGCAGCAAATTCCATAGCAGCAGCATCCAGCCTATCCTGCAACATGGGCAATGCCAGCTGACTCCCAATCACACTACCCGGGTCATCACATGCAACATTAATCAGCTGCATCTCCAAGTGGTGCAGGGCTGCTCGGCCCTCATCCAGACGCTTGTCGACGTCGTGCAGCTCACGAGTGATGAGGTTATAAAAAACGCGGTCGTCGTCGTCGTTGTAGAGCTGGCGGCGGATGTCTTTGAAAAAGTGAACACGCAGCTTTTGCAACCCCGGTTCCTGTGGGAGGGGTGAAAAGAGAGGGGAGGTGTTGTACAAAGGGTTTGTTTGTACACGCACTACATACACTGTACAGTATACATTGTGAATGCATGGTGTTGCGCTCCCAGGGTAGCAGCGCACCACTTCACACCACTTCACACCACGCCACACCACACCACACCTGTGAGGCTTGCACACCCTGGAGCAAGACAGCACGATCTTTGGCTGCCAACAGGGGTGACGTCAACGACCCATCCCACCCCCGCCCCTCCTGCCCCGCCTCCTCATCCCCCCCCATACGCCCATTGGCTCCCCCCTCTCCCTCCCCATCCCTCACCGATGCTGCTGTGGTGGTGCCATCCTGCCCCTCTGTTTGCCCATCATCACCTTGGGTAGCTTCTTGGGTAGCTGTCTCTGAGGCTGCCCCTTCTTCTGCAGACTGGTGATTGGTGTTGGCAGCAGCAGCACCAGTGCGTATACTGTTGCTGAATGCCGTACTGCTACTGGTGGTGGTGGTGGCCTCTGCAGGGATGGTGGGGGGCTTGAGGAGTTGTTCAAATCGCTCCAATAGGCTTTGTACATTGTGTTTCCAGCCTTGGAGCTGTTTCATTTCCCCCTCTTTTTTCGCCATGTCCATTTCCAGGCGCTGGCGCTTGTCATAGATGCTCTGTGTTGTGTGTGGGGGTGTGATGTGGGTGAGTGGGTGGTGTGGGTGGTTTGTCTTTACGTGTGATGCATACACGCATCACAAAACACGCACACACACACAATTACCCCCCCATCCTCTCTTTTTTCTCATACCTGTAGTCGAGCCCCATGTTCCCTAAACTGTGTCTGCACCTCCAATTGCTCTTCAATAGCAGCATCAGCCAGCTGGGCACGGTGGCGTTCCATCTCAGCAGCAGTCCGGAAGGTTCCCTCGAGACCACGGGGGGCGTTTTTCACATCCTCCAATTCACGCTTGAGACGTTCAAATTCAGGTTCACCCTGTAGGTGTAGTATTTGTGGTGTGTGTGTGTGTGTTTTGAGAGTGTATGTGTGTGTGTTTGGGTGTGTGTCACCAACTATCATCATCATCACTAGCCATACCTGTCGCAGCTGGTTTTTCAAATTTCGCAATCGTCGCTCCCCCATGATGTGTTCAAATGTCAGTCCATGCAGCTTGGCACGCACCAGCAGCAGCTCATGTTTCAGCATTTCCACCACCACCCAGTCGGGTAAGTCTGCTGCTGGGGGTGGCCGCTCACCACCCTCTGCTGGTTCCACACACGGCTGTGTATAGGTTGGGGAAGGTGTGGGATATACCATTTGGGTTGGGGTATAGGGATGATGATGACAAAAATGTGCTGTGTACAAATACTGTTGCATATACAGTACACCCCCCACACATACATACTCACACAACACACCATGTCAACAACACACCATGAGCCACCATCCTGTCAACAACACCCCATGAACATCACCCAACCCAACGTCATACCGGGCTATGCACCACAGGGCGTATATCATATCGTTTTGCCAGCTCAGCAGTTTCTTTGCGGCTCTTGAGCATTTCATTCAACAGCTCACGTGCCTGCTTTGCCCTGTTTTCCCATGTGCCCTGCTCAGTGAGGGCATGGGTGAGTTGCTCGTGTGCTGCAAGGGCAGTGGGGAGACGCAAACCTGTGTGATTTGAGGGGGAGGTGGTGTGGGGAGGTGGTGTGGGGTTGTAGTAGCTCATGGATGTAGCTCATGGGTTGGTTTCCCAAAACTAAAAGCGCCCAACAATATTTCAAGGGGGTTTTGTATGAAATGTTGCATTGCAATGGGATGTGTGTGTGTGTGTGTGTGTGCAAATACACATTGGTTCACATCATCCACATTCCCATCACACCTCCCCACCCCCACATCACACCTCCCCACCCCCTCATCACACCACCCTCCCCCTACATACCGAGTCCACGTTTTGCACAGTCCCTAGCCTTTTCTGCTGTTGACACAATGGTGCCAAATACCCACTCCAACACCAACCCCATGTTGTAGGGGTCCTCTCCCGGGGCCACCTTTCTGGGGTGCCCATCCTCCCCCAGCAGGCGCTCCTGTAGGTGCTGCAGCCATTTTGCGTTGACTGTGATTGACTGTCGGTCCTCGGTCAACGTGAAGAGGTCAACATCACCAATGGCCTCCTCATCCTTTGTGGTTTTGTGTGTGTTGGTGTTTGTGATGGTGTGTGTGTGGTGTTGGGTGTGAATGTGAAAAACTAGGTGTAGGTGACCACAATGTTGTCATATTGTTTTCACCCACCCACACCAACAGCACGCCCCTTCCCCCAAACAACAACACGCGCAACCCCACAACAACACCCTCCCCTCCCCCCCCCCCCCAAAAAAAAAACCTCCAGCCCAACACACCTCTTCCTCCAGGTCCTTTGCTTCTGGTTTAACCTTACTCGAAAAAGCATCCACCTTTTCAGTCAACCACTCTGCAATACGTGTGACATCATCTGGGTTCATCTTTTCCAAATCCTCAAAGTACAACTCATTGGCTCTGGTTTCCCGACTGCCTTCCGGAAGCGTCTCCATCACAAAGGAGGTTACTGGAAACAACACGGCATGGTAGAGAAATTCATGCTCCTGCTCCATAGCCTCCAGGATGAGGGTGATGAGTTCAATGTTGGTGTCTCGGACAGCAATGTTGACGGCATCGGCGGAGGCTCGGCCACCCCGGGTGGTGCGGCGGGGGAAGGCGACCTCTTCTTGGAGTTGACGGTTGTTTGCATGGATTTTTTGCAAAAGGTCCGACCTGTGTGGTGTGGGTGGGTGTTGATCAGCCATCATGTACGTCCCTGCATCCCACCCACACATACACCATGCCGTATGGGCCACCACCCAATTACTCACAAACCCCCCAACCAACCACTACCCCCTCACACCCCTTACTACTACTACTACTACACACACACACACACACACACACACACACACACACACACACACACACACTGTATGTGGGTACACATTACATACATGCGTTTCCGCAGAGCCTCCTCTGCAGGTTTTTCCACCTGTTTCCCCTCTTCTTTCGGCAGCAGACGTTGCAGTTCCTCTGACAGGCGTGCCTCCTCAATAAACTGCCTGAATGCCTCTGCATCATAAAACTCCTTCACGCCCTCAGTGCCTGGCTCACACCAGCGCCATACCTGGGGGAAGGGATGGAGGGGTGAGGTGGTGGAGGGGTGTGGTGGAGGGGTGTGGTGGAGGGGGAGGTGTGGGATGTTGTGCATGGGGATGTACATGATGTTGCGTGTGTGTTGCATTGGTATGTACTGCTGCACATGTTGCTGATGCTGTTGATTCTCGGTTCTCACCCAGGCTGAGCATTCCCAACCTATACAACCAGCCACCGTACCACACTATCACACCGTATCACACCCACTCACACACGCAGGCACACACATACACGCAGACAGATATATACACCCAGACTGACACACACACCTTCCATGTGGTGCGGTTGTTATTCAGTCTTGACACCCCCTCGGTCAGCACCTCTTCAAAGGAGGGTTCCAGATTCACTGTGGGGCACTGGAGCACCTCTGTGTGGTGATGATAATGGTGATGGTGATGATGATGATGATGGTGGTGATGGTGATAATGGTGATGGTGGTGATGGTGATGATGGTGGTATGATTGAAGTATGGTTGAAGTAAAACAAACCAACAGCACAACAACAACATCATCATCAACAACAACAACAACAACAACATCATCATCAACAACAACAACAACAACAACAACAACAACAATAATAACATCATTCCACCACAACCATATACCATTAGTCAAGTCACTGGATGAGTGCTCAGAGCGTGTGAGCTCCTTGTGTTGCTGTGCTGCAGCTTTGGCAGCACGGGTAGTTTGCTGTTCAGCATACTCCCTCAAGTCCTTCAAACTGATGGTGAGTAATGGTACACGTTGTTCATGGCTAAGGGTTTGCCAAAATGGAGCAACTGCTGCCACACGCTCCATTGGGGCAAGCATGACGAGCGGATCCCGAGCATCATCCTGTGTGAAGTGGTGGTCGATGGGGATGATGATGATGGGAAGATGGTGTACGGGCACAAGTGTTTACTGTGTGCACTGCTTGCTGTTTGGTGGCAACGTAACACTGGCTACACATCTGTCCTGCATCCAATTGCTTGCTGCATACAAATGCCCCTGCTGTCCGTTTGCACATGCACAAAACTCCATCCCACCAACACCCACCACGCCCACCAACGATACCTGCTGAGATGGTTTTCGCTCTTTGTGCTTGCCTCCCTTGGACTTGCCACTGACTTTGGATTTCTTTGGGTTGGCCATGGTATGTCAGCAGGGGAATGAGATGGGAATGTCTAGGCGAAAAAGCCCATCGTGACCTGCGGCTTAGCCCGAGGCGGGCATTGTTGAGGAACGTTTATGCCGCCATGATGGTTGGTGTTGTGTGTGGTAATCCTGTGTGAGACAGCGTGTGGCCTTGTAGTTGCACACCAGGGATGTATGTTGCTTGCGATGCTGATGCAGTCTGCCCTCAACCCCAGAACACACCAATGACACCCCAACTAAAGTCTCAATACAGTCATACTACCCAGAAGACCGCCATAGACCCAAACACAAACAACAAAGAAGGAGCATCTTCTACAAAACACGGGCAAGAGCAGATCGTGCGTGCTTCCCACCCCACCCCGATACACAGCTGCTTTATACAGATGCTGCACCAACCACATATGCTGCCAGGCTGCAGTGAGGGCTGTCTCACGTGGCAGCCAACAATCCTGCGCCCCACACACCACCCACCCTGCCCTTGCGACCACAGCCGTGCCCTAACACCCACCCTAGCATATCTAGCAACACACCTGTGCTACTGCATTTGCACGCGACGCACGTATATGGTATGTTTCTCGACGTAGAGCAACCTGAATGAAGGAAAGGCTGCGAGATGGGTTTGGTCCCGTACGTTTTGTGGTGGTTTTGCTGTGTATGTAAGGTTTCAGTATGCTGCGTGGTAGGGAATACTTGACACCTGATCAGTTACAAATTGTTGTTGCAACATGTACCCATCACTACCGACCGGGTGCAGCAAACAAAAGTGTATCATCAGGTACAGCCGACAGCACTGCCAGGTCTCGTTCTGCCTTGGCCAACACATCCTGGAGCTTGCACAGCGCCTGCGTGTGCTGGCTGAGCACATGAAACGTATCCGTGAGACTTTGCTCGTCCAGCGTGGTACCCTGGAGCGCATAGGCGCCCGACGGCAGCCCCCCCGACATGTGTGCTGCTGCCACCAGTGACTCTACACCACGCTGCAGGCCCGCAGCTGAGGTTGACAGGACCCGTTCCTGCAATGCCGCCAGTTGCTGTTCCAGTTGTCGCTGGATGCGTGCCGCGCCTGCTGCATCGTAGTTGCCCATGGCCCCCGCCACTCGGGATTCCACCCCATCCAACCGCCGCATCAACCGCAACAGTGCGTGCATGAGCTCTAAATGACGTCGTTTGATCGTCTCTACTCGCTCCCGTGCAATGGTTTCCTGGGTGGGGATGGTGGCTGGATGGGGATATGTCCATGCATGAAGACCAACATGTTTCAGCGTACCTGTTTGCGGGCAAGTGCGCGTGCTGTATCCAGCAGTGCAGTCACACGTGCTGCATGTTCCGCCATTGCTGCATCCTGTGTCATGGGTGTGCACAGTGTACAATCCCCATCATGAGACAATCCCACTTCCCCCACCCGTACCTGTGCTTCTTTACGTGCAACCAAATCCTGAAACCCCCGTGCTGCAACAGGCCACAATCCATCCGCATTTTCTGTACCACCACACCGTTGCAGTGCCTCCCGCCAACGCAGATCATCCACCCCGGGGGGCTTGACCCTGGCAGCGGGGTTGGGCACCACATTTAAAAACAAGGATTGCAACCGAAACTTGTCTGAATCTGGCACAAAGGCATCTCTGAGGGCTACCAACTCCCTGACAGCACTGAAATCTGGTTGCAACGGTGCTGCTGTGAAGCTTGCTGGGGCAGCAGGGGCGGCGCCAAACAGGGATGCTGGTTGGGATGCGGCGGGGGCGGCACCAAAAAGGGACGTTGGTTGCGAGGCTGCACCGAAGAGTGCTGTGGAGGTGGGTATGGGTGGGTGGGTGGGTGTACACGCAATAGGCTGTACACATTGGTCAGGCGAGCATCCCCCTCACACACTTGAAGAAACAATCAACAGAACCATACCTGGCGCGCTGCTAAATGAAAAGCCAGCAGCTGCACTGGAAGCAGCACCAAAGGGACTTGCTGCAGGGGCAGCACCAAAAGGGGAGGGTGCTGAAGCAGCTGCGGGGGCAAAGGAAAATGGGGAGCCCTGTGGTGCAGTGCTGGGCAATGCTGCACCAAACGCGGGTGTGCTCGCTGCACCAAACGCGGGTGTGCTCGCTGCACCAAACGCGGGTATGCTCGTTGCACCAAACGCGGGTGTGCTTGCTGCACCAAATGCGGGGGTTGATGCCCCAAACAATGACGGTGCTGGGGAAGCTGCTCCAAATGCTGGTGTAGAGGCAGCACCAAAGGCTGGTGTTGCACCAAACATTGATCAAGAATTGGTTGTGACGAATTTGTTGATCGCGTATGCAATGGGTCTGGCCAATGCTTTTTGATCTAATATTGTGTGGTGCAACAATACACGAGGTGCTCAAGTCCTACAGACTTGTCATCAGCAGAACAACAACGGATCACAAGCCCAAATGGCTAGTTGGGCGTGATGTTGGATAATGGTGTGAAAAGATGTGTTGGTTTCGTAAAGAAGTGACTATGCTTCCTAGATGTTGTTGCAAACATGCTGCAAAAAATAATAAGCGGCCGCGCTTGGCAAGACACAAACCAAATGTACAAACCATCTATATAATCGCTACACAACAGCACGAACATTGCAATTGATACTTCAACAAAATAAGCCAGCCTAGCACACAGTTTCTGGCCGGCATGCGGAACACATGCATGCCAATCTGACCAACAACCACAACACACGTTGTAACTCATGGAAAAGCACGCGCTGTGGATGTCCTTTCGCCTCGTGCAACGGGTTTTGGCATCCAACATACCCCAAGCACACTCTCTGCTAGCATCATCCATCCACAGTGCAGGCAGCACTGTGAGCCACACATCACGAATACTCGGTATGCCTCTTGTGCAAGTGGATGCTATCGGGAATGTGTACTCAAAGGATGGGCTCATAATGGTCTCACATTGCTTTCACAGGGCTCAATCACGCTGCACCCGCGTGTTCTAGATTGATCAGCACCACCTCTGGTATGTCGTTGTGAACGGATGTGCCTGAGGGCATGTGCACGATGCTCTCATACAAAGTCACTGTCCTGGTGCTGTTTTCCATGTGTGTCTTATAAAACCGGAGCGTGTGTTGACCATGTCGTTTGACCGTGGGTATTCATGTTGACAAAGTAGCTGCAAAGAGAGCCCAATACCACACATACATACCATGCTGTCCACACACACACAGCAAACAAACAAGCAAACATACACACAGGTTGTCTAGCACAAGATTATTATGACTTGCTTGGTGTTGCCCGTACTGCGAGTGACTCTGAATTGAAAAAGGCGTATTATGCCCTGGCAAAAAAGTATCACCCAGATACCAACAAGGTGTGGGTGTGGGTGTGTTGGGAGGGGTGGTGGTGTGGGGGTATGTGGGTGTGTGGGCAGTATGTCGAGGGCCCGTTGTCTCCAGCCATGTGTGTGTAAAATGCATGTATGGTGTTTTGTACATGCATGGTTGTTTGCATACAATGGATGCAGTGTACTCGATGCAAAACATGTCAACGAACACACACACACACACACACACACACACACACACACCAAACAAATCTAGGGTGACAAAGATGCTGCACAAAAGTTTCAGGAAATATCCAAAGCATATGAAACACTACGCGACCCAGAGAAACGAAAATTATACGACCAAGTTGGTATGCAGTGTTTGTGTGTGTAGTATGTACACTGTATTGTGAGTGTGCCATGCACCCATACACACCCCTTTGCCTCAACACAACACACCTACCCTCCCTGCTCACTGTATACACCCTAGACACAACCCCTCAACACACCTCACAAAACCCCTCAACACACCTGCAAAACCCCTCGACACACCCCACACAACACACCCCACACAGGTCCTGAAAACATGGAGCGTATGCAATCAGGTGACCCTGGTGCCGGCTTTGGTGGCTTTGGTGGTGGTGGTGCACAAAATGTTGACCTCAATGACTTGTTTGAGCAGCTGTTTGGGGCTGGGGGACGACGAGGAGGGTTTAGAGCAGCGGGGGGGATGGGTGGGTTTGAGGACATGTGGGGAATGGTATGTGGGGTGTGATGGGGGTGGGGGTGTATATGATACATTGAGAGAGTGTATGCCAGGCTTGTTGTTGCAGTGCACGCAGGTAATAACCACACTCCATGCCATTATATACATGTACATGCACACACCACACATGCAAGCTCAATACGCATGTGCCAATACAAACACCCACATGCACCGCGCCCCCCCCTACACTCACACAAAGGGTATGGACCCCAGGCGTGGTGCTGACATCCACACCTCCCTCCGTATCAGTTTTCTCGACGCCGCACGGGGTACTTCCCGTCGTGTAACCCTCCCAGATGGCCGCACTGTGGAGGTCGACATCCCAGCAGGCGTCTCTAGTGGGCAGACGCTCCGAGTGGCTGGGCAGGGCATGCCGGCCGCTGCGAAAAAGGGGGGCACTGCAGGCAACTTGTTTGTGGACATTCAGGTGCAAACACACCCGCAGTTTGAGCGTGAAGGGCCGAATTTGTTTTTCGTCAAGCGGATTTCGGTGTTGGATGCGTTGTTGGGGGCAACGGTGGAGGTGCCCACACTGACGGGCAAGGCAGAGGTGCGCATGCATGCGGGGACGCAGCATGGGGACCGATTTCGCATGAGGGGGTATGGCATGCCAGAGCTGGGTGGGCGAGGCAAGGGTGACTTGTTTGTCGTAGCAGAGTACGTTGGTGTGAGAGGTGGTGGTGAGAGGTGGTGGTGTGGAGTATACACACAATATATACACACACAATGTATACACACACAATACATACACACACAATACATACACACAATGTATACACATACAATACATACACACAATACACACACACAATGTATACACACACAATACACACACAATATACACCAGGTTGTTTGTACCCAAAGATTTGACTGGGGAACAAAAAGAGCTGTTGGAGGAGGTGAGAAACCTTGGTAAAGCACGATACGGCGGCAGCCAACCACCACGCAAATTCATACGTGTCAGTGATGTGGCGACACAGTATGGCAGCCAACCAATATCATCATCATCATCTTCATCTTCATCAACGTCCTCATCAGCAGCATCAGGGAGCACAGCAGGCACAGCAGGGTCTTCCACACAGCAGCAGGGGGATACAGGAAAATCTGCAAGCAGTGGTGACAGCAGCAACAAAGAAGATGGTGGGGATGCTGACAAGAAAGATGGTGGTGGTGATGCTGATAAGGGTACTAAGAAGAAAAAGGGGTGGTGGCCATTGTAGGGTGATTGACTGTGTTGAACAGACATGATTGACTGCTGTGGATGTTTGGCTGCTGTGGATGTTTGGTTGCTGTGGATGTTTGACTTTGTGGTGTGATGGTTTGACTGGTAGTTGACGTATTTCCCCTCACCCTGCTGCATTTACTTTTTTCCTTTTATCATCATCATGATGTTGGTTGCAGACATCCATTCATGGCAACACGCAATGACTCGATTGAAACATCAGCACGCCCAGCCTATCTTGCCACAAAACAATGGAACACATGGGAAAGAATTTCAAAAATCAACAACACATTGGTGCATGCATGCACTGCTGGGAAACAACCTTGGAAACAACATCAACATATGGGAACAACCACACACACACACACTCCACTATTCTGTTCTATCAGTGCTTCTATACTTCTTCTTCCCCCTCCGTGCCACACTGGTGGCCTGCGACAGGTAAATCGCCACCATCACCACAATCAACGTCCCCACCAGGGCCCCAAAAGGAGACCCCCCTGGTCTCCGCACCTGCACCAACCCAAAGTACCCCGATGCCGTCATCACAATCACATCGTCCAAGCCATCCCCAGTGAAATCCGCCACTACCAGCGGCGCAATGGGAGATTCTGGAAGCACAAATGATTCCAGTACATGTCCATGTTCAGAGAGCACCGCAGCACGGCTGGTGCCACTCAGAAGCACTGCGACTGGGATGGAGCGAACCCTGAGGGGGATTGCCTGGAGGCTGGGGACGGCATGATCCACATGCTGGTGGTGGTGGCCGGCCCATGTGACACCACTGTGGGTTTGCCACAGCCGCTCGCCTGTTGCGCTGAGTGCAGTGACGTCACCTTTGCTGTTGGCAAAAATGGCGATGCCACCCAGCCTGCCATCCCGACGCCTTGGGGGTGGGTGGGTGGGAACATGAACAACAATGAAACAATGTATTTTTGTGATGTCTCAATTGAAGAGACATACATGTGGACCCTGTACATCCCCGATACTACACCACACCCTTTCTCACACACCCTCTCTCTCTCTCTCTCTCACACACACACACACACACACACACACCTGTATGTAGGAAGCATGACAGGGGGCACCACCTCTACAAACGCATCACTGTCCCCCCCTCCCGTTTCCCTCAGTGAAAACAATTCCCGGGGTGTACATATAGACGCATTAAAGAGGTGCTCGCGAGGGGGGATGCCACTGGTGGCGACTGCCATGCAGCTCCCATACCGTCGATGACCAATGTCAGAGACATGGTAGGATGCATGGCCCCCTGTGTGGTGTACAATGTTGGTTTTGAGGGATAGGTTGTGGTGCATGGGAGTGTCGATGTATTGGAAGCACGTTGTACATACAAACACATGCATTGTTGTACATACAAACACATGCATTGTTGTACATACAAACACATGCATGGCATCGTATGTTTTCACACAATAACAACAAGAATAATAATAACAACAGCAGCAGCAAGGATTCCATCCGCAACAACATGCACCCCCCCCCACACACACACCCTCAGCCTCACACACCGTATGCTTGTATATGGTCCACAATACCATCACCATTCAAATCCACATGCAATCCAGGTGAAGGGAGGTGTAGCTTACACAATGTACGTCCTGTATACAAGTGTATAGCCTCTATGCCTTGGTGTAAGTGACTCACAAGTGCATTCCCAGGGGCACTGTGTGTGTGGAGGAGTTTGGGTGGGTGCTGTTATGTGCAGGTGTTGTTGTGTGCAGGTGTTGTTATGCGCAGGTGTTGTTATCTGCAGGTGTTGTTATACACACTCTCTCCGCTCATACCTGTGCATCTGCAGGTGTTGTTTCTTCCGCTCACCCACCCCACCACCCCTCCCCGCCACATGCACCAACCGCGCCAGCGTCCTTGATACCACATTCCCACCACCAACCATGTTTGGTGATACCTGATCACCCTTTCCATGTACACCACCACCACCGCCACCACCATTTCCACCACTACCACCTGCACGCCCCAGTTTGTTTCTCACAAACTGACGGGGCACCATGCGTGTGTCCGATCGTCGAATCCACGCATGTGGTAGACTTTTCAACACGGAATCCCGGAATTCCCGACATGAGAGTTCTCCGAAGTGACGACCAGCCATTTCTTCTGCATTGAGGCGGTAGTTGTGCTGGGGGGTGAGTCTGTTGGCCTCTGCATCCATGTCCTTGTGGAAGTCTGTGCCCTGTATGTGGGGGGGGGGGTGGAGGGATGTACAGGGGGTGTTGGGATGGATAGGGGTGTTTGCATGCAGGGTGGTGTGTGCGGGTGCGTGTGTGAATGTAGGGGTGAAGTGTGCAGAGGTGGAGGGGGGATGTTGGGGGGGGGATGTGAAAAAGCATCATGGTATCAACAACAATAAATCAACAACAACTATTACCTCATGTGTCCATCGATGTCCACCACTCCCACCCTCGAATGCATAATAACTGAAATGCCGTGACAAGTCAACACCATGAAGAAACCCACGTGCTTGAGTCTTGTGGGTGGTTGACTGTGTAATCTCACCCTCCTCTATATGTGCATTGGTGAGCAAGTGCCGCCGCCGAGCATTGTTGTTGTCGGTGGGTGTGTTTGTGGTGGTGTGCTGTTCATATGCCAGTGCCTCATCAAGGGGGTCCTCACCCACTGTGTGTGTGGTAATAAAGGGGAAAAAATAATGGTAATGCGATACTAAAAGGGAATGTGACAATGATACTGATAAGAACAACGTAGGATTATACAACAACAAAGGTGATCACAATTGCACAACCAAATACACTGTACACACATATATTCAACACACCAAACATGTACTCACAATACACACAAACACCTCCCCTTTCTTTCACACACAATAACCACCCCCTTTCTCTCTCACACACGCAGCCATACCATCATCACTATGATCACCCAGGCGCACACTAAACCCCACCACGACCAACCCCCTGTCAGCACTGTTGACTCGTGCAGGGGTGATGTGTACCGCCACTTCATGTACCGTGGCATGAGGTGGCAGATCCGTCTGTGTGTGCGTTGTGTGTGGGTGGTGTGTGCGTTGTGTACACGTTGTGTGTGCATTGTGTGTGCGTGTGTCTGCGCTGTGAGCATCAAAACAATGAGCATCTCTGAGGATGTATTAAAGCACGACACCCCACACCCTCCTCCTCAACCCAGCCACCCACCCCCTGCAACACGCACCCGCAACAACTTGGTCCACAACAACCGCAAGTTATGGTCAAAGCAGTGTACATGCAAATTTGCAGTCACCACCACCAGCACTTGCTTGCGGGGGGCCCTCACAAGCTCCCGTGGGGGCATGTCTATGTAGCCAGTGGCCAGGGCAATGGCGCCCCATGCCTCCAGGTGTGTTTCTTGGGGTGGGGCGAGGGATGTGTGGCCAAGCAGTCGTGCATGGGTGAAGCCAGTGCCAGGCTTGGTGCCCCTGCGTGGGGTGAGCACCTGGGGAAGAGGGGCAATGATGTGGGTGATGGGGGGTTGTGTAGGATGATGGCGTGGTGTACATCATGCATGACACAGTAAATGTGTTTCAGTAAATCATCGGTATGCATCATTTTTTGTCACTGATGCATACCTGTATTTGTGCATCATGCCCAGCTACAATGATTTCTGATGAGCCATCCCCATTGAGATCAGCCTGAGGTGGTTTGTGGGTTTGTATTTGTGAGGGCCCGGGGGGGGGGGGTTACGTGCATATGAGCATACGCAATCATATGGAGCCATGCATACCACAATGGGGAGGGGAAACTGACTGTCAGAATGTGGTAGAAAGTCATGGTCATGCAGTCGATGGTACCTGCGTACACAGGGTAGTTGATCAACTTGTGAGGTCCTGCAAATGCCCACCAACAAAGAGCATGTGCTTTGCACACCATACCAGTGCCTACGAAACTGAAAGGATCCTTCATGTTGTAGTGCATAGTACACAGCAAATGCAGAAATCAGCAAGATACCAAAGTCACGCTTGTACATTGTGTGATGGATCTGTCGATCTACATAATGTGCTCCCTGCTTGTCATTTACCAAGCTAGGATCTTATCATAAAACACATATCTTATAACACATATAAGATGCACAAAGCTTACAAAACATAAGCTTAAACAAGTATTTTTCACTTGAATGCTTTGGCCATAAACAGTTTCGAGAGCTGCAGCATCCTGAAGCTCTCTCGTGCCCAAAAACGATGCCAAATACACACAACACACTATACCAATCATGAAGGTACACCTCGCAGCGACAACAACACACTTTCATCCCATCCCATCCCAGTTGACCAGCATGCACGCGCGCACCTTGCCCACGCGTTCCACCTTGCTCACCACACCATCCATGACACACCACCGTATTGTCCATTGTTCCAGCAGCAACACCTCACCAGAGGGCCCGCTGAGAACGCCCCCCTCTTCCCCGTGGTCATCGTTGGCTGGCCAACTGACGCGATGGCAGCAACAGGCATCAAGGTATACTTTATGCAGGCATGGGATTGCAGCAGTACAGTCTTGCTCATGTGAGCAGGATGATGGATGCTATGGGTACTGATGTATGGCAAATAGTAGCCATAAACAGCCATCAGTGTATCACACATGTATACATCCCCTCACATGCAGTCTTCGTCAGCAGCTGGGTGCGTATGGTATGGCTGGGCTGGTTTCGTATGGTGCCCTCAACACGTTGTATTATACAATAACATTCCTAGCATACTGGACGTATGTGGTACAACCAGAACGGGGTATGTGTTTGTGTGTTTAGTGTAGTGTGTGGTGTATGGAGTAGTATATGTGTATGTGTATATGATGGTACATGCAAGGTGATACACATTTATTCACTACCACACTCACAAACATATACATACATGCATGCACATTACTATGTATGCATATAGTACACATGTGCTGTACACATGGACACAAAGGTTTGGGTCTCAGTGTGGCGTGTAGAAGGTTTGCAGAGGCAATGGCAGTCACATGGGCAGGCAGCCAAGTGACCAAGGTGTGGTGCCTGTGACTCAATGCAAAATGGCACACTCACACTATTGGCATATTGCACACATGCCTCAAACAACACATGCGCCCAATACAACACATGTGCCCCCAACACAACACACAGATACCACGAGCAGCAGGTGCATTGGTGATGGCTCCATATGTCGACAGGCTCATCGATGGGTTACAAAAACGACTCGGATGGCAACACAAATCCATGGTGTGTTGGGTGATTTTTTCATGGGTACCATTCCTTACACGTGTATTGATGCATGTATAGGAGTAATGGATGGCTGAGATACTATCTGAGGGCTGCACTGTAGTGGAGTGCACTACAGTGGTATATACGTACGCTTGTATATGTACGCTTCTCATGCACAGGTGGCAGGTGCTGTAGTGGTCGGGTTGCTGCTCGCAGCTGCAGTGGTGTTTGGTGGGGTGCTGCTGCTCTGGGCGTAAACACTGGTGATTGCATCAGTGCTCTGATTCTTTTTCATCTATGGTTTTTCACACGGTACACCATACATACCCTGCAAGAAAGAGATGATATGATCAAAGAATATGCAGGGATTTTGTACATGCTATGTATCAACATGTGTGATATTTATAAATTGTATTCTCTAGCTTGAATGAGTCGTAGATGGTTGGTCATGAATGCATATGTATATGGTAATGAATGCATATAAATAACGATGGTGTGTAACATCCCTGCTGCCTGCTACACACAAGTACACAACAAAGCAATGCCAGTGCTATGGGCGAAGCATGGCAAAGAACTAGAATCCTACTACAAGCTCTCAAGAGATACTACACGTGATGGAGGGTGGGGCGCCCACTCCCAGAGCCATCGTGGGTGGTGTGGCGAGTGCTGGTGTTGTAAACGTGGGACGTGGCTGCATCTTCTTGCCGCACCCATTCTGGTATGGATATCTGTTTTGGAGGGGTATATGTACACATGTGTACAAGTGCACCAGTAATACATGGGGATGTATGATGACAGTGACCTGCACAGTCATCTAGTTGTATTGCGCACGTGACATACACCCATTTTTGTACAACATAACTCGACACATTCCCTTGTCATACCGAGCGTGGGCTGCCCACCGTCAATATGGAAGATACCTGTTCCAACAGCACTGATGTACGCTGCAGTCCATCCTGATCAGAAAAACCACACAATGTACGCCTTTGTATGCGTTGCCGGAGAAAGCGGCGCAACATACGCTGCTTGCGCGTGCGTGCCTCTGCTGCCTGTTGCCGCCACTCCTCCGGGTACCTGTGGGGGGGAGGTGGGATGCTGAGGGTGGGGTGAAGATACTGGGCGGGCACATGCCATGCCAAGCACATGCACACACACACATAGAGAGTATAGCGTGAAAAATGCATCTTCACCTCCCACCATCTAGTCACCACACACCCACTCCCACCCCCACCCCCCCCACACACATACTTGAGTCGAACCAATTCATCCAATTCTCTCAACTTCATGGCATTCTCAAACACGCCCGTCTGCCTACACTCCGGGCAATGAGCATCAGAGGGGGCCCTGCGCATGATGCTGCCAAAGGGCCCCAACATGTGATCCAGGTGTGCAGAGGTCAGTAGGCAACGCTCACAAAAGGTATGACCACAGGAAAGACCAATGGGGTGGTAGAGCCAGTTCTGTGTGGTGTGAGGGTATGTGTGTTGTGAGGGCGTACAGGTTGGTGGGGATTCACAACATGTGCAACAAACGACCCATACAACACGCCCCAACACATACCCCACATCCCGTACCAAGCATATGGGGCATTTTAAAGGCACTGCATCTTCCTCTGCATCATCTTTGTCTGACTCAGAAGACACATACCCATCTCCCATCTCAAACAAACTGCCATCACCAACACCCTGCACACCACCATCACCATAAACAGCAGCGACGCTGCTCTGCAGGCCTTCATGCACAACAGTGCACACACCATTCTCACCTCCCACAGCAACATCACCCATGGCTGTTGCTATGTCAGACTTGGTGGCAGAGTCGAGGGTGGTGGATGGGTGTGCTTGTGTTTTCTGATGGGGAGGAGGCGTGCTTGTGCATGTACATGTGTACAGGTGTGTGAACTGTGTGCACACCTCCCTCACTGTATCGAAAACCAATTGCATCTTACCTCACATGGCTGCCTGTCGTGCTGCTGCTGCCACAGTCCCCTTGCGTTATTCGGCTCTACAAGTGCCACGAGCCTCCGCTCCACCGAGACGCCCTGTGTGTTTTTCAGCAATGACTCCAATCCAAGCAGCTCACTCAGCAGCGGGGAGTGGAGGATGGAACCCAGCTGAAGGTTGGTGCCCTGCCAGCAGTGCTGCAGGAAGGCAGCCCCCTCCCGTGTGCCAAGACGCTTATCGTATTTCCTGTGGGTCGTATTGTGTGGGTTGATATGGCAAGTGGGTATGTATATTCAGGTTTTTGTGTGTGGTGTTGGAATGGGATGGGATAGAGACGGTGCTGTACTTTGGCACCATATATGCATGAGTACATATATGCATGAGCACATATATGCGTGAGCACATATATGCATGAGTACACATATGCATGACACATACTTGAGTATCTTTCTCAACCCAGCAGCATTGATCATCGCATACTGACGACACCAAAATGAACGCAAAAGCAGCCGCTGTGCCTGGCATGGATTGAGAGAAATAACGTGTATCTATGATGTGTGTATATGTTTGGACAAAGCCCATGCACCTCCCATCACAGAACAACAGCCGCCCCCTATACTATACTGTACATTATACACACCTGTGATTGTTGCGTGCGTGTGCCCATTGGGGCTCCACATGCCCAGTTATTCCACCATCGATGATAGCGTGTACGGGCATGTGCTACTGCAGCTGCTTGCTGATCAAACACACGGTTGACGCGTTCCAGCTCATCTTGCAAGGCCAGCAAGAAGTTTGCTCGACTGTCGGTGTCCAGTGCATCGGTGTATTTAATCTGTTTTTTCAGCTGCCTGTAGTTCAAAAAGCGGCCGTGGTACGCAGCCGGTGCCTGTTGTACGTGGAGGTGGTGTAGGGCAATATGCGCTGATGGTGGTCACTAACCATGTTGTATCTCAACCGTGTTGTACGCACCTGGTCTTGAACACGCTTCAAGAATGCTGCAAACTTCATTGAGAGTTGTAGTATCAAGTTTGAGGTGTGAGGGCTGCTTTCTACACATCAGTGTGCAAGGGATTGGAGAAAGAATATACAGGTGCTGCGAAGATGCTCCGTGTACGACAAGTACAGCTATTACAATGCGCTATTGCACGTTCAGTAATGTTGGCTGTGAACACACATGTGTCAAACATGTGTCGTTTGTATCAGTCAGCTCAGGTAAATATCATTCATTGATATATCAATCATGTGCAAAGAAAAAAAACAGCCTACGTAGCTATATACAGTGCCCAATGGTTTTCCCATGATGATTAGCGTCGTGATGATCTGCTTGTGATAAGTGGGGTGAGCGACGTGATGCTCGATGTTGCAAGCCTTTCGTGCAATCACACAGGATCTTGTCACGCACAGTACCTCAACCATGCTTCATATTACACCGCCATGTTGGCCAATCCTACATTCACGTCACAACAACCTTGTATTGCAGCTGATTGTGCACAAGCACTCTGGCTTTTCCCTTCCCACCACACGCCCAGAACTGCTGTTCAACCGTACGGACAGAGCCTTTGCCAATGCCAGAAGCAGTATAGCAGCCAGCACAGCTACTCCATCCAAACCAGGGCGCAGAAACCCGTCTTCCCAGTACAAAGGAGTTAGCTATGCAAAAAAGCCCAAAAGTGGAGAATAACCATTACCGTACCTTGTCCAACCACTGGCAAACACGTTAGATGGCACCTTGGGCAATACACTGCAGAAGACGATGCAGCCGTGGCAGTAGATCTGGCGCACAGGTTGCTGGGGCGCCCCATTCCCAACTTTCCATCAACTGAATATGCACATCATCCGCTGTTGCAAGGCATGGAGGATGTACAGAGGTGCTTGATGGTTGTGACAGCGGCTGTTATTGTACTGCATGCACACAACAGATACCCATGTATTCTGCCATATACACACACAGCCTGTCTCCTGATGAGCACATACGAGCACTACGAGCACGCTTGCACTATTGCAGACTCAAGCAGCGGGTGGTGGACGAGGACAGTGTGGTGTTGGGTGTACGGGCAGAGGCAACACGTTTGAGGCAGTGCAAGCAGGTGGGACTGATGTCTGGGACAAAGATGGCTTATGATATATTGTTTGTACAAGGTATACTGCGAGTTGTGCATGCTACTGAACGTCGTCAATTTGTTGATTTATTTGACCTGATTTTGGTCAGAGTGTGACACGCGGTGTCAGTCAAAAAGTCAAATGGTTGTTGACCATCAATCGCATATGTGGTGTACATTTCACTCCCTATAATCATCAAGTACACAACAAGTTCACATCATCCAGGCAGCGAATACTAACACTCGCCATGGGGACATTACTGCCCATCGTGTTCTTGCTCACGTTGCTCATTGTGTCCTCTGCACAAGTCCATGCAGCTGGTAGAACGTATAAATCGGTGCATAGGGCGCGACGGAGCACACTGATCGAAAGTGGGCATTTTCCATCAGAGTGGCTGTGCCCCTGCAAAACAGCACCTCCAGCAACCCTCGCCACATTTCCTGTCACACAAAACTTGAGCATTGTGCGCAACTATGCATCTAAAGAATGCACTGCAGGTTGGGATGCAACATGCTGTTCTATAGATCAACCTTTGGGTTGTTCAACACCGAAACACACTCTACACATATACATATAGGGTCTGATGGAGACAACTGCACGCCAATACAAGGTTCCCAACCTGGTGTACGCGCATGTGCACTGGGCAACTTGGACCTTGTCCTGCCCACCGAGCACGTGTGGCCAAACAGATCAAAAGTACTCAAGGACCACAAGGAATGGACCATGGAACTGGTATGAGCTGTTGTGTGATACATGTGTGGTCATTTGCTCAACACATCTTTGCACATTCATTCCTCACCAACAGTTGAACATCTACCGCAATCACGTCTGCACACCTGGACACTACTTGCAAGAAATGCCGATGCACATGTTGTGCCACCCTGATGTGCTGGAGCTGCAGCAAAACGTACGTGTGCTTCGCAAAGTCAAACAAACATCTAGCGGCGGTACACGTTTCTTCTACACCACAGGGTACCTATCAAGTGCAGGGTGACATATTGGATGTGGGCATGGATGTTTCCGGCACCATGCTGCAGTACATGGCACGGCATGTGGTGGGTAACTTGGTTGGGTACAACGTCAAGTACCCTGCGTGGCGCCCAGCAGCACAGCATGTGCGAGTGGGCAGCAACTACACCATGGTGTTTGGGGATGAGGGCACATGCTTCCCATTCAAGTATGTTGTTGGTGGGAGGGATGGGTCCTCGGCAGAGAGAAGCACACATCATCATATCCCATATGCAGGGACGAGTCGTTTGATTTTGTCTACTCGATCAACGTGCTAGAGCATGCCCAACCATGGCAAAAGCTCCTGTTGGAAATGATCAGAGTGCTTCGTCCCGGGGGTCTCCTCTACCTGCAGTACCACCCTATATGGTGGAGCCCCAAGGGGCATCATATGGGAGTGGATATGGTGTGGACGTGGATCCGGGCCCTCATGGCAACAGGCAAACATCCAGAGTGTAACGACAAGGAATTGGCCTATGCAAATGATGGGTCCGTCATTCCAGACTGGGCACATTTGCTGTGGGACAGGGACACCATGCAGCGCCATTTGGAGAGCACCCGATTCGGCAAATGCCCTGGCATTGTCAAGTATGTGGGATGGTGTTCATGACGCCCAAGCATGCGCTCTCCCTGCTTCACAACCCCTCCTCACACAACAGGCTCATGGTTGCCTACATGTATGATGATCCGCCACATGCAGATATCAACAAAGCATATGCACATGAGGTGGGTGACTTTTTGGAAGAATTGGGACTACACAAACTCAAGCAGCATTTCTGGGCAGATTTAGGAACGAGTCACTTGCATTATTCCATGGTGGAGCAGCTGGCAGACAAGTATGGGCACAGCAATATGTTTATCAGTGGGGCAGAGTATGGATTTGTCAAGCCAAAGGCGTGGGAGTATCCTGGGGTTAATGCAACAGGGGAACCCAAGGCAGGGTAGACGAGGGGGTTGCATTGTCTTGCGGGATGGTTTGGCGTGCTGTACTGATTGACTGTATCAATTCATGATCACCAATGTGTGCTTGCTGTGTGTGATCATCATCATTTTGTATCATGCATATAGTGTACACGAGGTAACAATAATTTCTTTGGAAAAAAACATCACGCTGTACCGGTCGATTGTGTTGCTGCCGTTGATTGTGCACGGCCCTCACCCTTGGGACGTCCATATGATTCACCACCACGCACACCATCCCGAGTCCCTGCCCCCTCCCCCAGCCACCGCCCACTCCACATCCAGGCGGCCTGCACACGCACACGGTCCCACAGTGCCCCTGGTGTGTCGAGCGCAGGGCGCACATCCAGGTGCATGGCAATCATGGTGTCCACAGGTGCCGCATTGTAAAAGTCGATGATATAGCTATGTGCAGAAGGGGGAGGGGGGTGATATGCACGACACAACCATGTGATATGGGTGTACCATGATGTGTGTGTGCATACAAACACCCTCTCCACAAAGCTACAACACGTACCGTACAGGGGTACCACAGCGGTCAACAATCCAATCATGCCGGTCAAAGGGAAGCTTGTACCCCAGGAAATTCAACAAACGTGCTTTCGGGCTGTACTGCTTGGGTCGCCCACTGAAGCTCAGCAATTTTGGTTCAGGGCAGGTGCTGCAGTGCAGAGATTCCCACCTGTGAGGGGGCAGCGTGTGCATGTGTGGAGGATGGGGGGCGCTACCGAGGCAGACGATAAATACACCAGGGATGACAAGGTAGATACAAGGCAGGTACAAGGTAGATACACCACCACCAATGCGCACACCTGCAGACTTCCCTCCATGCACGTTCATTCACTGTGTTGTGAATGGCCACTATCTGGGGCATGTCCTTCTCATGCGCATCCCATCCCTGTGGGTGTGTACCTCAACATGTGTGTCAGGGAGCATGTCCAAGCGTCATAGCACACGCTCCACACAAGAATCACCCACAAGCAAGCATCCACAAGCACCTTGCGTTTCATGGCATTGTAAAACATTTGCTGAGAGGGGTACACCCATGTCCCCTGCTGGCCCTGCTGGTGGGCTGGCAAGTCACCACCTGGAGCTGTGTGTATGTATTCGTTGAAAAAGGGGTTGCATCACATGAAGATCTTACTGCTGTTATCATGCTGTTGACATTGGTGCTGCTGACTGATGTGTATAAGAAAAAGCAGCATGCACTGGAGCTTTTGACCAGCTGTTGAATAAACACCACAAATCCTGCACACACACACACACTCCCCAACAACATACCCCCTCCCCAACATACCTATGGGTATGCTTGATGGAGCACGGCGTGTGTCCAGTGGTTGTGTTTGGTCCGGGTGGGGTGCATTGGGTGACTGCGGCATGTTGATACGTGCATCATACGTGCCTGTGTTTGTACCCACAACTGGGCATCCACCAGTTGATGGTGCTTGCGGGGTGGGCTGTGGGGTGGGGCTCATAACGGGACATCCTCCTGTGTGATGCATGGATGTGGATGTTTTTGCTGCAGCACAAAGGGGTGTGGTATAGCACCGCACATACCAGACGTTGAGGTGGGAGATGCAGCAGAATTGCTATTCGTTGCCCCTGCGTGTACACAACAGATCTGGCGCTGCAAAAACCCTGATGTATACATATATTATCTGACCATGGAGTGGATGGCGCATACCTGAGGTTGAAGCAATTCTTGCAAATAGTTTGGCTGGTTGTTCTGCATCTGATGAGGGTGATTCCACCATGATGAAGCCACAGGAACTGGTTATCAAACACTGTTGGCTACTGTTGAGGTGCTGGAATAACAAATGGCATCAAGCCACCTGAACAAACCCATACTGAAAACCCAAATATATTTGCTGAGCAACACAAAAACCTTCGTCTAGCTTCCCACAACGCCCCTTGCACAGCCTGTATCGCTCATATTCGTACATGCAAATCCATAGACCTTTTGCTATTTCATCAACCAAAACACAGCACGCCGTCCATAGCATCCACCACGATGGCAATCGCCTCGCCCTCCACAACACGCTCCCTTGATACCCGCACTGGCATACTCTGCCACAAGTGCGGTCGATTTTGCCCCGGACCAACCAATCCAGGGCGTCCCCAAGTACCACCCACGCTCACCACCCGTGCACCACCCCGTGTGACCACCACCCGAACTGCTGCCCACCAGCACACTGGACTGGAAGCTGCCGCGACAAGCATGGCTGCGAATGTAGAAAATATTGCCGAGACGGTTGAGATGGACATTGAGCAACTCAGAGCGCTCACGAAACAGGCCTTGCTTGCCCAGGGGTTTATGGCCGAGGACGTGGGTTTCTTGGCAGAGGTGTGTGTATTTGTGTATGTGTATGTTTGTGTATGTGTGTGTTTGTGTATGTGTTTGTGTTTGTGTTTGTGTTTATGTATGTGTACATGTGCGTAAGATATAATACACATATAAACATCCCCAAACCCTCCACCCAACCCTCCTCCACACCCACACACAGGTGCTCCTGCATGCCCAGCTGCGTGACAATAGTCAGGGCCTCATAAAACTAGCCTGTGGTGATTTCCGTGCCACCCCCAATGCCCAGTCCCCCCTCCGCCAGCCATCCACGTCCCCCATGGCGGGTCGGATCGACAGCAGGGGTGCGCCTGGCATGGTGGTGCTGGACATGGCGAGTCGTGATGCATTGGCCAAGGCGCGCATGCATGGCATTGGCATTGTGGGCACTGTAAATACATGCACTGGCACAGGCGCGCTTGGGTAGGTGGGTGTGGTGGCGGTGGGTGTGGGGTTGGGTGGTGTGTTGGTGTGTAGTCATGTTCATCACGTGAGTGTGTTTCATGTGTTCACATATGTTTTGATTCAACATATGTTTCATTTCACATATGTTATACATACATTCCCCACCCTGCCCCTCCAGCCCACACTGCCCATGCACACCAACCCCCCCCTCCCCGCCCCCAGCTATTATGCAGAGCACATTGCCCGTGCTGGATACATTGGTCTGGTGATGAGTGGGTGTCCGGAATATTCCGCCCCCTATGGATCCAGTGAGGCTGTGTATGGCACCAATGCCTTTGCCTATGGGTTTCCTAGGCAGGGTGGGGACCCTATTGTGTGTGATATGGGCACCACTGCAGAGGCATATTATGGCCTCATGACTGTCAAGGTGTGGGTCGGTATGGTGTGGGTGGTGTGGGTGGAGTGGGTGGTGTGGCATGGTGTGGGATGATATAGTGTGGGTTGTTGTGGGTTAATATAATGTGGGTGGTGTGGATGTGGGTGGTAGTGAAGGAGGGCACAGATAGTTGTGTTGATAGGCCCATTACAAAAACAACAACAACATCTCCTTCAACAACACACGCTACACCAGCACCCGCTACACCACAAGTACACCACCTCCACCACCACCACCTCAGGAAGCAGGGCAGTCAGTTGCGCCAGATGTGGGCTTTGATGCAACAGGGACCCCCACAACAGACCCTGCTGCTATTCTACAAGGAGGGGCCCTGCGATCATGGGACAGGGGACCCAAGGGGAGCAGCATTGCACTGCTTGTGGAGCTGCTGACTGGGCCACTGGTGGGGGCTGCGGTAGGTGCTTGGAGTGTGGGTTGTGTGTGCTTGTGGGGTTGGGGTGGTATTGCTTGATGGTGATGGTGGGTTTACTACGGCACCTCACACATTACACACCTCTCACACACACCTCTCTATCTCCCACCCCCACGCCCCACCCCACCCCACCCCATACACACACTTGAAACAACACACACATATACATTAAACACACAAACAAACAAACATAGGTGTCTGACAAGTTGACATCACAAAACTGGGGCAACCTCGTTATTGTAGTTGACCCAGGGCTGCTGCGTGGCAATGCAGAAGCATGCCTTGCTGCTGCTGGTGAATTGGCTGCCCGTGTGGAGAGTGCACGACCTGAACATCAAGGGGTTTTTGTGCGACTACCCGGACATCGTAGTGCTGCATTGGCAGGTTGGTGGATAGTGGGGGATGCACTTGTTTTGTGGAGGATGACACGGTGGTGTGTACTGTGTGGGCGCTTTGTGTGCGTGTGTGCATGTGTGGGTTGGTACATGATGGTCAATTATAATGATGGGGAAATGCGCATGATCGACCATGGTCAACATGCACATCATGCAGTCACACATGTGCACTCCCTCATCACAAGAGCCACCTCCTCTCTCTCACACACACCCACACCGCCTACCCACAGCCACTCGTATAGCAGCGGGCACTGTCCCCATCACCCCCACCACCCTTGCTGCCCTCCAGCAGCTCGCCACCAATGCCCCATCGTCTCCCCCCCCCCTTACCCCCACCCCATCCACCTCCACCCCAACCTACTCCCTCGCAACTCGGCTGGTACATCCCAAGACGTCCATACAAGACCCATACAGTGCTGCTGCACCAAATGTGTACCAGACATCAACATTTGCCCAGCCGAGCTCGACCACCTTTGGGGACTTTGATTATTCTCGTTCAGGCAACCCTACACGCACACAGCTGGAGGAGCAAATGGCTGACATTGAGGTGTGGGTGGTGTTTTGGTGGTGGTGTTTTGGTGGTGGTGTATGTGTGTGAGGGTGCGTGTGGGTTGTGTGTGTGCAACTGTTGCAATTCGTAGTGTGGTGGTTGGACCTGCGTTACACATGTGGTGTGTCACAACCAGCACACATACAAGTGCTCGTCAAACATACACACAAAAACCACGCACCATGCGTTCCCCACCCCACCCATGCACACATCACCACCACATCTCCCCTCTCTTTTCTCCCCTCTCAGGGTGCTGACCGTGCATTTGCCTTTTCCAGTGGCATGGCAGCCATTGCTGCTGTGTGTCGCCTTGTGAAAACAGGAGAGCACATTGTCGCGGGGGATGATTTGTATGGGGGCACAAGTCGCCTGTTGTCACGAGTGGTGCCGAATGCGGGGGTGCAAGTGAGCAATGTGGATACCACTGATGTCGAGTATGTGTGTGTTGGTGTGTGTGTCTTGATGCATGTGTTGCTGTATGTGTGGATGTTAATGTTTTGTACAATCATCATTTTCTACATCTCTACATCCTCTCCCACACTCCACACCAAACAACGATACGACCATCCTGTACAGGGCGGTGAGGGCAGCCATTCAACCAGGCAAGACCAAATTTGTGTTTCTAGAGTCACCAACCAACCCACGCATGCAAGTGTGCGACCTTCGTGCTATCTGCACGATTGCACATGAGGTATTGTGATGGGAGGTGTGGTGATGGGAGGTGTGGTGGTGGGAGGTGTGGTAATGGGAGGTGTGGTAATGGGAGGTGTGGTAATGGGAGGTGTGGTAATGGGGAATGCAGTGAAACAATGAGGGAGACGATATTGCTGCCTCTTAAATAAATAAATAAATAACAAGATGTAAATACTCATCTTGTACATACAGACACGCCATCTCCCATGTACGTACAGACACCTCTTATACACACATTACCACCCCTTTGACAGGCTGGTGCTCTGGTCATGGTGGACAACAGCATCATGGCCATGTACCAGTCCCCCCTCGCCCTGGGCGCTGACATCAGCATGACCTCTGCTACCAAATACATTGGTGGGCATTCTGATGTCACAGCAGGCATTCTTGCAGTTAAGGGTGAGGACCTGGCCAAGGAAATTTATTTCGTGCAGAATGCAGAGGGGACCGGCCTGGGTCCCTGGGACTGCTGGCTCCTGCTCCGGGGTGTGAAAACCATGGCCCTCCGTATGGAACGCGCGGCAGTGAATGCCATGGCCCTGGCACGGTTTCTAGATGGACATCCGCTGGTGAAAAAGGTGAATTATCCAGGATTGGCATCCAGTCCGGGGCATGCGATTCATTTTTCACAGGCAACCAGTGGGGGCTCGGTGCTGAGTTTTGAGACTGGCAAGTATGTGTTGGGGTGGTGGCGCTTGTTGAGGTTATTGTTTTGTGTACAGTGCGGCATTGGGGCTTTGATGTGGAGGAATTGTTGAGCAACCTACCCTACGCACTAGTTCCACCACATCATTGGTTCCACCACACCATTCCCCAGTCTTGAGGCAAGCAAGGTCATCTGTGAGGCAACTCAACTCTACAAAATCACTGTTTCTTTTGGTTCTGTGTGTTCCCTGATCTCCCTCCCCTGCTTTATGAGCCACTCGAGCATCCCTGCTGAAGTCAGGGCAGCCCGGGGCCTTCCGGATGACTTGGTTCGTATTTCAGTGGGCATAGAAGACGCAGAGGACCTCATTGCCGACCTGTCACAGGCACTGGACATGGCAATGGCTGCTGTTGCTAAACAATAGGAGGAATAGCATAAGGACTATCAAGAGGAGGGATTGTAGTGTATCGGCGTGGAGGTGGTTGGAAATGAGAGGGGGTTGTCAGTGATTTTCATCGCGCAACATTGTGTGCACTATGATGCAGTGTGTTACATGCAGGGTATTTACTGCTATGACTACATGAGAAACAAAACGCACTGCAGCGTCTTTGTACAACAACACAGCCCTCGCGTGTCCCCCTTTTTTTGCCCACACCTCCTTCATCACCTCAGCGCAATCGGTGCACCATCCGCCGCTCCCGCACCAACTGCAAATCTCCCGACTGTGCCATGTACATCAACGACTTGCGAACCAGGTGATCATTGAGTCCAACCCGCACCAACTCGTCCACCAGCTTGCGCTCACTGACATAGCTTCCAATGGCCACACGTCGCTTGATTTGTGTTTCCACCACTTGCAAATCGCGTTTCTGTTCCTCTGTGACAACAATGCTGTCTGTGAGCCCACTCTTGACTGCATCCATGGTGCTGGTCTGAAACAGCTCCATTGCCAGACGAACATGTGCCTCTGTGTGTGGTGTGTGTGTGACAACATGGTGCCAGTGTCACGCAAGTGTTTGCCACCTCTTGCAAATACATGGCCTCTGTGTTGGCGTGTTTTGGGCCCCAAATTCAGCCCCCACACATACCCGTTGCAATGGTTTGGAGGCTCATACGGGCAAGTGATTCAGCAATACGAATAATGGCCTCTAATTGACGCACAGTGATGGGGATGGGTGGGAGGTCTGTAGATTCACCAGACATTGCCTTTTTGACCTGGGAGAGGGAGTATACGAATGTGCGTTTAACCACATGTGTGTATATGCACCCAACAAAACATGCTCCCCACCCCACCCCCACCTCTTGTCGCAGCTGCACGTATTCACTGATCAAAAGCCGTGAGGCCTGCTCCGACAGCCGGGGGAAGCATCGCTGCTTGGCATACTGTATGTACCGTTGCAGAAACTGCTCCTTGCGTCGTTGTTCCTCATCGACCTCGGCAGCTTCGTTGCCATTGGTGTGTACAGACATGACGAATTTTGCAATAAGCTTGTCCTTTTCAATGGAACGTTCATCTTTGACTATGAAAATCAGGTCAAAGCGGGAGAGAATGGTGCTTTGGAGGTCGATGTTTTCTTGTGCTGTTTTGAGGTCGTCGTATCTGTGAGTGTGGTGGTGTCATTGGTGAGCGTGGTGTGCATGTGCATGTGGTGCATACAAGATGTCAAGATGGTCTCAACCCCCAGCTTACCGCCCAGAAGGTGGGTTGGCAGCAGCCAGCACACTTGCCCTTGACTTGAGCATAGTGGTGATGCCAGCCTTTGCAATAGAAATGGTTTGCTGTTCCATTGCTTCGTGAATGGCCACTCGATCCTCTGGACGCATCTTGTCAAACTCATCAATACACACCACACCATTGTCTGCTAGCACCATTGCACCTGGTGGGGAGTGGATGGGCGGTAGATGGGGGGTAGATGAGGAAATGCTTGTGCCATCATCATTGTGCTTACACGTGTATAGGTACGCATGCTCATGTGCACACATCCCACCCCGTCACTCAACCACTCGATCACCTTGCACACCCTCACATATACCTGCTTCTAGGTGAAACTCCCCACTAGCAGCATCACGAATGACTGATGCAGTCAAACCAGCAGCACTGCTACCCTTGCCTGATGTGTACACAGCAATGGGGGCCTGTTTATGTGTAAAGACACGTATGTGTGGGGGCAGGGGGAAGGCATATGTGAACATGCGTGTGTACATATACCCCCCTCAGTTACATTCAACCCGCTCAAGGCCCAGCACCCACAGGCATATACCGTTTTTGAGGCAAACTTGAGAAACTGTGATTTGCCAGTGGAGGGGTCACCCAGCAGCAGTACATTGACATCACCACGACGAAATGTACCATCCGGGAGCCTCTTGCGAGATCCCCCAAACAGCAAACATGCCACCGCCTTTTTGATGTCCTCATGCCCATGGATGTTGGGGGCAATGTGATTAAATACATTTTGCAAGACATTGGTGTCGGCTGCGAAACGTTGGAAATTAGCCTCCTCCTTACCCCTGTGGGTTGAATGGAATTGGGTGTATATATGATGCATGTATGATGCATGTATATGTGGTGGAAATTGTGTATACAAACACAAACCCCATTAACCACACAAAACAGTACACAGTACAACCCCAACATACGTAAAGTGTGCCCCAGTCTCCCCAGTGCTATCCTCCTGCAAGCCCACCACACGCAAGTATGGTGTACGCAGGGCAACCACTTTCTTGTCCTTGCCATTACCCTGCGACTCCTTGGACTGTGTGGTGTAAAGAATCCATGTAAGAGAATAACAATATCATGGCAGACGAGAGTCTAAACCAAATACAGGCATTCTGTAGATATTATCGCAACCACGACACCTGAAAGATGCTGTAAATGCCAGTGATCAACACACGTGTGCCTGGTTTCGTAGCACACACCAGCTGTCGGTCGAGCACCATGAGCATGCTGCGTGGCATATCACCTACGGGCACATCCTGCGGTCGCTCTTGGATCTTCAATGTTTGCTGATCTACATAGTGTGTCTTGTTGGGCAACACCACCCAAGGGTCCAATGGGCACTGCCCAGCACCCGTGGCGGCATTGGGTACTGCCACAGCCCCCGAGCGATCACATGATCGTGGCAGCATGGTCCCACTCAGCCCTGGTGTGCATGGAATCTCCTTGATGCTGCGGCACTCTTTGCATTGAATGGTGAGGTACACAGCCTTGTTTTTGGGTTTGGAGGCAGCAGTGATGATGCCAGGGACTTGGACAAGCCGGGAGACGTGTTTGGACTGGGGATGGTGTTTGGAGGAAGTGGATTTGTGGCAGACCAGTACACAATAACACACAACCGCCTCCATACCTCAAGGTTGCGCAGTGTGCTGGGCCCAAATGCTTCGCTGCTGTACAGGCACACCTGCACCTCATACTGCACCTCCTCACCACCAACCTCATCATGCAGCAGCAGGCGGAGAACCTGGGCAGCTGCTGCCTCGAGCAAAGGCAAGTAGTCTGCGGGGGCATTTTCCAGTGCTGCTGCGAGTTGTTTGTTGTAGCTTTTGATGTGCTGGAGGTCGACACGCAGCAGCTTGCGATCCTTGAGCAAGTTGTTGCTGTGGATTTCAAAGAGATGGTTGTGTTGCAAGTTGTGTTAGAACAACACCTTGCTACTAGACCCCAAGATGATGCCCGCCCTACCAGTAAATCTTCACGTCACCCATGGAGCCCTCCTCTTCAGGATCATTTGTTTCAAAGTTTTTGATGAAATCCACAAACTGGTGCCGTGCCTCTGCATCAGAGAGCTGGACCACAGGCCGTTCCCAGGTATCATCATCGTAGTTGAGCGCCTGCTGGTTGGCAAAGTAAATCGCGCCCTCTGTTATGATGAGTGGGACGTGTATGGAAAATGAGGATGTGAACGTGTATGGTGGTGAGGTAACTAGCTGGATGATCAACACAAGAGCAGTACAAGATGGTGTCTCGTACCGTCAAACCCAGACATGATGGCTGGCTTTTATATACACACACGAGATCTCTACGCGATCTTCACAATGGGCGTGCTCAACATTTGGAAAGTGTTGACCAGTTTTTGTATGCAAATATGGGTTTGAAAAACACACCCATTTTGTGCACCATCATACACCCATTGTATACAATGTCGCTGCAGCGTGTCCCCATGCAGCATGCACCACGTTGGATAACAGTGCTTCCTCCACGACCAACCATAACCATGTCGCACATTTGTACCACCACCACGTGTTGTGCAACAACAAGCAAATCCACAGAGCCCACAAGAGAACAACAGCCCACAAGAATCAGTGGGGAGTGGGATGGTGTGGCCATCACGTTTAATAGCAGAGGGGAAGCATCTGAACTACCACACAATGTCGTACCCGACGCTTTTCGAGAGTGGGGGGTGACATTGGTGGCGTGGCAAACCCAGTGCAGCATGATGCACTGTGAGGATGACACAACAGTGCAATACACATTGAGACGTTTGTATCCCACCGTCGGTTGTGAAGGTAGGCCTGCGTTGTTGAGTGCCCGGTAGATTGTATACACATGCCTGCTTGCATACCAACAACTGTGGACACACCCATGCACTCACCCACAGCGGATGCTGTTGCATTTGAGGAGCAGAGCCATGCGCTGCATGCTAATGAGGTTGTGTGGGTAGAAGCCACCAATGGCAGCTACTGCCTCGCCCCAAGACATCTATCTCCCAAGCAGCCATTCACTGTAGAAATGTGCTTGCCACTGAATAGCAGTGATGATGGTGTGCCATGGCGTCGGGTGCGGTGCATTGTGCAGCTGGTGCATCGGGACATGGATGATGCATACTGGCCACGCACAGTGGAAGTAATACAGGTGTGTTGTTGTGGGGGATTGTATGCACATGAACATTTGCACATGTTTGTACTATCTTGTGCTGATGTACGAAGCGCAGTTGATATCACCATCATTGGCCAAACACACTGGCAAACAACCCATACCACCACCACAGGAACGCTTTGATCGACCGCTGGATGGGAGGCAAGAGTTGGGTGGGTGTGGAGGTGGGCTGCCATCGTTTGTGCAAGAGCCAATACCCACCCTGGAGCAAGTGCAAGCGGCAGGGTGGCAGGCAGCAGACCCGCAACAAGGGCCTGCATGGTATGCTGTGGCATGCGCTGTGTAGGTGTATGCATCCTCACCTTTATTGTGTTGCACTATTCCAACAAACACAGTTGCTCATCGGTGGTTGGTGGTGACCGGGTCATGCTGCTACCAGGTGGACACTGGTGCATGGTGCGTGATGGGGCAGAGGGAGTGCGTGTAGAGGCTGGTGTGGTGTCTGGGACCAAGACAAGAGTGGTGGGAACGGTGGTGTATGATGACCAGGGCGAGTTGCAATATACTTTTATAGGGCAGGATGTCTTGTTGACATAAGATTCATATCAACCATATCGTTCAAACGCCATGATCATGAAGTGCACGACACCACGTGTCGAGTTGCAAAAAGGATGGCGCCAACAATCCTTTGTGCCACGTCACACCGTTGTGCAGTCCCCATCCCCCATTCACCGCAACATCAAGGTAGTTGAGAAGCACAGCACACACACACACAGCATACACCTATAAACACAGCAGCACCAGAACGATCTTATTCAGCCATGATCATCATCCATCACGTCACAGACGCTGCGTTGCAGGGATGCTGTGTTTGAGCCTCAAACAACATCCAACAGTGCCATTCAGGAAGTAACACGCACCCAGGAGCAGACAGTCTCCAGTGAGCCATTTGATTGGAGCAGGCAATGGTACCCAGTGGCGACCGTTGCAGACCTCGACCCCGCGCGCCCACACCCTACCACTGTGCTCAACAAAAAGCTTGTCCTGTGGCGTGACGCAGACGGTCAGTGGCGTGCATTTCGAGACAGCTGCCCGCACAGGCTTGCTGCGCTTTCTGGTAGGAGTGCTTTCTGGTGTTGGTGATAAACATACCCTGGATGTAGCAGCCAGCCCCCCACCCACCACAGAGGGTCGTGTAGAGGATGGCATTTTGCAATGTGCATATCATGGCTATGAATTCAACGCAGCTGGTGCTTGCATCAAAATCCCCCACGCCTCTACCGATGACGCACAAACCCGGGCACTTGCATCCCCTCGTGCATGCGCCGAGGCGTTTCCTACGAAAGTGGTTGGTGGAATATTGTATGTGTGGCCCGACTCGGCATCAGCAGACCAGGCTGTAGCAACAGAGCCCCTGTCGGACCGTTTTTCGGAACAAGAAGAAACGCAAGGGGAGGTGTTGACTGTGGTCAAACCGTTTATGTCCTTGGTGCCATGTACGTGGGTGTTTTGTGTTATTATTGGTGTGTACATGGGATGTGTGTACAATGGTCGTTGCAGTCCCCAATTTCCCCATTATCGTATTCCCATCCCCATGTCCTGCACAGATGATTATGAGACACTTTTGGAAAATGTGGCAGACCCAGGACATGTCCCCTTTGCCCACGACGGCGTCCAAGGCTCCCGTGCAAAAGTCAAGCGCGGCCTGTTTGACCTCGCGAGCATCCCCACCGACAGCCTCGCCAATGGATCCACACCCCATGTACTTGGTGTCACGCTGCCTGGCTTTTCAGGACAACAAACCCTCACCTATGATCCACCCTGCCGATTGCAGTACACGCTGCCCATGGGTAAGCTGGCCCCAGGGAAGAAGGCGCAGTTTACCATATTTGCTACCCCTGTGTCTCCCGGGGTGAGTCGTATATGCATTAGTATACGAGCCAATGCCAAGCCGTTTATGTTGTCGATGATGAGTAAAAAGCCCCGGTGGTTTGATCATGCATTTGAACGGTATGTATGTTTGTGTGTGTGGTGGGGGGGGGCTGGGGAATATGTGTTTGTGTCTTTGTATTCATGCAAGGTGCACATATTCGTGTACATGACATACCCCGACATATATCAACAACAGCATGGATGTGTTGGATGGGGATGGTATATTCCTTCATCACCTGGAGCAAGACATGGTGGAGCAACACAAGCAACATGGTGCCACCTGGAAATCGTACGTACATGTGGGAAGAGTAGGGGTGTTGCATGTGTGAGATGTATGTATTCACATTCATGCCAAGAGCAACGGTGACGGCAGGTGTGTTGTGCGATCATGCCACCCACCCTCTTCCCTCTCCCAAACCACTCACAGTCTCTATTGGCTCCCCACACAAGCTGACTTGATGGTCACCAAAATTCGCAACTGGCTAGACGACCCCAGCAAGGGCAACGGTGGCCCATGGGGCCCTGATCGATATGCTGCATGGCGGCCCCGCATCACAGACCGTCGTGTGCTGCTGGATCGATACAATTCACATACCAAACATTGTGCAGCATGCCGTGCGGTATGTGTGCTTGGGTGGCATCCAACCAACACATTACACACCAATCAACACCCCTCGCACACCCCTCGACATCACCAACCACAGGCACATGCACGTGCCACCATGCTGTCCACATTCACAGCGTGGTCTGCCATCATCACAGCTGCTGCCTCACTCATGGCAGGGCTGCTTACGCTCCAGGGTAGTGTGTCTGTGCAGCCTGTGTTGTTGTGGGGGACAGCCGTCGCTGCTGGTGTGTTGGGGTTGGTGTCCAAGGTGGCAGAGAATGTACGTACACGTTTTGAGTTTACCGATTACGTGCATGCTGATCGTTGAGTGTGCACGCTGATGTATGTCTGATTGGTGGTTGTGGGGGAACAAGGGAGGTCATGGAGATGCCTGCATTTGTTTTTGTGTCAATGACCTTTGTGTTGTGCACGGCGAGGAGCAAGCAAAATATGTGTGTGTGTGAAAGGATGATTTATTGGACAAGATGATGGTTTAGGACATAATTCATGATTGTATTGCAGTGTTGTTGACGATGATTGATAATGATGATGACAAATACAATAACATCGACGGCCACGTTGACCATTGACAATTGTAAGATACACGCTGTTGTGTTTGTGTGTGTGTACAATCAACACGCTCCTGCAAGGCACCCTTGTTTGTAACATCAGTGTTGTTACATGCAACAGAGGCCCCTCTGACTCATGCGCAAAAGGGCCCGTCTACATGCAATACACAGAAAAAACACAAAACAAAAGTTGTCTTCCTCAACCTGTTGTTCCTTCCTTCCTCCAACCCCCCACCCACCCCCACCTCGTGATCACGCAGCATACGCCTCTGCCAAGCGCTCCTCCTTTGTCTTGCGCTGCCACTGCTTGGGCTTTTTCAGAAAGCACACCATCAACCCCACCAGCACGAAACAAAACAGTGCAATCATAAACACGTTGCGCGTGTACAACACCTTGATGTACCGCAAGTGCAACAGTTGGTTGCCGTAAATGTCGTTGATGGCGGTCACACTGACATACCGGCCAAATGCAGTGGCACAAAATTGTATGGCAGCGGTGGTTGCCAGGAGGATGAGGGCGGTGTTGAAGAGCATGCTATTCATAAGGGTGGCCCCCAGTTTGACTGGGTGGATGGAGACCAGCAAGAAGCGGAGGCCCACCTTGAGACAGCCACTTATGGTTGCCGCTGTGGTAGAGGTTGTTGTGTATGTGGTGGTGGTATCCGATGTGCGTAACAGTGTGTGTATGCAAACAAACCTTGACCCACACACACTTGGCGTACCGATCAAGTAGAAGCAAAAGATAGCATAGGCAGCCACACCAAGCAGCCCAAATACGCGATCCAGTGCCACAAACAGCACATTCAAAAGCGGATGCACCCCGAGAAACACATACAGCAGCACATGCAGCAGCCACAGAAACGAGAGCACCGCTGATATGATACCAAAAGGCAGCTGGGCATAGTAGTACATCACTGTCAATGCCCACCTGTATTCTGGATCTTCTCCCTGAGGATACACTTGTTCCAGAAGCTTTTCTTGTTTTTCCAGTTGGGTCAGTTCCCGGGAAACGGCTTGCAGGCGACGGCGCCAGGCAAAGCCCCTGTCCTTAAATGTTGCCTTTTTCAGTTCCATTGCCTTTGACTAGTGGGTGGTGATGATGGGTTGGTGTAGGGGGGTGGCATTGGTGTTTATGAATTTCCCTCACCCATGCACACCTGGAGGCTTTTGATCTTGCCTGCGAGGTCTTTGGCACGTGTGATGTATTCGCTCCGGGGTATGGTGGCCTTGGGACGAGCTGCAAACGTCTGGAAGCATCCTAGGGGCAGCGATACAAATCCCACTCCACAAAACATCATAAACAGCACCCACCCTGTGTTGCGATGGTGTGGTGCATGACCAACAGTACACAGTGACATGGGGAGCTTGGTTTGTAGTGGGCATTGTTTGTGATTGACATACAACAGACACATACAAAAACACGCACCAACTGTGGTGGATATGGCCATGGCATACACAGGAAAGGTCACAGGGAGCTCCCATGTGGAACGTTTGCGGGATATCAATGCATCACACTGGGTATAATGTTGTTGTCATGTGTGTTTGCTTTCAACCCCCACAACATACCCCCCCCCACCTCACAATACCAAGTATCGGGTGCTGCTCTTTGGTGCGTCAAATGGTCCCCCAGGCTCGATGCAAAGGGTTGTGTTTGTGTCCATGAGCCCCGGCTGTGCGAGCCCCGAGATGACCGCCATCACTGGGTACTCGACAAACCCAATTGTCGCATATGGTATAGCGACAATGAGGCACATGCATACAAAGGTGACGATGCCATATGCAAAGCCAGAAAGCCATCGCTTGACAATGGGCCTGTGTTGGTTGTGGGTGTAGTGGGCCTGTGGCATGGACAACCCAAGCCCCCCCCAAACAACAACATACAGCTCACTGTCCGCTTCATAGTAAAAGTAGGCAAAGGGGATAATGGCAAAGACGAGGACAATGTTGGTGATGTAGGCAATATACCACAGCGTCGCCATGGGAAATGTGGGGTTGCAGGTCGTCAGTGCTGTGCCCACTGGACATGCTGCACGATTGGCAACATCCAAAGGTAGCATCAGCAGTGTCCAACAGGCCAGAGAGAGGCCCAACAGCACGATGAGTTTTGGAAACCATGCCTGATTACGGTCCTCTGGGTGCTGATATGATATCAACACGTATACATTGGCACATATGATGATAACTGCAACGACGATCGTCACAATGAGCAACGGGAGAGAGAAACCCGACACTGATGCGGTGGTGGTGGTCATCATCGTGGCATATGATGGTGCAGCGGTGGTTCGTGTTATGATGGTGTGCTGCTAGGGTGGTGTGCTGCGATCCATTTCGTGGATCAAAACTGCGTGGAGGAAACTGCACGGAATGGCAACAGACTTACTTTGTAGTGTACAAATATAAAGACATGAATAGACATGAAAACCAGCTGCTATACAGCTGCATAGCACTGCAGTGATGGTGTTACTAGCGCGCTCCCCACCACGAGTCAGTTTAACTTGTACAACATTCCGTGTTCCCCATGCATGGGGAGTTCACCAGGCACCTGCCTCGTTGCTCCCTCAACGTCGTGTATCTCATCTTGACAAGCATGTGAGACACACTGTTATTGCAATGTGTCAAACCACACAAGACACAATACGTCTGGATGATGGCACATTTGTCCACGCACCTGTCCCACAATGCGCTGCACCAGCATCCACAGCCACCTTGCTCATCCTGCTCCCCGGAGCACTGCTGCAACCTGATGATTACAAGCATCTTGCAAGGGCTCTGCAGGTGTGTTGGAGTGGTGTTTGTCACATGCCCACTTGCCATGCTGTGATCACAACACACAGGCTGCAGCAGTCAACCGTGTGCAGTTGTGGGTAGCATCACAGTACATCAACACCAACACTATGTCTGCTGGTGAGTTTCCAGATGTGCAGCCATTGTTGGATGCTGCAGAAGCATTGGGTTTTGGAAACGCTACCCTGCAGTCAGGTAGTCTGATTGTATGGGTGTACAATGTGAGAGATTGAACTACATGCCTCTCCACACAACAAAACAGGACGCCTACCCAATGTATATTGCGCCACACATAGCCTTAGCGGCATATATGCCACCACCATCCTCCAGCGATTTGGCGGGTTGGTTCAAATGGCAACGTGTCAGCAGCAGCTTCGTGCGTCAGGGCAACCCATCTGGCAACGATTGGAAGCGTGGGGACGCCCAGTGGCACACATTGGGGGGGTGCTTGATGGGCAATGCCGGCCTGTGCATTTGTTGCCGCCACTTGCAGAAGCAGCAGTCATGGCTTGCAAGTTTGGACACAGGTGGGTGTTTGGAAGTGGAAGTGGATAGTATGTGAGAGCATTGTGTACTACTCATCACGTTAGTGCGCAATGCAACTCACACCCTTTTTCAACACCACTCAGCTATGCAGCCAAGCGCAAGCCGGTACTCCTACTCCCCCATGTCAATCATGCCAATTTTTCCAATGGCACTGTCAACACGACCCGGGGTGACTTGGAAACCAGCCAATCCCTTGAAGAAAGCAGTGCAGCCATAGCAGCTGCCATGGTGGACTTTGTCACTGCCAATCGTGGACATGGCAGTGCAGTGGAGGATGCTGTAGCACATCTTGTTGCCCAGCAGCGTGCAACAATGCAATTGGTGGGGTGTATGGCAGAAGCAACAGGATTTGGCAACGTGGCTGCGGCGTACGAGGGTGCTGATGATACAGGGAGTGTGGTGCTGCCTGGTGGGCTGGTGCAGGGGAGCACAGGTGCTGAGCACGTGCCAGACCCCACAGGGTACTGTGGTTTTTTGTGCGAATTGTGTGTACTGGTCTGCATGAATTGCTGCTCTCACTTTAGACATTTTGCACATGTTGGACCACACAATCATGTCCACACAGCAAATTCATGGCACGCCCCGAGCAGCTTGTGGCAGCAGAGCGTGCTGCATGTGACATCCAGCGCCGTTTGCTGGCAGGCATACCCGAAGCATATGCAGCACGTGTCAAGATTGTTGCCACTGCCCACACGGATGACATCACCTTTATCTACGGCCAACCGACCATCAGCAATGTGCTGCATGACAGTTGCATTCATGACCATGATGACCAAAACAACAATCAAGTGTTGCTGCATGTGCATGTGCTTCTGGATCGCCCTGTCTACCAGGCAACCCAGACAGTCATTGGCCCCTTGTCTCCCGTGTATACCCTCAAATTGAAAAAGCCCAGTGCGGTGCTGTATGCCCTGGGTGCAGAGGATGCTGAGGTTGCTGATCAAGACACTTTGGATGCAGCTGAAATCAATGCAGATACAGCGAAACAAGTATACGAGACGTTGCCTGCGTCTGTGCGTACAGTATTTGATCAACGGGGACGTGTGCTCTGCTTTGAGCCAGACAGCGATGCCAGCGGTGACTTGACTTCACCTGTGGAGTGGATCCGAGAGCGCCCTGTGCAGGTCGCAGACGCACAGCCAGGGCATGTGATGGTGCAGTCGAGCTATATCAGCACACCCTCTGCTCGTATGCCGTCGTATGAAACAGGCACTGGTGTGTTTGTGGGCAACTATTATATCAAGTGCATGTCCCCTGGCTGGTTTGCAGAGTGGTATTATACAGACGGATTGCGTGCAAAGCAGCTGCCTGTGCCCTCCTGGGGCGCAACCCCAAAGACAGCAGCTTGATGCTTGTTGCCAATTTGTACACTAGAGGGAATTGTTGTGCAGTTGGTAAACATGACATAGTCAGGTCCCAGTTTGTTGTGACAGCGTACACACCCACTGTCCTCCAGCACGCGTGCGCTCCTTGCGCAAGAAGAGCAAGTGTGTTAGACCCAGCACCCTTGGGTTTGCTGCAGCAGCCAGCTCGCTTGCAACACACGCTAAAACCAGAGTGCCACGTAGGTACCTCCAGTTGCTCGTACAAAAAAGCACCGTCGATTTCTTTTTCGTTTCTGTCACCTTTCTTTTTCACTCTTCTCACTCATTTTCACTCAGCAACAGCACGGATTCACGATGATGAGCTGGCGCGTGACACAAGGGTGCCAAATCGCACCCACAGCACGTTTGATGGCATCCGTTCCCCACACTCGCCCCTGCAAGCCATTGAGCGCAACCGCGAGCCCTGCAGCAGGATCACAGCAAGGTAATTGAAATCGCAGCTGGCACGAGCACAGAGCACAAAATCCGTGGACAACCCGCGTGCATGCATCACCCCACATCGTAACAGACGTGATTGACAAGCTCTCAAGCGAGTCTGCCGTGTTTGCTGGCCTCCGAGGCGCACATACACTCGTTAACCAGAACCTGATAAAGACAGCAGGCGCAACACCAGCCCCAACATTACGCCCGGGGCAGGATTCCCCCGCCAATGAGCAGGTCTTTGCCACCCCCGGTGGCGACTGGGTTGTACGCGTCAACACGTATGCAGGTGGAGACGTAGGCCTGCGGTGGATGCATAGCGTTCAGAGCTGCAGGCTTGTGCCCGGATTTTCCCTGGCACTGCTCCGCACCAACCTCGCTATGGACAGCGGTGTGACATCAAGTCCCGCGTTTGATTTTGAGGTTGGATTGTTCAACAATGCATCTATTTTGCTCTACATGAACATGGTGCCGAGGGTCGATGTCCTGGTGCGTGTATTGGGGGATGGATTCTTCCAGGTGCATGATGATCACGAACGATTATCACAACAACAGATGCAGCCGGATGACGCCTACTACAAGCACTACTACCAAGCAGAGGCATCCTCGTACGATGATCTCATGCAGATGATTGCCAGCGACCCGGATTGCAAGCCCTACCGTTCCAAGTCGGTGCACATCCGTATCTACTCCTCCACAGGGGCCCTTGTGATGGTATGTTGCAGTGTCAGATAGCTACTGTTTCTAGCACATACCCCTGTCCATATGCCACCCATTCAACATACCACCAGCTATCCGCACCACCCTCACCCCCAGATGCCTGCAACAGAGGAGAGTGTTGAGAAAATCAACCAGTGGGGCCTTGCTGCAGCAGGAATTTGGGACTCTGCAGCAAACAACCCTGCCTCACGTGTTTTGGATGATGCGCTGCGTGCGCAGCTGGCTGCACGGGATGCAATGCTGCGAGCCATGCCCCGGCGTGACCCTGACAATGCGGTATGTATGGGATACGGTACAGAACCTGTCATTTCGTCATGTCAGCGCCCATTTTGTTTAGTTCGGGATACCTCATTCATTACCATTCATTAATGCAGATGGCAGAGGCTGCGCTGGGCAAGGAGATGTTTGAGCAGATATTGCAGGTCAATGCAGGGGACCTGAGGGTGGACCCTTAGGGAGGAGACGCAGCAGACTGATATTGACAAGTGTTGACGAAACAATTAGACATGTACAATATTCAGCAGAGTTTTTTCTGACATTGGCAAGACCGACGATGACCTGACTCAAATGTATGTAAAGAGAGGCTGATGATGACATCCTTGTGGCAGGCTCATACAAGGAGCTGGCGATATGTGTTGCCGATACACAACCAAGGCTAGCGCAGGTGCAATAAAAAAAATATGTGTACGTAAACAGCACGCAAAGTGCAACAACAAAAACATCAGCAAATTGGTTGGAATCGCTATGACAGGAATGGCTATGTGTTGTTATTGAGAGGTGAATTGTTATGAGGGTGTTGTCATCGTTGCCGCTGGTGCATCTTCAGTGGTGTCAGCAAAGCCAGCTTCTCCTGCAAGCAAGTGAGGCGAAATACTTGTGCGAAATTTTTCCTCATTGATACCTGTATGATGATGGGTTATACAGCAAGTGCTGGACACGATACGGTGCTTATGTGCATTGTATACGCGATGATGATCATTATCTACCCAATGTATCATCCGTTTCTTGCTGAATGACAGGACACCAACGATCACACACCGTACATTCACAATGCACCACCACCAACACATCACCATCGCCACACCTGTGTGCTGTCCCACAAGCTCCCCTTCACGCCAGTACAGGAATGTTGGTGTACTGCGTATCTGCCACTCTATCATCATTTTCTGTGTGGTTGTCCAGAGCGAGTGCAGTCATGCATTGCAAACGTACATGCAAACGTACATACAGGCCGTACCCGTGTCACGCTGCTTTCGTCACCAATAATCTCACAAAACACGCAGTCGGGGTATTGCTCTGCCAAGCGTGCGTATTTCCGTCCAAATGCTTTACATGGGCGGCATCCCTTGGCTTTGCACATGACTATCAACAACCTATGGTTGTTGTCGTGCAGCAAGTGCTGCATGTCCTCTGGCGTGTGCACCTGCAACAGGTGAGAGAGAGTTTAACCCCGTTGTGGGTTTCTGCAGTGCACAATGCACTACCCTTTCGTACAGCGTGTACAAGGTCTGCTGCAGAGGGAGCTGGAGGTGGGGCAGCAAGATGCGACGACTCTTCTGCCGCTGCACCGCTATCTGTTGACACTACAGCTCGTGACAATGTACATGCACGGTGGTAATGACTTCGTAGCGGACAGCATGGGGCTGTCGAGATGCAAAGGGGAGGGTGGAGGTGATGGTGATGATGATGGTTGTGTACAAGGAATAAATGTGCTGTTCCTGGAAACAGTTGCTGCTGCAACACTGTCATGTTTGTGGTTTTCAGTGTGTGAGGTGCTGTGATCAATAAAACAAATTTGTAAGCCATGTCAAAACACAACAAATGCTGCTCGCTACACGTCCAACCCAGAAAAGCGCTTTGCTAGTTCCTCTGTGTTGTGTGGGGGCATTGCTGCTGCTTCTGTCCCTTTACACGTTTTCAGGATCTCCTTCGATACAAAATCCCCACAGCGACATGGTTGGTATGTCGTGGTGTTTGTCGTTGTTGTTCTTGTTGTGGGTGGGTGGTTACGGTTGTACGTAAATGTGCTTTCAAACGCAGGTGGTTTTGCGCAGCACGAAGATGCACAGAATGATGACCATGTGCACACCGTTGCATCGTTTGCTGTGGAGCAGGTACGAGGGTGTGGGTGATTGTCAGGCGTACTCACGCAGTGCACATCCCCACCTCGCATATGCAGTTGAAGGGCAAGGTCAACGCTCCGGGGCTGGAGCTGGAAGGTGTCGACAACGTGGAAAAGCAGGTGGTGGCGGGGACAAACTACCGCATGAAGATTCGTGTGAAAAACGGTGCTTCGGGCAGCGAGGCGTATTCCGTCGTGGTGTACGGTACGACGGCTGTGGTGGAGAGATCAGCTTTCCTCGCACAAGCACCACCCCCTCCTCAATCTCGCAGAGAAGCTGCCAGCGTATGGAGGCGGAATGGAGCTCACGAGCTACGAAAAAGTCGAGGTACCTTGAGGTTGTGTGGGAGAGGGGGTTGGTTAAGTGCTTACAGAGCGCCCCAACACCCCTCCCCCCCTATCACTCAACAGGCAAACAACGATGCGGCCGCGCAATTTGCTGCCAAGCATGTGTCGTCCATGTCCAACTCGCTCATCCCACTCGAGCTGCAAGAAGTGGTGTCGAGCAGCGTGCAAGGGAATGTGCACACGCTGACGATAAAGGTGGGGCGAGAGGGGTTGACACCAACCACGTGGAACGTGGTGGTCGAGGAAGATGGAAACGGGTTTGTCGTGAAAAACGCGGTGCCAGCGGCTTGAATTGACATGTTTTTAAAGGAATGAGGAGCGGTAACGAACAAAAACAAGGTTGCAACCATCCCCTTTATTTGCTGTACTGTTTCTACAATGTCGGGTATATGCACTGCAGGGGCTTGGTTTTGATGTGTATGTGTGTGTGTGTGATGGCGCTGGGTGCTCGTTTTTTCCTCCTCCCTCTCTCCTCCCTCTCTCTTTCCCGTCTCCCTCTCTCTCTTCTCCCTCTCTCTCTCCTTTTTTCCTCTTTCTCCTTCCCTTTCTTTCTCTTTTCTTTTTTCTTTCCTCCCCTGTCCTCTCTCTTTCCTCTCTTCTCCCTCTCTTTCCCCTCTTCTCCCTCTCTTTTTCTTCCCCTCTCTTTTCTCTCGTTTTATTCCCCTCTCTTTTCTCTCTTTTCTTCCCCGCTCTTTTTTACATAATATTTTCAAAAAAAAGAAAGAAAAATCTCCTCTTCTCCTCCCTCTCTCTCTTCCTCCCTCTCTCTTTCCTCTCTTCTCCCTCTCTCTCTTTCCGTTCTCCATCTCTTTCTTCTCCCTCTCTTCTCCCTCCCTCTCTTCTCCCTCCCTCTCTTCTCCCTCCCTCTCTCTTTCCTCTCTCCTCCCTCTCTTTCTTTCCCCCTCCTTTTTTCTTTCGTTTTTTTGGGAGAAAAGAAAGGAAAAGATAATAAGAAAGGAGGAGGAAGAAAGAAGACAGGAGGAGGAGGAAGAAAGAAGACAGGAGGAGGAGGAAGAAAGAAGATAGGAGGAGGAAGAAAGAAGATAGGAGGAGGAGAAAGAAAGAAGATAGGAGGAGGAGGAAGAAAGAAGATAGGAGGAGGAAGAAAGAAGATAGGAGGAGAGGAAGGGGAAGAAAGGAGGAGAGGAAGGGGAAGAAAGGAGGAGGAGGAAGGAAGAAGGAGAAGAAGAAGAAAGAAGGAGAAAGGAAGGAAAAAGAAACAAAAGAAGATCCTTTTCCTTTTCATAAATGACAAGGGTGAAGATAGAATATCTTTTTACACTTTTTTCCTTCTCATAAAGGAAAAAAGGAAAGTCATTAAACCAAGTCAAGGAAAAACACAACAAATAAACACACAGACATTTTAAGGCAGCACATCGCTTTCCTCTGTGGGAAGACGTGACTCTTCCACCCCACCATTCCCCTTGGTGCGCTCATAGTATGCACGAGCTGCCTCACGCAGGGCTGCGGCACCAGCAGGGCCAGTGCGGTCCACCAACTTGCTGAACATGCTGTCAGGCTTGCTCAAGAGCACCGATGAGGGTGCAATCTCCATCAACACACCCTGCTCCATCACAATAACCTGGTCTGATTCGATCACAGTGTCCAGGCGATGGGCAATGGTGAACGTGGTGCGGTCTGCAAAGATCTTCTTGATAATGTCCAACACCAGCTGCTCGGTGGCAGGGTCCATGGCAGCGGTTGCCTCGTCCAGGCACAGCACGGGCACCTTTTTCAAAGCGGCACGAGCCAAGCACATGAGCTGTGCCTGACCGAGAGACCAGGACTGGGCAACGGAATCCACCTTGGCATCCAATCCGCCAATGTTGGTCACATGGTCGGCCAAGCCCACCTGGTTGAGCACATCCCAAAGGTCGGCGTCAGTGCCATACTCACCAAAGGGGTCCATGTTGGTGCGCACGGTACCGGAGAAGACCACAGGTTCCTTTGTGTGTGGGGGAGGGGGGGTCGAGTGACGGCTGTGCACCACCATACAAACACACCACCATACAAACACACCACCATACAAACACACCACCATACAAACACACACCCATCGCCTACCTGAGGAATGACAGACAACCCACGACGCAGTTGGGGCAAGGACAATGTGCTAATATCAATGCCATCGATGAAAATGGCACCGCTCTCGAGGTTGAACATGCGGTAGAGTGCCAACAGCAGTGTCGACTTGCCAGAGCCGGTACGGCCAACCACACCCACCTTTTCTGTGGGCTGGATCTTGAATGTCACGCTCTTCAATGCAGGGGGCAAGTGGGGTGCATACTTCATCACCACGCCGTCAAACTCGATCAAGCCGCGGCTGGGCCATGCACCAGTGATGTTTTTGTTCTGCACAATGGGCACGGGCAATGCGAGGAGCTTGTCACCACGTGTGCCGTATGGGATCTTGTACTTGCCCTCAGGCTCCTGGCCGTTGAGCTGGGGAGGCTGCAGCTTGCCGCCCTCTTGTGGGATGTGGTTGGCCAAGAATGCAAGCTGTGTTGTTGTGTGGGGTGTGTGTGTATGATGGGGTGAGCGTGTGTCAATACCCCAAAAAAATCACCGTACCTTTTCTGCAGAGCCAAACAGGCCAATGGAGTCGGCCAACAGGCGGACAGACCATGTGTAAAACACCAACATCTGAATAGACTGGGAGAATGCAAGACCCACATTGCCTGAGCCCAAAGTCTCCCACTGGGCAATGGCAAAGCATGAAACAGCCAAAATCAAGCATGCACCGTAGAAATCGCAGAAGAATGCCAACCACAAGTTCAATGTCTCAGCAGCAAACAGTGCACGATGGTTGCGGTCCACACGCTTGGCGGTCTCACTGACAAAGTAGTTTTGCTGGTTGAATGCCTGGATGGTGGACAAGCCGTCCAATGCCTCGGCAACCAAGGTCACCACGGCACCAGAGCTGTCCATGCGCAGCTTCTTCAAGTGGGTGGCAGCAGGCATGTAGAGGGCAAGCATGACAGCAGACACCAGGAAGAGGCCACCAGTCAATGCGCAAAACAAGGGGATGATGGTCGACACGGTGATGGTAGTGGCCAGCAGGATGAGGCCATAGATACCTGCATAGTACAGGGCATCGGGCAGTGCCTCGTCAAGCACATCCTGATCTTTGGTGAAAGAGACAAGGAGGTCACCGACAGGGGTCTGTGTGAGGGTGGTGTGGTGGAGGGTTTGTGGTGGAGGGGTTGATGATGTGTGAGAATATACATGGAAGACTGCACAACAACCATGCTCACAACAAGCCCCTTCACACAAGCCCCCCCAACAACGTCAGCATACCCTCAAAAAGTAGCCCAGAGGAGCATACAACACACGGTGGAGGGACTTTTTCTGGAAGCGGCATGCAGCACCAAGTGCCCACCAGTACAAAAAGGTACCACGGAAAAGCATGGAAGTCACAAAGTAAAACACGCACAGGCCGTAGACCAAGATGTAAAACTTCTCACCCCACAGGGTAGGGTCCTGGGGGCCATAGCGGTTGGCGGGGTTCCACTTGCCATACGAGTCACGTGTCCAGAAACTGTGTGTATGATATGTGGTGTGCAGGAACAAGTACTAGTGTGCATACAACCACTCATCATCAACCCCCCGTACCGAATAAAGTAATCTGCAACTTGGCGAGAGCACTGGCAAGACAAGAAGAAGAACAGACTGCCTGCAAAAATGATCCAGCGTGCCTCATTGCAAAACTCCCAAATGGCACGTGTCAATGTCAGGCGATCCTGCATCACAGGTGCCTTGGTCACCTCTTTCTTCTCCTCCTCCTTTTTACTCTCCTCCTTCTTTGCCTTGGGCTTGTCGCGGGGCTGCTCTGCAGCACCAGCAGCAGCCAACATGTGGCTGGCGGGCAGGTAGCGGGACAGGATGTCACTGGCCTCCTTGTTCCACTTGCCAAAGTACAAGCAGTCACCGTCGTTCATGATGGCCACACGGTCGCACTGGGGCAGGAACTCAACTTGATGGGTGATCAAGATGGTGGCCTTGTCGCCAAAGATGCCCTTGACGCAGTGCTTGAAGATGTGCTGTGCGGTGTGGTGGTCGACGGCAGAGAGGGCGTTGTCGAGCAGCACGAGGTCACCGTCAAAGTAGGCGCAACGGGCAAGATTGAGACGCTGGCGCTGGCCACCAGACAAGTTGATACCACGAAGGCCTGCCATAGACTGGTCACCAGCCTAGAGTGTTGTGGGGGGGGAGCGTGAGGATGTTGTGTGAGGAGGGGGGAAGCAAAAGCAACACATATTCTCTACAAAATACAACCACCACTCTCATCGTACCTGCAGAATCTCAAGGTCCAACTCGAGCGCACAAGCATGGATGACGTTCTTGTACTTGGACTCTTCATACTCGTTGCCAAACAGGATGCTCTCACGCAAGGTCAAGTTTTGGCACCAGGGGTTTTGGGGCACAAAGGAAACACGGCCACCAGCGGAAAACTGGCCCTCGTTCTGGACCATGTTGCCCAGGATGGCCTCAAACAGAGATGACTTGCCGGCACCGACACGGCCCACAACAGCCACCAACTCTCCTGGCTTGACGGAAAACTCGGGGATGCGCAGCTTGAATGCATCGTTGCCGCGGTGGGTGAAGACTGCGTTTTGGATGTGCACGCCGGGCTCGCCGGTGGTGTTTTGCTTGTTGACGGTGCGCTTGGCCATGAAGACCTCGATTTTGCGAGCAGAGGTGATTGACTCGGATGCGCAGCGTAGTGCCTTGGGCAGGACGACCAGGGGGAAGCGCAGGATGTTGAAGAGGGAGAGCAGCACGAAAGAGGTGACGGTGGTGACATAAGGGCCTTCCATGCCTGGCCACTTGGCAGCAGCACCACTTACACCAAAACGACCTTTGTAGTGTGGGGGGGGAGGGTTGAGATATGTGTATATAGCAGATGCCAACTCATATACAATAATACTCCCCATACCGGTCTGGGTCAGCTCATAGGGGATCAGCACAGACATGGCGACAAGGGGGGGCACACCAAACACCATGGAGACGTTGATGGTCTTGATGGCAACGTTGCGGATCATGCAGTTCATCTCACGCTTGCGCACCTGGATGGGTATTGCGGGTGATGCATGTGTTGGTGGTTGCTGTTGAAATAGGCGTACCACAAATAAACATCCACCAACACAACCCACCATTACAACTCACAACCCACACACCTCGTTGATCTCCTTTTCGAAAAACTGTTCCCATGCATAGTACTTGATGAGCTTCATGGCAGGCAAAAACTCCTGAACAATGGAAAAGCGCTCGTTCACGTTGGGCGAGTTGCGCATCTTGTTCTTGATGATCTTGAAGCCAAAGTAGTATTGGGCAGGGACGACCAAGCAGATGAGTGCCAATGCTGTGTTTGTTGCGGGGAAGGGGGATGTGTGTGTATTTTGTATATGTGTGCTCAGCAAACCACATAAAGATGATGGTGTACAACACATACATACAGTGTGTGCAAACCCGTACCCCACCCTACAACACACCTGGCAAGCAGTAGATGCCGACCAGGGTTGCCAACAGTGCAATGATAGCAGCAGCTTCAAAGGGAGCAGTCCACAGGTAGTGAATCTCCTGGATACCCTCGAAGATCTTGTTGATATCATTGGCCACAAACGCCACAGCCTGTGCATTGGTCTCCTTGGTAATGGCTGCCATGGAGTAGCACTTTCGGGTGACGGCAGTGATAAGGGCGGCGCGCACGCGGATACCCACGTTGAGCACGCCAAAGCCCATGCGCTGGAGGGACAGACCCAGCAGCCATGCGTCGATGAAGAAAAAGATGGTCAACACCCAGCCCATCCAGACCTCGTCATATACAGATCTGTGCAGGGTTTTTATCAGTGTTTGTTGTGGCGCAAAATTGTGTGAGGTAACTATGCACCACACCCTCCACAAAAAAAACTTACGTTTGGAGGCCCTCGAGGGTACGGATGCACTCGAGGATGGAGCGGGTAAAGTAGTAAGCGCCCATGATGACAAACACAGACCAGAGGAGCTTGAAGATACCAGCCACCATGAGGGGCTTGCCATAGGTCTTGAACAATACCTGTGGTTGGATGATGTCACAATCATGTCCCAATGTCCGATCAGTCAACAAGTCATCCCTCCAACACGCACCTTCAACAAGCTAGGGCTACCGTCCTTGTCCTTGTGTGCTGCCAATGCCTTTTCCCACTGCTCGTTAAACTCGGCAAAGCATTCGTCCGAAAGCTTGTTTGTTTGTATAGGTAGCTCGTCGACGGTGATCTTGCCCTTGCGTGCCAGGGGAACAATCTGTAACGGGGAGACATGGGAATGTGTGTGCAATGTATAGCACAAGCTATCCCCCGTTTGACCGGGCCAAAAATCTATTGACAGCAACCCGCACCCAACCTCCAACAAACGGCATGCATACACCACATACTCGATTTTGCCATGCAAACGTCAAATTGGAGAAGAATCCCCATTGATCGGGGTCGCGGCCCTTCCAGTTGGGATTGGTGGGGCTCCTAGGTGCATCGACGGTGGCCTCCTTGGTGGCGCTCTTGCCAAATCCCATGCTTGCAATGGAGCACGGGTGTTGCTCCGTGTGTCAGATGTAATGGAGTGACACTCGGATTGATGTGTCCGTTGCTGTTGGAAAGTACACCCAAAGTGATTGTGGGAGAGGCCAACGATGGGCACATAAATAACCACCAATGTTGGAGTGGTAGAGTTTCAAGACCATGGTGTGTCATGCACACCAAAAAACACACCCATCCTGGCACTGTCATTCTGTCTTGCTGCGGGTGGTAGATTGTTACATGGGTGCTCAGAGGTGTGCTCATGGGTGTGCTAATGGGTGTGCTCACGGGTAGATCACCCCACACAAGGGTACGCTCGTGTGCGCGCGTCAACGGCCGCCATGAGAGGGGTGGGGGTGGGGGGACGCCCAGGCACGTTGTATGTTGTGCAAACAGCAGTTGTTGTGCATGATGCGTGTCCAATTTTGCCATGCATAAGCGTAGCAATCATGGGGCGCTCGAAAGTGACCACTGGCCCACTGGCCACTTTTCTTGAGAAAGTGACTTTGAAGTGTGTCTGAACATGTGTGTCTGCTCTCGTTGGTTGATTATAAAGCGTGTGTACGGCATGCCGCTTGTGGAAATGTATGTAACTTGGATGTATGGAGACAACTTGGGTGCTCCATGTCAAAACAATACAACAGCATGTGGAACGATTGCCACGTGTGTTGGGGTTCTGGTCGCGCTTCACTTTGTGTAGACGTTACACCAACTCGTGTTCATGCTCGTGGGCGGTAGCGCGCGAGCATACGGCGTGGTTTTGGGGGGTCTCAATGGGCTCGTTGCTCATCGAATCCACCAACGCTTGTATACCCTGCCTCAATCATGGTGTTGCACAGACCTTTATATGTGTTTATCTATGTACTATGCACAGACCATTGCCATGCGGGTCGCGGTTGGCATTGTGACCGTGTACACATCCACATCCACCCACATCTACATCCACCCACATACACATCCACCCACATCCACCCCACACCCTCTATCCGCACTATGCCCTGGCACAGCACTCCTGTGGGCATACAGGGCATACAGGGCCTACAGGGCCTACAGGGCATGGCCAGGTATGCACAGCACCCCTTGACAGTGCAGTAGCCCATGTTACGGGCACCGCACAAGGCAATAACAACAGGGCGTATGGAGGAGAGTGCAGTGTTATTGAGCAGTTGTGCCACCGGGCCTTGGTGTGACCAAGGAGGTGCACAGGCCTCCTATATAACTCGCAACGATCAGAGGCTAGGTGTACATGCTCACATGAGAATATTGCTAGTCTCAACGCAGAATAATTACAATTACAGTTGCACAAGTTGCATAAGTACAATACGCAACGCATATGCTTCCTTGTAAGTTCCCTTGCGTGCATCGATACAAAATCCAGATCGCCTAATCCGCCATCCTCCGAAAGCATTCCAGAGTTTTCCCCAACATACTCACCATATATAGACCACATAACACACCACATCATGTCCACCACCACCCAACAACAACAAACCATTTTCAATGATGACGCCACTACCGAGTCATCCCTCGAGGAAGCCCTGGCAGCCAAGGGCCCTGTGTTGAAAAAACTCGCAGAAGCGTTTATGTATGTGCGTGCCACCACCCGTGGAGGCCCCAACGCCCTGCTCCCAGGCTCTATCCACGTCACGGCAGAGGCAACCAACCCCAAGTCCACCTCCAACTGTGGCGTGCACATTGGCTTTGTTCAATCAACACAACAGCTCGTACTTGCGTGGGACATGTACACAAATGACTTTGAGGAAGTGGAAAGTGCACGCCCAATAAAGCCCGCCTGGCTGCAGCTCCTCAATCCCAAGGCATCCGTGTTGGATTACTTTTCCAACAATTTTGAGCGCATCATCCACGCCGAGGGTGGGAGCGTTGCATACACCTCTGATGGGCCCACCCTCCACAACGCCTTGGAAGCCATCGATCACGTGCTGCAGGGCGCAATACCTCGCCGTGTGCTCTGTACAGGGTTTTGCATGGGCGGTGCATTGGCGACGCTTTCTGTGCCCTGGATTGCCCTGCGGTTCCCCACGGCAGACGTGCGGTGCATCACGTTTGGCGCACCCCGCGTGGGCAATGATGCGTTCGTCACGGTCTTTGACTGGCTGTGCTCCCTCACCTATCGCTGTATTTACCGCAGCGACCCTGTGCCAAACAAGCCAAAACACTTGCATGACAAGTACAAGCAGCTGTCGGGCGCACTGTATCTCCATGACAGCGGGTGTGTTTTTGGTGGTGTTGGTTTTGTTTGGGGAAACAGGGTGTGTTTGCCATGTGTTGCTTGCACGCTTAACAACCCCGTATTACCCATAGTGTTGCAAGTGGTGGTAAACAAGCAGCAGCAGCTCGGCGCCATGCCAAGGATGCCAATGCCATGAACGACCACACTCCACAAAATTATGCCAACTCCATGGCGCATGGCAAAGAAGGGCTTGCAGGTCTCGGTGGGCAGGAGGGGCTGGTGGGCCTTGTAGACCCCAATGTGGCCAAGCAGCACAAGGAACTTGCCGGTTTTCGAAGCTGGGTACGTGTGTGGGGGGTTTGTGAATGGTGGATGGTAGCACATGGTAGCACATAGTAGCACAAGAATCCCATTGCGAGCGCCTGTCATCACCATCACAACATGTTGACCACCATCACAACATGTTGACCACCATCACAACATGTTGACCACCATCACAATGTGTTGACCACCATCACAACACGTGGACCCCCCACAGTTGCCGGCTGCATTACGGCGCACCAAAACCAACAAGTCCAATGCCAACAACCCCAACAACACGGCTGTGCGTACATCATCTACGAGCAAATCTGGTGCCGCGAAGAAAGCGAGTGCATGGGATGATGACGACGAGGATGAGTCAGCACAAGGTGGCACCACAGACAAGCCCGCGGAAAAGCGCTTTGCAGTGCATGAGCTCTTTGAGCATGTGCAGGATGATGCAGGTGCATGTGGCAACCCTGAAATGACACATGAAGAGCGCCGTGAGCGTGCGTATGGAATGTTTGAAACGCTCATCGAAAAGTATGTGGTGAGAGACAAGTGCGTATTTCACGACAGTATGGCAGGTTGATACTCTCATTCAATACACCTGGCAAGGTCACCACCCACTACATACACCCAGTGCTGTTCCTGAGCTCCTCGAGGTTCCTGGTGAGGAGGGCACCCAACCCACAGCCACCCCCAGCACCACCACTCCCAAACCACCCGCAGCACCACCCAGCGAGGCCATGAAACAGGAACAGCTCCCCCGCACCGGTGCTTCCATGGACGAATACGCAATGCAAGCCATGGTCACCATACAACACATGGCTGACAGTCAAGAGCAGCAACAACAGCAGCAGGATGGGCAGCGGGAAATGACGCGCAAGCTGAGTGTGATTGAGCATCAAGAGCGTGAACTGCTGCAGGTGGACCCGAGCAAACTCCAAGGCGTAGCCAAGGTTTGTGTATGAGGGTGTTTGTAAGGGGTTGTTTTGCACACCCATGTGAGGTAGTGAGGGCACCCCTATCGGTTCTCTGGAGTACCCACACCACCACCACCACCACAACAACAACACTTTCATCCCAAACACAGCTGGTCATGGCAGGCAAAATTCGACAAGCAGCAGTGTGTGCTACAGCAGCCTATTTGGATGCAGATGGGTATCGACGTGTGACCGGCATTACCAATTCAGTGTTGCTCGACGACCCCATCAATGATGCCAAGGTTCACGTTGGGTGGCTGGAGAGCGGCACGGCGGTGTTTGCATTTCGTGGGACTGATTCTCGACAAGATGCTGTACAGGTATATATAGAGAAGGAATGTATGTGTTGCAACATGCCACTCTATGGACCCCTTCCATATAAACCTTGAATACACCCAACATAAAAGGATCTCAAGTTTGCACGGCGCCCATTGGAGTTTCTTCCTGCACAATTTCCCGGTGCCAAGGCCCACTTGGGCTTTTTGCAGCAATTTGCGGCCGTCACCGATGCCAACAACCCATTGCTCCACCTGGGCGAAACGTTGGCGCGCATCAATGGGGGTGCTCCTGTGACGCGTGTGTTGTGCTGTGGGCACTCGCTTGGGGGAGGGTTGGCAACAATTGGCTCAGCGTGGGCGGCATTGGCTTACCCTGATGCAGACATTCGATGCATCACCTTTGGGAGCCCGCGGGTGGGGAATCGCAAATTCAAGCGCGCTTTTTCCACGTTGGTTGGTACCAGTTATCGCGTGGTGTATTCTGCAGACCCTGTGCCCTCTGTGCCACCTGCGTATCGATATACGCATGTCAACAATTGCTTATACATGTACAAGGGGGAGGTGAGACTGGCAGACCGTCCCTGGCACCACATTATTCGCCCCGCCATTGCCGACCATTTCATGGCACGATATCAAGCCTTTATTCGTGCACACCTTCCATCAGGCATGGATGATTCGGGGCAGGTCAAGATGGACGAGCAGGAAACCATGCCAGATGGGGTGGCTGATATGTTTGCCAACAGAGGGTGTGCAGGGTGTGGGGTCGGGTTGGCGTTTTAATGTTTTTTGATGGTTTCTTCACGTGCCATTATATCGTCATTATACCTCGCCTGTAAATTGAGGTAGTGTATGGTGAGGTAGTGTATGGTGAGTGCATCAGGCACAAAACCACTCCTTGAGCGCTCGGACACTTCCGAGCGATGGCTCTGGTTTTTGCGGGGGATGCACACGGCGGGTGGTGAACTCTAGGTAAATGCTATGTGTGCTATGTGCAGTGTGAGTGTGATTGTGAATGAGTGTGAACAGTGTGTGTGGCTCCGCAACGGAGCGCTGAGTGGCGAATGGCATTCCAGAGCCAAAAGCACAGCAGTCGCATTATTGTGGACACATAGGAAGCACATTGTTATTGCGTGCATGACTATGGTGGTTTTACAAACGTTCGTTCCTCACACCCCACAGGAAGGCACAAGTCGATGGCAATCCAACCTTATTAGAAACATATTAGAATCACCTTGTCAAACTCACCTTAGACGCACTCATCTCATCATGAACGCACCACCAGACCATTTCCTATGTCCCATAAGCCACCAGCCAATGAAGGACCCGGTCACCATTGCCTCGGGCATTACGTTTGACCGAGAAAATATACTGGCCTGGTTTAGGTACGTCGTGTTCTTACATATTGGATGATGTACACTGATACATGCACAACTACACATCTATCTCACACGCAACACAGCACAACCTACCCTGCCACATGCCCCGTCACGCGCCAAGTCATCGACAACCCCAACGCCTTGGTGGACAACACCATGCTGAAATCTGAAATCCAGCGTTGGCAAGGACGTATGCGTGGAGAGCAGTCACCACGTGAGAAACTGCCCACCCGCTACAAAACAGTGGGCGGGCTGGCTCGCGGTGCGACACATAAACGTCTGTCTGGCGACGATACCCTCATACCACAGGTAGGATGTACTTTTGCGTCTATAGTGGAATGCCCACCAGCATGTCGCATCTTGAATCCCACACACCTATGTGACTTTACATACCCCTCACACAGGATTCTGTAAAGTCCCTTGAACACAGTGGATTATCCTCCCAACACCAGTATCATTCCGTACCATCATCCATACACACAAGTCCATTTCATGCTGCGGGTGTGGGGGTGGCTGCCATCCCAACATCACCACGGGCAAGGCAGGGTGAGGGAGATGGGCGACGATTGCTCAAGCGCCAATCGAGCAGCTACAGTCGCCTGCAGGATGTGGAGGCAATTGCTGCTCGTGAAAGCTCATCGTATGTGTGCTGGTTGGTGTGGGGAGGGTGTGTGTTTTTGGGGGTGTACACATGTGTGTGCATGGATGTACACTATCCGCACAATATCCCCACACACCCAAACACCCACCCCCCAGTCGTGAACACGCGGCCAACAGAGTCCGTCGACGCTCCTTTGACAGTGCCTCGTGGAATGAAACCCTCTCCAGTGAGCGTCCCTCTGGGACCCGGTTAGGCACGGGCATGCTGGATGACTTTACAGTCAACATGTGCCTCGACCAATGCCTGGCCTACTTTGCATTGTTAGACCTGACTGGGGATGGGTTTATCAGTACCAGAGACATGGCCCGTGCCCAGCGGAGTTCACTGGTGGAGCTGCAGATGCCGCCCCCAGTGCAGGCTGCTGTAGTGGGTCGATTTGGGGCAGTAGATGTCAACCGTGATGGGTTGATCACGAGGAAGGAGTTTGTGTCTGCGCTGGGAGGGGTCATGGCGGCGCAGGTAACACCACAGGGGTGGTTTTGGTTGTTAGGGTTGTCTGCACACTTGTATATGTATAGTATGTATAGTGGTGTTTTATATACACCATGGTTTGTGCATGCAGCACCCCGGCATTGCTATCAGCCATGCAAAACACACCATCATGCACACCATCACCAACATTTCCATCCTCCTCATTAACATCCATAAACATGTACACCGCACAGGAGGGATTGGATCAACAGGCAATCACAGAATGCATGCTCGCTGAACTAGCCAGGCGATACCCTCGAGATGATGCACTCCTCGCTCAACGCCTTGCCAAACGTGCCGCCAGGAATGCCGGTGGTGGGAATAGTGCACGCTCTGGTGGGGGGCATGGCCTCGATGGCACATACCTTGGGAATGGAGGGGGAGGGGGGGGAGGGCAAACCAACATGCTGACAGCTGCATTGCAGACACTGCTGCAGGCTACGAGTCGCATGTCACAACAACAGGTGTGTGGGTGTGGGTGTGACTGAGGGGGGGGGAATATGTGGAAACAGCTGTGTGTGCAGTGCACAAACACACAGCAGCAGCATAGTGTATACTCACCCACCCACCATTGCCCCAAATTTCGCCCCTTTTGCCCACACACAGCTCACAACGGCAATGCATGCAGTGGCATACACAGCACTTGCATTCATCCTGGTTGCCTACATGGCGCCTGGTGCCATCACCTCTGTGCTTGTGTCGGCTGTATCCACCACAGTCAACCTGTCCATACGTGGCCTGGTCGTGGGGATGCTGCTGGCTACAGTGCTCGCTGCTGGGTTGCGCAGTGGGGGAGGGGGTGGGTCAAGGGTTGGGCGGGGTGTGGCACAGCGGGTGCAGCGGCGGCGGAGCTGAGGAGGTGAGGAGGATGTATTGCAATGTGTTGTTCTTGCTGCAATGTGTTGTTGTTGTTGATGCTGGTTTGATTATACTGTGTTTGAGATGTACATATGTGAAAACTTGTTTGTACAGAGTTGGTGTGTGTTTTATATGTGAAGGCTGTGATTTTGTAGTGTAGGCCGTTTTCCCACCTTAAATATCCCTTTTTTTATATGCATGTGATGTGCAACCCATACGTTTTGTTGCGCGTTCAATAACCAACATTATATGTGTTTGTTGTGTTGTTGCTTGGCGTGTTGCGCATAATGATGGCACATGATGATGCATGAGTATTGTTGCATACACTCTATGCATACTGTGCTGCTGGTATTACAATATATGTAGGATGAGCAATGATCTAAGTAAAATAGTATATTGATCATGGGAACCAAAATGATGATAACCACAATGATAAAAATAGAACGACTGCAATAATGCCCTCATGCTGCTGTACACACAAATCAGGTGTGCTGTACACATAACAATCCTATGGTACAATGCCTGTCTATATAAAAAAGCACGCACATGTGCACGCGCACACATACCACACGAGAAATCAACCTTGTATTTCCATTCAGCCCATCATCACATCTCCCCAAGTGCCCTCCCCTCAGCAACACCCTCGCAACACACCCACCACACTCCCCAACACCCGCGCATCCCCCCTACAGACCACCTGTCCCGACACCTGGGCCCCCTGCACCACCATTGGCCCCTGCAATGCAGCCGCATGCTGTGCGTCAACATGCGCACACGTTATTGCGAGCATAGCTGCATTCGTGGGGTGGTGGTGCTGGTGGTGGTGCTGATCATCATGGTGCATGTGTTTGGGTGCATGGTGTGTGTCGTCGTGATGTTTGTGTGTGTCTGTAAAGGAGGCAGGTGTAGACTCTCTCCCCTTTCTCTCACTTTCTCTCCCTTGTGTTTCTGCAGCACATGCCTGGTGGGGTGGTATGCAAGGTGGGTTTGAGAGCTTGGACAAAGTGATGGACGAGGTGGATGATGTACTCTGGTACACATGTACTGCACACACCAGCACAAGCACCCTCGCACCCACCACACTCCTCTCCACGTCACCACACTCAACACACCTGCACCATGTCTGTGAATCGCTGCTGTGCTGCTGCCTCATCCACTGCACACACATGCCAGGTAGCAACATCCTCATCATACCCGTCATCATGAGGACCTGCAGCATGCACCACCACCTTGCGTCCATGTCGCACCTCTGGGGGGAGCACTTGCTGCAAGAGCTGTGGAGGGTGTACGAATAGAGTGTGTGTGTGCGTGTGGAGGGTATGTGTGCGTGTGGAGGGTGTGTGGGTAAGTGGAGGGTATGTGTGCACGTGATGGACCCCACTACATAAACACACAGCAATACACCACCCGAGCAGCAACATACATTTCTCAATTTCTCATTTGTGTGCCCAGGTGGTGCATGCAGTGTGGATGGCGCGAGTTGCACTGCTACTGGTGCACTGTGTGGTGCATCTGCCCAGTGCAGGGGGTTGAGAGTGAGGGGCCCATGGAGCAGCACCCCTACAGCACCTTGGTTGTATGCAGTGTTGCCCAAAAACAGCGTTGTTGGTGCTGGGGAAGACAGGGGGAAGGAGCATGTGAGTACAGTGCACGTGGTATTGTATATGATGAATACACCACACCTCAACAACCACACCTGTATGCTGCACACCACGTGGCGACCCATCAGCCACCGCTCCCATCAACGGCATCCCAGGCAGCATACGTGTGAGTCGCTGCAAAAACAACGGCAGCTCTGGTGCAAACTGTGGCGCAGCATACACCAATGCATTGAGGTTGTCGTCATGTGCACAGGTAGAGGCAGCCCCCTGGTGGTCGTGGTGACGTGGTGTACGGGTCACATGTACAAAGTGTTTCCATGTGGCATCTGGTAGAGATGGCAGTCGTGGTGTGTCCACATGAAACCCATGCACATGTACACCTGTTGTTCATATGGATGGGTATGGATGGGTACTGACTACTATGTGGTTATTGGTGTTGGTCATATTGCCATCAATCACTTGTCCTTCAACCCCGCTCAACATACCAGGCAAACATGCGCCCAATACCGACACAGATGGCCCCTGCATCCACCACCGCTCCTCCATGGCGTGTTGTAGGGCACGCTGTGCACGCTGCTCTGCAGCATTGGCAGCAGCAAGCATCCCTGCTTGGGCCACACGGGTGAGGCGGGTGAAGGCATCGTGATGGTCAGATGCAGTAGCACGGAGTGCTGCCAGTCGTGCAGCAGCAGATGTGGGTGTGTTTTGCTGGGCTGGTTGGTGCTCTGAGGTGTGGAGTGCGTCCAAGGAGGGGGGGAGGGTTGTGGGGAGGAGGGATTGCACAGTGGCGCCCAAAACCAGTGGGGTGGGGTGGTACCGCGACGCCAAGCAATCATGGAGAAACTGTGGAGTGGTTGTGATTGTTGTTGCTGTACTTAGACGGCTGTGTAATCCATGACGTACCGACGACGCCAGGGAAACAACCTCCCCATAACGCCCCGCATGTACTAGGAGTTGTGCATAGTGTATTGGCCTTGTCTCGGGATCAAACTGGGATATGAGCTGCTGTGCACAGTCTACAATGGCAGCAGACAATGTGTCTGCATTGCTGTGGACGCACAGAAACGTGGGGGGGATTGCTGTTGAGGAATGCCATCGGCGGTGGTGCTGCACGGTATGTTGCAGGCAAAGTTGAATACTGCGCTTGTAGTAAAACATTTGACCTCAAGCTCACAGCTTGCTTCAAGCATGCCCTTAAGCAATTGCCTAAAAAAAATAAATAATTGGCCGCACTTGATTATACTTTCCATATACCTCATATCATACCATATACACCACGTACACACATACCACACTACAAAGTAATCAAACAACAACAACGGACACAGCATCATGGTCAACTAAATCCCGCGCTAGGCGTGGCCCTACTTGCCTGTACACAGGGGGTTACAACCTGCTTCAGCAACAACACCCACATTCAAGCACCAACTATAAAGCAAGGTTTATCAAACCAGCTCAGAGTGGACCAAAACCAGATGCAGCAAGCAGTGGATGAGGACTGTGAGACAGACAGCAGCACAGACCTGGGATATGAGGCAGCTTCTGAAGATCCTGGGGTTGTTTTAGAGCGTGAAGTATCGCACGTGCGTGGCGACGAGCTGCGGGACATTGTGGACTCATTCTCGCTTGAGCAGCTGCGTAGGCTAGTTTTAAGTGCAGCAAGTACACATGCCAGCACACTGACAGAGGTGTGTGAGGTGGTTGGTGGTTGTTGGTGGTTGATCGTCAACACATATGTGATGACACACGACACTTGTGCCACACCACAGGTGGTATCTGCAGCAGAAGCTGCCGATACGGCAGAGAGTGTGGTCAGTGCATCCACCGCATCGCTCAATGTACGGGGCGAGTGCCATCAGCGCACCCAGTGTTTGCGCAATTAAAGCCCATCATCATCCATCACACAAACAGGACTATGCAATACCCCGCAGCTACTACCGTGCCCCCGATTCCCAAGCCATTCCAGATGAACTGCTGCTGGTCATTTTCAGTACACTCGATCATACATCGCTGGCACGTGCAGGGAGCGTCAATCGTCAATGGCGCTCGACCGCCTTTCATCGCTGGCGTCAGCTGCACTCTGCCCTGTTGGCCGGTGAGCATGTTGCACCACCCCCTGCTGTCACAGAAGAGGTACTGTCTGGGTGTATGGTGTTGGTGTGTGGTGTTGGTGTTGTTCACATGTCCCACACATCCATCACCCACACAGCCAACACTCCCCCCCCAACCACAACAACAACCACAACCAAACGACGCACAACAACACATGCAGCTACCTGACAATGCAGCACCACACCCTGGTGAGGGGTTGGTCAACATGGCAGCCATGCCACTCGCCATGGACAACGGACTCGCAGCCATTCCCATGCCCAACCCTGTTGGCATGCAGTTTCCAGCCAACCCCCTTGCCATGCAGGCACTCATGCTCATGCTGCAGCAACAGCAACAACAGCAACCTGGGCAAGCGGCCATGGCTGCCATGCCACCCCCCATCATGGGGGCATTGCCGGGTGCACCACCTGTGCTTGGTGGTTTCAATGTGCAGCAGCTCTTACCCCAGGGAATGCCTCATCCAGCAGGCGTGTTTATTCCAGGGTGGGCACATGGCCAGCTCGGCATGCTGGGCAATGTGCCTGTGAATGTGGGGATCATGGGGCATCTGCGTCGTCGTCGTCCTGTTGCGTTGTCCGTACCAGTGGCCACCAGCTGGCAGCAGTTTACAGTCAATTGCTACAAAATGGAACTGTGGCGTGCTGTACAGGCTGCAGATCGTGGCACTGCAGAAAACTTGCTGAAAAAGTATGGGGGATTGGATTGTTTATACATGCCGTCATATACCTCGTCAGTGTGTATTCTGTTTTCATCAACATATTTCCCATATGTCCACACACACAGGGGCACTGATCCCAATGCGTCCCATGATGGGCAACCTGTGCTGTGGACGGCGCTGCGCCATGGGCACCATGCCATGCTGCAGCAGCTGCTCGATTGGGGCGCCAACCCCCACACCTCAGTGGACGATGGGGCACTCTTGTATTATTGTGTGGACACTGGTACGTTGGTGTGTGGTTGGTGTGGTTGCCAGCATGCACATGAGCACTACACACTCGCAATGTACACATACACACTCGCAAAAGCAAAAAACATACGATTTTCTTATCGTGTTCCCGCACACTACTCCTTCAAAGGCAATGCACGAGCAATGAAGATGCTCTTGGATGCCGGCGCAGATGTCGATGCCATGACCAAACTCTGCCCCCACAACTGGGAAGACCGCTGGCGCAGTGCATTTGTAGCAGCAATGGAGGGTGACCAAGACCTAAAATCATTCCTCATGCGACAAGGTGCTGATGAGCTGGAGGTGGCTCGCAGCTGTGCAGCACGGCTGGCTGGGGTGCCGCTCCTGGGTAGCCGGGCGATGACGGCACTGCAGCATGCGTGTATCAATGGATCGACCACACTGGTGAGGGTGCTGCTGGATGCTGGTGCCAATTGTAATATTACAGGTGTGTGGGGGGTGTAGGTGTGTGTGTGGGGGGGGTTAGTAATCACAAAGGGGTTGTTTTTTGTTTTTGAGGGTGAGGTTGTACCTCCACCAAAAACACGCACAACCCCACACAACCACAGCTGGTGGCAAGGGCCGCACGGCATTGCACTTGACCATACGTCACTTGAAGCCCAGCACGGACGCATTCCTTCATGTGATAGATGCGCTTCTAGAAGCAGGGGCTGATGTGTCCATGCCCGACACTGCAGGCAACACACCCCTTGCTCTACTTATCAAACGTGGGTCAGTCACAACCGAAGCACCTGAGATTCGGCGCGTGCAGACCGCCATGGAGATGGTGCTGCGCTGGGGTGGGGATCCCAACACGCATGTGGTGAAAACTGCGGGGGCGGTGGCAGTGCCAGCGTTGCTGACTGCTGTCAACCACCAACACTATGGCATGGCACGTGTGCTGGTGGCAAATGGGGCAGATATCAACTGTGTGGATCCTCGCAATGGGTGTACTGCATTGCACAAGGTGGGTTGATGTGATGGGTGGATAGATTTGGTGGGTTGATTGCAGTGCGTTGAACCACCATCATCAGTGGTTGTGTGTATGACTGCATCGCACACATTCAACCACCCTGTTGCTCATTACACAACAGATTATGACGCGCATCACCGAGGATGTTTCTCACAAGCCAAGGGCTCGTGCATTTTTTGACTTTTTGTCCAAACAAAGGGGGCTTGATCCAATGTATGTATGGTGGCATCATTGTACATTGTTTCTTCTGGTATGCCAACACACGGCCCGCACACCACACAGGGTTGTTGCACATGATGGGACTACAGCGTGGCAACTGTGCCGCGGCAAGGGGCTATGGGTAGAGCTGCGTAAGATGGCAGCCATTGCCAACCTGCCCTTGCCATCAGATGCACCACCTGCTGGGGCTGACGATGTGCCGGAAGCAGTGTGAGAGAGAATTATGAGCGCTCTCATGCATGTACCATTTGCGTCGTTTGTTTACGTGTAAACCAAAAGTATTCTAAAAATTCCCAACAATTAGCAGCATGACCACACGTGTACAAGATGCCTGCGCCGTTGCTAGCAGAGATCGTGCCGGACTTTGAGGCAGAAACAACCGTGGGCAGGATCAAGTTTCACGACTACATAGATGGCACCTGGGCAATCCTGTTTTCCCATCCTGCAGGTGAGAAAAAGATTGATTGAGTCATCTGCTTGTGAAAACACCAGGTCTGCAAACATCGCCCATCCTCCTGCCCATCAGATTACACGCCCGTGTGCACCACGGAGCTGGGTGCAGTAGGCAAGCTCAAGGATGAGTTTGACAAGCGTGGTGTCAAGGTGCTTGCGCTCAGCTGCAACGACGTGGATAGCCACAAGGGGTATGCGGTGGAACCTTGTGTATGTTACACATGTTGTGTCGCCGCCTATTGTTGAACCAGTGTGCCTCTCATCTACATACCCCCTCTCTCTCCTGAGCACTTTCCCATGGTGCTTAATAACACCCCCCACCCTCTCCTCAGGTGGACGGCAGACATCGAGGCCTACACCCCAGGCAGCACAGTGTTTTACCCAATCATTGCCGACCCCACTCGTGATATTGCAGTCAAGTATGGCATGCTCGACCCTGATGAAAAAGACAAGGCTGGCAGACCACTGACCGCCCGTGCTGTGTTTGTGATCGGCCCTGACAAGCGCTTGAAATTGTCCATCTTGTACCCTGCAACAACGGGTCGCAATTTTCACGAAATACTCCGTGTGATTGATTCCCTGCAGCTCACTGCCAAGTATTCTGTGGCAACACCCGTGGATTGGCAGCAGGGGGGGAGCTGTATGGTGGTGCCCACCCTGACTGATGACGAGGCTACAGCCAAGGTATGCTGAGAGGAGGGGTTATGGAACTCTGTTGCGTTGTGCACATGCGCCATACGTTGTCCATACGTTGTCCACACGTTGTCCACAGTTTCCCAAGGGTTTCGACAAGGCAAGCCTCCCAAGTGGCAAGGGGTATGTGAGGGTGACGCCACAACCCAATGTTTGAAGACTCTATTTCACTGGATATTTTTTAGCAGTTTGTTGTGCTGCATTATACCCAAACGCTTTGTAAAACAGTTGCACACTACCAAGCTCTGCCAACACCAAGACATTGCACAAGACCGGTGTGTCGTGTGGCAGTAGGATCCCAGCTACATTTGCAGCTGCATTGCCGTATCATTGCTGTCATTCCCGTGGTGACGCACCGCACATAGCAATACAGCAGCGACAGCATTCAGTGAACCACCAATACATCCTCGTGTGCCATATCGAACGAGCAGCGACATGCAACTCACCGGCACTTCCTCTGTCATGAGGTGCGTGGTGGGCAAACCGTGATTCAGAGCTCGCTATGAGTGTGTGTTGTTGCAGATCCCTTGCGAGAAATGTTTGACTGGCTGTTGCTGCGACTTCACACGCCACTCCGCACACACAGGAGCTCCTTCCTACGCAACTGCCCAAGTGTATGTTGTGCGTTGTGGGGTTGTTGGGTTGCATGCCCCTGCAGTGAATCCAAACACACCCATGCCCTTCCTCACACCACAGCTGCGAGTGCGAGCACAAGACAGCCGCACAACCCGCATCATTGGCAACCTGCGCACGAGCCGCCAGCGCATCCAGTCCATCATCGAGACTGCCGAACGTGGCCAATACGATCGCTATGACGACCAACGCCCGGGCATGGATCGCCGCAGCGCGCCCCCCCCCCCCCGCACCCAAAACTCGTGGGACGACGACACCCGTTCCTCCTGGAGCAACGAATTCTACACTGCCAGTGAAGCCATCCGCCAGGAACGCGAGCGCTATGGCTCGCAGTATGGTGGCCGCATGGACGAGCAGCGCTATGATGACCGCCGCCCTTCCTATGACGATCGCCGCCCTTCCTATGACGACCGCCGCCCCTCTGACAGCGGCAACAAGTATGTTTTGGGGGGGGGGAGGGGGTAGTTTTGGAATAGTCCTGTGGTATTTGTACCCATGAACACATTTGTTTGTCCTGTATGTGTGTGTTGCTCAGACCCAGTTGACACACCCTCTCTACACACCCACCCACCTTCTACACTCTCTCTCTCTTTCCAGTTGGGCAGCAAGTGCAGCCAACCTGTTGACCAATGCCGCCAGTAGCATTGCCGCTGCAGGCAAGCAAGCAACAGCAGAACGCCGTGCCCCTGCCCCCCCTCCTCCCAGCTACCGCCGCTCCCCACCGAGGCAGTATGAGGAGCGATATCAGCGCTCCAGGGAATATGAGCGCCGGTATGATGCCCCCTACCAGGGTGTGCAGGATGATGGGAGCTCGTTTCAGTGGCTGGTGTTGCTGGGGAGCTTTGTGGCCATCCCCACTGTAGTAGCAAGTGAAATTAGCATTGCCTCAACAGGTACTTTGGTGGTGGTGGTGGTGGGTGCATGAATGTGCTGTTGCTAACAAAACAACATAGTAAAACAAATACACTGTTGTTTCCACGGAATGTTCTTCTCACCCCCTATGCTAATGTTCTTCTTCTCTTCTCCTCCGCAGCATGCTGTGGCTTGCCCCGTGGCCCCTTTGGTTTGCTTGGCGGGCTGGAGGCAGTGTCCTACGTCACCATTCTCACCGTGCTCGGGTGGTCGGCCTATCGCCGCCTCATTCGTGGGGCTCCAGGTCTCCCCCCGGGCCCTCTGGGCCTGCTGCCTGTGGCAGAGGGCTTGAGTTATGCAGCAGCCATTGGATTTGTGTTTGTCATCAGCGTGCAGATCTTGGGCAACGGGTGGGTGCCAGGAGCCCTCGCACCCCAATCACCCTGCTTTTAGAGGGGTGGGTTTGTGCGGTGGTTTTGTGTGGTGGTTTTGTATGACAACACGTGGATGACATGCGGATGACAACGTGGATGGAAGACAACAGTTGAAAAAAAATGGAAATTCGCACTTTGGAGGCAGAAAAACTACACATGCAAGGACATTTCTTTGCACATTGTTACAATTTGTCGAGTGTAAACATCACGTGTAATTACTGTTTCAAAAAGTTGTTCCTTTGCAATGTCAGCTGTTGTTGTTGTTATTCATTGAAATGCCAAGTGCAGAAAGCATGGAAGACGCACTCCCCCACCCTTTTTGCTCTTCTACTTTCTGCTTGAGCTCCCTGTACTCTCTTGGGTTTGCTCTCAACACGGTGGCCACTGCTGGCAGCAACGCCTCCACCTCTGCTGTCCGGCTGTGCACAAATGCATCCAGAAACTTGAGCATTACGTTTTTCAAGTAGAGCATGTCGACAGGCTCTCTGGGCTCGGGTGCAGCGTGGTGCCTGTAGGTGGGAAAGGGAGGACACAATAACAGGAGGATCATGACAAGTACACACATGCATCGAGAAACAAACTTAAAAAAAGGCCCCATCATACCCATTGCGTGCCGCATGGGCAGCGGCGTGTGCTGTTTCGCGTGCCTGTGCCTGGATTGCATCGATGACCACTCTGCACTCCCTAATCTCCTCTTGTGCGTTTCGCAACTCTGCAGCAAGCTGTTGTGTCCGCTGCCGGTGCTCTCCTTCTGCTCGTGCTTGTCTCTCTTGTGCACTGATAAGTTGCTGCTCCAATGCATGCTGTTGGTGGTGGTTGAATGCTGTTGAATACATTTTGCTGCATCATGCCACCAACAGGTATCCCCCGCGCATGCAGCACCCCAAGCATACAACAGTACCCACACATACAGCACTACCTGTTGTTCTCGTGCAGTGTCCCGCGCAACTACAGCTGCATCTCGCTCCCTTGTGATTGCCGACAAGGAAGTCTTGAGCTCCTCTATGTTTCGCTCTGCATCCTGCAACGCAGCACGTGCACCAATGGGCCACTGTGTGGGGTCCTCATTCGCAGCAGCAAGCTTCTTTGCAACTTCCTGTGTGACCGCCTGCTCTGCTTTCAACACACGGAGCTCTGCAGTCTGCGTGTGTTGGTGGGGGGCATGTACGGGAACGGGCGCATGCATATACATACCTACACAACACCAACACAACACCGTCACAACACCATCACGCAACACACCTGCAGGGCGGTCTTGGACCGCTGCAAATCTTGCTCAACAGAAATTGCTCGGCTTTCCAACCGTGCAGCATGCTGAACGGCTGCCACTAGCTCTTGTTGCTGCTCTGCACACCGAGCATCCAACTCAGCCACCAATGACTTGTGCTGCTCCAGTGCCTCTGATACCATAGCATGATCCTGTGAGTATTGTATAGTATTGCATAGTATTGCACAGATGTTATGTACAACAGTGTTGTGTGGCAGCGCAACACAAGTGCTGTTGTTCTCAGTGTCCCCATACCCGTGCACTTTCTTCCAAGCCCTGCACACGCAGCAACAGTGCCTCACGAGCAACAGACGCCTCCTCTGCCAATGCCAGCTCAGCACTCAGTGAGGATTCCACACCCTGGAGCTCTGTGACCCTCTGTTCAAGCTGCTCACAGGTTGCCTTGAGTGTGGCTGCTGCCTGTATAGTAGAGAACATAGTATACTGGTGGTATACTGGTGGTATACTGGTGGTAAGTTACTGGTAGTTTGCAGTAGGGGCACATTGGCTGTATGCACACAATACCACATGCACACAATACCACATGCACACAATACCACATGCACACAATACCACATGCAGAAAATACCACATGCACACAATACCACATGCACACAATACCACATGTCCAGTCAACTCATACTCATACCTTGCTGCTGGTGGCCAATTCCTCTTCCAACTGCTTATTGCGAGCCTGCAGCCTGGAAACATCTTCACGACGACGTCCATCACCTTGCAAACGCTTGAGCTCCTTTTCCTGCCTGTGTATGTGGACAAGCATGCACAGTGTCACGAAACACAATACACACATGGAAACACCATAGATAGATAAAACATGTATAAATGGTACATGGTGATGGAAAATACGCAAATACGGACCGTTTGAGGTCTGCTTTAGCTTGCTTCAATTCCGACTCATATGTGGCCGCCCTGACCTCTGCCATGTCTGCCTTGCGCTCTGAAGCATCCGCCCGGTCCTCTGCACTCTTGCAAATATCCTGTGCCTGTTTGAGGACCCCCACATGCTCATTCACGGTGCGTGCAAGCCGCGACTTGAGCTCCTGTGGAAGAGATGGACCATCACGGGCGGAGAAAAAAGCAAGCGTGTGGTTGTTGTCTTCGTGCACAGCATGCTTCCACATGTATCCTTTTGTAAACTGGTCCACATGTATACTGGTACACGTATGTACTGGTGCACTGATGCGCCACAGCAAACATACCTGCAGGGAATGTTCTGCATCAGCGCGACAGGTAGATAGCTCCTGCTGCAAGCCAGACATGCTTGTTTTGAGGGCAGCCAGTTCTTGGTCACGCATTTGTAGTTCATGTTGTGTTGCACCCAGTGCTGCCTGTAGGCTTGCAGCACCACCCTCTGTATCTGGAGGATGGTGTGGTTCACATGCATGGGAATGATTTGAATTATGCCTTTTCAACCTATGCCTTATATTTCCTATATTACTTTCTCTGCCTTTGATTTCCTATGCCTTTCAATAAGACAGAAGACAGAAGACCAGGCAGAAGACCAAGGTACCATACCTATTGTGTGCAGGTGTGATGAGAGTTGCTCAGCCCCTTCCCTGTGTCAGGCACGACAAAGAGTGATGATAGGCATGTGCATTTCGAGAAAGATACATGCATTTCCAGTAAGATACAATATAATATAAGATACAATACAAGATAAGATACAATATAATATAAGATACAATATAATAAGATGCAATAAGATACATGCACACTGGTGGCACACACCGTGTTGGTGTCTGTAATAGAACAAGGTCAAGTGCCTCTACAGCTGAGGAAAGCTGCTGCAACGCCTCTGCTGGCAGTGGGTGCTTTTCCTTACTGTGGTGGTGTTGGTTGTGAGAGTGCATTTTTTTCTTCCTACGTGTGTTTGCAGGTACATGTGCTTGCAGGTACATGTGCTTGCAGGTGTTGCACATGGTCTACTCCCAACTACATACGCGTCAATCAAGGTACGCGTGGCACTTTTTAAGTCAGATAACGGCTGCGCCATTGCAAAGAGTCCCTGTACTGGGGACACTGAGGGCGGTGTCTTTGGGCTGCCCAGTTGTTGTGGTGGTGGTGGCCCCGCATCTTCCCTTTGCCTCTCCCTTTTCCCCTCGAGCTCATGATGGGCCGCAGCAAGTAGCACAGCATAGGTGCCGCTATCGGCTTGGCGCAGGCGTTGTACTTCCTCAAGTTGAAAGGAGAGCTGACTGTCGAGCTCTTGCTCGGCAACACCATGCTTTGTCAAGAGCTATTGGTGCATGTATGGATGAGTTGTATGTATGAGTTGTATGTGTATGATATGGATGATATGTCCCATAGAGCTGACCCGACTGATGGTGTCGGCACCACAAACCTGCCTCAGGGCTTCATTCAAGGCATACAGCTGCTCCTTTTCGCGGCTGTGGGCTTTGGCAAGTGCTGCTGTGTCTTGTGTTTCATACCAACGGATTTTTGAGACGGCCTCAGGGGTGACCTGCACAACAGTTTCTGCTTGTAGTGGTCCAAACAAGCCCCCTGGACCCAGTGCCTTGTTTCTAAATGTCGTGATGGTGGACAAACACTGGTGATGATGGATTAAATAGTAAAGATTGTGTTACCAACTATGGCGTTCCAACCTGGCTGTGTCAGAAACATTGCTCACCACAGTAGACACTTGCTGCAAAGATGATTGCAGCTGTGCCCTCCAATTAGCCGGACTCTTTTGGTTGCTCATGTGTTGATCAAGTACACATTGATGATAACAAATATGTAATCATACGTGCTGCTGCCTGCTTTGCACGGTACATTGGGGAGTAGCGCAAAAAACATTTGTACACATTTGTGCAGCAAAATTTATCATCTATATAGATATGTATATCATACGCTCTACCTAGGCCTATTTGACCTGGTTTTGTTGATTAAGGTCTTGAATCGTGAACCATTTTGTGATCTTTAAGCTGATGGCGTTCAGCGAGCACCAAGTGGTTGGCCACTGGTTTAACATCTGCACAGCAAGCAGAGCAATGCACCAACATGGGCATGATGAGCCCTTGTTGGCTACAGCCTGCCTGCCACACTTGTTTGCCAGCTGCTGTCCACGGTGTGGTACAGGGGCCCTGATTGTTATCTTATTATTACAAACTATCTGGGTAAACTCTGGGCAGCACATTAACACAAGCACATTTCACAATTCAAGTCCGATCAATCAAGTAGCACAAACATGTCGTAAACATTTGATACGATGGCGATGCGGCGAGTACCCTTCATCGCAAAAGCACTATGTCTTGCATGCGTCTTCACGCTGCATACTGCAACGTGTTCAATGCCAATTCAGGATTTGCCACGTGCTCGCGTGGTGTTTAGGTACGTATCGTCGCTCAATCCTCGTGTCGCTCCACACCGATGACCCTCAAGACGGCTTTTCCCACACCCACACAGATACCCGGTCGCTGATGGCCTGTGCAATCAGCACTATGCACAAATACTTGGGATCCTGCTTGCCATCCACTTGCACGCAGATGCAGTTGTCATCCCGCCAGCCTATGCACGAGATGCCTTTATGGATGACCATCTCAAAGTCTCATGGACCCCATCCCCGCAAAACCTCTTGTGGGACCTGAGACACATTGAAAAGCTGCTGGTGCAATACAACATGACCATGATCACAGCCCCGATGATGCCCCGCAATCACCTGGTCAACACGCCCGTTGACCCATCAGGTGCTGTAGCAGAGCAGGTGATCTTGATCCCAGAGTTGCGTGGCAACAATACCGACCTTGAGGAATGGGTGCAGCGGGCAAGAACTGCGATCACCGCCCATGTTCAGCAGCACTTGGCCGCGCTGCAAGCCATACAGCAGCAACAAGGGCAGGTGGACTTGTATCCCACGCTCCGGCTGCCAGCGCTCCTGGGTGTGGAGCTGCGACATGTACCCAATGCAGTGCAGGTGGGACGCCACGTTGACTTTGCACCACAGCTGCACATTATTGCCAATGCAATTGTGCGTCGGATACGCCGTGAATACAATACAAGGTACTGAGTGGGTGGGGTGATGTGCTGATGTAGACCATGTTTCCTGCATGTTTCCTGCCATACCAGGGTGTTCAATGGGGCACACTTGCGCATAGAGCGTGATGCAGCCAATTGGCACGATTTCTTCAAGCCGGGGGGTATTGACAAAGTATGGACCTACTACAGTGAAGCAGCACAGCAGCTGGGTTTCAATGTAACCACGCCTGTGTATGTGGCAACTGGCGTGTACGAAATGAAGGATGTGCAGGCGATGCAGGTTTGTTTAACGGTGTACCACAACTTGATAATCTCTCTGATATTGTTTTTTACACCCACATCCAGATGCCCCCCCCACACACATACCCCCCACACCTTTTAGGAGGTAGAGAAGTGGGGCCGTGGTCATGCAAGCAATGTCATCCATCGGGGCATGCTTCTGAGGTATGCATGCACACACAAAACAAAAACACATTGAAAGCTCCCTCTTGTTCAACCAAACTCGGCCAACACGCTCAGCAGGCAACCGCACGAAGAGAGCAAGCTTCACAGTGAGCAACTGGCTGCTATAGATCTGCTGGTCCTGGCGCAAGCGCACAATGTGGTGGGGTTTAGCTACTCCTCTTTCAGTTGGTACCTTGCAGAGCTTCGAGCCATGGCTGGCTTGCAGCGGTCGAGCATGGCTGTGGTGCACATCAGCGGTGTTGTGCTCGACTGGCGAGAACCAGGTGCCACATTTGCTGATGTGTGATGGACTTGTGAGTGATTGTGGTGCATTTCGTTACGACGGCAGTTGTCATCATCATTAATCATCACAAGAGTATGTGCTTCTCTCAAAAAGTGTGAGATTCTAGTCTTAAAAGTGCTACTTTACCATTGTAACAGTATCATGGCTCACGCTGCAGTGCAGAAAGCAAGGCGGATGCTCGTGCAGTGTTGTTGACAACCTCCCCTGCACCCCCAGGAAGCTGCAGCCCCTCACCATCACGGGCTTGTGCTTGGAAAAACTGCCCCCTGTGTGTTGCAAATGACATTGCAAGAGACATGCACTGACATGCATGCATTGATACACCTTCATCATGTTGTGTCCATTATCTCCTACAAAACCACCCCACACCGCACCCACATCAGACCTGTGCATGTACTCCACGCGCAACACCTTTTCTGCCTCGGGACTGGGATCATAAAACCCCATGCGGTGCATCAATGGCACCCCGGGCGGTATGGACAACAATCCATCCTGCACGGCATACTGCAGAGCCACTGTGACATCCAACCATGCTGGTGGTGGCTCCAGCACCTGTGAGGCATCCTCTGTACCCACATCCCGTGGTGTTGCGGGCTGGTAGTTGGGCTCATGGTCTGCGTCTGGTGCTTTGGAGCCATAGGTGGCACACAACACCACCAGGCCCTTGGCTTGCTGCTGCTTGCGTGCTGTACGGAGCGCCACAGGAACCAAAAGCTCCTGTGTGTTTTTGTAAGGGTGGTGGTGTGCATGGTGCAGGTACTACGAGTGCTTGTGCTCTCCATGTGCTCTACATATGGTCCATTTTGAAGACATCGTCACAAACACCACACCAACATACACAAACTCACACATGTCTTATACGAGGTACAACGTATTATAACAAATAATATACATACATACCTGTGCAACAAGTGCTTCCTTGCGTGCCTGCCAGAGCTCTGCTGACCGCTGCTTTGCCACCTGAGAAGCAGTACGCCGCCGCATGTGGTTGACAATGGGATCATACAACAGCACTTTGGTGGCCAAGACCATCACAGTGGGCGCCGCCAGTGCCAGGGCAGCAAGCTGCATGTTGGGGTCGGGGGACAGCAGTATGGGCAGCTCAAAGACTTGCAAACCACGCTTGACGCGGAATTTCAACATAACGCCCTGGTACGGATGTTGAGGCATGTTGGTTATTTTGTGCGTGAGAGAATGTTCATGCATGTGCATGAGAGAATCATGTGTGGGACATTGTGACCATTTCCATCCCACATGACACCACCATGATTGGCATACATACCATAGGCCCTACTGATGATGAGAGACCACAGCCAACCAGCGGTGTCAGCTGCAGTGTTCCTCCTCCACTCACAGATTGGCCAACAGGGGTGAGGCCAACCCCCACGCGTGCAACATGCTGCGCGGGTGTGACATAGCTGCCTTTGAGCTGCAGTGCCACACCTGTGGAGTGTGTGGAATTGGGTGTGCACAATAAGACAACAGATGTGCGGGTGTACACATACAAAACATGACACCACAGCAACACCCTCTCACACACCACAACATCTCCCTCTCACACACCGTTGCTTGCAATAGCGGCCTGCACACTGCTTCGCAGGCGTCGTGTGAAGTACCCCAGTCCAAGGGCCATGGACCCCAAGCCATTGGACATCAAGTTGCAACTCCAAGACGCACGAAGATGAGCAGCCAACAGTCGCTCCCATGCAAAACTAACACCAAGCCCCCCCTGTATGGGATGAGAACATAGTGGAGCAACAAACATGCAGGGCAACACACATGCAGGGCAACAACCATGTGGTGTGTCAAGTTGTAGAGTACACTGCAGCACTGTCTCATTGCAACACAAGCACTACATGCATACCGGAGGGTTCCATATCAACCCCACAACAGCTGAATCATGGGGTCCAAGCACCCGCTTGCAGCTGACTTGACACAATGTCTTGAGGCCTGCAGGTACGGGTGTGTATACGATGTACCACCATACATTCAACCACATTCACAGACGTCTTCTGTCTGTGACATCCCACATTTGCATTTCGACACATCACATTCGTGTCGTCACATCCACCACTCCCCACCCACCTCACGTACCAACAGTTGCAGTGGTGTGGATTTCATCAAAGGCAGTCAGCACACGCTTGTACCCACACACAAACCCCCCATCCCCCCCCCTGTCAGACACACGCATTTCCCCTCCCACCCACCCCACGTCCCGGTTGCTCAGTGCCAGATTCATGGTGCTGTTGATAGACATGGATTTAATGGTGGGGGGGATGATGTCATAGGCATGCTCTTCGGGGTAGTAGCGCACACAGTCACTGGAGTCCACTAGAATGCCATAGGTAGCTTCATAGGAGGTTCCAATATCCTCTGTGCCCTATGGGGGGATTGGACCCAGGTTGTGTGGGGGAATTGAGTATTTGATGGGGAGTATGTGAGGTCGTGTTGCTGAAGTGTTTGACTGTGTTCTGATTATGTGTCCTGATGATGTGTTCTGATGGTGTTTGACTGTGTTCTGATGATGTGTTCTGATGGTTCCATGGCCCCCTGGCACCACATACAATCCACCCAACCCCCATATATATCCTACCCCCATATGTATCCTACCCCCATATACATCCTACCCCCATATATATCCTACCCCCATATATATCATACCAATGCTTGTCCAGTGCGCTGATACTGTTCCCACATTTTCCTCAACTCCTCCTTGTCAAGATGTGGCCCAACTTGCATGCCTGAAGCAAGTCCTTCTTTCCCATACACATCATAAATGTCACGCTTGGCAGGGTCACTCAACACCTGGAGGAAGGAGTGGGGGTGGTTTGTTTGAACTAGGAAATGGGTTGTGGGGCTAGAGGAAATGTCCCGACTGCCACGCACACACCCCTGTATCACACACAACGCACCTCATATGCTTCTAGGATTCTAGTAAACAATTGTGAGGCATGTTGCTGGCGGCCGCTGCCTTGCTGCTTGTCGGGGTGGTAGACTTGGGAGAGTGCACGGTAGGCGCGCTTAATTTCATCTTGGGTTGCACGCTTGTCAAGGCCAAGAATTGAATAGTACGAGTCAGATTTCGGCTGTGTCATTGTTGTGATGCTGTTTGGGCTGTCAAAGAACGTGGGCGGAGAAGAATTCAGCTGGAGAAGGAGTTGATTGATGCCAACGGACAGTGATGTTTGTTAGCGTCGTGCTACATGTGTAAAATCGGGACTGCAATCATGATCTGCTATGATTGCACTTCATGGGGTGTAAAAATATGCATTTACAATGGGCATCATTCTGCAAGTATTTTGCATTTTGTGTAAAACATCATTAAAACGCAAGCAAACAAAATATACCCCAGCATTCTGCATCATGAAGATTTGGCTGAGGCACGAAACCAAAGGTGCGTTGATCACAAATCATGCATCATTTTGCACACAAACCCCAACTGCTTAGCAAACCTACACCACACACACATATTGTACCTAGCACGCACAATCGTACAAGCACACATCCCATCACATCATCCACATCCCCCGTGACATGATCAGCGCATGAGCAGCGTGTCACCATCACCCCCGAGACCGCCAAGACACTGCTGAAAAGCGACACTGTGGAAGCGATACACGTGGAGCGCTCGCCCACCCGTATATTTTCTGATGCCGAGTATGAAAAGGTTGGATGCATCATGGAAGACACCAATGCATGGATGACGTTGCCCGCCGATGACAACATGCTCATTGTGGGGCTCAAGGAGCTCATGGCATCCGATGCCCCTGTGGTGCACAAGCACACATACTTTGCGCATGTGTTTAAAAACCAAGAGGTGTGGTGGTGGACCTGATGTGTGGTGCAACTCCTGCTGATCACACACATGTTGGGTAACTGAGCGGTACCGCGTGTATGTTATATACAACACCCCCCCTCACCCCCTCACCATCCTTGCAGGGTTGGCGCGATGTCCTGCAGCGCTACCATGATGGGGGAGGGGTTATCTATGATTACGAATTTCTCCACAACCCTGATGGCAAAAACGTTGGCGCTGGAATGTCGCCTTTTGCGGGATTTGTGGGATGTGCCGTGGTATGCATGTCATGTTCATACAACCCAGTAGTTTGTATATGCACAATATGTTTAAACCTAGTGTATATGCATTGTAGTGTGCTCATTCACTCCCTTATTTTGTTCCCAAGCACACTGCAACTCACCTGTTGTGCCCATACATACTACTACACCACTGTTGTAGGGCTTGCGCGCATGGTGTGCCCAGCACTTGGCACCTGATGCACCCCTTGCACCTGTGGTGGTGTCCACCAAAGCCAAGCTGTGTGACGCCCTGCGTACGCAAATTGATGAGGTCAAGAGCACCAAGGTGGGGTTGTTGGGTTGGCAGGGATGGCTGTCTCTTGCTTGTGTGGTCTCTTGCTTGTGTGGTCTCTTGCTTGTGTGGTCTATTGCCTGTGTGTTTGCAACAATTTCCTATCGCAGCTTTCTTGTCACAGCAATGAGAGACAAAAATAAGCAATAATAATCAATCAATGCAACTGTTTTGAGCATCATGTACATACCTTCCCTATAAGAGTCCTATATAACAATGTCCACCAACACTCAATACCCAATGACTTGGCCACACAGGGTATTGATCCCCCCACGGTGCTGGTTATGGGTGCACTGGGTCGATGTGGCAGTGGTGCAGTTGAGTGTGCAGAGCGTGTGGGGCTCACGGTGTGTGGTGTGATTGCTGTGTGTATTAACTTTATATCAAGTGTACCACATGCATATATAGTGTACCACATGCATATATAGTGTGCCAATATCAAGTGTATCACATACAGATGAACCACATCATGTGTTTGCCTTCACAAACAAATAGGTACTCAAGTGGGACAAGGACGAGACAGCCAAGGGTGGACCATTCAAGGAAATTCTCACTGACGCCGACGTGTTTGTGAATTGCATTTTACTGCAGGGAAGCATGCCTCCCTTTATCAATAGGTAGGGATGAACAATGTATGGTTGAACAACGTATAGTTTAGCTGACACAAAGGTGTACGACGTTGTACAACCCTGTGCAAAATGTACAACCATACCTCATGTACAAGGGACCTACTCAAGTCTGTAACGGATCGACGTCTGCGAGTCATTGCTGACGTCAGTTGCGACCCCAACTCTGACAACAACCCACTCCCCATATACGATGCCATTACAAGGTATGGTGCTGTATTTATGCAGAGAGGTTGACACAATGCAACTGCACCTGCATTGCACCATTTTTACCTCTTGCATTTTTACCTCTTGCATTTTTACCTCTTGCATTTTTACCTCTTGCATTTTTACCTCTTGCATTTTTACCTCTTGCATTTTTACCTCTTGCATTTTTACCTCTGCATACAACCATTTTTACCTCTGCATACCACCATTTTCACCTCAACAACGTACAGCTGGGAAGATCCTGCAACGAGGGCGCTCGATGGACCAACACCACTGGACGTGGTGAGCATTGACAACCTGCCCTCTGTGCTCGCAGAAGAGGCTTCGTACGCGTTTGCAGACCTGCTGCTGCCAGCACTGCTGCAGTATCCAGAGGCACAGGGCTGGAAAGATGCTGAAAAGGTATGCGAGGAATGTGGTGGATCAGGTGGGCCATCAAGGGGCGTGGAAATATGCATGTGCACATACACAGGTGTTTCGTGAAAAGCTTGCGCTGGCTGCTGAAGGTGCATAATGCGTTTGAAACATGTTACAATTTTGCGACGACGAAGAGAGACACTATTGCGGCGATGCACGCCATGCTTTGTTTTTTGGCATCCCCTTTTTTTTCTGGGAGATGACACATTAAGAAGAGATGAAAACAACCCGGACATGGGAAGATTTTGGAACACATGATCACTGCTGTTTAACCGACAAGCGCTCCACTGCTCGCCACCCAATATCATTGCGATAGTAGGCGTCATCCCACACAATGGTCTTGACACCCTTGTAGGCTGCCTCTTGTGCCTGAGAAAACACACACGTTGTTATGTACCTAGATAACCAAAATCACACACTACACATCCACATGCTACACAACCCCAGCACCACACCTTGGCAACATCTGCCTCCAGTGCTGTCACACCAAGCACACGCCCCCCTGAAGCAACCAGCTCGCCAGCATCGTTCAGTGCTGTACCAGCATGAAACACCTTGGCAGTAGTCACCTGTGAACCATTAGTTCATATAGAAAACCAGCCATGCACACAAAAAAGCATTACCACACTCCATGCCCCACACAAACGTTGCCCCACCTTGTCTGTATCACGGATCACTGTCCCCTTGGCATAGCTGCCTGGATACCCATTGGCAGCCATCACCACAGTCAATGCAGTACCATCTTTCCATTCCACTGTGACATCATCCAATTGCCCTTTGCATGCCGCCATCAGCACAGGCAACAAATCGCTCTTCATGCGATACATCAAGCCCTGTATGTTTGTGTGCATGTGCGTGGAAACAAACCAATGTCACTTGCTGTGCTGTTATAAATGCGGATGTCAACATCCCCCACAGTAACCCCGGGTCCAGCCCTCAAGATAATCCTCTCAATAACAATCTTTTCCCCCACACACCATGAAAAAACCGACAACACACCTGGCATTCTGGGTCACCAAATCGCACATTATGCTCCAGCAGCTTTGCCTTGCCATCCTTGATCATAAGCCCCGCAAACAACACCCCTCGAAATGGGCAGCCCTCTGCCACCATGCCCCGGGCAGTGGGCAGCACAATGTCCTCCATGATTTGCTGCTCCATGGCTGCATCTACAACTGGTGCAGGGTTGTAGGCACCCATGCCACCAGTGTTGGGGCCTGTGTCACCGTCCCACACTGCCTTGTGATCCTGTGCAGAGCCCAGTGGAATGGCACTTGGGCCATCGAGCAATGCAAAAAAGGATGCCTCCTCTCCATCGAGAAACTCTTCAATGACAATCTCATTTCCAGCACTGCCAAACGTCTGTGTGCGTTGTGTGGCAGGATAGGTATCACAATGCTGTCAACTAGGATGTGTATCAGGACATGCACCATGATACACATGTATGCAATACACATACAGCCCCCTCCTCCTCCTCCTGCTCTTCCTTCTCATTATCAAAAATATACCTTGTCAATAAGCATGCCCCTTACTGCTTCCTCCGCCTCTTCCAGTGTGGTGGCCACAATAACACCCTTGCCAGCTGCCAGCCCATCAGTCTTGACTACAATGGGGGCACCCTGCTCCCGCACAAATGCAAGCGCGGCATCGACATCTGAAAAACGGCCATATGCTGCAGTGGGAATGTTGTACTTGGCACACAAATCCTGTAGGTTGTTGTGTTGTGGTGTTGTAGGATGTGCTGTGAGTAGGATGACATTGACCATTGCGGTTCACATGCACCATGCACTCTCAATGGTCTTTTAAACACAACACCATCACCACACAAAAAAACACATACCTTCATGAATGCTTTGGACCCTTCCAGACGGGCAGCAGATGCAGATGGTCCAAACACATTGATGGACGCAGCTGCGAGCGAATCTGCCAACCCATCAACCAGTGGCGCCTCTGGTCCCACGACGACGAGGTCGATATTGTGGGTTTTACAGAAATCAAGCACGTCAGCATGCTTGCCCACGTCCAAGGAAGGCAAGGTAGTGATGCCTGGCTCGGCAGCAATACCTGGGTTGCCTGGTGTGCAGTACAGGGCATTGCACAATGGGCTTTGGGATAGTTTCCATGCAAGGGCATGTTCACGGCCACCGCCGCCCACCACCAAGACGTTGACCGAGCTGCCGTTGTTGCTGCTTGCTTTGACAATAGTTAGACGGGGAGATTGTCTACATGATAGGCGTGTACGTTGGGTCAGAAGGTTGTGGAGCAACGGGAGGGAGTGGTGGGTCAACAGCATTGTGGTCAATGATCAGTAAATGGCTGTGGACTGGCGCTGACTGCTGGCTTGCGTGGCGTCGCTATAGGCTCTCTGCGGTTGATTATAATATGCTGGTAAATGTGGTGGTCGGTTTACCGATAGAAAAACAACGTTGGTCGTGCCAAGGTCGAAAAACGTGCCACTTATACCCTTGCTCAAAATCCCTCTACATACGTTCATCGGTTGTTCAATCAGCAAAATATAATAGAGCAGTAAAATGCATTGAAACAATCAGCGATGAGGCTCTACCTACACCATCCATCTGATGGCTTTGTAATGATTTGGGAGGATGGTACTGGCAATGCACGTGTACACCAGGCCATCGATGTCTTTGCAGATAGCTATGCAAGGCACGTACCTGTTGAGGTTGTTTGGTGAGAAACCATGCTGATCACTATCACCATCGCAATGGACAGAGTGACAGGCAAGGCTGTAGCCAAAGAATCATGGCAGCCCACACTGGCCAACGGGTATACTCTCAAACCAGGAAAGCGCCTACAGAACTTTGTCAACGAACGGGACAGCATCCTTTTCGTCATCAGCGGTCCAGATGTTCCCAGTGATACCAACACAACATCGACCAAGGCACCCCAAGAGCCCATCACAAAGGTGACTGTCAGTTCCAAGTACATTCCGCCTCTTGCTGATTCTTCGCCAACAACAATTCCCCCTCGTAATGCCCTGGACGAAACCACCATCAAGACACTTTTGGAAAAGGCTGAGACGGAAGCAAATAAGAATGGAAACGTCATGGGAAGCCTTGCATTGTGCACCGGGGTATGTCTGTATACCTCATAACTGTATATAAATCACACTCCTCCTTGAATGTATTATAAACTAGGACTAGATACAACACACATGCACATGTACACAATAAACAACACAGATCCTATCCAAGGTGCCTGATCATGTGGCCACTATATACTCAGCACTGCAGCTGTGTGTATGGGGGCGTATGGGGGCGTATGACATGTATGGACCCCACACAGTGCCGCCAGACCCCACAAAGAGCCTGCCCATTGTGGTGGATGGAGATGACAGCCGTGGGGTGTGTGCGTGGCGGGTGGAGCGTGGGCTGGCACTGGCACAGGATGCATGCAAGACTGTTCAAGCATTGCAGTCAGACGCAGTGTTTCTGATGCTGTGGGGCGATTTATACAGGTATGAAAACAAGCTAGTAGTGATGTGTTACGTTTGATGTTCAATTGTTGGTAGACTGCAGGATATATAGGCCTGCCGCACGAAAATAATTTGTACACACACAGGGAACAAGGAAGTATGCAGCGGGCACGGGAACAGTATCAACATGCATTGCAGGCAGTGAGCAATGAAGGAGGCAATGAAAAGGCAAGAATGCTCCTGAAAGCAATGCTGCAGCTCAAAGTGGTACATTTGCGTGGTTCTGTAATCATGTGTCTTTTTGTGTAGGGAGACTTTCCTGCTGCGAATTTCCTGCTGTCCACCATTTTCATCATGATCCTCATCATCAACAGGCCGGGGCCATCTTCCAACTGCCACACAACCAGGATGGGCATGCACATGCACAATTGCTGCTGGATACTGTACATGCAGAGTGGGGTCGCACGGTGCATGAACACATTCCTTTGTATGCACAGTTACAATACACCACAGCTGCGGTGCGTGCATACTTTTGTGCATAGTGGATGATTGTGCCTATGATTTTTGTGCATTAATATGGCGTACATATCATCCGGTACACCATCTGACCACAATCCACAGCACATGATGCATGACAGCAACGCCAACCTGGACAGCCTTGTCGACCGATTGTTGGAGGCATATGCACACAACTGCAATTTTGCAAGGTGTGTATGGAGGGTGTCTGGAGGGTGTATTCACACAATGTGCATACCCTTGTCAACGCAACACTGCACCATACAGGGATGTGGTGTGTATGCTGGCGGATGTGTTTGCACGGCATCCTGGGCTGGCGCGGCAACAGGTCATACGATACACACGGCAAGGCACAGAGGGGCCTGCACGCATGTGGCTGTTGGGTAACATGCTCATGCGTGTGGGGATGATGACGGATGCTGTGCTGGTATGATGTGTTGTAATTATTACTACAATAGAGGTGCCAGATATGCTGAGATGCAATCCCATGCAGACAGCACACCCCTTGGTATCTATGTTTTATATCAAATTGCCCCCATCTAGGTGCTGCGTCGTGTGGCACGCCTATGCAGCATGAACGTGGCGGGCCCCATGCAACTGCTCAATGCCACCCTGGCGTCACAAGACATTGCTGCAACAATTGCAGGAGCCGAAGAGTGGCTGCTGCAGACGCAGGACCATGCTATTGTACCATGGAACAGCGCACGTGTGCTGCAAGAACTTGGTGCGTTCAAGCGTGTGGCTGCAGATGTGCTGGTTGGGTATTATGAGACCGAGGTTGCCAAGGACTGGCAACCTGTGGAGCTGATTGGAGAGCACCACACGGTATGGTGTGCTGATAGCGGTACAACTGCTATCATTGAATGAACAACAATTTTCACCTATCATCAACAACATCATCATGCACAACAAAAACGCAATATATTGTTCCACGCAGGGCCAACCTGCCATACCAATGCCTGCATGGGTCATGTTCTTTGTGCTGATCAGGGGTTTGTTTGCTGCGGGTGCATTGCCCATCGTGCACAGGTTGCTGGAGGCAGGTGCTTCCGTGCCTGCCCATGTGCAAGGCCAAACCCAATTTCAAAACCAGGTGGCCTACTTTGCATGCATTTGCAAGGTATGGAGTATTTTCTTGTGGGGTTGGTTGTTTTTGGGGGAGTTGCTGATGAGCCAATGTGCACTTGTCCACACAGATTATGACCAAGGCGTCCCCACCTGCACGGTCGGCCAAGCAGTTGCCCCGCCTCTACATGCTGGGAGACTCCCACGTATTGCCTGGTATGCTGTGTGTGTAGGTGCTATGGCTGTGGTGTGTCTGCATGATGTGGCTGTGGTGTGCAAGAACAACATGGAAAGGCATGCACACTGTCCTATACCATACAGCGGCATGGCGACACGTCAAGGTGGCTGGGGAGATGCATTTGGTGGTGCCATTGCTCGTGGCTGGATGCAAAATTTTCCACTTGCGTGCCGAGGGTGTGTTTTACACCAAGCAGCATGTGCAGCGACTGGTGGACAGCCTCCCTGCCAACAGCAAGGTGTGTGCCTGTTTTCTTAGTAAGCTTGATATAATTGTGCACTATGACCTGAATAGTACATCATTGCATGCTGCACAGTTGGTGGTAATGCTGGGAGAGCTTGATTGCAGGTACGGCTTGCTGCAATCCACCCGCCAAGCCAAGTATGCATCATTGTATGATGCTGTACAATACCTGGCAGACGTGTATGTACAGGTATGAATGTGTTTGCAGTGGATGCAGCAAGGATGCTGTAGGCATATCCCAGGCATAATATCCCACACAGGCTCTGTTGGCCATGGTGCACAGCAAGGCACTGCACGTGTATGTGCACCCCATCCCCCCCGTGCATGACGAATGTCGCTTGCTTGTGCGTCACCTCAACGCAGCAGTGCAAATGCGCCTGGTGGGTGTACAGCCAGCCAACGGTACAATTACCTGGATGGACTGTGAAGACGCGATGCTGGAGCCCAGGCCACAAGCGCTTGCGGTGCGCTTGGTGAACTGATGTATTGTGTTCTGTTTGAAACCACCATCCATATTTCATACAACACAGGATGCACGTGTGGCGTTGGAAAAGGTGCTGCACGGTGCAGCTGATCCTGCACAAGTGTTGCTGGGGGGTGCCAAGTTTAGGCAAGAGCTCTCATTTGATGGGGCGCACATGCACCCCGAGGCGTACATGCGATTGGTGTTGCAGAAAACGTTTTGTTGAGGGCCGTTTTGTTTCTGTTTCATAATTTTGTAGTAAGCTTGCGTTTGCGGCGCTGTTATGGACCAGGGAAGCGTGCACTGGTGTTGATCATGGTGCGGTGCTGATCATTTAATCAAATTGTATGAAAAACCGAGCGCATGCTGTCGTGCATTTGATACGTCCGACATTGCATGCACCACCGCATGTCATCTGTGCTAGTAGTGCTAGTATCATGCACAACAAACTCACCAGTTCTGTGGATCTGATGGATCCCAGGCACGACCACCCAAACGCCTGGGGGTGGCCAAGAAGGGCATCATCAAGCCAGAACATCCTGTCAAGAAAACATCCCATGTTATGTTTGCCCTGTCCCCCCAGCAGCCAACCACTGCAGACGGTGTTCCCACCACCACTCCTCCAGACACCCGCCTGTTTTGGAGTCGCTACATCAGCCAACGTCAACCAGTATGTAATAGGAGGACTATGTGTGCAGAACACATCGCATGCACACATAAAACATCCCACATGCACCATCCACTTGCAGGTGTGCTTGTCAGAAATCCCTGGTGAGCTAGCACAGCTGCAGCACACATGGACATTGTCCTACCTCACCAAACAACTGGTGCGTTGTTGAGCATACATTCAACATACAACATACATCGCATTGCATCAGCAGTGTCCCCATGCTCCGCCCTCATGCACCACCCCTTTCTCAACACACACCCCAGGGTAATACCAAGGTCAAGGTGGAGGAGCGGCCCAACCTCGCTACGTCCTTTGGGCGGGGCACCACCACCGCCATGACCTTTCGCAAATTTGCGATGTCCCTGACCAAGGGCCAGTTGTACCTGAGCACCCAGGACGTGCCACTTGCAGACGATGGCCTTCCAGAGCTGCTCTCCCCCATGATGGAGACACTGGCCCAAGACATTCCCATAACCCCCAAGCTCATGGGGGCGCTGGTGCCGCATGCCATCAATTTGTGGGTTGGATGTGCACCAGAGGGGTCGAGCAGCGGCTTGCACCACGATTATCATGACAATTTGTATGTGTTGCTGCGGGGGAGCAAGCGTTTTCGTTTGTACCCACCCTCCATGGCAACCAAAATGTATACACATGGTACCATCAAGGTGGTTGCAGCCAATGGCTTGATTTGCTACAAGGAGCAGGTAAGGGGCTTGTTGGGGCATGCATGTACTTTTCATACACCAACCTGCTTCACTGTATTCAATTTTATTTCGCACACACAGCCTCCCATGGAAGACGATGGGGTGGACAGTGCAGTGGTGGCATCATGGCAGCACCAACACAAGGTGGAACAGGAACTGCAAGCAGCAGAGGCTGCAGTGGCTGCCATGACAAAACCCACCAAGGTAGGTTTACGCAGCATGTACGCCATGCTGTACATGTGATCACGTCCTACATGCAGCCAGCATCTTCACAGGAGGCACTTGCGCGAGTGCAGGCAGCAGAAGCAGCACTGGATGCACTGATGGAAGGGCAGCTTCATGAAGACATGGATGGCAAGGCAATGGGTGCACGCAAACGTGCCAGCAACACGCCTGAGACGACAGAGCCTTTGAGCTTTAGTGCGGTGGATTTGAATCAGTCAGACAGTGAGATACACAAGCAATTTCCACTGTTTCCGGTATGTCTGACCAGTGCCACGTGAGCAGTATTGTTATTGCATTATCATGTATTGTTATCATAACGCACAACGTTTCACAGGGCAAGGATGCTGCGTTGGAAGTGACGGTGCACGCAGGACAGGCCCTCTACTTGCCTGCTGGATGGTTTCATGAGGTGACCTCCACAGGAGACTCAGACGCTGCAGAAAACGACCCACCCGGCCTGCACATGGCGCTCAACTACTGGTTTTACCCGCCGGATGCACTGCGCGACATGGATGGACAGCACCCATACAAGTGTGTTATCATTGTAATGCTGGGTGTGTCATTTATAGAGGGCGTTGTACAAGCGTTTCACGTCACAGGAGTGAGTTTTTGCCTTGGATGTGGACGCAGCGCTGCAAGGAACATGGCTGGACATGCAATCAACCATCAGCAGTGCCAGCAGTGCCTGCTGCAGTGGCCATGGCAGATGACGACGACAACGACGACGATGATGATGAAGAGGAATATAAGCCAACAGGGCAAGAGCAGAAAATGTTGGCGGGGATGGGACGCACAACCATGCGCAACGAGGCACTCTTGGGCGTGGTATGGGCGAATGGCTTGTGATTATGGCCGCCATATTGTACTATCACACACCCCACCACCGTCCTTCCAAACAGGCCAAGGCAATGGGCTTTTGGCATCGGCGCTACTGGACTGTCTATACACAGGACTATTGGAAAAAGGTGCAAAACGACGTGCGCAAAATGATGGGAAAATGAAAAAGCTGGGTCAGCTGAGCCTACACAATGTATTACCATTATCATCTATGAATGTATTGTTGCAGTTGTAAACAAGAATCAGTCGTACCATCACCATCACCACCCACTGTGAAGATACAAATGCATCATTACGCTCTTCCAGCACAGCCCTATGTCACCATCATATACTGAGCAAGGTGAGGCTCAAGGCCATGATGCCCATGCCTGCAGCAGTGCTCCAAAACACGACTTCAGGGTTGTTTCCTCCAAACTTGTGCGCCATGGGTAGCAGTTCCCTGTTGTGTGTGGGGGGGGGTAAATGCAACGTGGTACTCCTGGGACAACCAACCACCACCAGCATACTTGAAGGACAGGGTGGTCATGATGCCCGCCACAAGGCCAAACACAGCACCATACACTTGGTATTGCTGGTCACCGCTCAGCATCAAAAATGCAAGCAACCCTCCCAAGGGCTCTGCCACTGCCGCCAGTGCAGTCCATGCAAATGCCTTCCATGCGCTGCCTGTCGCGTAATACACTGGCATGGAAATGCACAGGCCTTCTGGCGCTTTATGGATGGCAACCGCCAATGCGAGCACGATGCCCATGTTGGCACCACCTGCCAGGGTGCCCACAAACGTTGTTATCCCCTCTGGTATCCCATGGATCAACAACCCAATGGCCACCGTGATGCCCATCCGCTGGAGTGCGCCAGCATGGTCATCCACCGACACCAATGCATCTTGCATTGCCCGCTGCTCGTCTGTCAAGTTGGCATGTTTTTGCTTGTGCAGGGGCGGTTCGTCAGGGTGTGCATCATGGTGTGCGTCATGGTGTGCATCTGGGCTGATGTGCTGCGCATCAGCCTGCTCCTCTTCATCCGCAGGTGCTGCACTGAGCAGCTCTGCATTGATGCCATTGCTCGATCCACGTCTCAAGCGCTGCAGCACCTTTTTCACTGAAAACGATGTAGATGCCTGTGCTGTTGTACCATCTGAATACAACCGTGCATTCTGAGCAGCACTATTTTGAGCAGCGCCATTCTGAGCAGTGCCAGGTGCATGGGAGGCACTGCTGCTGCTGGGCAGGCATGCTGCCTCTTCGTCTGGCACAGACCGGCTACTGCGCAACCGTCGCAGGGCAGTCAGTATGGCGGGCCCGCTTTCTTGGGGTGTTTCTGGGTTGTGCTGTACACCGTTGTGTTGTGTCGTCATCTCCACTCGTGCATATGCCTTGCCATTTGTGCCACCATATACTTCCTGATCATCACCGTCCTTGTCATCCAATGCAATCACAATGGTGGCATCCGACGCAGCTGGTGGTGAAGCTGCCACGTCTGACTCTCTGCTCAGTGCTCTATTATGTGCATTCTGTTGCAATCTCCTGGCACGGCGCTGTTGCCATGCATGCCGTATCCAAGCGCAGTGTTGTGGAAGCTCCATGACAAAGCTCACTATCCAGTTTAGAATGAGTACAACGATGAGGCCAACAAAGAAGAATAGCTGTGCATAATTGAAGGATGCAGTGTCACTCAGGCCACTCTGTTTAAAGGATTGAATGGAACCCAACCAAAACACGTCGACTAGGGAAACATAACTGTGTGTTTTGGAGGTGTGTTTCTGGTGTGTGTGTGTGTGTGCACCATTGGTAGAGTCGCGGATCCAGTCATACATCATGACGCCTGCAGATAGGCCAAGTGCTGCTGCAAGGTATACGGGGCGAGGCTTGCGGATGACGATGACCATAGCGGCCCCTATGAGCGTGCTCAGCCCCGCTCCAGTGACGAGCAAAAACGCCAGCCCAACTTCTGATCCATTTGCAACCATCTTGGTGGAACGTCAATCAATCAACCAGACTGTATTATTACGACCAAAACCAAAGTCCACCCGGCATGGGAGTGTCTCGTGGCTATTCCCCTGCGTGGCATTCATATCATGGTTGGGCCTAATGTGTATGTGCCTAGTAGTGTTTAATTTGTAAGTGAATCCGTGAAGCAACAACGGAAAGACGAGAATTTTGACGACTGGGAACTTGACCATGCGCCAGGCACGGTTTCTCAGACACACATCAGACATACACCCCACCTACCCAGATCCCAACCACACACTCACACCCACTTTGTAGCTTTTCCCTTGCACACTTTCATGTTACATTTGTGAATATGTACAGCAGCAAAACAAAATAAATATGTCGGTGCATGCGCAACACAATCAGTATCGGTACTTGGTCGAGTAATCTGTGAAGGCATGTGAATGTGCCATCATGTTGGGAAAACATGTACTTCACCATGGACGTCACCACACAACGTACATCAACAAAACACACACAATACCTTTGGGTGCAATTACCAAACCTCGCCCCTTGCGTGCGCCTCGGTAGACGGTCTCCACAACATCAATAAACTCTTGCTTGTCAGTCATTGCCCAGTTGATTTTGTTGTTGTTACCCGTGCCCAAATCAATCATGATGTGCTGTTGGGGGTTGCAGGGTGTTGTGTGGATGATTGCAGATGACGATTACACACGATTGGTGATCAATGCCTACCTTGTTGCGGAAGAAAAACATGATGGTGCAGGGGTCGTACAATTCATACATGGTGTTGAAATCAGGGACCTCTGTGATATCCACCAGGTAGATGACGGCAAAGTTTTTAATCTTTTCCGACACACTTGCAAGTACCTGTTTGTGGTGGGTGTGTAGGCAATGCTGGGCTGTGCTGTTGCTGCACAGGCATTGGCACCCATTAGTACCTCATCCATCTGCATGCACACTTCATCCCAGTCGTGTCCAAACCGAACAACCACCACACGACTCTCCTCCTGTTTGTTGCATGGGAAGACCCGTGTACGCCCAATGCTGTATATAATCCTCAATGTGCCATATAAAGCAATTCCCTACCGCAAGAATGGCTTGGTCTACTGCAAAACCGGAATGCAAATGTGGGAGCAGGTAGGACATGCTAACTGTTGTTCACCCTCGTGCACGACACTTGTGTATTCTGTCTTAAATTTACAATGAATTGCGTGCAGGCACGCGAATACGCTGCTGTGAAACCAAACCAAGCACTAAATGGCAAAGAGATGCAGAAGAGATGGTTCTATTGGTGGTGCACAACAAAATGACAGCTTCAATTCTCTAAACGTCGTTGGATTTTTGGGCCATTTCATGCACGTATGAACTCCTGGTGGTTGATAGTGAAGAAATATTTCACTGAAAACCTCAGCTGGTGTTCCAACCTCAGCCCACCCCACCACACACCGTGTCATGAAGCCGCACACATCCTCACAGTGAGTCTTGACCTTGTATGTCCAGCGTTCCTGATCTACACGCACACAAAGGTCACACGCAGCCTTCCAGCTCACCTAGGCCGTCAGCACGAGCACCGGGTGTTTGCCTTGATTGTGCACACATACATACCAACAAACACCAACACCCCTCACCTGTGGCCCATCCTCCAGCGCATCGGTATAATCATTTGCTGCATCCTCATCTGTAAGCATCTTAGTAGCTTCCTCATGGGGGACATCCCGTTCGTCTGCGGGCAGTCCATACGACACATAGCGGCGCCCCAGGGGTGTCAGCGAAGGCGAATCTGCCTCCAGCAACGATGCAGTCGTGCCAATCCACTGATCATTTGTACGTGCAGTAAACCATGCAATGCGCTCCACATCTTCAGCATCATCAAGCAGTGCCAGCGCCTGGGAGGGCATTGGTTGTGTGTGTTCGTGGAGCGTGTGTGCCTGGTACAGTCTTTGTATGTAGCCTACGTGTGCCAACAGACCAGACATTATCATCAACAAATTAGGTATAATCATCAACAACAGCAGCCAATGACCTTGAGCATATATTCACGCTGTTTGTCTAAGGTCCCCATGCCGTTGGGGCAGTCAAATTCCGTCAGCCATATGGGCAGCCCATACTTGCGACACTGATCCAGATACCACTTGAGGCCCTGTACGTCACAACCATAATAGTGTGTTGCAAGAATGTCTACTTGGCAGTCTGTGCAGTTGCCAAAAAACTGATCCCTGTTGTGGTGGTGGTGTGTAGAATGGTGTATACTCTGTGTACAGTGTACGGTACTCCAAAGCAGCATGATCCACATACCACCAGTCAAATGGGGATTTGAGGTCACCAGTGCACTGCTTGCCACATGGTGCAGCTGCCGGAGAAGCAATGCGCAGGTTCCATTGTTTTGCAGCTTTTTCCAACTGTGGCCACAGCGCAGCAGCTTTGGCAGGAAGCATGTTGGCCTGCTCGCCATGATTGGGTTCGTTAAACCCAAGGAGCACCTGTTTTGTATGGTGCAGTTGTGGTATTGATGGTATGCCATACAACTGGGCAATCACCAGCCACGCACGGTGGAGTTGGGGGGGATGGATTCTACAAGGCGCTCGATGCCCCACTGACCCCATATCATGGGCACAAACTCCATGTCCAAATCTTCACTGAGCTGCAAATGCTCTGGGCTCGCCTTTGTGCCCCTGTGGGTGGGAGGGCAAGCAGTGTGGCATACCAGGACACCATCCTATGACCATCCCAAGACCTACCAGTTGTACCACCACCCAAGAGAGCCGAACGAATACATTTCCTCGATTTGTTTAAACCCCCAACCAATTCCTCGGCCCCTCTCTAAACGGGTTTTATTGCGCGTGTTGGTCGCTCCGACATCGATGCGATGGGTCAAGAGCAGAAGTAGACCAAGCCACATTGGCATGGTTGTGGCGGTTGCGGTTGTGGCTATGGTTGGTTGTGGTTGTGGTTACGACTGAATATCACTTGTGTGCAAGGCAGCGTCTCTGCTGTTTTTATGCAGTTTTCTTCTGCTTTCAATACATCGTCGCACATTGTCGAGGGATTGTGCCTGTATTGTTCACATACACCTGACCACGTTGATGCCAGGTTGAGAGCTATATCTTGGTTGCTGCTGTAGATCTTGGTTGCATTTGTCCATTTCTTTGCTGCTTCTTGCCCCTTGTTGCGCCCCTTACTGCATCCCCATTGTTAGTATTGGTTTCATACTTATTGCATTGAATCATCATGGTGCAGCAATGGGTGCATGGTTTTGCCAAGTCCTTGGGGCTCATCCTGTGTTCAGAGATTGGTGACAAGACCTTTATCATAGCAGCATTAATGGCAATGAAACACTCACGTCGCATGGTATGTACAGTACACATGGTGCACACAAGTCCAATGTACACCGAGGACGATTGATCAACAACAGGTGTTTGCTGGTGCATTTGCAGCAGTGGCTTTGATGACTGTACTGTCTGCACTGCTGGGCTGGGCAGCACCCAACTTGGTATGGTGTATAGTGTGGGCGGTATAATTGTGGGGATGCGTGCCAATGCGTTGTCCCAGTTGTCTCATGCGACACCCACACACCTCCACACATATTTGTCAATGCATTGTACAGTTGCCAAAAGCAATGGTGCACTATGCGGCGACGGTCTTGTTTTTCTTCTTTGGCGCGCGCTTGCTGTACGAAGGCGTATTTAACAAAACTGAGGTGTGGTACCATGGATCGTGTTCAAAGCGTGCACCAACAGGGTCTATGTACCATCTGTACATGGCTGACACATAGGATATAGCAGAAGAAATAGAAGAGGTGGAGCGTGAAATAGCTGAAAAGGAGGTAACCCAGGAGTACACAGGGCCAGATGACAATGCAAAAGCACGCCGAAGTACAGGCGCCAACCTGGTACGTCATGCACATGTTGTGCACATGTGGTAATGTACAAGTTGCCAGATAGTGGTGCCAATGTGGCCATTCATGTCATTTGCACATCATATCCTGTACAGGCGTCGAGTTTGTTGCCAGCTATTTTCATAGAGGTGTTTACTGTTACATTCTTGGCTGAATGGGGTGACCGCTCACAAATCGTCACCATTGGTATGAGTCGTAGTGAAAACGTTACAGTCACGCTGCCATTTGACGTGTGCCACCCACCCACACCCACACAACCTCCCACCTACACGCGCAGGGTTGGCTATTGATTACGATGTCATCAGTGTGACATTGGGGGGTGTCTTGGGTCACGCCATATGCACGGGAGCAGCAGTGCTTGGGGGTCGTCACTTGGCATCACACATAGATGAACGAGTAGTGTCGATTGTAGGTGGCATCTTGTTCCTTGGGTTCGGTGTGCACGCCCTGCTGGAGGGAGTTTGACCAGCTGAATTGCAAATTGCAGTATAATTTGTAAAGTTTTGGTGGCCAACTTTTGTTTCCCACTGCAGAATACATCGTGCAGCACATGTATTGCTATCCGCATTGGTGTTTCTCATACAGTCGCACGCACGCAGCAACGCTTTGCTCCCGTCTCAGGAAAAGGATCTGTGCAAACAACAAGTTTTTGCACGTATTACGCCATGATCCACATATGTGCGCCACATTATTAGTTGCACGTTAAACACTTTAAGGTCAATCCCTCCCACCGCGCTCGTAATTGGTCGTGACAATGGGGAGCGACGGATGGATCAAGTATGAAGAGGAGAAGAAGCGCAGCAGCACATTGACAGGGCCCATGATTACCCTCTTGTCCACTCTGGTGGTTGTTTCCATCATGATTCTTGCAATTTTGGGGCCATATCGATTTTCCGCACCTGAACGCCATCCCCCCTACATCGGGGACAACGCAGTGCATCACATACCCAAGGTCATACATCTGTCCTACGGGCGCAAACGCCCCAAAGAGTTTGACAGCAATGTCCTGTCCTGGAAGGTACTCAACCCAGACTGGCAAATCAGGCTGTATGATGAAGATACTATCAGGCAGTTTGTTGCAGAACATTTTCCGCATCATATGGACGTATTTGAGCACTTGATAAGTGATGTAGAACGCTCCAACTTGTTTCGGTATGTTGGTGTTTGAGGACGTTGTTGATGGGGCATACGTATTCACATTGACGCGCTGTGGAGCAGCATGGAGTGAAATGCACCCCGACGCAACTTGATAGTACACCAACACCAAAACACACCAAAACACACAGATACTTGGTGACATATGGCGTGGGTGGTGTGTATGCAGAGGCAGATGTCAAGTGTTTACGTCCCCTGGATGATATCCTGCCATCCAGTCGAGCTGGACTTGTACTTGGCTGGGACAGTGATGCGGTACGCATGTTCATTGTTTTTTGTATTGTAGTGTTTTGTATAGAGTGACAAACATACTCTGCTGTGTGGAAAAAGCCTTGCACGGCAAATAGTAGTACCATGTGGGTCATGCAACCTCTGTGTTTGCATGATTAAGGATACAAATGGCACACACTAGCATACATGGAACACCACTTTTCTGCCCACCCTTTTCCCGTCATCAGGTGCCCCTTGATCAATGTGAATCCCAGTACCACGCCCGCAGCATGCAGGTTCAGAAATGGGTGTTTGCATCAGTCAAGGGTCACCCAGCATTGAACAACATCGTGCAGCACATTCGCACGGTTGTCAACACCACCGTCCATTCCCACCCTCTGCGCAATGTCATGGCACGGTAGGAGGATGGAAGAGGGGAAGAAATGTGTGTATACATAGGATTGCACTTGATACTACACGCTGTTGGGTTGTAAGACCACACACAGTTATAGCACATACACGCCTCCGTAAATATGTTATGCCACCCTATTCAACACCTCCACACAGTACTGGTGCTGCAGTATTTACAGACATTATCATGCGTACCAAGGCAGAACAAACCCCCACTGAAGCACGCCAGTGGCCCATCACCCTCCTTCCTGCCACCATATGGGGCAGCGTCATTGGCGACACGCAGCCCAACGCCCTGTCTGCTGTGGAGCACCAGATGACGGGCATATCATGGACCATGTCGGCACGGAGGTGGGCAGAGTCCCATGGGGTGCGGTTTGGAGGGTGCAGAGCTGGGACTGCGCTGGAACGATGGCCCGTGTCGATCATGGCACCGGGGTGGCGGCAGCGTGAGACACCTCCATTTACGCTCATGGTCGACGTGCCATGGAAAAGTATGTGTGTGTGGGCCGTCATGCCTGTACAAATGATTGTACCCATACCACACCACACCAACACATACTGTCACACCACACACACAGGTACACTTGAGGGTCATGTCAACCCGGGGTATCTGCTGCAAGGCTATGGCACATGGTTTCCAGGATTCCACCCCACAGACAGCCCTACCCCACTTGATGTCCTGGGCGTGCTGCTTGACAGAAGCACAGGCATCGAGCCCAACAGCACCTCCACCCCCGTCCTCCCACAGCAACGTGCATCGTTGCTTGACATCGGTCCAGGGTATGGTTTGCACACATTGGCAGCAGCGACGATGGGCCACACGGCTGTTGCTCTGAGTGATGAAGATTCTCGTGCGCATGCAGCCATGCAGCAGAGCCTCAACGTCAACTATGAATTGAATGGTGTGACTGTGGTGCCTGTACACATCAAGCAAGGTTGGAGCATGGACACCTCTGTGCTGGATTTTACGACACGAGCAACAGCGCACCCAGTGCGACCAAGTGCACGTCCTGCAAACACCATTGTCGTGCCCCCCAAGCACCGTGCATTGCCCAGCTGGTCCTCTTCTCTCCAGCCATCCTCCTGGTCCTCTTCTCTCCAGGGATCCTCCCAATGGCTGCGTAGCAACTTTTTAGACAGCCTTTTCCCCAGAGCCGCACCCTCCAACAAGGAAGGCATGACGGACGATGCAGACGCAGCACGACAATCGGCAACAAATCACGCAATCTCCCAGGCTGTGTTGGCTGAGCAGCAGCATGAGAATGAATTGCTCATGCAGCAACGCAAGAGGAGGCAGCTGCAGAGCATTGATGATGGTGCACATGATAAGAGTGTTTTGCAGCATCATGAGGGTGGTGACAAGCGAAGTGTGCGGCGGGGTGACAATGTACGACAAAGCAGCAGTCGATTGGCATCCTTGTGGGACAGAACCCGTGACTCATTTGAGCAAACAGTCAATGTGTTGGACTTGCCAACAGCGAGGCGACTACTGCAGCCGGGACGCAAAATGCTCCAAGAAGAACAAGCAGGGAATGATCAAGACGCAGGGAATGATCCCCAAGATGAGGGGATTATCGATCGTGAGCATGCCATTGCACTGCATCAGGCACAGCATGGCAAACCCCCAGCACGGACGCAGGAGTTTGAGCACGTTGGTGGTGGTGGAGAGCAGATGATTGGGCAGCACCAGGATGTTGCCGCACAGCAGCAGGAGGCACAGCAACAAGAGCAGCGGCAGACCATGGCAGACCATATGGCCAAGCAAGGTGCAGATGACACAGGAAACCATGGATCAACTACACCATTCACCAGCATGAGAGCATCTGTGGTGCGTGTGGGTGCACATGGATGGGAGGCACCAGTGCTGCAGGGTCTGCTGCAGGACCTGGCAGCATCTTCCTCTGCCACACTGCCAGCAGCGCTGTTGGTTGCGTGGGACGTGGACACCATGCGGTCGATGCAACCAGCGGTGGAGCCTGCGGCACTGCTGCGTCAGTTGCAGGAGCTTGGGTACACGACTGCAGTGCAGGCTATACACACATGCTGCTTGTTGTCCAACACTACGACGGGGTTGGCAGCCACCATTGCACAATTTGCTGCTGGGTATGGTGGGTGCTTTTTGTACGACATGTTGTGAGAATGTGCTGCTATGAAAGGCCTCCCTCTCTACGCATCCACAGGCCAATGTCCAAGGCCACTGTCAACTGGTGCGACATCCCAACCAAGCATGTGCAGGCTGTGCTGGCACCTGCAACCACCAACAATCCACTCAAGTATGTGGTGTCCATGACCCTGCAGCTTGAAATGTTCAATATCACACACCACCTCACAATCCACACAGGCATGTTGTGTTTGTCCACTCCAAGAGCCCCCTGGCAGCACAAACGCAGGTGTCAGACTCGATCACTATGTGCAGCGACACACCTGAGGAGCACCCATTGCTGCCTGCAAAGTGGACAGGCAACCACAATGCACTCCATGTTGTGCAAGTCTAGTGTTCTCCCCTTATTTTTTCACATGTTTTTGATCCTCATGCTGTGTAATAAAAACCCGCTGCATGTAACAATGATGTGCCACATAGTATAGATGTTGTTACACTGTATGGTGTGCGCCTGTACCCTATTTGCTGCACACTCTGCAGCAACGTCTCTGGTAAGGCATGGCACACACCAAAAGAAGCAGAGAAAAAATAGAACACAATTCCGTGCGTGGCACCAGAACAACACAGCAGGCGCGCTGGTTCGCTCACACACAAGAAACACAGACGGCAAGGTCGTGCCAACAAACATGGCGCCAGGTAAAAAATGCCGGCACGCAAGGCCGCTTGGCAGGGGAAGCATATAGTACACGTGCTTTCCATTGCATGCAAAAAGGGTACCTTGACGTGCCTTTTGTTGGCAAGAGTGGCTTGTGCAACAACGCAGCACATACACTCTGTGATGCAGGGACACACGCGCAATACAGACACAAGACAAACAATGCAAACATTGCTGGACAAAGCAACTGGCATCAAAAAAGGGTTCGTTGGCAACCATTGGACACGCGTGCGCAATGGTTGGGGTATCGGTGGTGTGTACGTTGTCGAATGACAGGGGGATGGCAGCACCCCTTGGGTTTGATGTTTGTTCATTCAACATTGACAACAACCACAAGTGTGATGATGGTGTGTTGCTGCATGATGTGCTAGGATGACGCAGCAGCCCCCACTGCTGGGCATCATGAAATACACACCGTGTATGCACCAACTCCTTGTTCGAGCAGTCTGCCCTCAAGGGAGAACAAAAGAGCCACAGACATATCTCATCTATGTGGCTGCTTGTGGAGTAGCAGATTGTAGCTTGATGGATGCAACACCCTTGGCAAGAGCATCTGCAGCAGCAGCATCAGGGGACCCTGTTGATTCAGGGGCCATTCCATCTGTGGGATCCGCCTCACGACGCTGCTGCTGAAGCTTGTCCACACATGTTGCAATGTGCTTGCCAAACACCGATCGCCGCAGTGTGGGCAAATGTGGTAGGTAGATGTCAATCAGCTTGCGCTGACGGGATGGGCTTGAGAGCTCGATGATCTTCTGCATGACAAAGTTGCCAAACTGGTCTCGCCCCAGTTCCAGCAAGACATCAGGTTCTTCCAGCAACTATGGACGGGTGTGGGGATGATTTGAGGTGGCTGAAGCATTCCTATTTTGTTGTATATTGTAACCACCCCACACTATACCAACAGGCATACCTTGTCTGCTACTGCATCACGCTGCTCTGTTGTACAAAACCGTAAGCACTTTTCCAGCGCATTGGATGCAGATTTAGTTTGACTCAATTCCACCACATTGGCAAACAACGTCTCGTTGATAGCGTTACTGTGAAAGGGGGGATAAACAGGTGTTGTGATGTGGTGTGTGACAAAAAAACGAATGGATACGCAAGTACATAGGTAACATGTAGGGTAACACCATGCACGCATCCACATACAGTCCCACTTCCACACCACACCATCCCCCTACTACCTGTGGTGGTCAGGTCCCCCTGACAAATAGGGTCCCTTTTCAACCAAGTGCTGCAAGACGTAATTGCCATAGGGATCTTGTGCAAGGGAATAGGCATGCTGCACCAGCTCATCTGCAAACTGGTTGCACAGGCTTTCAATGGTACAGTGCTCAAATACACGCTGCACTACTCGGCAGCCATAGCTATGTTTTGAGACTGACACAATGTTGGAAGCAATATCCTGTGCGTGGTGTTGATCGAGTGTATGAGTAAGACAGCGATTGCACACACCCACCCTTACACGTTCACCCCCCTAGACCCTCACACACCTGCAGCATAAATTGAATGTCTTCACTGGGTTTGGCATACTCGATGCATTTTTGTATGACATGGTTGCCATTTTGATCCCAGATACACGCCATGACTTGACCTCGTAGCTCTGCAATCAACTCGGTGCGTTCCTCTCGTGGTACCACCTGTAACAGAGGTATATGTGAGTGTTGTTTGTATACATTGTGTATACAGTACACTGTTTATGTACACACTGTAGGGGCAGTAATACATTGCATAGTAGTGTGCTACATACCCACACAACCCACCACAATCACCACAAACATCAACACACACCTGCAGGGCCTTTTGTACCACACGGCAGCCATACTGATCACACGATTGCGCAACCATGTTGCCTCTCAACACACACAAGATCTTGTCCTGTGCCTCCACACCCACCAAGTCCAAAAACTTTTGCACCACATAATTGCCAAACGTATCGACAACCAGTTCTTGTTTTTGTGCAGGGGTGAGGTCATCAAAGAGGGATTCCACCTCCTCCTTGGGCGCAATGTCCATCTGCTGTTGGATAACACGACTACCGTTTTGGTCTTTGCACACACGCAACACTTCAGCACGAAGGTCACCGAGGGTGCCTGTCCATGAGCCGTTGCGTATCCGTGTCATCAACTGACCTGCAGGGGTCCCATCATCTGTGTTGGGTTGGCGGGTGATGATGAGGGTGTGATACAACAGGGGGTGTGGGGGGGGGGGTGACACAAGGTGGTTGGTGTTGGGACGTTTCCCACGGTACCACACCCACACAAACACACCTGCATGGAAAGAGTTGTTGCTGCCTGCACGGTTGCTCCCTCCTCGCCCTCCTCGACTACTGGGGCGCCAATCCTCCTGTGATTGGTGGCAACAGTTGGAATACATGTTACAAAAACCATGCTCCATTCACCCTCCTAAACACACGCCCCACCCATACCCTTCGTCGGTCTTCGCCATAGCCACCCCGGCCACCTCGACCCCGCCCACCACCTGCGCCACCCCGACGCCCACCATACCCCCCACGTGCAAAGTAGCCGTGGTGTGCGGCTGCAAGTTCCATGTAGTCAAGACCCATCATGTAGGGCGGTGGTCGCTCATCCCCACCAAGACGTGCGGCATTGTATGGTGGGAGCATGGGGTTGAATGAGGGGTCCATGCCAGGTTGCTGCATGTAGGGCGCACCTGTGCAGGGTGGTGTGCATGTGAACACACGTGTACAAGCAGGACGATCTCCACACAACAACATACCTCGCCCACTGGAACCTTCCATCTGCGCCGCACCAAATTGCGGCGGTGGTGCATACATGGCAGCAGGCCCGTAATAGGCCCCTGCCCCATACAAGTAGGGGTTGCCCGCATACATGGCAGCGGCACCCATGGGACTCCCACCATACTGCTGTCCCGGTGGCATGGCGTACAGTGGATAGACCTGATGAGGCATGCGGTGGCGGGAGGACCCCGTGGGCCCCTCGTTGCCAGGCGCGCTGGGGGGAGACGCGCTGCTGGTGGGACCGTTGCCAGACGCAGGGTATGTGGGGATGCGCATGGGGTGTGTGCTCAGGGAGCTTGCAGCCTCGTTGGTGGGGGGGTTGGTGGAGGTGCTTGCCTGTGTGGAGGATAATGTGAGGTCCACATATGTGGGTTTTTTCAACGTTCTACAACACACACAACATACCCTGCCAGATGATTGTACATCACGGCGTGTGCTATTTTGTTGCCACTCGTTTTGTGTTGCATTCATTTCTAGCGTTGATTGATGTTTGGCACCTGGAATGTTGAGGGATGTTGTTGATGGATGGGATGGAGATGGTGCAACCCACCATCTCCAAGCAACACAACCACCACATACCGTCTTGCGGCGGGCCTGCTTGTGCAGTGAGATACAGTGACGAGCCCCTATGTGAGCCCTGTGTAGAATAAGCACATCATCCTTGTGTGTACGTCGCTTGGCCTCAACAATGCCTCCTGCCGTTGCCCCGTTGACCACCCTACCTTGGACTGTATACGTGGCTGGTGAGTGTTGGATGTCATGACAGCGGTGGCACCCTGTGGTAGAAGGTAAACACTCGTGAATACGCACGGAACGCTCGTCAACAGGCCAGCCAAGCATCGTTGTTACGGCCAACGCACATCAAAGGTCCACCGCGCGCTGTTGATCCCGTTGTCCGCTGTGCTTGTTGTATTGGTAACAGCACGTCTATGCTGTTGCTGGAGTCCTTGGGCTGCTTCGACGTGGGCAAAGATGCTTGATGCTGGGCAAGCGTACTGAACGTACGTCTGTTTTCAGCTGCTTCTGACAGCGTCGATATACTAACCGTGTATTGTTTTACTGTTCGAGCTGCTGTGAGGTGTGTAAGACCACTTCTGGTGTTCAGGGTGAGGCAGGATGAGAGATTGTTGTGAGACTTGCTGAGCGTGCGAGCGTGCGAGTGCAAGTTGCAGACTGACGTGACCAAGACGTGATGGAAATGTTTTACTGATTATGTTCCGGGATGTTTGTAGAACTTTTTTTTCCCGTTGTTTTTCAGGTGGGTCAAGTTGGACCTCTGTGTGACTGAAATTGGACACCAGCCTTTCTGGAGCACCATGTATCCAGTTGAATACAGTGTCATGAGGACAGTGGATGAGGACAATGGATGAGGACAGTGGATGAGGACGGTGGTTGCGCGCAGTGGGCTTGCTCATGACTTGGATGGTCATGATCGAGCGGGGCCTTTGTGCAAACTTTGACACTTGACATCAATAAACATCAACAAGAAAATTTCTCACTTCTTCACATATAAAACCACACTGATACCCACAACAAACCCATCACCCACAAACAACCATCATCATCATGTTTCACCGACCCACATCACACTCTGCAGCGATAGGTCCAGGCTGTGCTGGGCCACCATTGTCAGTTCCTACATCTGCAGTGCTTGATCATGTACCAACACACGTAGCTTTGGAGCCAGTACACGGTGGACAAGCATTTGCTGTAGATCCCCAGCTGTGCAGCAGCGCCGACCCCACCCAGCGCACACAGTATGTGTGATGGCTGATAATGTGCAGTGGGAGGGGTTTGGCAGTGCGAGATAAACCAACCATCAACACACATCCCCACAGAAACCCCTATGTTACTGGTACATCAGTGCTGGCATTTGTATACAAGGATGGCATTCTCATTGCCTGTGACACCCTTGGTATGCGTTGTGGCTGCACACAAGGAAATGCCACACACCAGCATCATCCATCCCAATCCCAAAACAGGCAGCTATGGCTCAACCAAACGCTACAAATCGTTGCAGCGCATAGTGCAGATCAACCCATCCACTGTCCTGGCAGCTGCTGGAGAGATCAGCGACTTTCAGTACATCCAGCGCCTTTTGGATGAGCTCGCCACAGACGACTTTTGTGAGGATGATGGCATCACCCTGTCTGCCCGCGAAGTGCATGCATATCTCACCCGTGTGCTCTACAACCGCCGCAACAAGTAGGGATTCGTTTTGAGGGTGTGGAGGACAAGTTTGCGCTATTATGTTTCACATACCACCACACACAACCCAACAGATTTGACCCCTTGTGGAACTCGTTGGTTGTCGGTGGCTTTGTGGGGGACATACCCTATTTGGCAACTGTGGGCATGATTGGCACCAGCTTTGCTGACACGAACATTGCAACAGGCTTTGGTCAGATGCTTGCACGCCCTCTGTTTCGTGAGGTGGACACCACCACACTGGATGAGGCTGCTGCAGTGGAGTTGATGCACAAGGCGCTCAAGGTGTGCTACTACCGTGACAAGCAAAGTATCAACAAGTTTCAAATGGCACGCATCACCAAGCAAGGTATTGCCATTTGTGAGCCATTTTCACTGGAAACCAACTGGGAGTTCAAGGTGCGTTGTTTTTGTGTGAGGAGGTTGGTTGTGTACCAGGTTGTCAGTTGTACATACCACCTTTACTGCAACAGAGCTTTGTCAATCCAGCAGCGAGTGCAGTGGGCGCATGGTAACAATTTCTGGTGTATTGAATGGTGTAAAATCTAATGTTTTGTGCGTAAAAAGCTCGCTTGCAGCTATTTGCATCGGACAGATGGCGATCGTTTGACAATGCTCTAATGCTCTTCTCGCGCTTTGTGAGTGCCGCAACGGTGTTTGTATTGGTACAACATGCCATAAGTGTCTTCACGCACGGTATGAAATGCAAAATCAGCCCCGATGGTGTCGCAATTGCACCACGTGTTGTCACACTATTCAATGCCATTTCCTGCAGAGTGGCCATTGTGTGACATTATTGAGGGAAATCTGGGCACAACTCTAAACCTGACAGCACCAGCCAACGGCATCCTCAACCTGTTGACTGATGAAACGCCATGGAGCCGGTATGTGATACACGCACGCCTGACAGGCGATGCCAGTGCAGAGCACACAACGTGTTTGGGCATAGCGGCTCTAGCACTTGCTGCTGATGCCACACGTGTGCTTGTCACTGCAGCAAAGCCGATGCTCCTGCGCATAGACGATACTGTGATCGACCTGGTATGTTTGTGGGGCATGTGTCTATGAAGCACAATGATTCACCCACCCCTACCACCACCCTTACAGGCACCCTATATGCGTGAGACGCTTGCGATGAGTGCTGCACACCCAGTGTACATTGATACAGCCGTCTCCATCCACCTCTTGCACAAGGCTGCGTATGCAACTGTCTTTGAGGACTATGGGTTGCGGTATGTATTACCCCCCTATTTGTACTTGACATTTAACATCATCAAAACATGCAACCACCATCAACAGGGGTGAATGGCTCCTGATTGTTGCACTTGCCGACTATGACATACTCGTTGCCCAACTAGAGACCTCGCTGCAACTGGTCGTGCAGTTGCATGACAATGCCCATACTTATCACCCTCGCCGAGATGCACATCTATCCACGTTGGAGGGACTGGTCGCATACATGCTTGATTGTGGCCTGGGACCCCCAGAACCCCTGCTTGTGAATGCTGCCGGCCCGTGGCTGGGCGTGCGTACATGGGATACGGGGGTCGACAATCACTTTCGTAAAGCGTTACTCTTCCAATAAAAAGCCAAGTAAGACACTGTTGGAAAACATGGCGTAGCACAGCCACCCAATGCAGTGGCAGGCCACCAACGGAAACATACCCGGGGCACAATGAATACACAACCACGCGAAAAAACACTCAGCATTCCCTCACCAGGTCCCCCGATCAACCCAGGCAGATGCTGCGCGTGAACGAAACATGGGCATCAGGTCTTTGATCTGCACTGCATAGCCCTCACCAAGCATGAGGCTCCCCTGTTCGTTGGCTTCTGTCCAGCGTTTTAAAAACTCTTCCAAGCACCACTGAAAGTTGTTTTGGGCAGTCTGTGGCTTGCAAAACTGGCACCCGCTCCAGTGAATGACCAACAGGGGGTTGTGATTATTGCCTAATGCCGCTTTCTGGGGGGGTTGTACGCATGGTGTGTGAGCACGAGCAGTTGTCATGAGAACCCATCAACACAATCATTCCACCTACCATGAGGGGCACAACGTCAAAGCTGGTGTGCAATACAAACACATCACCATTCTCCAAAAACACCCGGTCATGGTACCGGTGGTCACGCATCATCATGTAAGCTACGGCATTTTGCTCGTACAGTGGTTTGGCAAAGTTTTTCAAGCTGGTTTTCAGGGTTTCCATCTTGTCAGACCAGTCCCACCACTTGGCCCCAAACGACGCCAACTGTACGAGTTGATGATCGTGTTCGGGAGTAGTAATCAACCGGGATAGTCAGTGTAAGCATAAACACACAACCTCTAGTATGTATCCCCTTCAACACATATACCTCTGTGAAAAAACGCTGCGACCATTCAGACACGCGAATGAGCATGACCCCTGAATTCAGTCCACCCACTGCGTCCCCTTCAAGCAGCTTTGCCTCATCACCCAGGAATATGAGGTCCTTGCCATCATACCGCTCAAAGGGGATGGTCACATCCATGTCACCAAAAATAGCATCATAGTCCACCCTGTGCATGCATGTGTGCGCATCATTTGCGGCGTATGCACACAGATGTTGTTGATACCCATTAAAAAAACATACCACAGCAGCCACTCATATTGCGCAGCATCTACGGAGTGCAGGAGATTGATCAGCACAGCAACCTGTGTGGGCATTGAGATACAGTGCACACAACAACCCGGGTTATGCACATGTCCTGTGTGGAAGACACACCTTGTTCCATGGACCCTGCAGCATGGGGTCATAAATATTAAACGACCATTGCAGACCATAATTGTGAACCTTTGCATACATTTCCTGTGGTTGTTTGGTTTGCTTCATTCATGTTGCAGTCATGAAGATACACCAACTGAAAAACACACACATACAACCACCTTGTTTTTTATGCTGAGCAGGTTGACATAGTTGCCAACACCAGCATCGCAAGGGTTGGGCTGGACAGCAGAGACAATGAGCATTTTGTGTGGCCCAGGTGGTGCATCTTCGCCCCCATCATCCCCCGGCTGTGGAAGCACTGCTATGGTACGCTGCACACGAGGTCGTGCGGGGGGTGTTTCATTGCTGTTGGTTTCTTTCACGCTGGCGGTTGCCATGGCCACAGCATCATCTGCACCAGGGGTGACGACATTGCCAGTTTGGGCAATGCCCCCTGATGACTGGGGCTCAGTTGGTGCTTGTTGGGTACTTGTGTTGTCGACGCTCAGGCTCACGGCCGTGGGGGTTGCCGGCACCTGCAGGGTCACTGGCTTTGTGCGGGTGCGCCGACGACGTGTGGTTCGTGTGCTACGTGCTGCTTGCAAGCGTCGTGTGGTGGTGATATGCTCTGGAGTCCATGGATGGGTCGGTGATGTGTGATCACCAGCATCAGCTGATAATGACGATGGCAACGTCGACGATGCAACGTGCGCAGGCAGCATGTTGCCTAGCAATAAAATGTATACGATGATGGCGCTCGTGCGGAGCAGTGGGCGTGTTGTGCTGGTCATGGCGACGCTTGGCCAAGCTGCTTGGTGAGACGGTTGTGGGTTTTTTGTAGGTATTAGGTACGCTGCTCGCGGTGTAGTCTGTTGGTCAGAGCATCGCACAACGATCGCTGGCAGGTGGGATTGTGATCACGCTATGACTCGTGCGCTCACTGTGCGCACAAGCATTGCGGCCAACTCTGCTAGTATGTTGTGAATACGGTGAATACGTGCGGACAATCATAAAAATATATTTGATGGCAATTATATAATATATGTAGACCTCGTGACAGACCTACACCATGTTGTGGACACGGCACATACACCGTCAAAGGACGTGCATATGTTCAGCACAACAGCAGCCATATACAAGACAAACCAGGTTTATCCCTGAGCAAGATCCAAGATACCAAAGGCATGTACCAAGAAAACGTGCATGCAGAAATAGCAGGGGTGTTCAACATACACATCATACAGGGCAGATTTTGGGTACAAGCATGCTTGGGAGGCGCAGCAAGCATTTGCAGCAATCATGGCACGTGGCGAGGCACAACGCAACATTGCACTGGCTGCCCTCCATGTGGCTGCAGAGGATGATGCACTCGTGTCACATAGTGCAGTGCGCCTGCCAGTACAATCCTACCTACAGCGTATGACACGCATGGCGAATGACATTTCAGCTCACGTGCTGCCTGGGCTACATACTGCTGAAGACATACTGGAGGGTATTTCCACGTAGGTTCTGTGAACGCGGAGTCATGTCAAGCACACATTGCTGCTGCGTTGCACACACACTTACACAAACACAGGTACCTGTATAGTACACAAGGGTTTTCCACGGCACCAGCTGATCAACGACCAGATGGACGATGGGCATACCTTCACCGGGTAGGTGTTGTACATGTTACATCACGGTTGTATCACCTCACGGTCGTAAACGCCCCATCACATACACATAGGTATTGACAACTCGTCAAGGCACCCCGGCTGCACTGGCAATCATGCATGCCCACATCGTACAACTCCTCCTGGAACAACACGCAATCGACTTTGCAGTGCGTGTGGCATTCTTTGACGTGACAGGCACTGTGCCATGTGCACTGGCCCTCCCAGGCCTCACCAGGAACGATCTCCTTCGTCCTGATGGCACCGTTGCCAATACATGCACCAGCGATGCCCTCGTTGCCCTGCTGCGCTACCTCAAGCACACCTACTGGCCATTGGGTCTGGCCGGCACAGGCAGCAAGGCTGGCATCGCATTTGACGATGATGCACGCAAGTTTACAACCGCAGTCGACACGCTTTTGCAAGGCAGCAGCGCCGCAATAGATGCAGAATCACAAGCATTGGCATATGCGGCCTCGTATCGCCTTGAACGGGGCATATTTGCTGCCAGTGAACTCGCAGGGGATGTTCGCCGCAGCGTGGCAGCATGTCGTAGGCTTGTGGCGTTGGACGTGGCCGGGGAACGTCCCATGGAGCGCCTGCATTTGGCAGTGCTCCTGGCACATCAGGGGCGATGGGCACATGCATTGGTTGAAATACAGGCCTACTTGGGGGGTTTGGAGGGGGAGTTGTCACAACAGCCGTTTTGGGGGACGGATGCTGTGAAAGAGACCAACATGGTGAGCAGCATGGATGGTGACGAGCAGGCGCACATAATGGGACGTGTGCAGGCCTTGCAAGGGGTGGCACTCGTGAATGTGGACCCCCAGAAGCCACTGCCAGCACCCACAAGCATGGCCTCCTTGATGGCTACACCTGCACCTGTCGCTGCAGAGGGTGGTGCTGCATTGCCACTGGAATGGTAGTGGTGCTGCTGCACTACATTACATTGATTATACATTCATTAGTCCAAATGAAATGTAATTGAAACAATAGCACAATAATGACAATACATGCAAAATGTACATTCAACACCAATACCATTTAGCAATATCACAGCAGTATCACTTGGCTTTGTGTAGGTTTTTCCATAGCCCTCCATATCTGTTTGTGTGTTTCGAATGCACAGGGTATGTGGCACAAGCAACACACCCTCAACTCAACAACACCTGGTCGCAATACCTGTAATTTGGATGAGCAGCATCTCCATCAACCACACCCCCTGACACGTCACGCCAACACTTGCCGCCACACACCATGACCCAGCGCCCGCTCTCATCAATTTGGCAGCGGATCAACAAGTCACAGAGCTTGTTGCACAAGTCGCATGACTTTCTACCATAATCAGGGTTCAAATATTCCAACCGGCCTTCACGTGCTGCACGTTTCCGCTGCTTGTCCGCCTTGACTGCTGCTTTGCGGGCTCGGCGCTCGTCCACGGTTTCCCCACGTTTTCTTGTGCCACGCTCTTCTGCTGCGTATGTTTCTGCTGCATTGTTTGCTGTAAGATCGTGGCTGTTGCTACCCTTGGTTGACATGCAGAAGAGCTGCTGTGGAGATTGACCAACAACAAAGGTTGGCAAGATGGGATGGATGGTGTACGGCATCATGCTACAAATACGCGTGGCATGGTTTGTACAGGTTATTGCAAGTCTCGTTAATGCAAGCATGCAAAGACTGTGCTGGCGGTGAGGGTGGTTTTGCGTGTTGTGTATGTAAAATATTGTGAGGCTGAGACAAACCGAGGTTGCAACCCTCAAATCATACTGTTGCTTGCTGTATGTTTATTGCAGTTATTGCGCATTGACACCGATACATTCTTGGCCAACGTTTGCATTAGGGTGTTCAGATGCTCCATGAAACATATCCTACCACCACTATCACCTGAATACTCGTGCAATCCCGGGAATCTATCGTGAATCACAATCCATGCATATCGAGTAGCACCTTTTCACAAACAACGCACGAGGAGTGCTGCCATCCGTTGAAGAGATTCGCATGTCCATCTCACGGTTCTCAAAAGGGCGCGCCAATCAATGTTGAATGCCAATGCACCAAGTGGTGATGGTGCTGTGGCGGTTTCTCTTGTTGTTTGGGATTGTGGGCGTTGGCTTTTTTCACCATGCAGATGGGCAGCAAGCAAGAGTCGTGGTACAGGAATCTGCAGAGTTTGTTGCAGCGGTCTCCAATCCACAACAACAAGACGTCATTGTGAGCGGTATGCGGTGAGATGCAATGGTGGTGTGTCACAGGCGGTGATCACATGCCCACCATCATCTTCCAGGTACTGTGACGCTGGGACCAGCACGCTTTAGACAACAATTGCAGTTGTACAACGTAAACAATGACACCCTGTACCGCACCACCAACCTCTCTGTCAGTGCATGTACGCATGATTTTTAAGCGGGGAGATCTTACTTGCATGGACACTACATATCATTTCCCATACCACCCACATGCATGCACACACTTGCTCTGCATGCTATACAATGCACATAGGCACAGACTACACCGTATACCCACATCATCCCCGTGGCATGCACCCCACACAGCAACAGGTGAAAACACACAAGACATTTTGGATTTCGGCAACGTAGCAGAGGTCATCACAGTCGCAGCGTTTCGCATAATACGATTCATCAACATCACACTCAAGGGTGTTGCTAGTCGATTCGAACCGGGCCTTGCGAATAGGGTGTCGTTGGTGAATTTGGCGTTAGGGCTGTGGCCATCATTGGTGCTGGAGCCCAATGCAACGGTGTGTGTGTTTGGGTGTTTGGTTGTTGAGTGTTTGTTATGTTGAGGTGTTTGTTGTGTTTTGATGTTTGTTGTGTACAGGTGTGTGTTGTGTTGAGGTACACACACGGCACATATGTACGTACCCTTGATCATGTACATGTCTGCTTTATCCCATGCATGCGCTCCTCAGCAACATACACACACTTGTCATGGTACATACTTGCATGCATTACTTGTGCCAGCAACCACATCAATCATTGCAACGGGATAAAGAATACCAGTGCAACGGGATAAAGAATACCACTCATTACCCACACACCCACACACCCACACACCCACACACCCACCCCTGTCAGGTGGAGTTTATCAATACCCAATCATTCTATGCAGCAAACAGTTGTGATGGCGCAGCACAGCGTGTGGCTGATCGTTTCAATGGTCTGTTTGGTGCAGGTGCATCCCATGTGGATAGTGCAGGGAGAACTGTACTGCAGGGGGATTACCTGCTGGCGATGTCTGTTGCACTGTTTGATGCACCCACACCTGCAAATATGACTCGTGGTAGGTTTTGTGTGTGTGTTTTGGTTTTTTTTTTGCAAGTGTGTGTTGAGGTGCGTGTTGAGGTGCGTGTTGAGGTGTGTATTGAGTGTTGAGGTGTGTTTGTTGAGGCGTGTGTGTTGGAAAGTGCTTGTCATACTCTCAACACTGTCCTCTCTCTCATACACACACAATCACACCTTTGTGCTACTCCCCATACTCACACTCCCCCCACACACACTCCCCACGCTCCCAGTTGGTTTGTACTATCAGCGTTTCAAGGATGTGGTGCTTGTGTGTACACTAGACCCAGGGGCAGCAGTCGCACCTAATGGTATTAATTTCACTTTTGATTCAGATGTCTACCAAGGTATTGAACAAGGTAGTTTTGTTTTTTCCGGTATATTTCTTCTCACAAGGGTATTTCTTTTTAAAAGGGTGTTTGGTTTGGTTTGTGGGGGGTGCGTGTATTGCATGTTGTAGTTGTGGTGTGCTGGTGCAAGAAGGGGATGAAAACAGAGGGGATGTAGAAAGGGGATGTGTAGGGGGGCTAGTATGCATGTATTGTTGAGTCATAACGTACACACACCACCACACACCAACCCACACACAGTCATCTATGCCAACAACCCCGCCCAACAAAAACCCACATCTACATCCCCCCCCCTCGCCATGTGGGTGTGGGCCATCCCCGTGGGCATCCTCCTCCTCTTCACCCTCCCTACTGCCTTCACCCTCACCCGCCGACACCGCAGACGTCGCCACCTGCGCATGGCTGCCCATCTCCACTCTGTGCGCTCCCCCAAACACCGCCAGGCACAGCCCAGCCCCGGCAGTGGGGGTGGGAGTGGCAGTCGCAACCCACAGGGCCCCTCCCGACGCTCCTCGGGGGACCTTGGGGGGGGTGAGGGAGAGGGGTGGGGCGGGAGTGGGAGTTTACTGGGGGTGGGCATGCGGTTCACTCCAGCAGAGGGGTTGACGATTGGGCCGTTGGTGGGGCGTGGTGGGTTTGGACGCGTGTATAAATGTATGGGGTCTGGGGTGTGGGTTGTGTGTGGGTTTATGGTGGGGACAGAGGGGTATGTCCATACAGATGTGATTGTTACGGTGTACACATTCACATACACACGTTACCACACACACACCACACACCACCACACATACCACACACCACTACAGGTAAATGGAGGGGTACCCTGGTTGCAGTCAAAGTAGTGGAGCTTGATAGGAGAGCAGCAGCCCAGTACACCACCAGTAGGGAACTGATCACTGAGGAAATGAGGGCATGCATGAGAGCAAAACACCCCAATGTGGTGCAGACGTATAAAATATGGGTGCAGGCAGCGGGGATTGGGGGGTCTGTGAGTGCGAGTCGGGTAGAACGAACAGGGTCACTTGCAGGTGTGTGTAAAGGGGTGCGGTGTGGGTGTTGTGGGTGTGTTTTGGGTGAAAAGGGGTTGTATAGTGGAGAGGATAGCTGGGGGAGCGTGCTTTGTGTATGTACAGTATGGTACAAGCGAAATGGTGCAGAAACACTCCCAACACACCAACACACCATACAGGCAGTCGACAAGAGCCACCGACAACCACCACCACCACCATAGCAGACCTCTCATCTGCTGGCACCATCTACCCGACACACGACATTCCTTCCACCTCAACCGCAACCACCAGCAGCACCACCGCCCCACCCCACCCCCACCCACAACACCCACCCCAACCCAACCCACCCATAATGATGCAGCAACAGGGCCCCCGTCCCCTTGACATTCAACCCACAATAAGGGAGCCCTCTGGCGGAGAGGGGGGGCTCAGCGGCACCCCCACAGAGGGGTCCCCTGGGGTCGGGGGGTCCCCCAGTGTGAGCGAGGGTGGGGCATCTCGAGTGGTGCGCAGCAGCGGAGAGGAACCGGTGGGTACAGGTGGTGTGGTACAGACAGAGGGGGGTGGTGCTGCTCCACATGGTGCGACATCCATGAGGCAAGAAGAGGGTGATGCAGGACCCCAGCAACGAGGGTACCATGGAGGGGGCACCCCTATTGGGACCTATGTGGGAACTAGTGCACCTGCAACACCACGACTGCCCTCAGGCAATACTACATCACAACCACCACCAGCACCACGGCCACCACCAGCAGCTGCAGCCGCAGCCGCATCTGCGGCATTGCTTGGTCAACATGCTGTTGACCGTGGCCATGATGAGGCGCATGGTGTTCTTCCTGCAACCATACCCCCTCCTGCCATCCCTGGTGATACTCATCAGGCTGCTGTGCCTACCAATGATGATGATGACAATCCTAGTAATGATGAACCTACCAATACCAATGTCATCAGCGGTGACACACCCACTCACCCACCTCAAGGGAGCCGTGTGACTGTCTTGGACACCCCAGATACACACACACCACCTTCCCCTGTGGGGAATGCTCCTGCTGCTGGGGAACACCACCCCACATCCTCTCCTGACCCAAATCCCCCCACCATCCCCGACACACCACGTACCCTCAGGGCAAGTACCACCACCACTGTGCCAACAGCACCAGCACAGCAGGCCCCAGTACCACTCAGAGGTTCACTAGAAGGTTCCTCTGGGCAGCCTACCACGAGTACAGTGAGTCGACCATCTCTGGATGCTTCTAGGGGTGGGCTGGGTGGTGCAACAGACACGACGGGGGAGTATACCACAGAAGATACATGTATGTGGTGTTGTGTGTGTGTGGTAGATACATGTAGGTATTGTTGCGTGCTTGGTGCATGCTGTATGGACCACACCCACCCACCTCCCCTCTCCCACCCACCCAACCCTTCTCCACCACACCCTCTTGCACACCCCACAGCCTATGCAGACCGCACACACGGCTCCTCCCTTGACAGCAGCATCAACCTGGGGTTCCGACAAGCATCTGTAGGAAGCAGTATGCCCAGGCAACCCTCCCTAGACAGCAGTCGTCTCACTGGATCCACAACCACGTCCACAGAGGGTCGTCCTCAGTTGGAAACATGGCTGGTGATGGAGTTTTGTGATCGTGGGAATCTGTACAAGGCGCTGCGGGAGCATGTGCTGCACGATGCAACCACTGGGAGTGTGTATATGGTATGGTTGTTGGGGTGAGGGCTTTTGGGGGGGGAGTGGTGTGTGAGGGGATGATGGTGTGCATTGAGTGCACATTTGTATTTGCACAAACACATGCATGTACACACACCTGTACACTACACATGTACACCCAAAGCAATACACACCAGCAATAATACACCAACAGGACCGTTTGATGTTGTTATTGCTAGATATAGTTGCTGGCATGGAGTATTTACACAGTGTGGGGATACTACATGGCGACTTGAAACTAGCCAATGTACGCTGTATTTGCAATGTATCTGCTTTGTTGCACAATTGCTGTGTGTGTTGGTGTTGTGCATGTGTTGCTGTGCTGCTTTCTATACAAACAGTGCAGACCATCTATAAGTACACATACATACACACACGCAGGTATTGCTGACATCATCCCGGGCTGATTTTCGTGGCTGGACAGCCAAGATTTCAGATTTTGGCATGTCGCGGCTTTTAGATACCCGTAGCTCTCATTTGCAAACCAAAACACATGGGACAGTGATGTATGCAGGTATGGGGTGCAGGGTATGTCACACATAGGGAAGCAATACCTTTATGGGCATATATATGGGTGTATCATGCTCCACTGTATCCCACTACCCTCTCCCACAAAGCACCTGAGCTGCTGCAGGATGGACGTCTTACCAAATCTGCTGACGTGTATTCCTTTGGGTTATTGGGTACGTGTGCGAGCAAGGGTGTTTATGGTGTGTTTTACATACCGGCAATAAACTAATAGGTACTCTTACCCACCATGTCACCATTTCACACAGCATGGGAGGCGTACACAGCCAAGCAAGCATTTGGTGACATACCAATTGGTCAATTAGTTTACAAGTATGTATATCTCATCGACGTGTATATCAGTGGTGCTGATGATCACTTACAATCCCTGGACACAGTGTGGTGGTCTTGCAGCAGCGGCCGCACATACCAGAGGATTGTCCTGCAGGGCTCGCAGCGATTATTCGCGACTGCTGGCACACAGAACCTGATAGGCGGCCATCCTTTGACACGTTGAGAGAACGTGTGCGTGCGTGCATGTAGATTCTGTTAAAGATTTGGGACAGGCTTGCGGGGATCATCTGGACGCCAGGCGTCGACCATCATGACACAATTTGTCGAATTTTTCGGACTTACTGTTCACACATCGAATTACGCATAAAGCACCTAGTTAACCAATCCTCTCTTCATCCCCGCTGTACAGCACCCCCCTACTGCCGCTTCACCACCGCATCACCACACCTTTCTGGTGAACAGCCAGCAAACAGCGCGCCACCCTGAGGCGCTTGAGCTTGCGCGGTGCCTGTGCATGTCCTGTACTGCACGTTGTGCTATTGGATCTTGAGAAATCCTTCAGAAATCACGAGCGCTTGCTTCCCTATGGACCTAATGCTACCTGTCCCTTCCCCCGTACCTTCATCGCATTGTCCTGCACCCCAACCAAGTGCCTTTATGGATCCCTGCGATGCATATTGCATGCTTTTGTATCCTATGTCCTCACCCAAGCCCGGACTAGGCAAACACGGAATCTCCCAAGATTTTCTCCAACCAACGCCGGGCCGTTCTGATGAGCTCGCAGACTCCTTCTGGGGGTATGTGATGTCTTGTGGCGCGAGGCGGGGTTGAAATGGCAGCCCGTGTGGTAGCTGTTCATCGTGTCCAAGGGTTGTTCATCTGAAGCCCTCACTCCCTGTGACAGGACGCTCTGGAACGACCTGCAAACATCACAACACCCCACGCCACGAGACATCCTGGGTTGTGAAGACATTGATTGTCGAGATTGGGGCTTTGGTGGTGACCTTGTTGAAGCTCCGAGCACGTCGAGTGCTGCCACTGCATTTGGCAGTGATCCACACATGCACAGTGATCCACACAGCGATCTGACTCCCACGAGTTTCTTGCTGAGCAATGGCGATCGTAGTGGGTCACTTGAGAGTGTGCGGTCAGATTCCATGATTCTCCCCATCAAGGATGCCCTGCCTCCGACAACCCCTTCCATCCCCCCTGCCATCCCACCTGCCATACCGCACCCACGATCACGTCCTCCCAAGCGTGGTATGCGGCAGCCAGCCAAGCCAGCCACAAGCAAACGACAGTGTCCTGCTGCTCTCAACACAACAGCATCCCAGTTGTCACCAGAAGCACAGCTCCCAGCCCTGCTGCTCGCACTACCTGGTGGCACAAGTACCCCCAGGAAAGACAAGCAACCGCGCCAGCCCCCATGCATCCAGCGCATATCAGGTGCAGCGGTGATTCGTGGTGGTAGGGTTCACGTGGGTGGGGCCAGGGACATGTAGGGGGGTTTGTGCTGTGGTGACTGGGGCCAGGGACATGTAAGGGGGTTTGTGCTGTGGTGACTGGGGCCAGGGACATGTAAGGGGGTTTGTGCTGTGGTGACTGGGGATCGAATGTCGCACGTATGGTGTAGCATTGTTGACCTACTTGTGACAATGAGAAAGATTATGGTGATGTGTCGCACACACTCCTTTTGCACCGATGTTGTGTGCCCACATCACTGCAACATGGTTGTTGTTGCTTTGGTTTCGAATGATGTAGAGCAACAACCTTTGTATCATCCATATGCGTGTTTTTTGACCGAGGATATCAATACCTGTCTTCTTTTGACACGTGTTTTTTATCTGAACCATGTTGTTTTCAGCTGGTACGACCATCATTATACAATCTGTATCGATGACCAAGCACGTAGTGTGTTTTGTGTGCTTGTCTGCTTGCATGCTTTCATACTGCAGTTGCGCATGCGTAGTGCCAATGCGCATGGTTTATTCCATCCACCATGTTTGGTGTTGAGGGACAGTGTATGTTGTTGTTGTTGCTCGTGCGTCTCACACAGTTGGGGGATGATTAGTTAGTCCAGATATTCATGTGACGATTTTGTAGACGTCCGTGTTTGTAGACGTTTGTGTTTGTAGACAAATGTGTTTGTAGTGATGTTGAAGATGTGTGATGAGGTGTCTGATGACATGTTGATGATGACGAAGGCGATGATTATGATATACTATGAATAAACAGCATGCTGTTAGCTGGGACCGATATGTACATACATAAGACATAATAATGTGTCCCTGTTTGTTGTCTCACAAGTGTGCGCTGCAATGGCAGGCGCCGCCAACATGTTTACTTCCTGTGGATGTAATTTGTGGAGGGGTGTCATTTCTGTGCAGATGACCCCGTGTTTTCTTTGCATCCATGGTACTCCACTTCTCTAGAATGTGTTTATTGTTTGCTCTAATGTATCAAACAGCAATTTCATTCGTTGTATGCTGCCGAGGGCACCCTGTTGTGCTGCGCAGCAATAAACACTAGGGTTTGGGTTGTCCTGCCAGATACCACACAACGCCTTTTTGCTTGTCTTCTACAGCAGTGTGTTGTTGTTGCGTACTGCTTCTTTGGCCGGCATATCTCTTGCATTGCTGTAGGAAGTATGTGTTGCTGACACTGGTGTGGACCACCACAGTCAACCTTTGAAAAACACACCGCATTTTGTATCACATGCACGCCAGCACGTTGTTTCCAAAATTGCAGCTTTGATCGTGTCTTCTTCCACTGAACAACAACAAAAGAAACGGATCCAGCATTACCGTTCGATCTCCCTCAAGTCTTCATAAGCGGCCTTGACGCTTGCTTAAACTCTTCGCATTGACAGGATCAGAGACTTGTTGCATACGATGTTGCATATGACGACCTGTTGACGACCTGTTGACCTAAAGGTTTTTTGCGATGGTTGCCATGCCGCATGAAACTCGTAGCCAGGGCCACCGCACACTGCTCCTGTTGATTATTGCAGTTCATCATGCGGGGTACGTTTGCAACATGTTGATGGCAAAGTCAGTCATGCAAACAAACCCAATGCATGACATCTCCCCAGTGTACATGGCGCACGTGTGCTTCCTGCAGGAGACAGCATGCGCCAGCGCATGCTGCAGCAGGATATACCAACAGATCCAGCAGTAGTAGATCCAGCACTCGTTGAAGCCTCGCCAGACCCTGCCCTGGCGGAGCAGCAGCAACAGCCCCCCCCTGAGTTGCTGCCGTCTCCCTTTTTGCCACCCTCCCCTGTGCCTATACCATCTCCGTTTAAGCAACCTTCTCCTTTTGTACAGCCGTCTCCGTTTGTACAGCCGTCCCCATTTAGACAGCCTTCGCCTTTTGCACAGCCTTCGCCATTGCGTAGCCCTGCACAGCCATCCCCCCCATGGCGATTCCCATTGCCATCTCCACGAATTCCATCTCCATCACCCCTGTTTTCATCACCAAATATCGAAATGGTATGGGTTGGCTACAAAAAATATATTGTGGCGCAAGCATGATGATGATGATGCTTTTGCGCATAATTACAAATAGTCCTAATGCTCTCATGCTGTGTTGTATCCAATATACATGCCTCTCCCCGCCACAGACACTCCCAGTGACAGTTCCAATCACACTGGTGATCAACAGCACAATTCGGTATGTTGACCACAAAGTGGGATGCCTGGCATGGGACGTACATTCAATATCTCATCACATTTTTTCTCACAGGCAGCCTTTGGTACCAACACCAGCACCAGTGCCTATTGAAGCACCAACACCAGCACCAATTGAAACACCAACACCAGCACCAATTGAAACACCAACACCAGCACCAATTGAAACACCAACACCAGCACCAATTGAAACACCAACACCAGCACCACTGCCTATTGAAGCACCAGCACCAGCTCCCACACCAGCACCAGTACCAACACCAGCACCAGCACCAGTCAACACATCATTGGCAGCCACCTCAACCACCTCATCATCAAGCAGCAACACGGGTGTCATTGTTGGGGCTGTGGTTGGTGCGCTGGCAGCAGTGGTGTTGGTGTTGCTTGCAGCCCTGTGGGTAATAAGGCGACGATGCTCAAGTGCGGCTGCTGTGCTGCCCAAACAGGCAAATGCACAGTATGTGAGCACATATCGTGATGTGGAGGCTGCAGAAAATGGGGATGCCAACACGAGGATGCCAGAGGGATGGCCAGGAATGACTGGTCCAGAAGCAACGGAATATGAAATGCCAGAAATCAATGTTGGCGGACAGGTGAGGTTGGGGGTTGCTGTGGGCACAAAACATTGGGCACAAAACATTGGGCACAAAAGATTGCCTTGCATATATGCCATGCATCAATCTCATGCATGTAGTACTAAAGACATGCATGTAATAAATACACTCCACACACACAGGCTGTGCTACCACCAGAAATCGCAGCACGTTTACAGAGCCATGCACTGTGGGATGCAGCACCTGAGGGAGGCCCACGAGCATACCCAGTGCCAGAGGGACAGGACAGGGCAGTCACAGAGACGGTGGCCGCAGATGTGGATGTGGCAGATGAAGACAAGGGGGGCCCAGAAGATGATCACGCGAATGGTGTACAGTAAGTATGTTGCTGGGACATTATTGCCCGACTCGTGTCTGCTTCGTTGTGATTCTTAGAAAAGTTGTTCCTTTTGTGCCCAGTACGTGTTGTTCCTTGTGTGCCCCTTGTGCGCGCGGGTGTTTTTCTTTTGCCCAAGACTCATATTGCAGCCAGGGATACAAGAAGGGCATACCATATTGCATATGTTGCATACAGTATCAATTCATTGAATGTTGTGAATGGACACACAAGTGATTTAATTTCATGCATCTTGTAAAGCAGGTACAGCATCAAGTGGTGTGTACAAAAACCCAAAGAAAATGTACCCAAAAATCACCCGCCACCTTTTTGCACCTTGTCGAGCAGCTGCTGAACCAGTGCAGTACTCTGTGCATCGCTCATGCCTGCTGTATTAACAAGTGCATGTGCTACGAGCACAATAATGCCTGGAGAGGGTGCATCCACCCACACAGCTCCATTGAGGCCCACTGCCACCTCAAACTGCAGTGCATTACCCAACGCAGACAATACCTGGGTTGTGTGATGTGGGCTGATTGACATACAAGTTGCAGGACATATGAGCACATACAAACACACATGATAACCCGAGCAATGCACCCAACAAATACCCAGTGATAGCCGAGTGATTGACAACCGACAGCATAACAACAACCAACTCACCCATGCACTGCGGCAGGCCACCATTATCACCATCCCTCTTCCCGCGCACACGTACCGCAGCAGGTGGTTGGGCAAGCAAGCGCCGTGCATGTGCAGAATCCACATGCACTGTGTACCCCTTGGTGAGTGGGCCAAACCCACTTGCCTTGCCATGGGGGTCCATACATGTGAGCACCGTGTCTAGGTCTTTGTGACATGTCTCCACACGTGCATATACAACATCTCCCACCTGTGAAATGTTGTGTGTGTGTGTGTGCGGGTGGGAGAGGTGATGTGCATAATAGTACATAATCCCAAGTAATGTTGTATGTGATGCTGTGTCCCACACCATTATCACATCATATCACAACATCCCATCATTCAATATACATATAATATATAGTAGACAGGTGCCCACATATAGTATATATATTAATATTCATGGTTAAATTAATAATGGTGCACCTGCAAATTGGGTTTATTGCGACGAGTGGCCCCCTCAAAGGCCAATGCAGGGAGTTGTGCAGGAAAGGCTGCATGAATGTGTACATGATAATTCTCTGCATAGCGTTCTGTGATGACACCCACAACAGGATCCCCTTTTGCTGGTGCATATCGCCGCTGTGCTGTATCCACCCACAATGTACCTGGGGAGGCGTTGTGGGGGTGGTTGATCGGTGGTTGATAGGTCGTGCGCAGTCCAACACACATGCGCTCCCTTACATGCGCAAGATTAACACATTGAGCAGGCGTATGTACCATGTTTAGTTATCTGCAATGTGCCACCCTTGACAGCAAGCAGTGCATCATCTACCGGCAGCACTCCTGGGCCAATGTGCACGGTAGCTTCTTCTGGCAACATTGCAATCACATCTCCTGGACACACAACCTGTTGTAAATATGAGATGTGTTGCCATAGTAGATGTGTATTGTGTGAGGTTGTGTCGGGTATTTTAGGGGGCTGTACCTGTCCAGGCTGCACATTGGTGCTGATGCTTGCCATTGTCCGGACCTGGTGCTGAGTATTAGTATTCAAGCATAGCACAGTCAACTAGCACAGCACAATCAAGCTATAAGGGTGCGAGTCAAGTACAATTGTGTTTTTGATTAACATCAGAAAAACCGTCTTGGCCAAACAGACGTTCGTTGACCTAGTTACACATTGAACAAGTAATGCATCACCGTCACTCATCATGACCTGAAGCAGTGAAAAGAAGCAACTTACACGTTTGTTACAAACATCAAAAAAGGATGCCCATCAATCACCACTCGGTGAGGCAACAGGGGGCACGCACTCAGGCAGATGTAGAAGCAGCACCTCTGATCGCTGTAATCGACTTGCGTTTTTTGCGTATAGAGGGTCTCCCAAACCGAGATCCAATACAGCTTGAGGTGGTGGTTACCAACCACAATACAACCACTGCAGATGCGCAAACCTATGAAGGAAGGTCTGTATTTTCATCCTGGGTGCGAGCACCGCTCTCCAACGCCCAAGAGGTGCAAATATTGGTAGGTGGAGTAACTGATCGCTGTGGATGTGATACCCCACACACAAAAAACGCACACACACATACACCTCTGCAGGTGCGCAGTGCAATTGCCATCAAAGGCAAGGTGAGAAAGCCCATCGGTGCTGCCACCATCAAGGCGACAGACGCACTGCAGCACTTGGGCAAAACCAAACCAACGTAGGTGGTGTGTGCAACAGGGGTGTGTACTTGATCATTCATGGTGCATACAATCCAGCACATACAATCCAGCACATGCAATCCAATGCATACAATCCCCCCCCCACACCAGGCTGGTCACACTTGACCTTGTACAGCATGAAGGTGCATTCACGGTCAACCTCTACGCACTGGTCAACGACATGAAGCAGGGTGTACATGGCCTCACAAACCAAGTGGGCAACCTCGTCACAGGCAAAGACCGGGATGACTCTGATGCACATGCGTCCAGAGCAGACAACGGTGGTGGGGATGATGCCGGGGCCCCTACTGCCAAGGCGGGGCAAGGGGATGGGGGGGATGTGGAGATGGGAGGGGTGGCGAATGGTGTTGAGAATGGTGCGCAGTCCAATGGGGTGGGGAAAAAGGGGAGCAAGGATGCCACACGTGATGGTGTGGAAGATACAGTACAAGCTGCTCGAGCAAGACACATGGCGTTGGGATCTGTGGGACTGCAAGGTAGAGCGGGTGTGGGAAGAGGTGTTGTACAATGTGTACAATGTGCACATACACCACCATCAATGGGACAATACTCCATCAATGAGTTTTCAACACCTTGTGGTTATGTTGGCAGAACACACACACACGCGCACTCACCCAATCACACACACACACGCGCGCGCGCACGCCCAATCACACGCACACATGTGTCGCCCCCCCCCTCCCCCACAAACACAGTTACCCCAAAGCTCATCCTGGAATACCTGGTCCACCACATGCCCCCCCCTGAAGCACTCATCCCTGAGATGCCCATCACATCCCTTGTGCGTGCAGCTCATTCCTATGGGCATGGTGGTTTTATGGGGGCAGCAATGGCATTTATGCAAGATGAGGAATGGAGGGATGTTTTTCGTGCAGTGGATCACTCTGCATACCATAAAGCATTTGTGTACGTGGTGGTTGCATGTGGGGTGGTAGTGGGGTGGGGTGGGTGGTAGGCATGGCACCACAGGCACAACATGTACACCTGTATATATACACACGATAATCACACAAACATGAATCACACGCAAATAAACCCCCCACACAAAATGCACACAAATCACACACACATTTATCACACACCCGTATAAAACACACTCCCCACAGTCAATGGAAGCTGCAGTCAAAGGAACCAGGACCACATCGTGCCAAGATCATGCTTACCCTGGAGAATTCACCTGTCCTGTGTGCATTTGGTATTGTCAAGTATGTGTGGCTTACACACCCACCCTACACGCCCACCCTACACACCCACCCTACACCCCGTGCAGGTCTGGCTGTGTGGGCTTCAAGCCCCGCGCTGTAAGTGCATCCATGTATGCAACAATGAGCCCTGCACGTAGGCGCTGGGATGATGCATTGGCACATGTACGCTGGCAGCTGCAGCAAGACAAACCAAGTAAGTAGGGTGTGGTATCTGTGTGTTTGTGTATACTTGTGTTTCGTTATGCAACATGCATCATCACATGTACATCAACCACTACTACCCCCACCAGTACTCTCACACATATCCCTCCACACACACACACACACACACACACACATATATATATAAACCTAAACACACACACACACACCACCACCACCACTCATACACAGTGCATGTGGGCGAGGCATTAGCAATGGCCATACGCATGCAGCGCAAACAACAACTTGTACAACAAACAGCAGCAGCACTTGACCAAAACAACACACCCACTGGTGCTACTACTGTTGATGCTGGTAGTGCTGCTGTTAATGCTGCTGGTGTTGGTGCTGTTGGGCACACTGCTACTACCACCAGTACTGAGGTGTTGTTCAAGGATGAGGATGACAGGGTGTTGAGGCTCAAGGCACTGGAGCAGCTGGAGGGGATGATGCAACCCAACATGTGTGTGTGTTTGTGTGTGTGTGTGTACATATATACATACATGGATGTGTCTGTGTGTGTGCGTTTGTGAATATACATGTGTGTGTGTGTGCGTATGCTGGTCAGTACAACATGATGGATTATGCATCTGTATTTTTCCCCCTGTATGTAGTTGTACCACCCACACACCTCCCACACCCAACATCCCTTCTCTCCCCCCCCAAGAAAAAACCGTAAACCCTAAGCCCCTCCAAAAACAAAACCCCCACCTCCCCCATATACATAAACCCCCCATGTATATAAACCCATACAATAAAACACTAGGTATGGATACAAGCCAATCCCCTTAGAATGGGACATATGGATCAGCCCAGACGACCCAGCAGCAGTCGTAGATGCCACTGTCGATCACGGTAGCCCTGCTGCACTCATAAAGCAAGCCATCACCACAGCCCTCCCATGCTGTCGGGGTCTGGCTGAAAAGGCGGGGAAGAAGCAGATTTTGTCTATGGGTATCAGTCCTGCACGGTGGTTGAATCAATTTGGACAGGCGATTAATTTGGCTCGATTTGGGGATGTGGATGTGGGGTTGCCGTTGAGGGGGCATGCTGGGTTTTCCTATCGGTATGGAAAATGGGAGGTGGGGATGGGGGATTGGTGGCGGAGGATGTGGTGTGTGTTGAAGTGGTGGATGGAACGTGTTTGTTGTGGTATGTATGTTTCATAATGCATGTGCCTGCATGGTGTTGTTTAGGTTGCTCCCTTTCATTTCTCACGTTTTCCTCGCACGTAAAGTAGTAGACTATGTTATGCCTTTTTCTCTCTCATATTGCCTCTTGTTGCCTCCTTGTAACTCTCACTCACTCTCTCTCTCTCACACACACTTACATGCAGGTGGAATGTGGATGTGCAAATAGGTCATGGTGGTGCAACACAAGAGGAGCTGTTGTGGGATGGGCTGTATGTCGTGGTAGGGGCAGAAGCACCACTCCCTGTGCCTGATGTGAAAACCAAAGCATCCAAAGTATGTGTGCATGTTTGTTGTGTGTATTGGGTTGAGGATGTTGTGTGTTGGGTGGGATTGTTGTGTGTATTGGGTGGGCTTGTTGTGTGTATGGGTGGGCTTGTTATGTGTTGGGTGTACTGTGTATGATAGTGCAAGCCCTGGGCATCCCAATCCGTCCTGTCTGACTGACTGCCCCTCTTCCTTTGTCTTTCCCTTACTTTTATACACACATGCAAGTACATGTTAATACATGCAAGTACATGCAAGCATAGGCAAGTACATGCAAGTAGATGCAAGTAGATGCAAATACATGCAATTGCACACAAACCCCCTCATTATTCCACACAGAATTCCCCCACTGGGTGTAGTTGGTATGAGAAAACAAGTGTGTGGCCCCTCCACCCTGAAGAGGGCCCCTCCTCACAACACCTCCCTCCTGATGGAGATCGCAGTGCATACCTGAGAATAGAGGTGTGTGTGTGTGTGTGTGTGTGTGTGTGTGTGTGTGTGTGTGTGTGTGTGTGTGTAAAAATTGCTACACAACCTAATAAACCCATACACACTCCAACAAACCAATATACCAACAAAGAATACACCAACAAACAATACACGAACAACCTATGCCCAATACACCACAGCTACGAGGGGACCCAGCAGGCATGGTCAAGGACAAGGGCATTGGTGTAGCCTACATACCCCTCACATGGATGCTACAACACATCGGGTGGGCGGGGGGGCCTCCCCAAGGGGGGGCCACCCCAGAAAAGAGCAGCGAGGTGGTGTTGTGGGTGGAGCTTGGCCCACGTGAACGCAAGGTGGATCGCAAGGGCCGCATGGCTGCCGCTATGCTGGGGGATGGGGAGTTGGAACTGGAGCAATCGTCAGAGGTGGGAGATGGGCCCCCCTTGTTGCGTATGCCAGGCGGGGGGGATGTGGAGCAACCGACAGGGTGTGTGGAGGGGTGGGCGTTGTTGTTTGGGGTGTGTGGTGGTGGTGTATGGCCATGTTGTTGTTCCTGTGTACAACACACACACGCATATGGTGTTGTTTGTAGAATGAAAAAAACAATGCACAACAAAATACACACGCACACACACACACACAAAACCTTGTTTATCACATGTGTCACCACTACAAACACACACCACAATCACACACCTACACCACAATCACACACTCACTCACCCATCATTTTCATTCATTCATTTCATTCATTCCTTTCCCACCTCAGAGGGGAGCAAGTACGAGTGGCCATGACACTCGAGGTGGTTCCTCACCAACACGCCCTACAAAACATAGGCGTCACCCCTGCTGCTGCACAAACATGCATGGCTATGCTCGCCTCACCTGGTGGGTTGTATTTGGATGTGAAAAGTGCATATAGCAGTGCTGAACACTGTATGCTGTTTGTGGGGGCCTTGTCAGGGATGGGTGTGAATGCCAAGGTGTGTGGGGTGTGTGTGTGTGGGTGCGTGGGGGGGTGGGAAATGGGTGGTGTATGTGGACAGGAAGTTTGTCGAGATGTGTGTGTTTTCATATATACATATGGAGCATGTTTCATGTGAGCACTGTATGGCATGTATTACATGTATAGCAGATATGTGACCATACATGGTGATCATACATATACATACACACATGTGGCGTGTATCGCTCACCACCACAACACACCACGACTTCAAAACAACCACCACACATCACCCCTGTGCTCGAAACACACCACGCAACATCACACCACCACTCAACACCACAAGAGAACACCACCCCACTCAACACCACACCACTCCTCACACCACGCAACATCACACCACCACACCACCTCACAGGCAGTATGTAGCTTCAAAATTACACAACTCCCACCGACCTACCCCAATGTGTTGTTCTTCCATGGCCTCAATGGGCTGGAGAATGCATGTGACAATGGAACAGTACCTAGGGGGCAATGGGTGCTGTTCAATGGTGCTTCGTTTTTGCTGGACCTGAGTAAACGCGCTATTGCGGTATGCTTGTGTGGGTGGTGTACGTGTGGGTGTATACGGTGTGGTGGTTGTATATGGTGTTATGATGATCATACTCAAAGCCTATACACATCCAACCCAACCCTCACTCAACCACCACACACCATACACACCAAACACACCAAACATACCAAGCACTCAAAACACACCATACACACCATACACACCAAACACTCAAAACACTGAAAACACACCAAACACACCAAACCCACACTCAAACCCTCACCCTCACAGGGCTCTATTCTCACAGTGGCACAACAATCCAGTGGCATTGACCCTGCAACAGGGTGCCCGTACACCTCTAGGGCACCCAAGGAGGAGCTGCCCATGCTGGTGGACCCCTCCATGTGGAGGCAGTTTGTGGTGCTCAGTGAACGATATGGATTTGTTGGTATGTTGTGGAGAGAATGGTGGGCTGTGGTGGTTGTGAGGGTGTGTTCTTTTGCAGTGTATGTAATGTGTGTTTTTCTTTGTAGTTTGTGCATGTGTGCACCATCAAGTACATACGCACCGTGATCATCACATCCCCCCACCCCACCCCCATCCCCACACAGGTGGCATATACATACAAGAACCAGATGCAAGCCCAGCATTCGTGGATGCCCTCTGTGCACTCGTCAACCAGCAGCCAATCTACCTTCCCCTCGGGTTTGCCTTTGGAAACGTTGCAGGCACCACTGCGGCCTTTCCAGACCTCATTGGACGGGGGTTTGCTGCCCAACAGCTCCTCGAGGAATTGGATGCGAATAAAGAATTAGGGGCCAAAGTGCAGCAGCGTATTGAGGAGGGGCAGCATAGGAGGGCAACGCCTGTGACGGTGATATCATGGGCACATAGATTGTTGGCTGGATCATTGTATGTGGGTGGATGGGGTGGATGATGGTGTGATTACGGGTGGATGGGGGGATGAGGGGGGGGTGGGGGGGGATGGATGGTGTTGGTGGATGATGGGTACACCCACCACCACCCACTTGTTCTCAACCCACCCACCCACTTGTTCTCACTCCCACCACCCATCTCTCCTCACACACACCCCCAACTTCTCCGCACTCCCCCCACCCACCTCTCCTCACCCCCCCCACCCCCAGGTACATGTCACGCAAGGAGCAGCGCCTCTTCCTCAAGCTCCTCGCTGAAATGTTTCCCCGCACACGCCTGCCTGAAGTTGTGAGGAAGCTGGGGGGTATGGAGCGTGTGCTGGAGAAATTTCATGAGGCATATGAGGTATTGTATTTGTGTAGTGTGTTTGTGTAGTGTATGAATGTAGTGTACATGTGTAGTGTATGAGTGTAGTGTGTTTGTGTAGTGTGTTTGTGTAGTGTATGAGTTGAGTGTACATGTGTAGTGTGTTTGTGTAGTGTATGAGTGTATGTGGTATCATGTGAATGAGGGTATTGTATTTGCCCACACATGTACACACAAAGAAGCGTCACACACCTGCATACACACACACACCTCAACATGCACACACCTCAACATGCACACACCTCAACACACACACACACCTCAACACACACACCTCAACATACACACACACCTCAACACACACAGGTGCACTACCCTCTCAACATATATGAACAGTCATTCAACATCTACCTCACCAAGACCATGCTGCGGTTGATGCGCAATTATGGTGTATTGCAGGTAGAAGACATTGTGGTTTATTTTTGTGTGTGTGACCATGGTGTATTCTGGTGCTGTGTGATTGTATGGGGATGGTGTGTGATGTGTTGTGTATATAGGTGTGTGTGATTAAAACACAGCATGCTGCTGTATATATGTGCAAGCAAGTACACAACCGCACACATACACAAAACCACACACACACACACACACACATATACACAAAAAAAATACTCCATACATCCACTCCCCCCCCCCCCCCCCCACGTCTTCCCACCCCCCCCAAAGGCACTCACAATGCAAGAGAAGCAAAGTCTAGCAGTGTACATCACCAGCAAGGCCATGTATGGCTACCTCATAACCAACTGGCTGCAACGTAAAAAGTATAGAAAATCCCTGCACAAATTTGCCAAGGAAGCATTGTGTTGCTTGCTGGAGAGTTGTACAGCAGGGGAGGTTGAGGAGTTGGTTGCGCTCGTGGAGGTATGTTGGTGTGGTGTGTTGGTGTGGTTGGCGTGGTGTGTACTTGTGATGGGTGGTTGCTGTGTGAGGATATGGTGATGGTGTCTGTTGAGAGTGCTTTCATTCCCACACACCCAAAACATTTACAATACAACACACGCACATCTACCCGACAAATACGTACACACACACACAGTCACACACTGGGGAGCGTATGGAGGTGCTGCTGCGACCCAAGAGCACCTATATGAAGCGAATACAATGGATATCCGACATACATAAAGGTATGGTGTTGTATGTGTGGTTGCATGTGTATGTGTGGTTGTATGTGTATGTGTGGTTGCATGTGTATGTGTGGTTGTATGTGTTTATGGTTGAGCATGTGTACAATTGTGTGTGATTGTGTGTGTAGAGTGCGTGTACATTGTGGTACACATGCAACCCCTCCCTTGCACACACACATGCACATGATTGACAAACAACACACACATGAAAAACAACACCCACACTCCGTTACACACAACACACACACACTCACTCACACAATACACAATAGATAACCCCCAGCAGCTTGCATACAAGTTCCCTGAGTACCCCTATGCCTCCCTGGAAACCATCAATGGAGAAGCACCTGAGGACATGTTGCACACACGAGATAAAACAGCTGCTCAACGCGCAAGGTAGGATACGTGTGTGTGTGTTTATGCATGTGTGTTTATGTTGTGTGTTTATGTGTGTGTGTTTGCTTGTATTGGGTGGTTGATGTGGTGTGTTGTATGATGTGGTTGTGAGCATTGTGTGTATGCATTGTACACGTGTCACACAGTGCTCTTGCACTCTCTTTCTCTTCTCACACACTCTCACACACACACACCTCCCCCCCCCAGCAAACGTATGCGCAAATGTGGCTTTTGCTGCTGTATCTTTGTGTACAACTTTATCGTTGGATTGCTCACACTCTTCCTATGGCACTTCTACTACATATGCCGTGTGATATACGTAGCGTGGCACACCTAGGTATATATGGCGTGTGCATACAGTGTGTATGTGGTAGTATTGCGCTGTGCATGCTGTGCGTGCTGTGCATGCTGTGCACAAACATTGTGTTTTTGAGGTATATGTACAAATGGTCAGGCAGCATGACAGTGTGAAAAAAAATGCACGCAACGTGTGTGTGACACATACGCACACATGTGTATACGTTGACATGCGTTTGAACAGTATATGCTTGCGGCGGTAGTAGTGTGTGATGCTAGGGTTTTGCATTTTGTGAACATGGATGTATTTGCACCAACCCCTATGCACCAGTTTGCGTAGTATATAACAACATGTATGTTGTTACACAGCATTGAGTCACTGTTTTTGAGGTTGACATGTTGTGCACAGCAACCTCAAACAGATGCACAGCCTGTCAACCTAAACAAAACATGTATTTTCGAAGCAAACCAACATACCAACCCTTTATTATGCTTTATCAAAACCCTATGAACTTACCAAAAGTGTGAATATGGTGTATATACTCTGTATTGCTTGCTTGCTATGTACGCCCGTCTATTTGCAAAGTCCCCTGTCTATTTGCAACGCAACCCAAATGGCCAGTGTAAAGAATGTTACTTCTTGCTCAACCATATATACATGCTTGCGTTTGTTATTTGTCATAACATACACATGCATGATGACAAACAACCAGCGGGGTCACAGCACAGGAATACAAAGGCCATATTTGCTATGCAAATACAGGTGTATTGTTCGTCAATCCTCCAATCAGATTGCTCAAAAGTCCTCCAGTCAGAGCCCTCCAATCCTCCAAAATCCTCCAGTCAACCATTTTCCTCTCAGTCAGCCATTCTCCTCCAGTCTATTTGAAAATATCATCAAAGGGGTCGTGACGGCCATGAGAGGGCCCCCGTTGGTGCCCCGGGCGCATGGGGTCGTCAGGGTTGGCAGGCCCACTGGTGCTGGAAGCAAGAGTAGGTGTCTGTGTGTGGGTGTATGTGGGTGTGAGAGAGGAGAACATGCAGCTCAGAGGACGGATGTCCATGAGGTCTCATGCATAAGCCTGTTGTCCCCATACACGTTTTGGCTAACCATTGGCACCCCACCACACCTACCATGCCACTTGGTGTGCTCGTCAATGGTGCCATACCACCAGGCATACCACCACCCACCCCCATGACCGGCATACCACCCACACCAGCAGCAGGGGTCCATCTGGGGGGCATCTGCACTGCCACCATGCCAGGCATCATGCCAGGCACACCACCGGGGGACACCACCGCCCCTGGGGGCAACATCACCCCCTGGAACCCAGCCGGCAGGGGGCCCCCAACGGGGGCCCCCGTCGGCAGGGCCCCTGCCACAGGGACGTTGAGCCCCACGGGCATTTGCACCCCCATTTTGATCATGGGTGTGGGGTTGGCAAGTGGTGTTGTGGTTGCCCCACTAGTGTTGCCCAATGAAAAGAAATCTTCATCGAGTGCACCCATTGTTGTTGTTGTTGTGAGTGGTGGTGTGGTGGTACTGCTTTGCACATCCCCACCAAGCAAATCTGTGAGTGGGTTGCTATTACCACCTGCTGCTGGTGGTGCTACACCCACAAACGCATCAAATTCACCCCCTGCTGTTGTTGTATTTGCAGCAGGTGGTGTGGGTGTGGCAGCAGGTGGTGTGGGTGTGGCAGCAGCTGCAAGCAGGCCAGGTCCCGGTTGTGTTGTGTTGGTGGTTGGGGTGGTGCGTTGTGTGGTGAAGGCATCCCACACATCACCAGTATCAGCAGCAGCACCACCACTACCTGCATCCCCAAAAGCATTCCACTCACCGCCACCACCACCACCACCACCACCAACTAGTAGGTCCCCTTGAGAAGGTGCCACAGCAGGTGCAGCAAGGTCACCCAGCAAATCACCACCACGCACTCCACCTGCTACTGCCTGACCTGTCGCTGCTGCATGACTACTTGCTGGTGTAGTCGTGGTGCTTGCAGTGGGTAGTGCAAGCCCCCCCAGTGTGGCTGCTATCTGAGGGTTGACCTTCATGTCTGACAAGCGCTTTGTACGGGGGGCGCCTGTTGCCGAGGGGGGGCCTGCAACGGGTTTGGCGGCCCTGCTGCGGCTGGTGGTCTGTGTGGGTGGTGGGGTAAGGAATTATGTGTGATGGGGAGCAGCAGGTGTTGTTATGAGTGCAGGGGAGCGCAATGATGGAACTTCATACCAGTGTCCATCATATGGGCATCAATACCATGTTGATAATACACACGTGTGCAAATACACCATGATGTAAATCAATGTACAACAACACCCACACACCTCATCTGTGTCATCCACCAACCCCTTTACTTTCAGGTCACGAATACGACGCTGTGTTTCTTCCACAGGATCCTCCCCTCCCTTTTTCCCTGTCCCCCCTGTCCCTCCCCCTTGTTCAAAATCATCCAATGAAGGGGGTGCCCTCCTCGACCCACCGCCCCCCCCCCGATGGTCGTCATACCCATCATCATCATACCCACCACCACCTCGGCCCCCTCGTTCCCGACCCCCTTCACTCGGCCACGCATCATATCCACCACCACCCCCCAGATCATCATCATCATCATAGGTGTGTTTTCTGCCATACCCACCACCCCGACTCCCCCCACCCCCACCCCCTCTATATGAATCAGAACCAAACCCCTCCATGCGACCACCTGATGTGGATACTTCACTACGACGGGATGCTCTATCAAGGCTAGCATCAAAATCATCGTAATGGCGGTTGCTATTGTATGAACGACCACTGCCACCACCACCACCACTGCTGCCAAAGCCACCACCACCATATGATGCTTCCTCACGTGACATGCCACCGTATTTTGACTTGAGTGCTTTTGCCTGAAATAGGAATGGGGATTTGTGTGTGTGTGTGTGTGTGGTTGGTTGACACAAAAAAAAAAATATTACCAACATACAATATAGTGGATGCACATCGCCACAACAATATATACCACAACATATACACACTACCACACAATACACACAATACACACAATACACACAATACCACACAATACACACATTTCCACACAGTACTACAATGTACACCCTTATACCTTGGCACGTTCTGCATCAACACGTTCCCTATCCCTCACCAATGATGACAGTTCCTTTGCTCTATGACGAACATTGATACCCTATGGTGATTGTGTGTGTGTGTGTGTGTTCTGTGTAGGTATTGTGTATGTTTGACACACATGTATACCGTATACACTGTGCAAATGCTGCTGTTGTGTATGCATGCAGTGTGTGCATAACTACACACAGTAATCCAATCCCCCCCCTCTTCCAAACATGCACACACACACACAGAATACTCCAATTTCCCCCCTCCACACACACACAACATTCCAATCCCCCACCCCCTCACCCCCTGACACACACGTACGCAGTCCCCATTCCCCCCCCACCACCCCTCACACACACGTACGCAGTCTTTGCCATTTTCATCAACATACTCAAACCTATGAAAGCGTTCAATCACACTGAGGCTACTATCCAGCTCTTGGATGATACGCTGTGTTTATAAGAGTTTGCAATGATACGCTGTGTGTATAAGAGTATGTAATGATACGTTGTGTATATGGAGTAATAGTGCATGTGTATATACATGCCGAGTGCACATGGATACAATGTGGTAGGTGTGTACACAAGGGATGGGGAAGTGGTATACAAGTTGTGCGTAGTTGTGCACAATCATGCCACAACCACCACACACGCACCCACAACCACCACCAAACCACCCACACACTGTTGGTCCATGCTTGAGGAGGTAATCGAGCAAGATGAGGGACTTGTACACATGACGCCAGTTATCTCCAGTGGATTGCAATCGTCGCCCAATCACACCCATGATCTGCCTGTACTGCTCCCAATCATATGCAGCTTGTGCAATTTCTATTGAGTCAGTGCGGGGGGGGAATGGCATGTTGAAGACAAGTTTTCCTAACACGCTGGAGCTGACTCAATTCCCCACTGTGTAAACCCCAGCACACACACACACCTGACATTGCTGTGCCGTGAGGTCCCCAGGGCTCGTTGCTGGTGGCCTCCTCCACTTTGATCTCAATATCCGACATGTTGAGGGCCACCTTTTTTATCTTGGCCTTGATGTTGCTGTGTGAGGGGGCAAGTAGATGCTATACACAATAAAAAGTGATTGTGATGGCGCATAAAGCCCTATCAAGCCCACGAGGGTTGAGCGATTGGGAGCAAGGCGCGTGATACATGCATAACGCGTATCAGAGAGCATATGGCTAGCTGCAGCAATACCTAAACATCTGCAGGGCGTCGCCCTTGTCCATAGTGACCAAGCGAGAGATTACTGATGGTCAGATCGCAACAGATGAAGGTTTTGTGCTGTGGATGTGTGTGTTTGTGTGCTGCTATTGTGATAAAGTTGTATGATGTGGTGACGTGAACAGTATTATCAGTAATTGTGATGCATAAGTTGTGTGCGGTTGTACTTGGCCAAGTCCAAGTATCCCAACTATCTAGGCAACAGGCTGGAGAGGTGCAACCAGGAGGACCTGCGCATGGTCATGCACCATGGTCCATGGTATCACAAGGAGGCATTATGAGCAGCCTGTGTATGAGCAGCCTGTGTACGCCCCCTGGTACACAGGTCCTCCAAGGTTGGTCAAACACACACAAAAAACATTTTCACAGTGCAACTCCATTACATACCATTTGTACACATATCACATATCAACAACACATACCCAGCCACACCATGCAGTTCACCCTGCAGACGGCCAAGCCGGCATGCGTGGCACACAAAGTTAGTGCAGTGCGAGTCACGCGAACAGCAGCAGTCAGTCCAGTGGCGTCTGCAGTGGCAGCAGAAAAGGTACAAGCATATACGACGCACAATAGGGGGTTGTACGAGGGCTGCTCGACGTGCATCCATGTGCTGCCTGCTGCTGTACTTGGAGTGCACTGCACGCACCTTTGTTGATTAGTTCTTGCAGTCGTGTGTGTGTTGTGTAGATACCTCGTGTTGATGCTGCGTGTGTTGCTGCCTGCACAGACACCACCACCAATGTTTGACCATACCATGACCCATTGTTTGACCAACACACAGGTTCGCATCAAGCTCAAGGCATACAACGTGTCCCTGTTGCAGCAGTCTGTGGAGAGCATTTTGAATGCAGCCACATCTTCAGGTGCAACCATTGCAGGCCCTGTGCCCCTGCCCACACGCCGAAGGATCTACACTGTCTTGCGGTACGGTTGGGGTGTGCTTTTTGTTGGCATACAATCATGTGACATGGTTTTCATGTATGATAGTGTTGGCGGAATCATTGATTGTGCCGTGGTGGATACAGCAACAACGAATATGTGCCCCATGTGCGAGCATCACCCTCTACATACACAACTACAACCAACACCCCCACCCCCACCCCACCCCATCAACAGCTCCCCCAACAATGACAAGGATAGCCGTGAGCAGTTTGAAATCCGAACACACAGTCGATTGATTGATGTTAAGAATCTTTCCGAGGACACCATCAACAAGCTGCTTGAGTTGGACTTGCCTGCTGGTGTTGATGTGGACGTCAAGCTCAACCCATAAGTGGAGTGGGCGTGAAGTGCAACCCATAAGTGGAGTGGATGTGAAGCTCAACCCATGAGGGGAGGAGTTTTAGGAAAGGAGAGAGGAGAATACATGGGAAAGGAGAGGGGAGGATATATAGGGAAATGAGAGGGTGATTCTTTGCCTGGTGGGAGGGCCGGCATGGATAGGGGCCGATGTCTCATTGTATGCGTTGTTTGCGAGCATGTAATGGCATCGACATACATGGTTTTGCTGTAACAGAAAACACATTGGTACATATGATGGATCATGGTGGTTGCACACACTTGGGATGATTGAACATTGGTGTGTACTTGTTGAAAAAACATTTGGGGATGATTGATCAGTGCAAGCTGAAAAACCAGAGGGGCTGATAGACGCAAGCTGAAAAACCAAGGGGATGGAAATCAAGGGGATGGAATACAGGGGCAAGTGCGTACAGGGGCAGAAAGTGCGTTGTTGCAAAATTAACAGGGGCGTGCAGAAAGCAATGCAAACAAACAGAAACAACAAAAAACATGCACTGTATATACGCATGTCTCGCTCTCATGGAGTTGGCTTGTCTTTCCCTCCTTTTTTCACATTCCTCAAGGAAAAGATTCTCTCCGAGTGTCACACACATTCCATGTCCACCCCTCCTCCATGTCAATCTGGTATACAAAGACGTGTACCTCATTGATGTAAGAAAACAGCACAGCACAGCACAGCATAGCATAGCATAGCATAGCATAGCACAGCACAGCACAGCACAGCACAGCATAGCACAGCACAGCATAGCACAGCACAGCACTGCTCATTTACTGTACACATTCTTATTGTACAAGTCATGTCGTGCTTTTGAATGCAAACACACAGTGCGCTTCTCACATAGAGGAATGTTGTGCCTCTCAAAATTGTTGACCATTGGTCATGACTCACAATTGTTGACCATTGGTCATGACCATGTGTCACACTCACACACCAAGTACATACTGCTTGTACACCCTCGAAACAAACGACAAGGTGATCTGTATTGTGGATTGTATTGCAGCAGACGTTGCACTATATGCGCATCAACAACAATACATGAGCATCAACAACATTTGCATGTTGATTGGGAAGAGGGAATTCAACAGCATCTGTATGTTGATTGCAAGGCAGCATAGAACATCAACCGCTCTCAGATACAATCCCACACACGTCCTCCCACACATGTCCCCCCACTCAATAAATCCCCCCCTTCACCGCCCCCCACATCGTCCATTCCCCCCCCCCACATCATCCACCTCCAAGCACTGTTTACTCCACTCAAACACCAGCCAGCTGATGCCAGCTGCAGGGGCCGTTTTCATCAAGTCTGGGAGGACCCCCTTGTACAGCCCACGCAGACCCTCATGTCGCACCGTCTGTGTGAGTGTGGGTGTGGGTGTGTGTGGGTATGTGGGTGTGTGGGTGTGTGAGAGAGAATGTGTATGTGTGTGCATGTCTTCAGATATTGTTTGTATGCATAGCAGTAGCATGCGCACACACGCACACATTTCCTCACACCAATTCGCACCCCCCCCAACCTTGATGAGCACATCCACCATGCCGGCGTATTTCGCAGGGGCCCCACCGGCCCCCTGTGCCTGCAGCCGGGCCCGCACAAGCGACAGTGGATACGCAACCAGCTGTCCCAATGAACTACTCAACATTCCCATACAGAACAACGCATAGGGGGGCACATGGTGGGCAGAGGTCCCCCCATTCGTGCCCCCCCCCCCCCCAACCGCGCCCCCTCCGTTTTCGACCGCCGCGTCGCGGGGGGGGCGTCGGGCCATGGGGGGAACCCCCGAGCCGGTCCCCCCACTGTGGAGGGCCACTTGGGTGGCGAGGGTGGGCCCCAGGGGTGTGGGGAGGGGGAAGCGAGGGGGGGTGGATGGCTCGTGAGTGTGCCGCCGTCGCCGGGTTCGGTGTGTCGCCAGGTGGGTGTCGGTTGCACCCCCATGTGCATGCTGCTGCTGTTGTTGTTCTTGGGTAGCATCATGACGATCAGCACCACCACCAGGCATACCAGAAGCACCCGCTGTGGGTGAGATAGTTATGGGGGAGGTAGCTCCTGCTGCTGCATTACCCAATGTGTTGTCTACTGTATTCCCCAAGGCAGCATATCGCTGAGTCAGCCATTCCTTCATGAGTTCAAATGCAGCAATGTCAATGCCAGCATATGGCCATATACCAACCTGCGTGTGGGGGTATACAGAGTGGAGTGTATGCATGTGTTGAGTGTATACACAAGGTATATTTATACACATGTATACACACAGGTTAAACGCAGGAAACATCATGCGTCACCATGCAAAATACACCATACACACCCTACAACGCCCCCCCACACAACTCCAAGCCCCCCATACCCCCCCCCTCCCCCCTCAAAAACCACCTACCATACACGGCAGCATGCCCTTGTACATTGCCCTCACCCCTTCATGTCTGACAGTCTTGATTGCCACATCAGCAATGCCCCTGTAGGTGCCCTTGGGGCTCACTGCCAGTCGTGTTTGTATAACCTCCAGGGGGTAAGTTGCAGCTGGGGGGGGGGGTGGGGGGGGGGGGGGTGTTTGGGGGGGGGGGGTGTTGGGGGGGGGGGGGTGCAATGGTGTTGTAGTGGGTGTTTGTGTTGGAATACAGCATGTGGGTTTGTGTTGAATACAACATGGATGTTTGTGGGAAAATAAGACTACGTACTCTGTTCAGAATGATCCAAGAGGATTACTCTCAACTCACCCCAACACACCTCAAACACACCTGAACACCCCCCCCCTACACACACTACACCCCACCACACCTTGTGCAGCAGCACCAGCAAGCCCCCCAATCACAACCCTATGCACAGGGGAGAGGGGTTGTGCTCCATCCTGTGCCACCAGACGTTTGACCATGTCATTGGCGGTCAACTTGAGTGCAGTCTCTGGAATGTTCTTGAGCACATTGGCACCTGCGTGTTGTTGCAGGGGTAGTGTGTATACGCAGGGGTGGTGTGTAGGTGTGTACAGGTGTGGGTGTGTGTAGGTGTGTAGGTGTGTACAGGTGTGGGGGTGTGTAGGTGTGTAGGTGTGTACAGGTGTGGGGGTGTGTAGTGTACGTACATGTACTGTACGTATATGTGCATATTGGTGTATAAACAAATGGGAAATGTGAGAAAAGATAGACAGCACGCGCGCGTGTGTGTGTATTGAACACTACTTTCACAACCAACCCTACACCTGTACACACCATTCCCACAACAATACACACTCCATTCCCACAACAAAACACACACCATTCCCACGAAAGTATGCTTTATACGTCCCCTCTGATGCCATGTGCTTCAACCCCTATGATGATGGTGATGATGGTGGTGATGGTGGCAAGTTATGAGTGTAGTATGCTGTATGCTATGAGTGCATATTGTTGTACGCATGATTGTATATTATTGCAAATTATTGAGTGTGTAACAATGTGTGACAATGTATGACAATGTATAACAATGTATGTAGCAAAGTATGTAGCACACTCCGATCATGTTAACATGCAACACATCCCCCCCCCTCCCCACACACCTCCTTGACAGTCATGCCGCGTCGTGTATCATGTACTTGCAACAGCAGCTTGAGCCTATCAAGTGGTGCTGTCGCAGTGCGACTGACAGCACCAGCAAGACCACCTGAGACAAACATCTTGCTGGTGCGAGAGTCGAATGGTGATGCTTGCGATGCCTCAAGGGGTTGTTGGGATGCAACGAGTTGATGCCGGTTGGGATCATCATCGTTGTTATTGTTGTTGTTGTAGGAAACACCATCAGGTACACCAATATTTGATGTTGATGAAGAACAAGGTGCAGCGTCCAGCTTGTCAGCGAGCATTGTCGACACACATGGGGTGCTGGTGGTACTCGCTGCCGGCGATGAGTGATCGTTGAGGATGGCCGATGCCTTTTTGATGTCGTATGCTGCAGTTTTGCCTAGGCGGGATGCCATGCACTAGGTGGCTCGCGGCATGAGAGCCATGCTTACATGGTTGTGTGTGTTGTTGAAAGGGGTGCTGTGTGAGATTGGGTGGGTAGCAAGATGGTGATGGTTGTGTGGCCAATGTGTAGCTTCTTGATATTGCAATACACTGTGTGTCATTCCGTGATTGGAAGGGGGTGGCGTGTACATATTCGTGTACTGCGCGGGCTGTACGACACCAGCAATGTCCAGGCATGTCAGGAAAGGCATACCGTTGCTGTTGTATTGTACGCTCTGGGTGTGGTATAGAGTTGCAGCACGTGATACAGCGGCGCGCTGTGTTTTTTATCGTGAATCGCCTTCTTTGCGGGGATGCGCTCAGGATTGTTTTGCTGCTGGCGTTGTCTGTCGGTTTGTGTGTACTGAATTGCGTGCAATACTGATTGCAATCGATGATGATGATGTTTGGTGGAAAAAATATGCTTAAACCCTCTTTCTCATATGACTACACGTCCCCACACCCAACTGTGACCTCAACTGTCTAGACGCTCCACCACCACGCCCAGCATCCCCAGAATCTGCTCAAACAGCATGGCACGGTGGAATGTCTCGAGTGTATGATGCCATGCCACATGGAGAACATCCACGTTGACCAGGGAGCCATCATGCAGCATGGCCTCCAACATCGCAACCTCACGCCCCTCTCCCAAATCCATCACAACCACCACATGGTCGTCCTGTGTGTGTTGGGGTGTTGGAATGCACGTATATGACATGGTGCAACAAACCATGTGCACCACCAAACCCATCACACACAAACGATGGGACCCAGCAACGCGTACCAAATCAAAGGTAGTTTGTAGCCATGCCCCAAAATTCACAGCAGGTACCATGACATGCTGCTCCATGCCTCCACTCCCCGACACACACCCCTCCGCCCCACCACCATCACCCCACCATGCCGACCGCCGCTTCCAATGCACCAACCTCATCAACCACCCCTGTATCCCCCTATGCTGCTTCTCTTGATACAATGGCACGTGTGGCAACTTTAAACGCACATCAAACACGCCCTCTGCAAGATCTTTGACCGACACACGTTGCGTGAAGCATCCATGGGGATGCACATTGAGCACATTGTCCGATATGCTTGCTGCTGCGAAATGCGTCACTACGTTGTGTGCAAGGACATTGGCAAGCTGTAATGTTTGCTTGAGTTGTTGGGACTGTCGTGGTGTGAGGCTTGCTGTCTGAAACAGGTGCAGTTCATAGGCGTGTATGTTGGGGGTGGTGAGACAAAATTCGCGCACACGAGCACCAGATCTGTTTGGGGGTGGGGTGTGTGGAATGGTGTGTTTTATGTAGGATTGGGTGTATGAAATGGTACTCTGCGTGTACAATCATGGATGTGTATATATGATTGTAATGGGTGTGTATTGTTGCTCTCACAAACATCATCTACCACCATCACACCATGGTCAAATCGACAAACATCACAAACATCATGCAAACATACCGCACAGCCAGGTCAATAAACACATGGGTGTGCATCATCACCAATGCACTTGATGAACTATCAATACCACCATGAGCAGCAGTTGCAGCAGCAGCAAGGGGCGCCAGTGTGGCTTGGAGTGGCTGAATGTTTGTAATGAATACCTGTTGTGCTGCTGTGCTATAGAAACCACTTTGAAACACAACATATTGACCTGTGCATGTATGTAGGTGTACCCAAGTGTATAGAGGGGAGGAGAGGAAGGGAAGTACGCATGAAGAGCACCACGCAGATGGTCAACCATATGTCAAACACCCTGCCCCACAATCTCCACACCACGATCTCCACACCACACCCACACACCATCTCCACACCACCCACACCCACACACCATCATGACTGAAATGGGGCTGCATACTGGGCATGATATATCCATACCCAGGAGCAGCATCCCACCAGTTATGATCATCCCAAAACTCTCCCAAAAACAACGCATCCTGCTTGTGCAGGTCCCATGCAAGTAGTTTTTTCCCCTCATCGTCATCAGTGAGGAGAAAACGGGGGTTGGTGTTGAGAAAACGACATGCATGGGGGTGTATTTTGTGAAAGGGGTGGGGTTTGACCATGCATGTGACGTTGACCCTAGTGGGTGGGGTGGTGGGTGTGATGGGTGGGGTGTGAGTGATACCCACCACCAATAATGTGTCACCAACCCAACACTCCATCCATCACATTCATTATGCCGATGAATGCATAATACGCACCACACACCTGTTTGTTGCAAGGTACACTTGCCCCTCATGTGCATCACACATCACCAACTGTCCATGTTGACCATAGTCAACACCATGGAGAACCGCATTGGTGGGTATGAGAGGAACCCGCCACAAATGCCGTCCCTGTGTTGGGTGTTGTTTTTGTAGTGTGTGTTCCCAAATGTATTCCTCCCAGATTGTGTATTCCTTTCACCACAATGTATTCCTTTCAAAGCGTGTATTCCTTTCACACACACACACACCACCAGCACCATCACACCTGTACATCCACAGTAAACACAAAGGATGCATGCCAGTGTTTTGAACCACCAATACAATGCCCAATGTTGTATACAAACACCAGTGAATGACCATCAGCACTGAATTTGGGTATGCCTAGCCAATGAAGACATGCAGTCTGTGTGTATAAAGAAAAAGTATGTGTGTATAGAGTGGGTGTGTGAATGTGCAGGGAAAGAGGGTGCGCTAGAAGTACAAGTATGCACTACTACTGTGTACAGTATCCGATGTGTATTGGGTATGGTAGTGGGCTATTGGATCCATGTATCCTATTGGGTGTTATGCAGGTACACACCAAAACAACACAAACACCATGCCATCCCCTTTCTCCCAGCCCCCCCCCCCCCCCTCCCCATACCCACCTGCACATCCCGTGGCATGCGCCCCCACCCATACGCCTGCCCCGTCACGGGGTCCCCCCTCCCCCCCTGCTGCTGCTCCTGCACCACCTGCAGCAGCGTTGCATACGACACCAACAGCTCTGCATGCCCAGTCACCACCTCGACCAGCCATACACCATCTGCCGGGTCCATGGGGGCCAGGGGGGTGCCTCCTCGGCAATGGGTTATGTTGAGGCCGTGACCAGGGGCCCCTGCTTCAAGTCGGCACAGGTCTATGGAGAGGGCAAGGGCCCCCATTGGGTGTATTGCTACGAGGGGGATGGAAAGCTGTGCTACCCATGTGCCACTTGGCACCTGCATGACCAGGGTGGTTGTGGTGGTGGTTTGTAGTGCGTTGGTATTGTTGTACATGGTGTGTTGATAGTGTGCTGTACACTTATTTTGTGCACTGCACACATGCACAGATACATTACCCCCAGTACCACAGCCCCACCTCCCCCACACATTCATACCGTAACAATATTGGTACAGAGCCCACGAAACGGCACCAGTGGTTTTTTGGGTACGACTGGGCATCGTGCATCGATAAACATGACATGGGTGGTATTGTGCACACCCATCCACTGGGCAAATGCACCATGATGATGATTCCAGGCAATGCTGGTGCCCAACAGGGTGCTGCGCCAAGGGGTGTGCTTGCGAGTGAGCGGGGGGCCTGTGTGTGTGTTGGTGGGAAAAGATGGGTGTGGGGGATTTACCCTCCTCTATACATATATACATCATCATCATCATCATCATCATCATCATCATCATATTCCGCAGCATCCACACACCCATATTATGCGTACCGTGCAACCCAACCACCACGATATCCACCACGTCTTCTGCCTCCACAGGCATGAGTTTGACTGGTACCACATCAGGCAGCAATGATGCCCTCCTGTGTGCCAACAACCACCTATTGCAGGCACTCCATGGCCCACCTGGTACGTCTCCATAAAAATGGGACCCTTGAGAATAGTTTGTCAACATGTAAATGGTCAATGGTTTAAGGTTGACTGAGGTTGTTGTTGACCGCAGCAGGGCAAGTCGTGCGTGTTCCACGGTTGTGGTGTGGTTGGTGGAGGGGTGGGTGGTGTTGGTGGGGACAAGGTGGGGGTGGCGGGGTATGGTGCGCTGTTCGAGGTGGAGTGTGAGGGCCCCTGCGAGTTGGTGGGCCCGGTGGAGGAGTGCCTGGTCACTGGCACATGCCTGAACCCTGTGTTATTTTGTGGTTGTTACAGGATATTGTATATTGTGGTGGTTTTGACTGACAGCTCCATACTTGGACACACACACACACATACACACATACACACACACACGCACACACACAAACACAAACACAAACACACACACACACATACACATACACACACACACACACACGCATGACTCACCTATAATGCATATAGCGCATTTCTCTGCTCGTCATGATTTTGTGACACAGCAGCCACCCAGCACAAACATCCTCTTCTTCTCGAAAGGAGGCGTCCACAAAACGGGCCATGCTATTCTGTATTGTGGAGGTGATTGCAAGACATGTGTTCCTCTGCCAAATCACAACGTACACCTCCTGCAACCACCCCATCCAAAACACACCACACCCCCAAAAACACAACACACGCATCCCTCCTGCTTCTCGCACCTCTGCATTGATGAATTGAAAGCTGCAATGTCCTGCAGTTGTTTTTATTTTGGGATGATCCACATGGCGCAGGTTGAGCCCTGATACCCAAAATCCAAAGGTGGCATCCTCATTGGGCATGAATTTCAACCCTACTGTGTGTTCCATCTGTGTTGGTGTTCCATGTGTTGTATGTGTTGTGTATGCGGCCATGATGTTGTGTGTGGTGTGTATTGTGTGCGTGTCCATTGTAGGTTTTGTTATACATGTATACATGTGTGCAGTACATGCATGCTGTGCGCTATGTGCAGAACTGCCCTGTCATCTCCCCCTTTTCTTTCCTCCTTTTCTATTTTTCATTACACTCACATGCACCATGCATTGTCCTTCCCTCTTTGTGCATACTTGTACACCCCAGTACAACACCCCAATACAACACCCCAATACGGCACAAAAACACACATACCTGTACAAGGGTGGTTGCCACATCAGCAGATACAATATAGCCACCTCCATACATGTAGGGAAAGTACTCTAGCAAATCCAAGTGACTTTGGTATTCCAAATTGGCCCATTTATGTCCCTTTTCCACAATAACCTGGGGGAGTGCATGGGGACCTTTATTATACATGTTAGCAATGACAGGGGTAATGCAGGGATTGACAGGGGACATGCAATGACAGGGGTAATGCAGGGATTGACAAGGGTACATGCAATGACAGGGGTGCATGCAATGACAGGATAAATGCAGGGATTGACAGGGGAGTGTGGAGAGTGCAACAGTATTAAACATACCAAACCACAAAAGAAAAACAACACCAACACCTGCCAACACGACTATGCTGACACCATGACACACACACACAAACCACACACAATCCACACATACATACATACACCATAACAAAAAATCCTACCTGTGTGCGTCGTGCCTCTTGTCCCACATACAGTGCTTCATTGCGGCACTTGGGCATGCGACACCGAGCAGTGAGTTCAGAAAGCAGTAGGGGGAGGTTGACATAGGTGTCATCATCAGTCTGGGTGTGAGGAAAAGGGTGTGAGGAGTGAAAAAGAGGGTGTGAGGAGTGAGAGAGAGGGTGTGAGGAGTGAGAGGGAGGGGGTGAGGAGTGAGAGAGAGGGTGTGAGGAGTGAGAGAGAGGGTGTGAGGAGTGAGAGGGAGGGTGTGAGGAGTGAGAGAGAGGGTGTGAGGAGTGAGAGAGAGGGTGTGAGGAGTGAGAGGGAGGGTGTGAGGAGTGAGAGAGAGGGTGTGAGGAGTGAGAGAGAGGGTGTGAGGAGTGAGAGAGAGGGGGTGAGGAGTGAGAAACCATGAAAAAAGGGTATGTGAAAAACAATAGAATGAGTGTGAGAGAGTACATACGGATGGGTACGTGAAACATGAGAATAGTTAGGAAATAGTGCGGGTGCACAGTACACAGTGGTACATGCCGACCCACGTACTTTGAGTATAAACCGTGCTGTCACATGCTCCACAGCCCATTCCATTGAGTAAAAGGTTTTATATACAATAGACCTATACCCCATATCCACTGTAATGGTATGGTGGATTATGTGAACAGCAAGTGTAGTGACAAGGTAAGAAGAAGAGAAGAAAGTGCGAGTGGGTCGCGTGAATGCATTGTGTAGGCATACACAATGGGCAACCATACACAACTATACCATACACAACTATACCATACACAACTATACCATACACAACACACACACGCACCGGAATCACGGACAAACACAATATCTCCATGCTCATCTGCTTCTTCTTGTACACTGGGTGTCTTTTCATTGTGATACAGTATAAAGCGCACCATGGTGCCTATGTTGGGGTATGATGGGGCATGTGTTGCACGACGTGCATGTGCTGTATGACGTGCATGGTGTTGTAAGACCTGCATGGGTTGTATGACGTGTCACCCCATTGTACGCACATCCCCACACATCCCCACATCCCCACACATCCCCACATTCCCACGCAATCACTGTCATGGCGTTGGTTGGGGGGTATTCAACCAATGTGGCACCACAAAATCCAACACACCTGCCACGGGCTGTGCTGCCCAGCTCTCACGCACTGCAGCACGTCGATCATAATTGTGGCTGGTTGTCAACACCGCCACAAACAAAAACGTGACAGGCCTGCTGCTGTTGGTTGCCATGCCATTGCCATGTGGCTGCACCCCCCCATCGTCCACCACAGCTGCAACCCCATACTCGTCATGCTCATGGTGGGGCACATCATGAGGGGTTTGCCACTGTGCGGATGCACTGTGGTGGGTGGGGAGGTGCAGCATGGACTGGGCAAGCTCGCCCCAGCCGTCATGGGAGCCATTGATGGCATGCATTTGGTGCTGTAGGCGTGCAATGCCATCCTCCATGGTGTCGTATTCCTGTGGGATGGTTTGTTGGTGTGTGTATACATGTGCCGGTGGATATCATGTGGTGACCCCCCCAATCACAACACACCTGGTGGAGGGCTGCGAGGGCTTGACCAAGGCGTGTAGGCTCCCCACAAAACCGTTTTGCTGTGCCATGGGAGGCTGGTGGCTGTAGTAGCAGTCCACTCAACAGCCAGCAGAGGAGCAGGAATGCAGTGGCAAAGGAGAGGCGTGCAACCAGGTGGGGGAGTGATTGCCATCCGCTGCGAAAAAAGGTGTGCAGGACGTTTTGAAATGGTGCTTGAAAATGTGTTGGCAGGCTACTATATCGTGATAGAGGCTGCTGCATGTGGCTGGGGCTGGCCCACACGTGTGCATGACACTCGGGGGGATGCAATCCAAACCGGAGCAGGGACGCTGTTGGGGTATTCGTGTGTCCAAATTGATCGCGACAAGCTTGACGAGTCTTTATAATAACTGTTTACACAACACAGCACGCGAGGCTCAACCCATCTGATCGAAATCTATGTCACAAGATGCTCGTTGTCCTACAGTGTACACAGCAATTCAAAAAGACAATAGCACAATTATATGTTTAGTCGTGTAAAATACGCCAAATATTCGTGATTGCCTTTTGATGCACCTCGAATAGGCGACGAAGTGTGCCCCCGACACACAAACCCAAGCGCACACACCCCGGCCACCACACTCTCCACCACTGCCTTGCGCACTGCTGGATCACGCACCACACCACCCTCATTCACCTGCTCTCGTCCAGCCTATTGGTGGCGGGAATATTACACATTGTTGGCACACATCCGTTGCCAACGATACGCAGGTGCATACACAATGCCACCCCCCACACACCTCAAATTGGGGTTTGACAAGCACCACAAGCTGTGCGTCTGGTGTCATGACACGCATAATGGCAGGCAGCACCTTGAGTACGCTGATAAAGCTCAGGTCTAGGGTGACGAAATCCACTGCTGGGGGGGTGCCACCTTGTACACCCGGTACGTCTATGAGGTGTGACATGACTATGATGAGCAGCAATATTGATGAGCAGATTATGAGGTGTGGGACATGATGTGATACTGCTAACATACAGTATGAATGAAGCACTGCATACATGTGCCTGCATACACTATTAATCGGCATCTTTTTGCATAGACAGCAGCACATCATACAGCAGCACATCACACAGCAGCACATCACACAGCAGCACACCCAATACCAGGCAAGGGAGGCATGGCATCTGGTTCCAAGTAGCGCACATTGGTACGTTCCATCACCACGACACGAGGATCATTCCGAATGCTCTCAGCAACCTACATAGAGTGTGTTTGAGTCATTATAGAATATGAGTCAGTATTGAGTATTGTATATATGCCATGTCAGGCTCTACTGTCGCATGATACATGTCGGGATCTGCTGTCACATTATACAACAAGACACACCCCATCATCTCAACATGCAGAGTATACACATCCACACACGACACCCCCCCCACCCCCCCACCCACCCCACACCATACCTGTCCATACCCCACATCCACACCATACACAACCGCTGCCCCCCGCTGCAACAGACAGTCAGCAAACCCACCAGTAGACAACCCTGCATCCAAGCACACACGCCCATGCACATCAATGCCAAACGAGTCGAGTGCTGCTTCTATTTTCAGGCCTGCCCTGCAGACATACTTGGGCAGCTCTGCAAGCACCTCGACCACTGCTTTGGGGGAGACCTGTGTGTGGGGGTGGGTGGGTGGGTGGGGGGATGGGGGGGGGGTGTGAGTGGTGGGGGGGGGTAAAGGAATGGAGCATGTTGTGTGGGAATGATACATGATATGTGAGGAATGAAACATGATGTGTGGGGAATGAAATATGTTGTGTGGGAATGAAATATGTTGTGTGGGAATGAAATATGTTGTGTGGGAATGACACACGGTGTGTCCACCTCCACCCCTACAACACACACCTGATAGCCAGCCTTTGTTTGTGGTACACCATCCACGTGCACTTTGCCCTGCACAATAAATGATTGGAGCACGTTCTTTGACAAGTCTGGTCGTAGGTCTACACACACATCATCAAGCCGCCGGCGCTTGCGGGGTTTGGGGTCTTGTTGTGCTGCTGGGGGCTGTGCTGCTGGGGGTTGTGGAGCACATGCTACAGTACACTGTGGAGCTGGTTTGTAACGGTGCAAGGGTGGTGGGACGTAGCGCATTCCTGTGAATGGTTGACTGGTCATGTGATGCTGGCCAGTGCTAGGTAACTCATATAGTCCACATTCATATGCACCTCGGCTTGTACTGGTGCATTGCAGGTGTTGAACAGCTCGCTGCAACACGGGCAGAGTCTGAGCAGCACGAAGCAAACATCGCATCGAGATTGGGTGCACTTGCCTGGTGTGTATATACCACATTGCTATCTGGATGTGTAACTGCACAATGTAACTGCACAAAGAGAGTGATAGGAAATGGTTGAGCAGTCAACTCCAAGCATGCATGTTTTTCTGCTGCAACTCACACATCTCGAGTGTACACACAACCCTCAAACAGTCTCATTCATATTTGCAATACCAGGGCATATCTGTCTGCCAGCACAGCACCCATGGAGGCTCTGCTGTCTGCAAACCGCATTGCAGTGCCACGAAATGCCTGCCCCACGAAATGCACGTCCAAGCGTGCTGCACAAGCAATGCAGATGAAATCTCGTGTTGTGCGAGCGCATGCCAGCAGGTATGGCAGCCTACAGCAAGCCGTTGTGCAGGATCTCTGTCAATTGCAGTGTACACAGCCAGCCAGCCCCCACACCTTGTACCACACACACACACCTCACGTGATACACAGTGAGGGCAAGAGCTTGTGGACACCCCAATCTGAGCGCAAGTATGTCTTATTGTGTAGATGAAGCACTTGCTGCTCATCCAACTGTGTGTTGCAACCATACCCCTCCTCCAAACCACAGTGTGGACTTTGTATCGCACAACACCAGTGCTGGTGCAATTTGGGCTGGTCAGGGGCCACCTCCCCCCAACCCCATGGTCGTCGAACGCTTTCAGCAGGTCATCTCCCAGCTCTTCCAGCAGGTATAGAGTGTGTGGTGTATACAGGGGCTCAGGAGGAGTGTTTTGTGATTGTATGGTGTTGACTGTATTGTGTGTTCAGCATCAGTGGTCGTGCAATGCAGAGCACGATTGACCATGTTCACCACTTCACTGTACACACACAGCGTATTGTGCGTGCTGGTGGTGCTGTGGACGATGACATGGCCAACTTGATTGTTGCACAGCTGCTCTACTTGGACAGTGTGGATCAGAAAAAGGACATTACCATGTACATCAACTCCCCTGGTGGATCTGTCACTGCAGGTAGGCTGCTTGTGGTGGTAGACTATTGGTGGTAGGTTATTATCCAGCAGGAATGGTGACAAGGAGAATGTTTTGTGATGATGGAGTGGTGTATGATGTGACAAATCATGTGATCAAGGGGGCACATGTGAAAACATGCTTCCTGATGAAAACATGCTTCCTGTCTCCCACAAACCAAAACACACCCACATTTCCGCTACACACAAAATATTCTCACATCCACTCCCAACCCCTTTTCACAACACAGGTATGGCCATCTTTGACACCATGCGTCACATCCGACCTGATGTCTCCACTGTATGTGTCGGCTTGGCAGCATCCATGGGAGCCTTCCTCCTAGCTTCTGGCCACCAGGGCAAGCGATACAGCCTTGCCAACAGCCGCATCATGATCCATCAGCCCCTGGGTGGTGCCCAGGGTCAGGCTGCTGACATTGAGATTCAGGCCAATGAGATTTTGCACCACAAGTTGACATTGAATGGCTACTTGGCGGAGTTTACTGGTATGTGGGGATGGATGGTGGTGCAATGGTGGTGGTGGTGTATGCATATTGATGGTGCATGATGATGATGGTTGTGACGAGTACACATGCGATGTTCTGACGACACATGCTTGCTCATGCACACATTCGCTCACATGTACCGCTCATATTACACACGTACAGGCCAGCCTATGGAGAAGATTACCATGGACACGGATCGTGACTTTTTCATGTCGGCTGAAGAGGCAGTGGAGTATGGGTTGATTGACGCAGTGGTGGCTCGCCCACTTGGTTTGTAAAGCGGTGTTTTTTTTTGTCAAGTGTTGCCAGACAGTAACGTAGTTCTGCTGCGTTGCACTGTTGTACTGTTGCCAACACGTGTCCCCAACAACATGCGCAACCCTTGTGATGTACAGCAGTGGTGCATAAGCTGTGGTACATTACAGTGGTGCATAGCTAGGCAGCAGTTATTACGCAGGGCTTTTTAGAAAATGTGTATAGCAGCAAGCAAACACAAACATGCACCACTCTGCCCACACGTGTCCCAACAAGTGCCTTCACAAATGCACCCACACATCCTCATGTGTACTCCCCAGTGTACACCATGTGACACTAGTGACAACGTGTGACAAGCACTAGTTGTTCAATGCACAGTGACACCATTACACAAGCACTAGTTGTTCAATGCACAGTGACACCATTACACAAGCACTTGTTGTTCAATGCACAGTGACACCATTACACAAGCACTTGTTGTTCAATGCACAGTGACACCATTACACAAGCACTTGTTGTTCAATGCACAGTGACACCATTACACAAGCACTTGTTGTTCAATGCACAGTGACACCACTTCTTCATAAAACGCAACCACCCTTGATGCTGGTACTTTGACTATGCGACGGTCAAAGGCTTGGATGGCCGCATGCAGGCCATGATCCTCTGATACCTGCTGAAACACATCACCAAAACGATTGCCCTGTTGTGGTATTGGTGGTGGTGGTGGTGTGGTGTGATGTGTGGGGTGGGACCACATGGTTGGTGTGCTGTGACTCTGTGATTGTGAGAGCATTCTCTTGTCCTCTTTCTGAAACCATACAATTCCTCCTCCCTACAATTCCTCCTCCCTCTATGTCATCGTCATCTTCTTCCTCCAAAACACCCACACCAACATACCCCACCCCCCCACACCATACTCCCCCATACCCACCCCCACCCCCACCCCCACCATACCCGTGTTGCAGTGCTTGCTTCCTGTGCAAGTCCCACTACCAATGCAAACCACTCCTCCTCCTCTTGAAACTTGGGCCCCACCAATACCAAGGCTGCCCTACGACCCCGTGGCCGGTGGTTGTAGGCGTCTTGTAGGAAGAGTGCTAGCTTGAGGAGTGTGTTGGGACTCGACTGTTGGTGTGATGGAGTGTGGGGTGTGGAAGTGTGGAGTGTGAGGTGTGGAGTGTCAGCGTGTGTTGGTTTGTCGCAGAGCGTGGATGTGTGTTGATGGTGTATGGGAATAAACATCAGACAACACAAGGATTGTAGCACCCACTATACACAGTGCTTTTGTTTTTTGACCCACACACACCTCCCTCCCCCTACACTCCCCCCTTTCTCCCCTTACACACACTCCCTCCCCCCCCCAAACACACTACCTGTAACAGCTTGTGTGGAAACTGATTCTCTGCCATATTAAACACCAACAACGTACTACTCACCCTCACAAAGTCACCCCGCAGCATCGCACTCCCTCCCTCCCCCACAATCGTCCTCTGCAGCACTTTGGCTGCCTCAAGTCCCCGCTTTAATCGGGCCTTGCTATCATTTCCCAATGCATGCAGCAGCTCCATGAAGTTGCGCCGCCGTGCATCGTTGCTAATGTCCACATTGGTCAACTTTCCTCCAGTTTCCACCAGGGCGTTGACCGCGTAGACTGCATCCACAGCAGGGAGGCCAAATTCGTCATACCCTGTGTGTGGAGGGGGTATGTTGTGTAGGGAGAGGGGGTATGATGTGTAGGGAGAGGATAAAAAAAAGATGAGACATACAACACAGTATCATCAACACACATGCCCACAGTATCATCATCAACATACACACCCACAGTAACAATAGTAATATATAATAATCAACACACCTTTGAGCCATCGAAAGCTTTGAAACCAACCATCAGCAAATTTGAATTTAGGGCCTATACGCTTGAGCATGCGTTGCATTCGTTCCTGCAGTGAACCACTCATAGCAGCTGTGTGTGTGTGTGTTTGTGTGTGTGTGTGTGAGAGAGAGAGAGAGGAAAAGAGAGAGAGAAACAGCGAGAGAGAAAGTGACAGAGATACATGTATACAACCATCCCCATCCACATCACCCACATGCACAACCATCCACATCCACATCACCCACATCCCCACCACCCACATCAACAACACCCATAATACCCACATATTTACAATACCCACAACACCCTCATCCCCCCCACATACTCCAAGAGCCCTTGGCTGGTTCCAGTGGCACACCCATGCCCATGAGCAACAGCTTTATTGTCTCCCTCCCCTTTTCAGAGAATGTTTGTAAACGTGGGCCTAGGAATGGGGAGCATAACAGGGCATCCCAGAGGGTCCAGTGCACGAGGAGGGGGAGACGCTGATCCTCAAAATGACTGAGAGAGGGTGTGAGAGTGTGAGTGAGAGGGAGGAGTAAGTGTGTGTGTGTGTGTGTGTGTGTGTGTATAGGCAGGGCATACACACAACATGCACATGATCACTTTGTCATAGATACACAAATCCACACACACAAAACTCACCCACCCACACCTCCACATACTCTATTTGGGAGTCAAGTGGTACATTGATAAGGAAACTGTTCTCCCCATCATACTCCTCATCCACCCTGGGCATCTCATTTAAACCCTCACTCGCAATCTGTACACAGAGGTGGGTGGGTTAGTGGGTGTACACAGAGGCGTGTGTGGTGGAACGATGGTAAGAAGGTGAATGACAAGGAATGAGCAGGAGGTGAAGGTACAACTTGGAGCAGAGGAAAGACACACCCACAGGCGTGATCTTGCATACACACACACATACCCCAACACCCACACACCAACATATACACCAACATCCACCAACACACACACACCACCACACATACCAGTGCCTTCATGTCTAGCACCAGCCTCATGTATGCCTCCTCAGATATCATTTGATGTATAAACTGCTCAGTGAAACCCATTATACTCCACCTAGAATGTGTATCCATAGGTGTGTATACAGGTGTGTTTGTGTGGATGTATACGGGCGTGTTGGTATGGGTGTATATAAGTGTGTAGATGTGGGTGAATACAGGTGTGTTGGTTGGACATGTTGACTATTGTTAACTGTTGTTGACTGTTGGCTGCTCTATGCTTGATTGCACAGACAACACACCCATATGCGTACTATCAAGCACCCACACACCAGTACCCCAACAACCCCCCCACACACCTACACACCCACAACCCCCCCCACACACACCAGTAATGCAAGGGTTGATCTTTGTGTAGGCATCGTGCAAGATCAAATGCAAGACATGCAGCTGGTTTGCCGTGATATGCACCCACACTGTAATGACGCAACACATCTGCTTGGTGCTGCTCCAAACGTTGCCTGGGTACATACAGGGGGTGTGGGAAAATAAAGGGGTGTGGGAAAACAAAGGGGTGTGGGGTGTAGAAGGGGGGGTACATGTTGTGCTGCATACAGTAAATGACCTCCTACTACTCCTACTACTCCTCCTCATCAACAAAACTACCAACCAGTCACATACCGTTTGCGTGCACGCTGTTGTGCGGCCCCTCCCTGATGTGCACCATCCCCATCCCTATCATCGCTCCCCTGGCCACTGACTTGTGGCTCATCATCATCATGGGTGCCTACAGACTCCTCATCCACATCTGCATGTATAATTAATTCAGTGGTGGTGTGTATACAGTAAACACGATGGTGGTGTGTATACAGTAAACAGTGTGTGTATAAAGCAAACACCCCCACACCACCCCACACCTGCACTTGCTGCTGGGAGTGCCTGCAGGTCTGTGCAGCCATCCAGGGGGTCTACAAGCACAGCCAAGCGATCACCGTCATTGCCATTGTTGCGATGATGCAGGGGGCGATGGCTGTCGATGACGACGACACGCACCCGCGAAAATTGCTCATCGTTGAGGCTGAGCATCTCATACACATCCTCATCTGCACCCATGCCAATGAGGAATACCGTACGATCCTCCTGTTGAGGGTGGTGTTATTGAGGTTGTGATGTGCAACACACGTTTGACGCCATCATCATCACCTCACCACCACCTCGACCACACAACGGGTCAACCATAACTTTGCACAAACAACCCCTAAACCCTACCTGATCTGATCCAGAGCCTACATGTGCTGCAAATTGATCGATGAGGTCTGCAAAATCACACACGGGCACCACCGAATGGGGGATGCCGTCTTGCTTGAGGATTGCCTGTGTGGGAAAAACATGTTGAGAAAGATGACCTCACAAAATACCACCCAAAAACACAGTGCCACCCACCATGAGGATCTTGGTGGCGCACACAGCATCACAGCTCGTTGTGGAGGGAAAGATGACAATGTTGCGCTCCAATGTGGACGCCTGCTCACGAAGGAACGCCTCATAGAGTTGTTCATACTCGTCAGGTTTTACCAGCATCCTCTCACAGTGTTACCCTGGTGGTGGAGGTGTTCGCCATCTTGTGTCTATACATCAGCGTCGTGGCACGTCATGGACCCAGTCCAACCAACATTCCCCCAACAAAGCGAGTCTGCTTGACTCGTACTTGTCAGTAGCACGATGTAGTGCACGGGGTTGTTGCTGTAATGCATCACAACACTACAATCATACAGTGCACACACAGATGCACCCAGAATATGGCCTGTGGTTGCAAGCATTGAGCTTGACATTTCGCCGCACCTCATGTGTACTGTGTGATCTCTGCGAGGCTGCGACGTATCATGCACCAGGGCAACGATGCTATTGAATCGGGGGCTCAGCTCTACGTGTGCGTGTTGTTATCGCTCCTGCTGGTGCTATACCATGACGTGAGTGATGCTGCTGATGGAATGTATCGAAGGTGCACTCAACGTGATGGACGGATGCTATACAAACAAGATGCCCCTGCTGTTCAACCTAGCCACAGGAGCCGTCAATCAGTCTTACAAGCAGTATCTATGACGTGCCTAATCCTATATCATATTTCACATCATATGTGTCATGTCAAGAAAGACATTATACAAAGTAAGTGGGTAAATAGTTGTGTACTGATATCAGTACCGGCGGATGCACACGCACTGCACACACCATTATCTCCATGCCGCAATACCTCTAAGAAATGCACACAGTTGTAATCAAGGAACATGAACATGTGCACTTCATTATTGAGTTCACAACCAAACGAAACCACAGCTTTTTCATGAAACAGCAGCATGTTGATCACCGGCGTGCCATGCCCAGCACGCCAAAAGAAATTGCCTCGGCAAGCTCGACGGCTCCTGAGTCCACCTTGCGAAAGAATACAGGACACTTGGGATCCAATGGCACAAATGGGCCATGGCGGGGCAACGTGCCTGCAGATGCCGTGTTGTCTGCAGATGCCACCACACCCCCCGAGGTGAGCTCACGGCACAGCACGGCATCAAGTTCATGTGCATGGACAAAGCGTCCAAACAGGGATTGCAGAGTAGGGGCAGCGTCTGATTGGCACCTGGGTGTGAGGGATGATGGTGAACGAGTATGAGATCGCATGTGGTGATCACACTACCAGTGTATGATCAACAACCCCCACCATACGTACATGCCCTGCAGAGGTGCACCCTTGCGTGCCTCTTTGAACACAGTGGTCGTGAGATCTGCATTGGTGTAGGTATGTGGATGCCCGTTGCCCCACATGAGCTCCCTGTGCATCATGGGCGAGGATGGTGTGGTGAAGGTAGGGTGGTTGACGACCATGCACAGCATGAAATTAGTCGTGCTACATGAACATTGGCTGAAAAGAACAATGACACAACACATTTGTGCCCAAGGTACCTACAACCATCCAAAACAAAAAACCCAACAAAACCCAACAGCAGGTCAACACAAAGGTCATCATACCAGTTGACATAATGTGAGCCCCATGCACAGTTGGTGTTGCTCTTTTCCCCCAGCACATTGAGAAGTGTTGGTATGTAGTGCTCATCACTGTGTGATCGCAAAGGCATGTGTGGTATGTGTGAGAGGAGGATGTTGTGCACTTGTGTGGTATGTGGTGAGAGGAGGATGTCGTGCATACACAACCGCATATACAGCCGCATGCGTACACAACCATGTGTTTCTCCTTGTAGCATTACCCCAACACCACCAACATCCCAACATTTCCCACCCAACACTTATCACCCAACACTTTCCACAAACACCCCAACACCTACCTACAACACAGCCGTTCCCTTGAATCCTCATCATTCCAGCACTGTGACTTGAACACTGGGTCTACCAACGCATCATCCCTCACAATCTCAGCATGTCCCCGAGTGAGCACAAACCACTGGCTACTCTTGCGCCAATTATCATACGACATCTTGCCTGGTATGTTCATGTCATCATGGTACCGGTAGCCATCCACCTTGGCTGTTTAGTGGAGATGGGGGAGATGTGTGGTTGTGGGGTGTGTGGGGTGGAAGGCAAGTGTGTATATGTGTGGGTGAGTGGGGGTCTGTATACTGTATACACAATAGAGGATTGTACAGACATGTGTGTGTATGGGCGGCTATATATACTGTATATTGTGTAACATAATAGAGGGTTGTACATATATACTGGTGGTGTTGCAGAATGCAAGTTGGTGCACACAGCATGCTCCTACACGCTCCCCCTTCATTCATCAACATACCCCATCCCTCTGCGCACACACCCTCACTCCCTCACCCCCCCTCATCAACCCCCCTCACTCATCACCCCCCCTCATTCTGAACATACCCCATCCCTCAGCATCAAGGTCACATGCATCCTGATAGCTGCCTTGTGACATAAACTGTTCATACACCAGCACTGCATCATATAGAGGCAAACTGGAATCTGACACCAATGCAAACCGCTCATTGAGGGGATCTTGCAATGCCGCTGCGAGCAATGCACGCTCCGCCTGTGGTGGATGAGGGGGGGGGGGGGAGGGCGGGGAAGGTAGGAAAAGGGGGGGATGTATATTGGGGTGCGGATGAGTGCAAGGGGGGGGTCCCCTCAACCATCACAGGTATCATCCCCCACACGCACACCCCACCACCTACCTCCACCATGGTGTGTGTAAACCGCTGTGCGTCGAGTTGCACAGGAATCACGTGCTTGTAAAACATGGAGGATGTGGTCAATGGTCCAGTGCCATGTGACAAATGCACGTATGCTGAAAACAATGCTTGTCGCTGCATGGCTGTGCTTGCAGTGCGCAATGACTGTGCACACATGCTCGACACCTGTTATTGTGGCGGTGGGGGGAGGGATGTTGGTGGGGGGGCATGTTGGTAGATGGGATGTGTGTATGCAAGTACACAGTTCCATGCAGCTTACACAACAACCATTATTGTAGTGTTGCTGCGAGTATATATACATCATACAATACACAACACCATATGTATACACCCAACACCATTACACAACACACACAAAAATATACCTTGGCACCATCAATAGTCATTTGTCCATCCTGGGATTCAAGGCTCTCAGGCCATGATATGGTGCCAGTACTGCACCATGATCCTACTTTATCAATGGGCAGCATTCCGGCTGCCTGTAGAGGACAACACAAGGAGGAGTGTTTACCTGACTTGCATCATGGAGGACTTGTCGTGTCAAAGTACACACATGCCCACCACCAATCCATACCCCCCTACCTGATTAAACCAGCGTGCCCACACACGTTCCATGGGCATGTTGCCAGTGGACATGAACAACAGGGCAACCTTGGGTACTTGCAGGGCTGCACCACATGCAGCAAAACCGTCACCGACATCCCCCCCCTCGTATGGTTGCTGCGTCAATTCCTCTGTGCTCATGACATGTAATGGCTCCCCATCTGGTTGTGTCACAGCATGCCTGCGGTGGGTGAGCCGTGTGTGCAGTTTGGTGCGGACGTGGGCCACATGCTCTGTGGGTGGCACCGGCGGTTGGAGGTCGTCTGCAGACTGACAAACGCACAAATCCACCGCCAGAGCCACTACAAGTAGAAGAAAAATGGAAGAGGCGGGGCGCCCCATAAACGCGTGCCTATTGGGTTAGGGTGGGGGTCTGGCATGGGCATGAGAAGGTGCGCTGGCAACCGTGCTTCAGCGACGCATGCGAGCATACTGAAGATGTAATCAGGCATAATACTATGCATGGCGTCGTACCTAGGGAAGACGATAGGTCGTCAAACACTGTTAGGATGCCAGCATGATGTTCTAATGTTCTACGTTTTGTTCAACGCCAAGACGCGTGCCACAATCTATGCCAATTCAACTAGAACGAATGTATGCTGATTGACACTGGCATCAAATTGGTCAAAAAATGTATGCAAACATTGGAAACTACATATGTCAACGGGGGACCGCTAGGTAACCGCAAGTGTGAAAGTTTAAATGTGGGTGCATCCATACAGTGTTATATAGCATAATATGTAATAATATGTAACATAACATGTCAACATATGGCCGGATAATGCCAACTTGATGGAGTGTTAAGATGCAAGATGCCATGATTGTGTTGTGTGTTTTGTGTAGCTTGACAGGGGCGTTGGCACATGCATATGATGATCTGTACCACCAGTCACACGGTATTTTATGGGCAGTTTGTCGCGTTGGGCCCAAAATGTGCCAACCATCCACAAACCCTAGCTGGATGTAGGCGCCTACATCCACAAACCCAGGCCTACATCCACAAAACCCTACCCAGATTTCCTCACCAAGCACATGCCTTTCAATGATGCGGAAGCACTCTCACCAGAGTACGTGCATGACAACATCCAACTAGCTTTAGAAGCATACAATCAGGTCTTCTTTTAGAGTGGTTGATGCAGTATATGGACGCCGCTCGACACGTCCAATGTGACACATCACCTCAAAAACACCTCACACACAGACGAGACGATGGAACATACCATGGGATATATTTTTGCAATACATCCTGCCCTATGCGAGCCTTGATGAGCGCCGTGATGACTGGCGGCCCCTGTTAACAAAGACACTGCAACCCTATGTGAGGAATGTGCCAACTGCTGCAGAAGCTGCCCTGCTGCTAAACACCATCACATGGCAATTGTGGAATATTACATTCAAGCCCAATCAAACACCAGATATCATGAGCCCCTTTCAGGTGAAAGAGGAGGGGGGGACTTTGTGTGTGGGGTGGTTGGGTGGTTGGGTGGGGTCAGTCGGCAATGCAAGTCCTATCATCTTCCTCATTCTTCTCCTGTACTACTCACAAACACACACACACACACATGCACACACACACATGCACACACACACACACATGCACACACACGCACGCACGCACACACACACACACACACAAACAAACAAATTACAGGTGATTGCTGCTGGGCATGCCTCTTGCACTGGTCTATCCATCACGCTGGTGTCAGCACTCAGAGCAGTGGGGGTGCCTGCTCGAGTGGTGGGCACCCCTGCATGGACCACCAAACCACATGGCAACCATGACTGGGTGGAGGTATGTGTGTGGGGTGGAGGTGTGTGTCTAGTGTGTATGTGTGGGGTGGAGGTGTGTGTGTGCTTGTGTGGGGTGGAGGTCTGTGTGTCGTGTGTATGTGTGGGGTGGAAATGCGTGTTGTGTTGCTGTTGTTGTATGGATGATTGTGTGTCTATACTGTATGTATGTCGACACAGGTGTATACAGGTCCCAATGAGTGGTCATTCATGGGGGCAGGTGAGCCTGGACCGTTTAATCAAACATGGTTTGTGGAACAGGCACGACATCAGGTATGTGTGCATGTGATGGACCTGTGGAGTGTAGTTTGTGTGTATGGTATATGCATGCACAGTGATAAGATGCCCATGTGCCATACCTCCTGGATGCATCACATGCATATTGTATGCCCGCAATGCAGGTGCCAGGGAGTGAGAAGCACGGCATTTTTGCGACACGATGGTCACCGTCACATGCAGGCACCCACTTTCCCATGATGTGGTATGATTGGAGTTTATGTAGCACCATCTTGTCTTTGTGTCTTGGGGATGTATGCAACCCCACGCCATGTAATAAAAATTACAATCAACTGCTCTACCCACACAGGGCACCAGCGTCGGAGCAGCAATCCATTCCAGCAGATGATGTGACACAGGCCTATGTTGCTGCAATGGGCGCCTCGTGATGATGGTGGATTTTTATTCCCTAGTAATTTTGTTCCTCAATGTAACACACCTAAATGTCGCCTCAACACACATCTCCTGGCTATACAATACGCAGAGCAACCATAGCAGATGCAGCAGTGTTGGCCAGTCATAATCAGGCAATGGCATTGGAAACAGAAAACCTGACGTTGAATCGTGAAACAATACACCAGGGAGTGCACGCCATATTGTCAGATGATTCCAAAGGTCGATACTATGTAGTAGTGGAGGACGCAGATGGTAGCAACAAACCAGTAGCACAGCTGATGATCACATACGAGTGGAGCGACTGGAGGAACGCCAACGTGTGGTGGATTCAAAGTGTGTATGTCGAGCCAACACACAGACGCAAAGGCCTATTTCGTGTGCTGTATCGACACACTAGGCAGGCAGCAGCACAAGAGGGGGCCGCTGGGCTCCGACTGTATGCAGATGATGACAACAGCAGTGCGCATGCAACGGTATGAGGGAGTATTGTGTACGGGGTTGGGTCTTGCTTTTGTCGTGGGCGGCTGTAGAAAACTCATCACCCAACACAGTATAGAGCAATGGGCATGACAAGCCATTACACTGTATTTGAAGACATGTTTTGTGGGTATTAATTGTGGCCAGCACTTTTGTGGGTACTGTTTTCCAATTACGCAACATATACTTTATATTAAAATACCACAGTGCTGACAAAACTGTGTAATGAGCATAAATATGGGAGGTACCATGTGGGAAGTCACACATGATACGCACTACTGTGCCTTTAATCCCCTTGCTGCATCTCCCTCTGTGTGCATGCAACAGAAATCAATGGTGTGTGTCATTACCTTCGTATATACCCATGCACATCACTCCCCACGCACCCACATCAAGTCCCCACACGTACCATAACGCGGTCTTCTTCACATACTTCCTCCAGCAGGGCCCCCAGTGTCCGCTGCAGGTTGTTGGGCACTGCAGTTGCCCATACCGTCCGAGGCAACCCTGTAATTGTGTGTAACAATACATGTGTGGTTTGTGTGTGACAATACATGTGTGTGAAAATACATGTGTGTGAAAATACATGTGTGTGAAAATACATGTGTGAGAGTACATGTATGGTTTGTGTGTGGGTACTGCATCATACCAGATTGTGCATACGCCTCGAGCATAATCCCAACCTCTTCTGGGTACATACCAGACAGCACAACCACCCGACGGGCACCTATACGAGGCTGTGTACAAGGTTGGTGGGTGCACAGAGTATACAAATAACCATGCATGTGTACAAGGTTGGTGGGTGCACAGAGTATACAAATAACCATGCAGGCACACATGTTAGACAGGGACACTAATTTCAAGGATGTCAACTGACTCATGATGCATACCTGTACAAATGGTGCATCACCTGGTGATTCAAGTGCCTGTGCGAGGGTGCCCTCCAACATACTAGGTGCCACCGATACTATCTGTGGTGTGGTGTGTTAGCGTTGTGTGTTGTACTGCACTTGTACAGCACATCCATGTACGAGCACGCCGCTGTACAGCATGCACACATCATCAGCACTATCAGCAGATAGGTATACATATATATGTGGTACAATACACACACACACACAGACACACACACCTTGACCATGTCTGCCTCGAGTGTCTCAGTCATCATGCGTGTAAACACCTCCACTTCCCCAGCAACAAACCCCGACAATAAGACTGCCTGCATTGAAATGTGTGTATGCGCGTGCGATACACAGAGACAATACAACACACAGACACACACACACACTCTGGCCTTCCATGTGGTTGTAATGTACCCACCACAACACTGGGCGCTTTCCACTCTCTTTCCACACTCAAGTGCACAACACGTACCAAGGGCCCATGTGCTTCAGGTGGCAATTGATCCAATGGCACCATACTTGCCTCCTCCTGCTGCTCATCTGATGTGCTGCTGCCAGAGAGCCAATCAAGGATGCCATGTGTGGTGGTGGTCAAACGTTGAGGTTGGTGATGGATGGTGCCATGGTGAAACTTTGGCAGTGAAATGCCTGGTTTGTTCGTCGTCTTACAATGGTACAGTGTTTTCGAGGGTATAGTGCATGTTTTGTGCATGGTGGGGTAGGAAAGAGGTACGAGTTTGTGTGCTGGTCAATGTTTTTTCCTTTGATTTAATGAGACCCCCTGTGATGAGACCTCATTACAATTTCATTCCATCACCAAAACAGACAGGCATCACAATCACAAACCCACACAATCAATCATGGACGACAATGCAAAACCGTTGATCAGCGGCAGCACGCCCAAGAAAGGGCTGGCTAAGGTCAAAGAAGACCTGGTAGTACTCAAAAACATGTATGGTCGGAGATTTTACGATCCAGCTAGGGCGTACATGCTTCTGATCGTTGCGCAGATCCACCAGCCATGTGTAACCATGTACCTCGAGCGGTGTGTATACATGCATGCACTCATCACACACAGATGGTTTAAGCGCATTGATGGTGGAACACATGCAGAACGGTTGGACAACTTTTACCGTGGCCAAGCCAAGCAATGTACGTGTGGGTGATGATCAGCATCCCTTCACCCCACACCCCTCCACAAACACACCCCGCTGCAACACACAGATGACCAGTTTCGTGACAAGTTTCTCTGGGGACGTCGACCCATGCTGCAGGAACTGGCTCGGCGCCTCCAAAACGCCCCTGAAGGGTCCCTCACATGGGTTGACCTGGGTGGTGGTACAGGGGTATGATGCACTGAGTGGGGTGGTGGGTGATTGGGGGAATAGTGATGCACTGGGTGTTAGTGGTTCTCTGCTGGAGTGACTGCTGCAGGCCCATGGCAGTGTTGATTCCCCACATCATCCGCACAGTGTTGATTCCCCACATCATCCGCATGTACAGGCACATTATATCATCATCCAGTCATGCATTGCCCTCACAACAGGAAAATGTACAAATGATGTCGGAATACATGCCGCTGTCCAAGTTTAAATCTGTGTATGTGGTGGATCTGTGCAAAGCCCTGTGTGAGGTGGCACAAGCCAAGGTGTGTGTGTGTGTGTGTGTATGTGTTTGTTGCCACACATATGAAAACCCTTCCTTGGGGCATACGACCCCCTTTCCTTGTGGCATATGAAAACCCCTCCCTGTGGCATCATCACACACAGGTCAATGCCAAGGGATGGACCAATGTGCGTGTGGTTGAAGCAGATGCATGTACATTCAAACCTGATGAACCAACCGTGACACTGGTTACGTTTAGCTATTCATTATCAAGTATGAATGTGGGTTTGTGTGTGTTGGTATGAGTATGACTTGTGAGACTCTACTGTGTGTTGGTATGAGTATGACTTGTGAGACTCTACTGTGTGTTGGTATGAGTATGCCCTGTGAGACTCTACTTCACCATCACAACTCCATTGCACCCCCTCTATACACACGCACACGAAAAGACGCACAACACCCTCCTCAATGACACAGTGATACCACCATTTTTTGCAGCTGTGGACAATGCACGCAGCTTTGTGGACCCTGCAGGCCTGTTGGGGGTGTGTGATTTCTACACTGCACAGAAATATGAAGAAAAACCAAAGAAAATGAGTTGGGCACGGCGGTTTTTCTGGAGGGCTACGTTTGACATTGATGGGATTGATCTGGGGCCAGAACGGCGTATGTATTTGCACCATGTGCTCAACACAGTGTACGAGACAAGTTCCCAGGTATGTTGGTGTTTGTGGGGGGGATTTGACAAACACGTATGAGGGGGATGTGACAAACACCTGCATCACCCCCCCCACACATAGGGATCTATACCATATGTGCCGTGGTTGCGGGCACCATACTACGTGTGGATTGGCAAGGCATAGAGGGGAACCAGAAACGTGTAGTCAAACACAGCAGCAAGTTCTTTTAGTATCAGCAGCGCTGTTGCTGGTATACCATTTTGTTGTGATCAATCTCTTGTACCAGTTGTAACAGCACCAAGACTACCAAGACGCAAACAAACCCACCGCAAACGCACTGATCTCTCGCAAGATTCCCCCAGGCATCCCTGGTCACCCCCGTGCAGCAATCCCCGTCATCACCACGTCGTGATGAGTACCGAGATTGGTCAAATCACAGAGGCAATCTCCTCGGTGCAAAAGGGCAGACTCCCGCGATCTTTGCGCGTATTTTTCCATCGCTCCAGGGAGGTGCAGCAGGTACGACTTGGTTGCCTCAGAACGCGCCCTGACTTCCCAACCCTGTTCACCCTGCTCACCCTCACTATCATTTCCCCCAAAAAGGAGAGTGTGTGGGCGACCATGTCGATGGAGCTCCTGACCAACGTGGCGCGCTTTTTGACCACTGAGGAGCAGCGAGCGATGCACCTGGTGTGCAAGCAGTGGCAGCATGCTGTGCAAGAGGCTTGTGGTCATTTGGTGGTCAAAAAGTGGAACGCACGACGCCTGGGGCTCTTTCAAGGCCTGCGCGAGCTCACGCTCTCCGACCTCACCATCACCGCGTCCACGGTGCGCGAGCTCGGTGCCTTTCGCAAGCTCACTGGCCTCAACTTGATCAACTGCAGTGTAGACAAGGATGCCAATGTGCTTGGGTTGCCACACGAGCTCAATGGCCTGACAAGCCTCACACTGAAGCATGTGCGGGGGGTCAGCGAGCTGCACTTGGAGCTCTTGATTGGTATGAGCTTCTGTCGTCATCACAATTGTGTGTGTCGTCCACTATGTGTCGCCCACAAACCTTGCACAAAAATCTCCCATGATACAGGTGAACTTCCATTGCTCCGGCGCCTGCACCTGCACACAGCGACCCCCAAGCGCCCAAGTGAATACGACGAACCAGATACCACCCCACCCACATGCCCCATGCCAGGCCTCACCGTCCTCTCCCTCATGACAGACCTGCAAGCACTGGAGCTGCATTCCGGAACACCCCGGGCCTCGCTGCTGCCTGGCCTTCGCCACCTGTCTGCCCTGGGTGCCCTGCGTCACCTGCACCTGGTGGGGGTGGGGGTCGACAACGAGGTATTCAATGCATGCCCATTGCTCCCCCGATTGCAGCATTTGGCACTGCCCAATGCCACCGACTTGACTGACCCGGGCATGCTCTGTTTGAATCCCTGCACGCAGCTGACGTATTTGGATGTGGGGTGCTCTCCCACAGGGAATGGGTCGTCCCTGATCACCAACGCCAGCGCATTGTATGTGGGTTTTGTTTTATTGGAGTGAGGGGGGTCCATGTGTTTTTTTTGTACTGCTTTGGTGATGATAATGCATGGCGTCACTGTTGACACTTGGTTCTGTGTACACTGTATTATGCACACACACACACACAAACAGCAACATACCCACCACACCCAGGGCATTGCGTAATATGAAGCAGCTGCGTCACCTGAATCTCAGTGGCAGCAGCAGACTAAGTCACCAGGGTGCCCTCTACTTGAGCAACCAGCACCCACATTTGACATACCTCAACCTCAACAATACAGCAGTGTCCAACAGTGATGATGATTTTCTGACACGCTTTGCCAACCTGGAGCAGTTGGTGCTGTCACGCACCGATTTTTGCAGTGGTATGGGCATTGACAAGGGGTGGGTGTGGGGAAAAAGAGGCTGATCCTTGTGGATGATATTGTGGTGACACATACCGATGTATACTGTGCAGAGCACCCATCCATGCACAAACAACACTCCTCATCCAACCAAATAACAACACAGAGCAATTGCAGGGTCTCTTCACCCTGTCCAAGCTCCGTATCCTGGATCTCAGCCATTTATTCCTCACAGATGACATTGCAGCACGATTTGCTGTGTTGACTGAACTCACCGAAGTCAACGTCTCCCACTGCCGGGATTTGACCAATGCAGGTGCCATGGAGATTTTACGTGCATGCCCCAAATTGCACATGCTGGTGGTGACCGGGTGCCCACTGAGCACGCTGGGCATGATGCGCTTGCATAGGAATCGCCGCAACCTGCAGACATGGGCTGTCAATGACGTACGTTGTGTTGTTGCGAATTACATGTTTCACTACGAGTCGTTACCCACTCATATGTCACCCAACCCACAGCGTGTGCAAGAAGAAGACAACCCGCCTTGGCTGCAGCTGTGTCAAAACGTGCTATTTATCCATGCTGGCAGCGTGTACAAGCTGCGCGCATTTCAAGTACCCGAGTCCAACATGGTGCTGACGGGCTTGGTGAGCGTAGGTATGTTGGTGTATGTTGGGGTGTAGAAGCACACAAGAGATCACCATTTACCAAATAAAATCCTTTCCCCAGTGGTGTGCGTGGTGCTTGTGGGCCACTGGCTTGTCCTGGTTGCGGCCATTCTGCTCTTGTGTTTGCTTTTTTCCCCACTCTTGCTGGTTATGCTCATCAGTGCATTGATTTCTGCAGTGGTGGATTTTGTTGGTCGTCTGCTGCGCCTGCTCCATCGCGCGGTACTGGGTGGCCCTGCTCCCCCTGCACATGGCGTGGAAGTGGAAGAAGACGCGGACGATATGTGGGAAGTGGTGCCAGTGTAGCCGAGCGTATTTTTTTTATTCATACTACATCCAAGTGTGCTGTTGTTGTTGCTGACTCGTGACCATGATATTCCTTACTTTGTGTTGCTATAGTATGCTGCGTACCTAGTGCTGTAATGAGCACCGGTGTCACATACATGTCAAAATAATAAACCACGCTCTGTGTCAAAAGGAATATTGATCGCAGGAATGACACATTCCAGCGCAAAGGGAGGTGCAGGGTGAGAAACTGGGGACCAGCACAGGCGTAATACAACAACAAGGGTACAATGAAACAGTTTTCAACTCTGATGTGACAAATGAGGGTGCCAAAGTGCGTGGTGGGGAACAAAAAACCCAGCTGATGGAAAAATCACACACCAATGAAAAACAACTGAATATAGTAATCGATGTGCGACATGTATACATCACTGATAATAAACACTCAGCTGGAATTAATAACAGTAACAACTGAAATCACCAACATACTGCATGACGCAGGCTGTTATGTCAACGCAAGGCTACCATCTGGATTGCGGGGAAATGTGCTTGGAACCTGGGTACGCAATGGATGAATGTATGTATGAGTACACACAGGTGCTGCCACATGCATGAATGCAGCATAACACAGGATCCCTACCTGATCAAATACACTCTGCCATGATGGTCTGAGGGTCAGTGGCACCGGTGCTGCCGCCCGATACCATGCATCGTTCTTCATGTTGTTGCTCGTTTGTGCCTTGTATGCAGACTGTGCAATTGTGGACATGTGTGACATGTGATAGGCTGTGCCACCACAAAATCCAACCATCATACCTTGACCCAGTAAAAGCACGAGCGCAATGGGGGAAAGTTGTAGGCGTTGAGGGCAGTACCAGGCGTCTTGGCCCCCTTCCAACCCAACGGATGCATCGAATGACCCCAACACTGTGGAAAAGAAGAGAAAAAGTGTATGGTATATACATACACTGCATATGCACTCTACCAGAAACCACCACCCATTACAATACCTTGGTAAACGTCCACAGCAGTCGTGGCTTGCCCGCAACATAATGGTTGAAAATGTAGGGCTCCACGCGCAGCTGGTTGGGTTTGCAGTCATCACATATGTCGGTGATCTTCAGGGTGATTTCCACACCGCGGCTGACCCATAGCGACACGCACATGTCGGCCTGGTACATGCGATTGCCGTCTATGCCCCTTGCTTCAAGCCACTCCCGCCAATACGGTGATATACTGTGATGGTCATAGGATGATGTGTGGAAGTGGGTCTCCAGGACACCTTGTGTAGTACAACACGCAAGTACACATACGCGGCATTGGTAATCCAGTGTGCCCGAAAGTCCATGCCACTTTCCAGGGCTGGTACATATTTCTTCCCCCCGCAACTGCGGTATTTGATTGGATCTGGGTTGAGCCGGCTCCATGTGAAAATATCTGCTGGAGAGGCTGCCCAAAATCTGTGATGGATATGGGTATTGCAGTTGCTAATGTGTATTCATCAAATTATGATCACTCTCACACCTGTTGATTGGAAGGTCGACTGTGCGGGCCCAGTATTTGTCATCGTTGACCGACTGTATGTCAGCATTACTTGGTGAGCAATCAGGGGGCGCTTTTGGCTGCTCCCCAAACCGGATGGCTGGTGCTGTTGCTGGAGAAAAGTAGCCACACCAGAGCACGTGGGGTGACCCAGACAATGAACGACCCAACACACGCTTGCTGTAGCGGCCCCAGCGACCTGGGGTGTATGGCAGGGGTATGCTCGATACACTGCTCTGTGACATTGAAACAGCAGAGGTGTTGACTGCCATCCAGCTGGTGTCGTTTTCCAGGCCATGCAGATCGAGGGAATCAAGGACATTGCCATTGGCCTGGATGCGGTCAAACATGACATCAACATCGTGTTGACCACTACTGCTACTATTGTCCAATGCTTGCGACATGGCAACCTCGGTGTCGTCACTCACATCGGAGACAGTGGTCACAAATGAATCTCCCCACGTCGAATCCGGCAACCAAGTCGTACTCTCAACTGTGCAATGAACCATAAAGAGTGTGTGTAGCGCCGTTCCAAGAACAGCATGTCGCATGTACTTCAAGCACTATCAGGTGTTGCAACGTACCTCTAGTGGGTGCAGCATGGGTCGATAGGAAGAACAATAGCAAAGCGACATACACATCTGACCTGCAACACATCTGAACGATACGCAAGAAAACACTGCGGCCAGACGTCAATACGTTTGTTAAGGTCGCTGAGATTGATTTGGCGAGGTATGCGGTGGGAAGCGCCTTGAATTCTTGGACGAGGTGTCGACGATTCTACGATGGTTGTGCGCGGCTACGTGGGACGCAATGAAACAGCAGCTTGACAAGTGGATAGAAGATAATAAATGAGGAGGATGGTGGATTCGGTGAACGTTTGATGGTTTTGCCGGCAGTCAGACATGCAAAAAGAAACAACACAAACAGCCTTGGGGGGTGTGGGGGTGACACCCACGAACCTTTTGCCACCATCAACGCAAGGTGCGTCGTGGTGCTACCACCAATTTCACACCCTGCTTTGGCACCAGCGTCACGCCCATTTTCAATGGTGGAGGGGCTTGGTGGGGAGTGGGGAGGCGAAAGGTAAAGTTGCCGCACAGTGATACCAGGCAGAGGACCGCCTCGAGCATTGCCAGTTTGTACCCAATGCACTTGCGAGGGCCTGTGTGTGTGATGGAGATTGTATGAAGGTGGCATGCACTCAGCGCACACAGCCCACAGCAACGCATGCAACCATACCTAGTCCAAAAGGGGCCCATCGATGGAGTTTTTCTGCCTGCACGCCTTGTGCTGCTCCAGGCAGAAAGCGCTGGGGACAGAAAGACTAGGAAAAGGGAGTGGTGTTTTTTCTTGTGGTAGCACTGAATTATGGTGTGACTGGTTTTCCCAGAGGCCATTGTTGTGTATACTTGACACGCACACATACACCAACCCACATACACAAAAACCCACCCACATACATCGGGGTTGTCAAAGTAATCACTGCGACGGTGCATGCCATTGACATTGAGCATCATCCGGGTGCCTGCTGGAATGTACACCCCTCCTGGGAGTGCTATTGGTTGACTGCAGGCACGCGACTGTGTGGGTGTGTGTGGTGAGGAATGTGTGGATGTGGGAATGCGCGGTGCAAGAGGGTATTGTATTTGTAGTTGTGGTGCACACGCACACACACACACACAACACACACACACACACCAGCAACATACCAGTGCTACAAGTGGTGTACCAACAGGGTACAAGCGTAATGTTTCCTTGACTACCGCTGTTGCCCATGGGAAACCCGTCTGCAGCTGCTCCAGTGAAAGTGAGGACACACTGGGTTTTTGTGTAGCATGTCCATTATGTGTAGTATTGTTATTGTGCATAGTATTATCATTGTGCACAGCATTGTTCTGCTGTTGCTGGCCACTACCACTGGTCCCCTTGACACCCATGTGCTCCCCATCCCCATGTTGCTGCTGCAGCACACCCCCCGCTCCCCCCAGACCCTCCCCACTGCTCCCACCCTCCAACCCACCCTCCACAAACAAAAGGGCCTCCTTTGCCACCTGCTCCTGTATCTCTGGGTGCCCTGCCAACAGGTGCAGGGCCAGTGCAACTGACGTGGATGTGGTTTCATACCCACCCAGTAAAAAAGTAAAGGCATTGGCACAAATTTCCATGTCAGTCAACGCACGTCCTATTTTCTTGTGGCGTGCGGTCAACATTTTGGCGATGATGCTGGTTGGAGGAGGGGGTGGTATGGTGGTGTATTGTTGCTGCACATGCTGCCAGGTGGCTGTGACCACTGGCTGGGCAAATGCACAGGTCGGAATGCTGGGCGAATCAGAGCGGGTGGTGGGGGTGTTTTGGGTGGCGGGAGTGGGTCCTGTATGCGCCGTTGTACATGGCGTACTGTGGGTGTTGGTAGCATCACGGGTGCTGTTGACAACACATTGCACCAGTGCCCATAGGTAATGTGTGGCAGCCACCAGTGCTGTGAGCTTTGGTCGTTGTACTAGCCATGCAATGCGATACCACAGGAAACTGTGGCGGGTGTGGGGTGGGTGTGGGTGGGTGTGCATGGGTGGGTGTGTAAATGGGTGTGGTGCAATGGGCACATGAAATACATAATACAGCAGGTACAGTGTTTGTATGCATCACACCTCAAATGGGGCACAGTGAGCATGAGGGACAGGAGGATGGGGTGTAGGGTCTGTGTGTATGAGAGTAGCGAGTGAGGGAACCAGGGAATTGAGTGTGGTGCATGTATGCATATGTGGTCTTGCAAACACAGAGACATACGCACCACCGCGGCCCTCACCAGCACCACCACTGCCATGACAATACAAAGGACACCACCATACACAAGAACAACACCAAGAGCGTACAGGTGGTGCAAAGGCAACTGCTGCTTGATGTACCACCTCACTGGTCATGTCTGCTGCTGCTGCTGGTAATGCCATTGATGTTGCTTGCGCTGCTTGTTGCTTTTGTGTTGATGCAAAACCCCCCAGGGGCACCCTGTGTGTGGAAGTGAAAGTGAGGTGTGTGTGAGTGTGTGTTATTATTCATACCCACCCAACAAATCACATACCCTAATGCAGAGGTGCCTATTATCTGCATGGTTGTATTCTGCAGTGCCTTGCTCATGTCAAGCATCACCTCACCCTGGTCAGCACTATGATGCACTGCGTTGACCAAATCGTTGACTGCAGTGTGTATAAGGGGCAACATGCCTGTGAGGTTTTTGCTGTGCATGAAGATGGGCTCTACAGTGGAACGGATGGTTGCCCAATCCTTGCCCCTGGTGTGTGATGGATGGGGGGTCAATGTATGCGCAACCTACACACCACCAAACCCTGCAGACACACCGTGCAAACAGTGTCCCTGCACGCATAAACTCTTCACGCTGCCCATCATAGAGCTTGGCCAATACAAAGGGGCGATCGTGAAACTGTAGGATGTTTGGGGATGGAGAGTGATGGGGTGCCCAGCCACAAACACATGGTAGATGACTGTGCAAGAGTGACCCTACACCACACACCTTGACAAAGTGCTTCATAGCAATAGCACGAGCGAGATCTGCATCTGTGACCACCACCACCGGCACCCGCCCCAAAAATAACCTATACACACTGCCATACACGCGTGGCCATTGGTAAAACATGCGCCGCGTGGCACCAGGCATGCCAGGGAGGGTGTTGCCGAGCAGCCAACGTGGACGAGGGCCAGGGATATGTCTGTATTGCCATCGGGCTCGCAGATTGGCACCATAGTAGAGCACGAAGAGTATTATAAAGACAACTGCGATGCATGTATTGATCATCCACTGGGCTGTTGGTGATGTGGAGGGTTTGCTAGTGTCGTGTTGAGCTGAAGAAGCACGCCATCCTGCGTGTGCGCATGTCATCAAGGATTTGGTTGACATATGTCGGGGTTGGACGCCAAATCGTGGATCTAAACATATTGGTGCTAACTACGTGTACATTGGACACGCGTGCCTGGGATACAGAGCGATTTGGCGTCCAGGTCTAGGGTGATCACATCCATTGATGAAGACGCCCCCGCCATTGTCCTTGCAAGTGCTAGCTGTGGGCACCACGTCTGTACGTATGCTGCTGTTGCTGTGCAATACCAGTGGGAGTTTATGTGGGATTGTATTCATGTTTTGCAAACCCATACAGTTGGCAGACACGCTCTCAGCCACTCACCCCCACTCCTCCCTCTCCCACCTCGTAGTGAGCGCGTTGATCGCCCTCCATGATCACTCTCAGCCAGTCAGTGACAAATTCTGCTCTGTTACAATGACATCAGCATCATCTGATGCACCTCGACATGGTCTTGGGTGGGTGGTGGTGAGACATCAATCTTTGACCAAGCGCTTGTACTCGATCATTCTTTCATTTTTTCCTTTAAGTTGTTGGTGAGGTTAGCAACAATGCCAACAATACCCAATGAGCACGCATCAGCCGGCACAGTAGCACCAGCAAAGCCTCACCCACGCACCAACGTCCCATTCCCATGTCTTTCCAGCCCAGAACAACGCATACGCCTGTTTTTGGACACCGCAGATACAAAGCAATGGCAGAAGTGGGGAAGAGCAAGCTTACCACCCACTTTTTACGGCATGCGAGGGTATCTGCCCAATCACACCCATGCACACCCCATCGTCCAACACAAAACCACCATCCCTCCCCAGGAATAACCACCAACCCCCTCATCCTGCAGCGCGATGGTGTGCGATGTGAGCCGGTCGCGCTCAATAACCTTGTTCAGGAGGTATGGGGTTCAACCATACAGTGTGTACTCGCACCTCCCCCTGTATTCTACACAACCTTGTTCAAAAAACCATATACTTACATACTCCTGCCTTGCGTTTCCACGTGCAATTCTCCCCCTTTTCAAGTCCATCCAACATTACAATTTCACAGGCATACCATTATGGCTATCATGAGCTCCAGCTCCAAACATGGGGGAAAGGCGGCTTTGAAATGGCAACTCGTGGCCTTGAATTGGTTCATCTTGCAGAGAAGAGTCTCAAAACGTGTTTCAAATACGATAACCACGCATTGCGGGTCGTCATCAAGGTGCCTGCAACTGAAGAAGGGTTATGTGCCGCATTGCAACTTGCAGACTCGCAAGTGCCCGTAACATTGACAGGTAAAAACACTGGCATGTTGTGTACAACGGGTGGTCATGATGCTCGGAAAAGCACACATTCAACCACCCAAGCTGCATCTGACAACTCACAGGGTTGTACAACAGTCAGCAGGCATTGAATGCGGTTGCATGCGGCGTTGAGTATGCAGCACCCTACCTGGGGCGCATGAACGATGCAGGACGAGAGGTATTGGGATGGTGCTGTAATGAGGGTGTGTTGTCATGATGGTTTGTTGTCATGAGGTTGCGGCAACTGCACACACATAATGCAACAACCACAACATCATGCCTCACAACCACATCATGACTTACCACTACATCATGCCTCACCATTACATCATTGCTATGTGGCACACAGGGAAGGACAGAGATTATCCGCATGAAGCAGATTATTGATGCTGCAGGGAGCAAGTGCCGCATTCTAGTAGCATCCATTCGCAGTGCCTCAGAAATGACCGACCTCATAGCCGCAGTACGTGTTATGCTGTTTTTATGCTACTTTTGCTCTTTTTGGCTCCATACTCATTCATCTGTTGCTATGTATATCATGTACACATTATCATACAGGGTTGTGATACCTTTACCATCAGTCCAGCGGTGGCAGATGAATTACTCACCGACCCCCTGACTGAAGCTGCAGCAGAGGCCTTTGAACAGGCAGTTGAGGAAATAGGTGGAAATACCTGGTGATGATGCCCTGTCAGCTGGGGCTGAGGCTGAGGCTGTCTGGTGTTGGGCAGGAACATGTAAGAATCTACAGGAATGTGGTTGCATGTGTGGTTGCCTATCGTTTGCAGTTCTTTCCTGACGCACATCTATTGCAATACTTTACATCAACATCAAACAATAACAACAACCACTACACAAGCACAAAAACGTAAAACAATCACACACGTATCATCAAAAAGTACAAAAACTCCTTGGGTTGCCCTGCTCGTTTTTCTTTCCACCCAGACCCCACATACACACCGGGCCCCACTGCTCGCACATAATCCACAAGCCCACCACCAAAGGGAGGCAGTGGGGGGCGTGGTGGTGGCCATGCACTGTGGTGTATGATGTATGTTGTTGTGTAATGTTGCATGTTGTCGTGTGATATTGTCCACCAGCAACGTACCCTGGTGTATCACTGGCAATGGTATGTATACAACCACCATCAGCGTAGTCCAGGCTGAAATCAGCAACATCCCCAGTAGCTGTGTGTACGGTTACATGTGTATGTGTGTGTGTGGTGTATGTGGTGTATCTGGTGTATGTGGTGTATCTGGTGTATGTGGTGTATGATGTCAGGGTGTGGGAGTGTGATATGTTTTACAGAGAACGCGCAGCGTGCTGCACTCACCCACATCCGCACACATCCGCACACATCCGCACACATCCACATACATCCACATACATCCTCACTCCTCAACCCGCACCCAACCCCATACCCTTGACTGTGACTGGCTTGGGTGTCACTGTGAAGTACAAGGGATACAGTGTGTTGCCCAGCCACCCTTTGCCCACATCCACCCTGCCTATGAGTTCCAATGCCTCCTGGTCAATGGTAAACTGCTTGGAGAACCGGGAAATGAGGGAAACATCTAGAAACAGGGCTGCCTTGCCATCAAAATGAACCACCTTGAGGTGATGGATGGTTGGGGTACAGAGTTGATTTGTGATATATTGGTGTAAAGGATTTGTGATATATGTTCTACGATGTACATGCAACATCCTCCACACTTCACACACAACCTGCCCAGGTTCAGTTGGCATATCTCTCCATAGTGTATGTCCTTGCAGTGTGTTTTGTATACGATCCTTGGCTGCAGCATACCGCTGCCCTGCCAGTCGCCACAAGTGTACAATATCCCTGTGTGATGTGAGAATGGTTGTCATGATGGTCAACATTGGTCAACAAAAGTATTGCTGGTCAACAAAAGTCATCGTGATGGTCAACAGAAAAGTATCATCATGATGGTCAACAAAAAGCATCATCATGTTGTATATTGTAGCAATCATGTAGTCCACACTCTCACGCATCTTCCCACCCACCTTGGCCCCAGTGTGTCGAGCAGCTGATGCCGTGCATCTGGTGGAATGGCAGCAATTTGTGCCCACAACAACATTGCAATATTGAAATCATTTTTGTCGTAGGGTGCAAGTTTTTCTGCAGTTTTGATCAAGGCAGTGAGCTCTGTAATCCGCTGCTGGACTTGGGCTTGTGTTAATGGGGCATTCTCAGATTTAGTTTCGTCCATGATGGATCGACAGCGTGTTGTGTTGCACGTTGTCGTGCGTATGAAATGGATTTGATGGGAATGGACGGGTGGGTGATGCAAAGTGGTCAAGCAACGACAACCATGTGGGGACATGTGTGGCCACATGTTGTGCAGGTTACTTGTGAATATGCTGTGGTTGGTGAATTGTGGTTTGATGAACAAGGGGGTGTGAACAAGCTGCAATACACAATAAGATGCACTCAAGTTGACCATAATCAAGGTAGCGTGCTCCTACATAATGTTCATGCAGCAAACGCTTGTTATGTAGCTTGTCATGTAGCTAGCGTGACAACATCAATGTACCACATTGAACATTGAACGTCGATGCACTGGCTTGCATTAAGGCTGGCACCCCAACAGCGTTCCCAAAGCGTGTCCCTACGGCACGTCTGACGCGTGCTAGATAGTATGCCAGCTGTATGCTGTACGCCGCTGCTGTGTGCTGCTCCTCAATGCTGTACGCTGCTGTCATGGTCTCAACCGCCTTTTGTGGGACCCTCGTTGACAATAAACCGCATAAGACCACACTGACCAACATTATCTTTGACCACCCAGAACAAACGCAACAAGCCCTCAACTTTGTCGTGTATCACATCAATATACATAGATACATCATGGAAGACCCAAATGCATTCAACGAGCTATAACAATGCGAGGTGGTGTATCAGTCGCCGATTGCATCCCCCTTCTGGCAGCCATTTTGTGCATAACAACAGCAATACATGCCTCAGGGGTACGTTTTGGTGATCGCACATGTCTTTACCAAAGCGTTGAGGCGTGATTGGGCGCAGTGCCACAACACGCTGCTGTACACGATCTGGTTGATCAACACACCCATAACGCACCTGCGCAAACGCACAGGGACGTACCCCATTGATGTGGCGCGTGGCTCGATCCGACTTGAAACATCGACCAACGCTGCCAAACCTTGCATCTGAAACCCAATGTGACTGGACCACCGCGCAGTTCCAAGATGCCCACATAACCCTCACAATACACAGCCAGGCATCACCCACGCTGGCAAGCCTGCAAGTAGGAGGTCAAAACATCCACACAGAAGCGTTTGCCAGTTGCATCGTGCAGGTTGTGCATGGCAACAATACCGATCAGGCCCCATTGGCCGTCACCACTGTATATTACACATCGATGCAGCAACACGACAACACTGCAGAAATGTATGATATTGTGACATTGAGCACGCAGGAAAAGGGAGCACACACTGAGACTACACAGAATACACACACACAATGCGTCCACGTGGAGGCCTGGCCAGGGGGGGACATGCTCTGTGTGCGGCACGCTGGCTGCAGCAGGGATGCTTTTTTGCAGGGTGATGATGGTGCGGGGCCCGCATGGCTACTACCATATTTGTTGGGGAAAAAGGATTCTGATGATGATATAGTCCATTAGTGTTGCTGTTGCTGTGTTTTCGTTGTTTGTATTCTGTCCTGCATACGTTGCACACAGCTGTGCTATTGCGTGGCTGCGCTATTGTGTGGGCATTTGGTCATTTGGCCCTCCAAGGGAGGCGCTGGTTTACTTTGTGTTGGTCCCTGTTGTTATTGTAGACATAATGAGGCACTATTGACCAGCAGACTCATTGATACCCATCACCATTCTATGCATATTGTGTATCATTTCCCATCTCGGTGTAACAAAACAGCATACCATGAGCAGTCTGCAACCCCACCACCATACCTGCCCCACGCTGCTGCGCTGCCATGCGAAACACCCATGCTTCATATGGCTCTGTATCTATCGGTGTTGGGCGAATCACCTGGGAGTGAATGAGGGGGTGTATGAATATGAATATGAATGAATGGATGCATGAATGCCACGTGGCTGTCCGCACCCAAGCGCTGCCCAACTCTACAAACATCAGTCACATACATGACGCACCTTGAGGGCTTGTAGCAAATCATGCCCAAGGGTGTCCATGTCCCTATGCTTAGCAACAGCAGCAGCACACGTGGCTTGATGTAGTTGACCAGGGTTTGACAGCACTGTGTCTGCTGCCTATGTGTTGTACATGTGGTGGTGTGTTTCTGGTCATGACTCACGTGCGCCCCAATGCACCACACATCTCGAAAATAATGTCGTGTTGTCTGCGTACAAACACCCCTCAACATGTGTACACAGCAAACCTGTATGATATCTAGTGCAGTACAGCCTTTACTACAGTGTGCAAGAGTCCCCCAGGGCACCTTGTCCTCTTCTACAACGCCTCCTTGCTTGTGCTGGGGCATGCAGGAGGCAGCCCGATGGCGGGACAATGCATGCTGCCACAACTGTGCGTGTGTTTCATGGTGTAACATGCTCAAGCGCAGTATATGATGTGTACTGATAGGCACACACACATGCAGTGCACGCGAGTGTGTGCTAGATTGTGTTAATGTCAACACCCAACGTGCTTGATACTGGTGGGCGTGTATGTGCTCCATACCTGCAGCCGGTCGACATGACTTGGCAGCGCAACGTACATTTTCAGTGCCCAGGTGTCCAAAAATGGGCCCAGGGACCCCTCAGGCAGCAGTGATGGGTGTGAACATGTTGCCAGCACCAGTACTTGATCACCAGGACGCAATGTCTGTGTGAGGAGCACGAGGAGGATGGTCGGCAGGAGGACGTTGCAAATGTGGTGGTTGCAGAGTATCTCACACCTGGAGAGCACTACGCAGTGGCTTTCGAAAGCGACTACATGACAGTGTTCCTATACCAAACCCCCGCTGAGCCTTGGCACTTGTGACAAATATCTTTTCCACTTCATGAATGTGAATGACACTGGGAGCCATCAGTTTGGCAAGTTTAAATACCTGTGTATGTGTATCATTCTTTTTGTGTGTATCTGTGCGTGTGTATGTATGTGTGTACATGTGTGTACATGTGCATCCCCATGCCCAATGTCATCTACTATGTATCTGACAACATCCATTTCACTGCATGCATACCAACACCAATTAAAACCCACCACGCACCATGTGCACCAGCAATGCAGCATCCTTTGCTTCACCATATTTATCCCCCAACACACGTGGGCTCATGTCCAACCACGTTGCACCGACGCTGTGTGCAAGTGCACGACACAGGGTGCGTTTGCCTGTTGCTGGTGGTCCCCACAGGAGCACAGATGTCACATGTGGAACACTGTGGTTGAAGGGGGTGTAGGGGAAGTATGGAGAGGATGTGGCTGGGTGTGGAGTGAAGCGGGGGCATGAAGCATGTATACCATGTATACACAAATGCAAATGTTCATGTATGTGTTGACCTTGTACACCGTGTACACCACCACTATCACCACCAACCAACCCAATTCCTCCCTACAATGCATGCAGGTCTGTTGACGTCAATGGCCACCCTGCCCTCAACAACAACGTCTGCTTTATACTATACAACGATGGCAGGAGCCACCCCTGCGCACGTCCTTCCTGTGCTGCTTTCAACAGTGCATCTGATGTGGGGAGTGTTGGGACCTGTGCTTGCTGGGTTGCGGAGGATGCGGGGCCGAATGTGGTGGTGGTCTTGCGCATGCTGCTTTTGCGTGCTGCATCGGGTTTGTTTGGAGGGGGGGATTTTGGATCTGTGTGTGGGGTGACTGTGTGGGTGATGACTGGGTGGGTGATGCATGGATGGGTGATGACTGGGTGTGTGGTGTGGTGTGCAATGACAAACCATCTCACACACCTCCACCCACCCGTTACCCCAACACAAACCCACCTATTGGTTGCCCCTTGCCCCCCCCCTCCCCCCCCATCCCACCCTGTCGTGCACCCTGTAAAGCAGCAACTGCACAGGGCAGTGGTGCTGCAGCACACACAAGGGTGTCCATGTGCTGTACAGGGGTGTGTTGCAGGACATGGGCTTGAATGAGCTCAGTGGCTATGGACTCTATGCTGCGGTCAGCCTGTAAAAGGAGGTGTGTGTAGCAGTGTGTGTGTGTAGGAGTGTGTGTGTGTGTAGGAGTGCATGCAGGAGGTGGTGGGTGTAGGAGTGGATGTGTAATTGTGAGTGTATAGGAGTGGGTGTTTGTTGGTGGATTTGCATGGGGTGTGCATTTGTACATCACAACATACTCATGTCAGATATCACACTGGACAGCCCCCACCAACGCGCCCTCCCCCAACCATACCGTGAGATCCTTTGGCCCCTTCTTGCCAGTTCCACCACCACTACCACCACCACCACTCTTAGCTCGCTTGCCAGGTTGTGGTTGTGTTTGTTGCTGTGTACCTGTATTCTTACCACTTGCTGCTTTCTTTGCACCCTTCTTGTTTCCCTTTGATGCTGCAGCTGCTGCTTCCTGTTGATAGGTCAAATGAACAAAGTCAAACATGCAGTCAAACATGCAGTCAAACATATAATCAAACATATAATCAAACATGCAGTCAAACATGTAGTCAAACACAACACGCGTGCACCAGGAACACAGTATTGCAAGTACTGTACCTATAGTGTACACTCCCCCCCCCAATATACCTTGTGTTTCTGCAGCAGCTCCTGCACCTCCTGTTCCACTGCATTCCACACCTCCTGCATCACAAAGGGGCGCACCTCTTGCTGCACCAGCCCCACATCATACACACTCCCACCATCACCACTGGTGTTGTCATGGTCATATGCAACAGTGGTACCTGTTGTGACCACACCATAAGTGTTGCTGTTATTACTGCTCTTATTGTTGTTGTTGTTGTTGCTGTGTGACTCTGCTGCTGTTGTGGCTGCTGCCGCTGCTGATGTACCGCCCCATCGATGCATGCAGTGTTCAAGTGCAACACGCAGCTCATCCACAAACCCAACCTGCACCAACCACTGTGTAGCTGCTGCTGTGGTAGTATTGCTGCTGCTGTTGGTGGTATTGGTGGTACTTTTATTGTTGGTGGAGGTTGGTTGACCCATAGTGGTAGTGTGAGAAGTCATGGGCATGCTTGTATTGACCATGCCACCGTTGACCATGTTGACCAACGAATCCTTGGCAATGTCCTCTCCCAGTGCAGCACGCAATCCCCCTTGCTCTTTTGGAGGGAGCTGTGGGACCGCTCCAGGGTAGGCTTGATATTGTGCTGCAACCCATTCCCTCACCTGTGCGTGTGTGTGTGCGTGTTGGTGCATGTTGTATTGTGTGTGTCGTGTTGGGTGGAGTACATGCAGTGTTGGATGCATGCTGATGCTCACTGAGGTCAAACTGCATGCTGATGCTCACACATGTGCAGACACCCACACACAGTGGCCAAACTACCCTCCTCCCACAGTGGTATGCACATTACACCACCCCACCCCACCCATGCGCACACTCCAGGCACACCCACCCTACCCACCACCCACCCCAGCAGACCTTGTTGTACAGCGCGTCACGCAGCATCAGGCCCTCAAGAGCATGCAGGCGTGCGTGCCATGTAGCTAATGCCTGCGTGTATTGATCCTCAGCACGAGCCTGTGTGTTTTGTGAGCATAAGTGCGTGAGTGCATGTGTGTAGGTAGGGGGTGAATACACCGTTTAATAATGATAATAATAATATCATTGTCCCATGGTTAAGCATACATGTACATACACAGACAGTACATCACACACCTGTACATGTTCAAGTGCATGCGGATCATCCATATGTTGACCATCGTGTTGACCATCGTGTTGACCATCGTGTTGACCATCCTCTGTTTCCTCCCTCCCCTTGCGTTTCATGCCCAACCACACCAGCTCGTCCTCACGTGCCACAGCAAGCGCTCGTCGAGCTCGCCAACCACGCACACCTGCTTGGAGCCGCACCACTGCTGCATCCCGTGACAGTGTGCTTACAGGATGTGCAGATGAGGGATGTGCAGATGATGAGGGATGTGCAGATGTGGGATGTGCAGATGTGGGAGAAGTTGAAGGTGGTGCATCACTGTCTTGTACTGGTGTTGATGTTGTTTCTTGTGGTTGCATGTTCCGTCCATCACGTTGCGAATTGGCATGCTCATCTTGTTGTATACCCTGCAGCACTGCGTTGATGAATGCTGTACGTGTTGCATCTTGGTCCCCACCACCCAGCATAGCACTACCATTGCTGCTCCTGCTATGCATTGGTGGAAACAACACCTAATGTTGATGGTTGTGAACAAATGTGGTTGGTACACATTCACATACATAGAGATGCAGCCATGGGGGAAAAAATACCCACCTGCTGTGTGGTCCATGCAATCTGTGGTGATGCTGCTTGTTGCAAACCATGATGCTGCCCGTTGCTTGATGTAGTCATGGTCAACCAGGAATGCAATAACAAAAGGCGACCAGTGGTGGCATGCAACAGTGTCTGGACATCCCGCCGCAGTTGTGGTTGTACAAGGCGTTGGTGTATTTCATAGAGTCTGCGATGGAGTACTACATAGTGTGTATAGTGTTGTGACCATACTTGTGCATCCTGTGTGGTGGTGCATGAGGGGGGGGGGAAACAATGTGGTGGATGTCATCCCAACCCTTGCCTTGGGTGCCAGTTGTGGGTTGGCTGGGTGTTCTGCTTCCAGCTGCTCTAGCACATCCAGGAAAAGGCGATGCAGCGTGGCGCGCAACGTGCTGTGTGTTGGCGAGTATGGTTTTGTCAACGCATCAAGTGAATACCATGTCTGTGCATTGGTGTTGTGCTCGTTACCTGTCTGTAATGATGCTCATTGTTATGCGCGTGTTTCTGCGAATGTGCTGGCGATTGGGATGGCGTTTGTAATGGCGTTTGTGTCAAGCAATGTGTTTGCGCAAGCACGCAGCAGCAGGGTTATTATTTTGTACTTTCTTTTGCTGCACCACCTTGGCAAAGCAGTCAAATAGCAATTCTTGAATCAAAAGCGAAAATCATTAAATAGTCAGGGTGGTCAAACAAACACGAGGCATGCAATCCAACCATGCTCACACGTTGCATCACACGTTGGTGCACAACAATACCACAACGAGCATATTGCACAACATCTCATACTTCAACACACCCCTTGTCGGATGATGATGAACAAGGCACACCCCATCAGCATGTCCACAGCATCGACAGCAACAAGGCAGTTGCGCTCCTTGATGAACAGCATGAGGGCAAGTGGGATGCGCTCACAAAGCCCACAGAACCCGGTCCAGAAGCCTGCTGCCAGGTTGTGCGAGTTTGCTCAAGTGTGTTGCACGTGTTCACAATGCGCCATGTCCCGGGGGCTGTAGCTTGGACAAAGTATATTTGAGCATACACACACATCCACCCTCAAAAAAAACACAGCGTGGATGTGTCAATTGTGTCTGGGATGAATATGCAACACAGCTGCGTGCCTATGAACATACACTGGCACAAAAAGAAGGGCGTGCTGCACCTGAAGATCCCTTTGCTACCCTGGAGCAGCGCCTTGTCACTGGGAAAAAAAACCCACCAACATAGAAATCAATACCAGCACCTATACAGTAGTGCATACATTTAGGGTGTATGAACACACACAAAGCAGCATGTGGTGGTGTGCTGACACAGCATGGTGTGGTGTGGTGCTGCGTGTGGAGTAGCACAAGGTAGGTAGCCTGGTGTTGCATGGACACACCGCAGTTGGTGGTTTAAAAAAGTACATTTACATCAGAAAAGTACAGTTTTACATCAAAAACGTACATACACAGGTACCCAGCTGCTGGTCCCCTCTCATTTCCAATCACAACCCCTCTCATTTCCAACCACCGCCACCACCACCACTACCAGCAGCGGCAGCGGCTTTGGCCAGGGATGCCAATTTCCTTGGGTTGGTGAAAAAATGCTTGAGTACCTTGCGCTGTAGCCCCACAGCTGGGGTGGTCATCACCTGCTGTTGATGGGCTGTTAGGGTTGCCAACACCATGTCAACCGCATCAGACAGGGCGTGGTGGTGGGTTTGGAGGGTGGTGTATGCGTCGTGGAGGGGTGTGGGGATGCGGATGGGGTGTGCGGTAAGGCCCTGTGGTTGTAGGGTTTTGGTAGGTGGGGTGTTGTTGATGATGGTGTGGCACAGTGATCAACGGTGCATGTGGTAGTGGAGTGCACATGAGTTGGGGTATTCATTTATTCATTGTCATTGGTATTTCATGTACATGTGTGTATCATGTATATGTGGACACCCATAATCATGCGGAGTATTCATTGCTCTGTGATGTACCATACCCATGTGATTTTCAATGTATACATTGACCCAAACCCTCAATGTACGTGTAACATGGACCAACAAAACACACCACATACAGCAACAGCAAAACACCGCATCACCAGCCACACACACCTGAACCCCTTCGCCATCACCACCATCACCACCACCACCATCACCACCACCACCATCACCACCACCATTTGTAGTGATATCCAGGAGGGCCAGCAGGGCATGGTATTGGTCTGTGAGTTGTTGGCTATATTGATCCTCCACCAAAGACCCAGCTGTTAGCATGCTACTCAGTGCCTCCTGTGTGTGTGTGTGTGTGTGTGTGTGTGGTTGTATGTACTTGCATGTGGTGTTGTATGTGCATGTCCACACATACATGTCGGCTGCACACCACACACATGCATGTGTACACTACAAACATGCTCATGTCAACACACACAAGCCTCTTCATACCTGTAGCATCACACCATCCCACTGTACGTTATCCTCCTCCTCCTCCTCCCTTTCACTCCCAATATCATCCCTCATCATTGTTCCACCATCATCTTCCTTTCCTGTAGCAGTTGTTGTGGCTCTTGTGTGCAGTTGTGGTGTTGCTGTTATGCGAGTAGTAGCCCCACCATGCAGGTCAGCTGCCAGCTGCTGGGCAACAGAAGCTATGCTTTGCACTGTATGTGCTGCCTGTGTAACATGTGCTTTGTGTAGCATTTGATTTGTATTGTGTGCAGTATATGATGTGCATTGTGTATCGTGTGATTTGTTGATATAAGCAAGCGCTCACGTCTTCATCTTTATGACATACGCACAGACACAGCAACGTGGTGGCCCGTGAAACACCCACACACCCCTCAACACTCCTCAGCACCCCTCAACACCTACCTGTTGGGTGCCAACATGCACAGCATGCAGCAGGAGCAGCTGTGACACCATGTGCACTAATGTGTCCACCACCGTTTGTTTACATTGCAGTGCATATTGTAAACGCAGTGCTTTGAGGTGGTAATCGGTGCTGAGTAATCGATATGCTTGATGATCAGCAGCCTCACAACACTGCTGGGTAACCTGTGTTTGTGGGTGGGTGGGTGGGTAGGCGTGGGTGTGTTTTGTCAGCAGAAAAACAATTATCTACATCCAAGCAAACAGACAAACAACATCAATAGCATCAAACAATTCATGTGAAAACCAGTACAAAGCACATTCCCCCCCCACCTACCCGCTGCATGTGTTGTGCCTCCATGCCACGCAATCCCTGTATTCGATGTTGCATGCCATCCTGCTCTCCAACCCCTGCATTCCTCCCTGTATCACCAACCGCCTGCCCTGTATGGGACAGGCTCCCATCCCTGGCCTGTTGCAGCGCATGCTGTACATACTGATGCGCTGCACGCTTGTGTGCAAGCAATGCCTGTGCGGCAATGTGCTGCTGATGGGTGAGGGCGGTTGCATGTCGCAAGCGCTGCACCTCACGCTGCACAGCGTGGTATTGGGCAGGTGTCAGCCCTTGTATTGGGTATTGGGTATTGGGTGGATTCTGTGAGGTGAAATTTTCACGGGGGCGTCACGTGACGTGGAATGTATATAATGAGATGGGTCAATCGCCAATTCGTCACACCTCGTGGCCGTCATCACTTGATACCCCCCCATCCATCATGTGCTTTGCTGCAGTGCTGTGCAAGTGGTTGCTATAATACTGTTCGACGGCGTGCTGCAACTGTTGTAGTGCGAGATGATAGGTATGCAATGCGGGAGGCGTGGCATGTTGGAGGTCGGTGGCGACGGCGTTGATCGTAGGTTGCATCCTGGCAATACACACTGCACTTGCCAACAGGCACGCATTGAGTTGGCTGTTGAGTGTGGTGATGGTGGCAGTGTTGTCGTCCTGGGTGGTGGCGGATGTTGATGTTGATACTCACTGCTGATATTGCAGTTATGTTGTTGATGTATACCTGTACTGATGCGAGTGGCATATCATCATGCACACGACGTTTTTCAGTATTCCACAGTCGTTCAAGCAGCATCGTTGCATCTGACGACATAGTATCCATTTTTGTGTCCCCTGTATCTGGGGAATGATGATGGGAATAATGTTGAGCCAGTTTTTGTTACATTTTCAGGAAATGTGAAAATTCATATGAAACCAGCCCGGGCTGCAGTGCACATTACGACACAAGAGCACACAGAAGAAACAGTCCTGACCAATTCCACAAGCTCCAAATGTACTAGCACACAGCATTTTTTGTTTCTAGTATTTTTCTAGCTGCATGGCGTCTGTGGTGCTCGCAACAGCTGGGTATGACCACAGCATCAGATTTTGGGAAGCCACCAGCGGCATTTGCTATCGCACAATTACCCACAATGAGACTCAGGTAAAGTGCAAGGCATGCATACTGCCCATTGAGGCTGGTGACGTGTGAACAAAGTCGTTGCTTTGCAATCAGCACCAAAATTCCCAATTACAACCACTACTGTGCACAGGTCAACCGCTTGGAAATCACCTTTGACAAATCACTCATAGCAGCAGCAGGCAACCCACAAATCCGCTTGTACGATGTAGCCAGCAACAACCCACAGCCAGTCATGACATATGATGGGCACACAGGCAATGTCACCAGCATCGGCTTTCAACGTGACAGGTATTATTTTTGAGGGGTCACTTCTCATGGGAGCATACATGCACATGCTTACCCACACATGCTTCCCTACACAATCCCACACACCCCTACTCGTCCATTACCAACTCACAAAATGCTTCCCCACACAATACCCACACACGCGCACACTTCTCCTTTACCAACGCACCCATGACCACACAGCAAGTGGATGTACTCTGCATCTGAGGATGGTACAGTACGTCTGTGGGATCTACGTGCTCCAGGGTGTCAGCGGGATTATAAAAGTAAGCATGCTGTGAACACTGTGGCGCTGCATGCCAACCAGGGGGAGATAATATCAGGTATGTATTTTGTGTGTGTATTGTGTATATTGTGTGTGTATTGTGTGTATATTGTGTGTATTGTGTATATTGTGTGTATTCATAATGGTATATGCATTATATACATAACACATACAGGTACGTACCCACTCACACATACCCACTTGTTACATACCCACTTGTTACATACCCACTTGTTACATACCCACTCTCACATACCCACTCACACATACCCACTTGCTACATATCAACTCACACATACCCCCCACCCACACACACTCACATAGGTGACAGCAAGGGGTGTATAAAGGTGTGGAACCTAGCAGCAAATGCCTGCAGCTGTGAACTAGTACCAGAAGTGGACGTTGCTGTGAGGTATGAGGGGGGGGGGTGTAGGGTGTGTATGTTTAGAGGACGTGTAGGGTGTGTGGGTGTAGGGCGCATGTAGGGTGTGTATGTGTGGGGTGCATGTGTAGTGTGTGTGTATGGTATGTGTGTGTGTAGGATGTCTACTAACCTGAAATACAGACACCCCTTGCCCCCCCAAACACACACACTCTAAACCACACACACACACACGCAACCATACACAGGTCATTATCTGTAGCATCTGATGGCACGCTGGTGTGTGCTGCCAATGATAAGGGCACATGCTATGTATGGCGTATTATGCGTAATGCCCCACCTGGTGCAAATTTTGACCCACTGTATAAGCTGCGGGCTCATGATTGTATGTGTATGGGTGAGTGGGGGTTGTGAGGGTTGTGGGGTTCATGATTGTATGTGGATGGGTGAGTGGGGGGGTTGGAGTGGTGCGGTTGTGGTGGATGGTATATACTTGAGACAGCTACACCATACAATAATGTACAATGCAAAACCCACACACCCAATACACACCCACACCAATACACAACACCAATACACACCCACACCCCACACACAGCCTATATACTCAAGTGCCTCATAAGCCCTGATGTACGTCAATTGGCAACTGCTTCCTCTGACAAGACAATCAAATTATGGAACCTGGACACATTTTCACTAGAACGCACATTGACAGGTATGCGCTTTTGTTGTTGTTGTTGTTAGCACCCAATTCTATGACATGTGAAATGTGATTTGAAATGTACAAATGTTGGTGTGAGATGGGAGGTGTGGAGGGTGGGTATATCTGGGTGTTGGACACAACGGTAAAGCACACGACATGCTGACAACCCCCCCCATACCTGTGTGTTTCACATACAACAAACCCACATCCCTCAACAACCTCTCATCAGGGCATCAGCGGTGGGTGTGGGATTGTGTGTTTAGCGTGGATGCAGCCTATCTGGTGAGTGCGAGTTCTGACTGCACAGCACGGCTGTGGGATTTGTCAACAGGAGAGGCTATACGGATGTATACTGGACACCACAAGGCGACTGTGTGTTGCGCGTTGAATGACTCTGCCATAGAGGGGAGGGATGAGGGGTGATCAGGATGATCGTGGTGGTTTTGTGTGATGGTGGGTGTATCATGTGCACACAGATGATGGAGAGCATTGAAAGAATGTATCAATAGGAATGCATTCATTGCCCATGTAACTTGGTTCTGTGTAGAAAAAAAAGAAAATCAAAAACACACGACCCTTTTTATTTTCAGCGTCCGTCAGGCGTCTGCATTTATTCCACCTCCCATCTTCTCATTCGTTGACCTGCAGCCCCCAATCGACACACACGACACGCAACATGGCATCCATGAGCCCAACCGTGCAGGAGACGGCATCAGACAAGACTGGAATGATGGTGCGTGAAATGATCATCATGATGGTTGAAGGGGGCAGAAGGACGCGTGACACTCCTGTTTCACATGTGTATGCATGTTCATCATGGCGGAGGGGCTGTATCCGCACTTGAGGCGGATAGCAACGGGCATCGTGCGTCCTGCATCATCATCATCGTCATCGCCTTGATCATTAGCAGTGTTCTCCCCTGCCCCCCCTCCCAACACAATCCCTACACCTCTACACCTCTACACCCACCACTAAAATTAGATGAAGGAGGCATTTGAGGTGGTGAAGCAAGCACGGCCAGGCGATTCTGAAGCCCGGCTTGCATGGAACAGCGTTTCCACTACGGAGTTTGATGATGCAATGAACACGGCCATCAACTTTCTCTACAGCAACTCACTCATTCTCGATCAGGCTGCTGCCTACTTTGACCGCGACAATGTGGGCTTGCCTGGAGTAGCCCTCTACGCCAAGGTGCGATGGAGGGCCCTTGTCGTGATTATCACATGCGCGAACTGCAACCCACCTTTTATTAATCGCAGGCTTCGTCTGTGGATTGCCGCAATATTGCATGGCGTTACATTGACTTCAACAACAAGCGGGGTGCAGCTGCCAAGATTGGTGCTGTGGGGGCACCCCCCGTGGAATTTCATGCTGAGCATCACTCTGATGTTTTGTCGTTTTACAGCAAGGCTCTGGCTTCAGTCAAGGTGTGGTGGCTGTGCATGTGTTGCTGATGTGTATGCTGCCACCCTCCCCTGCAACGTGTACATCCCTTAAAGTGGCACCCTCCACCCCATCACACACACCCCACACACTCCTCCCCCCCCACCACAACAAGGTGTCATACAAGCTGGCCAACGATGCATTCAAGATTGCCCTTTCCAATGCGGATGCCCATGCAGTCAACTTCCTTTCCAACATGGCCCAGTTGTACAGTGAGAAAATCCGCACACTCTCCCATCATGTCACCCACCTGACTCTCGTCGAGTCTGACAAACACGCAATCAAGGAATTTGACCGCAAGCTCCAAGAAGACGTGGTTTCTTTTGCCATGGCTGTGGGTCTCGAGTCGACGCTCCCCAATCGTTTGGTGCAGGGCGCCATGTCCCGCCTGACTGATGTTTCCAACAGCATGTTGAACACGGCCACGTGGGGGCTTGACAATGGCAGCATGTGCAGTGCTCACTCTGCGTTCAAGAACAACGAGCTTGGGAGCTAGATGTCTAGGAAAGGAGAAGGGGAGTTGATGTTTTTGCCAAATTCATGTTGCTGTTGACCAAGAGTGTTCCGGTTACGTTGTTGTTGATGTTGTTGGACTGACTACGTTTCCCTGTTGGTGGTAAATGATCACACTCCAATGATGATGAGTACAACAATGACACAGCATCGCCTTTTCCCTTGCTCGCCCCCCCCGTGGTCGCCGTGACTTTCTCACTGCGCCCCTTACTCTGCAAACGCCTCGCATGCAGCCTTGTAGACAATACGTTGATCCACTGTGCCCTGCGGGATAGTGGATGCCTTGTGGTGGTAGACAAACGACGCCAGGTCCAGGCACTTGCGCTGCCCCGTCTTTTTCATGCGTTTGTTTAGATCTTTTTCTTGATGCAAAATGCCAAGTTCTGGACTAAACAAAAACTCTCCAGGCACTGCTGCTGACAGCTTGATGCGCTTGTGCACTGCAAAGAAAAATCCATTGAACACTGGGTTGCGGGTGACGATGGGGTCTGTTTGACCATCTGCATAGACAATGTCAAGTGCTGCTTGCACTTTGGCAAACATGGATGCTGGATACATCTGTGTTAGGGGGGGGGGGGGCGCATGTTGCTGTACACACACAAACTCTTAAAAACCCTCACTACCTTGTTGGCTTGTTCCACGGTGAGGTTGTACACCGCCTCAAACCCTTCCATAAGCCCCACGTGGCCCTTGCCATTGACGGTCGACAAGGGACTCACCAAATCACAACCACGATCCATGGCACTGTGTGTGAGGGTACACGTGTGCAGGGTAGCAACAGCAACACCAATACTATGACCACCGAAAAGCCTCATGATCACCCACATTCACCTACCGTTTGAGGTTGGTCAACACACCAGGGGGCACGAGCACGTCGTTGTTGGCAATGACAAAATAGGTGTAATTCCCAGCCAAAAACCGCTGATACCCCAGGTTCCAGTTGTGTGTAACACCCTGTGAGCTGTTGACATGCACCACAGGTATGCCCAGTTCCGCCAAACGCTGCCGTGTGCCATCGCTGCTGCACTCGTCCACCACCAGCAGGTCAAACGGCTCGGTCAACGCTGCCAGGCTGACCAGGAGCTGCTCGGTGGCGAGCCAAACATTGCTGGTGGTCACCATGATGAGCATTTCATGAGGCTGCAAAGAGGATGAGGCTGCATCGGGCCCAATAAACAAACCGAGCTCCCTGCGCTTATGTGTGCGACGGCGCACGGGCGCGAGCTCCGACAGCCATGGTGTATGAAAATGGTGGTCGAGCAGCTGATACATTTTCTGCTTGGCCATTGATGATGCAGATGCCGGGTCTGGCTGATCCATTGTGTAGTTGAAGGTGATTTTGTAGGGTGTTTGCCATGGGGTGGAGCTGATCACGTGGGGGTGGGGCAACCACAGCCACGATGAGAATATGGCTGCGACGTATATGAACAAGGGTGGATGTCGTCGTGTCATTCGACGTGGTGGTGATAAAGTACCGATCGATCGATGTGTAGGATGATGTTTTGACCAACAAGGTGGTATTCAGTTCTCTCAATTGATAACCACCATTGTGATTGTTTCGTATATCACCAACAACTCTGTCACCAGCGTTGGTGTGTATTTTTGTTCGCGGTATTGCTTTGTTCGCGGCGTATTTTGTTTGTACCCCAAAACCCCCCCAACACAGTATAGCCCCAACATGATCCACTACCGATGACATCGAACAACAAGCCACCAATGCTCTTGTTGTTGGTGATCACGTCGTCGATCGCGATCATCCATGCAGCACCTCAAGCAATCGTTCGTGACTTGTATTCAGGCATAAATCTACCACCAGACACGTCAAACAACCCAGAAATCTTGTCAACATGTCCGTATCAATTGGTCGCCCTGGGCGTGCATGGCTCCCGCACAAGCATGGTAACACGCCTCCTCACACTCCTCGGCCATTATGCGGGCACCCAGGCACAGCTGACAGTTGCATGGCAATCACAACCCTTGAAATGGTGGGAATTTTGGCAGATCAAGGAGAGCAACAACAACTTTCTCATCGAAACCTCCAGCTCCGGCTTTGTCAACTGGACCGGCATCGGCTACACAGGCCGGTATCTCGGTGAAAACCACGATGCACTCGCTGGCTTGATGAAAAACATGTCGGATGTGGTGCGCAAGCTGAACAGGCACTGTCCATGGGTGGTCAAGGAGCCTCGACTTTGTTGGACCGCAGGTGTGTTGTGGTGATTCGTTCCAGTCCCATTCCTGTACACCCCCCTTTCCACCCGCACCCCTTGACAATAGAACACTTGTTCAAGCACACGCCCAACCCTGTATGTGTCATAATCTGGCGTCATCCAGCCGAAGTCATTTCCAGCCTGGTGCTGCACGACGAAAAAGGCCTAGTGGTGGACATGGACGAGGCACGCTGGCGACTGCTGTTTCTCGACATGTTTGGTTCGGCTTTGTCTGCTTGCGAGGGTCGCCCAGCCATGGTGCTACCCAGTGCCATGACGGGTCCTGCACATGTGCACACACTGCTCAAGATGGCCCTGCAAGAGTTGCAACACGTGCGTGCCATGTCGCCAGTAGACAGCAATACGCTCCAGTGGCAGGCCCTGCTGCCCGATGCCGCCACCTTGCATCGTCATTACCTGCAGCATTACGGGGTATCACGACATACACGCAAGGCAGACAACACGACACGAAAGGCCATGCAAGACTGTCGTATGCGCAGCAACTTGGAAGACGTGCAGGCAGACTACCGCTCTGTGGAGGCAGCACTGGCAGCACCCTTGCAGCTACGGTCCCTGGTGCCCATGGGCGAGTACTTGTGTCCTTGGGAGGGTGGTGTGGGTGGTGGAGAGCGTGCTGCGCATGACACACGGTTGTGTTGCAGTCGGTCGGGGAGCATGACGCCCTTGCACGACCTGGCGGCACAGCTATGGCCTGGTGGGTGCTGGCTGCAGCAGGACAAGCACCTGCAGTCTCTCAACGTGGCGATCGAGGTGTTTTTGTATCAGCACCACGTCCTCAAGATCCCTATTGCGCCGCGTATGGTGGTGAGTCGGATACAGGAGCTGTATGCACGAGCACGCAGTCAGTGGCTACAGGAGGACTCTGGGTGGGTGGCCGGGTGAGGAAACGTACGAATTATTGCGTATTTGCGTACGTATTTTCGTCCTTATTTGCGTATGTATTTACGTCTATTATTTTTATGTGCGTATTTGCGTACGTATTTTCGTCCTTATTTGCGGGCTCGACATTAGATAGGAGTTGTGATGTTGTATTTGCTAGTGCATTTTCTGTGCGTGGGCCGATTTTGAGTCGTTAGCTGTTCAACCATCACACATCATAAAACCACCTTGGTGGACAACCGTGACAGCAAATGAAAACCCAGCACGTCTCGTACCTTGTGCTCGTCACCTTTGTCGCCGCAACAACATCCCAAATCCGTCATGATCACGATATACGCGCAGGCATTGACCTACCACCCGCCACCACCAGCAACGATATTCTTGCATCATGCCCATATCAGCTTGTTGTCCTTGGCCTTCATGGCTCACGCACTAGCGTCATCACTCGCCTGCTGACCCTACTTGGCCATTATGCAGGGACAAGAGACGAGGTGGAAGTGTCCCCTAAGGAGCCACTCAAGTGGTGGGAGCTGAAGGAGACTCAACTCGCTGACATGCACTTCCTCCGCAACATTACCCATGCCAACTTCTATTCGTGGATTGGCATTGGGTATTCAGGGTACTTCTTCAGGGATGACAGCAGCGTTGTGGAAGACTTGCACACGGGCTTTGAAAGGGGCGTGCACCAGCTCAACAAACACTGTCCATGGGTGGTCAAAGATCCAAGGCTATGTTGGACTGCTGGTATGTGCGTAGCAGGGTGCATAGTGTCAGTGTGAGTCAGCCACATGCCCTTCCCCATGAACAGAACACTTGTTCAAGCACACTCCCAACCCTGTGTGTGTGCTTGTATGGCGCCATCCTGCCGAGGTGATATCGAGTCATTACTTGCAGCTCCAGGACATACATAGCTATGCGGGAATGGATGAAGCACGATGTCGCCGTGCAGTTCTTGACATGTTCGGCTCGGCATTGTCAGTATGCGAGGGTCGTCCAGCCTTGCTGCTCCCCAGCGCCATGAGCACCGCAGAGCACGTCTCATCATTTCTCAAACTAGCCCTGCAAGAGCTGCAACAAGTGCGTGCTGCATCGCCCGTGGATAGCAGTTCGTTGGGATGGCAGGCCAGGCTCCCTGATGTGCCAACCTTGCACCGTCATTACCTGCAGCATGTACGTGCTATGTGTTTCACAGCCGCCATTTTTGTTCCTCTTTTTTCCCCATTACTGTTTCCTCAGTTTTCCTCATTTTCTTTTCATTTGACACATGTTAACCCAGCATTACTATTCTCATACACCACAAACATGTCACAACACACTATCGACACACTATGCAGCAGCACCAAAAATACGTAGATTGTGATCTGCACAGCCCACAAACAACGACGTGGCATCTGGCCCAAACTTGATGCTGTGCACACCCTTGGCTGGCACATCAGTTAACTCTGCAAATTTCTCCCAATCGGATTTCACTGCATGCAGGCACACACTGCTGCCACCCACAGCAAGGTAATGGCCACTTGTGTCAAAGGAAACACACGAGGTAGGCAGCTTACCCACGGGCTCAATATTTCTGTTTTATTTGGGGGGGGGGATACGGTGGGCAATGGTGAGCCATGGTGGACAATAAGTATATAAGATGGCAAAGCAGCAAGTGACAAGCAGCAAGTGCAGTACATCTAGTCGGTACTCAACACAAAACCAACATGTATACATACGTAAAGTTTTTCAGTTTACGCAAATCCCAGAGCTTGACACCATCAGCAGCAGCAGTGGCCAAGTAATAGCCGTTCTCACTGAATGACAGGCTTTTGATGGGTGCTGTGTGACCCTCAAATTTGGCCACATTCTGTGTGGGTATTGTGGTGATATGGGTATTGCGGTGATGGGTATTGTGATGAGTATTGTGGCGATATGGGTAACATCGCGGTGATGGATATTGTGATGAGTATTGTGGTGATATGGGTAACATCGCGGTGATGGGTCTTGTGGTCAGACAAAAAAACACATATAAACCCCACATGTCATGCTGCACCTTGGATTGTCGTACTTCCCAAATGCGGCACACATTTTCTGCAGTGCCAGTGCCCAAAATCACACCATCAGGGTGAAAGCGCACACATGTGTACCCAGCCTCCACTGCAGGATCAGCAACCTGTTGTATGCAGTATATACATGAGGGGTGATCATCAGGTGTTTTGTCAGCCATACACCCCACCACCCCACACACCACTCTCTCCCCCCACCCCACACACCACCCACCACCCTCTCTCACCTGTGTTATGCACACATCCGTGTCATACAGACACCATGTCTTATCTGCAGATGCCGACACAAAGTACTTTCCAGAAGGATGCACTGTCACACCCACCACTTCCCCAGTGTGTTGTGAGAATGTGTTGGCAGCTTGGTATTGTCCCTCTGAGTCAGCACCCCACAATCGAACAGTGTTGTCTACACCACTGGTGACAAGGGCTGTGCCTGATGCACCCAGGTAGGCCACATCTGCGGGGGAGGGGGGAGAGGGGATACGTGGGATGTGGGGTGAAAGTGGGGGATACATGGGATGTGGGTGAAAGTGAGGTGCATACACACTGGTACTGCAACCACCACCGTTACTCAACCACTACTACTCAACCATTACCATAAAACCACACCACCGCTCCCCCCCTCCCTCACACCCATAAAACCTACCTGTCACCTTCTTGGAGTGCCCTGTAATCTTCTGCACAATGCGTTTGTTTTCACTATCAAACACCACCACATTTCCATCAGCACCCGCTGTTGTGCAGGTGGTGGGGGCTGCAGGGTTGAGGTCAATGGAGACAATACCAGCCTGAGAGTGTTTTGGGGGGGGGTATTGAATCTGTGACTGTCATTGTACAATGAGGATTGATAGTTGTGTGACTGTGATTCTACACAAGGCACACCCCCACTCTCCACGCAATTGCACTCGATACACAGACGTCTCCATTGCAATCTACACCGACACATCTCCAATCCCCCATCTCCAACCACCACTCTCATACCGAGCGTGTTGCATGAAGGGGCTGTTTTGCCAGCAAGGTGTACTCTGCTATGCTCTCTGTGCTGGACAATGTGGGGGGTGCCACCTTTTTCCCCTTGCGTGTCTTTGAGAGTTCATTTGAGGTGGCTGTGAGGACCTCCACCACATCTGGGGTGATGCCTGCACGAGCCTGTTTGGGTGTGGGTTCTTGTGTGCGGGTGTATGTGGGTGTATGTGGGTGTATGTATGTGGGTGTATGTATGAGGGTGTGCAGTGCGTGTTTGTATGAGGCTGTGCAGTGGGGTGGACAATAAAAAACCAACATAACAATAATACAGAAACACACAACCTACCCTCTTGGCAGGTGCATCTGCATCTTCCATCTCCTCATCCTGCACACGCTTGCCGTTTGCCATATCCCCATTCCCCTGCACTCCATGTGCCTGTACGTGGGCCAGGGCAGCGCGCGCCTCGTCCCGTTCCCGGATCAGGCGAGCGATGACGCGTTGGGCTGCATCATGTTGGTAGAGGGCATGGCTGAGTTCTTGCCTGACAGTATGGAGGGATTGTCGTAGGTTGTGGGTTTCCAACATAACTGCATCCCATTCCTGTGTGTGTTTTGGGGGGGGTTGGGGGGGGAAGTGTGTGTGTGCGGGTGGGTGAGTGAGTGTGTGTTTGTGTGTTTTGGTGTTTGCTGGTTGTGAGGGAAGACGTGGGTGGGATGGTGTGATGTCAACATGTATCGTGCACATGTATGTGCAACTGCAGTGTGATGACTACATACAGCATCAATAACTCTGCATTGACATACATTTTGAAACAAGCCCAACAGTCCAGGAATGCTGGTTGCAGGTGTGGTACGTGGCTTGACAGTCTGTGTGGGAAGAGGGGTACACATGAGACACATGCAGCAACAACGGTGGGTTGTACCCATCCAATACCCATCTGTCCAATACCCAACCATCCAAAATCAATCTATATACCTTGTTGCCAGTCACTGTGAGCAAATCTGCTTCTGTCAAGGTTTCACCTGTTGCTGGGCATTTGCCAGACTCCTGTGTGTGGGGAGTGTGGTGTGAGGGAGTGTTTGGTGACGGAGTGTTGTGTGTGTGGTGAGGGAGTGTGGTGTGAAAGACCACTGTGGTGTGAAAGTCTGCATGGTTGAGAATTGGCACAAGGCAACAGACAAGTGTGTGAGATATACAGTGGTATTGTGAGATACACAGGGTGGAAAAGACTTGAGCAACACACAACAATGCAACACAATCATCAGGCAACAACAACCCACCTCGATCGCCTTGAGCACCAGCCGCTTTTCAAAGATGTGACCAGATTTGGTGCTGACTACTGGTTCTTCTGGTACACTGCCAGAAACTGTGCACAGGGAGCACAGGTGTGTGCATGCAGCATGATCGCGTGCATAGATCTGCACCCAAGTTGGCCACCCCGTGCATTCAGTAGCACAATGCATACGCAACATTGAACAAATATTGCTCGCATGCATTGCAAACACAAAACGTGCTCGAGCAGCACTGTCTAAACACATCGATGCAGCACCACCATCGTATGCGTACTTGCACAAAACATGCTGGCCCTTGAGTGATCCTGCACTGCCCAAGAAAATCACAGATGCTGGTTGTAGCTATTTATCTTGGGTTGGGGCTGATATGAAGAGCCCTCACAAACCAACGGCAATGCACAACGAAATGGCGGCGAGAACACGCCAAGGGCTGGCTGGCAAATGTGTGTAGGGTTGTTGTATGATGTTTTAGGATGATCACAAGTGTGTATTGTTGTTTTTGGGGAGAGTATGGTGTTTTTGGTGCTGTACTAGACAAAAGTATAAACTCTACATACTTGCTTTGTGTGTGCTGCATATGAGAGCAGCATGACGTGCATGCAGAGGAAGAAACAACACCCAACCACACCCTCCCAACAACACTAGGCATCGGGCACATACCTTGTATCGTCACACGTAACCAACAACCTTGGTCATGGGCAGCACGACGCAACGACCATGGCGTAAGCCGTTTAGTCTACTAGCACATTGGTACAGCACGGCAAGCCATTGGTGCATGGTCAACAGTGGGGCACTTGGTCCACCAATCCGCGTCTCACTGTGTGTGTTGGGTGCAAGCATGATTGGCCTGGGACTTGGCAGTCCCAACATGACAACCCTAGATGGTCACATTACTCAAGGCGCACGGGTACTGTGATGTGTAGGAAAAGGTGGACATGACACACATCATCGCACACGCATCATCGACATCATCAACACACCGACACACACACACACACACAGTGGGGCATCATCAACACCATTGTCGCTGGAATTGCAGCACCATTCTTTGGCTCGAGCGCCCAAGTTGCATTCCGGCGTTCGTATGGGTGTTTCTTTGGCTGTGTGATCGCACTGCCTGTGTTGCTCATCCACAACCTCACGCTGCGAGGGCTGCTGGCTATACCTGTGGGGTTTCTCCTGCTGTTTTTTGTGTCCTTGCTGACCAATTTGGAAGCAGCCAAAAACGCAATTATTTCCTTTGCAAGCGGTATGCGCTTTGGGGGTGGGCCACGAGGCATCTGGTGGGGAGCATGCCATTATCGGCCAGGCATTCCCTCCCCTCATGTACTCCCGTGCATTGTTCTTCTTAATTACTCACAATGTATCCCCTTGCACTCCTCCCACCCCATAACGCACACCACCCCATACCCCAGTACTTATCACAAGCCAGCCACTCAGCCCTGCCCAATTTGACGTCGCCGCAGCCATCGCCGGCACACGTGCCATTGCCTTTATTGCAGGTGCCTATGCCCTCATGCTCACCTGGCTCTTTATCCTCCCACGCACCGCAACGGGGCAGGTCATGGTCAAACTTCGCCGTTCCCTGGGTCAATTGGCCCGTTTTCATGCAACCTTGTACGAACCGCTCGAGCTGGATTTAGCATGTGATGTGGATATTCGGCGGCCCAATGGCCCAAGGCATGCCCCACTGGATGCTGCGCATGTGCCAGCTAAAGTGCCGGGGGGGGGCACCAAGGATGTGGTGGAATCAGAGAGTCCTATACAGCTGGGGCCACTGATGAAAGTGGGCATTGGGAAACTGCTGGGACTGTGCGGTGTACAACCCAAGGTGGTGTGTGTATTGTGTGCTGTGTGGTTGTGTGTGTGGAATACGTGTGTATAGTGTGTACATCTTGTATATCTGTATGGTGTTTGCCTCAGCCATGTGTACCTGCATATCACATACCTGCATATCACCACTGCATATCACCACCGCATATGTCACCACTGCAAGCTGCACCCTCCATAGGCTAAGCAGCCCATGCCAGCAGAACACCAGCCTGCACCAAACATCGACGCCTCCCCCGATGACATGCGTGAATCCTACCTGTGGCGCTGTCGGTATGCCTTTTTAAATGTTATCAATGAACTTGCAGAAGCCAAGGATGCGCAAGCTATGGCACACTTTGAGTGGTATGCATTCAAGATGCTTGGGCATAAAGTGCTGCTTCCTGCGCATGTTTTTGAATTTCAATTTTGGAGTGCATTGGAGCCAATTCTGCCAGATCTCAAGGTAGTTGGGGGTTGTGGTAATACTATGATGTGATGTATTTACGTCTATATTCCCCAAGGATGCATGAATTTTGTATGTACACATGCAAACCCTACACAATCCAAACCCAAAACCCTACAATGCATCCCCCCCAACACAGGTGCAATACCTGGGCGGCTGCATTGCATCGGTGGCTCGTATCTTGGTGAGCCTGCGTGAAAACATGGCGGGCGCGGTGTTTCGCATACATGCCAACAATGTACACCACAAAACATGGAAATCTGCTGGCAATCACGTGCTGTACAAGGAATGGCTGCAGGTATGTGTACATGCCTGAGCAACCAGCCGATACCCACCAATATCGGGTATACAAGAAATGCACACCATACCCTGTACACAAAATACACCAACCCCTACTTACCAGGCATGTCAGGATTTGATTGGCTATTACGCTGCCATCTGCCCATCATCAGACCTCGTCTTACACCATGCCGTTTCCCGCGCCCCTCTGCGCCGCATGCAAGACGCTGCAGATCGACTTCGCACCCACGGGCACTTGCTGGTACGGCGCTTGGCGCCCCACCACCGCCCGCTGGTGCGTGTGGAAGCGTTGAAGATTGCATTGATGGATGCGGTGCCTGAACTGGGGTTGGCGGATGAGGAAACTCGGCATGTGGTGCACCTGATGTGGCTGGAGTTGGAGGTGGATACCATTGCGAGGCACTTTTCCAGGCTGCAGCAGGCATTGGAAGACGTGCTCAAGCATATTCCGGGTGATAAGTTGCAGATCGTACATGCAAACGATGATGTGGGTAAAAATGACGCGGAGGGGGAGGTGGGTGGAGAGGAGGTGGGTGTGGACGCCAAAAGCAACGGGACCCCCAAAGTGGCACCAGCAGCGGCGTGACTTTTTTTGGTGATACAATGTATTGTTTACAGTATTGCTTGCATAGAATTACTACTTTTACAAATTACATTATATGTTCTCACTTTCTATATATTCTCTCACATACAATTTGGATCCATACACGAGTTGTGCAATACGCAGCGTAACGAATGAAATTGACACTGATCAAGCACCAATAAACACCAACAAACACCAATAAACAATACGTCATGTACACCAACATCGTGATTTTCACCACCATCATCATCCTGGCCACAAGGTGAGCAGGGCAATGATAGCCTGCCTCAGGTCCTCCAGTGCTGCCACAAGACCATCCATATACAACATCACACTGTGCAGCTGCGCCTGTGTATGACAGTGGGATTGTGAAACATACTGGCCATCAAACCCCACCACCTGTCCCACCACCTGTCCCACCACCTCCCCTACCGTTGCATACAGGTCCTGCACATCCTCAATTTTCCCTGCAGCTTCATGAAGCAGCGCCTCTGTCTTGGCAAATCGTGGCCCAGAATCTTTACGTGCTGTCAATGACACACCACCCCCATCTGCCCCCAGCAGCACCCCATCTGCCCCCATACCCAACGCACCCCATGCATAGAGGTCATCCAGCATGGTCTGTTGCGGTGGGGATCCACCAAGCACGGGGCCACATGTGCCCAGGGTGGGGGCATGGGCTGAGAGGCTGCTGGAAGAGGTGCTGGTCCCTTCATCCCACTGCACATGTGCTGCTCCATGTATACCTGTACCCCCTACTGGTGGGGACGCTGCCACATCGAGTGACACACATCGTTTCTCGTTAATCTGTTGCTGCCGCTGCTGCTCATGTACATCCTGCTGTACGTGCTCAACAGTAGGACCAGCCAATTTGTTTTTCACATGCTGCTGGATGGCATGCACTGCAGCTGCCACAGGATTGACCACCTGTGGCCCTGGTGGGGGTGGTTTAGGGAGGACCGTATCGTGTGGGAGGGATGCCATGAGCATGTCCATTGCGTCTTGGAAGGATTGGGAGAGGTTTTTGACCAGTTGCGATGGTACATGGGCATACACGAGCAACAAATCAGCCTGTGTGAAAACAGTGATTAGTCAATATGCATTGATGGTCAATACGCAGTTGTCATATCCCCAGGCACTGTACATGTCTCAACACAGTGACAAAAGAACATCCTCACCTCACTGTGCAATTGCAAGGATGACTTGGTCCCATCCCAGTCAGCATCCAACCCCCCATAGGCATCCATTTCTGCTGCAAAATCCACATGTGGTTCAGCCAAGTGCAACCTCCATGCAGCCATGGCTACTCGATTGCATGCATTCACCACACGAATGACCCGCGTGGAGGGGAAGCAGATGCGGACCAGGCCCTTAGGGGGGGGGCGAGCGGTGGTGGAGGGAGCGTGTGTGTCATGTGCGTGTGTGGTGTGTGCAGCATGGAGGGAGGCAAAGGAACGTGCCTGTGGCATGAGGAGGAAGTGTGTGAAGCAGCATATGTGGGTGAAGCTGCATATGTGGGTGAAGCAGCATGTGGGTGAAGCAGCACACAACACTTGGGCATGTCTCTTTTCTTTCTCGCACTCTTTTCTTAACATTCACCTACCCACCTCTCTGCGCATGTTGGATTTTGTTTGATGTGGCAATGCCCACTCACACAACCAGTAACGAGGGATGATCCAATCCTGTAGCCAATGTCCTGCATAGCGTTCCTTTGTTGCTGTGGCTGCCAGTCGCCTCACCTTTATTGCTGACGCGCTAATCTGGTGGGTGGGAACAATGTTGCTGCCGACACACACATATATGGTATTAAGGATGTACATTTGGTACAAAAGAATGTACACCATTCCCACAAGGCAGTACCCCCCTCTATTTTCCAAAAACGCCGCACAGTCATGCCTCACACAGAAAGTGCCTCACAACAACACCTCTTAAAAACACCTCAACATACCTCAAGCATGGAGGGCAAGTAGGTGACAGACACGTCTGACCAGGTGATGATTTGCACCTGGCTGCCCTTGCCACTCCCCTCAGACACCTTGCCCTCAGATACCTTGGCCACTAATGATTGGGCTTGCACGTGACTGCCCTTGCCACTCCCATCAATCACCTTGCCACTACCCTCAATCGCCTTGCCACTCCCATCAGATACTTTGCCCTCAAATGGTGGGACCTGCATGCCTGTCACTTCCGCTGCAGCATGTGAGGCATCATGCAGTTTACAAAGCGTAGTTTCTCCCTGGGTTAGGGAATTGTGTGGTTTCTATTATTGTTTGTTTTCCTATTATTGTTTCTATTATTATTCATAGTATTCATAATGCATGCATTGTACAGTTGCTATTATTCATGGCACATGTTTTGCACACACGCACCCACCCACCCACCCACCCACCCATCCACAAACAAACACACACCATGCCCTTGACAAGTTTCATGTGCTGCTGTAAGAGACCAAGCACCTCCAGCCATGCAGGGTTTGCCATCCCAGGTGCCTTTGTGATCAACAGGATGGGCAGCCAGAGGTTGTTGCCGAGAATGCATGCCAACACTGTGGCAATGGTCTGCAGAAAGATGTTGTCCAAGGGCTCCAGTGCGGAAAGTAAGACTAGGGGTGGGTTTGTGTGAGCATGTGTGTGTGTGTGTGTGTGTGTGTGTGTATGGCATGGCATGCAAGAGTACAAGTGTAATATTACAACATATGTGCCGTATGACAATACATGCATATGTAGTATATACACATGTTGGATGGTGTAAGCACTCCCCCTCACACGCACACGCCTCATACCAAGTGCGGATGCATAATACCAAGGTACTACATTGACTGTGTTGCCAAATGACAGGAATATGGTCAGGGGCAGCATGGAATACCCTGCCAGTGATATCAGCCACCAGTTGCCATAGGCAGCAACAATAAAGCCATAGCTCACAAATGCAGCAACCTGCATATAGGGAGGGAAATGAGTAGATGAGGAATTACTGTATGTGTGGAGTGTAATGAGGAGTGTATGTGGAGTGTATGAGGAATGTCTGCGGAGTGAATGAGCATGTACAATGTACAAAAGGTAAGGAATATGTTCTCAAGTGTTCGTATCTCTATAGTCCCACACATACCACAAACACAGACACAAATGTGATAGTCAGGTCATAGAGTTCTGCAACTGCTCTGTTGGGCAACTTGCCAGCACGGGCTGCGGGTACTGACCCAAGCAACTGTATGATGTGCATTGGTGTGCATTGGTGTGCATTGTACAGGCATTGCTCAGGCATTGTGTAGTGTCCAGGCAAGAAGACACATACCATTGCAAAGGTAGCCAAGGCCTCTCGCCACTTCTCATCGTTTACAATGCCCATGATGGGGAGGAGCACACCATAGGATATGATGAATGGAACACTCATCATCACTGCAAAGCGCAGACATGTGGTGACATGGGCTCTGCTCACCTAGGTTGGTTGGTGCGGCATATGGTGGTGATATGGAAGCTGCTCAACAAAGTAGTAGGCGTGGCATGTGGATGCATCAGTGCACTTGTTTGTTCTGTTTTGTCGCGGTTATCACCTAAATAACAGAATCAACACACACTCCACGTACCAGCTGCTGCCTCCATGTTTTGTAGCGTTGGACGGCACGGTACCAGCTCGAAAACATCACTCAATACATGCTCCAACACTTGGTGTGATTTCAGGAAACGCCATCGTCATCATCAAAAACATACACATTACAATGATACCGGGTAAATTCGAGGAAAGAATTAAACAACACAATTATATGTATTGTGCACATCATTATGGCAACAAAGTCAAAAACGCAATTAGCCTCTGTCTCAACTCTTCCAAGCTCTTGACAAGGTCGTCCAAATTCAACAACAAACTCCGTAGATTGGCTCGTGCATACAGTTGTGGCACCTGTGTCAGCTCCTCTGCAACCAGCTCCAGCACAGCCTCTGACCGTGCAAAGCGGCCCCGGCTGCCTTGTTCAGATGCCCCCTCATCCTCTTGATCAGCATCATGATCCGCCACAACCTGCAAGAGCTCGCGGATCTTTTGACGCCGTGGCGTCACACTATCCTCCAATGGCCGCTGACGGAGCATTGCCCCATACAAATCATCCGTGGCGGCATGTGCTGTGTCCCACTGCAGCTGCATCTGTGTGTCTACAGTGGCCCCACCTTCCGGGGTCCCGCCTTCCGGGGCACCATGTTGAGGAGCATCACCATCACCAATCGCGCTACTCCCCATGCTCACTGCAGGTGACAGGGGTGCCATGCCATCAGACATTGCATCATGCTCCACCAAATGCTCAGACAAAAATGCGACGGTTGCACTTGCCGCATCTGGGGACGCATGGATGTGCTGCCGGATGCTGTTGACCACCGCTGCCACATTGTTGACCAATTGGGGGCTAGGCGGTGGGGGTACTGGGTGCAGGGAATGTGGGTTGGGCAGGGAGGCAATGAAGCCATCCATGGCCTGCAGAAAAGTGGTGCGCAGCGCTGCAAGGAGCGCTGGGGCCACCGCCTTGTAGATCTTGCGAAGATCGTCCAACTGTTGGAAAGATGGGTGGAAAAGATGTAAAATGTGTTTTTATCATTGGGGCATCACATCTTGTATCACAGCTTGTATTCTAGGGTGACACGCACATACCTGCTCTTCTGTCAGTGTCCCCTCCAGTATTGCTTGTCCCTCTGAGTCATTGTCCTTGGACCCTTTCTGGTCATTGTCCCCTTTGGCATCGGTTCCCCCCACCTTTCCTGTCAGTTGTTGGCTATCCTTCAAAGTACTGATTCCTGTAAGTTGTTCCGCATCTTTGGAACGACTGTCTACCAGGTAGAGCTGCCATGCTGCCATACCCACCCGACTGGTGGCCATAGTAAGCATGTCAAGTTGATGCTGGGGAAAGGGGGACCGTGCCTTGCTTGGCGGTTTTTTCATTTCTTCTTTTTCTTTCGTGGTCGTTTTGAAGTCAGTGGTGTGGCTGGAGTTGGTGTGTGGTGCTGTGCCATCCTCTTCTGCAAAGGTTGGTTCGACACTGCTGCGATGTTCCTCCTTGATCTGCACAGCCTGTACTGTTTTTCCAACAATCCAAAACCGGGGCACCACCCAGTCTTGCAGCCAGTGTCCTGCATACCGCTCGTTGCTTGCATGTTTGCCCGCAAGGCGTATCTTGCTTGCGAGATATGTATCCTGGCGGAAAGGGGGGTTGAGAGTGTGGTGATGTCCACTGCATCACAATTGTATCACATCCTCCCACAACTACTCCTACCCCATAAGCAGATGGCAGGTACTCCAACCGCACTGATTGTGTCACCCCCTTGTTATCTGTTGCCCCCTTGTCTTCTGTTGCCCCCTTGTCTTCTGTTGGCTTTTTGCCTCCCTGGACACCGTCATCCCCATCACTATCAGGTGCCCCTTCCACTTTTTCATGAAACTGGTGTGCCACTGTGGAAATGGCACCCAACACCTCATCCCCCACGCCCTTGGTCATCTCGAAATGCTTGTGCAGACCCTCAACCACCTGTTGTATGGTGTGCACATGTTGTTGTTATAGTACGCTACGCACATGGTGTTGTCAGATTCTGTCAATGTGTACAGACAGTGGTACACAGCTTATCAACGTATACAGACAGTGGTACAGACGAAGATGTGTACTTTGTCTGTACTTCCTTTGTTTCTTTATTGTACAGTCAAGTACACAACGGACATGCACATGCACCATACCCGCTGCCATGAGGAGTGTACACGCCCTGGAAACTTGGTGGTGATCAGCAGTGGCATGTTGAGCCACAAGCCCGCAGCATTACCAAATGCAAGACCCATGCACATGTAGAGGAGGTCAATGGGCAGCATGTAGGCACTTGTCATGACTGTGTGTGTGTATAGGTAAACATTTGTCATGACACAATGCCCATGCACACACACACCACACACACAACACCAACCACCATGTGCCGCATAACACTACACCACCCCCAGCATACGTAAGGCGACTGGAATAAACCAGGGGATGGTCATGCCTGGAATGAAAAAGCAAATCAACATGGGTACAGGCAGCATTGCAATAGCGCCAACCAAACCAGGCAGCCACCAGGAAGGGCGGGTGGCTACTGCGAGGCCATACATAGTAAATGAACTCATCTGTGTGTGCGGGTTGTTATGGAGTTGGTAGCTTGCACAAATGGCAAGGGCCTTATATATATTGTCCATACACATGGTTGTGTATTGCACACACACCGATGCTATCCACAGTTGCAGAAACACAGTCAGTTGTAAGACACAGCTTACAACCCAAAGCGTACCCCAAGGACAATGGTAAAGGAAATCATTAGGAAATCAAGTACAGCTGGTGGGAAAGTGTCCACATTTGCCATCATGCTGGTAGGGACGCCTCCAAATATGTTGGCGGCAGAGGACATAAATGGGTAGACATATTGGGGTTTGGCATAGGGCAACAGGGGCACCAATACTCCAAATGGGATGATGTAGGGGATGATCATAGTCAGGGCGATGGCAGCATTGAGCACAACGGCTTGCTTGGAACACTGTGGTGGGCGAGTGTCACAACCGGGGGGGGGTGTTGCGGAGGATGGTTGGGAGGTTATGTGTGCCACCGTGTATCTCGTCATGTCTTTGTATCGCGTGCACACAACACATACCACGCGTTGGATCCATGTGCGTGGGTTGAAAAACACGGGCTTGACGAATTTCCAGCTCCACTCATCATTTCGATCGGCCATGCTGTCTGTTCACAACGTACGTCGCACCACAAGCACCTCAACCTCGTGCGAGCAATTCAAGCGATATTTAGGATGCATTACAGCAGGAACATCATTGAGGAATAAAATGTGGAAAGTGAAACGAGTCAACAAGCTAACAAGCTCACAGACACTTCAGTCCAGTTTGAGAGTTGTATTATCCCACATGTCTGCTTGTGTATCCATTGCAGCATTGTCCTCCCCTTCCTCCTCCATTGCAAGCCTGTTTCAATGTGTGGTGTATGCAACACACAGATTTACCAACAACTTGCACCACAAACCCCACCTGCACCACCCCCCTCTCTCCATACCGTATGTATTCTGCCCTGGCAAAGCGATCCCAGTCACTCAATTGTGGCTCCTCACGTTCCTGCTTTTTCACAAATGGATCTGACATCTCGAATTGCACAAATTTGGGGAGGTTGAAGAGCACATTAAACAAGGTGCCCGCCAATTGCCGATGCTGTGGTGTATTGTGGGTGTGTATTGTGGATATATTGGTGGGTACACAAGACCCACACACATGCACAACATACCCACAACACCCACAACACCCACGCGCCATACCCCCACAACACCCCCACACACCAACATACCGCCTTGAGGTCTCGTAGTGTAAAGCACCCCTCCTTTTCAGGCAGCAGCATGTCATGCAGTTGACACAGCAGGTCTTCAAATTGCACTGGTTCCTGGAGAAATGACTCGAGGCGGTGTTGCTGCTCCTCATAGAAAAACTGTGTGTCAGAAGAAAGTGTGTCAGAAGAAAGAAAATGTTGAGGGTTTTGTGTGCATTGGGTGGTGGGGTTGAGGGCGTTGTGTGTATTGGGTTGGGGAACCTCATCATCATAATAACTGCACTACAAACATCATCATCATCATCACCATCGCCATGCATGCACCACACAGTCAACACGCAGAACAACCCCTTATATCACTACATACAAGTATGTACAATGCAACCCATACACACTGCAACCCATACACTACCACCCCCCAAACCCCCCAAACCCCCCAACCATATCCTACCAGCATTTCATATGCCCGTATAGTCTCATCACAATCCAAATCCACACAGCGAAACCAATACTCCAATGCCTGGTCCGTTGTCTTATCCTCTTCAGACAAAATAAACCATACAAAGTCCTCATACCCCATTTTCCCCTCGGCTTTACTCACAAAGGGGCGGGCCACTTGGGCAAAAATGCGGTCCACTATGCGCATGGTGAGGCTGTGGTTGCCATAGCGCAGCAGGTCTTCTGCACTGATGAGAAAATCATGATCACTGTCAAGCTCCCAGAACTATGTGTGAAGGGGGCTGGGTGTATTATTCATTTATATTTTTATGAGGGTTGGGGGTTTATGATGGTACAGGGGGTTGTAGATTGAATGAGGTGGTGTACATGTGTCCTTGTCTGTAGCAGAACATACACACACATCCTCCATGTACATGCAATACAACACACAATCCACCCAGAGCCCCCCACCCCCACCATTCACACTCCACACCTTGCAATAAATCACATAAAAGTGTTCATAGCTGAAATACTTGAGCACCCTATTTATATCCTCCTCCTCATCCAATGCATGCAGTGCTTCTAGAAGATCCCCCCTCTTGAGCTCCCTCAGGGTGAGGCGCCCATTGCCGGCACGATTGAGGGAATAAAAAATGCGATAGGTTACTGTTTCTGCATACCTGTGTTGTGGGAATAGGTTGTTGGGAGGTGAGCAACTCTTGTGGGCAACACATTGGGAAGGAGGTTGGGAAAGGGATTGAGGGTATGGGAAGAGGTTGAGGGTACGGTAGTGGTGATGGTGGTGGTGGTGTGTGTGTGTGTGTGTGTCTCATCTCTCATTGCTCCCAAACATACCGCTCCTGAAACTCTGGTGTCTCCTGCAAAAACTCCAATCCGGGATGATTCAGCAAGATGCCATTCATCATACTCGCAAAATCCTCTTGCACCAAAAACGGCCGCCTATCATCCCCACGCAGTATCTCAAACATGCGTTGCACCTCAGACACACCCATGAGGTTGTGGGCGTCACACCAGTCTAACAGGGCCCTGGGTCGAACTACAGATTCCCCAGGTTGGACGAGTTTGTAAAAGAGTGGGTATGCGAGGTAGGTTGGGAGCTCATAGACCTGCAGTGTGGGTGGGAAGGGATGATGTGGATGGGGGGGATGTGGGTGGAGGGGATCTGCGTGGGGATGTACATGCCCACACAAACACACAAATACACCAACACACACCCTCCAACATACACGTTCGCACCATCCACAACAATTCACACAGCAAATAATACACACAAACACCCATACCTCTTTCAGCAGTACACGCAATGCCAAGATGGGCAAGCCATCAGGATGTTGGTCCGTGATGCGCTGCACTGCAGCATGCACAGCAGCACGCACCTCCTCTGTGACTGGCTTACCACCAGGGAAATAAAAACGAGGAATGGTGTGTGCATCCTGTCCATCCTGTGATGGTGGTGGTGGTGTTTGGGGGTGATGATGATGATGATGATGATGAAGGAACAGTGGTCTAGGATGCTCTTGGCTGCCTTTCCATAGACCAATCACACCACCCACCCACACCACCCTCGCACCTCTTTGCAACTATCTTGTGAACGGCTGGGAGCATGAAATAAACTATGCTGTTGAGAACGTGGTGACCTTGCTTTCCGTGGTGACAGGGGGGGCTGTGTGGGTGGGGTGGGGTATGATGCACAGGGTACATGATGCATATGTGTGTGGGAAAAGGATGAGGGTGTGCAGGGGGAGTGGGTTGTGATGTATTGTATATGATGCACAAGGTACATGATGCATATGTGTGTGGGAAAAGGAGGAGGGTGTAGGTGTGATTAACAGGGGACGTCATTGTATGCAAGTGCACGCATGTGTGTATGTGTGTCTGATAATTGATTCACAATACCCATCACAACAACTCAGTGCTGGTTTTGAAAGTAACAACTCAAACGTACAGTGTGTTGGTTGACAAAGAGTTGCTGCTGCAAAAGGGCAGTGGGGGATGATGTGGTGTTGCCTGGTGCTGGTCGCTGTAGTGGCCTGCCAGCTTGTGCATCTTCTATCAATGACCATACCTAGGGAGTGGTGTTGAGGTGGTTGGCAGGCGATGGTCGATGCCAAGAATGTGTGTGTTCAGATGATGATGAAGCCAACACACAAATCCAATAACCCGCACCAGCTTTTGGCATTCTGGCATGGAGAGCCATTGTAAAAACAAATTGTCTAGCTGGAGCTTGGCGCAGGGCAGCTTGGGGAGGGGGGTGTCAGCCTGTCGCCCTGTATCGAGACGACAACGTGAGACAGTGGTTGACACACAAGTTTTTACCACCGACAAGCACGCTATAACGTGCACAATTCCAGTACGATACGATATAGGTGCATGCACGGGGCTTATTGTTTGGCCAAGACAGGATGGTGCATTGTACCTGCACGATGCTCCACGGTTGTACTGATTTCGTGCGGCCTTTTGGGCCACTCATCAAGTGCATGAACCTTATTTTCTGGCGATGCTTCTGCCATTGAAGCTCATTGGCTGTTGCTATGTGGTTGCTTCATCAAGAGATTGACAAGAACACCAGCACGCAAGTCTCGCAATGCAGAGGGCGTGTTGCACATGCACAGTATGCAGCACGTGATAAATGAAATTGTGTTTTGGGGGACTGTGGTTTTCGTTGATGTACACAAAAATTGATATCCGCGGTAATAATTCAACTTTTTGTTGAGCCTCGAGATCGCATTGTTGGAGATGTGCAGAGAGAGTGCAGCAGGATGGCAAACGGACATGATCGAATGTCGAAAGCAAAAGCAACTGATCACCATCTCATTGTATCCAAGGTGGGCTGTTTGTTGCAATGATATCGTGATGATTATGCTGTACTATACTGCAGATCATCTATTGGCGTTTGGTCAACATGCAGTACCACGACGATCAGGTGTGGATGTTTACCAACTATGGCAGCCTTGCACTCATCTTCCCGTTTATCGTCCTCTTCTACAAGCAAATCCAAATGTCAGAGTCCACCATTGGCATGCTGAGTGGACTGAGACCGTGTTTGACAGCAGTTTTTGGTGAGGAGTGGAACAGGAGTGGAACAGGCACACATTGGGTATATATATTCACATGTGGGTGTGGGCACATACCCGTGTATGACACACACACAGGCAACATGTGGGCAATCATTGCAGATCGCACGGGCACCCACCGCATCATCCTGGTTGCTGGTGCGTGGCTGTGTGTGTACCCAGGAAACAAAGCTGTCGTGCGGTCCTCTCCGCATCAATCACATCACACACACTAACACAGGTATAGTTTTCTCTTCCCTACTGCGTGGCTCAATGTGGGCATACAGCAGTGTGGCAGCGCAACTGCTGCTTGTGGTGTTTTCCGAGCTGTGCTCTTCTCCCATTGGCTTCATCTCTGATGCTGCCATCATGGCTGCTGGGCGTGGTGTATGTTGTTGTTTTCCCACAGTCACAGCATGTACACAGCATATACACAGCACATACACAGCACATACACAGCATATACACAGCATGCCACAAATGGTGGCACACATCTTCTCAAGTATGATCAGCTCCACCAAACACACACAGGATGCCGACTATGGGCGGTGTCGATTGTGGGCATCCATAGGGTGGGGTGCTGTAAGCCCCATTGCTGGTATCATAGTACAACACCACAGCATCAAAACTGTCATGGGTATGTATTTGAATGACGCGTGTGTTTGGGGTGACACCTACATGTGGGGGCACACCATGATGCTGCACACCATGATGCTGCACACCACTCAACATACCCAACACCTCATCATCAACAGTGCTCCACATGCTTGCTGGTGTCCTCGTGGCATGGCCATCCTCCCTCCTCCCCGTGGATGCCCTCCTGCGCCCGGGGCCGTCGTCTGCCACACAGACAAAAACGCATAGGGGCAGTGACCAAAGTGAGGATGGTGAACAGCAGTGGTCATTGCAAGCGGAGTGGTCTGGCGTGCAATCACCACTTTATCAGGATGACCATCATCCTCATCACCATCATGTCGGGACAGCACCCCCATCACATGTGTTGCAAAACCACACTGTACAGCAATCAGCAGCATCACAGGGGGGTACCACAGAAACAACCACCATGCGCACCCCCATCAATGCAAGCCGCCCACCCCCACATCCAGCAGCAGTGCCCCGTGGTCATTCCACACCAACCTGGCGCAGCAGCTCTGGCACTGGTGGGCCTCGAGGGCAGGGTGGATCTGCTGGTGGATCACACAATCTTCCCCTCCCGCCGCATGGCCGCCAACCCCATGGAGCCCCCATGAGCCGCCAATCCAGCCGCACCCCGTCTCGTGTGGGCAGTGGGGTGCTGTCAAGGCAAGCCAGTATCGAGGTGCATCGTCAACTGAGTGATGCGTTGGTGCGATCTGCGTCGTCTGGGTTTGCCATGGTGGGCGGGTGGAGTGCGGCGGAGGATGACGATGATGGAGAGGGGTCTGGGAGGGTACACGATCATCATGCAAGCAAACGGCTCAAGCCATGTGACTTTGAAGTTGTGGGGGGGGGTGCACAAGGAAGTGGTGGTGATGCAGTGCAGGTGCGCACCTTGTATTGTGATAATAATGTGCATGCTATTGTGATGCCCACCATGAACAAGACTACTTTATGTATATATATACACATACCCAGAATAATAATGCTACATGAAGACAACGCCTACACATATCATCTTAAACCATCATCATCCCACTCTATTTGCAGGGTCCTGGTGCAATCAGGGAGCCCATTGGTGGGTCCCTGTGGGCCCGGCTGCGTCCCCTCTTGCAGGATCGAGATGTGTTGACATTCTTCACAGCATCCCTCTGCATGGGCATTGCTATGGGTACACTAACTTTTTTGTTTCTCTACGTGCAGGCGCAAGGTGTGTGTAGGAATGCATGTAGGGGGTTTCCCCCACCAACATGAAACACGCCAACTGACACCCAAGATTGGTCCCCCCCCTTGTATCCCCAGGTGGCTCCACCACACTGCTGGGTCTCATGCTCACCTTCAATTGCATAGCAGAGGTGCCAGTGTTTTTCTACTCTGGTGCCATCATTCAGAGACTTGGTGTGGAAGCTACCATGCAGCTGTCATTGGTTGCATATGCACTGCGCTTCACTGCCTATCTGGTGTGTGTGTGTGTGGTGTGGTGGCAGTGTTGTGTGTTGTGGTTGTTGCTCTCCATTCAAACACAATTAAACACAACCAAACACAGCTTTTACCATACCTACCAACCCTATGGCTGCTGCTGCCAGTGGAGATGCTCCAGGGTATCACACTGGGGTGCTCGTGGTCTGCTGGGACTGTGTATTGTAGGCGAGTGGCACCCCCTGGGATGGGCACAACCACCCAGGGCATATTTGCTGGGTAGGGTGGGGAATGCTGGGTGCTTTACTTTTGTTGTTTGCATGGGTGTGCTTGTTCATGCCTTTTTGTCAATACATGCCCCCCCCGACCCCTACACCACTCCTTGCACAGCTTATATGCAGGGGTAGGCGCTGGTGCTGGTGCGCTGCTCGGGGGTGTGCTGTATCAAGAATTGGGACCCCGGAGTGTGTTTGGTGGGGGACTGTTGTTCATTGGAATGGCATCGGCGTGCTACACTGTGCAGCATTGGTTGCATTGGCAGCGTACTGGGGCCAAGGGGTATCAGGGGCTACAGGTGTAGAGACGCGGATGTGGATGCCCCCGGATACAAACAAATAGTACACATTATCATCACTGTATATAGTAAAAAATACCATCATCATACATTCTTTGTAACCACAACGATGTACATGAGAAACCATGGCAACAGAGGATCCTGCAGCATCATGCAGCAATCTCTTTGCCATCGAATGCCCCGTGTGCATGTATCCACCTGAGACCTTGGCAATATGGATAGCCTGCGGTCATCATTTTTGCGTCAATTGTGCGAAGAGACTCACATCATGCGCCATTTGCAGGGTGCGTTTTGGAACACAGATTGTATAGCACATGATGGCACAACCACCACCATACATGCTGCTGCACACAGGCACGTAGGCATAGCAATGGAAAAAACTATTTGGTAACATATATCCAGCATGATAAAAACCTCGAGGCGTTGCAAGTGGGCGGCGACCATCCCACACAGCAGATTGTGGAGATTCTCAAGCACCGCATCAAGGAGCTCAAAGAACAGGTACCTCTTCACATGCCTCTCCACCATTCAAGGCTCAAAGAACACCTGCCTCTCCACCATCATGCAACTTTATCTTGTCACAGTGGAAAGAGGCACAGCCACGGCTGCAGGACGCGCGCACATATGAAGAGACTATTCAACAGTATGATGGTTTCATATGTCAGCCAGTGTACATCACACAGACAATACCCACACGTGCACAATACCCACACAGAGACAATATCCACACATCACATAAACACAGGATGCAGTTGAAAATCGATCACTACAAAGAGCGAGTCGAGATCAAAAACCACAAAATCGACCAGCTGCAAAGCACCATCCTCAACCTCGAGGCCACCCTCAAAACAGCACAAGAGGGGGCTGCGCGCATGCAGGCCCTCGTGCACGAGCGGGAAACGGCGCTGCGCCAGCTGCATGATAAGTTGCGGTTGGTCAAAGCACAGCATGAGGAGGAGTTGTTGACTCGGGAACGCTTTTGGAAAAAGACACATGGAGAGCAATTGCCCACCATTGAACGCCTCAAGACTGACAAACACCAATTGGTATGTGGGTTATGTACATGAACAATGTACAGATATATGGTGTATGAACATGTACATTATACCATGTGCAACACTACCATGCAATTATATGAAGCAAATATGATGCATGTTGGGTACAACACAAATGCAGCACTCCTTGGGTACACCACGAATGTCATCAACACTCCCAGGCAAGAGATGTGGAGGCTGCTCGTGCAAGTGCAGCGGAACTAGAGCACATGCTTGCTGCAGTGTTGCTGGCGCACAAGCCGGATTTGAGCACTGAGGAACTGCAAACGTCCCTCAACACACTCGGCAAGGTGCGTGAGAGGGAAGATTTACCCTTCTCCCTGAGGGGAAGAGTGAGCAGGGGGAAGAGGAAATCTATGCCAAAGCATTCACTACATGCCTGGGTGGTAGACAACCATGTGTGATGCTCATTGTGACTCTTCATGCTTGTTTTGACGACTCATGCTGATTGTGACTCCTACCCCCCCTACTGATGCACCACCCACACTCACACCACCAGGGTATTCTGCAGGGCCGAGCCAGTGGGCAGGTGCATGCAGGTGCACTGGAATACCTCAAGCAAACACTAGAGACGGTGCGCAAGGAACAGGTGGCTGCCCTGCAAGAGGAATGTGCACGGGTGGCACGACTGACACAGCAGCTGGAAGCATGTCAGCAGCAGCTGCGAGCCGCACGGGCCAAGGTATGTTAGAAATGCATTGCATTAGAGATAAACAAATCAGATAAGCAGAATAAATATAGATAAGGGGTTTCAAAAGGGGTTTCAAAAGGGGTTTCAAAAGGGGTTTCAAAAGGGGTTTCAAGGGGTTGAGGGTTGATGAATTTTATGTTTGTCAGTGTGTATTATTACGCTGAATGAGTGGTGTGCATGGTAGTTGTCTATCCTGTTGTGTGTCCTGGAACAACAAAAGCACAACCCACAAGGCACAGGAGCGTAGGAACAATCCTCCAGACAATCTTCCAGCACGTTCCCAATTAACTGACATTACTAATACAACCAGCAGCCACGCGGGGGACGCCCAGCATAACGATGACAATGCTGCTGCTGCTGCTGATGATGATGATGATAAGGAAGACGTGGTCATGCTCCTAAGCAGTGATGAAGAGGAGGATGCGAAACCCAAGCACCCACGTCCTGATGGGAAACCCAAGCACACACGTCCTCATGGTAGGCACAATACACCAACTGGGTGGGAGCAGGCACTGGGGTCTGGGGCACTGGGATCAGGGGCACTAGGATCTGGAGCATTGGGGTCACAATCTGGAGGGTCTGGTACGTGGGGCTCCAGTGCGGGCCCCAATGGGCGGTCGAGCTTTGTCACTCGAGGGCGATCGGTGGTGCGGGGCCCCGACGGACGTGGAGGGCAGTGTCTGGTGGGCGTGCAAGGCAACAAGGTACACTGTGATGATGGGCAGGATGCTGTCTGCTTTTTCCAATTGTTGTACTATGTCATTTTGATGTCTTCCTCATGTGTCATCCACGTGCCTTCCTCATGTGTCATCCACTCTCAACACAGCGCACAAACTTTGGTTCTATGAGCACCTTTGGCGCACAGCAGCATGGAGTGACACGCAAGCGGCAACACACTATGGACCGTTACTTTGCAGACAAGGGGTAGACCAACGCAGGGAGAGACTATATAGACTACGTACATTGCATTGCTGAGGGGTGTACTGAGCGGTGTCATAGCCAAGCTTGTCATACATGCAGGATTAACCCCTGCAAAAAGCGAGATAGCGTACTGCAATAATTTACTCATACTCTGTGTTGTACTCCTAGGTAAAAACGCATGCATGACGCACCAACACACACTGCAACTACACACTGTACCAACACACTATAATAACCCTCCACATTATGCCTCCAAGTTGGCGATGTCAAACGCCTCCACATCCTCTGGCATGGTAAAAGGAAACCCCAACACGCGCGAATAAAAGTAAAACTCGCCATCCAGCGCCCTACGAATGTTTATATCCTGGCGAAATCCGTGTTGCTCCCCCTCAAACATGACCAGCCCAGTTGGCACACCCCTGGCTTTGAGCTTTTCATACATAATCTCTGCCTGGTTGGGCGGGACCACCTGTGTGGAGGACAATAGTAGGTTGAAAGGGTATGTCTGCACCCATGGGTGAAGTACGTGATGGAGCTGCAATCATGCTGTGCACAAGCACCCACATAGAGAGTCTACAGGCCCCCCTCACAGAGAGTCTGCAGGGGCCCCACACAGATAGTATACACCGGCCCCCACACTTGTTCAAAAACCAAGCCTACCTTGTCTTCCAGCCCCTGGAAAAACATAATGGGCTTGGCAGCTTTGTCAATGCCACTGATTGGGCTGCGTTCCTTGTACAAGGGCACCGTTGACTCGTTGTATGGGGCAATCAGGCCATCGAGGTATCGTGACTCAAACTTGTGTGTTTCCTGTGCCAGCAGCTCACAATCTGCCACACCATAGTGTGAGGTGCCCGCACTAAAGACATCCCTGGGGGTGAGAGGGGTGGAAGTATGGTAATGGAGGCTTTTGTGTGTGTGTGTGTGTTGAGAGGGAGCATATGTGTGTGTGGGTGTGTATTGGGAGGGAGCATATGTGTGTGTGTATGTGTGGAGAGGGGATCTTGAGTGTGGATGTACTTGCACATATCGGCACAAACTAATGTACAGCAGGCCACCACATGAAATACACAGCAGGCCACCACATACCCCCCCCACCACATACCGAAACACCATGCACGCAAGTGTTGTGTACCCCCCCGCACTCCCCCCCGTGATGCACAGGCGCTTGGGATCAACCAGACCCTGCTCAGCTAGGTACTTGGCCGCATTGCAACAGTCATCCACATCCACAACGCCCCACTTGCCTGACAGACGCTGACGGTACTGGCGCCCATAGCCCGTGCTGCCTCCATAGTTGATGTCTGCAATTGCAAACCCTGTGTGGAGGGGGATGGTGGTGGTTTTGTTTTTGTTGTGGTGGTTTTGTGTTCATTGTGTTGGTTTTGTGGTGTTGTGCAAAATTAGTCATGTGCAATGTGGGTGTTGGTATGCAAGGCATTGTGAGTCATGTATACAATGTGGGTGTCGGGTATATAGACATGTACATACCAACACACAACAGCATACCAACACACAACAGCATACCAACACCCATCCATGACCATACACACCACAATACATCCACACACCAACACAAGGATATTCCGTGAAACACCTCTAATCCATAACAACACCCCCCTGCTCCCATAGTCACACCTCTGCTGGTCCAGTATTGCTTGCCCAAGCTATACATCACCCCTGTACGTGCTGTTGGGCCACCATGTATTTGCACAAGCAGGGGTGGGAGCTCACCAGGGGGCAAGGTGTAGTCCTTGTTGGTGGGCTGTATGTGATGATGGTGGTGGTGGTGATGGTGGTGCGCTGCATGTGACAGAGGTGGTGGTGGTGTGGTGTGATGGTGCATGTTTGGTAATACATGAATGATGGTATATGTAAATGGTGTTGGGGGGACAGTGTATGAGTAGGGAGGGATGGTTTTGGCACATGCACATTGTACTGACACCCCCTACCCCACACACCCCCTACCCCCCACACACCCCCTACCCCCCACACAGCCCCTACACCACACACAACCCCACCCGCCTTTTGATCACCACACACAACCCCTCCCCCCCTTTGATCACCACACACACATACCGGGTAGTAGATCATAAACGCAGTCTTGCCATCCTCTGTTGGAAATTCAATGCTCTGGGGAACCGACAGATACCCCGGGTCAATATTCACATCCGTTGACTTTTCCAACACAACCCATGCATCCTGCACTGCTGCAGCCACCTCCCCAGCGTTTTCCACAGTGATGTACATGAGTTGACTGGGAATGGTGGGGGAAGAGCCGGCTGTGGCAATGTAGGTGGTGCCGTTGATGGTTGTGCTGGTGAGTGTGCCGATGGTTGTAAAGGGGGTGGTGAGCTCTTGGATGGTGGAGGTGGTGGGGTCGACAAGGGACAGCTGGGTTCCTGCTGCCTGTATAGTGATGATGATGTTTTTTTTTTGTGTGTGTGTGTGTTACACTGGTTTTATGCATGCTCATTGTGATGTATTCATCACGCACATACTCATCATGCACATATACTCATCATGCACATATACTCATCATGCACCACATATTGGTTGTGCACTATATACCTTGATGTTGTAGTGGCAGGCAAGCAATTTTCCATCAGGTAGTTCTGTATACATTTGAATTCCAAATACCCACCCAGGGGATCCATATTCACACCCTGGAGCAACTGCCACGTGTTTTACCTGTGTGTGTGTGTGTGTGTGTGTGTGTGTGTGTGTGTGTGTGTGTGTGTGTGT
>VFQP010000115.1_pt1 | contig 227398 bp, 202 predicted proteins | sample 3512351 | NCBI WGS metagenome assembly VFQP01 (sample SAMN10412372, study PRJNA504923) | tailings metagenome | isolation source: Relicate 1 Philex TSF1 revegetated site | place: Philippines: Tuba, Benguet | collected 2017-08-29 | reverse complement strand
ATCCCAATCCACCTTCACCACCCTTCCCACTCAATCCTACTTCGGGATTCAGGTATTACGAACATTAGTTTCTATCACGTTTTCAGAGGTAAAAGGCGGAAATGTTCACTCAAATGTTCGTATTACGAACATTGGGCGGGAGGGGATGGTAGAGGGCGATGCAGGGCTGAGGACGGGTGGGTTCGGTGGGGATGCGGTGTGACCGTGACTTGCGGACGGGCGGGTTCTCGCCCTCATATGCTGCGCGCATGGCCAAGCTCTACTTTTACTACGCGGCGATGAACGCCGGCAAAAGCACCGTCCTGCTGCAGTCGAGCTACAACTACCAGGAACGCGGCATGCGCACGCTGCTCTTCGCCCCGGCCATCGACCAACGGTCCGGGCTCGGACGCATCGCCTCGCGGATCGGTCTCAGCGCGCCGGCCAACGCGTTCACCGAGGCGGACAACCTCTTCAACCGCGTCGCATTCGAACACCGCGAAGCCGGCCCGCTCGCCTGCGTCCTGGTCGACGAGGCCCAGTTCCTCACGCCCTTGCAGGTGCGCCAGCTCACCGACGTGGCCGACACGCTCGATCTGCCGGTGCTGTGCTACGGCCTGCGCACCGACTTCCAGGGCAACCTGTTCCCCGGCAGCGCCGCGCTGCTGGGCTGGGCCGACGATCTGATCGAGCTCAAGACCATCTGCCACTGCGGCCGCAAGGCCACGATGAATCTGCGCACCGACGAAAGCGGGCGCGGGCTCAAGGAGGGCGCCCAGGTCGAGATCGGCGGCAACGAGCGCTACGTCCCGCTCTGCCGACGTCACTACAAGGAAGCGCTGGCCTAGGGCCACGCCTTCAACGATAGCAACGCTCCCCGACTGGCGCGACGGCGCCCGTCCCACCATCGTGACCCTCCCCCCGTCTGCCCCAGGAGTCATGACCCACCTGCCCTTGCCTGCGTCCTTCGTTCGCTTCCTTCTTGGCCTCGTCTTTGTGTTCGCCGCGGTGCGCGTTGCCACCGCAGCGGAGCCGTCGCCAGCCCTGACCGTGCCGCTCGGCGATGCCGATCCGCTCACATTTGTCTGGATCCCCCCGGGCGCCTACGTACGAGGCAGCGCGGAGGACGAGACGGGGCGCGATCGGGACGAGGGTCCGGCCCATCCGGTGACGTTGACCCGCGGCTATTACTTGGGCCGGTTTGAGGTTACCCAAGGCCAATGGCTCGCCGTCATGGGAAACAATCCCGCCGCCTTCACCCAGGGTCCGGACGCCCTGCGCCAGCCGGTCGAATCCGTCTCCTGGCACGACGTGCAGGCGTTCATCGCCCGGCTCAACGCCCGCGGCATCGGCACCTTCCGCCTGCCCACCGAGGCCGAGTGGGAGTACGCTGCCCGTGCCGGTACGGCCACGCGGTATTCATGGGGCAACGACGGCAGCGAGGGCGTGGTGCACCGGCAGGCGTGGGCCAACAGCCGCTCGGCCGGCACCACCCACCCGGTCGGCACGAAGCCGGCCAACCCGTGGGGTCTGCATGACATGCACGGCGGTGTGTGGGAGTGGTGTGCGGATTGGTACGGACCCTACTCTGCCGGTCCGCAGACGGATCCAACGGGACCCGCAACGGGCACGGAACGCGTTTTCCGCGGTGGCAGCTGGTACGATTTCGCCCCGGCGCTGCGGTCCGCGAACCGCCACCGGCACGTGCCCGACGGACGCTACACCGCTGTCGGGCTGCGCCTGGTGTATTCGCCGCCGGATACGCCGGCAGCGCCGCCGAAGCCGGAGCACACCGTGCATGGCCCGGTCGAGACGGTTGCCCTGCCGCACGGCGCGTCGATGCGCTTCGTGCGCATCCCCGCCGGTTCGTTCACGATGGGCAGCCCGGAGACGGAGGCGGCCCGGGCGCGGGACGAGGGGCCGCAGCGCACCGTGACCCTGACCCGCGATTTCCGGCTCGGCCAGTTCGAGGTCACCCAGGCGCAGTGGCGCGCGGTGATGGGCGAAAACCCGTCGCTCTTCCAACGCGACCCCGCCGCCGACCGGCTGCCGGTCGAACAGGTGACCTATCCCATGGTGCGCGTGTTCCTCGAACGGCTCAACGGACTCGGGCTCGGCACCTTCCGATTGCCGACCGAGGCCGAGTGGGAGTACGCCGCGCGGGCCGGCACCACCACGCGGTTCCCCTGGTGCGACGATCTGATGCACCGCGAGCTGCCGCGTCACGGCTGGTACCATGGCGGCGCCGAGGGCCGCGCCCGCCCGGTGGGCGAAAAGGCGCCGAACGCCTGGGGCCTCTACGATGTGTTCGGCAATGTCTGGGAATGGTGCTCGGACTGGTTCGCCCCCTACGACCCGGCGGCCGTCGAGGACCCAAAAGGACCAGCGACCGGCACCGCCCGGGTGATCCGTGGCGGCAGTTGGTTCAATGAGCCCGAGGCGCTGCGCCCCGCCAATCGCCACCGTCACTCGGAGGAATCCCGGCTGACCAACCTCGGCCTGCGCCTGGTCTGGTCGGGACCACCGACGGCGTCCGCCATGGCGACGCCGGCCGCGGACGCCCGGCGCCCGCGTCTCTTTCTCGGCGACTGGACGCCGGAACGCCTGCGTGCGTTGCCCGACGCCTCGCCCCATCATGCGCTCGTGTGGCGGGAACTGCTGGCCCGGCTCGAACGCGGGATCGATGCTTACACCGGCCGGCCCGGATACCGTCGCTCGGCCCTCGCGCGCGAGGCCGCTTTTGCCTACCGCGTGACCGGCGACCGGCGCTACGCCGAACTGGCCTTCACCACGCTGCGCACCTCACGCCAGGTCGACGAGGATCAGCCGGATCGCAACTACAGCCTGTCGCGGGCGATGATGAGCGTGGGTTACGCCCTCGCCTACGATTGGTGTCACGACGCATGGACCGAGTCGCAGCGCGCCGAGATCCTCGCCATCATGAAGGTGGCGGCGGACGCGTGGCCCGATTACCGTCACGGCAACCTCGAGTCGCCCCACCGCGGCAGCAACTGGGTCGGCGTCTCGCGCGGGGGCGAACTGCTGCTGCACCTCGCAGCGCGCGGCGACGGTGACTACGGCCGGCGCGATGAACGCATCGTCCTGTGCCTCGATGACCTCGCCCGCCACATCGACACCGCCTACGGAATCAGCGGCTGGTCCCAGGAAGGGCTCGGCTACCTCGAGTACACGTTCGGCTTTCTCGCGCCGGCGGCCTACGCGGCGCGCGATGCCGGTTATCCGATTCTGTGGGAAAAGTTTCAGCGCATCGCCTGGCCCCGCCTCGCCCAGATGTCGCGCGCCTTTCTGCCGGGTCAACGCATGCTCCAGTCCGGCGTGAGCGGCCCCGCCTCGACCAACGAAGGCTTTGTCAGCCTCGTCTGGCCGTTGGTGCCGCCGGCTGAGCGGCCCGCCTACCGGTGGTTCTACGACCGTCACGCCGGCGTACTCGCCCAGCCTGCCGGCGCCGATCACCGACGCGCTGCCTCGATCTGGGCCCTGCTGTATTATCCCGCCGACATCACCGCTGCGCCCCCGACACCGGGAGCACTGATGGATGAAGGCAAGGGCGCGTACTACTTTCGCAACCGCTGGCAGGACGGGGACGACATCCTCGTCTCGCTTATCACCCGCAACGATCACCACAGCCACGGCTGGAGCCAAAACGAGACCTGGCAGATCGGCCTGCTCGCGTTTGGCACCGCCTTTGCCGGCGGTCCGGTCAAGGAACGCGCGCCCGATCTCTACAGCAAGGTGCTGATCAACGGCGCCCCAGAGCGCCTCGGAGCGAACTCCCGGTCGCGCGAACTGCGGCGCGAGGTTTTCCCCGACGGCGGCGGCCTGGTCGTCAACGATGCGGCGGGCAACTTCGGCCTCGCCCGCGCGGAGCGGACCTTCCGGGTCGACTTCTCCGGCCGGCGCGGCGCGCCCGCAGTGATCGAAATTTTGGATACACTGGAGAACCCGGAGCCGTTCGCCGCCACGTTCCAGCTGCGGCCGGAAGCCGGGGTCACGGTGACGGCGCTGCCGCCGTCACCCGACGCTCCCGGCGGCGGTTTCCTCCTGCGGCGCGGCGACGCCTGGCTGCGCGGCTGGGTGCGCTCCCCGGCCGGCGCCACCATCGAGACCGGCCCGACCTTGAAGGTGAACGCGCCCCGCGGCACGCGTACCGTGCTCGACCTCACGCTGGCCCTCGGCCAAGGCGGGGTTCCGGCCGGCCTGGCACCCTAGCCGGCGCCGGGAGGAACGCTCGCGGGACTGTCCGTCCCGTCGCCGACCGAGGCGCATTGACTCCGCCGGGTTTCCGGGCAGGTTCGATCGAAACCCATACCATGGTCAGCCCGTACCCCGCTGAAAACAATGGTGGCACGTCCGTGCGCACTGTTGAACCCCGCTCCCTCAACGACGTTGTCATCCGCCTGGCCGGAAATTCGCAGGATGGCATCCAGACGATCGGAGGCTTCCTTGCCCGGCTCGCCGGACGCACGGACCACGAGGTCATGACGTACATGACGATCCCGTCCACCATCTCGGGCGGGCCGTCCATCTTCCAGGTGCGCATGGGCACCGGCGACATCCTGTCGGCCGGCGACCAGGCGGACTTCCTTGTCGCCTTCTACCAGCACAGTTACGAGAACCACCTCGGTTCCCTGCGCGACGGCGGCGTGCTCATTTACGACAGCGACCACGTGAAGCCGAACCCGGACGACCGTCGCGTCATCCCGGTGGCCGTGCCCATCACCTCCGCCACGGTCGAAAGCGTAGGCGGCGCCGCCAAGGACAAGGGCAAGAACATCTTCGTGCTCGGCCTGCTCGCGCGGGTCTTCGATCTCAACGTCGAGAAGCTCGCCGCCCTCGTGAAGGAGCGTTTCGGCGGCAAGTCCGAGGATCTCGTGCGCAACGCCATGCTCGCCTTCGACGCCGGCTACGGCTGGCCGGGCGAGTCGATCCGCGACATCTTCTGCCGCTTCTCGTCCCATGAGACCACGGTCTCCGGACGCCCGCAGGTCACGACCGATGGCAACACGGCCCTCGGCTACGGCCTGCTCGCCGCCGGGGTGCGCTACGGCGCAGGTTACCCGATCACGCCCTGGTCGAGCATCATGGAGATGCTGCGCGCCGAGCTGCCGAAGTACGGCGGCATCTACGTGCAGGCCGAGGACGAACTCGGTGCGGTGTCCTACGCGCTCGGTTTCGCCTACGCGGGGCACCTGTCCGTGACCGGCAGTTCCGGCCCGGGTTTGTCCCTCAAAATGGAGGCCCTCGGCTGGGCGGTGATGGCCGAGATGCCCCTCATCGTGATCAACGTGCAGCGCGGCGGACCGTCCACCGGCATGCCGACCAACGTTGAGCAGAGCGACCTGCTGCAGGCCATCTACGGCAGCCACGGCGACGCCCCGCGCGTCGTGCTCGCGCCGAAGAATGTGGAGGATTGCTTCCACATCGCGCTCGAGGCCGCCCGCATCGCCAAGACCTACAGCACGCCGGTCATCATCCTCACCGACATGGCGCTCGCGTCGCGCATCGAGGCCTTCGAGGAGCCCGACCTGCCGAACCTCGTCGTCACCAGCCCGCCCGACCTCTCGCCGCGCGGGGCCGACTTCAAACCTTACCCGCTCGACCGCCTCACCCGCCACGCGCCGCCCGGCAGCCCGATTGGCACCGGCGTCTACCCGACGGTGACCGGCCTGGAGCACGACGAACTGGGCCACCCGACCGGCAGCCCGGCGTTGCACACCAAGATGACGGCCAAACGCCGCGAGAAACTCAAGCGACTCGCCGCCGAACTGCCGTTGCCCGAGGTGCATGGCGACGCGGAAGGCGATGTGCTGCTCGTCGGCTGGGGCTCGACCTTCGGTCCCGTTCGCGAAGCTCTCGGTAAGCTTCGCACGGGCGGGATCAAGGCCGGCCAGGTTCACCTGCGGCACCTCCACCCGCTGGCCTCCGGCCTCGAAACGATCTTCGCGAAATACCGTCACGTGATCGTGGTCGAGATGAACGACGAAGGTCTCTACGGCTTCGGCCAGCTGACCACCCTGCTGCGCGCCCGCTACGCGATGCCGCACATCCGCAGCATCACCAAGACCGACGGCCTCACCTTCAAGGTCCGCGAGATCGTCGACGGCGTAAAGGCCCGCCTCGCCGCCCAAGCCTGAACCCCGCCCGCCCCTCCACCCACCCCTCCTTTCGCCCCATGTCCTCCGCTCCTGCCGTTGCCCTCTCCCCCGACCGCGCGCCCCTGACCAAGAAGGCGCTCACCGCCGACCATCCCACCTGGTGCCCTGGCTGCGGCGACTTCGCCGTCCTTGCCAGCTTCTACCGCGCCCTCGAAAAGCTGAACTACCCGCACGAGAAGATCGTCACGATGGCCGGCATCGGCTGCTCGTCGCGCTTCCCCTACTTCGTCAACACTCACGGCGGCCACTTCATCCACGGCCGCTCGCTGCCCTTCTCCGCCGGCATCAGCCTCGGCCGTGACGACCTGCATGTCTTTGTCTTCGGCGGTGACGGCGACGGATTCTCGATCGGCGGCAACCACCTCGACCACGTCGCGCGCAAGAACATCAACCTGACGTATGTGATCATGGACAACTTCGTCTACGGCCTGACGAAGAAGCAGACGTCCCCGACCTCGCCCATCGGCTTCAAGACAAAGACCGACCCGACCGGCTCGTTCGACCAGCCGATCAATCCCATGCGCAAGCTGGTCGACAGCGGGGCCACCTTCATCGCCCGCAGCCATGCCACGCAGGTCAATCACATGGTCGACATGATGATGCGCGCCGCGAAGCACGAAGGCTTCTCGGTGGTCGAAATCCTCTCCGAGTGCGTCGAATTCTACCCCGGGGCCTTCGATGCCGGCAACCCGCGCAAGGGCGGAACGTTCACCCTGATCGACGAGAAGAAGCACGATGGCACGCCGGAGGACGCCGCCCGCCACGACACGAGCGACGACCTCGCGGCCTACCGCCTCGCCTCGGAACCGTGGCCCGGCAAGTTCGGTGTCTTCTACGAAAAGAAGCGCCCGACCAAGAATCAGCTCGAGGCCAACCTCATCGCCAAGGCGCAGGAACGCACCAAGGGCGCCGACGCCCTCGCCCTGCTCCAGGCTTCGTTCGCGCGCATGCGCTGAGTCGGGGAGCGAACTGAGTTTGAAAGAAGGAGCGGCGGCACTCTTGCCGCCGTTTCCTTTTGGCCGATGGGTTGAGAATCACAGGACGCCTAGAGCATGCCCTTGCTTTCAGCTGCCGAGGGTAATGCTCGGTATTGTTAAAAGAACGGCTTCAAAAACGTTCATTGCTCCTAAGTTTGTTGTTACGATTCTCGTGGCTGTGAGCAGTCCGGGGTAAAGTCCTTGGAGCAACACGACGCCCGTACCACGTCGGCCGCCCAATGCCGGCGGCAGGAGTGCCGCCGCTCCTTCAGGCTCCGCCGGTGCGCACGACCGCGCCGGGATGGATCCGGCGCAACAGCTCCTGCGCTTGGCGCAGGTTGTCCACGCTGAGGGCCCGTGCCCGGAAAGGCACCGTGCCGTGACCGGGCACGTAGACGCAGAGCCGGCCGTGAAAGAGAAAGAGGCAGGCGGCCCCCGTCAGCGTTTCGCCCCCGGACGGATAGTCGTACACCACGACGCGCACCGGCCGCGCCACGGCCAGGCGCTCCGCCACGCGCACCACCTCGGCCCCACCGGGAACCGTGCCGGCGAGCGACGCCTGCGCCGACTCCAACCCGGGCTGCTGCGGAAAATCATGACGGAACGTCGGATGGCGGGTCTCAAACCGCTGGTAGCGCTCCAACAGCGGCGCGGCGACCACCCCAACCTCGTCCTTCGCCGTCACCGGCACCGACAGGCGAAGGAATCCGAAATTGATGTCGTACGCCCACAGTTCGCCCCGGTGTTCGAAGACCGCAACCGCGTGTCCGGCCACGATCTCCTCCTCCTCGCGCGCGCCCCATTGCAGCAGGCGCACCCACGCGTCCGTCCCGTGCTGCCGCCGCCAATCGTCGTAGAACGCGACCGAATCGACGAAGCAGCCGTCGCGAACACCGAGCGCCTCGTAGCGGAACGGCGCCGGCACGTGCGTGGTCGCCCCGGCAGCCGCCACCAGCCAGACGAAGATTGCGAGACCGACACGAATTTGCACCCTTCCATCCCTACCGGGCCCATTCGGGCTGTCCAACCGACTCTTCGTCGCCTTCCCGCCTCCCCTCCCCGATGTCCGCGCCCCCTGCCGACCGTCCGCCCGAAGGCAACGCCGCCCCGCCCGCGCCCGACGACGCCCTGCTGTTCCAGCTCAACACGCTGGCTGCGCCCGAGGCGGCACGCCTGCTTGCCGCCCAACCGGATGCGGTGGCCGTCCGGCTGCTTGCCGAGGTCAGTTCTTCCGTCGCCCGTGCGGTGATCGCCCGGCTCGACGAGCCCCGCCGGGATCGCCTGATCGCCGCCGCCCCGGCCGCGTTGCGGGCGCAATGGGCGCTCAACGCGACCTATCCGCCCGGCACGCTTGGTCGGCTGATGCAGCCCCCTGCCGGCGTGGTGCCCGCCTGCGCGTCGGTGCAGGAGGCGATCGCCCGGCTGCGCATCGAGCACGCCGCCGCCCCCATCACCTACCTGTATGCGGTCGATCCCGAACAGCGCCTGGTCGGCGTGGTCGTGTTGCGCGACCTGTTCCTCGCCCGCCCGGAGCAGCGGCTCGCGGAGATCATGATCCCCTCGCCCTTCAGCCTGCGCCCGGAAACGACCGTGCTCGATGCGATGAAGCAGGTCGTCACCCGCCACTTCCCGGTGTATCCGGTCTGTGACGACCAAGGCCGCCTGCTCGGCCTGGTGCGCGGCCACGTCCTGTTTGAAAAACAGGCGTACGTGATCAGCGCCCAGTCCGGCAAACTCGTGGGTGTGCGCATGCAGGAGCACCTCTCGACCCACTGGGCCCGGAGCCTCGCCGCCCGCCACCCCTGGCTGCTCTTCAACCTCGTCGTCTCCCTCGCGTCGGCGGCGGTCGTCACGCTGTTCCAGGACGCGATTCGCGAACTCGTGATCCTCGCCATCTTCCTGTCGGTCGTCTCTTCGCAGGCCCGCAACTCCGGCGCCCAGACAATGGCGGTCACGTTGCGCGGGCTCACCACCGGCGAATGGGCCGAAGGCGCGGGACCGCGCACGCTGGCCAAGGAAAGCCTGCTCGGCCTGGTCAACGGCCTGCTGGTCGGTCTGATTGGCGGCATTTATATCTACGTGCAGGCCTGGTACCAGGGCCTGCACCGGCCGGAGGCCCTCGCGGCGGTGCTGGTGGCCTCGATGGGGCTGGGCTGCATGGCGAGCGCCGCCATCGGCGTGGCCGTACCCCTCGGCCTGCGGCGCCTCGGCGCCGATCCGGCGCTCGCCGCCGGCATCATCTTCACCGCCCTCGCGACAGTGTTGAGCCAGGCCGTGTTTCTCGGCCTCGCGGTCTGGTGGGTGCTCTGAGGGCGTGCCTGGGAATGGCGAGAGCCCAGCGTTGGGCTCTCGCCATTCCCAGACACGCCCTGAGTCCCGGACCGCCGGTTTGACTCTCCCGCCGGGCACGCGCATGGGTGGAGGTCCTGCATGGCCGACTTCCTCGACACACCCGCCCAAACCGACTCCAAGCGCTGCGAACGCGCCTTTCTGATCGGCGTCCAGACGCCCACCATGGCCCCTGGTGAAAGCGCCGAGCTGCTCGAGGAGCTGGTCGAGCTGGTGGAGAACCTGCGCATCCGCGTGATCCACCGGGTCAACGTGAACCTGCGCACGGCCACGCCGGCGACGCTGCTCGGCAGCGGCAAGACACAGGAGTTGATCGACCTCGCCAAGGCCGAGGGCGCGGACCTGATCGTGATCGACGAGCCACTCACCCCGGCGCAGCAGCGCAACTGGGAGAGCATGTCCGGCCTCGCCGTGATTGACCGCGAGGAGGTCATTCTCGACATTTTTGCCGACCGGGCGCGCACCCGTGAGGCCGTGCTGCAGGTCGCGTTGGCCCGCATGGAGTACTCGCTGCCGCGCCTGACCCGCGCGTGGACCCACCTCTCACGCCAGCGCGGTGGTGGCGGCGGGGGCGGCGCCATGGGCGGCGAAGGCGAAACCCAACTCGAACAGGACCGGCGCCTCGTCAACGACCGCATCACCCGCCTCAAGCGCGAGCTCATCACCGTGCGCAAGCAGCGCGGCGTGCAGCGCCACAAGCGCCAGCGCGTGCCCGTGCCCACCGCCGCCGTGGTCGGCTACACCAACGCCGGCAAGTCCTCCCTGCTCAACGCGCTCACCGGCGCGGCCGTGCTGGCCGAGGACAAGCTCTTCGCCACCCTCGACCCCACCACCCGCCAGCTGCTGCTGCACGGCAACCAGAAGCTGCTCGTGACCGACACGGTCGGCTTCATCCGCCGCCTGCCCCACCGCCTGATCGAGGCCTTCAAGGCCACGCTCGAGGAGGCGATCGTCGCCGACTTTCTCATCCACGTGCTGGACGTGACTGCGCCAAACGTCGCGGCCCACCATGCGACCACGCTCGGCGTGCTGCGCGAGCTCGAGGCGGGCGACAAACGCATGCTCACCGTCTTCAACAAGATCGACGCTGCGACGCCCGAGCAGCTGCAGCTCGCGCGGCGCCTCGCGCCCGACGCGCTCTTCATTTCGGCGCGCACCGGCGCCGGTCTCGACGCGTTGCAGGATCGCTGCGTCGAGCTGATCGCGGACGCCTTCGGCTCGATCGAGCTGGTCGTGCCTCACGCGCGCTACGATGTCGTCGCCAAGCTGCACGCCATCGGCCACGTGCAGGAGGAGGAGCAGCGCGACGACGGCGTCTACATCCGGGGGCGTTTTCCGCCGGCCCAGGCTGCGCTCTACGCAGCGTTCGTGATCAACGAATGACGGGCCGGCTGCAGCACGGCTGGAATGGAGGAGTATGGAAGGAGCGGCGGCACTCCTGCCGCCGAGCGCGATAAGGGACGGCGTGCGCAGAATGGCGCCCCCCCAAACCGGCGGCAAGAGTGCCGCCGCTCCTTCTCAAACCGCCCTCCTCCTTTCCCTCACCGCGGCGCCGCCGCGTCCGCCGACTTCAGCCACCGACCCGAGCTGAAGCACAGTTCCAGGGTGTATCCGACCGATTCCTTGAGAAAATCCGCCCCGCGTTCACTCGACCGCCACCACGGCTCGCGGTCGTAGTGCTCCGGCCACCACGCCACCGAACCTACGTCGATGGCATCGCCCAGGACTTTCGCGTAAACCAGACGGCTGCGGCGCGTGTGCGGCCCGAGCGAGAGCACGTTGACCGCCTTGGGCTTCAACCCGAGTTCCGCCAGCTTTGCCCGCACGGCCATCGCGGCACCGAAGGTCCGCTGTTCGGCCCGGCCGTCATCGGGCGCGGCGATGACCTGGCTGGCCGGCAGTCCCCAGCCCACCAGCACATCCGCGGCGCTGATCGCATAGTTGTATTTGCTGCGCGACCAACGGTGGCCGGTCGGCCCGCCCGCGGTCACGATGCAGGTGTAACCGCCGCGTTGAAACTCGCGCCGCACCTCGGCCATGCCGTCGAGCCCGATCCAGCCCTCGACAATCAGGATCTCGGCCTCCAAGGGCGCATTCACGGCCAGGAACCGTTCCCCTTTGAGCGCCCAAACTCCGGCCGGCAGGGCGGCGCCCACCAACAGCACGAGCCAGCCAAGCCACGTCGGCCACCAGATCGTGCGGGGACGCAGGAAGCGCGACAGCATGACGCCCCCCTTCAGCGCCGGCCGGGGCGAGCCCCGATATCGGCGCGCAACAAAAACGCCGCCGCGCCGTCATGTCCGGTTTCCCACGGCCGGCTCTGCACCACCGCCTCGAGGTGGAACCGTCCGCCGGTCTTCTCGCGAAACGCCTCCACCACGCGCTCGTTCTCGATCGGATCGAGGCTGCAGGTGCTGTAGACGAGACGACCGCCGCGGGCCACGAGGCGGCCGGCCGCGAGCAGGAGCGAGAGTTGCTGTCGCGCGTGCTTGGTGAAATCGCCCTCCTGCAAACGCCACTTCACGTCGACGCGATGGCGCATGACGCCGGTGTTGGAGCATGGGACGTCGAGCAGCACGGCCGCATACTCGGTGGGCAAACCGTGTTCACTGAGCAGGCGGCCGATGCCCTTGGCCGCGTCGCCTTGCACGACGGCCACGTTGACCTGCGACGGCGCGAGGGCGAGGTTGGCGGTGAGCCGGTCGATGCGCGGACCGGGCAGGTCGCACGCCACCAAACGTCCCTGGCCGAGGCGGTCGGCGATCGCGAGGCTCTTGCCGCCCGGTGCGGCGCAAAGATCGATCACGCTCTCGCCGGGTTGGGGCGCGAGCAGGTCGAGCGCCAGCCGCGTGGCCGGATCCTGGACGTACAGCACGCCGGACGACAGCAGCGGCACGATCTCGGCCCAGTGACCCGACTTGATCTCGTAGAATCCCGGCCAGGCGGTCGGCGTGAGCCCCTTGGCTTCCTCGTCCGTCGGACCGCGGTCGGTCGGACGCCAGCGCGCGTAGACGGACGCCGGTTGCTGGTTCCATTCGAGCAGGGCGCGGGTGGCATCCGCGCCGAAGAAGGAACGCCAGCGGGTCACCAGCCAGGCCGGATGTGAATACCAACGGGCCAGCGCCTCGCTGTCGGCCTCGGGCCCCGGAGGCGTTTCGGCGGCGAGCGCGGCGGCAAGTTTGCGCACCACCGCGTTGACCAGGCCCGCCTCGGCCGGACTGGCCAGCGTCTTGGTCTGCTCCACTGCGTGATGGACCACGCGTGCCACATGACCCTCGGCCCCACCCTCCAACAGCTCACAGCCGGCGAGCAGCAGCACGGCCCGCACGCGCGTGCGCGGCGCGCGGTGCAGCAACGGCGTCAGGTGCGCGTCGAGCCGGCCGAGATGGCGGATCGCGCCAAAGAGCAGGCTTTGCACGCGGGCGCGCTCCACGCGCGGGAAGTCGGCCGGCAGGCTTTCGAGCAAGGCATCGACCCGTTCCTGGTCGTCCAGCCAGCGCACCAGCAGACGAGCGGCGGTGGGCCAGGCTTTTGAGACAGACGCGGCAGGTTCGGAAGACGACATTGCCGCAGGGTCGTTGGGCGGACGGCATTTGCCAAGCGCGTCCTTTGCCTTTGGCAAGGGATTGGCGGGCGCGCCTTCGTTTTTTGCCGGCTACCCGCGAGGGCACCGTGCGTGGTCGCCGTGTCGAACCGCGCACCGGCTACGCGCGGAGGGACCCCGTGCGTCCACGTTAGGCCGGCACGACGGTGGGCGGCGCATAGGGGTGGCGATGCCGGGCCCCCCACGGTTGACAATGTCCGGCGGCGTCCACTCAACTTACCGGTTCAGACGCCAAAACCCATTTCTATGCATTCGGAAGCCGTATCAGCGCTCATCGCCAAGAATCCGTCCCTCAAGGGCGCCAAAGCCAAGCTCGAAGCCATGGTGCCCGGTGCATACTGCATCCACCGCAGCTGGGGATTTGGTCAGATCAAGAGTTTCGATGAAGCGACCGGCCGCCTGACGATCGATTTTGCCACCAAGAAGGGCCATGCGATGGACCCGGCGTTCTGCATCACCACGATGGATGTGCTGCCGGCCAACCACATCATGGTGCGCAAGGAGACCGAGGCCGCGAAGATCAACGACCTGATCGAGAACAATCCCGCCGAGCTCGTCGTCGAGGCCCTGCAAAGCTATCCCAACAACGCCACCACCGCGATCGACCTCGAGCTCACCCTCGCCCAGGTCATCGGCGAGGCGAAGTTCAAGAAGTGGTGGTCCACGGCCAAGAAGGCCATCGCCAAGGATCCGCGCATCGCGGTGCCGGCGAAGAAGACCGAGTGCTACATCCTGCGCGAGACGCCGGTCTCGGCCGAGGATGAGATCACCGAGGCGTTCAACAGCACCCGCTCCGCCCGCCGCCGCATTTCCCTCGCCGAGGAGCTGATCCTGGCGACCGACAAGAAGAACATTAAGGCCGACCTCAAACAGATCCTCGAGGGCGTGACCGAGTCCGTACGCGAGAGCAACCAGCTCGACGCCTCGGAGCGCCTCTACGGCGCCGCGGTCCGCGACGACCTCGCCCGCCTTGCCGGCGTGGACGTGGCCACGCTCGAGCCGTCCCAAGCCTCGCTCATCGCCAACCCGCGCGACCTGCCCGCGATCTCCGAGAAGATCCCGGTCCACTTCCAGAGCCGTTTCCTCGAGCTGATCAAGGAGACCCACCCGATCGAGTGCCGCGACCTCGTCTTCAACCTGCTCAAGACCTCGCAGGGCAAGTTCACCACCGAGTGCATCAATTTCCTGGTCGAGAACGGCTACTCCGACGACCTCGCCGCCACGCTGAAGCGCTGGCAGGTCGAGCAAAACCTGCGCGCGCCGGTGCTGCTGTGGGTGGTCAAGAACCGCCACTCGAAGAAGTTCGCCAAGCTGATCAACGAGCTCATCACGCCCCGCCTGCTCAGCGCCATTTTCTTCGCGATCGACTACGAGGCCCTTCAGGCCGCCAGCGCCCGTCGCATCCCGCTCGGTGACATCCTGTCCGAGGACACCGAGCTGATCGCCGACCTGCTCGCGACCGCCGATCCGGAAACGGCGCGCGATCTCGCCAACACCCTCATGCTCAACCAGGGCTTCGAGGAGCTGACCAAGAAGTCGCTGCTCGCCCGGTTCATCAAGATCTTCCCCAACATCCAGTCCCTCGTGGCCAACGATGCCGAGGGCAAGGAGGAGCAGCTGCTCGTCTCCCGCTCCAGCTACGACCGCAAGCGCGAGGAGTACGACACGATCGTCTCGAAGAAGATTCCGGAGAACTCCCGCGCCATCGCCGCCGCCCGCGAACACGGCGACCTGAAGGAGAATTCCGAATACAAGATGGCCAAGCAGGACCAGCAGGTCCTCATGGCCCAGAAGACCCTGCTCGAGAAGGAACTCGGCCGCGCCCGCATCACCGACTTCAAGGAAGCCGGCTTCGACCAGATCAGCGTCGGCAGCGTCGTCGAAGTGCGCGACGTCAACTCGAACAAGAAGACGACGTACACCATCCTCGGGGCGTGGGACAGCGATCCGGACAACCACATCATCGCCTACAAAACCCCGCTCGGCCAAGCCCTCCTCTCCAAGAAGGTCGGCGACCAGGTGAAGGTGAAGATCGGCAGCTCCGAAGAGAGCTACGAAGTGGTGAAGATCGGGCGCTACGCGGACTAAGGCGCAAGTTCTGATGCTTTCGACTACCGGCTACCGTGCCGGTGTCGCACCGTTTGCAAAAGGCCCGGGGTATACGCTCCCGGGCCTTTTCCTTTTCGTTCTCTTTCTCGTAATCGTTCTCCTTCTCGTTCCTATCGCGACCGATCCGAGAACGAGAACGATTACGAGAACGAGAACGATTATGACCGAGGGGGAGCACTTGACCCCCACGGGAGGGCGCGGCCACCTTAGCCTCCGTGCAAGCCTCCTGGGACACCCTCAAGATCCTTTCTGATCCGACCCGACTGAGGCTGCTCACGTTGTTGCGCCGGGAGGAGCTCTCGGTCGGTGAACTCGAGGACATCCTGGGCATGGCCCAGTCGCGCATCTCGTCGCAACTCGCGCAGCTGCGTCAGGCCGACCTGGTGATCGACCGGCGCGACGGAAAGAAGGCGTTTTATTCGCTCCGGCCGGACCTCCCCACGGCCACCCTCGGCCTGCTGGACGCCGCCGTGGCCTCGGTCGCTCATCTCTCCGAACTCGCCGACGATCAGGTCGGCCTCGAGCGCTCCCTCGCCAAGCGGCGGGCGCATCAGGAAGAGTACTTCAACCTCATCGCCGGCAAGCTCGGCAAACACTACTGTCCCGGCCGCTCGTGGGAGGCCATCGGCCACCTCGCCCTGCGGCTCGTGCCGCGCATCACCGTGGCCGATCTCGGCGCGGGCGAGGGCCTCGTTTCGCAACTGCTCGCGCGGCGCGCCGAGAAGGTCTGGTGCATCGACAACTCGCCGCGCATGGTCGAGGTCGGATCCGAGCTGGCGGCAAAGAACGGCCTGGCCAACCTCGCCTACAAGCTGGGCGACATCGAGGCCGTTCCCCTGCCCGACGCCTCGGTCGATTTGGCGATTCTCAGCCAGGCCCTGCATCACGCCCGCCACCCACAGACGGCAGTCAACGAGGCCGCGCGCATCCTGCGTCCCGGCGGTCAGGTGCTCATCCTCGACCTCAAGGCCCATACTTTCGAAAAGGCCCATGAGCTCTACGCCGACGTCTGGCTCGGCTTCAAGGAGAGCACCTTGCACGGCTATCTCAAGAAGGCCGGCTTCCAACAGGTCGACGTCACCACCGTGGCCCGCGAGGAGGTCGAGCCGTTCTTCGAAACGGTGCTGGCCTCCGGCAACAAGGCCTGACGGCGCGCGGTTCCGCCTGCTGACATAGGGTTGTCAGCGGCGTGTGGTTCACTCGGGCATGCTTTCCGCGCGCACTCAGTTCTACACCGCCTCCAGCCTCGACGGCTTCCTCGCCACGCCCGACGATGGGCTCGACTGGCTGCTGCAGTTCGGCGACGCCGCCTCGAGTTACACGGCGTTTGTCGCCGACGTCGGCGCCCTCGCCATGGGCGCAGCCACCTACACCTGGTTGCTGCGCCATCACGTCCAGCCGGAGTCTGGCCCTGCCCAACCGTGGCCCTACGTGCAGCCGACGTGGGTGTTCACCCACCGGGACCTGCCTGTGCCAGCCGGGGCCGATGTTCGCTTCGTGCACGGTCCCGTCGGGCCCGTCCACGCGGCGATGCGGGCGGCGGCGGGCGACAAGAACCTTTGGATCGTCGGCGGCGGAGACCTCGCCGGACAGTTCTGGGACGCCGGCCTGCTCGATGAACTGATCGTGCAGGTCACGCCCGTGACGTTGGGCGCCGGCAAGCCGTTGTTTCCGCGGCGGGTCGCGACGCCCCCGCTGCGCCTGACAGCGGTCGAGCGCTTCGGGCCCGCGTTCGTCGAACTGCGTTACGCCCTGCCGCCGCGAGGCACCTTGCCAGACGGGGTGAGCCGCGCATCGTGACCGCGTGGTCTCCTGTTGCCCGCTTCGGTTTTTCCTGGTGCTCGCCGCGGCCGTCTTCCTGGCCGGGTGCCGTTCCCATGACACGGAGGTGTTTTTCTCCAACGTGAGTGCCGAGGAGATCGTTACGGTCGGCAAGCCGCGCGACCTCGCCACGGTCCGGAGTCTGCGCCTGCGCATCGACGGCCGGCTGGAAGGCGCCGCTCAGCTCCGGCTGGTGCGCGACGGCCAGCCCCTGTGGGTGGAGACACTGAGCGGCACGGTCAACGTGGACTGGCGCGGCGACTGGACGGACGACCGCGCCCGGCTGCATTATGTGCCGGGGCCCGGCGTGAGTGGCAGCCTGCGGCTGCGGTACCGGTTCGACGATTGACGGCGCCCGGGGACGCGAGCGTGCCGCGGGCTCAGAACTTCATCCGCGTGCGATAAAACTCGTCGCACTTGGCATGGATGTGCTTGGCCGAACTGAGCGTGAGCGCTTCGGTCGCCAACTGGCGAGCCTCACTCATCTTCATGCCGCGCACGAGGTACTTCACCGCCGGCAGCAAGGGCGGCGTCATGCTGAGTTCGTCGACTCCGAGACCGAGCAGCAAGGGGGCGAAGAGCGGATCGCCGGCCATCTCGCCGCAGACGCTGACCTTGATCTTGGCGCGATGGGCGTCGTCGACGACCTGCTTGATCAGGCGGATGATGGCGGGATGGGTCGGCTCGTAGAGATGGGCGATGCGGTCGTTCACCCGGTCGATCGCCAGCATGTACTGGATGAGATCGTTGGTCCCGATGCTGAAGAAGTCGCAGTCCTTGGCGAGCAGGTCGGCGGTGAAGGCCGCGCTGGGAATCTCGATCATGCTGCCCACCGAGAGCTTCGTATCGAACGGGATGTTGCGTTGCCGCAGGTCGGCCTTGCACTCGTCGAGCACGGCATTGGCCCGCGCCAGCTCGTCGCGCCCGCTGATCATCGGGTACATCAGGTGCACCTTGCCGAAGGCGCTGGCGCGCAGTACGGCCCGCAGCTGGGCCTTGAAGAGGTCGACGTGCTCCAAGCAGAAGCGGATGGCACGGAAGCCGAGGAAGGGATTGGCCTCTTTCGGAAACAGGTCCGGCGCGCCCGCCATCGGCTTGTCGCCGCCGAGATCGAGAGTCCGGATGGTCACCGGCGCCGGCGCGAGGGCCTGCACCACCTGGCGGTACGCCTCAAACTGGACCTCCTCGGAGGGGATTGCCGATGCACTGAGGTAGAGAAACTCCGACCGGAAAAGTCCCACGCCCTCGGCGGCGTACTTGGTCACCAGCTCCGTCTCGTCGCTCTTCTCGATGTTGGCCCGCAGCGGCACGGCCACGCCGTCGAGCGTGACGGAGGGCTGCTTGACCGCGTCCATCAACCGCTGTTCGAGGCTCTTTTTCTGCAGGCGGATCTGGCCGTAGCGGAACAGGGTCTGTTCGGAGGGATTGACGATGACGGCACCCTCGTAGCCATCGACGATCATCCAATCGCCGTTCTTCACCCGGCGGGTCAGTTCGCGCACGCCGACCACGGCGGGAATCTTCATCGAGCGCGCGACGATGACGGCGTGGCTGGTGCGGCTCCCGGAGTCGGTGACAATGCCGAGCGCCTGCGAACGGTCGATGCCGGCGGCGTCGGACGGCGACACGTCGTTGGCCACGATGATGCGCTTGTCGATCAGTTGGCTGAGGTTCTGCGCCGACTGGCCGAGCAGGTTGTTGAGCACGCGCTGCGCAACATCGCGCACATCGCCCGCGCGCTCGCGCAGGTACTCGTCGTCGATCTCGTCGAAGGCCTTGATGTAGCGGCGGGCGACCTTGTCGAAACAGCTTTCGACGTTGCGCCCGGTGGTCTCGAAATCGCGGATCGTTTCCGAAATGAGCGCCTGATCCTCGAGGACCATGAGGTGGGCGTCGAAGATCCGTGCTTCGTCCGAACCCAGGTTCCGCTCCACCTCAGACTGGATTTTCTGGATCTGCTGGCGGGTGACGACGAGGGCGTTCTCGAACCGTGCGATCTCCTCCATGCGTTTGGCGGGATCGACCAGATAGGTCGGCACCTGCACGTCGCTCTGGATATAAAGGAAAGCCTGGCCGTAGGCGATGCCCTGCGAGGCAGCGATGCCTTGCACGGTGAATTCGGCCAGGTTTCGGGCGTCGGGCATTCGGGAAGGCGATCAGGGTTACCCGCAGGGAGCGCCGACCGCAGCGGAGGTTAACGCGAGCCGTTGTCCGCGGGTCAACATGGATTTACGAATTTCCCGTCTGCAGCCGCGCCGCGACCACCACCGCCGACCCACCCCAGGCGCGGCGGATCGCCGCGGTGATCGCGTCGACCGGCGCATCGTCCGCGAGAAGCGCATAGCAAGCGCTGCCGCTTCCGCTCATCCGCACCGCCAGACCGAAGTCGGCTTGCAACTGGGCCGCGAGCACCGGCAGCGCCGGGTACTTCGCAAACACCGGTGGCTCCATGTTGTTGAACAGAAGCGCCTCGAGTGGCGCACCGGACTCCACCCACGCGGCGAGGCGCGCCTCCGCCTCGGCCGGCGGCAGGTAGCTGGCCGGGGCACCAGCGGCGAGACGGGCGTAGGCCCAGGGCGTGGCCACACCAAACGAGGGCTTGAAGACCAACACCCGTCGCCCGGCGAACCGCGGCGCGAGGGCCGCCCACGATTCGAGCCGCTCCCCGCGCCCGCGCATCACCAGCGGTCCACCGTCGAGGAAGAGCGGACAATCGGAACCGAGGCCGGCCGCGAGGGTGCGCAACGCTTCGGCGGTGAGCGGCCGCCCCGCCAGTTCGTTCAGCGCCCGCAATGCACCAGCGCCATCACTGCTGCCGCCCCCCAGCCCCGCCCCCATCGGGATGCGTTTCGTCAGCGCGAAGTCCACCGCACCGGTCCATCCGGTTGCCGCGGCAAAGGCGCGTGCCGCCTTGAGCACGAGGTTGCTGCCGTCAACGGGCACCGCCGGATCGTCGCAGGTCAGGGCGAGCTTTTCCGCCCCTCCGGCGGTCGGGCGCACCGTCAACGTGTCGCCCCAGTCGAGCGTCACCACGACCGAGACGAGGTTGTGAAAGCCGTCCGCCCGCCGTTCCGTGATGGCGAGGAACAGGTTCAGTTTCGCGGGACAAAAGACGGTCGTGGCGTTCACCGGGGAGGAGAAAAAAACGGTGGCGGCCCGCGTGCGATTGGTCACGCTCGCATTTCACATGGCCTGCGATCTCATCCTCGTCCTCGACGCCCCGTCCACCCGCGATGTCACGCCCGTACTCCGTCAGCTGCACGGCACGGTGCGCTGGGTGAAGATCGGCCTCGAAATGTTCACCGCCAACGGGCCCGACTGCGTGCGCGAGATTTCGGATCTGGGCTTCAAGGTCTTTCTCGATCTCAAGCTGCACGACATCCCCAACACCGTCGCCAAGGCGGTGGAATCCGTCTCCCGTCTTCCCATCGGCATGCTCACGCTCCACACCAGCGGTGGACGGGAAATGATCCAATGGGCGGTGAAGGCGCAGCAGCAGCATGCACCCCACCTGCTCCTGCTCGGCGTCACCGTGCTGACCTCGACCAGCGCCGCCGGCCTGGCCGAGACCGGCGTGCCGTTCAGCCCCGCCGACCAGGTGGTCCGCCTCGGCCAACTCGCCACCGAAGCCGGCCTGCGCGGCCTCGTCTGCTCGCCGCTGGAGATCGTGCCCTTGCGCGCCGCGCTGCCGGCCGACGTCACGCTCGTCACCCCCGGCATCCGCCCGCGTGACGCCAAGGCAGACGACCAGTCGCGCATCATGACGCCCGCCGAGGCCGCCGAAGCCGGTGCCAACTTCCTTGTCGTCGGCCGCCCGATCTTCAAGGCCCCCGATCCCGTCGCCGCCGCGAAGGCGATCCTGGCCGAGCTCGGATCGCCAAAGGCTGCAGGCTGAATAAGACCCACCGAGCCGCCCCGTCCGTCAGCTCCGCCCTCTCAGTTTCGGTCAGGTTCAGCCCTTCATCCTTCTTCCTTCATACTTCATCCTTTCCCTGATGTCCCGCACCGCCGCCATTTTCCTCGCCGCCGGAAGCGGCTCTCGCATGCAGGGCGCTGTCGCCGACAAGGTGCTGGCCCCGCTGGGGGGACGCCCGCTCTTCCTCCACAGCGCCGCAGCGTTTGCCGAAAGCGGCGTGGCCGATTTCTACGTGGTGGTCTACCGTGACCAGCGACAAATGCTCGAGCTCTCCGCCTACGCCCCGACCCCGGCCGTGTTTGTGAAGGGTGGACGCGAACGTCAGGACTCGGTCGTGAACGCCCTCGCCGCCCTGCCGCCCGACATCGCCCATGTCTTCATTCACGACTGCGCGCGTCCCTTCATCCGTGCCGAACAGCTCGTCGGGTTGCACAAGATCGTCCGGCGGGAGCACGCTGTTGTGCTCGCCCACCGCGTGACCGACACGATCAAGGAACATCACGACAGCGGACACCTGCGTTCGCTCGACCGCAGCCGCCTGTGGGCGATGGAGACGCCGCAGGTGTTCGCCCGCGACCTGATCGACCGCGCCTACGCCCGCGTGCAGGCGCGCGGCCTGCGCATCACGGACGATGCAGCCGCCGTCGAGGGGCTGAAGCACCCCGTCGCGCTGCTGGAGAATCCTTATCCCAATCCGAAGCTCACCACGCCGGCCGACCTGCCGTGGTTTGAGTTCCTGCTCTCGCACCGTGAGGGCTGAGCGCACCGGATCCGGTTCGCGGACACTGAACGTATCCCTCACGCGATGAACCTCCGCATCGGCCACGGTTACGACATTCATCGCCTCGTGCCCGGACGCCCCCTTGTGCTCGGCGGCGTGCGCTTCGCCACCGACTACGGGCTCGACGGCCATTCGGACGCGGACTGCCTCACCCATGCGATCTGCGACGCCCTGCTCGGCGCCGCGGGCCTGCCTGACATCGGTCATTTCTTTCCGAATACCGATCCCGCCTTCAAGAACATCGACTCGCAGATCCTGCTCACGCGGGTCGTGGCCGCCCTCGCCGAACGCGGCTGGCGTCCGGTCAACCTCGACGCCTCGCTCATCGCCGAGAAACCGAAAATCGCCCCGCGCCTCGCCGAGATGAAGGCCGCCCTCGCCCGTTCGTCCGGCCTGCCGGTGGACAGCATTGGCGTGAAGGCCACGACCAACGAAGGCGTCGGCGATCTCGGCCGGGGTCTGGCCATCGCTGCCCACGCCGTCGCCCTCATCGCCCGTCCATGATCCTACGTCGCCTGCTGCCTTCCTGCCTCACGGTGCTGCTGACGCTCGCCACCACCGGCTGCTTCAACCGCGAAACACCGGTCGAACGTGGCATCCGCGACCAAGTGCTCCATCGCGGCATCGGGGTCGAGCCGCTCGACCTCGATCCGCAGATCGCCACCGCGGCGAACGATTACCACACCATCAGCGCGCTGTTCGAAGGTCTCGTTGGCCAGGACCCGCGCGACCTCAGCCCGGTGCCCGGCGTGGCCGAGCGGTGGGACGTGTCCGGCGACGGCCTGATCTACACCTTTTTTCTGCGCGCGGACGCCCGCTGGTCGAACGGCGAACCTGTCACCGCCCAGGACTTCGTTGCCTCCTACCGCCGCATCCTGACCGGGTCGCTCGGTGCCGAGAACGCGAGCCAGTTTTATGTACTGCAAGGCGCGCAGGCGTTTCATCAGGGCAAGGTGACAGACTTCGCCGAAGTCGGCGTGAAGGCTGTCGATGCGCGCACGCTGCGCCTCACGCTCGACCATGCCACGCCGTACTTTCTCTCGCTCATCCAGCATTGGGCGTGGTTTCCCGTACCGTTGTCCGTGATCGAGCAGGCCGGCCCGGCCTACGAGCGCGGCAATCCCTGGGCCCGACCTGGCACGCTGGTTGGCAACGGACCGTTCACCCTCAAGGAATGGCGCCGCGGGCAGCGGCTCGTGGTCGTGAAATCGCCGACCTACTGGGATGCGACCACGGTGCGCCTGCAGGAGATTCACCTGTATCCGATCGAAAGCCGCGACGCCGAGGAGCGCGCCTTCCGCAGCGGCCAGCTCCACCTCACCGAGGCGCTGCCGCCGGGGAAGATCGAGCGCTACCGCCGGGAGGAACCGGAGCTGCTTCGCGTCGACCCGTATCTGGGCACGGAGTTCTACCGCATCAACGTCTCGCGACCCTTCCTGAACGACAAACGCGTGCGCCGCGCCCTTGCGCTCGCCCTCGACCGCAGCCTGCTCGTGGAGAAAGTCCTGCGCGGCGGGCAGCAGCCGGCCTACGCCTTCACGCCGCCGGACACCGCCGGCTACACCACGACGGCGCGCCTCCCCGAGGACGTGGCCGAGGCGCGCCGCCTGCTCGCCGAAGCCGGCTACCCGGGCGGCGTGGGCGCACCCGCGATCGAGCTGCTCTACAACACGTCGGAGACCCACCGCCTGCTTGCCGAGGCCGCACAGCAGATGTGGCGCACGCAGCTCGGCCTCGAGGTCCGCCTGCTCAATCAGGAGTTCGGCACGCTGCTCGCCGCCCGCCGCGCCGGCGACTTTCAGCTCCTGCGTTCGGCCTGGATCGGCGACTACCTCGATCCGGCGACCTTCCTCCACCTTTGGCGCAGCGACAGCGGCAACAACTACACGGGCTGGGCGAGCACTACCTACGACCAGCTGACCTTCGAGGCCGCGCGCACGGCCGATCCCGCGGCGCGCCGCGCCTTGCTCGACCGGGCCGAGAACCTGCTCATCGAGGAGGCTCCGTTCATCCCGCTTTACCACTACACCCACGTCTACCTCGTGCATCCGTCAGTCAAAGGCTGGCATCCGACGTTGCTCGACCACCATCCCTACAAGCATGTGTGGCTGGACCGGTAGCCGCGGCCGTACCGGCCGCGAGCAGGGGTCGGATTCAATCGCGCGGCCGGCACGGCCGCGGCTGCAGGTGCTCGCGTTGCTTGTCCTCGGTCTCTTCGCCGGCTGCGCTCGTTCGCCCGAGACGCCGGAGTCCGTCCTGCGCCTCAGCCAGCGCAACGAACCGGCCGTGCTCGATCCCGCCCTCGCCACCCTGCCCGACGAGTTCTTTGTGCTGCGCGCCCTGCTCGAAGGCCTGCTCGCACCCGAACCCGACGGCGGGGAGCCCCGTCCCGCCGCCGCCGAGCGCTGGACGGTTTCGCCGGACGGCCGCACCTACACGTTCTTGCTGCGAACCGACCGGCGCTGGTCGAACGGCGAGCCCGTCACCGCGGCCGACTTCGTAGCCTCGTACCAGCGCGCGCTGACCCCGGCCACCGCCGCTCCCAAGGTCAACGTGTTCTTCCTCGTCGATGGCGCCGAGGCGTACTACCGCGGCGAGCTCACTGACTTTGCCGCGACCGGTTTCGCCGCCCCCGACCCGCACACGCTGGTGATCCGCCTTTCGCGGCCGGCGCCGCAGTTTCCCGCGTACGTGGCGAGCGGTCCCTGGCTGCCGATCAACCCGCGCGTTGTTGCCCGCCACGGCTCCGACTGGACCCGACCCGGCACCTTCGTGGGCAACGGCGCGTTCACCCTGGAGGAATGGCGTCCCCAGCAGCGCCTGCTCGTCCGGCGCCGCATCGGCGAACCGGTCGCGGCGGATGTGCACGTCGACGCGCTCGCGTTCCTCGCCATGGACAACGGCGACACCGAGGAGCGCGCCTTTCGCGCCGGTCAAATCGACGTCACGATGGGCGTGCCCGCGTCCAAACTCGCCGGATACGAAGCCGCCGCCGATCCGCGCCTCCGACGCGCCCCGCTGCACGAGACGCGTTATCTGACCTTCAACACCCGGCGCGCACCCCTTTCCGACGCGCGCGTGCGCCGTGCGCTCTGCCTCGCGCTCGATCGCGAGGCACTGGTCACCCGCGTGGTGCTCGGGGGACAACGCGTGGCCCACACCTTTGTTCCGCCGGGACTCGGCGGACACCGGCCGCCGCCGAGCGAGGTGCGCTTCGATCCCGACGAGGCCCGGCGACTGCTCGCCGACGCCGGGTTTCCCGCTGGCCGGGGCTTTCCCCGGCTCGAACTCGCCACCTGGACCAATCCGGCGGTGGCGGAGGCGCTCCAGGCCATGTGGAAACGCGAGCTCGGGATCGAGATTGCGATCGGCCAGCGCGAGGCTCGGGTGCACCTCGCCGCCCTCGCATCCGGCGACTATGACCTCGGGTTCATGACCGCGATTCCGGACGTGGCCGATCCGGCGGACCTGCTCGGCAACCTGCGCACCGGGGCTCCGGCCAATTATCCGCAGTGGCACGATGCCGCCTACGACGCTGCCCTCGACCACGCCGCCGCCGCCACGACGGCCAGCGAACGCCTCGAGCGTCTCGCCGCGGCGGAAACCCGCCTGCTCGCGCAGCGTCCGGTGTCGCCGCTCTATTTCAATACCCGCAACTTCCTCGTCGGCCCGCGCGTGTCGGACTGGCATGAAGACGCCCTGTGGAACCGCTTCTACGGCGGCGTGCGCCTGCGCGCGCCTTGAGCGCCAAACCCCGCCCGCCACTTGCGCCCGCGGTCTGGCGGCGTTTTCTACCAGCATGCGTTTCACCCCGCTCCTGGCCGCCCTGTTGATCGGTCCCGGGTTGCTCGTCTCCGGTTGTCAGCGCGAATCGCCGGCCCGGGAAACCAAGGTGCTTCACTTCGGCAATGGCACCGATCCGCAGGACCTCGACCCGCATGTCGTCACCGGCGTGCCCGAGAACAAGGTGGTCAACGCTCTGTTCGAGGGCCTCGTGGCCGAGGGGCCGACGGGCAGCGATACGATTCCGGCCGTCGCCGAGCGCTGGGAAATCTCCACCGACGAACGCGTCTACACCTTCTTTCTGCGCAAGGACGCCCGCTGGTCGAACGGCGACCCGGTCACGGCCCACGATTTCGTCGGCTCGTTCAAGCGGATGCTCACGCCGGCCCTCGCGGCCGAGTACGCCTACAAGCTGCACAGCGTGGTCGGCGCGGAGGAGTTCAACCGCGGCACCCTCACCGACTTTGCGCAGACCGGGTTCAAGGCGCTCGACGATCACACCCTGCGCATCGAGCTGAAGCGGCGCGTGCCGTACCTGCTGCACGCCATGAAGCACTATTCGTGGTTTCCGGTGCACCTGGCCACCGTCGAGCGGGCCGGCGGCCTGGAACGCCGGGGAACGGACTGGACCCGACCGGGCAACCTGGTGGGCAACGGTCCCTTCGTGCTCAGCTCGTGGCGCGCCGGCCAGAAACTCGTCGTCACCCGCTCGCCCACCTACTGGGACCGCGACCGGGTGAAGCTCGATGAAATCCATTTCTATCCGACCGAAAACATCGAGGCGGAGGAGCGCATGTTCCGCGCCGGCCAGTTGCACAAGACCAACGAACTGCCGGTGTCGAAGATCGACGTGTACCGACGGGAGTTTCCCAACGCCTACCGGGAGGATCCTTACTACGGCGTGTACTTCTATCGCCTCAACACCACGCGCCCGCCCCTCGGCGACGTGCGGGTACGGCGGGCGCTGGCGCTCGCGATCGACCGCGAAGCCATCGTCGCCAACATCACCCGCGCGGGCCAGCGCCCAGCCTATCACTTTTGTCCGCCGTCCGAGGCCTACGCTTCCCGCGCCCGCCTCGAGGGCGACCGCGACGAGGCCCGCCGCCTGCTCGCCGAGGCCGGTTTCCCCGGCGGCCAGGGGTTCCCCCGGCTGCAACTGTTGTTCAATACCTCGGAGAATCACCGCGCGATCGCCGAAGCCATCCAGCAGATGTGGCGCCGCGAGCTCGGCGTGGAGATCGCCCTGACCAACCAGGACTGGAAGGTGTATTTGGACTCCCAGGACACCATGAATTACGACCTTAGCCGGGCCGGCTGGATCGGCGACTACCCGGATCCCGCCACCTTCATGGACATGTGGGTGACCGGCGGCGGCAACAACGACACTGGCTGGTCGAACCCCGAGTACGACCGCCTGCTCGCCGCCTCGCAGGAGGCGCCGAACGACGCCGCCCGCTACGAGATCTACCACCAAATGGATGCGCTGCTCATGCGCGAGGTGCCCATCATCCCGATCTATTTTTACACCCGCCCCTACGCGCTCGATCCGAAGGTGCGGTGGGTCCCCAATATCCTCGATAACCGCAACTGGAAGTTCGTGGAAATCGCGGACTAGAAGGCAGTCCAAGGTCGAAGGTCGCAGGTCAAAGGTCACCCGCTGCTCCGCGCTGCGGAGCAGCTCGCCAGTGGGATGGCCCGCATGGGCGGGCCGGTGACGACTTTGGATTTTCGACTTTAGCCCTTTGACTGACTTCTAGTCCGAGGCATCCCGCTGCGCCTCCAATAAGGAATGGACGCAGTCCCGTCCTCCGGCCTTCATTTGCAGCCATGTTCCGTTTCATCGCCCGGCGTCTGCTCGAGACGATTCCGGTCCTTTTCGTCATCATCACGGCCACTTTTTTCATGATCCGCTTCGTGCCGGGCGGTCCGTTCACGGCGGAGAAGGCCGTGACTCCGGAAATCCTGCGCAACCTCGAAGCGCACTACGGCCTGGATCAGCCGCTTTACCGCCAATACCTCGACTACCTCGGCAGCCTGTTGCAGGGCGACTTCGGGCCCTCCTTCAAGTACCCGAACCGCACCGTCAACGAGATCATCGCTGACAAACTCCCGGTCTCGCTTGAACTCGGTCTTATCTCGCTCGCAGTAGCCCTCGGCCTCGGCCTCACCCTCGGCGTGGTGGCGGCGATCAAGCGCAACACGCTCTTCGACTACGCGGCCTCGTCGATCGCCATGACCGGCATCTGCGTGCCGACCTTCGTGCTCGGCCCGCTGCTCGTGCTCGTCTTTGCGATTCACCTGCGCTGGTTCAATGCCTCGGGCTGGTACCTGCCGATGGATCGCGTGCTGCCCGCCGCCACCCTCGGACTCGTCTACGCCGCCTACATCGCCCGGCTCACGCGCGGCGGCATGCTCGAGGTCCTCAATCAGGACTACATCCGCACCGCCCGTGCCAAGGGCGCGTCGGAGGCGCGGGTGATTTTCCGCCACGCCCTCCGCGGCGGTCTCCTTCCCGTGGTCGCCTACCTCGGCCCGGCCATCGCCGGCATCCTCACCGGCTCGTTCGTGATCGAAACGATCTTCCAGATCCCGGGCCTCGGCCGCGAATTCGTCACCAGCGCCGGCAACCGTGACTACACCCTCATCCTCGGTCTCGTGATCCTCTACGCCGGCCTCATCGTCGCCCTCAACCTCGTCGTCGACGTGGTGCAGGTGTGGCTCAATCCCAAGCTCAAGTTCGAGTAAGGCGCCATGGTCTCCCTCTCGCCCAAGCACCTGCCGTCCGCCAACCTGACGGCCGCCCAGCTCGAATCCGGCACTTCGCTCTGGACCGACGCGTGGCACCGTCTCGCCCGCAACCGCCTCGCCGTCGCCGGTGGCATTCTGCTGCTCCTGCTCACGGTGGCCTGCGTCGTCGGTCCCCTGCTCAGCCCTTACGGCTACGAGGACACCAACCTCAACAACACCTTCGCCCCGCCCGGTCCCGCCCACTGGCTCGGCACGGATCAGCTGGGACGCGACTTGCTGACGCGGTTGCTTGTCGGTGGGCGCATCTCGATCGGCGTCGGCCTGTGCGCTACCGTGGTGGCCCTGACCATCGGCGTCGCCTACGGCGCGATCGCAGGCTTCTTCGGCGGCAAGACCGACACGGTCATGATGCGCATCGTCGACATCATGTACGCGCTGCCGTTCACCATCTTCGTGATCCTGCTGATGGTGTTCTTCGGCCGGAACATCGTGCTTATCTTCGTCGCGATCGGAGCCGTCGAATGGCTCACCATGGCCCGCATCGTCCGCGGCCAGGTCCAGTCGCTCAAGCGCATGGAGTTCGTCGAGGCCGCACGCACGCTGGGCTTCAGCAACGGCCGCATCATCGTGCGGCACATGCTGCCCAACATCCTCGGCCCGATCATCGTCTACGCCACGCTGACCATCCCGGCCGTCATGCTGCTCGAGGCCTTCCTGAGCTTCCTCGGGCTGGGCGTGCAACCGCCGCTCAGTTCCTGGGGCGTGCTGATCAAGGATGGCGCCGAAAAGATGGAGGAGTTCTGGTGGCTGCTGGTGTTCCCCGGCACGGTGTTTTCCCTGACCCTGTTTTCGCTCAACTTCCTTGGCGACGGCCTGCGCGACGCCCTCGACGTGCGCGCCTCGAAGGACTGACGCCGCCATGCAACGCCTGCGTCCGTATTTTCGTTACCTGCGCGCCCACCGCGGCCTGCTGGCGCTGGCCATCCTGTGCGGCTTGATCGCCGGTCTCGCCTCGGGCGCCGGCCTGCCGCTGATGGTGCGCAAGGTCTTCCCGGTGATCTTCGCCGAGGACGCGGCGCCGCTCTCGACCTGGGAGCTCGCCGCCGTCGTGCTCTGGTTGCCGGCCGTCTTCGTCGTCCGCGGCGTCGCCGGCTACCTCAACGGCTACCTGATCCAGCTCGTCGGCACGCGCGTGCTCGAGGGCATCCGCCTCGATTTCTTCCGCAAGCTGCAGGTGCTGCCGCTGTCGTTCTTCCAGAAGAACTCCACCGGCGACCTGCTCTCGCGCGGTCTGGCCGACGCGAACCAGCTCCAGACCACACTCACCACCGTGGCCAACGAAATCGTGCGCAGCCCGGCCACGCTGCTCGGCTCGCTCGGCGCTGTCGCCTATCTCGCCTACGTGGAGGAGGGCGTGGCCCTCGTGCTCGTCACGCTCGCCGCCGTGCCGTTGTCCGTGCTCCCGATCCGCTACGTCGGCCGCAAGCTGCTCAGCCGTGCCGGCAAGATCCAGGCCGAGCTCGGGGCCGTGACGGCCTGCATGAGCGAGAACCTCTCCGCCACGCGCGAGGTGCGGGCCTTCAGCCTCGAGCAGCGCGAGGTCGACCGCTTCGCGGGCGTGTCGCGCACCCTGATCCGCGCGCAGATGAAGTACGCGAAGTACGACAAGATCCTGACGCCGCTGATCGAGATCATCTCCGCCGCCGGTATTTCGTTCACCCTGCTCTACGCCTACAAGGTCAGCCTCGACCAGGAGGTGTTCATCGCCCTCATCACCGCCCTCTACGCGAGCTACGATCCGATCAAGAAGCTGGGCAACCTGAACAACGAGACCAAGCGCGGACTCGGTGCGCTCGACCGGCTTGAGGCGGTGTTGCACGCGCCGGTGGAAATCACCGACCGCCCGACCGCCCGGTCTCTCGAGCGGGCAAAGGGCGACCTCGCCTTCGAAGGCGTGAGCTTCGCCTATGAGGCCGGCGAGACGGTCCTGCACGACGTCTCGGTGCGCATTCCGGCCGGCACAGTCTGCGCCCTGGTGGGGCCCAGCGGTGCCGGCAAGTCGACCTTCGCCCACCTCGTGCCGCGCTTCTTCGATCCCACCACCGGGCGCGTCACGCTCGACGGCCATGATTTGCGCGACCTGCGCCTCGCCGACCTCCGGCGCAACCTGGCGATCGTCTCGCAGGATCCGGTGCTCTTCAACGACACCGTCTTCAACAACCTTCTCATCGCCCGGCCCGACGCCACCGCCGCCGAGGTGGAGGCGGCCGCGCGCGCCGCCTACGCCCACGATTTCATCTGCGCCTTCCCCGACGGCTACGCGACCCAGGTCGGCGAGCGCGGGGCCCGGCTCTCAGGCGGACAAAAGCAACGCCTGGCCCTCGCCCGCGCTTTCCTGCGCAACGCACCCCTGCTCATCCTCGACGAGGCGACGAGTGCGCTCGACAGCGAGAGCGAAGCGTACATCCAGCAGGCGTTGCGCACCCTCGTCGCCGGCAAGACGGTGCTGATCATCGCCCACCGGTTCAGCACCATCCGCGACGCCTCGCTGATTCTGGTCTTCGACCAGGGCCGCATCGTCGCCTCCGGGGCGCACGACGTGCTGCTCGGCACGAGTCCGCTGTACCACGCGCTCCACGCGCGGCAACGCGGCGCTTGAGCCGGCGCCTCCGTCCGGTTATCGCCACTCCATGGAGCAAGCGCCGGGCAAAGTCCTGTGCATCGTGTTCAAGTTCCTCGGGGACGTCGCCGTCGCCCTGCCCGCCGTGCACGCCCTCAAGGAGCGCTGGCCCCGGACCAGCCTGCACCTGCTCGTGGCGGACGACGCCGCTCCGCTGGCCCGGAATCTGCCGTGGATCGACCGCGTCTGGCCGCTGCCGCGCACGCGGGGGAAGGCGCGGCTGCTTGATTCGTGGCCGATGATCCGCGAGTTGCGCGCGGAAAACTTCGACCTGTCGCTCGACTTCATCGGCAACGACCGGGGCGCCCTGCTCAGCCTCGCCGTCGGCGCGACCCATCGGTACGGCGTCGCCGCTCCCCGCGGCTTCCGCGGCCGGCGCCTCTGTTACCACACGCTGGTGCCCGAAGCGCCCTTTGACTGGCACGAAACCCAGCGCCACCTGCATTTCCTGCGCTCGTTCGGGGTGAACTCCGACCATCCGGCCCGCCTCGAACTCAAGGCCCCGGCCACCCAAGCCGACGCCGCGGCACAGTTGCTGCCACCCGACGCGATCATCGGTCACATCACGACCAGCAAACCGCTGAAGGAATGGCCGCTGACGCACTGGCTCGCCCTTGCGCGTCACGCCCGGGCGTCCGGACGGACCTTTGTTTTTGCCGCCGGCCCCGGCGCCCGCGAGCGCGCGCTGCTGGCCACCCTGAAGGCGGAGGCGCCGGAGATTCCGCAACTCCCGCCCCTCAGCAGCCTCGATCTCTACCTCGCCGTGCTGGCCCGCGCCGCCCTGTTGGTCTCGGGCGACACCGGCCCCATGCACTTTGCCGCGGGACTCGGGACGCCGACGCTCAGCCTCTTCGGGCCGAGCCGGGTCGACCTGTGGGCGCCGGTGGGCCCGCACGCGCGCTGCCTGAGCGCGCCCAGTTGCACCTGCAACCCGGAATGGACCCGGTGCGCCCAGGCGACCTCGTGTTTCGAGCGGCTCACCCCCGACGCCGTGTGGGCCGCCGCCGAAGCCCTGCTCGCCCCCGCCACCACGCATGCACGTCCTGGTCTTTGAGCCGGCCCGGAGTGGGCATCACCTGCCCTTCCTGCGCTACGTGGCCGGCGATCTCGTCGCCGGCGGCCACGCCGTGACGCTGGCCGCCGAGCCGACGTCGGAACCATCGCCTGTACTGCGTTCCGCCCTCGGTGGGGTGCTCGACGCCTGCCGCTGGCAGCCGCTCACGCCGGTGCGCGGCGGGCTCCGGTACGGCCGGCGCCTTGCCATGCTCGCGCGCGCACAGGAGCAGGCCCAGGCCAACCTCGTCTTCGTCGCCTGCCTCGACCTGATCTCATCGGATCTCTTCCGGCGCACGGCGCTCGGCCTGCGTCCGCCCGCCGGCCTGCACGACCGCGTCTCCGGCATCTTCATCCGCCCGCGCGTCGCCGATGGCCGGCTTGCCCGCAGCCTCGGCGATCGCTGGAAACAGCGGGGCTTCCTGCGCCTGCAGCGCTCCGGCTGGCTGCGGACTATTTTCACGCTCGACGAAACCCTGCCCGGCCAGCTCGCCACCGGCGTGCGGCCCGGATCGCTGCTCCCGCTGCCCGATCCGTGGGAAGGCGACTTCTCGCCCGGACGCACCGAGGCGCGCCAGCGGCTCGGGCTGCCGGAAAATACGTATCTGTATCTCCACTACGGCACGGCCAGCCCGCGCAAGGGCCTGCCCACCGTGCTGCGCGCCACCGCGGCCCTGCCGGCCGGGCTGCCCGCCGCGCTGGTCTGCGCCGGGCGCGCAGGCGAGGCCCATGCGGACGAACTGGCGGCGCTGGCCCGGACCGGCCGGGCCCACGTCTTCAACCGCTTCATCGCGGACGACGAGGAGGCGCTCTTCTTCCGCGCCTGCGACGCCGTCGTGCTCGCCTACGAAGGTCACTACGGCTCGAGTGCGGTGCAGGCCCGCGCCGCCGCCGCCGGCCGGACAATCATCGCCTCGGACGAAGGCCTGGTCGGCCACCGCACGCGCACCCAGAGGCTGGGCCTGACCTTTCCCACCGGCGATGCCGCCGCCTTGGCGCGCACGATCGCCGAAGCGGCCGCGCTGCCGCCGGAGACCTTCGCCGCAGGCCTGGCCGCCTACGCGCAACATCATTCCCGCGAGAATTTCCGCCGCGCGCTGCTTGCCGGACTCGCGGGTTGACCGCGTCCAGGACGCACGGCCGTCAGCCCGCCCCGCCCGCGCGGCGCCAAGCCGCATCGAGCGCACTGGAAACAGCGTCCACCGACAGGCCCGCCATCGTACCGTCCGGGGAATCGAGCGCGGCATGCATGTCACCATTTGGCGGATACGGCGCGCGCATATGCGCCCGCGTCGGCCCGAAGAGCGAGAGGGTGCGCACGCCCAGGGCGGCGGCGAGGTGCATCGGGCCGCTGTCGTTGGCCACGACCAGGGCGGCGCGCGGAAGGGCGGCGATGATCTCCGGCAGCGTGGTGCGGCCCATAAGATTGACGAAACCGTCCGGCGGCAGGCCGCCGGGGGCCTCGATTACTTTCTGGCCGGCCCAGACCACGCGGGCCGCCGGATGCGTCGCGAGGAAACGCTGCGTGAGCGCACCGAACCCGGGCCACTCGCGGTCGGCCCCGCGGCTGTCGGGAAACATCAGCACCGGGCCGAGCCCGCCGGCCGCCGCAAAGGCCTGCGCGTGGCGAAACTCCGCCGGCGGACGAAAGGCGACCTGCCCCGCCAGCACGGGCGGAAGGTCGAAGACGCGACAGAACTGGAGCAGGATCGCCACGGAGTGTTCGCGCCACGGCCCCTCGGGCAGCGGCACGGTCTCATCGTAGAACCAACCGGCGCCCTCCCGGCTGTCGCTCCGGCCCACCTTGCGCGGGGCCCGGGCGGCCCAGGTCATCAGGCCCGAACGCGCCAGACCCTGAAGGTCGAGCACGAGATCGAAGCGTTCCCGGCGCAGTTCGCGCAACAGGCGCAGGAAGCCGCGCACGCCGCCCTTGCGCGCGAAGACAAACACCCGGTCCACCGTGAGGCAGTCCCGCACCACGGGCGCGAAGGTGTCCGCCACCACCCAGCTGATGCGCAGATCGGGCCGGCCGGCCTTCAGCGTCGCCGCCACCTGCAAACCGTTGAGGATGTCGCCCAGCGAGGAGGGCTTGATGATGAGGACGTCGGTCATGGACGGCGCCTGCGCGGGTCGCCGCGAAGCGGATTGCCTCCTGCCTTGCCGGGCACGAGCATGCGAGGCAATTCCCATTTCCCGATGCCGCCGGACGATCCCCCCGCCTTCAGCAAACTCGCCGAGGAACTCATCGGCGACTTTCGCGGCGTCGCCTACCGCGTGCCGGGCCGGCAGAAGAAGCGACCGACCAAGGATCTTTCTGCGTTGGTCGAATCGCTTCTGCAGCAGTACCAGATCGGCCGGGACGCCCCCGAGCACACCATCCGCGCCCAGTGGAGTGAGATCGTCGGACCGGCCAACGCCGCCTACGCCCACGCCGTTCAGATCGATCCGCGCGGACGCCTGCTCGTCCTCGTGGCGCACCCCGTGGTGCGCAACGAACTGTTCCACCACCGGCAGACGATCGTGTCCCGCATCCAGCGCCTGCCGGGATGTGAAGGCGTGAAGGAATTGAACCTGCGGTCGGGCTGACGTCTATTGCTTCCTGATTGCAACCATGGCCCAGCCTGGGATCGCGGCCTCGTTGAAATTAACGCTTGCCCCGGTTTGGGCCGATATGGGATATCCACGTCTTGCGTTAGTGGAATCCCGTCGGTTACGGGGTCCCACCATGACTGGTCCGGCACTCCGCCGGATTGGAACGGTGTCGTCGGCTGGAGCTCCGGTTAACCCCGGGGCCGAGGCGGGTGGCACGGGGCCTGCAAAGGTCCCCTACAGTCGTGCCAACCTCCCAACAAACCATGTCTACCGTCGTTAAACCCGAAATCATCGCAGAATACAAAACCCACGAGAAGGACACCGGCTCCTCCGAAGTCCAGATCGCGCTGCTCACCGCCCGGATCAATCACCTGACTGATCACCTGCGCACGCACCGCAAGGACTTCCACAGCCGCCGGGGCCTCCTTCAGATGGCCAGCCGACGTCGCAAGCTCCTCGATTACTTGAAGCGGCACAACCTGCCCAAGTACAACGAGCTGCTGCAGAAGCTGAATCTCCGCAAGTAACCCTTTTGCAACACGGGCGACCCGATCCGCGGGTCGCCCGTTGTCTTTACGACACTCGAGATCAGACCGGGACATTTCCGTTTGCCGCCAGAGCTCCAGCTCCGGGGCGCCAAACGGGAATCTCTCGCGTCAATCGCGAGGATGCAGGCTGGTTACCAGCCCAACCCACCGTGTGACGCGACCTCCCGGTCGCGTGTGTACCCGTTACCCGGGAGCTCTTTAGGTTAGCCGTTAAAAGTCAGATATCGCAGATCCAAGGTTGCCAGCGGCTCCGCATCGCGGAGCAGCTCACCGCTCAGAAAGGCTCGCTCCGGCGAGCCGGTGACGACCTTCGACGTTGCGACATTCGACCTGCGACGTCCCCCTGAAGTCCCCGCACCTACCCACCCCAGGTCGCCGGCCGCGTGTCGCCGGTGACCGTTGATCTATCCGCGACACGCTGTCCGTTCGTATCCGTCATGAATCAGAAACATATCGTCACGGTCCCGGGTCTCGGGATCACGTTCTCCGCGGGCACCTTTGCCCAACTCGCCAATGGCGCCGTCAATGTCTGCGTCGGCGAAACCAACGTCTTCGTCACCGCCTGCGTCGCGCAGTCCATGCGCCCCGGTCAGGACTTCTTCCCCCTCACCGTCGACTACCGTGAGAAGTACGCCGCCGCCGGCCGCTTCCCCGGTGGCTACTTCAAGCGCGAAGGCCGCCCGTCCGAGAAGGAGATCCTCACCTCCCGCCTCTGCGACCGCCCCTGCCGTCCGCTCTTCCCCGAGGGCTTCCTCAATGAGGTCCAGATCATCGGCCAGCTGATGTCGGCCGACCAGATCAACGAGGCCGACATCTCCATGGTCAACGGCGCCAGCGCCGCCCTCGCCATCTCCGACATCCCGTGGGCCGGCCCGATCGCCTGCGTGCGCGTCGCCGAGATCGACGGCCAGTTCGTCGCCAACCCGACGATCGAGCAGATGTTCTCCTCCACCCTCGACCTCATCTACGTGGGCACCGAGAAGGACATGCTGATGATCGAGGGCTCCGCGGACCAGATCTCCGAAGACCGCTTCATCGAGGCGCTCGCCTTCGGCCACCAGTCCATCCAGCCGATCATCGCCGCCATCAAGCAGCTGGTCGCGCTCTGCGGCAAACCCAAGGCCACCTTCCCGCTCGTCGGCGCCACGCCCGAGGCCCGCGCCATCATCGAGCGCGTCGTCCCGGCCGAACGCGTCTCCGCCGCCATCTTCGGCTTCGAGAAGGCTGTCCGCTCCGCCAACGTGAAGGCGCTCAAGGAAGAGGCCAAGGCCGCCCTGCTCGCCGAACTCGGCGAGGGCAAGTTCACCGACGTCGACCTCAATGTCGTCTTCGAGGACCTGCAGTACAAGGCCTACCGCAAGACCGTGCTCGAGCGCGGCGTCCGCGCCGACAAGCGCGATGCGAAGTCCCTGCGTCCGCTGCAGGCCCAGGTCGGCGTCCTCCCGCGCGTGCATGGCTCGGCCATGTTCCAGCGCGGCGACACCCAGAACATCGCCATCACCACCCTCGGCCCGACCAAGGAAGCCCAGGAGATGGACGGCCTCACCGGCGGCGCGACCTCCAAGTCGTTCATCCTCCACTACAACTTCCCGCCCTTCTCCGTCGGCGAAACCGGCCGGTTCACCGGTCCCGGCCGCCGCGAGATTGGCCACGGCGCCCTCGCCGAACGCTCCCTCGTGCCGGTGCTGCCGCCCGAGGACGTGTTCCCCTACTCCATCCGCGTCGTCTCCGAGATCATGGCCTCCAACGGCTCGACCTCGATGGCCTCGATCTGCGGCGGCTGCCTCGCCCTCATGGACGCTGGCGTGCCCATCATCGCCCCCGTCGCCGGCATCTCCTGCGGCCTCATGACCGAGACCGCACCGGACGGCTCGATCGCGAAGTGGACCACCATCACCGACATCCTCGGTGAGGAAGACCACTTCGGCGATATGGACTTCAAGCTCGCCGGCACCACCAAGGGCATCACCGGCTTCCAGCTCGACCTCAAGATCAACGGCCTGCCGTTCGAGATCGCCAAGACCGCGATCTACCAGGCCCGCGACGCGCGCGTCGAGATCCTGAAGACGATGCTCGCCGCCCTCCCGGCCCCGCGCAAGGACCTGTCCAAGTATGCCCCGCGCATCCAGACGATCCAGATCGATCCCGAAAAGATCGGCCTGCTCATCGGACCGGGCGGGAAGACGATCCGCCGCATCACCGAGACGACCGGCGCGCAGATCGACATCGCCGACGACGACTCCGGCAAGGTCTTCATCTACTCCAACAACGGCGACGCCATGAACCGCGCGATCCAGGAGATCGACAGCCTCTGCGGCGGCGCCGGTGGCGGCGGCGGTGGCGCCCCGATCGAGCTGAACAAGATCTACACGGGCCGCGTGACGGGCATCAAGGACTTCGGCTGCTTCGTCGAGTGCCTGCCCGGCAAGGAAGGCCTCTGCCACATCAGCGAACTCGCCGACTTCCGCGTGCGCCGCACCGAGGACGTCGTCAAGATGGGCGACTCGATCACGGTCAAGTGCATCGGCATCGACGAGAAGACCGGCAAGGTCCGCCTCTCGCGCAAGGCCGCCATGAAGGAACTCGAGGCCCAGAAGCAGGCCGGCGGTGACGCCGCGCCGGCCCCGGCCGCCGACGCCCCGGCCCAAGGCTAAGCGTCGCCCGCAAACCTTCCGTAGCGTTTCAAGCCGCGCCCCCTTTTCCGGGGCGCGGCTTTTTTGCGATCAGTCGGATCAGTCGGCTCCGCCCGATCCGACCGATGCCCCCCTCGTTCTCGTAATCGTTCTCTTTCTCGTTCTCGGATCGATCGGATCGGATCGGAAGAGAACGAGAACGAGAACGATTTGGGTGATACGGGGCTTCACCCCAGCCCGCGGCCTTGCCTAGCTGGTGCCCGTGAACCTCCTCCTCACCAACGACGATGGCGTGGCCTCACCCTTTCTGCACGCCCTGGTGCGCGCCCTGCGCGACGATGGACACACGCTGTTCGTCGTCGCCCCGGCCTCCGAACAGAGCTGGATCGGATGCGCCAAGTCGCGGCGGCGCCACGTGGCCTCGGCCGTCGTCGACCTCGGCCTGGGCGTGCCCACCTGGAGCGTCGACGGCACGCCGTCCGACTGCGTCAGCATCGGTCTCGCCCACCTGCTGCCGGCCGACGCCGCCATCGAGGGGGTCGTCAGCGGCATCAACGTCGGGCGCAACGCGAGCCTCGGGTTCATTCTGGCCAGCGGCACGATCGCCGGGGCGTGGGAGGGTGCGGTCCACGGCCTGCCCGGCCTCGCCTTCTCCCTAGATCTCACCCGCGAGGCCTTCGAGGCCTATCACGCCAACCCCAGCCGGCCGTCCGACGAGGTCCACTCCAGCCTGACCCACGCGGCCCGCCACGCCGCCCGCCTCACGCCCGATCTCGTCCGCCTGACCCCGCGCCAGAGTTTCGTCGTGCACAACGTGAACTTTCCCCTGCCGTGCTCGCCCGTCACCGCCGTGCGGCGCACCGTGCCCGCCCGCGTCATCGTGCCCGGTCTCTTCACGCCGGCGGCCGATGACGGTACGCACCGGTTCATCTTCAACCTCGGACGCGACCTGTCGCCCGCCGAACCGCTCACCGACCGCGCCGCGCTCGACGCTGGGCTGATCAGCCACACCGTGCTCGACTACACCGCGATCGGCCGTCCCGCCTGAGCCGCCGGGCAATCGCAGGCCGCCTGGCGTTATTTTCTCCCCACCGGCGCCGGTTTCCCTGTATCACCGTCCCGACCCGTCCTCGCCCCATGCCCAAAGTCATCCACGGCATCACCGTCGCCCACTTTTTCGAATCCTACCGCGAGAAGCTGAAGATGGAGCTCGTCACCGGCGAGGCCGGCCTGCACCGCCTCATCCGCGAGGGCTCGATCAACCGCCCCTCCCTCGCCCTCACCGGCTTCTTCAAGTATTTCGCGAACAAACGCATCCAGGTGCTCGGCGCGGCCGAGATGACCTACCTGAAGACGCTCGATCAGGTGCAGCAGATCAAGATTCTGAACGAGATGGTCGACCGGCACGTGCCGTGCCTCGTGCTGACGCGCAACTTCCATCCGACCCACGCCATGCTCGCCGTCGCCCGCGAGCGCAAGCTGCCGATCATCCGCACCCCGATGATCACGATGAACTGGGTCAACCTCGCCACCCTCTGCATCGACAACGAATTCGCCCCGTCGTCGACCGAGCATGCCACCACCCTCGACATCCGCGGCATCGGCGTGATGCTGCGCGGCTCCAGCGGCGTCGGAAAAAGCGAATGCGCCCTCGCCCTCATCGAGCGCGGCCACTCGCTCGTCGCCGACGACCTCACCGTCGTCAAGGTGGTCGACGAACGCGAACTCAACGCCAGCAGCCGTCCGCTCAATCGCGGCTACATGGAGTGCCGCGGCATTGGCATCATCAACATCGCCGAAATGTTCGGCGTGAAGAGCGTGCGCCTCGAGAAGCGCGTCGATATCGTCGTCTCGCTCTGCGAGTGGACACCCGACGTGGTCGAGGAACGCACCGGCCTCGAGGAAAACTACTACGAGATCCTCGGCCTGCGCCTGCCCCACATCGAACTCTACGTGCGTCCCGGGCGCGACATGGCCCGCCTCGTCGAGGTCGCCGCCCTCACCCAGGCGCTGAAGCTCATGGGCCACGATCCGGCCAAGGATTTCAACGACCGGCTGATCGCGTACATGTCCACCCAGCGCAACGACGAGCCGCGCACCACCCGCCTCGACGACCTGCATCGCGAAGCCTGATTCTCTTTTCATGACCCAAACCGCCCGTGCCGACGGCCGCCGCGCCGACCAACTGCGTCCCCTCACGTTCGAGGCCAACATCGCCCCCCATGCCGACGGCTCCGTGCTCGTCGGCTTCGGCGCGACCCGCGTGATCTGCGCCGCCACGATCGAGGCAAACGTGCCCACGTGGATGAAGCAGCAGAAGGTGCCGGGCGGCTGGCTCACCGCGGAGTATTCGATGCTGCCCTACTCCACGCACGACCGGAAGCCGCGCGACATCAGCAAGGGCAAGCTCGACGGCCGCACGGTCGAGATCCAGCGCCTCATCGGCCGTTCGCTCCGCGCCGTCATCGATCTCCAGAAATTGGGACAGAACACCCTGTGGATCGATTGCGACGTGCTCCAGGCCGATGGCGGCACGCGCACCGCGTCCATCACCGGTGCCTACCTCGCCGCACGCCTCGCCGTGCAGAAGCTGATCGATGCGAAGAAAATCGCCGAGAATCCCCTCGGTGACTCCGTCGCCGCCGTCAGCGTCGGCGTCTGCGCCGGCGCCGAGCTGCTCGATCTCGCCTACATCGAGGACAAGGACGCCGAGGTCGACTTCAACATCGTCATGACCGGGCGCGGCCAGTTCGTCGAGGTCCAGGGCAGCGGTGAGGAGGCGACGTTCTCCCACGCACAGCTGCAGAGTCTGCTCGGCCTCGCCCAAAAGGGCATCAAGGAGGTCGCCTCCGCTCAGACCGCCTTCCTCACCCGCCAGCTTCTGGCGCGGTGAGCAGCGGAAGCCTCGCAGTCCTGCTCACCACTGCAGGCCTTCCAGGCTGACCGTTCCGCAGAGGTCGAGTTGCTTCAGGCGCGACTCCGGACTGCTCAGGTACAGGGTCTTCACCTTCGCGAGCCCGCGGACGTGCACCTCGCGCAGCGGGTTGCCCGTGAGGTTGACTGTCTCGAGTTGGCGGAAGGGTCGCAGGTTGAGCGCCGTCACCCGGTTGCCGGCGAGTTGGAGGAACTGCAGCCGGACCGCGCCGTCGAGGCGAAGCTCCTCGATCTGGTTCCCCTCCGCCCAGAGGTCCGCGAGCGAGGCGAGGCCGGACAGATCGAGGTGGGTGAGCCGGTTGCGGGTCACCCGCAGGTCGTTCAACTCCTTCTGCGCGGACACATCGATCTCCGTCAGCTGATTGCCATCGAGGATGAGATTCACGAGCGTGGTGATGCCGGTCAGATCGAGCGAACGCAGGCTCGCGTTCATCGCGTAGATCCCGGCCAGCCGGACGGCCCCGCTGACGCGCAGCTCGGCGAGCCGCGTGTTGAAGTTGAGATTCAGCTCCCGGAGCCGCGCCAAGCCGGAAACATCCACGACGGTTAAATCCGGGTTGCGCGAGGCATCGAGTTCTTCGAGTGCCGTGAACGCCCGGATGCCCTCGAGGTTGACGAGGCCAAGCCCGCGCAGGTCGAGGGTGCGCACGCCGGCGACCTCGGATTCCTGAAGCCGGCCGTCGTCATTGGCGTCGTAGCCGAGCGCGATCAGGCGGTCGCGGAACTTCGCGTCAGGAATCCGCACGGTCTGGGCCTGCACGACCGGCACGAGGCACAGGGCCGAAAGGACGAGGAAGGTCGTGAGGGATTTCATTGGCTGACGATGGTGGTGACAACGACCTGGCCCTCGGACGCAATCTCGACCACGGCGGTGGCGGCCTTCGCCATGTTGATGGCATAACTTGAACTCGTGAACGTCGGGATCGACTCCACGCGGGCGCCGCCGATGTAGGTGTCAACGCTGCCGGTCTGCTCCATCACCGTACCGGCGTCGACGTAGTTCACCATCGCATACACAAAATAGCGTCCGGGCTTCAGGCCGGTGAACTCGAAGCCGCCCTCATCGTCGGTCACCTTGGTGAGAAAGCGGTACGACAGCGCCTCGGGGGTCATGGCGGCCTTCTGCAACGTCGCCTGCCGGCTCAGTTTCTTGTCCAGCGCCAGCCATTCCTCGAGATGCTTCGTGTGCGGAAAGAGCGTCACGATCGTGCCGCGCGGCGCCCGATGGCCCTTGCTGATGTTGAGCGCCTTGATCAGCGCCTTGCGCTCCTTGACCGTGAGGGTGCCGCGCAACGTCGCGGTGCCGGGCCCCATCTGCGCCTCCGCCCACACCGGGTCGAAGGGCGCCTTCGGATAGACGTACTGGTAGGGAATCTGAGCGCGCACACCCGCGGCGCTGGCCACAAGCGCGATCACGCCGAGGAGACGGACGAAACGAAGGAAGGTCATGCGGAAGATCAACGGCGCCCCAGCGCCTTTAACCACCGCAGTGTACGCCGAAGCCGCGTCCGGCCGTAACTGTCACTTCTTACAGGACCCCTCCCCACGTCCTTCATCCTTCTGCCTTCCGCCCTCCACCTTCGCGAACCGCCCGGCGGCCGCGCCTCAACCCCGCGCCAGCAGTTCGGTCACGATCGCCGCCCACTCGTCCTCCAGCGGACCGGACGGCATGGTCCGGCGGGCGCGGGCATACCAGTAGCCGGCGTTGCCCAGATCGCCCTCCTTGCGGTGCAGGTAGGCGTGAACCCAGTCGCCGTCCCGGTTGTTCGCCTGCTGCGCGACGGTGTGGGCCTCGTCCCAGTTCCCCTGGGCATCGTGCCAAAGCGCCTGCAGGGCCAGACTGTACGCGGAAGCGTGCGGGAGGGATTGGAACGCGGCGGGAGTCACAGGGACAACGTTGCGTCGTGGCGGCGCGTTTGGCCAGTGCGTTGTCGCCGGACGTATCCGGAAATCCCGTTCGACTTTCGCGCCAACTCGCGCGTCATCTAGGGAATGTCCGTTCCGGCCGAAAGCCTGCTCAAACGCCTCTCGTGGGATGACCTCGACCTCGGTCACGTGCGCTCGCTCGTCACCATGGCCCATGACGAGGACCTCGCCGGGCTCGGCCTCCGCCGCCGGCCGCGCGCCACGGGCGACCGTTCGACCGGCAGCCTGCCCGGCCACGCCCGCGTTGGCCAGGCCCGCATCGTCGCCCGCGAGCCGTTGACGACGTGCGGCCTGCCGCTCGTGCCGCTCATCCTCGCTGCCTATGGCGGCCGGGCCGAGGCCCAGTTGCACACCCGCGACGGGGTCCGGGTCGAGGCCGGCACGGCCGTCGCCACCGTGACCGGCGATCCGCGGACCCTGCTCGCGGCCGAACGCGTCGTGCTGAACTTCCTCCAGCGCCTCTCCGGCATCTCCACCATGACACGCCGGTACGCCGACGCCCTCGGTTCGGGTCGTACCCGCCTGCTGGATACGCGCAAGACCACGCCGGGCTGGCGCATGCTGGAGAAGTACGCGGTGGCCTGCGGCGGGGGCTGGAACCACCGGCTCGGCCTCTTCGACCGCGTCATGCTCAAGGACAACCACCTCGCCCTGCTCGGCTTCGACGGCCGCGGCGACGCCGCAGCTTCCGCCCTGGCCGCCGCCGTCGCGGCGGCGCGCAAGGCGGCGCCCGACCTCGCGGTCGAGGTGGAGGTCGACCGGCTCGATCAGATCCCCGCCGTGCTTGCCGCCGGGGCGGATGTCATCCTCCTGGACAATTTTACCCCGGCGCAGCTCCGTCGCGCCGTCGCGCTGATCAACGGCCGGGCCTTCACCGAGGCCAGCGGCGGCATCACGCTCAAGGCGCTGCCCCGGCTCGCCGGCCTGGGCCTCGACTTCGTCTCCACCGGCGCCCTGGTGCATCACAGCGTCTGGGTCGACCTCGGGCTCGACTGGATGCGATGAACGTCGACGCCGAAACCATCATCGTGCGCGCCCTGCTCGCGGCCGGCGACGGCTTCGTGTCAGGCACGGCGCTCGCCCGCTCGCTCGGCATGAGCCGCGTGGCGGTGTGGCAGCACATGGAGAAGCTGCGCGAGCAGGGCTTCGCCTTCGAGGCGGTGCGAGCCCGCGGCTACCGGCTCACCGCCCGGCCGACCGGGCTCAACGCCATCCTCCTGCGCGCCCAACTCGCCCCGGCGGTGCGCGATTTTCCCGTCGAGGTGCTGGACGAGATCGACAGCACCAACGACGAGGCTTCGCGCCGCCTGGCCGCGGGCGCGGCCGCGCCCTTCGCCGTGTTTGCCCGGTGCCAGACGAAGGGCCGCGGCCGGTTCGGCCGCGCCTGGCACAGCGAGGCGAACGGCAATCTCTACGTGAGCTTCGCCTTCCGCCCCCTGCTGCCGCCCGCGCGCATGCAGACCTTCACCCTTTGGATGGGCGCAAACCTCTGTGAACTGCTGGCCAACTTCTGCCGCGCCGCCCCCGCGGTGAAATGGCCCAACGACCTGCTCTTCGCCGGTCGCAAGGCCGGCGGCATCCTGACCGAAGCCCGGATGGACGCCGATCAGATCCGCGATCTTGTCCTCGGCCTCGGCCTCAATCTCCAGCGTCCCGCCGGCGGCTGGCCCGAGGCGCTGGCGACCCGCGCCACCGCCCTCGCCGAGCACACCCAGGCCCCGCTCGACACCAATCGGTTCGCCGCCGCCCTCGTGGGACGCGTCCAGGACGCCTACGACCGCTTCCTCGCCGGCACCTACCTCAAGACGTTTGCGGACCTGTGGAACCGCCACGACCTGTTGCGCGGGCGGGAGATCACCGTCATCCAGGGCAACGAACGCACCCGGGGCACGGCGGCGGGCATCGACGACGAGGGCTCGCTCATCGTGCGGACGGACGCCGGGGCGAGCCGGCGTTTCCGCGCCGGCGAGGTAACCCTCGAAAAAACCTGATTCCGCCTCCCCTCCCGATGAATGCCCCCGCCGCGAACGCGGATGGACACTTCCATTAATTGCGTTTGTCTCTTGGGGAACGCCTCCTGCGAACCGCCTCCCATGTCCGATTCCGCGCCTGCCATCGACGTCAAGAACCTCGTCAAAACCTTCGCCGGGGTGTCGGCCGTCAGCAACATCAGCTTCAGCGTCGCGCAGGGCGAGATTCTCGGGTTTCTCGGCCCGAACGGGGCCGGCAAGTCGACCACGATGCGCATCCTCACCGGCTACCTGCCCGCCACGGCCGGCGAGGTGCGGGTCTGCGGGGTTCCGGTCGCCAGCCAGCCGGACGAGGTGAAACGCCTGCTCGGCTACATGCCGGAGAACAATCCCCTGCCCGAGGACATGCGGGTCGCCGAGTACCTGTATTACCGCGGCCGCCTCAAGGAGATCGCCCGGCGCAAACTGAGTGCACGGATCGACGAGGTGCTTGAGCTGTGCGATTTGAAGCGCGTCCGCCACCGGATCATCGGCAAGCTCTCGAAGGGTTTCCGCCAGCGCGTGGGCATCGCAGAGGCGATCCTGGCCGAGCCGCCGGTGATCATCATGGACGAGCCAACCATCGGCCTCGATCCGCATCAGATTCTGATCGTGCGCGATCTGATCGCCCGGCTGCGCGGCCGGATGACGGTGATCATCTCCTCGCACATTCTGCCCGAGATCGAGATGACCTGCGACCGCGTGCTGATCATCAACCAGGGCCGCGTGGTCGCGACCGGCACGCCGGCCGAGCTGCGCCGCGAATTGCTCGGCCAGGCCCGCTATCGCCTTGAAATCGCCGGTGACACGGCCGCCCTGCCCGCAGTGCTCGCCGAGGTCGACCCGTCGTTGCAAGTCGCCGGACCGGCCGAGACCGAGGCCGACGGCTTCCAACACCTCACGCTCGTCGCCGAACGCGACGCCGACCTGGGCGAGGCGCTCGTCCGCCGCCTCGCCTCCGACGCGCGCTTCCGCGTCCGGGCGGTGAGCCGCGACCATCCGACCCTGGAGGACGTCTTCCTTGCCGCGACCAAACGCAGCTGGGACGTGACCGACCGGCCCGCCGGCACGCGCAAATCCGCTCTGCCCTTCCCGCGCTGATCCGACCGCCCCCACCCGCCGATGCGCCACCTGCTCACCATCCTCAGCCACGAGATTCGCATGCTGCTCGTCAACCCGAGCACCTACGTCGCCGCCGTGCTGTTCCTCGCCCTGATGGGCTTCGTGTTCACCAACATCCTCGACGATTTCAGCCGCGGACCGCAGGAGACGTCGCCCACCGCGCAATTCTTCCAGCTCTTCTTTCTGCCGGTCTTCGTCATGGTGCCGCTGCTCACGATGAAGAGCATCTCCGAGGAACGCCGCATGGGCACGCTCGAGACCCTGCTCACCACGCCGGTCTCCACGGCCGAGGTGGTCCTGGGCAAGTTCGGTGCGGCCTACGTGCTCTACATGCTGCTCTGGGCCTCGACCGGCGGCTTCTTCTATATCCTGCACCGCTTCGCGGCCGACCAACGCTTCCTCGATCCCGGTCCGTTGATCGGCGGCTATCTGTTCATCGCGATCTCCGGGCTCTTCTTCATCGCCCTCGGCATCCTCGCGAGCGCCCTTTCGCGCAATCAGGCGGTGGCGGGCATTCTCGGCTTCAGCCTCGTCTTTGCCGTGATCATCGGCCTGCGGTTCCTCGCTGGCGTCGCCGCCCTCGACCACGAGCTCTTCGCGCCACTGCGCGAGGCCCTCAGCTACACCCAGGTGTTCACCCACCTCGACGATTTCACCCGCGGAGTGATCGATTCCCGCCACCTGCTCTTCTATATCAGCGGCACCGTGCTGGCGCTGATCTTCAGCATCCTCGGCGTCGAGGCCAAGCTGCTCCACTCCTGACCCCCGCCGCATGTCCTTTCTGGAAAGCTTTCGCGCCGCCCGCTGGATCCGCACGCTCAACCTCGTGCTGCAGGCGGTGCTGTTCCTCACGCTCTTCGGCGGCCTGAACTACCTGTCGCTCCGCTACTCGTGGCGGTTCGACCTGACCGAGCACCGACGTCACTCGCTCTCGCCCGAAACGCTCTCCTACCTCGCCAACCTCAGCCAGCCGGTCCAGATCTACGTCACGATCCCGGAAAGCGACCCCGACTACCCCACGACCGCTCAGGCCTACCGCGACGTCAGCGCCCTGCTGCGCGAATACGTCTACGCCACGGAGCAGGCCGAGACGGGCCGGATCACCGTGCGATTCCTCGACGTCAACCTGCAGCGCCGCGAGGCGGAGCAGCTGGGCATCGACCGGTCTGACGTCGTGCTGCTCGTGAGCTCGGGCGGCCGCCGCATCGTGCCGATCGAAGACCTCTACGACGTGAAGGATCGCAAGCGCGAGGGCTTCCGCGGCGAACGCGCGATCACCGCGGCGATCCTCGACGTCTCCAGCCTCGAGCGCAAAAAGATCTACTTCCTCGCTGGTCATGGGGAGATGAGCCCGACCGACACCGATACGGTCCGCGGCCTCTCCGCCTTCGCCGAGGAGCTGCGCCTCCGCAACTACGAGATCGGCCAGGTCGACCTGATGCAGAACCGCCGCATCCCCGAGGACGCCGACCTGCTCGTCATCGCCGGACCGAACGGACGCTACGACCCCTCCGAGGTCGAGATGCTGCGCTCCTTCGCCAGCGCCGGAGCCGGTCGCATTATTGCGCTCCTTGCGCCCGGCGCCGCCCATGGCCTCGATGCGTTGTTCTCCGACTGGGGCATCCGCGCGGGCGACGACGTGCTCGTGCTCGACACCGACCCGGAGCACATCACGCAAAGCGGCGACCTGCGCATCGCGGCGTACACGCCCCATCCGATCACCCAGACCCTGATGGATTTCAGCGGCACCGCCCTGATCCTCGGCCCGACCCGCGTGGCCACCCAGGACGGCAACCGCGCCCGTGACGGCAGCCTGAAGGTGACCGTGCTCGCCGCCAGCTCGACCTCGGCCTGGGGCGAGTCGAGTTACCGCGCCACCACCGCCGCCTACAACCCGGGCCTCGACCTCAAGGGCCGCGTCGGACTCGATCCGGAGAACCGCCTCGGCATCGTGACCGCCTCGGAGCGCGTGGTGCCGCCGAAGGACCTGCCCTTCAGCGTGCGCGGCGGCCGCCTCGTCGTCTTCGGCAACGCCGACCTCGCCTCCAATCAGCGCCTCGTCCACTTCGGCAACCAGACCATCCTGCTCAACGCGGTCAACTGGTGCCTCGATCGCGACACCCAGCTCAACATCCCGGCCCGCCCGATCGAGCTGTTCCAACTCTCCCTCAGCCAGCAGGAACTCCTGCGCCTGCGCTACAGTCTCATGCTGGCCCTGCCCGGCATCGCCGCCGTCCTTGGCCTCATCGTCTACTGGACCCGCCGCCACTGAGCCGCCCTTCTTCGCCGCCTTCCGATGCGCACCAAAGTCACTCTCGTCCTGCTCTTCCTGAACGTGGCGCTGTTCTTCTTCATCTTCCGCTTCGAGCGGGAGTGGCGCACCGAACAGGCCATGCTGGAATCGCGCAAACGCGTGCTCGGGCCCGAGGCGGCGAACCTGCGTACCCTCGAAATCGCCGGCCCCGCCGGCACGCCCGTCCTGCGGCTCGAACGCCGCGGCGAAACCTGGTCGCTCACCGCCCCGCTGGAGTGGCCGGCCAACCAAAACGCGGTGCAGGTCATCCTCAACCAGCTCAAGCTGCTCGAGCACGAGGCGAGCTTCGCCGTCGCCGATCTCGCCCGCAGCGCCATGTCGCTCGCCGACTACGGCCTCGATTCCCCCCAGGCCAGCGTGACCTTCGAGCCCGCCTCGACCGGATCGGACGAGTCCGGTCCGGCCCAGACCCTGCGCATCGGCGCCGAGACGCCGACCGGCAACCGTCTCTACGTGCTGTCGCCCGACGGCGCCCGCGTCCACGTGGTCAACCGCAGCCTGCTCGACAGCCTCCGGCTGACCGCGGACCAGCTGCGCGCCCCGACCTTCTTTTCGATTCCGTTCTTCGAGGTGCGCTCGCTCAGCGTGCAGACCGCCGCCGCCGCCAACCTCCGGACGCGCGTGCGCCGCGGCGAGGGCGACCGCTGGATGCTCGAGAACCCGATCATCGCCCGCGCCAACCGCACGGAGGTGCAGCTCACGATCAACCGGCTCAATGCCCTCGAAACCCGCACCTTCCTCGGGACCGAACGCGGCAACCGCGAACTCGCCGAAAAGGCCGGCCTCGGTCCGCGCGCGCTGCGCGTCACGCTGGAAGGCAACAACCGCCGCGAGACCCTGCTGCTCGGCTCGGAGATCGGACGCCTGCCCGTCGCCGAGGACCCGAACGCCGAACCCGATTTCGAACTGCACGCCAAACTCGAGAACGAGCTCGAGGACCGCTCCCCGGTCTTCTCCGTCGCTGTGCCCGCCGTCCTGCTCAAGACCTTGCGCAATGCGCAGGTCGAACTGCGCGACCGCCGCATTCTCGACCTCGAGCAGCGCACCATCACGTCCGTTTCCCTGTCCGCACCGGGCCTGCCCGAACTGTCGTTGCAACGCCTCGACGCCGGCGCCGGCGGTACCGCCTGGCAGATGATCCGCCGCAGCGAGGGCAACGGTTCCGCCCCCGTACCGGCCGATCGCGAGATCGTCGAACGGTTGCTGCTGCATCTGCAGGCCTTGTCCGCCCGCGAATTCCTCACCGATGCCCCCGGCGCGCCCGACCTCGAGACCTGGGGCCTTGCCACCCCGCGCCAGGCCGAGCGCGTCATTACCTTGTCCCTCGCCGGCGGTCCCGAGGCCGCCCCGGCGACCGTCACCCTGCTGCTCGGCGCCTCCGCTGGCCGCGACGACCTGATCTACGCCAAGCTTGCCAACCAGGACTCGGTCTTCCTCGTCGAACCGCTCATCCTCCGCGCCACTCCGGTCGTCCCCCGCGTGTACCGCGAGCGCGTCCTGCGCGACCTGCCCGCCGGGGCGCGCATCACGGGCATCACGCTGCGCCGGAATGCCGATTCGTCCGTGCTTTATCAGCTGACGCTCAACGGCGACCAGACCTGGGAGGCGGCCGTGGCCGGCGAAACCGAGCCGCGTCGTCAGGCCCTGCTCGCACTGCGCGATGAACTGCGCACCTTGCGCGCCCAGGCCTTTGTGATCGACGGGTTCCCCGCCACCATCCCGATCAACGGCGAAGAAACCGTCTGGGCCTATCGCCTCGACGCCACCCTCGCCCTCGTGGGCGGCGATGGCGGCGCGGCCACGACGTCGTCTCTCTATTTCAGCGAACGCCTGGGCGGCTCGACCCAACTCGCCGGCTCGCCGGACCTGCAGGGCGGCGTGGTCTTCGAGGCCCGACAACCCTTGCTCGATGCACTGTGGACCCTCGTGTACGGCCCGCGCGATCCAGGACCGCCCGCCAGCCTGCCGCCGCCCGCGCCCGCACCAGCGCCCGTGCCGTGAGGCTGCGAGGGTGCGCGTGCAAGCCATGCCATGAACCGTCTGCTCAAGGCCTGCTGGGAGGGGTCTCGCTTTTGCGGCCGCTGCGTGGGGTCCTTTGCCCTGTGGTCCGTCTGGCTGCTCCTCGTGATCGCGCTGGGCGTGCAGGTGTACATCGCCACCGCCCACGAGCTGGCCGTGCCCCGCTTTGTGCTGCGCGAGATCTCCGCCCGCCTCAGCGCCTCGGGCCTGCGCCTGGACTTCGAACGCGCGCGGTTTGACCCGACCGGACACGTCTTCGTCGAGGGCGTGCAGCTGCACTCGACCACGCTCGGCGACGCGCTCCTGACCGCCGATCATCTCTACGTGCGCCTCGACCCGTGGGATCTGCTGATCCGCGACGTCGACCTCACCGAGGTGCGCGCCGCCGGCGTCGATCTGCGGGTGCCGGCCATGCTCTCGCCGAGCGGCCGGGCCGAGCCCGTCGTGCGCTCGCTCTACGCCACGCTCCGCTTCCGCGAAGACGACCCGACCTTCGATCTGGTCGAGGCCAGCGCCCGCATGGCGAATCTTGAGCTCACCGCCACGGGCGCGTTCACCCTTCCGCCCGCCCGGCCGCAGTCCCTGCCCGTCCTCGATGAGGTGCTGCGCCTCTACCTCGATGCCGCCCGGCGCGCCGCCGCGTTCACTGCCGAGCTCGCCGCCTTGGAATCGCCACGGCTCGACCTCGTCTTCACGCCCGACGCAGAACGCATCGCCACGGTCGCGGCCCGGCTGCAGGCCGACGCGTTGACCCTCGAGGTCGGCCGTTTCGGCCTGCCCGCGGCCCTGCAGCTCACGCAGCCGCGCTGGGTGATCCGCCAGCCCCTGCGCGTGCCGGGTGATCGCGAGCTCAGCCTGCGCGTCGCCGCCACTGCAGCCACGCTGGGAACGGACACCTCTGTCCGCGCACTTCAGCTACGCCTCGACGCCCGCTGGCTCGCCGCGGATCGGCGGATCGAACCCCGCGCCGTCGAGATCGAGGCCTCGCGCCTGTCCGCGCAGGGATTCACTGCGACCCCCGTCGCCATCTCGCTGCGGCCGGCGCCCGACCGACGCTGGCAGGCGGCGATTTCCGCCGGGCTCGACGACGCGTCATGGACGTTTGCGGCTGAGCTCGACCCGTTGACGCGAGCCGGCGAGATCGCCGCCGCGGGCGACCTGCCGTGGTCGCTCTTCGAGCGTCTCGCCACCCGGGCCAGCCCCCGGCTGGTGCAACTGGTCGCCTACGATCAGGCCCCGCACGTCGCGGTCCGTCTGGTCCTCGGCGACCAGGCGCGTTTGCTGTCCGCCTCCGGCGACCTCGTCACCGGACCGGTCGTGGCGCGCAACGTCGCCCTCAACGGCGTCCGCGGCCGGTTCGCCTGGAGCGGCACGACCGTGTCCGTCGACGACATCGAGCTGCGCACGCCGTCGAGCCTCGCCCACGGTCGTTACACGATGGATACGGCGACGAACGATTTTCGGTTCCTGCTCGAGGGCAGCCTCCAGCCCGCCGACATCAACGGCTGGTTCCGCGACTGGTGGCCCCGGTTCTGGTCCACCTTCGACTTCACCCGTGGCACGCCCGAGGCCAACGTCGAGGTCGCGGGCCGCTGGGGGCGGCCGGAGCTGACCACGGTTTTTGTCGGCGCCCACGGACGCAACGCCGGGTTGCGCGGCGTCGCCCTCGACGAGGTGGCGACGCGCCTGTTCATCCGGCCGGGCCATTACGACGGCCTGGCCTTTCGCGCCGTGCGCGACGGCCGGACCGCCCGCGGCCGCTTCACCCGCAACCAGGATTTGGAGGCCCGGGCGCTGGCGTGGATGGACGTTGCCATAGAGAGCAACCTTCCGGCCGACCTCGCGGCGCAGCTCGCCGGACCGGAAGTCGTCGCGCTGACCGAGCCGTATCGTTTCACCGCCCCGCCGGAGGTGAAGGTCGAGGGCCGACTGAGCGGTCCAGCCTCGCCGGACGGCACGCGGGCCGACCTGAAGATCGAGGGCCGGACCGAGGCCGCGATGACGTTCTTCGACTTTCCGCTCTCCCGGCTGTCGTTCCGCGCGCTCGTCGCCGGCGAACGGATTCTGGTCGACGACGTCGTGGCCGGATCAGCCGAAGGCGAGGTGCGGGGCGCCGGCGAACTGAGCGGTCCCGGTCCGTCGCGCCGGCTGACCTTCGACGCCCGCCTCGACGGCGGCAAGGTCGGCGAGGCGATCCGTATCGTGGAAGAGTTCAGCGCCCGCCGCGCCGGCGTGCCGCCCACACCGCAGAGCCGGTTCCAGCAGCAGATCGCCAGCGGCCGCCTCGACCTCACGCTCTCGGCCAAAGGCTTCGCCGACAACCTGCGCAGCTTCGACGGCTCGGGCAACGCCCGCATCACCGACGCCAACCTCGGCGAGATCAACCTGCTGGGCGTGCTCTCCACCCTCCTGCGCCGCACCCTGCTCAACTACAGCACGCTGCAGCTGGACAACGCCCAGGCCAGTTTCGCGCTGGCCGGATCGTCACTCGTCTTTCCCCTCGTCCGGATCAGCGGTCCGCGGGCTGCGATCGAGGCCTCGGGCACCTACCACATGGAGGACAAGCAACTGGAGTTCGTCACCAAGGTCTACCCCTTCGAGGAAAGTCGCAGCCTGCTCGGCACCGCCCTCGGCACCGTGCTCGCCCCGCTGTCGTCCGTGCTCGAGGTGAACCTCACCGGTCGCATCGACAACCCGTCGTGGGCATTCGTCTACGGACCGACCAGCTTCTTTCGCGCCCTGACCGGCAGCGACGCGACCTCCGCCACGCCGACGGCACCTGCTCCGACACCGGCGCCGAGCACCCCTGCCCCGGACTCGCCGACGCCGCCAACGCCGGCTGTTCCCACCGACGAGCGGCCGCCGCAGTAGGGAAACTACGTAGTGGGTCAGGAAACCGTTGCCGGCCCCGGGCGCCGGCGGCTTTGTAGGGGTTAGCCCCTATGTCACGCGCCAGCCTCCGTTTCCGGACTGTCCGGCCCGAACCTTTGTTCGTGGCGGCGGGATGGGCTGCGCTCGGACTGGCGGTTTTCGTGCTCGTGTCGTGGATCACCGACATCCCGGGCCTGCACGGCGTGGCGGCGCGGATCGCGCCCCCGCATCCGGTGCTGACGACATGGCTCTGGCTGCTCGGCCTGCTCAGTGCCGGCGTGGCCTTGCTGCGCACCCCGACCTTCGACCGGCCGGCCGGTCCCTCCCGGTGGAATCAGGTCTCGCTCTTCGCCGCCGGCGCCTCGGGCTCCCTGCTCTTTCGCGAAGGCGTGCGCGCCTGGCTGCTGAAGGAGACGTCCGATGCCGATGTGGGCTTCGTCGCCGATGCGGTCGCCGCCCTCGGCATCGTGGCCAGCGCCGCCCTCGCCTGGTGCGCCCGCCTGCTGGGCCAGCGCGAACGCGTCCGGCGCGAGGCCGAACAGCAACAAGCGGTCGCCGTGCGCCTCGAAGGCCGCGTCGCCGCCACCGAGTCCCGGCTCAACCTCACCCTCCAGGCCACGTCCGTCGCCTTCTACGAGTGGGACGTGCAGCGCAACGAACTCACCCACAGCGCCAGCCTGCTTCAGATTCTCGGCTACGCGCCGTCCGCCGTCGGCCCCCGGCCCGAGGACTGGACCGCCCTCATTCACCCGGAGGACCTGCCCGCGTACACGCTTGCGGTCGGCCGCCAACTTGCCGGCCTCGAGGCCGTGATCGAGCCCGAGTACCGCGTGCGCACCGCCCGCGGATCCTGGTGCTGGCTGCATGACCGGGCCCTGATCGAGCTGCGCGACGAGCAGCAGCGCGCCGCACGCATCGTGGGCACGTTGCGCGACGTGACCGCCCGGCGCACCGCCGAGGACGCCCTGCGCGTCAGCCAGGCCACGACCCGCAAGCTCTCTCTCGTGGCGAGCCGCACCGACAACCTCGTGCTCATCTGCTCGCAGGCCGGCGCGATCGAGTGGGTCAACGACAGCTTCACCCGCGTGATGGAGTACACGCTCGACGAGATCCGCGGGCGCAACCCGGCCACGTTCATGATCGGGCCCGAAACCAGCGCGCGCACCGTGCGCCGCATCCGCAGTGCCATGGCCCGGGGCGAGGGCCACAGCTGCGACGTGGTCAACTACACCAAGTCGGGCCGCAAGTATCACCTTCACCTCGAGATCCAGCCCGTGCGCAACGAGGTCGGCGAGGTCGAGACCTTCATTGCCATGCTGGCGGACATCACCGCCCGCGTCGAAACCGAGCAGGCCCTGCGTCGAGCCAAGCTCGAGGCCGACGCCGCCTCGCGCGCCAAGAGCGAATTCCTCGCCTCGATGTCGCATGAGATCCGCACGCCGATGAACGGCGTCATCGGCATGACCAGCCTGCTGCTCGACACCGGACTCACCCAGCAGCAGCGCGAGTTCGTCAACACGATCCGCGGCAGCAGCGAACACCTGCTCGGCATCATCAACGACATCCTCGATTTCTCGAAGATCGAGTCGGGCCACATGGAGCTCGACCACCTGCCGTTCGAGATCGCCACCTGCATCGAGGACACGCTGGACCTGCTCTCCGACGAGGCCGGCGGCAAGAAGCTCGAGCTCGCCTACGTGATCGAGCCCGGCGTGCCGCCGTGGATCCTGGGCGACATCAGCCGCCTCCGCCAGGTGCTGGTCAACCTCGTCAACAACGCGGTCAAGTTCACCCCGGGCGGCTGCATCGACGTCACCGTGCGCGCCGTGCCCGACGCGGTGGTGCCGACCGGACGGCAGATGCTCGAGTTCACCGTGCAGGATACGGGCATCGGCATCGCCGAGGATCAGTTCGGGCGCCTGTTCCAGCCGTTCAGCCAACTCGACGCCTCGCACGCGCGCAAGTACGGCGGTGCCGGCCTCGGCCTCGCGATCTGTCACCGGTTGTGCGCCCTGATGGGCGGCAGCTTCCGGGTGGAAAGCACGCCCGGCAAGGGCTCGCGCTTCATCTTCACCATCCTCACCGAGGCGGCACGCCCCCCGGCCGGGAGCGGCCTGCCCCCGACGCCGGAAGCGCTGCGCAACCGCGCCATCCTCTGCGTCGACGACAACCCGGTCACCGTGCGCCGGCTCGAGCTGCTCTTCCAGCACTGGGCCGTCACCTTCGTCGCCGCCACCTCGCCCGAACAGGCGCTCACGCTGCTCGATGGCAACTTCCAGCCGGCCGTCGTGCTCATCGACGTCGCCCTGCTCACCGGCGAGGCCGGCTCCAGCCTCGGCGCCCGGTTCGCCACCCAGCCGATCCCGGTGCTGATGTTGCAACCTGCCGGATTCCCGTCAGCCCAGACGCCGTTCCCCTTCGGTCGCCTCGCCACCGTCGGCAAGCCCCTGCGCACCCTCGCCCTCGTGCGCAGCCTGCAGACCTTGCTGCAAAGTCCGATCGATCCCGCCACAGCGGAGGCCGAGGCCAGCCCCGCCCGCTCGCTCGGCGAGGAGATCCCGCTCAGCGTCCTGCTCGTCGAGGACAACCCGGTCAACCAGAAGGTCGCCCTGCGTTTCCTCGAGCAGCTGGGCTATCGCGCCGACGCCGTGGGCAACGGGCTCGAAGCGCTTGCCAGCGTCTCCGCCCGGGACTACCAACTCATCCTCATGGACCTGCAGATGCCCGAGATGGATGGATTTGAGGCCTCCCGCCAGATTCGCCGGATGCTGCCCGCGGAACGCCAGCCCCGCATCATCGCCCTGACCGCCAACGCCCTGCAGGGCGACCGGCAGCTGTGCTTTGACGCCGGCATGGACGACTACATCACCAAGCCTCTCAAGTCCCACGACCTCGCCGGCGCCATCCGCCGCCAGTTCGGCGCCCACTCCCGCACCGTCACGGCCTGATCCGCCATGCGTCGCCACGCCAGCACCGCCTCCCTCGGGCGGATCGCCGAGGAAGCCGGCGTCTCGCGCGCCACGGTCTCGATGGCCCTGCGCAACCACCCGCGCATCCCGGCCGCCACGCGCACCCGCGTGCAGGAGATCGCCACCCGGCTCGGCTGGAAACCCAATCCGCTGCTCGCCGAGGTCATGACCGCCATCCGCGCCGGCCAGCCGCCGGCCGACCGCGTCACCCTCGCCTGGATCACCGGCCACGCCCGACGCGACGGCTGGCAACGCGAGCCGTTTTTCCGCCGCTGCTTCGAGGGCGCCCAGGCCCGCGCCGCCGCCGCAGGCTACCACCTCGAACACTTCTGGCTCGGTGACGCCGACCGCAACGCGCAACGGCTGGGCGACATTCTCGTCGCCCGCGGCATTACCGGACTGGTCGTCTCCCCCCTGCCCAAGCCCGAGTCGATTCCCCTCCCCTGGGAAAAATTCTCGTCGGTCGGTGTGGCCTACACCCTGATCGGACCGCGCCTGCACCGCGCCACCGACAACCACTGCGCCTCCGCCCGCCTCGCCGTCGCCTGCCTCCACGCTGCCGGTCGCCGGCGCATCGGCCTCGCCCTCACCACCGACTTCCACCAGCGCGTCAACGGCCTGTGGACGGCCGGCTACCTGCTGGAAATGCAGGCCGCCGGCCTCGTCGAGGACACGCTCATCTACCGGCCCGACGAACTGCACGAGGCGTCCCTCCTCGCCTGGGTCAAACGCGCCCGGGTCGACGCTGTCATCGGCACCGATCCCAACATCGCCACCTGGCTGCGCCGCGCCGGCCTCAAGGTCCCCGGCCAGGTCGCCTACGCCGATCTCAATCTCGCCACCACCGACGGCACCGTCGCCGGCATCTACCAGGATGCGACCAGCATCGGCGCCTGCGCGATCGACCTGCTCGCCGGCCAGCTCCTGCGCCACGAACGCGGGCTGCCGGAGAAGGCCAAGACGCTCATGATCGACAGCCGGTGGGTCAACGGCGCCACCGCCCCGCGTGTCCAACCGGCGGATACACCCTCGGCCCCGCCCGAGCCGGCTCCGCCCCCGGCCGTACCCGCCCTGCCAGTGCCGTTCGACTGAACGGCCGGTGGAGGAATTTCAACGCAGAGCCGCAGAGGACGCGGAGTGAAACGATCCGTTTGGGCACCGCTTTGTCGGCCTTCCACCGCCTCTCGGCGCCTCTGCGCTAAAACTCTGTCCGGGATTCCATCAATCCGCCGCGAGCATCCGCCGGAACTCCGCTTCGTCGATCACGGGCACGCCAAGCGACTTCGCCTTTTCGAGCTTCGATCCGGCCTCCTCGCCCGCGAGCACGTAGTGGGTTTTCTTGCTCACGCTCCCGCTGACCTTGCCGCCTTCGGCCTCGATCATCGCCGCGGCTGCTTCGCGCGTCAGGGTGGGCAGCGTGCCCGTGAGCACGAAGGTCTTGCCCGCCAACGCCGTGCCCTTGGGACCGCCGGCGGCCGGCGCCGTCGGGGCGACGCCGAGGGACGCGAGTTCGGCGATCAGGGTTCGGTTCCGCGGATCGTTAAAGTGATCGATGATGGCGAGCGCCATGGTCTCGCCGATGCCTTCGATGCGGCTGGTCTTCTTCTCGCCGATGAAGTCATCGAACTTCGCCTCGGCCAGCGCCTCCAGGCTGCCAAACACCTTCGCGAGGTCCTTCGCCGCCGCCGCCCCGACGTGCGGAATCCCGAGGCCGTGCACGAACCGCCAGAGCTCGGCATGTTTGCTCGTTTCGATCGCCGCGAGTAGGTTGCCCGTCGACTTCTCTACATTCTTGCCGAGCGTCAGCAGCTGGTCGCGCCGCAGGCGGTAGAGGTCGGGGATGCTGCGCACCCAGCCCTTGTTCACCAGGGCCTCGACCATCGCCGTCCCCAGCCCATCGATGTCTACGCAGGCCTTCGAGGCAAAGTGCTGCACGCGCCGCTGCACCTGCACCGGACACTCGTAGTTCGGACAGCGCAGCGCGACTTCGCCCTCGAGCTGCACCACGCCCGTGCCGCAGACCGGACAGGTCTCGGGAAAGGCGTAGGGGGTGCACTGCGGACGCCGGCGCGCCGTGTTCACGCTCACGACCGCCGGGATGATCTCGCCGGCCTTTTCCACACGAACGAAGTCACCCACGCGGATGTCCTTCCGCGCGATCTCGTCGCGGTTGTGCAAGGTGGCCCGTGAAACCGTTGTGCCGGCGAGCTGGACCGGCGCGAGTTCCGCCACCGGTGTTAGCACGCCGGTACGTCCGACCTGGATGGTGATGGCGAGCAGCTCCGTCTCGGCCTGCTCCGCCGCGAACTTGTAGGCCATGGCCCAGCGCGGTGATTTTGAGGTCGCCCCGGCCTCGCGCTGCCAGGGGATGGCGTCGAGCTTCACCACCGCGCCGTCCGTCGCATAGGCGAAGCGGTCGCGCATCCGGTCGAGTTCGAGCACGGCCGCCCAGACCGCGTCGATGCCGTCGGCCGTCCAGTACTTCTCCACCGTGGGCAGCCCCCACGCCTTCACGAGCTCATGGTAACCCGCCTGCGTCACCGGCAGCACCTGCGCCGGCTCGGCGTAACCGATGCCGTACAACACGATCTCGAGCTTGCGCGCCGCCACCTCGCGCGGATCGAGCTGCTTGATTGTGCCGGCGGCAAGGTTGCGCGGATTGGCGTAGAGCGGCTCGCCGGCCTCCTCACGCTGACGATTGATGCGCTCGAACTCGGCCAGCGTCATGTAGATCTCGCCGCGGATCTCAATCACCTCAGGCATCGCGCGGTCCGGCAGCACGGCCAGCGTCTCGGGCAGGCTGCGGATCGTGCGCACATTCGCCGTGATGTCGTCGCCCTCGATCCCGTTGCCGCGCGTCACGGCCCGCATCAGGCGGCCGCGCTCGTAGGTGAGGCTGACCGCGAGCCCGTCGACCTTCGGCTCCACCACGTAACGCAGCGCCTCGCGTCCCAGCAGTTTGACCAGACGGGCATGAAACTCGCGCAGCTCCTCCTCCGAATAAGTGTTGTCCAGGCTCATCATCCGCTCGCGATGGCGGTAGGTGACAAAGCCCTCGGTGCGGTCGTCGCCCACCTGCTCGGTCGGCGAGGCGGTGCTGGCGAGCTCGGGAAACTGCGCCTCGAGGCTGGCCAGCTCGCGCTTCAGGCGGTCGTACTCGGCGTCCGTGATCTCCGGCATCGCCTCGCGGTAATAGCGGGCGTCATGGCGTTCGATTTCGGCGCGCAGACGGGCGACGCGTTCGGAGGCCTCGGCAAGATTCATGGGACCTTATCTGGCAGGGTTGACCGCGCTGACTCAAGCCGCGCCGGCGCGGGCCGCGCCACCCGGAATTCGAGCAGGCGGCGGTAGGCCGGCCAGCGGACGTAGAGCGTGACGGCGAGGGTCGCCCCGAGCGTGTCGGCCACCCAGTCGGCCAGCTCGACGTACCGCCCGGGCGTGAAACTCTGGTGGAACTCGTCGACCACCCCGTAGCCGGAAGCCAACACCACGGCCCAGCCCGCGCCGAGCAGCGGCCAAGTCCGCAAGGCGCGAACGCGGACGAAGAGCGTGCCGAGCAGACCGTAGACGAGGAAGTGGGTCACCTTGTCGAAGTACGGCAGGTCCGGCCCGCCCACGGTGGAGCGCGACGATGCCAGCGCGATGATTCCCATGAGCGCAACCGGCCCGATCCAGTCGGTCCAAGGCGGGCGGTGAGAGGGCGCAGGCGTCATTGTAGCCCGCGTGTAAGCCGCCTGACCGCCCTCGGTGCAACCCGTTTTCCCGGTTGGGAGGATGATTTGCCTTTATCCGCGGACAAAAGCCGTTTTCGGGGAAAATGGTCGGGCTGGTGAGATTCGAACTCACGACCTCTTGCACCCCATGCAAGCGCGCTACCAGGCTACGCTACAGCCCGTCTAAGGAAGGGACAACAAGCCGCATGGCTCCGGGGGAAGCAAGCGCTTTTTCTCAGCGTGTTCCCGGGGCAAAATCCGGCCGGTGGGTGGCAAGGTATGCGTAGCCAAATCACCCGGATTCAGCTAGTTTCATCGCATGAAAACCATCCTTACCCCGGTGGACTTCTCCGCCGCCACGGCGCGCGTGATCGAAGCCACCCTCGAACTCGCCAAGGCCACGGAGGGCAAGATCGTCCTGCTTCATGTCGTCCAGCCGCCCATCGTCACCAGCGACTACGGGCTCGCGATGGAGAACGTTCAGGAAATCCTCGCCGTCAGCGAGAAGGCGGCCGCCCGCCAGCTCTCCCACCTCGCCGATAACCTGAAGTCCGACGGGGCCGAGGCCCGCGTGGTGCAGATCAACGGCGCTGCCGTCTCCGGCATCCTCGAGACCGCCGATCGCCTCAAGGCCGACTACATCGTCATGGGCTCCCACGGCCACACCGCCCTCTACGACCTGCTCGTGGGCAGCACCACGCATGGCGTGCTTAAACGTGCCACCTGTCCGGTGCTCGTCGTGCCGCCCGCCAAGAAGAAAGGCGCGAAGAAAAGACGCTAAGGCCTGGCAGCCTTCTGACGCCTTGCCGGTGACGCCGCCTTGTTTCAGCCTGCCGGCATGAGCTTCCCCGACGAGGTCCTGCGGGCGCGACGCGCCCGCGTGGCCGCCGCCCTGCCCCTCGATGATGCCATCCTGCTCGTGGGCGCGGGCGAACCCGTGCCGCTCCCCGAGGGCACCGACCAGACCTACCCGTTTCGCGCCCACGCCGATTATTTCTACCTGACGGGCCTCGAATGCCGCGGCGGCGTCGTCGCCTACGATCCGCGGTCCGGCCCCGATTCCGGCTGGGTCTCCTTCGTGCCGGATGTGACCGAGAGCGAACGGATCTGGGAGGGCCGCACTCAGCCTCCGGGCACGCCGCTCGCGTTGTTCAAATCGTGGCTCAACGAGCGCACCGGCCGCGCCCGCGTCTTGCTCGGCGCCCCGGTGCGCGGCGTCGACATCGACCTCGCGCGCAGCGCCACGCTGCGACCGCATTACCTGCACGCCCGCCGGCCGAAGGACGCCGCCGAACTCACCCTGCTCTGCCGCGCGGCCGCCGCGACGGCATCGGGATTCGCCGCCGTTGCCCCCCTGCTCCGTTCCGGCGTAAGCGAGCGCACGCTGCAGATCGAACTCGAGGCGGCGTTCTACCGCGCCGGCGCGCACCGCACGGGCTACGGCACAATCGTCGGCACCGGCCCCAACGCCGCCGGTCTCCACTTCGAGCCCTCCGCCCGCACCGCCCAGCCAGGCGAGTTCATCCTGATCGACGCCGGGGCGGAGATCGACCGCTACGTCTGCGACGTGACCCGCACCTACACCGCCGACGGTCGCGCCTCCGCCTTTCAACGCGACCTGCACCACGCCGTGCTCTCTGCGCAGGAGAAAACCATCACCCGCTGCGTCGCCGGGGCGGAATGGAAGGCCCTCCACCTCCAGTGCGCCTTCGACCTCGTCACCGGCCTCGTCGCGATGGGCGTGCTGCGCGGCGATCCGGCCGCGCTGGTCGAGCGCGACGCGCACACGCTCTTCTTCCCCCATGGTCTCGGCCATCTCGTCGGGCTCGGCGTGCGCGATGCGAGCGGGACCCTGCCCGGCCGCGAGAAAGACCCGCGCGCCTCGCTCCAGACCCTCCGTACCGATCTCCCGCTCGCCCCCGGTTACGTGATCACGGTGGAGCCGGGGCTCTACTTCATCCCTGCCCTGCTCAACGATCCCGCTCGGCGCGAACGTTACCGCGATGACGTGAACTGGATGCTGGTCGACCAGCACCAGCACCTCGGCGGCGTGCGCATCGAGGACAATGTGGTCGTGACCTCCGCCGAACCGCACGTGCTCACCGCCGCGATCCCGAAAGGCTTGGGTTAGCTTTAACGACGGATCCGTCCGATCGGTCGGATCGCCTCACCGTCCCCACACCCGCCGCATCCCCATGCCGACGATCGCCAGCGTCGCCATCGAGCTCAGCGGCATCAGCACCGCGGCGAACAGCGGATTCATGTGGCCGCTCACGGCAAGGCCGACCGCCGCCAGGTTGTAGGCGACCATGAAGACCAGCAGCGCGACCCCGGTGCTGCGGCGGGCCGCATCGACCTCGAAGAGCGCGCGGATGCCGGCAATGCCCCGGCCCAGGTAATAGAAATCCGCCTTCTCCGAGAGCAGCCCGCGGTGCACGACCGGCGTGCCGCGACAGAGCGCGCGATCGAAGGCGAGGCTGTCGTTGGCGCCGTCGCCGAGCATCAGGGCCTCATCGGCTCCCTCGACCTCCAGCCAGGCCGCCTTGCCGCGCGGCGAGAGTTCTCCTGCCCCTTGGTGCGCCGGCAGACCCAGCGCGCCCAGCAGCGTCGCCACTTTCTCGCGCCGATCGCCACTGAGCACGTGAATGGCGAGCCCCCGACGGCGCAGCGCGGCAATCTCCTCCGCCGCACCGGGCCGGGGCGTATCCACCAAGTCGAACACCGCCACCACCCGGCCGTCGCGGGCCAGCACCGTCCCGGAGTCCAAGCCCACCGCACCGCCCGTGTCCGCCCAACCAGGACGTCCGAGCGTCCACAGCCCAAGGCGCACCCCTGCGCCAACGGTCTCCGCCACCGTTCCGCCCGCGGCTTCGACCGGTCCGAGCGCGAGCACGGCCTCGTGCAGCGCCCGGCTGACCGGATGGGGGTTGTCGCGGACCAACGCGAGCAAGGCCGACCGCGCGTCCGCGTCCAACGCCGCCACCGCCTCCGGATTGCGCAGCTGTGGATGCTCAAGCGTGAGCGTGCCGGTCTTGTCGAACACCACCTTGCGAATCTTCACCAGCCGCGGCCACAGGTCGGGCGCCCGCACAAAGACCCCTCGCCGGCGCAGGGCCACCGTGGCCATCTCATCCGCCAGCGGAATCGCCAGGCCGAGCGCACAGGGGCACGACACAACGAGAATTGCCGTCACGACCGCCCCGGTGTGCACGAGGTCGCCCGACAACAGCCACCAGCCGATGCCGGCGGCCGCAGCGATGCCAAGGATGGCCACGAGGTACGCCTGGATGATGCGTTCCACCAGCCGGTGGCGGTGTTCGCGCCGCTCCGAGGGAGCCAGCAACTCGGCCAGCAACGATTCGCCCCAGCCCTGCGTCGCTTCCAACCGGACGTCCGACCGGTCCAGCGGAACCGCCCCCGCCGGGATGCGTTGTCCGGCATGGAACACGCGCGGATCGGATTCGCCGTTGATCCACGCCAGGCTGAAGGTGGCCTCGGCCGAAAGCAGTTTCGCCTCGACCGGGAGAGTCCGTCCCGTGACGGCCAGAAACGTCATGCCCGGAGCCAGGGCCTCTGGCGCCACCTCGGTCCGCCGTCCGTCCGGCCCCTCGACTGTTACGCCTAGCGGAGTCGGTTGCCGGCTGAGCAACCGGCGCTGGTTCCGTTCCACCGCCGCGACCTGCGCCCAGCGTCCGACCAACATGAGCAGGATGAACCCGCTCACAAAATCGAAGTACACGTACTCCTCCCGCCCGCTCAGCCAGCCGTAGAAGGAACCGGCATATGCACCCGTGATTCCGAGACCGATCGGCAGGTCGATGTGCAACGCGCCGAGGCGCAGGGCCCGAACCGCCCGCACGAGAAAGTAGCCGCCGCCGGCCAGCAGGCTGAGTGTGCCAAAGAGCAGCGACAGCGTGCTGAAGAGGCGCGCGTAGGTGAAGCCCGCCTCCATGCCGAAGTAGGTCGGTAGCGTGAACAGCATCACGTTCATCGCAAAGGCCGTGCACAGGCCGATCCGCCGCACCAGGTCCCGGCTCTCCGTCGCCTCCGGCCGCTCCGCGCGCGCCGGGCCCACGAGGTACCCGAAGGACTGCAACGCCCGCGCAAAACCCGTCACATCGAACGCGTCGGGCGCCCAGCTGAACCGCATGCGCCCGGTCTGCGCGTTCACGTCGATCCGGCCCGCTCCGGCCTGCCGCGAAAAGATGCGTTCGATCAACCAGACACACGCCGCGCAGGAAAGGCCCTGCACTTCCACCTCGAGGGACGGCGTGCGCCCGCCGGCGCGAGCCGTGGCCGCCGTGGCCGCCTCGGCCAGCCAGCCGTAGTCGCGCGGTTCGAGCAGCGCCGGGTCGGCCGGCGGCGTGATGGCGTCCTTGATCCGGTAGTAAGTCTCGAGTCCCTGCTCATGCACGAGGCGAAACACGTAGGCGCATCCCGGACAGCAGAACTCCTCGGAACGGGACGGCGCGCCGCAATGCCGGCACACCCGGGTCACCGGGGGCGAGGGCGCATCGGCCAACGCGGGAATCAGGGTCGCAGCCATGGTCAGAAGCAGAGGAAGGTGCTGGCATCGGGGCCTTCGAACCCGAGCGTGCCGCGCAGCCGCCAGGTGAGCACGGCGGCGGTCACGAGCGCCAGCGTCGCCTGGGTCCGGCGCAGGCCGGTTGGCGTGAGGCGGCCGCGCACCCAGCTCGCATTGGCCTGGACCAGCCAGAGCACCGGCACGGTGCCGAGCCCGAAAGCGAGCATGAACTCCACGCCACGCAGGGCGGATCCTGAGAGCGCCGCGAGGGCGACGAGGAAATACAGCGGACCGCAGGGCAACAGCGGCGTCGCCGCCCCCATCACTGCCGCCACCCGCACCCGCGAGCGACCGCGCAGCCAGCCTTGCAGGCGTACTTGGATCCGCCCCAGCCAGGCGAGGCGCGGCAGGCGCTGGTCGAGGCGCGCGGCGACCACCACGAAGAAGAGCACCAGCACCCACGGCAGGTACTTCCCGGCCTCGCCGCCGAGCAGGCCGAGGGGCATGCGACCGATCCCGCCCGCAAGCGCGCCCAGCGCGGCGTATCCGAGCAGCCGCGACAGGTGATAGATAGTATGCACGGTCTGCGCATCGACCCGCTCGCCCCGGCCGGGCGAGAGCATGCAGGCCAGCGGACCGCACATGCCGGCGCAGTGCATGCTGGTGACCAGTCCGGCCATCAGGGCCGCCGCGGGCGATTGCAGGGAGGCGAATTCCATGGCGGAAAGGGTTCAGGGCCGGTCCGGCTGGGCCGACACGGCCGCGGGCGCCAGCGGCACGGATTGCACCGGGTGATCGGCCGCAAGACCGAACAGGATGATCCAGGAGGCCAGCAGCAGGGCGAAGGCCGCCCCGACGCCCACCCAGAGGGAAAGATCATTTCGCGGTTTCATGGACCTCCTGGTCGGCGCGTTCGCGCTCTTCGGCCCGCAGCAGGGCGGGATCGGGACCGACAAACTCAATCGTACGCTCCAGCTGGAACGTTGCCGCCTCATCCGCCACCACCACCCGCAGCGCGAACCGGCCATCGTAGGCGGACCGCGGCAGGCGCACCACCAGCGGCGTGACGATCTCGCCGAGGCCCGGCACCTCCACCGGCTGCTCGAATCCCGTGCGCACCAAGGCCGCCGGCGCATCCGGCAGGACCACGGTGAACCGCACCGCCTCATCGCGCTTGTTCACCAGCCGGACGAGGAACTGATTGCGGACATGGTCGGCGTCGACGAAGTACGGCGCTCCGGCCATGCGGGTGACGCCGGCATTGGCCGGACGCACCGTCGACAGCGCCCATGTGGCGACTCCGGCGCCGACGAGGAGCAGGGCGGCGTAGACCAGGGTGCGCGGGCGCAGCCAGCGGGTGATCCGGCCGGCCAGGCCTTCGAGCGAATCGTAGCGGATCAGACCGGTGGGCTTCTTCACCTTGGTCATGACCTCGTCGCAGGCGTCGATGCAGGCCGCGCAGCCGATGCACTCGATCTGCAGCCCCTGCCGGATATCGATGCCGGTCGGACAAACCTGCACACAGCGGTTGCAGGCCACACAGTCACCCAGGGGCTGGCCCCGTGCGTCGATGTTGAGTCCCGCCGGTCGGGGTCCGCGCGGTTCGCCTCGTCCCGCATCGTAGCCGATCACGAGCGAATGGTCGTCGATCAGCACCGACTGCAGGCGCCCGTACGGACAGATCACGATGCAAAGCTGCTCCCGGAACCAGGCGAAGTTGAAGTAGAGTACGGCGGTGAAGGCGAAGACGAAAACGAACGCGCTCCAGTGCCGGCCCGGGGCGTCGTGCATCATCGCCCAGAGTTCCGGGATCGATACGAAGTAGGCGATGAACAGGTGCGCGATCACGGCCGAGACGACCACAAAGAGGACCTGCTTCGCGCCGCGGCGGATCACCTTGCGCGCGGTCCAGGGCGCGGTGTCGAGGGCCCGCCGCGCCGTGGCGTCGCCTTCGATCCAGCGCTCGATCCGCCGATACACGTGGTCGAGAAAGACCGTCTGGGGACAGGCCCACCCGCACCACACCCGGCCCAGCAGCGCCGTGATGAAAAACAGGGCAAAGCCAAGTCCGCTGATGAGGAAGAAGAGCAGCCAGATGTCCTGAAACGCGAGCGTGCCTCCGAAGAGGTGGAACCGCCGGTGCGCCACGTCGAGGAACACCGCCGGATGGCCGCCGACCGGAATCCAAGGCAGCGACAGGTAGATGGCGATCAGCAGCCAGCCCGTCGCCCGGCGCCAGCGCGTGAAGGCGCCTCGCGCATCGGCCGGATGCAGGAAGAGCCGCGAACCGTCTTCACGGATGGTGGTGACGGCATCGAGCGACGGACGGGGCGGCTTGATCGACGGCGACATTTCACGGAGCGGCGGCGCCCGCGCCCGCACTCGCGACCGCTGGCGGCGTATGGTGGCTGAGCACGAAGGCCACGACTTCCGTCACCTTGCGGGCCCCCAGGACCGGTCCCCAGGCCGGCATGCCTTTGACGAGCACGCCCTGCTCGATGACCGTCTTCACCGCGAGCGGATTGCCGCCATGCACCCAGGTGGCATCGACGAGGCTGGGGCCGATTGCGCCGGCCAGCGTCTCGCCGTGACAGCTCGCGCAGGTCGCCTTGTAGGTGACCCGGCCGGCGTCGACCATGACGGCGTTGCGGCTCATCGCCCAGAGGCTGGCGTCGTCCATGACCGGGTTCCCTTCGAGCTTCGCGGCCTCGATCTTCGCCATCGCGAGATCGACCCGCTTGCCATCGGGCACCGGCAGACCGGATTGCGCAAAGTAGAACCAATAGACGATCGCGAAGACGATGCTGCCGTAGAACGTGAGCAGCCACCAGTTGGGCAGCCGCTTGTTGTACTCCTGGATGCCGTCGTACACGTGCGGCCGGAAGGAATCTTCGGCCGGCTCCTTGAGGTCACGCGGATCAGTCATGGCGACGGTCCTCCGTTTCGTCCTGGAGCGGCAGGGCCGCGAAGTGATCGATCTGGCTGCGCCGCATGCGCAGCGCGCGCAGGCACACGGTGAGGTAGACCGTGAGCGCGGTGACAAACGCGGCCAGCGTGAAAATGCCGGTCCAGTGTTCGAGGATGAGTCGACGGAACATGGTGGGAAGCGGAGGGCGGTTCAGCGGGCCGACGCAGCCTGCGTCGTCACGGGCTCGGATTTGCCGAGCTTCTGGAGGTAGGCGATCAAGGCCACGATCTCGCGGTCATGGGCCACGTAGGCGCCGGCGTTTCGGAGGTCGGCGGCGATCTCGCGTCCCTGCGCTTCCGCGGAGGCGACGATCTCCTCGTCGGTCCATTCCGGATACGGCACACCGAGGGTGCGCTGCACGCGGATCTTCGCCGGCAGGGCGGCGAGGTCAGCCGCATCGGTCACCATCCAGGGATAGGCCGGCATGTTGGAACCGGCGGAAATCGCGCGCGGGTCCTCCATGTGGCGATAGTGCCAGATATTGGGATACTTGCCACCCACCCGGGCGAGGTCCGGACCGGCGCGGCGCGAGCCCCACTGGTAGGGATGGTCATAGATCGATTCGCCGAGGCGCGAATACTCGCCGTAGCGCAGGACGTCGGGCACCAGCGTGCGGATCATCTGCGAATGGCAGTTGTAGCACCCCTCGCTGACGTAGAGGTCGCGTCCAGCCAGCTCCAGCGGCGTGTACGGCACCTGGAGCCGGTCTTCGACGTTGACCGCCTTGTTCACCAACACGGTCGGGACAATCTGGATCACGCCGCCGGCGGCGACGGCGATGAAGGTCAGGACGGTGAAGGGCGCCGCGCTGACCAGCAGGCGGTCGTACCACGAGGCCCACTGGCGGCCGCGCGACTCGAAGTGCACCCACGCCACGATGACGCAGAGGGCGGTGCCGATCAGACCGGCGAGCTGCACCGCATCCTGGCCGAAGAGCCAGACACAGGCGAAGAGCGTGCCGAGGGCGGAGAAGACAACCGGCGGATTGAGGAAGGTCGCGAGCGCCCCGACCGGAGCCTCGTGTGCCGGCGTGTCCTCGACGAAGACGCGGGCGGTGCCGTTGACGGCCTGGGCGCCGCGGATCGTGCAATAGAGATTCCACGCCATGATCAGCCAGCCGACAAGGTAGAGCCCGCCGCCGATCACGCGCATGAGCATGAGCGGCCGAATCGCGTTGAGCGTGTCGAGGAAGTTCGGATACGCCAGCACCGTGCCATTGTCGGTCGTGGCGCTGAGCATCAGACCCTGGGTGATGCCGGAGGTCCACATCGCGGCGACGTAGAGCAGGATGCCAACGGTCCCGAGCCAGAAGTGCAGGTTGGCCAGGCTCTGCGAATGCAGCGGCTTGTTCCAAAGGCGCGGCGCCAGCCAGTAGAACATGCCCGCGGCCATGAAACCGTTCCAGCCGAGGGCGCCCGCGTGCACGTGCCCGATGATCCAGTCGGTGTAGTGCCCGAGCGCGTTGACCGACTTGATCGAGAGCAGCGGTCCCTCGAACGTGGCCATGCCGTAGAAGGTCACACCCGCGGCGAAGAACTTGAGCACCGGATCGGTGCGCAGCTTGTTCCAGGCACCGCGCAGCGTGAGCAGGCCGTTGAGCATGCCGCCCCAGGAAGGCGCCCAGAGCATGAGCGAGAAGGTCATGCCCAGCATCTGCAGCCAGTTCGGCAGCGCCGTGTTCAGCAGGTGGTGCGGGCCGGCCCAGATGTAGACGAAGACGAGCGACCAGAAATGGATCACCGACAGCCGGTAGCTGTACACCGGACGTTCCGCCGCCTTCGGCAGGAAGTAGTACATGATGCCGAGGATCGGCGTGGTGAGGAAGAACGCCACGGCGTTGTGGCCGTACCACCATTGCACCAGACCGTCCTGCACGCCGGCAAAGATCGGATAACTGTGCGCCAGGCTCGTCGGGATCGAGAGGTGGTTGACGATGTAGAGCATCGCCACGGTGATGATCGTCGCGATGTAGAACCAGATCGCCACGTAGAGGCTGCGCTCGTGGCGGCGGGCGAGCGTCCAGAAGAAGTTGACGCCAAACACCACCCAGATGACCGCCACGGCGATGTTGATCGGCCAGATCAGCTCGGCGTACTCCTTACCCCGGGTGAAGCCGAGCGGCAGGGTGATGGCGGCGGCGACGATGATCGCCTGCCAACCCCAGAAATGCAGCGCGGACAGGAAGTCGCTCGCGAGCCTCGCCTTCACCAGGCGCTGCGTCGAGTAGTACACCCCGGCGAACATCATGTTGCCCACGAGGGCGAAGATGACGGCGTTGGTGTGCAGCGGACGCAGGCGCCCGAAGGTCAGCCACGGCAGGTCGAAGTTCGCCCGCCAAAAATTGAGCTGCGTGGCGATCAGGACGCCCACCAGCATGCCCACCGCACCCCAGATGACGGAGGCGAGCATGAACTGGCGGACGATCTTGTCGTTGTATTCGATGACGACGGAACGGTCGGACATAATCGGAGGTGGCTTGCGTGGCGGCGCTCAACGGGCGCGATGAGAAAGGCAGTCCGCACAGGCGGGGCGCTCGCCCCGGCTGCATCCGCACGCGGCACCGGCGGCACGGTCGCGGGCGGGTGAGCGGACGGCGTCGGCCGTCGCCAGCCGCGGCGTCTCCTCCGCCAGCGGCAGGATCGCCTGGCTTTCCGCGCTGCTGTAACGTTGGCGCGAGTGCTCGAGGAGGAAGAAGACCACGAAGGTGAAGACCAGGCACAGGCTGATCACGAGGGTGAGAGGAATGACGGCCATGACAGGGAGGGTTGAGGGGGAGACGGGAGGTGAACGGAACCGGGCGAACTCAGCCGGCCTTGGGCAACGCCACGGCCAGCTCGATCGGATGCGGGTGCTGCACGGCGCGCCGCCGCGCACCGGTGCGCGCGGTGATCATGCGCTCCAGCTTGTCGACAATCGCATGCACCGCCGCCTCTGGTGAATCGCCGGCGGCATGGGCGATGGCATCGCGGCCGGCGCGCTCGAGAATGGCGGTCGCGGCAAACGCCTCCGCCCCGTGGCGCGGCGTCTCGCGCACCAGGGTGAGGCGGATGCGGACAAGGCGGTCGTCGTGACGCAGCAGCTTGCCGGCTTTGCGGCGGGCCAGCGCGACGAGGCCGTCGCGGGCGGTGAAACCTTCGGTGTGAAGCAAGACAGGTTCGTTCGACATGGGGAGGTGACGAGGGTTAGGAAACGCGGGGTTCGATCGGAACGGCGACGGCGTCGGCCCTGGCCCGGCGACGCTTGGCACCCGTCGGACGGGCGTGCCGGTGGCGGAGCAGTTCCTTGGCAGCCAGCCAGTAGTCCAGATCGCGGCCGGACGGACATCCGTCCGCGTGCCAGAGGTAGTATGCCTCCTTCTGGATCTGCTCCTCAGTCGGTTCGATGTGGAGGGTGTCGTTCATGGCGGTGTGGGACGGCGACACCCTAGCCGAACGCCCCGTAGCCTGCTCCGCGCAGCTTGGCCACCGCTGCGCATATTTTGGCGCGCGGCGTTTTCCTGTGGCGAAACGACGGCGACCTGCCGCCCATAACCGCCAAGATTTGCACACGGTTCAACAAGCGTTGCGGAGCCGCGTCGGGCCCGGGCTGGCATGATGGCAACATGCAAGACGGCTTGATGCGCGCGCTGCTGACGATCCGCCCCACCCTGCGCCAGCGCTGGGAAACCCTGTTGCGCGCCGAGCGCGCCACCTCCCCCCTCGCCAACCCCGACGCCCTCGTCTACCTGATGGACTGGACGCTCGACCGCCTGTTCGAGGATCTGCGCGCCGCGCCGTCCCGCCGCCGTCCGTCCGCACGGACCAGCACGGCGCCGGCCCCCGAAGCCCCGCCCTGCCCCTGCGGCCTCAATCCGCTCCTCGCCTACTTTCAGACCGCCGAGAAGGCTCTGGACGATACCTTCCGTCACGATCTGCCGGATACACACCTGTTCACCCTGCTTGAACGCGAGGCCGCCTCGGCCGAACTCCGTCTCGTGCTGCAAGGTGTCGCCCGGCGCGAGATCGAGTCCTTCTGCGCCGTGTGCATGCACGGCCATCGCGAAGCCCTCGCCCGCCCGGCCTCCACCTCCGCGAGCCGCTGAACCGGCGCTTAAGGATGTGATCACCCGGGCGCTTTCCGGGTTGTTTCGGGGACGAAAAGCTTGTCCGGTCTCGCGAAACCCCGCGCCCGCCCCATGCCCTGCCTTGTCGCCCGCATTGCGTCTGCCTGCCTTGCCCTGCTGTGCACGGTCCCTCCGGCCGCCGCGTGGGACTCCGCCCGCGTCGTGCGCGACGCCCAGGGCCGCCTGACCTACCCGGCGGACACCGAAGGCAACCGCATTCCCGATTTCAGCCACGCTGGGTACCTCGGTGGCGGCGTGCCGCTGCCCGACGTGCCGGTCGTGCAGACCCTGTCGCCCACGGCAGGAGACAACACCGCCCGCCTGCAGGCGGCCATCGATGCGGTGGGCGCCCTGCCAGTGCAGGCCAACGGCTACCGCGGCACGCTGCTTCTCTCCGCGGGGGTGTACGAGCTGACCGGCACCCTACGGCTCGACCGCAGCGGCGTCGTCCTCGCCGGCGTGGGCGACCGGGACGATCCGCGCAGCAACACCATTCTCCGCCGCACCGGGACCTCCACGGCCAACGTCATCACCGCCGGCGGTGGTAACGATGACGGTTGGCGCTCGGAGGTCGCCGGCAGCCGCAGCCAGATCACCACCCCGCGGGTCCAGGTTGGATCTCGTAGCTTCGAGGTGGATACACCCGGGCTTTACCGCGTCGGCGACGAGGTCATCCTGTGGCATCCCTCCACCCAGGCCTGGATCGACGCGGTCAACCGCGGCGGCGTCAGCGACCAGAACTTCTGGCGGCCGGGCGAGATCGATATCCGGTTCCACCGCTACATCACTGCCGTCGCGGGCAACACGATCACGGTCGACGCCCCGGTCTTCAACCACCTCGACCGGAGCCTGTCCCAAAGCTACCTGTACAAGTACGACCGCACCGGCATGGTGACCCACCTGGGCATCGAGGACCTGCAGGTGGAGATCGTCACGGCCGGTCCGACGGCAGAAACCCACGCCCAGAACGCCATCGTCTTCGTCGAAACCGAGAACAGCTGGATACGCGACTGCACGGTGAAGCACTTTGTGGCCGCCGGCGTGGACTTCCGGGCCTCGACCCGCGGCACGGCCGAGCGCGTGCGGGCGCTCGAGCCGCACTCGCTGATCGAAGGCAGCCGGCGCTACAACTTCAACGTCTACCGCTCCCAGCTGATCCTGTTCCGCGACTGCTTCGCGAGTTACGCCCGCCACGCCTACATCGCCAACGGCACCAGCCTCGATTCCGGCATCGTTTTTCTCGACTGCACCGCGGACCGCCCCCTCGCTGCCTCCGAGGGCCACCGCCGCTGGGGCATGGGCCTCCTCTACGACAACCTCACGACGACCAACCCCCAGACGACGATCGTGCTCGGGCTCTACAACCGCGGCACCTACGGCACCGGCCACGGCTGGGCCGCGGCGCACTCCGTCGCTTGGCGCTGCGACATGGCCGGCCGCACGCTCGTGGTGCAAAAGCCACCGACCGCCCAGAACTACGCGATCGGCTGCTTCGGCACCATCACCGGTAACGGTCCCTTCGCCGGTGCCGCGGGCATCATCGAAGGCAGCAACACCGACGGCCTGCTGCCCCGCTCCCTCTACCTCGAGCAACTCGCCCAGCGCCTCGGCAGTACGCCCGAGCCCCGGTTCAGCCCCGCGGGCGGCACGTACGCCACGGCACAGACGGTCACCCTCAGCGCCACCGGCAACGGCGCCCTCCTGCGTTACACGCTGGATGGCAGCACGCCGACACCCACCACCGGTACGGTTTACACGGCGCCCTTTGTAGTCTCCTCGACCACGACCGTGCGCGCCCTCGCCTACCTGCCCGGCGCGACAGAGGGCACCCTCGCCGAGGCAACGTACACGATTGCTCCCACCCCGCCTCCCGTTGCACCCCCGCCTCCGACCGGAGGCAGCTCCGGCGGCGGTGGCGGCGGAGGAGGAGGATCGTGGGGACCCCTTGGTGTTCTTCTCCTTGCCGCCCTTCGGATTGCCCGAAACAAAAGCCGGCACCAGGAGTGATTTCACCGCTATGCCGATTCGCTGGAAGCCCATCCTTCGACCCGCGCCACCGCCACCGCGGACGATCTATGTGCGACCCGGCTACAATCGCGTGCTGGCTGAGGAATTCGAGGCGCTGAAGCACAAGCGCGTCGGACTGGTGGCGGACAAGGTCGAGGCCCACAGCCAGGGCGACCTGCGCGAAAACTTCGGCTTCAAGGCGGCCAAGGAGGCGATCCGCGCCGTTGACCGCAAGATGACGGCGCTCGATCGGTTCGTCGCGCGCAACGCCTTCATCGAAGTCGATCCCGCCACGTGGCTCACCAAGCCGACGCAGACGCTGCAGCTCGGGCACGTCGCCACCCTCGAGAAGCGGGACGTGGCGACGAAACGAAAGCACCGCTTCACCTTTCTGATCACGACGCACGGTGAGACCGCGAGCGATCCGGAGAGCGGCATCGAATGCCTGCCCCACACCTCGCCGCTCGCCGCCGTGGCCCTCGGCCTCCAAGCAGGCGCCGAGACCCGCGTGACGCTGCCCGCCGGCGAAGCCCTCCTCACGGTCGTCTCGATCCGCAATCCGACCCAGGCCGAATTGGATCGCCTGCTCATGCCGATCAAACCGCCGGAGTTCGACGAGGACGAGTGACGGTGTACCTTGAATATGTTTGCCTGCGATGGTCGGCTCAGACTTACCGCCTGCGATATCCGGAAACGGATTGATCAAGTATCGACCGGGTCTGGTCCAAACGATCGGCCAATTGCTCCGGAGCTCGGTTGCGGAGGGAACTCGAGGTCAAGCAACCTTGCCAACCGAGGTCCGGGTCTCCCCATCACAACATCGATGGGGAGGATCTGACCAAACTCCGATACGAGAATATTCCTCGGGTGGGCATCGGCCGCCACGATGTCGACCTCTTTATTGTAGAAGCCACTGCGACTTGGAAACAGGCGAGTCGGAACGAATCCGAGATCGGCAAAGTAGCTGACAATCTGTTCTTCAGTTGCCTCCGGATGAGTCTCCATCCCTGTGATCCAAGGCTGGGATGTGATCACTTCGAGATGGTCGTCGCCGGTCACGACACCAACCAGGTTGATCCGATCGCCAAAGAATCAATTTTGGTAGATCAGCCGGCGGAGGTATTCGAACGGAGTCGCATTCGCCCCTTCGTATTCCACCGACCAGCCAAAACGATTAGGATGGGTGGCCTTGATCGCCAGGCCCTGCGCAACGTCAAAAAAGACCCGATGTTCTGCTCCCGCCCCAATGGGATGGTATTGGCCGCAGTAACCGGAAGTCAGTTCCTTATCGTTACAACGCGCCCAGTGACGGAGAGCGTCTCGCTCCGCTTGGAGTCGGTTGACGTATTGCTCTCCACTCTCAAGTACTGCTTGCGCGCTTCGTCTGACGTAACGCGCCGCTGAGACAAGCGAGCCTGACGCTGCTTCTCTACTTTTTCTTTCATCCATTTCGGTAGCGGCGACATGGGTTTAGCTTCTCGTTCAATCACTTGTGGGCTGATTACCTCGTTGAGTCAAACCAACCTACTGCTCCTGCCGAAGGGAAAGTCCGATCAGTGTAACAGCGCAGGTCGGTTTATGGGTCGTGGCAGGTAAAGTGGATTTTATCGGCCCAACTCCGTGCCTGCCGGTCTACTCCCGACCTGCGACATCATCCACCTTCCGGACCGGCCGCAGATCGTTTGGCCCGAATCGCCCGCAGTTCCTTGGCTGCCAGCGCGTCCTTTTCACGTCCCATCGCCTCCTTTGCCTTGATGAGGTCGTCGATACCGATGAGGCGACAGGTCCTGCCACCGATCGTAATCTGCTCAGCCCCGCCCATGATCCGATCCAAGCCTCCCAGCCCCAGCACCGAGGTGAGGATATCCACAATTCCCCAGTCGGTCTTCAAGTAGAGGTTGGTCACGGTCTCTCCCGGCTTCGGTACTTGCAGAAACGAGAGTGCTTGGGGAGTCATCCGATGCCGCGGATTCAAGTCCTTGAGCGCCTCGCGCAACCGTTCGATATTCGCCGGCGTCAGCACGGCGCAGATGTCGAGATCGCGAGTTACCAGGGCGGAGCCGTGCAATACGCCCGCAAATCCGCCGATGATCACAAACTCGACGCCCGAATCAGCGAGTCGTTGCAGCAGTTGACTCAGGCTTTGCATGCGTTCGGTCGCGACGCAGTTGATCCAGCTCCAGCACCAAGGCGAGCGCTTGGTCATGCTGACGCGCCCGCTCCTCGTGGGTGAGCTTGAGGCTCTCGTCCACCAAGCTGAGGTCGAAGCCGGCTCGCTCCGCCTCCTCAATTGCCTGGGACCGATTCGCCATGAACACCACGATTGCTACCGCTTTCATCCACGCAAAAACAAAATCATGCCCAGCCTTTGTCGACCCCTGCCATGATCGGCAAGAATACCTCCCGTGCTACCCACGCATGCGGTCAGCGGAGGGCGCAGCGCCTTTCTGATCTTGAGTTTCTTGAGCCTCTTTGTGGCCAAACCTTCTGGCCTGGTGAGTCGCGACTTCGTCGACCGACGCCGAGGACGGCTCCTCTCTGACACGGCTCGCGCAGGAGCAAAGCGGTGGTGCCGGGAGGGGGACTCGAACCCCCAAGCCCTTCCGGGCGACTGATTTTGAGTCAGTTGCGGATACCAATTTCGCCATCCCGGCGGACCACGACGGACGCTCCGAAATCGGCCCGGGCTTGTAAACCCAATTTTCTTTTTCTGACGGGCATGCGCACCGGGAATACCCTCGGCCACCGTCTGTGTTACAGATTGCCTCGCCGTCCCCTAGGCTCTACCTTTCGGTACTGTTATGACGTCCCAGGATGCCGCAAAGCACAGTCGGGAGATGGTCGCTGATCTGAAGCAATCCCAGATCTATCGCGACTATGAGCAGGCGTTCCGCGAAACGACCGGGCTGCCGATCAATTTGCGGCCGATCGAGGCCTTTGACCTGCCGCACCACAAGGATCCGAACGAGAATCCGTTCTGCGCCTTGATGGCCACCACCAACCACTCGTGCGCCGCCTGCCTGCAGCTGCAGCGTCGCGTCGAAGAGGAGGCGCAGCTCGAACCCAAGACGCTGAAGTGCTTCGCCGGCCTGTGTGACTCAGCCGTGCCGATCCGCGTGGGCGACAACCTCATCGCCTTCCTGCAAACCGGCCAGATTCTCGTCAACAAACCGGACGCCAAGCAATTCGACAAGCTCACCTCCCAGCTGCTCAAGTGGGGTACCGAGATCGACCTGAAGAAGCTCGAAGAGGCCTATTTCCAGACCCGCGTGGTCACCAAGAAGCAGTACGAGTCGATCCTCCGCCTGCTCACGATCTTCGCTCAGCACCTCGCCACCATCAGCAACCAGCTCATGGTGAAAAAGGAGTCGTCCGAGGCGCCCGCCATCACCCGCGCCCGCGTGCTCATCGCGGACCAGCACGCCGACGACCTCACGCTCGAGGACGTGGCAAAATCGGTCAACATGAGCGCCTTCTACTTCTGCAAGATGTTCAAGAAGGCGACGGGCATGACCTTCACCGACTACCTCGCCCGCGTGCGCGTCGAGAAGGTCAAGAACCTGCTGCTCAATCCGCACAAGCGCATCAGCGAGGCCGCCTTCGAAGCCGGTTTCCAGTCGCTGTCCCAGTTCAATCGCGTCTTCCGGCGCGTGGCCGGCGAAGCCCCGACGGCGTACCGCGACCGGATCCACGGTGGTGCCGCGGCCGCGCGGTAGGCAAGGAGCGGTGACACTCGTGTCGCCGGGTTCGTCGACCCCGCCGAAGATTCGTGTGCCGGCCGGCGGGCGATTTCGGCGACAGGAGTGTCGCCGCTCCTTGGGGTGCCTGAGGCAGGCGCCGCTATGAACGGCGCAGGCGACACGCTTGCGGTGCCTCAAGGCGCGGCGAGCGGGCTGCCCCACTCGTCCGTCTTCACGCCGGTGTTTTGGAACACGTTGATGAGTTCGATGGACGCCACATGGCTGATGACCGACGGCTCGGTCACGCCTTCGAACCGGCAATTGATCAGCTTGATGCTGCCAATCGGCGTGCGTTCGTAGCCGCGCAGGAAAAGCGCGTGGGGCGCCTTGCCCGCGCTCAGGTTCTCCACCACCACGTTGCGCAAAATGGGGTCATACGCGCCGGTGTCGCCTTCCTCGTAGAAGAAGTCCGCGAGAATCACCGCCTGCTTCACCTGCCCCACCTTCACGTTACGCACGTAGATATTCTCGATCACTCCGCCGCGATGCGAGTTGGTCTTGAACCGGATCGCCCGCTCCAGTTCCGGGCTGCTCATCACACAGTCCTCGACAAACACGTTGCGCGCACCTCCGGAGATTTCGCTGCCGATCACCACGCCACCGTGGCCTTCGACCATGCGGCAGTTGCGGATGATGATGTTCTCCGACGGCGTCGCGAGCCGGCGTCCGTCGGCATTGCGCCCGGACTTGATCGCAATGCAGTCGTCACCGGTGTCAAAGAGCGTGTCCTCAATCAGCACGTCGCGGCTCGACTCCGGATTGCAGCCGTCGTTGTTGGGGCCATGGCTGCGGATCGTTACACCGCGAACGGTGACGTTGGTGCAGAGCACCGGATGAATCTCCCACATCGGCGAACGGAGGATCGTGACGCCCTCGATCAGCACGTTGCGGCACCGGTAGGGCTGGATGAACATCGGACGCAGATAAGATCCTTCGGCGAACACGCGCTGCGCGGGCGGAACGCCGGCCTCGGCGAGCTCGAATAGCTTCGCCCTCGCCTCGTGCTGGCGCGGCATCCCCGGCTCCCAGCCATCGACCCGGTTGCCTTTCCACGGCCACCAATGCGTGGTGCTGGCCTGGCCATCGAGCGTGCCTTTGCCCGTGATCGCAATGTTCTCCTGGTCGAGGGCGTAGATGAACGGCGAATACCCCATCATCTCCATGCCCTCCCAGCGCGTAAAGACGGCCGGCAAGTAGTGCGCCGGGTCCGTGCTGAATAGCAGCGTGGCGCCTTCCGAGACGTGCAGGTTGACGTTGCTCTTGAGATGGATCGCGCCGGTCAAGAACGTGCCGGCGGGCACCACCACCCGGCCGCCACCCGCCGCATGACAGGCCTCGATCGCCTTGCGCAACGCGTCCGTCGCCAACGTGCGTCCATCCGCCACCGCCCCGAACGCGGCGTCGGTGATGACAAAGTCCCGCGCGGGAAACTGCGGCGCCTTGATCCGCGCCAAAATCCCGGGCACGTCCGCCCACGTCAGGGCCGGCGGCGGCTCACGGGGGGTGAAGGCCGGGGCGGAACCGGCGAGACCAAGGCAAACAATGAGGAGCAGCCAACGAAACGGGGGGTAGGAGGAACGCATGGGAAAACCGGTGACGGGGTCTGGACGCGTCCGAGATAAGCCAAATTCGGACACGTGACTCAATCCTGGAAATCCACGGGCCAGAATTGCCAGCCAACGGCGTCAGCGGACCCGTCGCTCTCCTGAACGCGTTCCGCACGTCGCCCCGCCTTGCCCGTTGCGCCGTCCCCGACCGTGGTCCATGGTGAACCGCATGACCCCACGTGCTGGCCTGCTCATCCTTGCCCTCGGCGTTCTCAGTCTTCCCCTCCGGGCGGCAACCCCGGCTGAAATCCGCTCGCTCGCCGAGGCGGATCAGGCCGCCTGCCTCGCGACGCTGCGGCAGCTCGTCGAGATGGAGTCCAGCAGCTACGACCTGGAGGGCATCGACCAGGTGGCGACCTTCGTCAGCGAACGCCTCGCCGCCCTCGGTGGCGCCGTGGAGCAGATTGAGCCCGGGCCGGAGATCTACCGCATGGAGGACACGCCGGAGAAGATCGGCCGCATGGTCCGGGCCACGTTCACCGGCACCGGAACCAAGAAAATCCTGCTCATCGCCCACCTCGACACGGTGTACCCGCGCGGCACGCTCGCGAAACAGCCCTTCACCCTCGACGGCGACCGGGCGTACGGTCTCGGCATTTCCGACGACAAGCAGGGCGTGGCGGTCATTCTGCACATCGTCGGACTGCTGCAGCGGCTGCAAGTGCGCGACTACGGCGTTCTCACCGTGTTGATCAACAGCGACGAGGAAATCAGTTCCCCGGGTTCGCGTTTCCTGCTCACCCGCCTCGGCGCCGAGCACGACCTGGTGCTCTCCTACGAGGCCAGCCGCGTGCAGTCGGATTCGGTCGCCCTGGCGACGAGCGGCATCGCGGCCGCCACCCTCGTCACACGCGGACGCGGTTCGCATGCCGGCGCAGCGCCGGAGCGGGGCGTCAACGCCCTGTACGAACTCGCCCATCAACTCCTGCAGCTGAAGGACCTGTCGGAGCCGGAGGTCGGCCTCAAGGTCAACTGGACCATGGCGCAGGCCGGCATCGTGCGAAACATGATCCCGCCCGAGGCCTCCGCCCGCGCCGACATCCGCGTGCTGCGCGTCGAGGACTACGACCGCATCGAACGCACGCTGCGTGAACGCATTCAAAACAAACTCCTGCCGGAGAGCACGGTGGAGTTGCGTTTCGAGCGCCGCCGTCCGCCTCTCGAGGCCACGGACGCCGCGCGCAAGGTGGGAGCGCACGCGCGCCGCATCTACGCCGAGATCGGCCGCGAGCTCACCGTCGCCGAAGTGCCCGAAGGCGGCGGCACGGATGCCGCCTTTGCCGCCCTCGAGGCGAAAGGTCCGGTGCTCGAGCGCCTCGGCCTGCTCGGGTTCGGCGCGCATTCGACGAACAACGAGTACGTGCTCGTCTCCTCCATCGCCCCCCGCCTCTACCTCTCGACCCGCCTGATCATCGAGTTCGCCCAGGGCAAGGCCACGCCGTAGGCTGCACCCCGGCGGCGGCGGTCCGAGCGACCGATTGATTCAACGCAGAGTCGCTGAGGCGCGGAGAGCGAGAAAACCTTCGCGCCGGCGTCCTAGCTTTGGGGGACACTTCCGGTACGGCCCCGAATCGTGGCGATAGGGCCGGCATGCTATTGCCAAAGCGTTTCATTGCGGCAGCGTAGAGGAGCCCCCTCCCCCGCACCATGAAACCGAGCCTTTCCCTGCTCGCGCTGCTGGTCAGCGCGCTTGTCTACGTCGCGGCCGCCCAGACACCAGACACCTACGACGCCCGCCTGAGCCAGGCCCGCGCTTATGCCGCCGAGAAATCCTGGGCACTCGCCCGCGAAGCGTACACGGCCGCGATTCCACTCGCGCCGGACGGCGAAACGCGGCGTTGGTGCGAACTCTGGTCGCTCGACGCCGCGCTTCGGGCCGCGACTCCGTTCAACCGGGAGAACGAAACCTTGGCGAAGGCTCATGCCGCTCTGCTCGCCCCCTACGAGCAAGGCGCTCCGCGCGACGATTTCTGGCTCGCCTTGATCGAGGCGCGGGCGGAAGGGCTGCGACGGCGGACATTCATAGGCGGTCGAACCTTAACCCACTGGGACGACGTGCTGCTCGCGTCCGACGAACTGGGCCAGCGTCCGGCCTCACCGGAGAACGCTGCCCGCTATTCGAAGTTCCTCCTCTATCATCTCGAAGAGATCTTTGATCCGAGTCCGTTCATGCGCACGGTGGTGCCGCACCACCGGCTGCTCGTTCATCTCAGGGCGGCTGGCGAGAGCCCTGTCACCGCCTCAGACAAAGTGTGGTTGAAGCTCTACGTCGCGACGATCGGCGCGCGCAGCGGGATGAGTGCTGCCGCCATCGAAGAAACCCTCGCGGCCGCCGAAACCCTTGCCCCAACCACACCCGCCGCAGCTGCCGCGCGCGCGACGGCCTTCGCCTGGCGCGCCCGCGCCGGTCGGCTCAAGGCCGACGCGAAAGGATTTCCCGACGTGTCGGTCTGGCTGGTCCAGCTGCAGAGCGCACTCAAAGACCTGCAGGGCATGCCAGAGAACGCCATTGTCCGGCAGGCTCGCAAGGATCTAGAACTGCTGCTCGTCGACTGGCACACGCCCCGCCTGAACGTGGCGACTGCCACCACCTACCGCGCCGACGAAACCGTAGCATTCGGCGTAGGCTCGGCGTTCATCGCCCGCCTTCACTTCTCGGTCGTCCGACTCGCCCCGGGCACGTGGCCTGAAGGGTTCGCCGTCACTCCGCCTTCTCCCGTCGTACTTCCGGCCAATGCAGAAGTGATTGCCACCTGGTCGGTAAACACCGACAGCACACCGCTCCCTGCGTGGCAGACCCGGATGGAGGCGGTGCCTGCACCACTCCCGCCGGGGGTGTATGCCGTCACCGTTCAGAGCGACGAACGTGCGCCCATCGTCCGAATCTTCACCGTATCGTCCGCCGCCGCCCTTGCCGTGCACACCCCGCAAGGCACCGAGTTTCTCGTCTACGACAACCACACGGCCGAACCGTGGGCTTCCCGCCCGGTGACGGTGGGCGATCACACCGGACAAGCCCTGGCGGCCGCGGCGACACCCCAAATCGTTACCGACGAAGACGGGCGCACCCCGCCAGCAGCGAATCTTGCCCCCGACCCCCAACGTCCCCAGTGGATCGTCGTGGACGGACACCCGGTGCATCTGCCGCAGCGCAGCAAATACGACCGGATAGGGTACGGCACTGCGCCTTTCCAATTCGATCTTTTCACGGATCGGGCACTCTTCCGCCCAGGCGAAACCGTCCTCTGGAAACTCATTGCCCGCAACGTGGACGACGGTCGGTTTCGGCTGCCTGAAAAGCCCTTCACGCTCGACGTCCTCCAGAACGGAGAACCCCTTATCCCGCAGCAAACGTTGACGTGGAGTAAACTCGGCACCGCCCACGGCTCGATCATCATTCCGACCGACGCCCGCCCCGGCAAAGTCAGCCTGGAGCTAAATCGCAAGCCCGACAACGTCGACTCCAGCATCCCCTTTCCCCGGCCCGCCGGATTTGTGCGGGGCCCCGCACCCGACCGCTCGGAAACCGGCACTCACTCGGTCGAGTTCTTCACCATCGACCGCTTTCGCCCGCCGCCCGCCCGAGCCACGCTCGATCTCGCCAGCGAACCCACGTCGCTGCGCCCTGGCGGAACGGCCACCTTCCGGATCCGCGCCGAGTACTTTTCCGGCGGACCCGTCGCCGACGCACCGGTCAGCTTCACCCTTCAGGCTGTGACCCAACTCTTCAACGAAGCCAAACCGCATAGCATGGAGCTTCGTCAGTGGCGCGACAGCCTGCAGTCGCCGCGTACGACCGTGACCGACGCTCGCGGTGTTGCGACCGTAACGGTGGACATTCCGTCGTTTGCGCCGGAACGCCTGCCCTTCTTCGTCGCCGCCAGCGTCACCTTGCACGGCGCGGCTGCGATCTCCGCCAATCGGCTGATGGCAATCTCGCGCACGGGACTCCATCTCGAGATGGATCGCAGCAACATTCGCCACCACGACGACCACGGGCGTGAGTGGGTGTTGCCCGGCGAAACGGTTCGCTATCGCTATCGTTTGGTCGACCCCTTCGGCACGCCCATCGACTCCGAGAGTGAGGCCATCCTCCACGAGCAACGCTGGCGCGAGATCTGGCTCGACGCGGAGGGCAATGCCATTGCCAACGAAGAGCTGCGCCTCGCCCGCCTGCGCCACGGGTCTGCGCCCGATGCGCTGTACAAACTCGGCTGGACCCGCCTGGTCGGCGAAATCGTCGAGTCGACCGCCGCGTCGGCGACGCCCGTTCCGGATGAAGACGGCTGGCGCACCGTAGCCATCACCCTTCCGCGCGCCGGCGTTTTCGAACTTCGCATCCACACCCCTGACGGCGAAGTCCATTTCATGAGCGATCCAAGGGACGGCCTCTATTTGCCTCCGATTCGCCTCATCGCCGCCGATGAGCAGACCGTTTCGCTGGCGCTTCGCCCCAACGAAGCTTTTCTGCTCCATCGCGCCCCCGATAGCGCCGGCCAGCCCCCGCGGTTTCTCGCTGTTTTCGATGAGGGTATTCGCCACGGGCTGCTCGCCGTCACGACCTCGGAAAACGTTCACACCTTCCACCTTCCGCCTGCCCAACGGATCCGCGTCGTCGCCCTGCCACCTACCGATACCCCCCCTGAAGGCGTCTTCGCCCGCCTCGTTCACCCAGACCAGGATTTCAATGCGGAAACCCATTTCTCGACCTCTGGAGGTGCGCACCGGATCGAAACGAGTCTGGAGAAACTGTCGCAGGTCGATCAACCCGCTGCGGTCTCCGCGTGGCGGCTGACCACCCGCGATGCCAAAGGCCGGCCAGTGAAAGCAGAAGTGGCCGTCGCGGTTTCCGACGAGGCGGTCAACCGCCTCCTGCCCCGGGCGCCGGCCAGCCCGAGGTTTGCGGTCAACACGTCCTTCAAACACCTTTCCTACCATTCGAGCCCGCTCTGGAACCCCGCCAGCGCAGTCCTCGAAACACGGGATCCGCGCCTCGGACTTGGCGCCTACCGCACGGCACAGATCGCCACTGCGCCCACGGAAGGTATTCGATCGCTCGTACTCGCCCTGGGAAACGTGGCAGCCACCGAAGAAGCGCCCGGGTATGGCAGTGCCTTGGCCGGATCCTCCGGCTCGTCACGCCACGCTCCGACTGCGGCCGAGCAGGCCCTCAGGCAGCAGAACGCTCCGGAGACGGAGGATGAGCTGTCGTCTCCGAAAATCACGATCCGGCGGCACTTCGTCTCGACCGCCTTCTGGGAACCAGCGCTCGAAACCAACGAACAGGGCGAGGCTCGGGTCAGCTTCACGTATCCGGATAATCTGACCGAATGGCGGTTGTCGGCGTATTCCGTGGGTCACGACGGTCAGACTTTCGGCACGGCCACCGCCGTGACGCCCTCCTCCCTTCCCTTTCAGGCGCGATTGCTCACACCCCGTTATCTCATCGCCGGCGACGCCGGCTCCGTGGCCGCAACGTTAATCGATCGCACCGGACAGACGGCCGTGGCCAAGGCGGCCCTCTCAGTCGACGGATCGGCGCTCCGTCTTGAAGCAGGCGCGCCCGCTCATCGGGAACTGCCTCTGACCGGACTCGGCGAGGCCCGCCTGCGCTGGCCCGTCCAAGCCTCTGTGCCCGGAGAAACGCTCGTGACGTTGCGGGCTAAAACCGCAAGCGCCGACGACGCCATGCAACTGCTTCTGCCCGTGCTGGAGGACGGCGCCGTCCAGCGCACCAGCGCGAGTGCCCTCCTCCAACGTGAGCAATCGACTGCACACCTCCGCTTCACCCTGCCGGAACCTTTCGATCCGCAACGCACGGAGGTCTCGGTCTATCTCGCGCCCAATCGGACCCGGGCGGTCCTCGATGCCCTGCCCTACCTCATCGACTATCCTTACGGGTGCGTCGAACAGACGGTCAGTCGTTTCCTGCCGGCCATCATCGCACAGAAGACGCTCACCGAGCTCGGCGTCAGCGCCGAAGACGTGGAGCGTTACATTCTCCACCACGAGCGTCCCGCGGATACGCGTCGACGGCACCGTACTGCCGGCCTGCAGCGGGTATCCGAGGTGGTAAACGCCAGCCTCCGCCGGTTGGAGGATCTTCGCAACGATTCAGGCCTCTTCGGCTGGTGGGACCACCGCTCGCCCAGCGATTCCTGGATGACGGCCTATGCCTTGCTCGGGCTCGCGATCGCGAAGTCGGAGGGATACAAGATCGACGATGACCAATTCAAGGAGACCGTCGACGTTCTGACCAGGATGCTCGCCTCCGCAAAGACGGTTTCCTCCGCCGATACCTTTGCCCTCGCGATGCTGTCCTTGGCCGCCGACGTCACGAACGATGCCGGCCTGCGCACGCGTTTCGAAACGTTGTACGCAGCGCGGGACGTACTCGGCCCGGCAGGCCGGGCCACCCTGCTGCTCGCCTCCACCACCTTCGGTACCGCTGAGCAGCGTGCGATCCTGCTGCGCAATCTTGAGAATGGCGCCATTCGGGCGAGCGACGACGCCTACGGCGACACCGTTCATTGGGGCAAAGCAGCCGGCTACTGGCGCGCTGAGGAAGGCGCGGTCGAGTCCACCGCCCTGACGCTCCTCGCATTGCGTGAAGTCGCCCCGGAGCACCCCGACATTGATGCGGCGGTCCATTGGCTGGTGCTCAATCGCCGCGCCGGACGCTGGACCAACACGCGGGATACGGCACTCGCGGTGCTCGCCTTGTCTCGCACGCTCACACGCACCCGTGACGAGCCCCCCGAACTCGAGGTTGACGTGTTTCTCAACGGGAAGCCTTACCGAAACCTGAAAATTGATCGGACGGCGCTGCTGTCGCCTACGCTTACGCTCTCCCTCCCGCCCTCCGAGCTGAAGGCCGGCGAAAACGTGATCGAACTGCGCCGCATCCGAGGCGAAGGACCGCTCTACGCCACCGCCCTCGCGTCAGCTTGGGCTCGCGGAGACAGCGTTAGGCCCACCGGACATCTCGCCGCGGTCAACCGCAGTTTCGTGCGTCAAGCCAGCCGGCCCACCCTGATGGGGACCTTGCAGATCACCCCAACACCGCTCGACGCTCAAAATGCCGCGGCGGCCGGCGAACGTGTCACGGCCCACGTGCGAATGAGCATGCCCCATGCGCTGGACTATGTGATGGTCGAAGTACCGAAACCCGCTGGCTGCGAGCCCGTAAACCCGCTCAGCGGCTGGGATGCCCGTCTCGTCAAAGTCGACCCTGCCGATGCATCGACCGCGGCGTCCCTACCTGCGCACGAGGGACTTCCGGTGTATCGGGAAGAACACGACGACAAGAGCGTTTTCTTCCTCCATCATGTGCCGGCTGGCGAATGGGACCTGCGTTTTGACCTGCGTGCCATTCACCCTGGCGATTACCGCGCCCTTCCCGTCCACGTCGAAGCCATGTATGTGCCTGAGGTCCGGGCTAACAGCGATTCACGGCGAATCCGGATTTCGGAATAAGTTTACTGTACCACCCATGACCACTCGCATCGTTTGGACGTTCTGCGCCTTGCTCGTCAGCGTCTCCCTCGCCGCTCCACGCCCGCCCCAGCCCGCGTGGGAACCCAAGGTTCACGTCGACGCCTTTTACTATTTTGATCCGAAGAACGCGGAGCATCGGCGTGCTTCGCCCTATGGCGATTATTGGAAGCAGGTGTTTACTGGGCAGCTGGGCTCACCGGCAGAAATTCTCATCGTGAGCGAAACGTGGGACGTGGAGCGTCCGGACCGCGATTCGAGCGGCCCCCAGCCTCTGACCGAGACTTACAGCGTGCTGGTCCATCTTCGTGCCTACGGTGAACGGATCAAAATCGAGGCCACCGAGTCGGCTCCGCTCGGAGGGCGCAACCGCGCCATCACCGTGCAACGCGCAATTCTCCAAGTGGCACGCCAGGCAGAGCGTCACCTGAAGGAGCTGCGCAAGAAACACGGTGAAAAGGACGTCGCAGGCTCGGTCCCCGGCCGTCGGTGAACAAATGCCGGGCGACGATCGCCGTGAAGACCGCGCTTTGCCGGAGCGGCCGCACGACCGTCGCAAAAGGGAAACCGAACTCGGTGACAGGAAGGCCGCACCCTCAGGGGATCCGATAAAACGGATTCGGCAGCTTGAAGGTGCGCTCGGCGTGGCCGCCTTCGAGGTCGCTGGTCTGGTCGCCGAGGTTTGCGATGATGCGGTAACCTTCGGCTTCAATCGCAGCCCGGGCGGCGGTCTTCCGCTGAGCGGTCGTCAAGCGGGTGCCGTCGTTCCGCGCGAGGATGAGTCGGTCATAGACCGCAAGGCCTTCGCGTCGCAGATTCTCCTCCGTGCCGATGCGGTCGCGCCCTTCCTGGCGGCCCGTGATGAAGAAGATCGCCAGACCGAGCCGGCGCGCGTCGTCATAGACGGCCTTGACCGGTCCGATCGCGGGCGCGTCCGCCTGCGCCACCCAATCGTTCCACACGTCCGGCACGTAGCCAAAATCCTGTTCGCGCATGTGGCCGTAGTTGGACAGCAGCGTTTCATCCAGATCGAAGACGATCGCCAGCCGCTCGCCCGGCGTCCGGCGCGCCGTGCGGTCCGCCAGCCACGCCCTCGCCTCGCGCGCGACCGCGGCGATCTCCGTGTCATAACGGCCGGTCTCCGCATAGGCGATCACCGCCTCCTTCGCCGTCGACAGGTTGAGCGGCTCGAGGGCAACCGGTGCGGGGGTCGTGGCACAGCCGGCGAACGCGAGGGCGGCCAGGGCCACGGCCGTAGCGATCACGCGGCGCAGCCGCCTGCTTTCGAACCCGGCGGCAGGCGTGCCGCCGCTCCGAGGCTTTTCCAGGCGAGCGTTTTCCGCGTTCATGCCGGCCACCTCATGCTTTCTTCACCTGCCGGACCGGCCATTGGGTGACGGTGATGCCTTTCGCGCTCCGGCTGCCCACGCTCAGGCCGCTCAGGTCGAACTCAAACTCCTTCACCCGCGCTGAGCAGCGGCCGCTGAGGATGATCTCCACCTTCTTCGGCATCGCCGCCTCGCTGGCGGCCACGTCGAAGAAGACCACCTTGGATCCTTCGCTCGCGACGAGCGGATAAAGCTTCTCGCGGGTCACGCCGCCAACCTGAAAACGTTTCGCGAAGGCCTTCCCGCTCTCCTTGTCCTGGTAGATCATCGAGTAGAAGCCCTTGTCGCCGTCCTTGGGCAAAATGGCCACGTGGATGATCTCGCGTCCCATGAAGACCTTGTCGGCCACGCGGGCGACTTTCATCGTGCCGTCGGCCATGAAGCAGATGACGTCGTCGAGAATGGTGCACTCGGTCACGAACTCATGCTGGCGCCAGTTGAGGCCGATGAAGCCTTCCTCGCGGTTGACGTAGAGGCGCTGGTTGGCCGAGACGACGGCGGCGGCGCTGATCTGCTCGATCTCGTCGTAGGTCGTGCGGCGCTTGTGCGGCTTGCCGTACTTTTCCTGCAGCGTCTCGAACCATTTGATCGCGTACTCGGTGAGGTGCTTCAGGTGGTGCTTCACCTCCTTGATGCCCTCCTCGATCTTGCGGATCGCCTCGTCCGCCTGGAAGCGGTTGTAGGCGGAGATGCGCTTGATCCGGATTTCGGTGAGGCGCGTGATGTCGTCGTCGGTCACCTCGCGGCGCAACTGCTTGAGGAAGGGCGCCAGGCCCTCGCGGATCTCGCTCAGCACGCTCTCCCACGTCTTGGATTTCTCGATCCGACGGTAGATGCGCTCCTCGATGAAGATGCGCTCCAGCGAATCCCAGTGCCACTGCTGGTCGAGTTCGCCCAGCCGGATTTCAAGTTCCTGCTTGAGCAACGCGACGGTCTTCTCGACGGAGCGACGCAGGATATCGGACACCCCGAGGAAGATGGGTTTCTCGTGGTCGATCACGCAGGCCGCCGGGGAGATCGAGACCTGGCAGTCGGTGAAAACGTAGAGCTGCTGGATGACTTGGTCAGGGTCGCTGCCCTGCGGCAGGTGCACGAGGATCTCGACCTGGTCGGCGGTGTTGTCGTCGACGTGCTTGACCTTGATCTTGCCCTTGGCGTTGGCCGCGAGGATCGACTCGATCAGCGACTCGGTCGTGGTACCGTAGGGCAGCTCGGTGATGGCCAGCAGGTACTTGCTGCGGGACTCGATCTTGGCCCGGACCTTCACCTTCCCGCCGCGTTCGCCGTCGTTGTATTCGGAGAAGTCGGCAATGCCGCCCGTGGGAAAATCCGGGAAGATGCGGAAGCGTTTTCCCTGGAGGTGATTGATCGCCGCGCGGCAGAGATCGTTGAAGTTGTGCGGCAGAATCTTGGTCGAAAGGCCGACGGCGATGCCCTCGGCGCCATCGAGCAGCACCAAGGGAAACTTCGCCGGCAACGTGACCGGCTCCTTCTTGCGTCCGTCGTAGCTCAGCTGCCAGGTGGTCGTCTTGGGGTTGAACAGCACGTCGCGCGCGAACGGCGTCAGGCGCGCCTCGATGTAACGGGGGGCCGCGGCGCCGTCGCCGGTGAGCGTGTTGCCAAAGTTGCCCTGGGGCTCGATCAGGTAGCCGCGCTGGGCAATGCCGACGAGGGCGGCGTCGATCGACGCATTGCCGTGCGGGTGCAACGCCATCGTCTGGCCGGTGATATTGGCCACCTTGTGAAACCGGCCGTCGTCCATTTCCCAAAGCGTATGCAGGATGCGGCGCTGCACCGGCTTCAGGCCGTCGTCGATGTGCGGCACGGCGCGGTCGAGAATGACGTAGCTGGCGTACTCGAGGAACCAGGTCTTGTAGTGCCGCGCGAGCGGCGCGTCCTCGGGATTGCGCGGAGCCTCCACGGCAGCGGTGGGCTCGGTCGGACCGTCGCCGCCCGATGCCGGGGCCGGCGCGGACAGCGCCGGCGGCGTCACGTCGGCCGGAGACTCGGCGCCGCCGTTCAGCGGCAACTCAGGCTGTTCGGAGTCCTTGGAGTTTTTGCGTTTGGCCATGGGAAAGTCAGGAGGTGGGGACGGGGGCGTCCCGGTGCAAGGCTTCGCGTGCAGCGGCGAGTTCGCGATCGGTGCCCTGGCGCAGGTCGGCGAGCGAGGGCGTCACCGGCACGTCCGGCCGCACGCCGGCGCCTTCCAGGCGTTTGCCGTCCAGTCCGAGGTAATCGAGGATCGGCACCTGCAGCCGGCCACGGTCGGGCAGCGCGTACTCAAGGGCGGCGATCACGGCCCCGGCGGTGGTCTGGCCGACGATCACGGCCCGCCGGTGGTGCTGCAGGACATGGGCAAAGATCTCCGCCGAGCTCGCGGACTGACCGTTCACGAGCACGGCTACCGGGCCCGCGTACTGGGCCGCTCCCCAGGTCAACGAACGGGTCTCCTTCTCGCGGCCGCCGCGTTGCACGAAGGTGCCAATCTCGACGCGGCGCGGGAAGAACTCCGCAATCGCCAAACGGGCCGACATCAGGAGACCTCCCGGATTGTCGCGTACATCGATGATGGCCGCCGGCGCATCGCGATTCGCCTCGAGCTGCGCGCTCAACCAGCGGATGGAGGCGAGGTCGAAGCGTTCGAAGCGCACATAGAGCGTACCGTCCTCCAGGTGCCGCGCCTCGCGCGCCGGGGTGGAGTCGACCGGCCCGGCCACCAAAGTCATCGCCCGCACCTGATCCAGTTCATCGACGAACTCAAATTGCACCGCCTGGCCGGGGGTCATGGTGAAGCGCGGCGCACGACGCTCGAGCGGCGCCCCGTCCCGGGAACGGACAATCCAGCCGCGGCGGACGCCGGCCGCTTCGGCGGCCGACCCGGGCAGCACGCGCGTAATGACCCACTGGCCCTCGAGCGGGCGCATGGTGAAGCCCGTGAGGACCCGCGTGCGATGGCGTTCCTGAAACGCTTCCCGCGGGGGCACGGCGACGGTGTGGGACTCGCCCAATTCGGCGAGCAACGCGTTGATCGCACGGTAGAGCGTCTCGTCGTCCTTGGCAGTGCGGGCAGCCTCGCGGTGGCGGGCGCGCGCCGCCGGCCAGTCGACGCCGCGGAGGGACGCATCGAAGAATTTGTCCGCCACGCGATCCGCCGCGCGGTCGTAGACCTGCAGGTTGAGCGCCTCGCGGGCGTCCGCCGACAAGGCAGGCGGCTCCTGCCAGACCCGCGGTGCGGTGGCGCAGCCCGACAGGCCGAGCACCACGAGGAGCACGAGCGAGATGAGGCGGACCGGGCAGGACGACATGTCGGAGGACGCAGGAGGAGCGGTACGGCGGGGCTCAGACCTCGACGAGGTCCTTCTCGACCCGCAGATTGTCGATGATGAACTCCTGACGCTGCGGGGTGTTCTTGCCCATGTAGAAGCTGAGCAGCTCGTTGCTGTTCTGCAGGTGGGCGAGCGTGACGGGTTCGAGGCGGATGTTCTCGCCGATGAAGTCCTTGAACTCGTTGGCACTTACCTCGCCAAGGCCCTTGAAACGCGTGATCTCCGCGTTCGCCCCGAGCTTCCGCAACGCCCCTTCCTTCTCCGCCTCGGAGTAGCAGTAGATCGTCTCCTTCTTGTTGCGAACGCGGAAGAGCGGGGTCTCGAGGATGAAGAGGTGGCCGTTGGTGATGAGCTCGGGGAAGAACTGCAGGAAGAACGACAGCAGCAGCAGGCGGATGTGCATGCCGTCGACGTCCGCATCGGTCGCGATGATCACCCGGTTGTAGCGCAGGTTGTCGAGGCCGTCCTCGATGTTGAGCGCGCTCTGGAGCAGGTGGAACTCCTCGTTCTCGTAGATCACCTTCTTGGTCAGACCGTAGGTATTGAGCGGCTTGCCCTTCAGGGCGAAGACCGCCTGGGTCTGCACGTCGCGCGAGGCAGTGAGCGAACCGGAGGCGGAATCACCCTCGACGATGAACAACGTGCTCTCCTCGGCGCGCTTGTCCTTCGTGTCGAGGTGCACCCGGCAGTCGCGCAGCTTGCGGTTGTGCAGCGAGGCCTTCTTGGCGCGTTCGCGGGCGAGGTTGCGGATGCCGGAGAGCTCCTTGCGCTCGCGCTCGCTGTCCTCGATCTTGCGCTTGAGCACCTCGGCCGCCTCGGGATTGCGGTGCAGCCAGTTGTCGAGCTGCGACTGCATGAAGTTCGTGACGAACTGCCGGATCGACGGACCGCCCGGGCCGATGTCGTTCGAACCGAGCTTCGTCTTGGTCTGCGACTCGAACACCGGCTCCATCACGCGGACCGAGATCGCGGCGACGATCGACTGGCGGATGTCGGCGGCGTCGTAGTCCTTCTTGTAGAAATTGCGCACGGTTGAGACGAGCGCCTCGCGGAAGGCGGCCAGGTGCGTGCCGCCCATGGTGGTGTGCTGGCCGTTGACGAAGGACCAGTACTCTTCGCCGTAGTGTCCGCCGTGGGTCATCGCGACCTCGATGTCGTCGCCCTCGAGATGGATGAGCGGGTACAGCGGCTCGCCGGTGAGCTTCTTCGTGAGCAGGTCCTTGAGCCCGTTCTCCGACTTGTAGCTCTTGCCGTTGAAGACGAGGGTCAGGCCGCGATTGAGGTAGGCATAGTTCCACAGCATCTCCTCGATGAACTCCGCGCGGAACTTGAAATCCTTGCCGAAGAGCGCCTCGTCGGGGGTGAACTCGACCAGCGTGCCGTTCTTCTCATCCTTGGCCGCGACCACCTTCCCGTCCTTCTTCAGTTTGCCCTGGTAGAACTCCACGGCGCGGGTCTGTCCGTCGCGGAACGCCTGGGCGCGGTACTCGAGGGCGAGCGCGTTGACCGCCTTCTGGCCGACACCGTTGAGGCCGATCGCCTTCTTGAACGTCTCGCTGTCGTACTTCGCGCCGGTGTTGATGATCGACACGCACTCGACGAGCTTGCCGAGCGGGATGCCGCGGCCGTAGTCGCGCACGCGGAGGGTGCGGTCGATCAGCTCGATCTCGACCTTCTTGCCGAAACCCATCGTGAACTCGTCGATGCAGTTGTCGATGGTCTCCTTGAGCAGCACATAGATGCCGTCCTCGGGATGGGCTCCGTTGCCCAGCCGGCCGATGTACATACCCGGCCGCAGCCGGATGTGCTCGAGCGGGGACAGGGTCTTGATGGAGGCTTCGGTGTAATTGGACGCCATGGTGTTCAACAGGGGTGGAAACGTTTCAAAACCGGGATTGGCAAACGAAATTACCCGCGCCCCCGCCGACCTGCCGGCCAGCCGGAACCCGAGAAAAACGCCGCCCACTCGGACCGCCTCCCGGGACGGTCCGCCTTCCGCGCCCCTTATTGGACCCGCCGATAGCGCACCGTCAAGGCCATGGAACCGCGGGCGGTCACAAAGGCGGTGGGCCGGACGGGGGTGTCGCCGACCTCATAGCACAGCTGGAGCAGGTCGCCGCGCAGCCGGAAAATCGCCCGCAGGGTCTTGCCCGCGTTGGGGCCGGTCCGGCCGATCAGGTCAACCGTGGCCGGCGTCGCCGTCGCATCGATCACGAGGCTGCCCGCGTCCTGCCCTGCCTCCGCCTCGACGACATAACGCTCCCCGTCGATGATCCACCGGGTGGGCGGAAGCGGGATCGATTGTCCGGAAAACTCGGCCGCAAGCGGCACCCAGGTTCCATTGAGCATCGGGAGAAAATGGAGCGAGAGATGGGGAAATCACAAAGGCCAACTTACAAACGCCAAAGAACCCCGAGAAAATCTCGAACTCGATGCTGTGGTCGAATTCGGAATTTTGTCCGATTGAGAGTTTTTTGGCGTTTGGAAGTTGGCCTTTGTGATTTCCCCGCCCCGCCCTACCCCACATCCGCACCCCGCATATCGCCCGTGCGCAGGAACTGTTCGTGAAACGCGAACGCGCGCCCGAGGGACTGCGGGGTCTGGCCGTCGCGGGTGTGGTCGACGTAGCGGCGCAAGGCCTCCCGGAAATCCGGGTGGGCGCAGCGGTCGGCGATGAGGTTTGCGCGTTCGTGCGGCGATTTGCCGCGCAGGTCGGCGATGCCCTGGTCGGTGATGATCACCTGCACCGAGTGCTCGCTGTGGTCGGCGTGGCTGACGAGCGGCACGATCGTGCTGATCTTTCCGCCCTTCTGGAGTGAGGGGCAGACGAAGATCGAGATGAAGGCGTTGCGCGTGAAATCGCCGGAACCGCCGATCCCGTTCATCAGGCTCTTCCCAAGCACGTGGGTGCTGTTGATGTTGCCAAAGACGTCGGCCTCGATCGCGGCATTGATCGAGATGATGCCGAGACGGCGGATGACCTCCGGGTGGTTCGAGATCTCCTGCGGACGCATGACGATGCGACGGCGGTAGAAGTCGAGGTTGTCGAGAAACTCCCGGTTCATCTCGCGGCTGACCGTCACGGCCGTCGTGCTCGCAAACAGGAGTTTTTCGCTGCGCAGGAGTTTGAAGACGGCGTCCTGCAGGACCTCCGAATACATCTCGAAGGGCGGGATTTCCGGGTGCTCGCCCATCGCCGCCAGCACCGCGTTGGCGATATCGCCGACGCCCGACTGGATGGGCAGGAAGGGCGACGGAATCGTGCCCCGGCGGCGTTCGCCGGCGAGGAACTCAGCCACGTTCAATCCGATCCGACGTGTGACGTCGCTCGGGGGCTCGAACTTGCCGCACTCGTCCGGCAGGTTCGTCTCGACGATGCCGGCGATGCGCGACGGATCGATCGTCACGACCGGTGAGCCGACGCGGTCGCGCACGCTGAACACCGGAATCTCGCGCCGGTGCGGCGGATCGCGCGGTTCGTAGATGTCGTGAAAGCCGCGCAGGGCCGGCGAATGGGCGCGGTTGAGCTCAATGATGACCTTGTCGGCGGTATGGCAAAACGTGGGCGATGCCCCGACCGAAGTGGTGAGCACGATTTCCCCGCCGGGAAACACTTCGCAGGCCTCGACGACGGCGAACTTCATCCGGCCGAGGAACCCGTAGCGCACCGCCTGGGGCAGCATGGAGAGGTGCATGTCGAAGAACTGGACCTCGCCGGCATTGATGCGTTTGCGCAGATCGGGGTCGGATTGGTACGGCGTGCGGAAGAGCACGGCATTGGCCCGCGCCAGCTCCCCGTCCAGCGAAGGGCCGGTGGACGCACCGGTGATCACCCCGACCTTGAACGGGCGTCCGGCGGCCTGCTCGGCCCGCGCCCGGGCCGCGAGCGCACGCGGAATGGCCTTGGCCGCACCGGCCGGCGTGAAACCGCTGAAGCCAATCACGTCCCGATCTTGGATCAACGCAGCTGCTTCGTCGGCGGTCAGGCGGGGAAAAGGTGAACTCATGCAAAAAAAGTTTAGCGCAGGGGGCGGGGCGGGGCTGCGCACGGGTTGGTTTCCTGCACGCATCCTTTGCAATCCCCCGGCAGTCTGCCAAGCTCTGCCGTCGAACCTCCGCGTCTTCCCCCTGTCTGACCCCTTCTCCGCCATGAAAAAACTGCTCCTTCTCGCCGCCGTTCTTGCCGGGCTCGCCGTCGTGGCCGTCGTGGCCATCACCTTCTTCCTCGGCTCTCTCGTGAAAGCGGGCGTCACCACCGTGGGACCGAAGCTCACCGGCACCAAGGTCGAGCTCGCCAGCGCGCGCATCTCGCCGCTCAACGGTTCCGGCACCCTTACCGGTTTTCTCGTGGGCAATCCCGAGGGATGGCAAAGCGACCGCGCCTTCTACCTCGGCGAGGTGCACCTCGATGTCGACCCGGGCTCGCTGCTGGGCGACACCGTCGTGATCGAGGAGGTCCGCATCGACCAGCCGGAGTTCGTCTACGAAACGAAGATCATCACCAGCAACATCAAGGAGCTGCTGAACCACATCGAGAAGGTGACCGGCGCCGGCACAGCAGCGGAAACGACCGAGAGCGGTCCGCCCAAGAAGATCATCCTGAAAAAATTCGTGCTCCAAAACGGCACCGTGACGTTGGGCGCCGGCACGGCCGCTGTGACGGTCCCGATGCCTGCCCTCACGCTCACCGATCTCGGTGTCAAGGAGGGCGGCCTCACGCCGGCCCAACTGTCGACCGCGATCCTGCGTCAGGTCCTGGCCAACGTCGTATCCGCTGCCGCGTCCGCCGCAGGGCAGATCGGCGGTTCAGCCGGCGGCCTGACCAAGGACGCGCTCGGCGACGCGGCGCAGAAGGCCGGCGAAGGCATCCGTAAACTCTTCAGCAACGAAAAGAAGTAATCCCGCCGCCATGTCTGCCGCCGTCCGCGTCGTCTACTACGTCGAGATCTTCTCCTCCTGGTGCCACTGGGCCGAGCCGGCCTGGGCCGCGCTCAAGGACCGGTACGCCGGGCGCGTCGAGTTTGCCTGGAAGATCGCGCTGATGAATCGGCCGGACTTTCCCGACTCCGCGGCGCAGTGCGACTGGTTCTACCGCCGCAGCGGCCTGCACGTGCGTTCGCCGTACATGCTCAACAGCGGCTGGGTCGATCCTTCACCCGAGAACGACTACACCGCGCCCAACCGCGTGGCCGAGGCGGCCCGGGATTTTCTCGGGGCCGACGACGAACGCGTCCGCCTCGCGCTCGCCCACGCCGCGCTGCGCGAAGGTCAGCGGCTGGGTCGGATCGACGAAGCGGTGGCGGTGGCCTCGGCCACGGCCGGCCTCCCACCGGAGCCCCTGCGCGCGCGGGCGGATTCCGCCGAGGTGCGCGCCCGGGTGGCAGCCTCGACGGCGGAGTTTCACGCCCATCAAATCGGCCAGCGCCCCGCCTTCGTCCTGACCGACACGATCGGCGACAAGGCTGTGTTTTCGGGCCTGGTCCAGCCAGAGCCCCTCGCGGCGACGATCGAGGCGATGCTGGCCGACACGGCGGCCTACGCCGCGTACGCCGCCCACCACGGTCCGCCGCCCTCCGCCTGAGCGCCGTCCATGCTGCTCCGGTGGCGTTTGTCCCATATCCACGGATACGTGGAACTCGGGTTGCTCCGGCAGGCGGCGGCCGAGCTGCGCGCCATCCCCCGGGCCGAGCGCAACCGGCCCGAGGTCCTGCCCGCACGGATGGCCCTGCATCAGGCCGCCGGCCAGTGGGGCCCGCTGCGCACGGCCGCGCGCGCCTGGGTGAAATACCGCCCGGAGGATCCGGCGGGCTGGATCACGTGGGCCTACGCGGCGCGGCGCTCCGTCTCGCTTGCCGCGGCGGAACGCATCCTTCGGCGGGCCCTGCGGCAGCACCCGCGCGAGGCCACGATCTACTTCAACCTCGGCTGCTACGCCTCGCGGCGGGGTGACCAGGACGCGGCGCGCATCCTCGTGGCGCGCGCCGTGGCCCTCGAGAAATCCTTTGCCGAGCTCGCGTTGACCGACCCGGACCTCGAGGGCCTGCGCGCGGCTCAGAAGTCGTAGCTGAGCACGCCGCCCACGCCGTGGTCGGGACTCGCGTCGGAGAAGCCGGCAAGCACGTAAGCCTGCACGCGCAGGCGTTCATTGAGCCGGTGGGTGGCGAAGAGCGTGAGCTCGACGGCGGCATCGCCCCCGCTCACCGCGCGCTGGCGCCAATCAAACACTGCACCCACGCGGGTCGGCTCCGACCAGCGGTAGCTGGCGCCGACCGAGGCGTAGAGCCCGTTCTCCAGTTCAAAATCAGTCGAGTCACCCAGCACGCGGTACCCCAGCGTGGCGAACGGCGCCCAGTCACCATAAACCTGATACACGTCGGCCTGCGCGTAGAAGTCGGTCTTCCCCGTGCCAAGGCCCTTGTCCTCGTCCGCCGTGCCCAGTTTCACCTTGCCGGTGAAATCAAAGGCCGGGCGGCCGGGCTGCGTGGCGAGCGCATAGGTACCCGAAAGCACGAGATCGCCCACGCCGGATTCGGTGGTGCTCACCGGGCGGACCGTGCCCACCTGCCCGAGTTCGGGCACGACGTAGGCGGGTCCGCTGACGCGCAGGTAGGGCAGCGAGGCCCGCCAGGTCCATTGGTCCACCGTGTAGGTCGCGGTGAACGGGATGGCGAGCATGTCGGTGTCCTCGGTGAGGCCGTAGTCGCCGCTCGTGTAGTCGAAGCCGGTCGAAAGCGTGAGTTGGGCCTGGGCGGCGCTGGACAGCAGCGCAAGGCAGCCGGCGCCCAGGAGGGATCGGGTCAGGGTGTTCATGGTGGAAGCTGGAGAGGAGAAGGAGACGAAAAGCCCCCGAGCCGGTCAACGGTCACGGGGGCGGCGGAGTATCGGAACCGACTCAAGGACGGCCCGGGCGCTCGGGGCGTTCCGGTCGGACGGGGCGTTCGACGCGCTCGGCCCGCATCGGGCGCTCCACGCGGGCGACGCGTTCGACGCGCTCGACCCGTTCCACGCGGACCGGACGCTCGGGGCGTTCCGCCCGTTCGGCGCGTTCCGGACGCTCGGCGCGTTCCGCGCGCATCGCCAGGGCCTCGGCGGCCCGCGGGTTGCGGCGCAGGTTGCTCACGACCTGACCGGGTTTGACCCCGATTTCGCGGGCAATCTGACCCCAGCCCTGGCCGTCGGCCCGGAGCGCCAGCACGCCGGCGAGTTCGACCGACTTGGCGGTCTCGCCCGTGCCGACGGTGATCACGCCGCCGTTCAGGGCGGCTTCCAACTGGGCGGCGGTCGGCTCGGTCACGCCGGCCTTGGCCAGTTCCTGCTCGGCGAGGCCGAGCGCAAGGAACACGTTGCCATAGCCCTGTTCGCCGGTCGCCGGCGAGAACGTGCGTTGGACGGTCTGACCGTCGACTTCGGACGTGAGCGTGATCTCGCCGCCCGAGCGCAGGCCGTCGACGAGGCTGCGGGCGTTCTCTTCCGAACCGGCGAGGGTTTCGAAGCTCGCGCTGATGCGTTTGGCGGCTTCGACCGGCTCGACCGTTTCGAGCGCCTGGACTTCGGGCGGCACGGGTTCAACCGGGGTCACTTGAGCGGAAAGTGCACCCGCGCCGGCGAGCAGGCACACGAGGAGGCTCCGGCGCAGCAGGCGGGGAGCGGGGTCGGAGGGTTTCAGGGTGTTCATCGTCATGGGCCCGTAGACGACACCGGAGATCGGAGGTTCCACTTCCGGGGTAAACACCCGACTTTTGCAGCCTGATCAGGGTCAAACTAGGCCCATTTGGGCGGATCCTGCTTTGGTTTTGCCTGCCCACGGCCACCACCCTACTCCCTCTCGCATGCCGACCCGCGCCTGGTTTCCCACCTTCATTTATTGCGAGCCGCTCCAACCTCGGGGCCTCGACCGGCTCAACGATGAGCTGGCCCACGAGATCGCCCGCCTGCAGGAGTTCGATGCCGCCGGCCGGCGCTGGTCCGCCACGAACTATCCGGGCGGATACACCAGCTACGGATCGATGAACACGCTGCACACCTTCTCGAGCACCTTCGCTGCCCTTGAGAAGAAGCTGTCCCGACACGTGAAGGCCTTCGCCCGGCACCTCGAGATGGACCTGCGCGGCCGCTCCATCCACATGACCGACTGTTGGGTGAACGTCATGCCGCCGACGGCTGCGCACAGCCTGCACCTGCATCCGCTGGCCTTCATCAGCGGCACCTACTACGTCCGCACCCCCAAGGGCTGTCCCGGACTGAAATTTGAGGATCCGCGCCTCGACCGATTCATGGCCGCCCCACCCAAGTTGCCCAACGCGCGTCGTGAGAACCGCCCGCACGTCACTTACCCGGCCGAAGCGGGCAACGTGATCCTTTTCGAAAGCTGGTTGCGCCACGAAGTCGCCAGCAACCGCGTCGACGAGGAGCGGATCAGCATCAGCTTCAACTACAATTGGGTGTGAGACGGGCAGGGCATCTGGAGTTTAGGATTTAGGGTTTATGATTTAGGATTTTGGACCTGAGTTTTAGGATTTTCTCTTCCTTCGGCTCTCTTCTTTGGCGTTTGGGATTTGGCGTTTGGGATTTAAGCCTCGTTCTCCGTCTCCCCTCGAGTTGCACCGGTCGAGAAACCGCCTTGTCTGGGGCATGCTCGTGATTCGACGGCTCGTTGACCGCCATCGCGCCTACACCGCCCTCCTCCTGAAGGGTGAGCCGCCGCGCATCTTCCCGACGAGCGACGCCGAACACGCCCGCATCCTGCAGATCTACAAACAGGACAAGCCCTACGACGGGATCGTGAACGACTTTTCGGAGTTCGATCTACGCCCGCGTCCGCCCTCCGGCGGCTGAAGGGGCTGCCTGGCCCGGTTCCGGAGGCCCCGGCGCACACTTCGGACTTCCTCCCGCTCCCCGCCTGCGCAATCTTTCCCGCCGTGTCGTCCCCCGACCTCGAACCCGTTCCCGGCGAACCCAAGCGGCGCAACGTGCGCAACTTCTTCGCCTCGCTGCGCTACGGGGTGGAAGGGTTCGTCGCGGCCTGGAAGCTCGAGCCGTCCTTCCGCGAAGACATCCTCTTCGTCGTCCTGCTCGTGCCGTTCGCCATCGTGCTGCCGGTCAACGCGGTCTCGACCGCGCTGATGATCGCCTCGCTCCTGCTGATCATGATCGTCGAGCTGCTCAACTCCGCGATCGAGTGGACCATCGACTACGTCCGCCCGGAACGCCATCCGGTGGCGAAACGCATCAAGGACATGGCCAGCGCCGCCGTCTTCCTCAGCTACATCAACTGTGTGATCGTTTGGGTGATCATGCTCTGGCCCTCCAACGCCGTCTGGCGGCGCATCGGCGACTGGTTCGCCACGTGACCGCCGCCGCCGTCGGGCGGGGCCGCCACGTCACTTCATCCGGGCGAAGAGCCCGACCCCGATGCCGAGCATGGCGAGGTTCGGGATCAAGGCCGCCCAGAGCGGAGAAAGCGACTCGCGGCCGCCGAGCGCGGTGCAAGCCTTGGCGAGCAGGAAGTAGAGCAGGAAAAAGCCGATCGACTTCGACACGCCCACGGCGGGATTCACCCGCACCCCGGACATGGCGAACGGGATTGCGATCGAGAGGATGATCAAAGGACCAAAGGTCTCGGCCAGCAGTCCGAAATACCGCACCGCGTAAGGGGTAACCTTGGGGTTATCCTCGATGGTGAAATACTCAATGATCCGGGTCAGCTCGAAGAACGACAGGTCGGCCGGCTTCAGGTCGAAGACCAGCATGAGTGCCGGATCCTCCTGGAAATGCGGCACCACCTTGTCCTCGAAGGCGACCGTCCGGATCACCTCTCCCGACTCGGGATCCATCCAGGTTTCGCGCCCCTGCTTGAAGACCCAGCAGCCCCGCCCGTTGTCGAAGTAGGCCTCGCGGGCGTGCAACCTCGTCTTCTCCCGGCGCTGGGCATCGAGCTCCGACACGGTCACGCCGTAGCCGCGGTCGGCGAACCGACTGTACCGGTTGAAGAACCACATCCGGTTCTGGCGCTGGTTGTCAAAGGCCACGCCCGTGCTGGCGCCGATGCGGTCCACCCCGCTGGCCGCGCTCGCCTCGGCTTGGAACCGGATGGTGTCGAGCAGGCTGCGCGACGCTTCGACCGACTGGGGAATCACACTGGCGTTGAGGTACCACGTGAGCGCACTGAGCGCGATGCCGGCAATCCAGAGTCCGCGCGTGATCCGGGCTACGCCCAGCCCGGCTGCGCGCATGGCCGTGACCTCGTTGCCCCGATGGAGCTGACCGAGGGCATAGAGCAGCGAGATGAGCAGGCTGAGGGGCAGGACGATCGAGAAGTAACTCGGCAGCTTGACCGCGAAGTACATGATCACGTCGGTCACCAGGGCGCCCTCCTCCAGCAGGTCGCGAAAGTCGTCGTACATCGCCTGCATGAGCAGCAGGCCCATCGTCGCGCACATCACGAGGCCGAAGATCTTCAGCCATTCGCGAAGGAGGTAGCGGTCGAGGGTGGTCATGGAGCGCACGCGGGCCGGGCCCGCACCGCGGAGGCTGCGCAAGGCCGGGGCGGCTCGGCGATGAAAAAATCCCCGTTTCGGCCCGGACCTTGCTGTGCCGCACGTTTCATATGCACAGTTTGATTGAAAGACGCCTCTACCAGGCCAACCGTTCCCTCACCCTCGTTGCCTCATGACCCTCCTCCGTCGTTCCGTCCTGCTGCTCATCACCGCCTCGGCCCTGCTCTCCGGGGGCTGCGGCCCCGGCGCCAGCGATACGATCAAGATTGGCGAATACGCCTCGCTCACCGGCAAGGAGGCCGGCTTTGGGCAAAGCTCCCACCGGGGCACCCTGCTCGCGATTGAAGAGCTCAACGCCGCCGGTGGCATTTTGGGCCGGCAGCTGGAGTTGATCACCGAGGACAACCAAACCAAGCCGGGCGAGAGCGCCACGGTGGCCAAGAAGCTCATCTCCCGCGACCGGGTCGTCGCCCTGCTGGGAGAAGTCGCCTCCGGCCGCTCCCTTGAGGCCGCCCCCATCGCCCAAGCTGCACGGATTCCCATGATCGCCCCCGCGGCCACCAACCCGAAGGTGACCGAAACCGGCGACTACATTTTCCGCGTCTGCTTCATCGATCCTTTCCAAGGCACGGCGATGGCCAAGTTCGCGCTGGAAACCCTGGGCGTGAAGAAGGTGGCGATCGCCTCCAGCGTCTCCTCGGCCTACAGCGTGGGCCTCGCCCAGTTCTTCAAGGAAACCTTCACGGCCGGCGGCGGGACCATCGTCGGCGAGCAAAAGTTCTCCGAGGGCGACAAGGACTTCCGCGCCCAGCTCACCGCCATCCGTGCCTCCGGGGCCGAGGCGGTGTTTGTGCCGGCCTACTACACCGAGGCCGCGCTGCTCATCCGCCAGGCCCGCGAACTCGGCCTCACCGTGCCGTTCCTCGGCGGCGACGGCTGGGAGGCGCCCCAGTTGCTCGAGATCGGCGGCGAAGCACTCAACGGCTGCTACTATTCCACCCATTTCTCCGCGGAGGACACCTCGCCGGACGCCGCCGAATTCGTCCGCCGCTACCGCTCGCGCTGGAATGGCGAAACGCCCGGCGCCTTCGCCGCGCTCGGCTACGACTCCGTCAAGGTGCTGGTCGAGGCCATCCGCCGCGCCGGCACCACCGATGGCCCGGCCCTGCGCGACGCCCTCGCCTCGATCAAGGACTTCCCGGGCGCGACCGGCGCGACCACGATCAACGCCCAGCGCGACGCCACCAAGCCGGCCGCGATCATCGCCATCCGCGACGGCAAGATGGGCTTCCTCAAGTCGGTCGCACCCTGAGGTGCCGAACGCGGTCGGCATGAGGATGAGACGCGACGGCCCGGTTCGGACCGGCGGCACGCTTGCCTCCGCTCCCTAGGCCTCCCCCACCTGTGACCGAGTTTCTCCAGCAAGTCATCAACGGCCTTTCCCTCGGGGCGATCTACGCCCTGATAGCGCTGGGCTACACGATGGTGTACGGCGTGCTGCGGTTCATCAACTTCGCCCATGCCGACGTGTTCATGGTCGGCGCCTTTGCCGGATACTTCGTTGGACAGATCCTGCCCGGCGGCGCGTTCGCCACGGGCCTTGTCGTGCTGGCTTCGGCGATGGCGGTCTCGGCGGCGCTGGGCATGCTGATCGAACGCTTTGCCTACCGGCCGCTGCGCGACGCCCCGCGGCTCAACGTGCTCATCACGGCCATCGGGGTGTCCTTGCTGCTCGAATACAGCGGACAGGTCTTCTTCGGCGCCGCCCCGCGCACCTTCCCTGAGATATTTCCTTCCGCCCGGATCGACGCGGGCACCCTGGTCATCTCCAGTAATCAGCTGGCGGTCATCGTCGTCACCGCCGCCCTGGTCATCGGCCTGCGCCTAATCGTCTTCCGCACGCGGCTCGGCACCGCGATGCGTGCGGTGTCCGCCAATCCGAAGGCGGCCCAGCTCATGGGGGTGAACATCAACACCGTGATCGCGTTCACCTTCGCCCTCGGCTCCGCCCTCGCCGGCGCTGGCGGCGTGCTCTACGCGGTCAACTATCCGTCGATCGATCCGCTGATGGGCGTGATGCCCGGCCTCAAGGCCTTCGTCGCCGCCGTGCTGGGCGGCATCGGCAGCATCCCGGGCGCGGCTCTCGGCGGACTGCTGCTCGGCGTGGTCGAGACGTTCGTCGCCGGCAGCGAGTGGTCGACGTACAAGGACGCGATTGCCTTCGCCATCCTGATCGTGCTCCTGCTGTTCCGCCCGTCCGGCCTGCTCGGGCGGTTCACGATCGAGAAAGTCTGATCCGCGCATGGCCCGGCCCCACGTCTACCTGCTCGTCACCTTCGGTCTCGCCGCCCTCCTCAGCGGCGTATCCGGCGCGCTCGATCCCTACCTGCTCGACGTCCTGATCGGCATCGGGATCAACGTCATCCTCGCGGTCTCGCTGAATCTGGTCAACGGACACACCGGGCAGTTCTCCCTCGGGCACGCCGGGTTCATGGCCGTCGGCGCCTACCTCTCGGCGGCAATCACCGTGTTCGCCGGACCCCGGCTGCTCGGCCCCGACGCGGGCCTGCTGGCCTCCTCGTTGTTGTTCCTCGCCGCCCTGCTCGTGGGCGGACTGAGTGCCGCCATCGCCGGTCTCGCCGTGGGCATTCCGTCGCTCCGCCTGCGTGGGGACTACCTTGCCCTCGTCACCCTCGGCTTCGGCGAGATCATCCGGGTCACCTTTCAAAACGTCAGCGTGCTGGGAGGCGCCCTCGGGCTGAACGGCATCCCCTACTACACGACGATTTCGTGGGTGCTCGGGTTTGCCGGGCTCACGGTCTTCACCGTCACCTGCCTGGTCAACTCGACCTATGGCCGCGGCTTCCTCGCCACGCACGACGACGAGATCGCGGCCGAGGCGGTCGGGCTGGACACGACCCGCTACAAGATCACCGCCTTTGTGATCGGCGCCTTCTTTGCCGGCATCGCTGGCGGGCTCTACGGCCACTTCAAGCTCACGATCACGCCGACTGGCTTCGACTTCACCCGCAGCATCGAGGTCGTCGTGATGGTCATCCTCGGCGGCATGGGGAACACCGTCGGCGTCATCCTCGCGGCGATCCTGCTCACAGTCCTGCCCGAGGTGCTGCGCCCGGTCGCCGAGTACCGCATGATCATCTACTCGCTGCTCCTGATCATCCTCATGATCGCCCGGCCGCAGGGGCTGTTCAACCTGCGCTTCGGCAAGACCCGCGTCTGATGTCCACGCCGCTGCTCCAGCTCGAACAGACGACAATCCGTTTCGGCGGACTGACCGCGGTCAACGCCGTGGACCTCGTGCTGCAGGAGGGCGAGCTCTGCGGACTCATCGGCCCGAACGGCGCCGGCAAGACGACGGTGTTCAACCTCATCACCGGGGTCTACACGCCGACCGACGGCAGCGTGCGTTTCGCCGGACACGAGGTGGGCGGCATGCGGGCCCACGCGATCGTCCGGCTCGGCATTGCGCGCACCTTCCAGAACATCCGGCTCTTTCCCCAGCTCAGCGTGTTCGATCATGTGCGGGTAGCCTGCAACCTCCACCGCGCCACCGCCCCGTGGCAGTCCCTCGTCCGCCTCGGCGCATTTCGCCGCGACGAGGCCGGCGTGGCGCAACGGGCCGAGGAACTGCTCGACCTGTTCAACCTGCGGCGTTTTCGCGACGCGCCAGCCACCAGCCTGCCCTACGGCGAACAGCGGCGCCTCGAGATCGTTCGCGCCCTCGCGACGCGGCCGCGCCTGCTGCTGCTCGACGAACCCGCTGCCGGCATGAATCCGACCGAGAAGCAGGAACTCATGCGTCTGATCCGCGAAATCAAAACGCGTTTCGCCCTCACCGTCCTGCTGGTCGAGCACTCCATGACGGTCGTGATGGGCCTCTGCGAACGCATCGCCGTGCTCGATTACGGGATGAAGATCGCCGATGGCACGCCCGAGGCGATCCGCCGCGACCGCAAGGTCATCGAGGCCTACCTCGGCGAGGACCACGGTACCAGCCTGGCGCACCACTGAGCCATGACGAACGCCGCCCCGGCTCCCGCCCTGCTCACCGTCACCGATCTCGCCGTCAGCTACGGCGCCATCCGGGCGGTCAACGGCATCTCCTTCGAGGTGCCCGCCGGCGGCATCGTCACCCTGATCGGCAGCAACGGCGCCGGAAAGAGCACGACGTTGCGCACCGTCTCCGGCCTCATTGCGCCGGCGGCGGGACGTATCACGTTCCGGGGCGAGGACATCACGCGGCGCCCGCCGCATGAGATCGTGGCCCGCGGACTCGGCCACGTCCCCGAGGGCCGCATGGTCTTCGCCCCGCTGACCGTGGAGGAGAACCTCGCGATGGGCGCGTTCCTACAACGCGACCGCGCCGCAGCGGCCGCCAGCCGCGACTATGTCTTCAGCGTGTTCCCGCGCCTCAAGGAGCGGCTGCACCAGACCGCCGGCACCCTGTCCGGGGGCGAACAGCAGATGCTCGCGATCGGGCGCGCGTTGATGGGCCGGCCCACCTGCCTGATGCTCGACGAGCCGTCGCTCGGCATCGCCCCGCGGCTCATCGCCACCATCTTCGAAAAGATCGTCGAGATCAACCGCACCCAGGGCATCACCATCCTGCTCGTCGAACAGAACGCCCGCCTCGCGCTCGAGGTCAGCCACTACGCGCACGTGCTCGAGACCGGCCGCGTCGCGTGCCACGGACCCAGCCGCGAGCTGCGCGACAACCCCAAGGTCAAGGCCGCCTACCTCGGCGGCTAACGGCCGGCAGCGCGCCCGCCCCATGCGTTTCACCCTGTCATCCGTCGCCATCGGCGCCGCCGCGCTCACGTCGATCCTTTTCGCGGTCGGAGCGGTGTACCTCATTCGTTCGGCACCCGACGAGGACGCGTTGCTCGAAGCCCTGCTGCTCCAAGCGCAACGGGAGGCGGAGGAAGCGACGTCAGTCAACCGGACCGTGCAGGTCCACTTGCTCGGCGACGGAAAGCTGTCCTACGTCAACGAAGAGCTGACGCTGGATGCCTTTGCCTCGCGCGTTGAGCTGGAGCGTTGGGATTCACGCACCAACGTGCAGGTCCTGCTCGTCGGGAGCCAGGTGGGCAGCGATCACGTGCGGCTGCTGGAACTGCTCGCCCGGCGCGGCGTGTTTAACGTGCACGTCCAGACGGCCGCTCCGGCCCGCGACGCACAGCCCTGAGATCGCGCCGCGGCTCGCTCAGGCCGGCGCCTGCCCGCCGAAGCCGTCCCCCGCGGGCGGCGCACCCTCCAACCCAGGCCGTGAGGCCGGCCGGTCCGCCGGCGCCTCCGGGCCCTGTCGCAGGCGCGCTTCGCGCTCGGGCGCGAGGCGCTGCAGTTCGCGCCGGGCCAGGCGGTACTCGATCATGCCGCTCATGCCCGTACCGATGCACGCCTCCAATTCCTGGATACCGCGGTCGACGTTGCCCGCCGCGAGTTCGACCTGGGCCACGATGAAGTGGGCCTCGCTGAGCTGCTCCGCCACCCGGAGATCGCCGCCTTCCCGCGCCCGGGTGAAGAGCTCATCGGCGCTGATCGCCCCCTCGACGAAGCGCAGGCACGCGGCCACCCAGGCCTCCGGCCGTACCTGCGCGCGGCTCCGCTTCACCAGATTCGCCTCCGAACCGCCATTCCGGCGCGCCGCGAGTTCGGCCAGCAGGGCCGGATAACCCGACTCCGGCTCGCGGCGGGCTTCCTCGCGGAAGAGTTCCGCTGCTTCATCGTAACGCCCCTGACTGAATCGCAGCACCGCCCGCTCCAGGTTGGCCAGCGGCCGTTCGACGGAGCGCCGGGAGACTTCGGACAGGAGAGTGTCCGCTTCGGCGTCCCGCCCCAGCGAGGCCATGACGATCGCGCGGTCCACCGAGAGCACCGCGTTGGGCCCGACCAAGTCGGCGGCCGCCTGAAAATCCGCCAGGGCGGCCTCGTGCAGGCCGGCCCGGCTGTGCAACACGCCGCGCTCGCGATAGGCGCCGGCCTGCAGGACGCGTTGGCCCGCAAGCATCTCAATGCGGAAGGTCCGCTCCGCGAGCTCCCGCTCGATCTGCTGCCGCAGCAGGGCATTGATCGCCGGATCGCCCTGCCAGCGTTCCTCTTCTTCCCCAGAGGGACCGCTGATCGACACGCTGTTGATCTCGCCGCTGTCCCACGCGGCGATGAGCGGTTCCGCCGCCGCCTCACCCACCACCCGGGGCAGCAGACGGCGCCAGGCGACGAAATCGCCCGGTGTGACGAATCCGCGCGACACGACCAGCAGGCGCTGGAGCACCAGCGCAAGTTCGTAGGCTTCGGCCTTCTCCAACGCCGCCGCCAGTTCGCCGACCTCCTTGTAGTCGAGGGTCAGGTCGCTGTCAGTCAGGCGGGTCCAGCGCCGTTGCAGGTCGCGGCCGTGCCGGCGGGCGTCCGCGTCGCCGCGGAAGCTGGCGGCGGCGATCGGGTCCACCGCGTGCAGGCGCGCGATCTCCTCCGGCATCCGCGCCACCACGACATCGAGCAGCTGCTCGCGCCGCTCCTCGCCCACCTCGCGACGCCCTTCGGCGGAAAGCTGTTCCTGCATGGCCAGGTCGATGAGGCCCCCGAGCAGGAGCCCGTTGCGCGGCCACACCGCCAACCCGTCCCGGTACACGCCGGCCGCCGCGGCAAAGGGACGCCCCTGCACGCGTTCGTCCATGCCCGCCACGCTGTCCATGATGAGGGCGCCGAGGCCATACACATGCGCGAGGTAGAGCGGACGGGTGCGCGCCTCGATCGGCAGGAGCTGGGTGGTCGCCATCAATACGCGATTGGCCCGCCAGATTTCGCCGCCGCTCGCGAGCAAGGTGGCATGCAGCAGGAGGAAGCTGCCGTCGTTCGGTGCAATCTCGAGCGAGGCACGCCAGAAGTTGGGATTGCGGCTGACCAACGTGCCGAGATCGAGCTGATCGAGGTCCGCGTCGCCCGTCTGCGTCTCGACCAGGCGGCGCGCCACCGCCATGTCCCGAACAAAGGCGGCGATGCCGGGACAATGATCCGCCGGGATCTTCTCGTAGGCGGCAACGATATCCAGGGCCGTGCGCCAGGACCGCTGCCGCACCTCGTTGAGATCGGAGCGGAACTGACGCGCCCACTCCTCTGGCGGAACCCCGCCTGCCGGCACCTTCGTCCCGGTCGTTGCACAGCCGGCCCACAGGACGGCGACGGCCAGCAGGCTGGCCAGGCGGAGCAAAAACACAGGGGACGACGACATGGCAGGAAAAGGGCGTTAAGCATCGGCCCAACCCGAGACGATGTCAAAATGCCGGCGAAAACGACGTGCCCGAGGGCAAGTTCGCCGTTGCAGGGTGTGGCGCACCCCGTATCCAAGAAACCGCATGCCAAACCCCAAAGAAGCGTGGTCGTCCCGTGCGGGCGTCATCCTCGCCGTCGCCGGCAGCGCGGTCGGCCTCGGCAATTTCCTGCGCTTCCCGGGACTCGCCGCCCAGTACGGCGGCGGGGCGTTCATGATCGCCTACTTCGTCGCGCTGCTGATCATTGGCATCCCGATCTGCTGGGGCGAATGGACGCTTGGACGGCTGGGCGGGCGGCTGGGCTTTCACTCCACGCCCGGCATCTACCACGCGCTGCTGCGCCGGCCCTGGGGCAAGTACCTCGGCGTGGTCGGCTTCGTCGCGCCGGTCATGATTTACATGTACTACGTGTACGTCGAAGCGTGGTGCCTGGGTTATGCGCTCAACGCGATGAGCGGCAATTTGACCCGCCCGGGCACCGACATTGGTGGCTTCTTCGTCGGCTTCACCGGCATCGCCGCCGACGGGGTGGCGCTCAAGTTTGGCCTGGGGGATGTCGGGATCTTCGTGCTCATCGCCTTCGCCCTGAACTTCATTTTCATCTATCGTGGGATTTCGAAGGGCATCGAAAAGGTCTGCGTCTACGCCATGCCCGTGCTCCTCGGCATCGCCTTCATCATCTTGTTGCGCGTGCTGACCCTCGGCACCCCGGATCCGGCCAAGCCCGACCAGTCCCTCGTCAACGGCCTCGGCTACATGTGGAATCCGGGCGACATCCGCGCCGGCCTGCTCAACCCCCAGCTCTGGCTGGCCGCCGCCGGTCAGATCTTCTTCTCCCTCTCGGTCGGCTTCGGCGTCATCATCACGTACGCCAGTTATCTGCGGCGCAACGACGACGTCGTGCTCAGCGGACTCACCGCGACGGCGGCCAACGAGTTCTGCGAAGTCGGCCTCGGCGGACTCATCACCGTGCCGGCCGCCTTCGTCTTCCTCGGTGCCGCCGGCGTGGCCGGACAGGGCACGTTCGGCCTTGGCTTCAACGTCCTGCCGGAGGTCTTTGCCCGGATGCCCGGCGGCCAGCTTTTCGCCTCCATCTTTTTCATTCTCCTCTTCCTCGCCGCGATCACGAGTTCGCTGTCGATGCTCCAGCCCGGCATCGCCTTCCTCGAGGAAGGCCTCGGTCTCACGCGCAAGGCGTCGGTGGCCCTGCTCGGCTTCATCACCGGCCTCGGCGCCCTCTTCGTCTGGTACTTCTCCAAGGACCTCAAGGCGCTCGACACCTTCGATTTTTGGGCCGGGACCGTCCTGATCTTCCTCCAGGGCACGGTCGTGGTCATCCTGTTTGGCTGGTTCGTCGGGGTCGACCGTGGGTTCGCCGAAGCCCACCGCGGCTCGCTCATGCGCATCCCCCACTTCTTCAAGTTCATCCTGAAGTACCTGAGCCCGCTCTTCCTCGTCACGATCTTCGTCCTGTTCGTCCTGCAAAAGATGGTCGGCTGGAACTTCGAGTTCGGCGAGGCGGCCGCCTTTGCCCCGACCGCCTACGTGCTCGATCTGCTGCCGGGTGGCAGCCCTGTCGCCCGGGCCAGCGTCGCTTTCATCCTACTGATGCTCGTCTTCTCCTTCGTCCTGATCAACGTGGCCGGCAAACGCTGGGCTTCGCGCACCCTCGATACCTGGGAACCCTGACACCATGACCTTCGGCGGCTGGATCAACCTCATCCTTTCGGTCGGTTTTGTCACCGGCCTGCTCGCCTGGTGCATCGTGCGGATCGTCACGAGCAAGCCCGACCCGGCCCACCTCGCCCGGGTCGAGCCGGTCGAGACTGACGAGACCGACCGTCGCTGAGCCGGCCGGGGCTTCGGGACGGAGTACGGGATCCGGACGCCCCCGGGCTGTCACCGGCCGCTTGATTTTTCCCGGGCACGGCCAACACTCCTCGGCCCTGCATTTTGCAGGTCAACGTCTTCCTTCACGCCATGTCCACCACCACTCCGCAAAGCTTCGAATTCCAGGCCGAGATCAAGCAGCTGCTCGATATCGTCATCCATTCGCTCTACACGGAGAAGGAAATCTTCATCCGTGAACTCGTCTCCAACGCCTCCGACGCGCTGGAAAAACTGCGTCACCTCCAGCTGACGGAAAAGGAGATCTTCGACGACAACCTCGGTCACGAGATCAACCTCACGACCGACGACAAGGCAAAGACCCTCACGATCCAGGACTTCGGCATCGGCATGACGCGGGCCGAGCTGATCGAGAACCTCGGCACCATCGCCCACTCCGGCTCCAAGGCCTTTCTCAAGGCGCTGAGCGAGGGCGGACAAAAGAACGCCAACCTGATCGGCCAGTTCGGCGTCGGTTTCTACTCCGCGTTCATGGCCGCGAAACGCGTGCGCGTCTACAGCCACTCGTGGCGCGCGTCTGAACCGGGCCATGTCTGGACGAGCGACGGCGGCGGCACCTACGAGATCGAGGAGGTCGAGGGCCAGCGGCGCGGCGTCAAGATCGTGATCGAGCTCAAGGACGACTGCGCCGACTTCAGCCAGGAATGGAAGGTGAAGGAGATCCTCGAGCGCTACAGCGCCTTCGTCTCCTTCCCGATCACGCTCAACGGCAAACGCATCAACACCGTCCAGGCGCTCTGGCTCCGCTCGAAGAGCGAGATCAAGGAGGAGGAATACACCGAGTTCTACAAGTTCCAGGCCCACGCCTACGACGAGCCGCGCCTGCGCCTGCATTTCAGCGCCGACGCTCCGCTCTCGATCAACGCGCTGCTCTTCGTGCCCAAGGAGAACCCGGAGAAATTCGGCCTCGCCCGCGCCGAGCCGGGGGTGTCGCTCTACTGCCGCAAGGTGCTGATCGACGCCAAGCCGAAGGACCTGCTGCCCGAGTGGCTGCGCTTCCTCAAGGGCGTCGTCGACAGCGAAGACCTGCCGCTCAACATCTCGCGCGAGACGATGCAGGACCGCGCCCTGATCGAGAAGCTCAACAAGGTCATCACGAAGCGCTTCCTCAAATTCCTCGCCGACGAGGCCAAGAACCGGCCCGACGCCTACACCGAGTTCTACGCCCAGTTCGGCCTCTTCCTCAAGGAGGGCGCCGCCCTCGACTTCACCCACAAGGACGACCTCGTGAAGTTGCTGCGGTTCGAGTCCTCCCTCACCGAGAAGGGCAAGACCACCTCGCTCGCCGACTACGTCTCGCGCCTCGGCACCGACCAGAAGGAAATCTATTACCTCATCGGGCCGAACCGCGAGGCGATCGAAAGCGGTCCCTACCTCGAGGCCTTCAAGGCGCGCAACCTCGAGGTCCTGTTCTGCTACGAGCCGGTCGACGAGTACGTGATGAACAACGTGCGCACCTTCGACGGCAAGACGTTGACCGCGGCTGACCACGCCGACGTGAAGCTCTCCGACCTGCCGAAGCCTCCGGCCGACCAAGCCCTGAGCGAAGAGGACACCAAGGCCCTCGTCGAATGGCTGAAGACGACCCTCGGTGAACGCGTCGCCGAGGTGAAGGCCAGCGACCGCCTGGTCGACTCGCCTGCCCTCGCCCTCAACGCCGACAAGTTCATGTCGCCTCACATGCGCCGCATGATGAAGGCCATGAACAAAGAGGGCGCCGAGAGCCCGTTGCGCGTCAACCTCGAGATCAACCCGCGCCACGCGCTGATCGCACGGCTCGCCACCACGCGCGCGTCCTCCCCGGAGAAGGCCGCGCTGGTCGCAGAGCAGATCCTCGACAACGCCCTGATCTCCGCGGGCCTGCTCGAAGACCCGACGAAGATGGTGTCGCGTCTCTACAAGTTGCTCGCGGAGGTCTGATCGCCTTGCGCCTTCGGGCGGGTCCGCATGCGACCCGCCCTCTTTTTTTGCGCTGCAACGTTCGGATTACCGCTGCCGTGGCCTCCCTTCCGTCTTCCCCGTCTGCCGCCCTTGCGCGGCTGGCTGATCCGGCGTTCACCCGCCGCCTTTTCTTCGTTCTGCTCGCCGCCACCGGCGCGCTGAAACTGCTCGCGGCCAGCCTCGTGCCGATGACGGGCGACGAGGCGTACTTCATCCTCTGGGGTCGGCATCCCGACTACGGCTACTACGATCACGGCCCGATGGTCGGATGGTGGCTCAGTGCCCTGCTCCAGGTAAGCGACGCGCCCGGGTGGTTGCGCCTGCCCGCCGTGGTCATTCCCCTTGCCGTCGCCGTCTGGCTGCGCCGGGCCCTACGGCCCTGCGGCGACGCGAAGGCGGATCTCGCGGCCAGCATGTTCCTGCTTTCGCCGCTCAACCTCGCCAACTTCCTCATCGCGACCGACACGCCTTTGTTCGCGTTTGCGGTCGCCGCCGGCATCGTCGCACTCGAAGCGGACCGGCGCGGACGTGCCGGACTCTGGCTGGCGGCCGGCTTCCTTCTCGGTCTGGCCTTCCTCGCCAAGTACCTCGCCGTCGTCATGGGGATTGCCTGGATGGCGTGGCAACTCCTGCGTCCCGCGCCCCGCGGCTGGCGGCCGATCGGCTGGGTGCTGCTCGGCGCCCTGCCACCCGTCGCGGTCAACGTGCTGTGGAATCACCACCACGGCTGGACCAACCTGCTCTTCAACGTGCTCACGCGCAACGACGACGCGGGCATCAAACCCGCGTCGCCCTTCGTGTACCTGCTGCTCTGGAGCGTCCTGCTTGGCCCCACGCTGGTCCCGCTCCTCGTCGCCGGACTGCGCCGCCACGGTCTGCGTGACGGCTGGCGGCAGCTGCACGCCGCCGCCGGGGCCGGCCCGGTGATGATGGCCGCGGTGCCGGCGCTCGTCTTCGGCGCCGTTTCGCTCGTCCAGGAAGTGGGCCTGCACTGGCTGATGGCGTACGTCCCGTGGGCCGTGTTCGCCCTCGCCGCCGCCGCCCCGGCCGAAAAGCTGCAGGCGTGGTTCAAACCCGCGGCCTTCTACGCCGGCCTGCAGGTCGTGCTCATGATCATCGCCATGGCGGCCCCGTCCAGCTGGCTCGCCGGCACTCGCCAACACACCAGCGTGGTCTTGGGCGTGCACACGGCCGAGGTGTTGGCCGCACTCGAACCCTACCGCGCCGACTACGTGCTCGCGTCGGACAGCTACGCCCGGGCGGCCCTGCTCGCCTACCACGGCCGCAGGGAGGTGCCGGTCGTCGGCTTCGGTTCGCATCACGGTCGGCAGGACGACTTGCTCACGGACTTCCGCACCTTGGATGGCGGCAATCTGATGTTCTTCAGCCACCGGCCCGGCCGGGTCGAACAGGCCCGTCCGTGGTTCGAATCGGTCGAGGTGCGCCAGTTCGAAATCCGCGGTGCGACGTTCACCCTGCTGCTTGGCCGAGGATTCAAGTACGACGTCTATCGCGAGACGGTGCTGCGCGAGATCGGTCGCCGGTACTACACCGCGCCCGCCTGGTTGCTGCGCCTCTCGCCGCCGGGAGATTTCATCCAACGCTACGAATTGCCCGCCCTCGCGCGCTGAGCGGTTGCGGCGGCCGTCGTCCAAACCACGCGCGGAGGGACCCGCGCGTCCACCCCGGCCAGTCGCAAGTCGAACGTCTCGCGTCGGCACGAACCCAAGGTGGGCGGGCGCGTCCCTGCGCACGCTGCCGCCCACGGACGGACCGCGCAGGCCGACCGTCACTCCGTCGAACACCTCAAACCACGCGCGGAGGGACCCGCGCATCCACCGTGGAGCCGGACGGACACAATCGGTCGCAGGTCCAACTTCGCCGCTGCAACGGCTTTAGGGTTGCCCGCCGGATCGCAGGCGAAATCGTTGATCCGTCCATGGTCCTCCCGCCCCCGCCCCGCCCGTGAAGTTCCTGCCTGCCACCATCGCGGAGATCGTGCGGCAGACCCGCCCGCGTCAGCGCAACGTCCGCCTGCTGCTCAAGTACGTGGGCGTGCTCGCCGGTCTCGTGGCGCTCTTCAGCACGACGTTCCACTTCATCATGGCCTACGAGGGCCGGGATCATCACCTCTTCGACGGCGTCTACTGGACGTTCACGACCATGACCACGCTGGGCTTCGGCGACATCACGTTTGTGAGTCCGCTCGGCCGGTTCTTTTCCGTGGTGGTGATGCTCACCGGACTGGTGCTGCTGCTCATGCTGCTGCCGTTTACCTTCATCGAGTTCTTCTACGCGCCATGGATGGCGGCCCAGGCGGCCGCGCGGACCCCGCGGAAGGCGCCCGACTCGCTCGCCGGCCATGTCGTCTTCACCCACTACGAGGCCATCACCGCCGCGCTCATCCCCCGGCTCGAGCAATACCATCGGCCGCATCTCGTGCTCGTGCCCGATCCCGACACCGCCTCGCGCCTGATCGAGCACGGCGTGCAGGTCATGGTCGGCGCCCCCGACGATCCGGACACCTGGCGCAACGCCCGGGCGGCCCAGGCCGCCATGATCGTGGCCACCGACGCCGACATCCCCAATACGAATGCCACCTTCACCGTGCGCTCCGTGGCTCCGGAGACGCCGATCTTTGCCACGGCCAAGGAAATGCCGTCCAACGAGATCCTGCCGCTCGCAGGAGCCAGCCATGTGCTCCGGCTCGACGAGATGCTCGGCCGCTTCCTTGCGCGCTGCGTCGCCGCCGCCTCCTCCCGGTCCCACGTCGTCGGCGAGTTCGGTCCGCTGCTCATTGCCGAGGCTCCCGCCTTCAGCACCGGCCTCGCCGGGCGCACCGTGAAGGACAGCGGCCTGCGCGCGTCGACCGGCCTGATCGTCATCGGCGGCTGGGAAAAGGGCTCCTTCCACCCCGCCACGCCCGATCTCGTGATCACCCCGACCATGATGCTGCTCGTGGCGGGCAACCGGGAGCAGCTCGAGCGGTTCGACCGCACCCTCGCCACGCCGGCCCGTGCCGCCGCCCCGGCGCTCATCATCGGCGCGGGGCGCGTCGGACGCGCGACCGCCCGCGCCCTGGCCCAGATGGAAATCGGCCACCGCTTCGTCGAACGCGTGCCCGGCCGCTCGCCCGATCCGGACCACACCGTCGTGGGCGACGCCGCCGACCTCAAGGTCATGCACGAGGCCGGCCTCCTGCGCACCGACACGGTCGTCATCACCGGCCATGACGACGACGCCAACATCTACCTCACGGTATTCTGTCGCCGGATACGGCCCGACGTGCAGATCATCGCCCGCGCGACCCACGAGCGGAATGTCGCCACCCTGCACCGCGCCGGCGCCGATTTCGTGATGTCGTACACCACGCTGGCCGCCGGCGCCGTCTGCAACGCCCTCTCGGGCGGCAACCTGCTCATGGTCGCCGAGGGCGTGAACGCGTTTCGCGTCCGCACGCCCGCCGCCCTGCACGGCCGCCGCCTCGCCGACTCCAAGCTGCGCGAGACGACCGGCTGCCTCGTCATCGGGATCCAGGACGGCCCCGCCACCCTGATCAATCCCGGCCCCGACCACGTGCTCGAGCCGGGCCAGGACCTGCTCCTCGTGGGCACGGCCGACGCCGAGGAACAGTTTCTCCAGCGCCATCCCGGCTCGTCGATCGGGGCACGCGGTTCCGCCGCGATCGCGTAGCGCCTGGCGGCAACGTGGACTGGCGCCCGGCCCGGCGAAGCCTCAACGTCCGGGCATGCGTTCCCGCCTTGCCCTCGTCCCAGTCGCAGTGCTCCTCGTCGCCGCCTGCGCCCACTCCGCGTCGCCCACTCCGTTGCACCGTGACGACTTCACGGGCGACCTCCGGCAATGGGTCGTCGAACAGATGCCGGGCGGCAGCGTCCGCCTCGACGGGGGCGCCCTGGTGATCGAAGACGCGGCCGGCTGCACCGTGTGGTTCCGCGAAAAACTGACCGCACCCGTGGTCGTCTCGTGGGAAACCACGTTCGTCGAGGCCGGCGGACCGCGCGACCGCGTATCCGACCTGAATTGCTTCTGGATGGCCACCGACCCGCAGCGGCCCGATCTGCTCGCCCCCGGTCATGGCCGGACCGGCCGTTTCGCGACCTACGACAGCTTGCGCACGTATTATGTGGGCTACGGCGGCAACACCAACTCCACCACCCGCTTTCGCCGCTACGATGGCAGCGGGGCCCGGCCGCTGCTGCCGGAGCACGAACGCACCGCCCCGGCTTACCTGCTGCGGGACGGCGTGCCGTTTCGCATCCGGGTCGAGGCCCATCGCGACGGTACCGTGCGCTACTGGCGCAACGACGAACTCGTATTCGAATGGAAGGACGACCAGCCGCTGACCGAGGGCTGGTTCGGCTTCCGGACGGTGCGGAGCCACCAGCGTATTCGCAATTTCGTGGTGACTCGCCCGGCGTCCTGACGCGGGCCCGGATGGAAAAAATTCATACCCCAACACCTCGGACGGTTCAGTCCCTCGCGACGGGTTCCGAGCACGCGACCTGCTAGCCGGGAGAGGCCAACTGGCGGGTTCAGGGACGGTGGATCACCGGCCACGCCCGCCCGGCGGCGCTTTCCACCATGCCGTTCGTCTCGATCAACCCCGCCACCGGCGAAACGCTCCGCACCTACCGGTCCCACCGCCGGTCGGAGGTCGCCGCGGCGTTGGCCGAGGTGCATGCCGCGCAGGCCAACTGGCGCGAGCTCTCCTTGGGGGATCGCGCCCGCCACGTGCACGCCCTCGCTGCCCGCCTGCGGAAGGACCGGGATGAGCTCGCCCAGCTGATCGTAACCGAGATGGGCAAGCCGCTGGCCCAGGCACGCAGCGAAATCGAGAAGTGCGCCAACACCTGCGACCACTATGCGCGCCACGCGGCGGCCTACCTCAAGCCCGACCGGCCGCTCGGTGCCCCGAAGCGGTCCCGGATTGTCCACGCCCCGCTCGGGGTCGTGCTCGCGATCATGCCCTGGAACTTTCCGTTCTGGCAGGTCTTCCGCGCCGCCGCCCCGGCCCTGATGGCGGGCAACACGATCCTGCTCAAACACGCCACCAGCGTTCCGGGCTGCGCCCTGGCCATCGAACAGGTATTCGCGGACGCCGGTACGCCGGCGGGGCTGCTGCGCACGGTCTTCGCCGAGACAGACCGGGTGCCGGACCTGATCGCAGATCCGCGGATCCGGGTGATCTCGCTCACCGGCAGCACGGCCGCCGGCCGGAAGGTCGGGGCCCTCGCGGGCGCGGCGTTGAAGCCGTGCGTGTTCGAACTCGGAGGCTCCGACCCCTACCTCGTGCTTGCGGACGCCGACCTCGCCCACGCCGCCCGCACCTGCGCCACCGCCCGCCTGATCAATGGCGGCCAGAGTTGCATCTCCGCCAAGCGCATCATCGTGGTCGACGCGGTGCGGGATGAATTTGAAACCTTGCTGACCGCCGAGATCGCCCGCCGGAGGATCGGCCCGCCCACCGATCCCACGACGGACGTCGGCCCGCTCGCCCGCGCCGATCTGCGCACCACGTTGCATCGGCAGGTCCAGGCCAGCGTCAAGGCCGGCGCCCGCCTCCTCCTCGGGGGCACCGTGCCGAAAGGACCGGGCTTCTACTATCCGTGCACCGTCCTCACCGACGTGCGGCCCGGCATGCCGGCCTACGGTGACGAGTTGTTCGGGCCGGTCGCGGCCATTCTCCCTGCCCGCGACGAGGCCGAAGCCCTCGCAATCGCCAATGATTCGCCCTATGGCCTCGGGGCTGCGGTCTTCACCCGCAACCGCCGCCGCGGCCTCGAGATCGCCGCCCATCAGCTCGACGTCGGCATGGTGTGCATCAACGACTTCGTGCGTTCAGACCCCCACCTGCCCTTTGGCGGGACGAAGGCCAGCGGTTACGGCCGCGAACTCGGGCGCCACGGGATCCTGTCGTTCGTCAATCCGAAGGCCGTCACCGTTCCCTAGCCGGTCGGTCCGGCGCCACTTGGGATCGGGGTGTTCCGCCGGCCCAGGTTACATCGGCGTGGCAGGTCACTATTATCTGGTTTCACGGTTTCTCGGGCGTATGTTCGACGGTCTTTCGCCGTTTTGTCGGACCATGGCCAGACGCTCCCGCTCCCCTCGCTCCACCCTGCCTCCCGTCGATACCGCCGGGCTGCAGACGCCCGTCCCCGCCACCGAGCCCGTGATCCCGCCGGCCAAACCGGTCAAGTCCGCGTACTTCAACCGTGAGCTGTCGTGGCTCGCCTTCAACCGGCGCGTGCTGGAGCAGGCCGAGAATCCGCAGAACCCGCTGCTCGAACGGGTCAAGTTCCTCGCCATCGTCTCCTCCAACCTCGACGAATTCTTCGAGATCCGCGTCGCCGGTCTCATCCAGCAGGTGGACAGCGGCGTGACGGAGGCGAGCGTCGACGGCCTGGGGCCGCGCGAGCAGCTGCGGCGTATCCACTCCGTGGTGGCATCGCTCGTCGACCAGCAGTACCGGTGCTGGCACCAGAGCCTCGTGCCTGCGCTCGCGGCGGAGGGCATCCTGTTCAAGACCGCCCGGGAAATGCTGCCCACGGAGCTGAGCTGGGTCCGCCAGTACTTTGCCGACCAGGTCTTCCCCGTGCTCACGCCGCTGGCCCTCGACCAGTCGCACCCGTTTCCCCAGCTCGGCAACAAGACCCTCAACGTCGTCGTCTCGCTCGACCATCCGGAGACGCCCGAGATCGACCACCTCTTCGCCATTCTGCCCGTGCCGCGCATTTTGCCCCGGCTCGTGCGCATCAATCCGGAGCAGACCGGACCGCAGTGCTACGTCTTCCTCAGCGAGATCATCAAGCTGTGCGCCGGCGAGTTTTTCCCGGGCTACCGCGTGCACGGCGCCCATGCCTTCCGCGTCACCCGCAACAGCGACCTCTACATCGACGAGGAAGAGGCGGAGAACCTGCTCAAGAAAATCGAGGAGGAGCTGCGCAATCTCCGTCGCGGCGCGGCCGTGCGGCTCGAGATCGAGGAAGGCGTGGCCGACTCGATCTTCGCCACCCTCTGCGAGCAGCTCAACCTGTCGCACGAGTACGTCTTCCGCCTCAACGGTCCGCTCAATCACCTGCGGTTGATGAGCCTGTACGAGCTGGACCGGCCCGACCTGAAGTACCCGGCCTTCACCCCGGTCAACACCTCGCCGCTGCGCCACCCCGAGCACCTCTTCGAAACCCTGCGCGCCCAGGACGTGCTGCTGCACCACCCGTACGACAGCTTTGCCCCGGTGGTGGATTTCGTGGAGCAGGCCGCCCGGGATCCACGCGTCTTCGCGATCAAGCAGACCCTCTACCGCACGAGCGGCGATTCCCCGATCGTGCGCGCCCTCATCGAGGCCTCGCGCAACGGCAAGCAGGTCACCGCCCTCGTCGAGTTGAAGGCACGGTTCGACGAGGCCAACAACATCCAGTGGGCCCGCCAGCTCGAGGAGGCCGGCGTGCACGTGGTCTACGGGCTGATCGGCCACAAGACCCATTGCAAATGCTCCCTCGTGGTCCGCCGCGAAGGCCCGGGCATGCGCCGCTACGTGCACCTCGGCACGGGCAACTACAACCCGCGCACCGCCCGGCTTTACACCGACCTGAGCTTCTTCACCTCGCGCGACGACATCACCGCCGACGTCGCCCACCTGTTCAACTCCCTCACCGGCTTCAGCCGGTCCCCGGAGTTTGCCCACCTGCTCGTCGCCCCGTTCAACCTGCACCGCCGCATCCAGGAGCTCATCGCGGGCGAAGCCGCCCACGCCGCCGCCGGACGACCCGCGCGCATCACGGCGCAGATGAACTCGCTCGTCGACAAGACCACGATCGACAACCTGTACGCGGCCTCCCAGGCCGGGGTGAAGATCGACCTGATTGTGCGCGGCGTCTGCTGTCTAGTACCCGGTGTGCGCGGCCTGAGCGACAACATCCGCGTGCGCTCGATCGTCGGCCGCTTCCTCGAACATACCCGCGTGTACTACTTCGAAAACGGTGGAGACCCGCTGATCTTCGGCGGCAGCGCCGACTGGATGCCGCGCAATTTCTTCCGTCGGATCGAGGTGCTGTTCCCACTGCAGGACCCCGCCATCCGCCGGACCATCACCGACGAACTCTTCGCGATGGAGTTGCAGGACAACGAACAGGCCCGCGAGCTCCACGCCAACGGCGCCTACCTGCCGGTCGCCCGCGGCGAAGGTGAACCGTCCTTCTCGGCCCAGAACTACTTCATCGCCGCAGCCGGCCAGCGCCAGCGAGCCCTGGCCTGATCGCGGCTTACGCCGGCCTTTTCGCCGGGCCGAACAGGGAGCAACGGCGGCGCCAGCCCAACCGGGGTGGACGCGCGGGTCCCTCCGCGCGTGGAGCGGTCAACTCGGTCAACCGGGGGCCGGCCTGCGCGGGCCTGTCCCTTTTCGCTGCGGGTGCAGTGACGCACCCGCCCACCCCGCCTGATCGTAGTGCGAATCACCAGCGCCCAACGAGGGCGCTGCGGGCTCAAGACCGCCCAAACTTTCGACTTCCGTTTTCCCGGTCGAGTCCTACGGTCTCCCGTCCTGATCCGGAGAGGTGGCAGAGTGGTCGATTGTACCTGACTCGAAATCAGGCGTGCCCGCAAGGGTACCGAGGGTTCGAATCCCTCCCTCTCCGCCACTTAAGACCCTAGAAATGGGACACTTAAGTTTTGGGTGAAGTTAGGTTGTCCAGTTTGCGTGGCAACCTAAGCATGAATCAGTCACCGTTCTCCGTCACCCGGTTCGAGAACCGCAACGGGGTCATTTCTTGGAGAGTGGACGGACGCCTTCACGGCGTTCGCATCCGCAAAAACTTTAAGTCCCGCGAGGAGGCCATCGCCGAAAAAGCTACGCAGGAATTGAAGGCGCTTCAGGCCGACGCCGGTCTTCAGTCCGCCACCACGTTCCTCTCCGAGGAGCAGCTTCGGGAGGCCGAGACCGCTTTCAATCGCCTCAAGGAGAAGCCCCGCTCCCTGTCGTTCTACCTCGACTACGCCCTGACCAACTACCGCGAGCCCGAGACGCAGCGTCTGCTTGCGGATGCCGTCGCCGACTACACCGCCGCGAAGGAACACGAGCGCGAGCAGGACCAGATTTCCGAGTCCCACCTCGTCTTCCTGAAGCGCGACCTCAATCGGTTCGTGCGTCACTTCCCTCGCACCACCGTCGCCGAGCTCACGTCGGAACGGCTGATCAACTACCTCAACTTGGGGAAGCCCTCGCTCAAGACCTACAACAACCGGCGCGGCATCGTCTCCACCTTCCTCAAGTTTTCCTTCCAGCGCGGATGGATCAGCGAGAACCCGATTGCCAAGGTGCCGCACCACCGGATTCGCCGGAAGCGCGGAGCCATCGCGACGCTCTCCGCCGTCAAAGCCGCCGAACTCATGGCCGCGGTGGAAAACTTGGAGGGCGGCCGGTTCGTGCCGTTCTTCGCCCTCTGCCTGTTCGCCGGCATCCGCCCCTGCCTGCGCACGGGCGAGATTCTCCGCCTCAAGCCCGAGGACGTGAACCTTGAAACCGGGTTTATCTTTGTGAGCGCCGACGTGTCCAAGGTGCGCGAGCCGCGCAAGGTGACGATTCAACCCAATCTCCTTGCTTGGCTGAAAGCCTATCCGCCGACCGACGAGCGCCCCATCGTCCCGAAGAACCTGCAACACGTCCGAGCGCGGCTCGCGAAGGCTCATGGACTCTCCCACGACATCATGCGGCACACCTTCATTTCCATGTTCGTCGCCAAATTCCGCTCCATCGGAGAGGCAGCGATTCAGGCAGGTAATTCCGAGGCCATCGTCCGAAAGCACTACCTCGACATGAAGAGCCAGACCGAGGCCGAGACGTTTTTCGGGATCATGCCGAAAAAAACAGCCAACGAAGAGGAGCCCAAGGCCAACGCCGCCGTCGCCGCGTGACTCGCTCGCCCGGCGCGGCCGGCCACGGCCGCGCCAATGTGGCGGCACGACACTCACCGTGTCGTTTTCAGGATGGGCACCCAGGTCCGGCCAAGACCGACGCCATTCGGCGCGTTTACACCCATACAGGGGTATGGAAACGCAACTCCCTGCATCGCCTCTCCCCCACCTCACCGACATCACCGGCCTCCGCACCTGCGGGCTCTTCCCAAAAGGACGCGAGCCGTCGATCCGCACGTTGCGCGAGTGGACCAAGCTCCGCCGCATCCCCTACCACCGCGTCGGTCATTTCGTCTATTTCGACCCGGCTGAGGTGGCGTTGCACATCAGCACGAAGCTAAAGGTGCCAGCCCGTAGCTAAAAAACCGCCTGCGATCAGCAAGCTGTCGGCTGCCGATGACCAATCAAACTGCGCAACTACACGGCCTCAGGTGGCCACTTGATTTTTACCCGCCTTAAGGGTTCAAGAAATCCATGGATCGCCTCTATTCTGGTGCCAATTAAACTTCGCCCGTCCCTGTCCCACCGGTGGATTATTCCCATCAGCTTGGATTTCAAAACATCCCCCTCACCGCTTACATCTTGGAAAGTTCGCCAAGCACCACTTCCGCTTAGCCCGGGCGGGTCCTTAAGCCATGCATCGGCTCCACTTTCATCGCGCTGGGCGTCCGCCTGATCGTATTCTAATGCAAAATGCAATTTGGGGTCGAAATCAGCCCATGTCGCAACGCCTTCGAACGTAGCATACGGCAAAGATGAAGAATAGACCGCTTCAGCCAGAGCAGAGAAGCGACTGTCCTTATCCGGATAACCGTGGATGAAGACGATTTCGCGCTGTTTGAGCCCAGACTGAGGCGCAAAATCCGAGAGAGTCAGAGGATGAATTTCCCCCCTGACGAACGAGTTCGGAGGCACGGGTAAAATGGCAAGATCGAGATTGGACTGTTTGCACCGCAGAAACTGAGATTGAATCGGATGGGGTGTATCACTGCCGTTAGAAAAGGCGCCCATCGGATATTTTGAAAGATCCGCTGCTACATGGTCTGCGGTCAGGATGAAAACGGTATCGTTGATTTCAACAAACACGCCCGTCCCCACGAGCTTACCGAAGTCTGGATCAGTCGCACCATAAAAGGCGACGATAGTGCGGGCGGTGTGGTGTTTGAGGCATGAGCCCACCACCAATAATTGAGCTTCGTCTTTAGATGACCGTTCAGGGATTTTCATGTGCAAGAGACGGATAATTTGCCGATGGTAGCAAGGAACGCACAAAAAAGCGGCGGTCGCCGGAGCGACCGCCGCCGAACAAAACCCACGGTCACGGGGTCACACCGCGACTCTGCACCGTCTGGTTCAACGCGAGCGATTTTGCGGCGGTGATGAACGCCCGCTCGCGGTTCTCCGGCGGCACATTGCGGATGCGCTGTTCCACCTTGGCCTTGATTTCGGGATGCTCCTCCACCCAGGCCACGATTTCCTGATTCCGTTGGTTCGTGTATTCCGACCGCTGCATCTTTCCGAGCATCAGCTTGCGGATCAGATCTTCCTTACTGAGGCCGTTGTAATACTCGACGAGCTTCGGGTTCTCCCCGATGAACGCGTCCAGTTTGGCGTCGATCTCGGGGTTCCTCCGCAGTTCGGGTTTCTGCTGCGCCTTGCGGGCGGCTACTTGTTCTTTCAGTGGCATAACGCCTCCTTGGTTTCCCCAGCCATTGTTGATTCAAGGCGGCTGGTCGCCATCGGCATTTGACCTTGTCTGGGCGAGGATCGCCCAAAGGGATTAAAGGCAGTCTTCATCGAACTCTCCGTGTTCGTTCGGGTGTAAACCCCGGTGTTTGATGTCGAGAACCGAGCGCTCAAACTCCGCACGCACGCGGTAGGACGCGCCGCAGGCGAGCCAGAGACGCATCAGCGCAAGCGCGCCGGGACTCACCCCGTAGAATTCGCGTAGCTCGGCGTCGGCCTTCTCAAAATTCTCCCAAAGATGGGGCGGCAGGACCACGGCTTGGCCCTCCTCGACGGTGGCGGATTGGTCGGCCATCACTGGCCTCCCTTCGTGCCACCGGTCGGGGCGCGACCGCGTAGGTCGGTGAGTTCCTTGCCGAGCTTCGCCAACTCGGCGGCCAGCGCCTCGTTTTGCTCAATGAGCGCGGCCATGAGCTGGTTTTGCTCGGCGACTTTCTGCTCCAATTCCGCCGGCAGCGGATTGCCCTGCGTTGCGCCGTCCGAGACCGCGAGCACCGGGCCGAGCGGGACGACCGTTGGCGCGTTGGGCGCGAGGTTCCAACTCGCCCCGGCTTCCTTGCGATACACGACATGCGATTCGTGCATGACGTTGGGGTCGTTCGGATCGACGTAACGGCCGATTGGATACGCCTTGAGCGTTTCGCCCGCGCGCACTTTTTCGACGTTGGTCTGGTCCAGATCGGTTCCCGATACCGGCACCGGCGGCGGAGCCGCCATGACCGAAGGTTTTTTCTTGGTGGCGCAACCCGTGCCGAAAAGCAGCAAGAGCGCGCCGAGGATGGGCATCAGTTTAGTTCGTCGTCTCATTTTGTGTCCTCCAAATTTCTTCGTTCCGGACGTTGCCGCGCACGCCCTTCGCCTGATCCACGGTCTCCGTGACGTAGAGGTAGAACTGTTTTCCGGCGGGCACCCGGACATAGAAGCCGTCGCGGGCGATTACGTCCTGAATCTGCTTCGCGTAGAGATTGAGCACATCGGCCGTGCCTTGGAGCGCGGCGTTCTTGCCGGATGCGACCGGCACCGGCACGTTGCCGAAGGCCGTCCCTTGGTTGCGCATCTCCTGTAGCCCGCTCGCCATGCCGGCGAGGAAGGTGGAAGCGAACAGCTTGATCTCCTGCCAATTGTCGGAGCGGATCAGCTGCCCGACCAAGCCGGCGGAGCCGTCGCGCATCCCGAACACCCCGGTCGTATCGTCGCGCTGGCGATCCAACGCGATGCCACTGAGCACGAGTTCCGTGCCGTTGAGCGAACTGCCATCGCGCCAGACCACAACCCAGCGGCCGGCGACGGCGATCCGTTCTCGCGAGCGGTCGAGCGACGCGCGGCCGTGCACCTCCGCACCGGCGGGGATGATAAGCCGGCCGTCATGCCAGACATCCTCCGTCACGAGGCCGATGACAGGCGTGTCGAGTCGCGAAGACTCGATGGTCACAACGGTCTCGCACGGGATCATCCGCCCATACGGGGCGTAGGTCTTGGACAACTCCGGGGAACCCGCGGAGGCGGAGCCGGCAAACAAGCTGATGGGCAGCGCGGCCGGCGGCGTGCGCTCCGCCGCGCGGGCGCGTGCGGCGCGTGGCCGTGATTCACTGTCTGACGCTGCGACCGATCGCTGCCGCGACACCGGAACCGCAGGAACCTTCAGTGGCGCGCCATCGCGCAGGATGGACTGCCGACCCACCTCCGGTGCAGCCTCGTCCACTCGCACCATTTGCTCGGCTCGCGCCTGGTCACGCGCATGTGAGCGGAACACCGCGACGCCACCGAGGAGAAGGAAGCCGGCGAACACGGCGAGGTTGCCCGATGGCGACTTGATGAAGGACCACAGCTTCATGGCGCTTACTCCGGGCGGACGAGCTGCGCGTCGCGCTCGACCCGAGGCACGATGACGCTGACGCGGTTTTTGATGCTGAGGTTGGCCCGCCCGCCATGCGGCGTGCCGGTGATCGCGAAATATCCCGTCGTCGCCGCCTGCGGCGGAACGATGCCCGACGCGTCGGCGATGGACGCGTGATAGACATTTTGCCCGATGCGCGCCGCAAGACGCTGCGGCTGGTAAATCACCTCGGAGTCGCCGGCGTTCTCCAGCTTCAGCTTGAAGACCAGGGTGTCCTCGGGGTCGAAGCGGAAGACCTCTTCGACGGTGACGCGGAAATCCTTGTAGAGCGTTACGTCGCCGGGCGCCGCGTGCTCGATTTGCTGAACCGCCTCCGGGTATTGCTGCGCCACGAGACGAAAGCTTTTCGCCCGGTCGAGGAGGCCCAGCAAAACCTCGGGTGTCACCCGGCGTTGCAGGCTCGCGCTGCGACCGGCCAACGCATCGTCGTAGAACGTGACCGATCCATACGGCTCCTTCGACGCGAAGAAGCGCAGGACGAAGGTCCGGTTTTTCCAGACCACGTTGACCGCGGCCTTCGCTTCCGGGTCGGCGGCGCGGACACTAAAGAAGTAGCGCCCCGGCGTGTAGGCGAGCAGCACCGGAGCCGGCGTTTCGGGGTCGGCCGAGACGTTCGCGCCCTCGATGGCGGTGAGCGCCGAAGGGAACATGAGCGTGGTGGGCACGTCCGGTCCGATGGGGATCTCGTAAACCGTGCGCTCATCCAAGGGGAATTGCTTGATGACCTGCGGCCGCTTTGCGGCCGCAAGACCCGTGCTCGCGAGCACCAACGCGAGCGCGAAGCCTAGAACAGCGTGTATTCGTAGTTCCATACGCCAAGGGGGTAGCGTTTGTTCGCGAGCATGTTCGGGTTGCGGGCGAACGACAGGTTGAGGGTGAACCGTGGCGACTCGGTGAACGCCTGATTCTCGAACACCCCGGTCCGGATCAATTGGCCTTCGACTTTGACCAGCACGTGGTCTTCCCGCGTGCGCAGTATCTCGATTTTGAACACCTCCGGCTTTTGGTGGATTTGCTTCACCTCGAACTCGGCGTGCAACCGCTCCCGGTCGTCCTGCGCCCTCGCCGCTGCTTCCACGAGAAAGATTTTTTGCAGCATGTCCGGGTAGTCGAACCCGCGCGGGTTGCGCTGGAACAGGGCGAGCGTTGCCCAGAGAGCCATCGACTCGTGAAGCTCCTTTGCCTCCTCAAAACCAAGGAGCGGAGAGACGGAGAAGGTGCCGCCGCCGTCGAGCACGACGACGCGTTCCTTTACGCGGTAGGCACCGATGATGAGATAGGGCTGAAGGATCGCGAAGCCGACCGCGCCGCAAGCGACGAGGAACCACATACGGGCGGCAAACGCGTTGTCCGCGAAGAGACGCGTAGGCGAAAAGCCCGCGCTTCGGCCGGTTTCGGGCGGCAGGCGCTTGGTTTGGTCAACCGAGGTTTCTCGCAAGGCGGCGGGTTCGAGTGCGGGAGCGAATGCGGAAGTTTCCATCGTTATCCTCCTTTAGATTCCAGGGGCGCCGGCGGATGAGGGCGGTGGCGCAGGCGGCAGACTGCGGCCCGCTCCGGCAGCGGCGGCGCTGGATGCGGCGGACATGCCGCGACCGGCGGAGATGCGACCGCCCGTGATTCGCGAGGCGAGCCCGGAGACGAGACCGGTAGAGTTACGGACCATGCCCGTCGGGCTAACCGAGCCGCCCGTGAAAGCGCTGCCTTGCGCGAAGAGCATCTGCATGACCACCGGGGTGGAGATCATGCCGATGATGATCATGATGGTGGCGAGGATGCCGCCCATCATGGTGAGAAAGGGGGAATAGAGCGCGTCGCCGACAGTCTCGGGGTTGGGGCCGACCGCTCCACGGAAGTCGGTCCAGACCGCCAGCGCCACGAGGTTCGTGAGGGCGAAGCCGATCGGCCACGCGAGGATTGCGAGCAATTGCTGGAGAAAGCGGACGCCGATGCCGGTGAACCCGGGCACCATGAAGATCGCCAGCGCGAACGGCGTGAGCAGGTAGAGCAGCCACCGAAGCACGTATTGCAGGATCAGCATCGGCACGGTGATGAGCGTGCCGATGTAGATGAAGATGTTCGCAAGCGCGTTGGAGACGGCTTGGTAGATAGATTCGTTCAGGTTTCGCCAAGACCACTCCTGACCTTCGGGGTCGGTTGTGGTGGATGCTCGGATTGTATCCGACGACGAGGTAGGATTTTCTTCGAATCCCGGATCAACGAAATTGGCGATGTCGATCATCAGCCGCTCCACCTTTGGGAACCATTGATTCATGGTCGCAATGGCCGCGACGATCACGACTGCCTTGGCCAACGTCTTCGCTAGGCCTGCGCCGGTCGGCTGGCCAGAGGCATAGAAGATCAACCCTCCCACCAAAATGGCGAAGACGATGAACCGGAGCACGAACACCAGTTCGATCATCTTCGCTTCCAAGGATGGCAGGTAGATTTCCATGGTTAACGACTACTTCGTTTCGGCGGCCTTCGATGCCTCGTGCTCGGCTTCTCTTTTCTCCCGTTCTTCCCGGAGTTGTTGCACGTAACGATCCCGCTCCGCTTCACGGGCGGCCCGCTCCTCCGGAGTAAGCTTGCCGAAGTTTTTCTTGTTCATCTCTGAGATCGCCTCGTGAGCCGCTCGCTCTTCGCGGCGGGTCTTCTCTTCAAGTTCGAGTCGCTGGCGTTCTCGTTCGGCTGCTTCGCGTTCGGCTTTGGACGGGCCGCAGCCGACGGCGAGGATGGAAAAACCAAGGAGGAAGATTAGGGCGGTGGTTTTCATGGTTAGGGTTGGGTGTGACGAAGTTTGAGGGTGCGCATGTAGGCGCTGATCCGCTGGTTCGCTAAATGGTTGTCCCGCGCCTCCAATTCGGCGGCGGCCAGCCGCTCCTGCTCGATGCGCGCGTCGTTCGCGATTTTCTGAAGCGCGACCTCATCGACCTCGCGACGCCGGGCCGCCTCGACCTGCGCCAGCTGGCCGTTGAGCGCGACGAGCTTCGCGGAAAGCTTCTGCACCTCGGCATCGGTGCTCGCGGCTTTCAGCTCCTGGAGCGTGAAAGCGATTTCCTCCTGCAGTTCCGTTTCGCGCGCCTTGGTCTCGTCGGTGACCTGCACGGTGTTGGCCTGCTTGGCATCGAGGACGGAGTAACGGCGGAACGTCAGCGGGTCTCGTCGCAGGTTTCGGCCTTCGAGATCGACGCTTCGGATCGCGCGGAAATTCCCGTCGGCGGTGTTCTCTAGGGAATTGAGACTGCGAGTGACGCGGACAATTTCGTGCCGCGCGCGCCCGTATTCGCGCAGCAGGTCTTTCTCGCCGAGCACATCGAGCACGACGGTGGCCCCGGCCTCCACCGGGTCGCCGGTCCACTTGCGGATGTCGTCCTGGATGTTGATCTGCCGGTTGAGCTGATCGATCTGGGTCCGCAATTTCGCGATGCTATCGACCCATTTGGCGATACTCTCCGCGTGAGCGACGCGGCTGTTTGCGATGGCGGCGGCGTCTGTGACGGGGATTTGAGCGGCCACCGGACGAGCGGGAAGGACACCGATGATCAGGATGAAAAAGAGGCGCGAAGGTTTCATGGCGATTCGACACGGACGTATTCGACGCTGGGGTTGAGGATGACGCCGTTGACGGTGGTCTCCGGCAGCTCCACCGGGACGAGTCGGGCGCTGGACTCCCGCCGGTCTTCAAAGGAGCGCTGTTGGTTTTGAATGATCCAGTATTGCTGCTTCACGGCCTGGTTCATCGCACGGTCGTAGCCGCGCTGCTCAGCCTCATGGATGGCCTTCTTCACTTGGGACTGAGCGACCTTCGACACGAGGTATCCGCCGGCCGCACCAGCGGCGGTGACGCCGATGTCGCCGTCGGAGAGTTCGTAGGCGAGCGCGCCACCGGCACCGGCCAAGCCGATGTCCGAGGCGATGCCTCCCGCCGTGCTGCAACCGGACAGGCCGACAGCGACAAGTCCGAGCGCGGTGGCTGCGCCGAGCCTACGCCGATTGTTTTTCCAGTTCATGGGATTCCTCCGGGACGGGTTGGATGTTGCGCACCGTGCCGCACAGCGGCGGATCGGTGACGGGAGAGAAGAAGCAGAGGCTGGAGAATTTTTTCCCCGGCGCTTGCTGCTCCGGCATCGGGTAGTTCTGGATCGAGGCGCAGACCGATTCCGGGAGCGCGATGTCGCGGGCGATGTCGTCCACATCGTTGCGGTCGAATTGCCGCATGAGGAAAAACTGCTTGGAGTTGCCGATTACGACGGGGCGAATGCGCGCGTCCTTGAACCGGCTGTATTGCTGGACGATGGACGCCGTCCAGCAGTTGAACTTCCGGAGCTGGGCGTAGGACTCGGCGACGATCTTGTCGCCGCCCGGCACGTCGAGAAAGCGGGCCAGCTCCTCGTAGAGGATACGCTTCCGCAGGGCGCGAGGGAGAGAGATGATGTGTTGCCGGGCGAAGCCGGTGACGAGCAGGCCCGCGGCGGTTTTGAGTTCGAGCGCCTGCTCCGGGATGTAGCCGAGTTCAAAGTGCGCGATGGCACCGGTGAGGGACACGTTCGTCCGGCCGTCGAAAAGCTTTCCGTATTGGCCGTAGGCGCACCACGCGGAGAGCAAGGTGGCGAGGTGATCGACCAGCTCCTTCTTGTGCTCCGGGAAGCGGGAAAACTGCATCAACTCCACCAGGCTCGCGTGAACCGGGTAGTCCTCCGGCGAGTAGTAGGCATGGGCCATCGCCATGACGGCGCGCTCGGTCTGCGGCGTTTTCAGAAACTGCGTGATCTCCGCGTCCGTGATCGCCGCGATGAACGACAAGGCCTCGTCGTCACCGCGGGCACGCCGGTCGCGCAGCTCGGCGTAGGCCTCCATTTCGGTCGAGCCGAGGACCATGCGGTCCCGCTTCCAACGATGCACCGCGCAGGCCATGCGCTCGATCTCCGGCATCAGGTCCGCGTGCTTCTTCGCCCAGTCGTCGAAGCCATCCTGGTAGAGTTGTCCGACGTATTGGCCGAGCATGGCCTGTCGGATCTGCTGAGCCTCGGCGTCCGGAGCCTCGCCGATCATGCGCGCGACGAGCGCTACGGCGGAAGCAAGGTGCAGGTGGTTGAGCGGGAGTTTGCCGGTGTCGAAATAGTTGATCGTGAGGTCGCCGTCCGGGTGGATGATGATCGGCGTTTCGCCCATCGCGCGCGTGAAGTCCGCGTAAGACAGTCCTTCTTCGACGAACACGGAATGGTGGTAGTAGGCGGCGGTCTGCGTGAGCAGGTCGCACATGGTCACGGATTTTCCCGCGCCGGTCGCGCCGAGCAGCACGGCGTGCTGCGGCGTGGGCGGTGTGCCGAGGAAGGTCCGCAGGCCGACGAGATTCCCCTGCGAGCCGTCGTATATCGCTTCGGCCTCGGCCAGGTGGCCAGTGAAGGTCGCCGAGAACGGCAGGAGGTCCGCCAAGTAGGTGTCCTCGGCGTAGAGCGCGCGGTGCGTGTAGGTCGAGCCTGTCCAGCCGGGCCATGAGGCGAAAAAGAGCTTCTTCGCCGTCGAAGGCAGCGCGCACTCGTAATACTGCGCGCCGCCGAGATTGTTGATCGCGTTTTTGATCGCCGCGCATTTCGCGCCGAGGGCGACTTCGCTCTCGTCCCACACGCGGATGGTGTAGGTGACGGAGAAGGGCCGAATGAAGCCGGTAGAGAGCGACTCGATCTTCCGCTCCTTCTTGCCGATGGCGACGAGGAGGGAATGTCGCTCGGTGTCCTCGTATTCCCCGCGCAGGCGTTCGATGGCCTTTTCTTCCTGCTCCACCTCGCGCTTCGTCGGCAGCGGCGTGACGTTGACCGTGATCTGGTAGTCGAGGAACGACAGGCCGGTGAGGCGGAAGACGATCCCGGGATAGGTGCGGCTCGGCCAGCGCTTGAGCGTGAAGACGGAGTGGTAACGACCGTCGAGGTAGAACCCGATGCGTTCGAGCCCGACACCGTCCGAGTTCCAGCAGTTTTCCTGAATGGTGAGCGCCGGGTTGAACTGTGCCCCGAAATCCACGTCGAAGCGGTCCGCCAGCGACGGGTTCAAAAACTTCATGTAGTAGGTGAAGTGCTCGGCGTCGCCCATCGGGGTGACCGTGGTGTCGGTGCCGAAGAGCGTGCGCAGTGTGCCGGTGATCTCGTCGAAGCGGGAGCGGAGTTCGGACAGCACCTTGTCGTAGTAGGCCTGAAGCCCGGCCTTGGCTTTCAGGTTGCCCGAGTAGCTGGTGATGTCGGTCGAGACAAACACGACGAGCTTTTCGCGACGCAGTTCGCGGCGCTGCATTTTCCGCCAGTAGCGGTTGAACCGTTCGTCGCGCACACGGCGGATGTGCGGGTGCGTGACGCGCTCGGTCTCGCGGTAGTAGCGGGTCAACTCGGTGAGGTAGTCGGGATCGACCGTCCACTGGAGTTGCGCGCGCATCCCCTCGCCGAGGAGCGCGAGGAAGCTGCGGATCTTGTCCTGGTAGGCGTTTAGGTTCGCCACGCTCGCGCCGCGCAGGTCGGGCGGTTGCAGGACATAGCCTTTGCTCGCTACGCCGCCCTTTTCGAGCGAGCCGAAGAGCAAGAGTCCACCGGCGAAGTAGCCGTTAGGTGCGCCGCTTTTCATGGGGAGCCGGGCCGGAGCGGTCGGGGTGTGAGGGTTGGTTACGCGTGACGAAGGACCAGCCTTCGCCCGTGACGAGTTGATCGAAGAAGTCCTCCGCGTAGCCCTCCGGCTTGTTGTGCCGGAAGAGCAGCACCCATGCGGTCGGAAGGACGAAAAACGGAAGAGCGAGCAGGATCGAGGGCAGCGTCGCCGCGCCGAGCATCACGTCGAGCAGGAGGTAACATGCGAAGGCCGCGACAAAGCCGCCGATGACGTAGAGGAAATCGTTTCCCTCCAAACCCAGCGCGCGACCCTTGCTGTCATTGACGCTGTTCGTATCCGTGATGCGTAGCTCGCTCATGACGGGACGATGCTCGCGATTGGTGTCAGAATTGCGGAGTGAGCGCGCCATCGGACATGCCGAAAATGAAGAACAGGGCGCTCATGATCGCGGCCGCTCCTGCGATCACGATCCCGGACACAATGCCCATCTTCCCTTCGGCGTCTCCACGTTTCATCTTCTCCGCCCCGCCCCAAATGTTGATGACGCCCCAGATGAAGCCGACCATGAACAGAATTCCGAGGCCGGACTGGAAGCCGTCCCGCAGCTCGGGCGGGATCTGCGCGAGGGGAAGTTGGACGACGTTGGCCGAAGCCGGACTGAGCAGAAGCGCGGAACTAAGCGCGCCGAGGGTAAGTTTTGAGCTTGGGGTTTTCATGATGGAAGAGAACCGGGGGCTGGACTTTGTTTCGGCGCCGTCAGGCGGTCGCCGATTGAACGCCGCCACTCTACCCGACCGTGCGTTCCGTGACTTGGACGCTCTGACCAAAAACAAGGACGTTTTGTCCAACGCCTACAGGTGCGACAGGGCACGAGGCGGCTTGCCGTAGAACTTGCGGCAGTGCCGATCAAAATGGCTTTGATCGAAGAACCCGGCCTCGTGGGCGGCCTCGGCGACACGACAATCACCCGCTCGGAGCAAATCCAGCGCGCGGTCCACCCGCATTTTGAGAGCATATTGGAGCGGCGGCACTCCAAAGGTCGCGCGAAAGCGGCGGGCGAAATGGGTCCGACTCATGCCCACGTGGCGCGCTATGCGCGATACGTCCAGGCACTCCGAGAGGTGCTCGCGCAGGTAGTCCAGCACTCGCTCTTGCTCCGCTAGATTGAAGACCGGAGCCGAATGATCGGCGTATTCCTTGTTCCGATACAAGAGCGCTTGCAGGATCTTGAAGCCGACGGTCAGTCCCACGGCATTGAGCAGGCAGACCTGCGGCTGGCGCGCGAGCATCCGGCCGAATTCCGTGATGAGCCCGCCAGCGACGAGGTCGTGCGCGGTGAGATGGCGGAGGTTGCCCACGAGCACCTGGTTCACATTTCGCCGCACCACCTCCGCCAGCAACGCACCGCCGATCAAAAGCGACACCGCTCCCTCGACGTTCAAACCGTGCAACACATGACGAATGCCAGCCGGGATGAGGCAACACTGCTGGGCCGCCACGGAGGCGGATTGCTCAATCCCCTCGGCATCTCGCCACGCCACTTCTCCGGGCGCCATCCCGAGGTGCAAGATCAGTTCCGCCTGGTCGTGGTTATGCTCCGAAGATGCGCTGCCATCGTGCATGAGTGAGCGGAACTCCACCGGGTTCACCCTCGTTCCGTGCCATTCAGGAGGACCATCTGTGGTCCTCGTTACTGTTTCTCCTGAGACACCAGCCTCCAAACTATCCGCGAATACTTGCTGCATGAGACCTTCCTTTCTTCGTGTTGGATAGGCCTTTTTGAGCCTGTCCATTTGGATACGCGGATAGATTGCGAAATTGTTCGTAGGTTCCGGTAATACGTAACGGATAAGGTTTTTACCGAGGATTTTCGGGACCAACGGCGTGCCTCCGGTTTCGCCCCGTGTTTCATTGCCCGGCCGGGCATTGCAGCCACAAAGGTGCTGAACGCCCCGTGTCGGCCGTTTTGCGGCCCGTCCCTGAAGAGGTCCCGCGCGTCACCCTACCCCGAAGCGTCCGCACGCATCACCAGCTGCATCGCCACGCGATCTTGCAGGGAGCGCTCAACGGCAGCGCGCATCGGCCTAGCGCCCAGGCCGCGATGGTAGCCCTCTCGGATCAACGCCTCCAATGCGTCGGGGCCGACCTCCACGTCCATGCCGAGGCTGCGGAGCCGCGCGCATTCGCGTTCCACCATCTGCGCGCAAATCGCGCGCTGCACCTCGTAGTCGAGACTCGCGAAGACGAGCTTCTCCGTCATGCGCCCGGCGAGTTCCGGCCGGAGCTGTTGGTTGACGCGTGAAAGCACCGTGCGCTGAACCGACGCAAACGGCGCCGAGCGCATGCGCATCGCCTCCGCGGCGCCGATGTTGCTCGTGAAAACGACGTAGAAGCCGCTCAGGTTTTTCCGCTCGCCCGAGGCCAGCGTGATCGCGGCGTCATCCAGAATCTGGAGAAACAGGTCCAGCACCAGCGGGTGCGCCTTCTCGATCTCGTCGAAGAGCAGCGTGCCGGTGTCCGCCATCGCCAAGGCACGACCCAGCAAACCCACGTCACCGACTTTCTCGCCGATCAACTTTTCAACCGAGCTGTGCGTCTGGTATTCCGACATGTCGAAACGCAGCGGCTTGCGTCCGTCGAAAAGGTATTCGGTGAACACATTCGTGACCTCGGTTTTCCCGACGCCCGTTGGCCCCACAAAGAGGAACGAGCCGCGCGGCCGACGCGGACTCGCCAATCCCAGCTCCCCGCGCCGGAGCACCGAGCAAATCCGCTCCATCACGTGATCCTGCCCCTTGATTTGCTCGCGCAGGTGATCGGGCAAACGCCGCAGCTTCTCCAGGTTCGTCGTCATAAGCTCAGGCTCCATACCACGGCGGTGGTTTCCCGTTGGCGGCCATTGGTGGCAATTTCACGCGACGAAACCCGCCTCCGCAGTGTTGGATGACCGCTTCGAAGGTCTTCAGCTTTCGCAGTTCGTGCGGTTCGAAAAAGTATTTCTCTTCCTCCGCAAACGAGGTCGTTCGCCGTCCGCCGGAGTAGCCGTAGCTGCGCTTCATGACCTTCCGCTTCCCGATGGTGTCCGCTGCCATCTTGGCGGAGTCCTCATCGGGGGCCTTGAACATGATCCGGTTCGCCATGTTCGCGATGAAGACCTTCGTCTTCTCCTGATCGCCGATGGGCGGAATCAGCGAGGTGAACGACTGCGTTGCCGCCACCACTGTGGCCTTCGCCTCGCGAATCACGTCCACCACGTTGTAGTCGCTCGTCCCGTCGTCGTTCGCGGTGACGATCTTCTGCGCCTCGTCCGCCCAGAGGATGAGCAGATTGTCGTTCGCCCGCGTGCTCGCCGGTCGGTCGAACCGCATCAGCACGTGCGAGTAAAACACGAGCTTCATCAGCGTGTGGATGTAGCGCCGCTCCACCTTGAAACGCTGGGGGATCGAAATGCAGATGACCTTTCCGCGGTCGATGTCGTCGAACGAGAAGGTCGATTTTTCGGTGCAGAACACGGCGGCGATATCCGGTGGCGTGAAGTGCTTCAGCCGGTTCGCCAGCGTGCCGCGCACGCCGCCGAGCTGTTCGGCGGGTTGGCTGGCGATGTGGGTTTCGAAGTGGGCGACGAGCGCCTTGGCTTCGGCCGAGCCCTCCTTCTCCAGCAGCGCCACCACGTCCAACAACAACTGATCCGACGAGAGCAGCTCGTAAGCGTGATCAAGCGTGACAGGAAAGCCGGCGCATTTGAGCGCCCGAAACGCGAACTCCATCTGGATCTCCGCCTGCACCTTGAAGAACGACTGGTCTCCACCCTGGCCGAGGGAGTTGGCCACGTCGCAAACGTCCTTGGCCTTTGCGGAAAACGGGAGGCGTCCGTATTCGAGATAGTTGAACGAATGCGGCGGCTTCCAGTCCTCGGGTGCGTCGTCCGGCCGGACCTTCAGCAGGATCAAATCGTCCTCACGACCGAGGTGACGAAACATCTCGGAGAGCGTCTCCCAATAAAGGCCCTTGTCGTCGATGCAGATGCCGCCCCAACGAGGACAGTTCTTCGAAACCTGCCAAAGCATGGTGTTGATCGAGGCGAGGGTCTTGCCGCTGCCTGTCTCGCCGACGATCAACCAGCCCCGGCAAAAGCTGAACAAGTCCCACGAGAAGCCGCCGAGCGTCAGGATCGGCTTCGACTTCGTTCCTCGGCGGCGCGCACCGCACCAGAGCGACCACACCGCAAGCACCCCGAAACCGGTCGGCAGCCACACCGGAGCGGCCGCGACGCGCGTCGAGAACACGGCCGCGCCAACGCTGCATCCGGCAATCGCAAGGTAGGCGAACATCGAGAGTGGAGACCGGCGACAGGATACCCGGCGGCATCCGCAGAAAATAGGACGAACGCGCCTTTTCTCGGGACGTTTATGCGGGCGGATCGAGGACTAGCCCGGGCTCCGGCTCCGAAACGACGATCTCGGTGACGACGGTTTGGTCCGGTCGCACGCGGTCCGAGTCCGCACCATCGATCCGCACGCGCACGCACTCCAGCCGCATGACACCGATTGCGGCCATGATCCGATCCAAGTTCCGGCCGCGTATCAGAATCTCATTACGCGCGAAGATCAGCGCGATCTGCTCCCGCCGCGGTGCTTGATCGAACCATGCACTGACAAACGACGCCCAAGGAAAGGTCCACACCGTGGAGGGCGGGATGTGAACCGTGAGCGCCGGCGCGTGCCCCTCGTCGCAGACCACGAAGTCCTCGTCGGGACGCCGCACCATGCGTTGCTGTGCCAAAGCTTGCTGGAGATAGGTCATAGTCGGATTCCTCGGTTGGGGGTTTGCGCGGCGGTCCGCTGCCGCTGGATGATCGTTTGGTGGGCGCGGGCTTGCTGCGCGGCCCTCATCGCCTCGCGCCGCCAGTTCGCCGCACCCTTCACCTTAAGGGACAGTGCCAACTCACGTTCGCCCGCGTTCTGGAGATTGGCCCGCAAGCCCTCTCGATCCGGCGTGAAGATTAGCGCGCGTCGCCGTCCACGGGAGATCGTGACATACCACTGTTTTTGATTGGTTGCGGCGCGGTTGGCCGCGTCGGCGAGCAAGACGGTGTCCACCGTCTTGCCCTGCGAGGCGTAGGACGTGACGGCGTAGCCGCGCGTGAAGAGCCGCTGCGTCGGCGCGAGCGTTTTCCGCGTGCCCTTGTCGTCTTCGAGCACGAGACGCGCGTCCGGCTCGACACGAACTACGGTGGCGAGTTCGCCGTTGTTGATCCGCCGCCCCTCGACCGAACGCCCGTTAAACTTGAGCTGGATGCGATCTCCCGGTGCCAAGTCGAGTTCGACTGGCCGAGTCACCACCACGCGATCTGCGTAGCGGAAGCTGAACGCGGAGCGCCGCCCGTCCTTGAGCAAGACAAGCCCCTGCTCGCTCGCCTCCACTACCTCGCAGCTATCGCCCGCCCTGAACCGTCCATAGCGTTTCAAAAACTGCACCTGTTGACCCGGCTGATAAAAACGCGCATCGCGCTTTTGCGCCTCCGTCCAGTCCAGCGCTTCCAAGGCGACCACCTTGCGGCCTTCGCCAAACACTCCCGACAAGGCGAGTCCCCGGCGGATCGAGTCGTTGACGCGGCGCACTTCTTCCCGCGTCTGCGCGACCACCAGCACGTTTTCCTTTCGTTGCCGCGCCGCGAGGTATTCCGCCACCACCGCGTCGTGCAACGCATTCGGCGGTAGCTCTCGAATCCACCCGAGGGCATCCAGTCGCTCGAACGAGTCCAACGCCCGGCCAGAGGCGGCCTTCTTCACGGCGGCGCGATACGCGCGAATCTGCGCCCGCTCCAGCCGCGTCCGCCCGCGCGCAGGGTCTTGCCGGCGAATGCGCCGGATCTCGATGGGGCTTAGCCCGGAGTGTTTTTCGATGGCGACCAACGCGTCGGAAGCCGTGACCGCGCCATGCTGCCGAGTGTCGCCGGAGAGCAGCATCCGGGCGCCGTGGGCCTTCGCGAGCCGGATCACCTCACGCAGTTCGCGCCCACCGAGCTGACCGGCCTCGTCCACGATCACGACCGCGCCGCGCGGCAGCGCGTTCTGCGCCACCGTGCGCGCCACCGTCTCCGCCGGCAGACCATCCCGCCGCAGGTCCTCGACCTGCTGGCGTTGCGGAGCCAGCACTATCACCGGACGACCCACCAACGAAAGCCCTCGCTCGACTTCCTTGAGCGTGAAGCTCTTTCCCGTCCCAGCGCCGCCTCTAAACAAGGTGATGAAGTCCCGGCTACCCAGAATCTCCCGGACCGCAGTGGCCTGCTCGTCGGACAATTCCCGCGCCGGTTCAAAGGTCGGGTTGATGGCTTCATGCCGCCGCCGCCCAGCGTAGACCGCTTGCACGATCTCCCGTTCGCACGCCAAGGCCGCCTCCGAGGTCAGCTTGCGCGAACCCGGTTCGCGAAGGTAGCGGCTCGAGTCCACCACCTGGCGAAGCTCGCCGAGTTCCACCGCGTCGCCCCGACCACGGGCCAATGCGGCCGCCAGCAGTTCATGATCCGAAACTACCGAGCGCCGTTCAAACAGGTGTTGATCGGCCCAAGCGACCAACGCCGCCGCGTCGCCCGACGCCGCCGGTGCCGACGGCGTCTTCGGCCGCAACGCGGCCAAGGCCGCGTGTTCCTCCAGGGTCATCTGACGCGCCCACATTGGCCGCAGTCGCTCGGCGGTTGCGTCGGCCGTCTTGCGCTTGCGCTCCGCACGCGCGACCTGCTCCCGCACCGCCTTTTCGTTCGCATGCAGACCCTCGGCGGCGATGCGTTTTCCGGCCTCTTCGTTGATCTGTTGATGACGCTTGGAGAAGCGTTCGACCAAGCTCGCAGGCACGCCTTTCAGCTCGAAATCGCGAGCGTTGTTTTCGACCTCGTAACCGAGTCCGCGTAGGCCCTTCGCCAGCTCATGGTAGTATAAGTTTTCCACGAACTTTTGCGCGGCATACATGGCCTGAACCTCCACCGCCTTCCACCGATTTTCGACCTGATCGAAGGTCGCGTTAAGCACCACACAATGCGTGTGGAGATGTGGATCGAGTTCCCGGCTGGTATCGTGCCGAAAGGCCGCGCCGATCACGTTACCCGTTTCCCGGTTAGCCTGCGCGCCGGCCTTCCGCACCCGTGTCGCGGCGAATTTTTCCAGCTCCGACATCGCCGTCCGCACCGCGCGGTCATGCAGCGCCAAAATGCGGTCATCCTTATACAGACCGACCACCGAAACGCTTTTCGGCGGACTGATTGTGAAGTCGTAAAAGACGCGCCGGTTCGCCAGCTCACCGCCAAGCGCCTCATGCCGCACCGAGTTCAACCGCTGGGTCAGCCGCTCGCCCGTCTTCGGATTCCGACCCTCGCAGAGCGCGAGGAAATCCGCCTCGGCGACCACTCCGGACAGGCCCAGGCGATCCGCCGCTAGGCCGAACCACTCACCGCGCACCTGCGCCTTTGCAGCGTAGTAGTCACCGACGCTCAGATGCTCGCGAAAGTAGGACTTCGCGTGCTTCAAATTGAGCTGCGCCTTGGGACTCAGCATCGCCCAAAGCGCGACTTGCGCGCGTTTAACTTAGGAAACGCAGCCGCGTTTCTCTCCAGATAGGACGCCCTTCCCCTTACGCTGCCGCGTAACGTTTGAAATTTGGCAAATACGACTCGGTGCATGTCGCATTTGCTCGCGTGTAAACCCACGCACCGTCCCGCCCAGTCGGGCTCCGGCACCGGAGCACATGGGCAAAGGCCGACCGGGCAAGCAACCGCGCCGCCGTTCCGCTTCGCTCCACTTTTCCGGCGCGGCCCCTTGCTTCGGCTGAGCCGAATCCGGCACGCACGCGAAGACACCGGACCCGGTCGTCGCTCCGCCCGCCGTCCGCCTGCGCGCCCGCACCTGGCGGCTTCGCTCCGGCTCCCGGCCCGGCTGCGCTCCTCCCGTCCCGGAGACTTCGCGCGGACCGATTGGCAGCCCGACATGACGCCGATTCCGAGCGACCGGAAATAGGGACAGCCTACCACGCCCGGCAAGGTAGTGCGCTGCGCGCCTCCACCACGGCCCTCCGCGCATGGGCGCGGACGGCCTTTGCCTGGGCGTGCTGACGGGCCGGGAGATCGGGCTGGCGGAGATACCCGGCACGGTGCCGGAACCCGGCCATGCGCGACCTCGCGACACACCATGAACACCGAAGTTCAACGCGACACCGCCATCCAAAAACTCCGTGAGGTCATCACGACCGGCGCGACCATCTACGTCGTCTTGCGCCGAAAAAACCAACTCGGCACCTGCCGCTGGTTGGAGTTCTACCACGTTCACGACGGCGTGTTGAAACGCATCACCTGGGACGTGGCGCTTGCCATCCAATGCGAGTATTGCCGCGAGCACGACGCGGTGAAAGTCACCGGCTCCGGACTCGATGTCGGCTTCGCCAGCGTGGACAGTTTGGGCGACGCGCTTTTCGGCACCGGCCGGGCGTTGAAGCACCGTTGGCTTTGACCGTGACGCGCGCGCCGGCGCGACCGGCGCGCATTTTTTCTCGGCGACTTACAGCCGAGTTTTTTTGAGGCTGCCGACGGCGGGGGGGCTTTCATCAAATCCAACTTACTGCGGCGGCAGCAGCGATTATGATGCATCAGCGCCACGGGTATTTGGTTCCCATTTGCCGCAAGCTGCGGACTTAACCCAAGGTCGAACCACGCATAATTTGACATTCCACGCTTTTGTTGTCCTGCGTAGCCCGTGCGTCTTTTGAGACAACTCGTAGCGTTCGTGCTGCTGGCCCTATGGATGCCAGCGACACAACACTGCGTATTTGGAGCAGTAACAGATTGGGAAGCCAATCTATGCGACACGCTGTGCAATCATGACAGCGGCGGCACTCACGAAGATGCCTGCACCGTGGTGGAGAGCGGCGACTACACGTCGGCGGTGACGCTGACTCACGTGCCGATGCCCAATCTTACCACTCTCGCGTGCCTAGCCTGTCTGCACGCCCGGCTGCTAGCCGAGGCCCGACCGCTGACACCTCCCGCGTGGACTAAAGACGATCCCGCAGGCTGGGTTCCTCAATGGGCTTTTGACGCCCGAGCCGCGCTGCTCGCGCGTGCGCCCACTCTGACCTGATGCCGCTTTAGAGCGACCCTGCGCGGTCGCCTGCGGTTCTTGTGCGCCGGCTCGTTTCTCAACGAGCCCCTTGCATGTCGTTGCCCTCATGGCGCGGCTGCCGGCCCTCCGCCCGTCGCGGAAACTCCCATCTTCAGGTCATGTTTTTCCGAACCCTTTTGCCCTTATGTGTGCTCGCGAACCTTGCGCTCGCGGAGCCACTCACATCCGAGTCCGCCACACGGCTCGCGCTTGAAAAAAATCCCGAACTCGCGGCTGCCCGCGAGCTGATCGCCGAAGCCGAGGCCCGCTCCTCCGGCCTCGGTCGCCTGCCCAATCCCGAACTCGAGACCGAAGTCGCGTTAGGCCGACAAGGCCGCGGACGCATTGAGATCGGCCTCTCCCAAACCTTCCCACGCGCCTCACGCCTCCGGCTGGAACGTCGTGTAGCCGCCGAAAGCATCCTCCTCGCCCGCCGCGAAGTCGCCTTGGCCGAGCTCGCGCTCACCGCCCGCACGCGTCTCGCCGTGCTGGAGCTGGCCGCCGCCCAAGCGGAATTGGAGCTGGTTGAAAAACAAGCCTCCTTGGCGCGCGACCTGGCGCGAGCGCAGGCCGCGCAAGTCAGCACCGGGCAGTTATCGGCCCTCGACTCCGCCCAGACGGAATTGATGGCGCGCGAGGCCGAACTGGCGGTCGCCCTGCCGCGCGCCGCACAGGCGGCGGCGGCGATCCAGCTCGCCACCGTGCTCGGCCGGGAGCCCGACGCCACGCTCACCGTCGCCGTTGATCTCTCCCTGCCGCCTGACAATGCGGCCGTGCCTCCGCCGGGGCTTTGCGCCGACGTTTCTCTCGCCGAGGCCCAGCTCAGCGCCGCCGACGCCGAAATCGCGCTCGCCCGCTCACAAGGGCGCGAAGACTACAAACTAGGCGTCTTCGTCGAAGGTGAGCAGGATCGCGACGACTTCGGCGGGCGCGAGCAGGAGGCCATGCTTGGCATGCGCTTCAGCATGCCGTTGCCCGTTCGTTCCGTCGCCGGCCCGCTCGTTGCCGAGAAGCAGGCCGCCCGCCGCCGCGTGGCGCTCGAACGCGAGGCCCGCGTGCGCGCAGCCGTCAACGAGGTCGCCGCCAACGCCGCCGAGGTGAGAGCCCGCCACGTCGCCGCCCGTGCCCTCGCCGCCGAACTGCTTCCCGCCGCCCGCGCCCATCTCGCCGCCACCGAGGCCGCGTATGGTCGCGGCGAGATCGACTCGGCCCCGGTGTTTCGCGCCCGCGAACGCCTGGCCGAGATCGAACGCTCCGACCTCACCGCTCGCCTTGCCTACCATCGCGCCGCCGTGCGCCGCCTGTCCGCCGCCTGCTGCATTCCGCTCTAACTCCCATGAAACTCTCTTTTCCTTTTCTCCTTCTCGCCACCTCGCTCGTCGCCGCACCTGATACGAAGCGCGAGCAAAACACCGTCGTTCTCGACGCCAACGCCGTCGCCAATCTTCGCCTGGAATTTGCCTCCGCCGAGCCCCGCCCCTTCGAGGAAACAAGCTTCGCCCTCGGCCGGATCGAAAGCCGCCCCGGCGCCACCGTCGCCGTGAGCAGCCGCATCTCCGGTCGCGTGGTCGGCCTCGCCGCCACGCTCGGCGAATCGGTCAAAGCCGATGCCGAAATCGTCCGCATCGAAAGCCGCCAGGCCGGCGATCCTCCGCCCGTCATCGCCCTGCGCACCCCGCAGGCCGGCGTCGTCACCTCGCTTGAAGTCCACCTCGGCGACCCGGTGGAGCCGGACGCCGCCCTGTTGGAAATCACCGACCTTTCCGACGTTCACGCCGTCGCCCGTGTGCCCGAGGCCGTGGCGGGCCGCCTGCGTTTGGGTGAAACCAAAGCGCGCATCCGCCTGACCGCCTTCCCCGGCGAAGTGCTCACCGGCGAACTCGTGCGCCTCGCCGCCGAGGCCGATCCCGCGTCCGGCACCCTTGCCGCGCACTTTCGTGTGCCCAATCCCGATGGGCGGCTACGCCCCGGCTTGCGCGCCGAGTTCTCGCTCATCCTCTCCAGCCGGGCCGAGGTGCTATCTGTGCCACGCGAGGCCGTGCAAGGCGAGGGCACCGCGCCGCGTGTGGTCTTCACCAAAGACTTCGAGTTGCCCGGAGCTTTTGTGAAAACACCGGTTGTCCTCGGAGCCACCAATGATCGCTACGTTGAAATCGTGAGCGGACTTTTCCCCGGAGACGAGGTGGTCACTCGTGGGGCTTATTCTCTCTCGTTTGCCGGCGGAGGCGGAGTGTCCCTGAAAGAAGCTCTCGACGCCGCGCACGGTCACGAACACGCCGCCGACGGTGGCGAACTTCCGAAAGACGGCGCGTCCTCCGCAGGCACGCCAGCGTCCACTACGGCCGCCAATGACCACGGCCACGATCACGACGAAAAAGCCGAGGCAGGCCACCCCGAGCGTCCGTGGCAGATCGCCACCGGCGTCCTCGCCCTCGTTGCCCTCGCGCTGGCCCTCACCCGCCGCTCGACCCCTAACCGGAAGGAGACCTGAGCCATGCTTAATCTCCTTATTCGTTGGTCGCTGCGACACCGCGCGGTCGTGCTGGGGCTCGCCCTCATCGTGCTCGCCCTCGGTCTGCGCACCGGCATCAAGCTGCCCGTCGAGGTCTTGCCCGACCTCACCAAGCCCACCGTCGTCATCCTCACGGAGTCGCCCGGGCTCGCGCCGGAAGAGGTCGAGGCTCGCGTCACCCAACCGCTCGAAAGCGCGCTCATGGGCGTGGCCAACCTCACCCGCCTGCGCTCCAACTCCGACGTCGCGCTCTCCCTGATCTACGCCGAGTTCGGCTGGGAAACCGACATCTACACCGCCCGCACCCAGGTGCAGGAGCGTCTGCAAACCGCCCGCGAACAACTGCCCGAGGGCGTGCAGCCCTTCATGACGCCCGTGGCCTCGCTCATGGGCGAGATCATGCTCGTCGGCGTCCGCTCCACCGTGCCGGAAGGGCAGCCGGGCTACCTCGCGCCCGCCGACGTGCGCACGGTGGCGGATTGGACGATTCGTCGTCGCCTGCAATCCATCCCCGGCATCGCCGAGATCCTCAACATGGGCGGCGGTATCCGCCGCCTGGAAGTCCAGCCCGATCCGTCCCGCATGGCGGCGTATTCGGTTTCCCATGACGAGTTGGCCGCCGCCGTCTCCGCCTCCGCCGGCACCACCACCGGCGGCTTCCTGAACAACGGCCCCACCGAGATCATGGTGCGCAATCTCGCCATGAGCACCGATCTGACGGCAATCGGCCACACCGTGGTCAAGGTCGTTGAAGGCCGCCCGGTCGTGCTCGCGGACGTGGCCACCATCGCCTGGGGCATCGAGCCGATGCGCGGCGACGCCTCCGTAAGCGTCGTGCCTGAAAAGGAGCCCACTCGCGGCGTCATCATGTCGATCACCAAGGCCCCCGGTTTCGACACCCGCGCGCTCACCGAAAAAATCGAGGAGGCTCTTGCCGAATTGCAGCCCGCGCTGCCGCCGGGAATGGAGGTCGTGCCGCTTTTCCAGCAGCGCCAGTTCATCGACCACGCCATCGGCAACCTGAAGGAGGCGATCCGCGACGCCGGCATCATGGTGTCGCTCATCCTCTTCCTGTTCCTGCTCAACATCCGCACCACCGTCATCACGTTGACGGCCATCCCGCTGAGTTTCGCGATCACGCTGCTCACCTTCACCTGGTTCGGCCTGTCGGTGAACTCGATGACCCTCGGCGGCCTCGCGGTCGCGATGGGCATGGTGGTGGACGACGCCATCGTGGACGTGGAAAACGTCTTCCGCCGCCTGCGCGAAAACGCCGCCCGCGCTACCCCCCGCCCGCGCCTGCCGGTCATCGCGGAAGCCTCCGGCGAGGTGCGAAACTCCATCCTCTACGCCACGATCCTCATCGTCCTCGTATTCCTGCCCTTGCTCGGCCTGAGCGGCGTGGAGGGCAAGCTCTTCGCCCCCATCGCCATCGCCACCATCCTCAGCATGGCGGCGTCGTTCCTCGTTTCGCTCACCGTCATTCCGGTGCTCTGCGCCCTGTTGCTCCATCCCAAGCCGGGAGCCGGGCACGCGGACGGCATGTTTGTGCGCGGCCTCAAGCGCGCGGTCGAAGCCACCGCCATCTCCCCCGCGCTGCGCTACCCGATCCCCGTGCTCGCTCTGGTCGCGCTGCTGCTAGTCGCGGCCTTCGCGCTCTATCCGCGCATGGGCAAGGATTTCCTCCCCAAGTTCCGCGAAGAGACCGCGCTCGTCGCCGCCACCGCCGCCCCCGGCACATCGTTGGCCGAGATGAATCGCATCGGCGACATCATCGAACGCGAACTGTTGAGCATCGCAGGCGTGTCCAAAGTAGGCCGTCGCCTCGGCCGCGCCGAACGTGGCGACCACGTCGTGCCCGTATCCACCGCCGAGTTCGACGTGGATTTCACCCCGGACGGCAAGCGCCCTCGCGCCGAGATCATCGCGGAAATAAATACCCGCCTGCGCCGCATCCCCGGAGCCTTCGCGGTGGTGAGCGGCCCGCTCGCCGACCGCATCGGCCACATGCTCAGCGGCGTCTCCGCCCCCGTCGCCGTGAAAATCTTCGGCCCCGACCTCCCGGAGTTGCGCCGCTTCGGCGAACAGGTGCAAGCCATCGCCCGCACGATCCCCGGTTTCGAGCGAGCCCGGCTCGATGCGCAGGCGGATATTCCGCAGCTTCGCATCGAGGCGGATCGCGAGCGCGCCGCCGCTTACGGGCTCACCCCCGGAACGCTCAACGACCTCTTGGCCACGCTCGTCGGCGGGCAGGAAGTCGCCGAGCTGCGCGAAGGCCAACGCACCGTGCCGCTTGTCCTGCGTCTGCCGGAAGCCTGGCGCGAATCCCCGGATCGTCTCCGGGAGCTACCCATCGAAACGCCGGTCGGGACTCGCATCCCCCTCAGTGCCGTCGCCGAGGTGCGCGAAGCACGCGGGCCTAACGTGATTTTCCGGGAAAACAGCCAGCGCCGCATCACGCTCGCGATCCAGCCCACCGGGCGGGACGTGGGGGCCAGCGTCGAGCGCCTGCGCGAAGCCGTCGCCGAGCAGGTTAAGCTGCCCGAGGGCTACTTCGTGACCTATGAGGGCGAGTTCGAGGCCCAACGCGACGCCACCCGGCGCATCGCCATCCTCGGCGCGATCATCGTGGTGGTGATCATTATCCTGCTTCAGGCCTACTTCCGCAGCGTCGGCCTCGCGCTTCAGGTCATGCTCAGCATCCCGCTGGCGCTGGCCGGCGCGCTCGCCTATACGTGGTGGAAACTGGATAACATCAGCATCGCGACCTTGGTCGGCTTTATCGCGGTGGGCGGCGTGGCCGCGCGCAACAACATCATGCTGCTGTCCCACTACCTGCATCTGATGCAGCACGAGGGGGAAAGTTTTACCCGCGAAATGGTCATTCGCGGCACGCTCGAACGCGTCGTCCCCGTGCTCATGACCGCGTTGGCCGCCGGCATCGCGCTGATCCCGCTTGTCCTCGCGGCCGATCAACCGGGCAAGGAAATCCTGCACCCGGTCGCCGTGGCCATCGTCGGAGGCCTCGCCTCCTGCACCCTCCTCACCTTCGTCGTCACCCCGGCGGTGTTCTTCACCTTCGGCCGCCGCGCCGCCGAACGCTCGCTTGAGGAACAGGGCGACACTTTTGAGTGAGCCTACGTCCCTTTGTCCGTAACCCACCAAACACAAAAACCAAAACCATCCATATCATGAAACTGCCAATCTTCCCCCGAATCCTCGCCCTCGTCCTCGCCTGCGCCGCGCCCGCCTTTGCCGCCGACGGTCACGACCACGCCGGGCACTCACATGCCGCCAAAATCACCGGCCCCAACAAGGGTCGAATCCTCACCCAGCTAGAGCCACACGCGGAATTTTTTGTCACTGCCGACCGCAAGGTGCGCCTGACCTTCGTAGATGACGCGGGCAAGCCCGTGGCCATCCCCGCCGGCTTCACTGCCACGCTGGTTACCGGCGACCGCGCCGCGCCGACGACGCTCCAGTTCGCCGCCGACGGCGAAGGCGCGACCGCGACCTTGCTGAGCGCCACCGCGCTTCCCGAGGGGCAAAACCTGCCCGCCGTCCTTCGCGCGACGCCCGAGGCCGGCGCGAAACCCGTGACGATCCGCTTCCAGATCAACCTCGCCAACTGCGGCGAATGCTCGCGTCCCGAATACGCCTGCGCCTGCGCGCACTAAGCCAAGCAAGCCGCCATGGAACACCAACAAATACGCGATCATGAGTCCCCCGAGCCTCACGATCATGGTTCGTGCGGTTGCGACCATGGCGGCGACCAGCGTTGGGAAAACCGCAGCCTCGCGTTCTCCGGCCTCTTGATCGGTGCGGGCTTCGTTATCCGCTGGGTGGGCTTCGGCCCGCCTGCGTTCCAAACCGCTTTGTTCGCCGCCGCCATCGTGGCGGGAGGCTGGTTTCTGCTTCCCGGCGCTTGGCGCGCGCTGCGGCAGTTCCGGCCCAACATCGCGCTCTTGATGGTCATCGCCGTGATCGGCGCAGCCATCATCGGCGAATGGGCGGAGGCCGCCACGGTGGTTTTCCTCTTCGGCATCGCCGAATGGCTGGAGGGCTGGGCCGACCGGCGCGCTGACCGGGCGACACGCGCCCTGCTCGAACTCGCACCCGACACCGCGCGGGTTCGTCAAGCAGAAGGCCGCTTCGACGAGCGGCCCGTCGGCGAGGTCGCGCTCGCTGCGATTGTCTCCGTGCAATCCGGCCAGCGCATCCCGCTCGATGGCGTCGTCACGCGTGGAAACTCCGCCGTGAACCAAGCCCCCATCACCGGTGAATCCGTGCCGGTCGAAAAAGCCCCCGGCGCGACGGTCTTTGCCGGAACCATCAACGGCCAAGGCTCCCTTGAAATCGAGGTCACGAAAGCCGCCGGTGACACCACCCTCGCCAAAATCATCCGCCTCGTCGAGCAAGCCCAGTCCCAGAAAGCTCCGACTCAACGTTTCGTCGATACGTTTGCCCGCTACTACACGCCCATTGTCACCGTCCTGGCCCTGCTCATCTTTTTGGTGCCGCCGCTCTTTTTCGGCGGCGACTGGAACGTGTGGCTCTACCGCGCCTGCGTCCTGCTCATTATCGCCTGCCCCTGCGCGTTGGTCATCTCGACGCCGGTGAGCATCGTCGCCGGACTCACCGCGCTCACCCGTCGCGGCGTGCTGGTCAAAGGCGGAGCCCACCTTGAAACGCTCGCCAAACTCCGCGCCCTCGCCGTGGACAAAACAGGCACCATCACCGAGGGTAAACCCCGCGTCACCGATGTCACCGCCTTCGCCCCCGCCACCGCCGACGAGGTGATCCGCATCGCCGCCACCATCGACGAAAATTCCGTCCATCCTTTGGCCCAGGCGGTGGTCGCCTACGCCGAGGAGCGAAGAATTCGCCCGACCAAAGCCGACGACTACCAGTCGCAACTCGGACGTGGCGCGCAAGCGACCATCGACGGAGTCCCTTGCTTCGTCGGCAACCACCGCTTCGCACATGAGCTGAGCGTCTGCACTCCCGAGTTGGAAAGACGCTTGGCCGAAATCGAGAAGAGCGGCCAATCCGTCGTCATCGTGGGACACCGCCCGCACGCGGGCGAAAGCGGCGGCGTTTTGGGCGTCATGGCGGTGGGCGACGCGGTGCGCCCCAAGGCCAAAGACGCCATCGCCGCGCTCCACGCGGTGGGCGTCGCCAAGGTCATCATGCTAAGTGGCGACAATCAGCGCACCGTTGATCACATCGCGCATGCCGTCGGCATCGACGAAGCGCGCGGGGACCTGCTCCCCGACGACAAGGTCTCGGCCATTACGCAACTGCGCGAGCAACACAGATTCGTCGCGATGGTAGGCGATGGCGTGAACGACGCCCCTGCGATGGCGACGGCCAACCTGGGCATCGCGATGGGCGCGGCCGGCACCGACGCCGCCATCGAGACCGCCGACGTGGCGCTCATGCAAGACGACCTCGGCCAGATCGCCGAGGCCATCCGCCTCGGGCAACGCACGCTGCGCACGATTCGCGTCAACATTGCGTTCTCGCTGGGACTAAAGGCGCTATTTCTCGGCCTGGCCTTGGCCGGTCACACGAGCCTCTGGCTCGCCATCGTCGCCGATACCGGCGCGACCCTGCTAGTAGTCGCAAATTCACTCCGCCTCCTCCGTGTCACGCCGTCACCCACATAAAACTGGCGACACAAAGCGGAAAAAGCACCCGCCACCGTTAAAAAAAGTGTTTTCCAAGGCCTTGGCTTTGCTCCCTGGCTGGGTGTTGCGGAATGTTGGCCGGCCTTGCTCTTGGGCTATACTGGAACCGCACCTTGATTCCCATGCAGGTCGGAGGAGTTTTCGGATTATTGGTAGGCACGAGCATAGACTGGTTCATCGGACGGAAATGAAGAGCTCGGTTCATGTTAAGAAACGCAAAAGCCCCGGCTCGCTTCCGAGCCGGGGCTTTGTTTTCGAGCGTTAGCGCTCAGGAGCCGCAGGCGGCTTTGCACTTGGCGGTGTCGCTGACGGCGCCTTCGCACTTCACCGTGCTGGTGCGCTTACCCTGCTTCACGATCATGCTTTCGCATTTTTCGGAAGCGGGTGTGTTTACGGCGGGATTTGCCGCACGTTCAGCAGCGGCGGCACGGTCCGCACGGCGTGCGTTCCAATACTGGAGGCCAGGGCCGGCGAAAGAAGCGGAGGCGGAAGCGACCGCAACGAGGGAGACGATGGCGAGACGGATAGTTTTCATGGGATCGGGGACTCTGGATTATCGATTGCGGAGGAATTATTTTTCGGGAGAGACGAGAATCTCGGACTCACTTTTCGCAGTGGGCCTTGCACTTTTCGGTTTCCTTGGTGCAAGCCTCACTCGTTGTGCGCTTGCCGGATTTCTCGAACATCCGGGGTGTCGCTACACCGGACTCGCCGGAGTAGCTGCGATAGGCGGCGGAGCCGGCGGGAGGAGGAGCGCTCTTGCTGCGGGGGCCGGCGGCGAAAGCGGCGGAGGCAGTCAGGGCGGTGACAAGGGCGAGGGTGACATGGAGGGTTTTCATGGTGGGACAGGTTTGTTGAGTTTTTAATGGCTCGAGGACCGAGGCCCCCGAACGAAGACCATACCCCGCTGACTCGTCCGAACCCTCACGGTGGCTGAAATTTTTTTCATCCCACGTCTGCCACGCCGATTCCCTGCTGGGCGAGAACCTCGCCTGTTTGTCTGCCGCTACGGCTTTGCCGGTTCCGTTGCCAGTTGATCAGGTCTGAACATGGTCACTGGCGACGGAACGCCGATCTGCGCTTCGCCGACTGTCAGCCGGGTCTTGCGCCGGGTCGCTTCATCACGGATTTCGACCGCTTTCATCGTGTAGCGATCACCCGCTCGCTTCAGCCCGATCAGGCGGAACGTCTTTGTCACGACGGAGCCTTTGCCGAGGTGTTCGGCCAGGAGAAGCGCGTGATAGGTCCGGTCGATTCGGAAACGTATCGCGGTCAACTCGGGGTGCTGTGCGGCGAACTCCGGTGGGGGCTTGGCGAGGAAGGTCTCGACCATCCTGCCGCTTACCCGGCTTGGCCCCTCGTAAACACAATCGTCCCAGAAAAGGAACGGCATCTGGACATCGAAGACCGAGAGGTCCGACTCCGCGAGGGGAGCGAACCATCTTGAGATGTCGAGCGTGGTGGCACCGGACCGCTCGCGATCCGACCAACGCCAGGCCATCGGGCGCGGGCCGCTTTGCACCAGAAACGTAGCGTCGTCCAAATGCAGGCGCATCATCGGCCCCTCGCCGTTGCGGGAAGACCAGAGGCGCCCTTCGCTTCGTGTTTCATCCCCCCTGCGCGGCATGACCTTCAGCTCGAACTCCAGATAAGCATCCTCGGCCAAAAACGTTCGCCGCATCTGGCGCAGGATTTCGGCGCCCTCGGTTTTGTCCGGTATCCCCTCGGCGGACTGCGCCGTAGGGCGGGGTCGCTTTGGCTCGGCGCGCAGCCGCGCGGGGACGCAAACCATGACTAGCGCCACCGCGATACAGGCAAACAAAAGGCCGTTCCGACGGGGAGCACGCATCGATCTACCATTTCTCATCCCAGCCCAAGAACTTGTCGCCGGTGCGCTCCTCCTCCGCGCGCTTCACTTCGCGCTCTTGGTGGACTTTCAGGCACATCGGGCAGCACAGCTCGACCGCGCGACCGCCCACGACCACCCGCGCGAAGCCCCGCCCGTTGGCGGTGCTTTTGCCGCACACGGCGCAGGTCTCCGGTTCGGGCGGTGTGGCGGGCGACGGGCTCACGACGCGGGCTTTTCGTCGGGCATGGCGGCGGGCAGGCTGCGCCGCTTCCACACGTAATAGATTGCTGGATACACAATCAGCTCCATCAGCGTTGAGGTGAACACGCCGCCAACCATCGGCGTGGCGATGCGCTTCATCACGTCCGCGCCCGTGCCGGTGCTCCACAGGATGGGCACCAGACCGATGAAGGTGGTGGCGACCGTCATAATCTTCGGGCGGATGCGCTGCACGGCACCCTGGTAGATGGCGGCGCTGAGGTCCTCGGCGGTGCGCATCTTGCCCTCCTTGACGCCCTTTTCGTAGGCGAGATCGAGGTAGAGCAGCATCACCACGCCGGTTTCGGCATCCAGCCCGGCCAGCGCGATCAAGCCCACCCATACGGCGACGCTGAGATTGTAGTCGAGCAGGTAGAGCAGCCAGAACGCCCCCACGAGGGAGAACGGCACGGCCAGGAAGACGATGGCCGTCTTGATGATCGATTGCGTGCTGAGATAGATCAGCAGCCCGACGATGAGCAGCGTGATCGGCACGATCAGCAGCAGGCGCTGCTTGGCGCGCGTCATGTATTCGTATTGGCCGCTCCAAAAGATGTTGTAGCCATCGGGCAGGCGGATGGTGCCGGCCGCAATCGCGGCTTCCACGGCGCTGCGCGCGCCTTTCACGTAGGTGCCCAGGTCGGAAGTCTGCACATCGACATAGATCCACGCATTGGGCACGGCGGCCTCGCTCTTCACGCCCATCGGGGCGGCGACGACACGGATTTTGGCGAGCTGGCCCAGGGGCACCTGCGCGGGCGGTTCGGCCGGGGCGGGACTCGCGAGGTTTTCTCCGCCCATGCCGCCGGAGTCGCCGCCACTCATCGCACCGGCGGCACGGATAGGCACAGCGATCTCGGCGAGCGCTTCCAGATTCTCGCGATAGTCGCGGGCGTAACGCAGGATGACGCCGTAGCGTTCCAAGCCCTCGACCGTGGTGGTGAGCGGCATGCCGCCGAGGGCGACCTCCAGCACGTCCTGGACATCGCGGACGTTCAGGCCGTAGCGCGCGACGGCATCGCGATCGATGTCGAACTCAATGTAGTTTCCACCGAGCACCCGCTCGGCGAAGACCGAGCCGGTGCCGTTAACGGCGCGCACCACGCCCTCGACCTCGCCGGCGATGCGTTCGAGTTCGGCGAGACTAGGCCCGGCGATCTTGATGCCGACCGGGGTCTTGATGCCGGTTGCGAGCATGTCGATGCGGGTCTTGATCGGCATCGTCCACGCGTTGGTGAGCCCGGGAATCTGCACCGCGCTGTTCAAGGCGGTGGTAAGTTCTTCCAAGGTGCGCCGACGGTGCGCGACTACCTGGCCGGTGTCGTCAACGATGTCCACCTCGGGCCATTCTTCCTCGGGGCGGAGCATGATCGTCGTCTCGATCATGTCCATCGGCGCAGGGTCGGTGGCGGTTTCGGCGCGCCCGATTTTGCCGAAGACATGATGCACCTCGGCGAAGGATTTGATGATCTGGTCGGTCTGCTGGATGATTTCCCGCGCCTTGGTGGGCGAGATGCCGGGAAAGGTGGTGGGCATGTAGAGCAGGTCGCCCTCGTAAAGCGGCGGCATGAACTCCGAGCCGAGGTTTTGAAAGGGGAAGGCCTTGCCCATCTTGGCGGCCACCTCCTTGACCCGGCCTTCGGGCAAGGCGGCTACGACCCACGCGTTCCACGGGAAAAAGACCCACGCGATGATGAACGCGGCGACGCCGATCACCGCCCAGCGCCATTTGACGACGAAGGCGATGACCGGATGGTAGAGCCAGATAAGGAAACGGTTGAGCGGATTTTTTTCCTCGGGCCGCATCTTGCCCTTCAGGAAGAAGCTCACCAGCACCGGGGCCAGGGTGATGGCGAGCAAGGATGCCGCCGCCATCGAGTAGGTCTTGGTGAACGCGAGGGGCTTGAACATGCGCCCTTCCTGTTCCTGCAAGGCGAAGATGGGGAGGAATGACACCGTGACCACCAACAGGGCGTAAAAGATCGTCGGCCCCACCTCGACGGTTGCATCGCGGACGATTTCCCAATGGGTCTTTTTGCCCTGATCGTGCTCAAGGTGTTTGTGGGTGTTCTCGACCAGGATAATCACGCCATCCACGAGCACGCCGATGGCGATGGCGATGCCGCCGAGCGACATGATGTTCACGCTGATGCCCTGGAGCTTCATGATGATGAAGGCCGCGAGCACGGAGACCGGTAGGATCACAATCGGAATCAGCGCGGCCCGGAAGTGCATCAGGAAGGCGATGATTACGAGCGCGACGACGATGCTCTCTTCGATGAGCGTGTTTTTCAGGGTCGCGACGGAGCGGTCGATCAAGGCCGTGCGGTCGTAGGTGACCGTGTAGGTCACTCCTTCCGGCAGGCCCTTCATCGCCGCGTCCAACTTCTTCTTCACGGCTTCGATCACGGAGCGGGTATCCACTCCATACCGCACGACGACGATGCCCCCGACCGTCTCGCCCTCGCCGTTCAGCTCGGCGATTCCCCGGCGCATGTCGGGGCCGAGCTGCACCTCCGCAACTTCGCCCAGCAGGATCGGCGTGCCGCCGGGGCCGCTGCCGACCGCGACCTTGCGAAGATCCTCCACCGAGGAGACGTAGCCCTTGATACGAAGGATGAATTCTTTCTCCGCCAGCTCCATCGAGCGTCCGCCGGTCTCGCCATTGCTGCGCTCGACCGCGCTGGCGACCTCCCCGAGCGAGACGCCGTAGGCGCGCAGACGGTTGGGATCGACGGTGATTTGATACTGCTTCACATGGCCGCCGATGGAGGCGACCTCGGCGACGCCCTCGACGCTGGTGAGCTGGTATTTCAGATACCAATCCTGCATCGAGCGCAGCTCGGCCAGGTCGTGCTTGGGCGAATTGATCGCATACATGAAGGCCCAGCCCACGCCCGTGGCGTCGGGACCGAGGCTGGGCGTGACATCACGGGGCAGGCTGCCGGAAAGGCCGCTCAGGTATTCCAGCACACGGCTGCGCGCCCAATACGGGTCGGTGCCGTCCTCGAAAATCACATAAACAAATGAGTATCCGTAGAACGAATACCCGCGCACGACCTTGGCGCTGGGCACCGACAGCATCTTCGTCGTGATCGGGTAGGTGACCTGATCCTGCACGATCTGCGGGGCCTGCCCCGGCCATTCGGTGTAGATGATGACCTGCGTGTCGGAGAGATCGGGGATCGCGTCGAGCGGCGTGGTGCGCACGGCGTAGATGCCTCCTAACACGGTCAGCACGGCCCCCATTAGGATGAGGAATCGGTTCCTGAGCGAAAATTCGATGATGGCCTTGAGCATAACGGCGAAGAGGGACGGCTGGTTTTAGGGATACGGGGTGGTCAACGCGCGGGACCGGCGATTTCGTCACCGCAGCCGAGCATCTCGGAGCCAAAGAATGGGTTCTTCGTGCCGGCCTCGCGTTGAAGCCAGCGGGCCTTGCCCATCACGGGTGCCATCGGGCATTCGAAGATGTGCAGCTTCTCCGTGTGTTGGAGGTGATTTTCGCGGGCGAGGTCGGCGATCACGGTGCTGAACGGCTCGAACGCGCCGCGCGCGGCCTCAAGGTCGGCCGGTTCGGCGAGTCCGCCCTTAAACTTTCCGAGCGGACCGTGCGCGGCATGCGCGTCGCCTGAGAAGTAGGTGGCGAGTGCGTCGCGGAGCGCGGGCAGTTGGCGTTTGTATCCGGGGAGATCATCGGCCGCGAGCGCGGCGGCGGCGTCCGCCGAGGCCAGGGCGATGGGCTTGAGCAGCGGCGCGGCGGAGTTGCCGGACGCGACGGGAGCGGTCGCGGGCAAAGGTGCGGTCGCCGTCGGTGCGGCGTTCGCGGTGCCACCTTCGGCGTTGCGCAGCATCTTCTGGATGGACTCGCGAAGCTGGCTTTCCGAATCGAGCATGAACTGCCCGGAGGTGACGACGCGCTCGCCTGCGTCCACCCCCGAGAGGACTTCGTAGAAGCCGCCCTGGCTCCGCGCGCCGATCTTCACTTCCCGAGGTTCAAAAAAGCCTCCCTCAAGCGCCACGAAGACCGTGTTGCGCTCCCCGCTGCGCAGCACCGCGATGTCGGGCACGAGCACGGCGGAGTCCGCGATTTGCGACGTGAGGTTCACGTCCACAAACATGCCGGGACGCAGCGCGCCCGCCGGGTTCGGCAGAACGACGCGTGCGGCGGCGGTGCGGGTGCGTTCATCAACCTGCGGCAAGAGCAGCCCGATTTTTCCTTCCATGACGTCTGACTGCCCGTAGCTGGAACGGACGGAAACGAGCTGCCCTTCACGCACGAAAGGCACGTCCTTCTCGTAAATTTGCGCGTTGACCCAGACGGTGGATAGATCGGCGAGACGGTAAATGCGTTCCCCGGCTTTCATCATCTGGCCCTCGACGGCCATTTTCTCGACCACCACTCCCCCCACGGGTGCGCGGTAAACGAGGGTGCGCCGAACTTCGCCCGATTTTTCCAGCTCTTCGATCAAATCGGCGGGCACATCAAAAAGTTCCAGGCGGGCGAGCGCGGCGCGCACAAGGGGATCGTCCTTGTCGCCCCGCGTGCGCAGCGCGGTGACGTAGTTGAGCTGGGCATTGTAGAGTTCGGGCGAGTAGATTTCAAACAGCGGCGCGCCGGGCTCGACGGTCGTCCAAGTGGCATTGACGTGGAGACGCTCGATCCAGCCTTCGTATTTGAGGGTGATGTCGCGCAGCCCGCTTTCATCGTAGGCGACGGCACCCACGGCGCGTATCTCGCGCCGCACCGGCCCGCGCCCGACGAGGGCGGTTTTCAGGTTCATGCGCTGCGTGGTGGCGGCGTCGATCTGGATAGTGTTCTCACCCGAGACGTCCTCGCCGTCGTAAACCGGCACCATGTCCATGCCCATCGAGTCTTTGCCGGGGCCGGGCTTCACCTCGCCGGGGATCATGGTGGACTTGTAATACTTCACGACGCGCTCGCCCGAGGCGTTGGCCGCGGGCTTGGCGGAGTTCGCACGCACCGGCGTGAGCTTCATGCCGCAAATCGGGCAGTTGCCGGGGGCGTCCTTAATGATTTGCGGGTGCATGCCGCAGGTGTAGAGCTGCTCGGCGGCATGGGCCGAGGGCATGGCCGCGAACCAGAGCGCGAGCGCGGCCAGCACGGGGACGAGCCAGGATAAGAAGAAGAGACGAGGACGGGCGGGCGATTTCATGAGAGCAAAAAGGAGAGGAAACGGGTTATCGTGATGAAGCGTTGGCGAGCAGGGGCGCGCCGGCCGGGGCCTGCCCGACGACGAGCACGGAAAGATCGGCGAGCACGCGTTCGCGTTCGCGCAGGGCGGCGGCTTTTTCCAGGCGCATATCGAGCGCCATCAGCTCAAGCGTCGGCACGGTGGTGAGGCTCGCCATGCCCGACTGATAGCCGGCCTGGGCGGAGGCGAGCGCGCGCTCGATGCCGGGAAGCGCGGTCGCATCGACAAAGGCGATCATGCGGTCCGCCTCGCGCAGCATGTAGGTCATCTGCGCGAGTTCGGCGGCGAGCATGATTTGCTCGGCGTCGAGCCGGGCGGCGGCGGCCTCCCGGCGCTGCTCGGCGGCGGCGATGGTGGCGGCGATCTTGTCGCGCCAGATCGGCAGGGTCATTTCCGCCTGCGGGCGCACCATAAGCGGGTCGGCCTTAAGATCGACCATGCCGCCGAAGCCGAAATCGGGGACGCGCGACTTGCGCGCGACCGCGACCTCCGCGACCGCCATGCCGACCATCGCGCGCATCGACTCGAGGTCGGGGTTGGTGGCGAGCACTTGCGCCCAGAGCGTGTCATCGTCCGCCGGAGCGGCGGAGGGAGAAAAGCGCGTGGGCCACAGGGGCGAGGGATCTTCGCGGCGCAGGCCGAGCGCGGACTTAAGCCGGCTGCGGGCGGCATCGCGTTGGTCGGCGAGGTTCGCGGTTATCACGCGGATGCGCTCGATTTCGGTGCCGACGTTCACCTGATCTTCGAGAGTGCCCATGCCCTTGCCGGTGGCGTAGTCCGCACGGCTAAAGGCCAGGGAGCGCTCAAGCGAGGAGAGCGCCTTGCCGCGAAGCGTCAGGGCGGCGTCGAGATAAGCGAGGTCGGCCCACGTCTTTTTGAGGTCCGCCGCGACCGTCAGGACGGCCGCGCGATAAGTCTGGTAGGCGACATCGGCGCGGGCGGCGGCCTCGCGGCCCATCGCGGCGCGTTTGCCCGGTCCCATGATGTCGAACATCAAACCGGGCATGAGCGTCATCAACATGTCGGCGATGTCTGCCTCGAAGGTGAGCTTGGGATCGGGCAGGGAGCGGGCGGGCGTGATGTCCTCGACGGCGGCGCGCCAGTCGGCGTGGGCGGCGGCGATACGGGGATGATTGAGGAGCGCGAGGCGCAGGTAGTCTTCCAGGCCGCTCTCCGCAGCCAGCGCGGGCTTGGGCAACTCGGCGCGAAGGCGGGCCAGCTCGGCCACTCGATCACGGGCCACGCGTTCCTCGCGGATAGGCCGGGTGGCGCAACCGGCGAGTAGGCCGGTGGCGAGCATCGAAACAAGAACAGGCTTCAAGAAAGGCGATTTCATCGACGGGAAAGCGGAGGACGGCGCGGTTCCCACGCCGACAAAACGAACGAGACCAGGAAAAAAAGCGGCGGCGCGAGCGACTCGCGCCGCCGCCGGGAAAAGGCGGGCGGGCGCCGGGCTTAATTGGGCAGCTTGGTCACGAACATGCACTCCTCGCCCTTGTCGTTGACGATGCGGGTTTCGGTGTGCTTGCCGCCTTTGCCGCGCGGGCCGTGGGCGACGACCTTGAAGGTCTTTTCGCACGAGCCGCAGGCGACCTCAGCCCCCTCAGTGCAAAGTTTCATCGCCTCTTCCTTCGTGGTGACATCGAGGACGGTGACGGTGTCGCAAACCTTGCAAACGAGGGCGAGCTTATCGCCGGACTTGACGTCATCAAACGCGGCCGCGCTGCGGAGAGCAGGCGCGGTGCGTTTGGCGGGCGGCACGGCGAAGGCGACGACGGCGGTCGCGAGGAGGAGGCCGGTGGTGAGGAAGACTTTGACGGATTTCATGGTGTGTGTGGATCAAGGGTTTTCGGACGGGTTTTTGTTTCGTGTCGCCGTTGTCGGTGACGGCGCAAGGTGTTCAGGAGCGCTCAGTGTTGGTGCTCGTGGCCATCGGCCTTGGCTTCGGGCGCGCCTGCGCAGCAGAAGGCGGCATCGTCGCCGCACTTGGAGCAGTTGTGCTGCATGGTGTCGGTTGTCTTGCCTTTCACAACGGTGATCTCGCCGTTGCAGTTATCGCAGGTGTGCTTGGTGCCAACCGTGGTCCATACCGGGGTGCCTTTGCCGTTCGGCAAATCTCCTTTGTATTCCCTGAGCTTCACGGTTTTGCACGCGCCGCAGACCAAGGCCATCGTATCACCCGGCTTCACCGCCTGGGCTTCTTTCTGGGTTTGGACGCGACGGGCGTTCCAGTATTGGATGCCGGGGCCGGCGAAGGCGGAGGAAGCGGCGAGGGCCGCGATTGCGAGCAGGGAGGCGAGACGGAGGGTTTTCATGACGAGTGAGCAGATATGCATTGGAGCACTCGGTCCGAAGTGATCGTCACTTGGACTGTGCCCTGCCCACCTTACCCCGCTCGCCCCGAAAACCCTCGCCGCCCTAAATCATTCTCACCACCACGCCCGGATGCCCGCGACAAATCGGAGGTCGGACACGTCCTCGCCGGCGGCCCGCACGAGATCGGCGGTTTCGCCAAGTTGGCGCACCCACGACACGCCGATGTAGGGGGCGAACTCGCGGCGGATTTCGTAGCGCAGGCGCAGCCCGAACTCGACGTTGTTCAGGCCCGCGCCGACTCCAAATTCAGGCACGTCCTGCGCCGCCAGGCCGAGATCGAGTCGAGGCTGGAGAATGAGACGTTGGGTGAGCAGCACGTCATAGGTGCCGGTGATTTCGGCGGAAACATCGCCCTCTTCGCTCACATACAGGGAGGGCTCCAACTCGAACCAATACGGGGCCACTCCCTCCAATCCGAGGACCAGAAACGCCCGGTCAAGATCCGCGCCCGGTCCCCAGGTGCGGTCGTAGCGCGCACCGGCCTGCACGTTCCAGAAGGGAGCGATCATCCGGCTGTAGAGGGCTTGCACGCCGATGTCGCCTTCGCCGGCACCTTCAAGTCGTTCTTCGCCTTCGGCTTTCCACCAGAATTTATGTTTGTCGCCACCATACCAGCCTTCGGCGTCGAGCGTGAGCGCGTCGGGGTTGTCGCCGGAGGAAAACTCCAGCCGGTCGATCAGCACATAGTTGAAGCGCATGCGATCCTCGACCGGCGGAGCCCACCCGTAGGTGATGTGCGGCGGCTCTCCCGCCGTCGGCGGGATGGGGGCATCGGCTCCGGGGGCGGAGTCGCCGTGTCCGGCATGCTGGGCGCGGGCGGGCGAAGCGACGGTGGCGAGCGAGGCGAGAACGAGGGCGGGAAACAGGTGGCGCATGGGAGGGCGATTTTGAGGTTCAGGCGACCGAGACCACGCGAAACATGCCCGCTTCCATGTGGTAGAGGATGTGGCAATGCATCGCCCAAAAACCGGGGGCATCAGCCTCGATGTCGAGGGAGAGCCGCTCGGCGGGTTTCACGTTGATGGTGTGTTTTTTGGGACGATAGGCGCCGGCTCCGTTCTCCGGCTCGCTCCACATGCCGTGCAGGTGCATGGGGTGATCCATCATGGTGTCGTTGACGAAGGTGAGGCGCACGCGTTCGCCCAGCTTGAAGGCGATGGGCGCGGGAGCTTCGGAAAAGGTCTTGCCGTCAAAACCCCAGATGTAGCGCTCCATGTTGCCGGTGATGTGGAGCTCGATCTCGCGGTCGGGGGGGGCGCACTTCGGGGCGCGGGCGCACGCTGCGCAGATCGGTGTAAACGAGCACGCGGTGAGGCGCATCTTCCAGCCCCGTGCCGCGTTCGTGCAGGCGGTTGCGCGGGGCCATCGCGACCATCGAATTACTCGCTCCATGATTGTCCGGACCGTGTGGAACCGGCGCGGCGACCTCGGTGGGCGCGGAGGTGGCAGGCATCGCCATGCCGGCGTGCTCGCCGCTCGCGACCGGAGCGACGGGCATCTTCATGCCGGGCATGTCGGCCATCCCGGGCATGGTGGAGTGATCGACGGCAGGCGGGGAGGCGGGCGCAGGCTTGGGCAGGTCGGCCATCGCCGCCATATCGTGTCCCTTGCGGGCGGGCGACGGTGTCGGCGCGCTCCCGTGACCGGAATGGGTTTCGGCAGCCATGCCGGGCATTCCGGCCATCGAGCCCGCGCCAGAGCCGTGGTCCATGCCCATGTCGGCCATCGTGCGCAGGGGGCGAGCCCGGCGGGCCGGCATGGGAGCCGTCATCCCGAGGCGAGGCGCAAGCGTGCCGGCGGCATAGCCGCTGCGATCCATCGTCTCGGCAAACAACGTGTAGGCGCGGTCCTCGGAGGGCTCGACGATGACGTCGTAGGTCTCCGCCACCGCGATGCGAAATTCGTCCACCGTGACGGGTTGCACGTCGTTGCCGTCGGCCTGGACCACGGTCATGGGCAGGCCGGGGATGCGGACGTCAAAGTAAGTTGCGGCGGAAGCGTTGATGAAGCGCAGGCGCACGCGCTCGCCGGGGTGAAAGAGGCCGGTCCAGTTGGCGGCGGGGGGAAGGCCGTTGACCAGGTAGGTGTAGGTCGCGCTCGTGAGGTCGGAGATGTCGGTGGGGTCCATCCTCATGCGAGCCCACTCGCGACGATTGGCGAAGGTGGCGGACCATCCCTCTCGCTTCGCGTCGCGAAAAAGATCCGGCAAGGTGGCGCGCTGGCGGTTGTAGTAGTTGGCCTGTTTTTTGAGCCGCGAATAGACGAGGTGGGGATCGGTGAAGGTCCAATCGGAGAGGAGCACGACGTATTCGCGGTCAAAGGCGTAGGGCTCGGGTTCGCGCGGATCGATGATGAGCGGGCCGAAGACGCCGAGCTGTTCCTGAAAACCGGAATGGCTGTGATACCAATAGGTGCCGCTCTGCTTGAGCGGAAACCGGTAGGCGAAGGTCTCGCCCGGCTTGATGCCGGCGAAGCTCACGCCGGGAACGCCGTCCATTTCGGCCGGGAGGATGAGGCCATGCCAGTGGATCGATGTATCCTCGCCGTGGAGACGATTGCTGACGCGAATCAAGGCCTCGTCGCCTTCGCGAAAACGCAGGAGCGGTCCGGGCACGGTGCCATTTACCGTCACGGCGGCGGCGGACGTGCCGGCGAGGTCGATGACGGCGCGGTCAATCGCCAGATCGTAGGTCGAGGTCTTCCCGGCCGCGCCCTCGGCACCCTTACCCGCCATCCCGGCCATGCCGACATGGCCCGCGTGAGCCCCGCCCGGTGCCTGAGCGTAGGCGGGGGCGAGACGTTGCAACATCGCAAGAGCGCCCAGCGCGCCGGAGGCGCGGAGGAATCGCCGACGGGAGAAAGCGGAGGACGACATGACGGGGAGAGGGTTTGGGTGAGGCGCCGGGGCTAGGGAGAAGGCTACTTCTTGGCTTCGGCCGGAGCGAGCTTGGTGAGATATTTCTCCGGAGTCTTCAGGAACTTTTTCTCGCAGGGTTTGCAGCAGATTTTGATCTCCTGCCCTTCATAGACGAAGGTGCGCTCGTCACCCATCGAGCCGAGGTCGTTCTCGGTGACGATGCAGAGTTCGAGCGGATACGGTTTCACTGCGCCTTTGGTGTCTTCCTTGGCTCCCGCGACCAGCGGGGCAAAGAGGGCGGCGAGGCCGAGAACGATGAGGGCGAGACGATTATTTTTGATCTTGGTTTTCATGTTTATGGATGAGGATTGAGGACGAAAAAGAGGTTTAGAAACGCAGGCCGACGCCGGCTCCGAGGCCGTAGTCCGAGTCGTAGAGCGACACGAGGGAGAGGCGCTTGGTGAGCGTGTAGGACAAGCCGGCCTGCCACTCGAAATCTTGCTCCGTGTCGTAGGAGGCCTGGGCGATCAGGCTGAGGCGATCCGTGAGCGCCACTTCGCGTCCGATGGCAAAACGGACATCGCCGTTGCTCTGCACCGTGGTGGTGAGCGCCGCCAGGTAGGGCAGCAGGTAGGTCGCGCCGACGATGACGCTATCCTCGCCGCCGTCGTTGTTCGTGAGGCGGTAGCCGGCAAAGGCAGTCCAGCGGGTGTTGAAATAGTGCGAGTAGGTCGCGTCGATTTCGTATTCACGACGCTCGACGCGCTCCCAACCGGCATCCCAGGTCAGGTTCAAATTGTGCCGACCGGCCTGCACGGTGGCGAGACCCTCGCTCAGGTTGCTCTGCACGATGGCGTCGGCCCAGAAATAGGGATGCGGCATGGCGTGTTCGCCGAGGTTGGCGTGGTAATTGGGCGCGACCGTTTTTGCTCCGCCTGGCGCAGCTGAATGCGACTCGGGAGCAGCGGCCGACATGCCGGGCATGCCGCCCATGCCGGGCGCGGCAATCGAGGACGCGGACTTCGCGGGAGTAGCGTCGTCGCTCGCGGCCGGAAGCATGTCGCCCGCCGGGTAACTGAAGATGCGGCCCATGCCGGCCTTGTGGTGGTAGAGGAGATGGCAATGGAACAGCCAGTCACGCTCTTCGTTCGCGTAGAACTCGATCACGCGGCGGCTCATCGGCGGCACGTCCACGGTGTGTTTGAGCGGCGCAAACTCGGCGGGCACTCCGTTGGGCATGAGCAGGCGGAAGAAATGCCCGTGCAGGTGCATCGGGTGGTGCATCATGGTGTCGTTGGCGAGGACGACGCGGAGCTTCTCACCGCGCTTCACCGGGATGACATCGGCCTCGTCGAGGGTCTTGCCGTTGATCGACCAAAGGTAGCGCCACATGTCGCCGGTGAGGCGCAACGTGATTTCGCGGGATGGCGCATCGGCGGGCAAGGTCGTGGGGGCGACGGCACGGAGGCGGTGGTAAGGCGGGAGCGGGCGGGGCAACTCTTCGGCGAGCGCTTCCTCATCGGTCGCGTTACCATCGGCCTCCATCAGACCAAGGATGGCGTCCATCGCATCGTCCATGCTGTAGGGGTTGAGCGGGCCGGGCGCGGGAGCCGGGCGCACCTCGGCGGCACCGGCGTCGCCGAGAAGAAGGGAGGCGTGGCCGGAATTATCCTGCGCGGTGGCACGCACCTCCCACGCCAGACCGGCGGGCGCATCGGCGGGGATGGTGACGAGCACGTCGTAAGTTTCGGCCATGCCGATGAGCAGGCGATTTTGGCGAATGGGCGTCACCTCCATGCCATCGGCGGCGATGATGGTAAGCGGGCCGGTGGCCGCGCTGAGATAAAAGTAGCTGGCGGCGGCGGCGTTGATGACCCGCAGGCGCACGGTCTCGCCGGGACGGGCCGCGAGCGACTGGCGCGCTTGCCCGTTCACGAGAAAGGCGTCGTAGGCCACATCCGAAATATCCATCGCGGGCAGGCGCGCTTTTTCCCGGTCGAGATACTCGCGCAAATGCCCCGAGCGCCACGCGCCCCAGAGCGATTGCGCGGTGCCTTTGCGCAACGAATACCACTCGCTGCCGCGCAACAGCGTGCGCATGACTTCGGTCGGACTTTCGTTAGTCCAATCGGATAGCACCAGCACCTCTTCGCGGTCGGTTTTGGGGATGTCGGTGCGCGCCGGAGTGCCGGCCTTTGGCTCGATCACGATGCTGCCATAAACGCCGCGCTGCTCCTGCAGGCCGGTATGGCTGTGATACCAATAAGTGCCGCTGTGTTTGAGCAGGAATTCGAAGGTGCGAGATTCGCCGGCCTTGATTGGCGGGGTGGTGATGTAGGGCACGCCGTCTTCCAGATTGGGAACGAGCAGGCCGTGCCAGTGGACGGAGGTTTCGTCTTTCGCGAGGCGGTTGTTGACATGGATGCGGGCGACCTCGCCTTCGCGAAAACGCAAGGTGGGGCCGGGCACGGAGCCGTTGAGCGTGAGCGCACGCACCGGCTTGCCAGCGGGAGACAACGTGGTCTCGGCGATGTCGAGGGAGTATTCGACGACGGGCGCGTTGGGATAGAGCTGCGAGGCCTTTGGCTCAAGTTCACGCAAGGCGAAGGTGTCGCCGCCCTTGCCGCCGCAAGCGGTGCAAGCAAGGGCGAGGGATGGAACGAAGACCCCCAAAGCGGTGATCAAAACAGCGCGGTAGGCAAACATGGGAAAAGTTAAACGGTTACTCGGAAGCATCAAAGTAGTCTTCGCCCCACACCATCAGCGCCCCGAGGTGGCCGGCGGCGGAGAGGACGAGGGCGGTTAACCAGACAGCGGAACGGCGCAACCAGCGGCCACCCGGATTCGCGGCATTGGCGTGGCGATGCGCGATCCACGCCGCGCCGCCCGCCATCACGGTGGCCGTGATGCCCAGCCAGCGATGCCAGGTGAGCGCCCAACGCAGAGACGGGCGAGGGTAAGATTCCAAGGCAAACACCCAACCCGTCACGCTGGAGGCCACGGCCCCGAGAGCCCCGACCAGAAGCAGAAACGGCACGACTTGCGCGAAGGCCGGACGATCCCATTTCAAGCGCACCGCCTCCACGGCGGCGGCCAGCAGGATAAGCGCGATGGGGAAATGCAGCACCAGCGGGTGCAGACGGCCGAAGAGCTGGGTGAAGTCCATGGGGATAAAGTCGGGCGTTGGGAATCCAGGTGAGCTGACGAAAACCCAGGTTGGCCGTTGGCGGAGCGGCCAACCTGAGGTGATGCGAAAGGCGCGTGCGCCGAGGCGGACGCGCACGCCTGTTTTGATCGAGCTTAGTGCGCGTGCCCGGCGTGACCGTCTGAAGCGGTAGGCTTCTCGCCCTTGGCTTTCGCGGCGGCGGCATCGTCGATCTTCTTCAGGAATTTCGCGGAGTCTTTTTTAAAGTCCTTCACGCAGCCCTTGCAGCACAGGCGGACGAGGCGGTCGGGCTTACCCTCTTCCTTATGCACATACTCGATGATGGGGCCCATGTCTCCGGCTTCGAGCTTGTCGCCCGAGACCACGCAGGTGGTCATGGGATAGGCGGCCTTGGATTCGGCGGAGTCGGCACCGGGCATTTTCATGCCGGAGTGATCCGGGGCGGAAGCGGGAGGTGCTTCCTTCTTGTGACTCTCGTGGGCGAACGCAGCATTGGAGGTCGCGCCGAAAGCGGCCAGCGACACGATAAGACCGGCGAGGCCGGCGCGGAGGAAGGAACGAGTTTTCATGGGATGTTTGCGTGAGAAGGACGATATTGTCCTGCCCTCCTTACTCCGCATCCCTTGCGAAACCCTCATCATTTTTTGCTTTTTCTAAGAATAGACGCTCTTCTCACGTGAAGAGCAGACGAAGCAATTTCTGGTTCTTGATTCGGTCTTGGTTCGCTGAAAACACCCTGCGTTGACGAATGACTTAATCACGAGATGTGGCCACATTGGACCACGGGCTCGGACGGCTTGGCATAGAAACAGTTATGCCCCGCGTCGCGCTCACGCGTCGCGGGGCATAACTTTTGATAACCAATCGGATTTTATTTCCGGGAGCCAGCCATAGCCATTTCACGGCAAGCTTCCGCGCAACGACGGCAGGCCTGTGCGCAACTCTGACAGTGATCGACTTGATGCTTGGCGCATTCCTCGCCGCAGGCCTCGCAGATCTCGGCGCAGAGCTGGCAAACGCGTTCGGCGAAGGGCGATCCGCTCGCCATTTCGCGTTCCGCCAAAGAGCAGATGCTTGCGCAGGACCGGTCCAGCTGGATGCAAAGCGCCATCATCTTGACATTGTCTTCCTGCAAGCAGGCGGTGGCACAGTGCTCGCACTCCTCCATACAGCGATGGCAGGCCTCAATGCAGTCTTGGTATTTTTCGTGGGACATAGATATTTTTGTTTAGGTTTTTGGCTGTGAGCCGGCACATGGGTGCGCGCGACCCCGTTGGTTTGGTGGTGCTGGAAATGGGGCGATCTAAACACGTCAGAATGAGCGCTGGTAACCAGCCGTGATTCGCACGCCGGGGGAGTCCTCCCCGAGGCCGGCTCCTACTCCGAGCGACAGAACCGTCAGTGGCGTCAGCTGCCGTCGCACGCCCAGTTCCACAATATTCGCCGCTTCCTCTTTCGTCTCTTCTTCTTCACGAACGTAGTCGGCTACAAGAATCGTGTCCGCATTAAGGCGCCGACTGTAGCCGACCACGCCGACAAAACGATCGCTCCGTTCATCGGATTCAGCCGAGGCGTTGTGCTTCCAAGCCAAATTGAGATGAATGCGATCCAAGCCGGAGGAAGTGATAGACTTTGTGACGATAAATTTGAGCATGGAGTCTAGGCCGCTACTGGCTTTGCCGCTCGGAAACTCCGCTTCGCCGGCGAGCGCGAACGCCGGAAGCACAAGCGTCTCGGTGTTGAAATTATAGAGCGCGCCCAACCCTATATCGCCCGACCCGCTCCGGTCTGCGTTACCGGCGTAGAACGGCGCGCGCAAAGTGACTTGCGTGTTGCGCCACACGCCGAATTCAAGGCGCGGCTCAATCGTCAGGCGATCTTCGCTTTCGCTCGTGCTCTCATAGCTGAACATGGCCTGCACCTCGCGGCTGCGGTAGGCGACAGGATAGGCGTCCTCCAGGTGCGTCGGCAGACCTTCTTCCAGATTGGAATGGTCGGCCGCCGAGACGGACATCGCCAATGCAGAAAAGAGAACGGCACTGCGGAAATATCGCAGCGAGCGAACAAACTTATGTGAGGCCGGTAAGATTAGGGAGAAGGTGATCATCGGGGGGCGTTTTGAGCGGTTGTGGCAGTGGACTCGCTGTGCATGGGATAAGGCGCGACATCGGGCATGTTGGCGTGTTTCTCGCGCCATCCTTTTAGCATCGCCTCGACCATCTTGTGCGGCGTCTTTCCCGGCTGCATCGCCTCCGGCATCATTTTCATGTCGGGCATCACGGTCATCATCGCGTCATGCAGAGATCCGCGCGTCTCCCCTTCCTGCATCCCCGGAACCAGTTTCTTCTTCATCGATTCCATCATGCGTTGGTGCATCTCTGGAGCCATCGTGCCGCCTCCTTCGGGCATCATCATCGGCATCATCTCGTCGTGCATTTCCATCATAATGCGCGTCATTTCCCCGTCAGAACCCTTCAGCCACGCGGCATAATCGCGTGGATCCATGTCCGGGTGCGGAGTGGGAAACTTGCGTGCAAGCGCCTCGTCGCCGGGCCGATAGCGCATCGCGTCGATGACCCGATACAGCTCGGCGCGTTTCTCGGACATCGTCCATCCCTCGTAGGCGAGGATGTCATAAACGATGCCATGGAACATGTGGAGGCTGTCGAAAATATTGGCCGACTCCGGTGAAAATCGGGAGTAGCGCGGAGCGGCTTCGCGCAACAGGAGCATTCGTTGCGGGCGGTCTTCCAGAACCTGCGTGTAAAAGACGCGATTCGTCTCCTCAACGATCACGTCCTGTCGCGGTCCGTTTCCGCCCAGCATCTGTGCCTCGTAAATGACGGGATGCCACCAATGCGCGGCGTAAAAATAGTTATTGGATTTCGGATACATGTTCCGGAATGTCGTAAAATACGGCTTCATCATCACCGCGACGCGGCGCATGGTCACGTCGAGGGGCGCGCAACTGAATGCCACGTCGTTGTCGAGATAGTAGCGCACCGAGCGTTCGGTCCATCGCACCTTGTCCGGCCAGGCGATGTCGGCGTCGGACATGATGTCATAGGTCTGCTCGTGGTGCATGTGCGTCCAGTCGATCGCACGAAGAACGCGCCACGCCGCGCGCGCTGTGTAGGGAGCATAGTATTCCTGGTGCGGCTCCGTCCACGCCTTCAGCTCCTGTGCAAAGTTGACGGACTCGCGGTCGAAGGCGGCGTCGGCCCGTTCGTGATCCGAGAGCGGCGTAAGGAGCAGCACGTCGTGCTGCTTTGCGTGCGAGAAATGCAACGCCGCTCCAACCCGGAAGGCGCGGTTGTGACGCCGGAAGAACGCCGTGTTGTAGGGTCCCCGGAGGTAGGAAACCGTGTCACGTTGTTCAAAAAAAGGAGGTGAATCCCCGTTGATTGACGATGCTGGCGCGGCCACCGACACCGTCTCGGAATGAGACAAAGCGTTTTCATGCTGGGCCTGCGCCGGGTTTACGAGCCCTGCCAAAACTGCCGCCGCGCTACACGCGGTCACAACCAAGGAAGAATGATGTAATCTTTGCATCTGTGCCTCACGATACGCCCGCAACAGCGGTTTCACCATGGGTTCGCTTCCGCTCCGGTTTACGGGGCCGACGCCCGAGAAAAGAGGACGCGATACCCCGATTCTTCACTCTACTCCCCCTTACCGCGTTGGGCTTCCGCAAATCGCGAAGCACCCGCGTTCCGCGACATCAGACGGCTGCGTTGCAACATCAGAAATTGTGTAGAGGGTGCCGGTGGACGGGCGTTCCCGGACATTCGATAGTCGATCCACCGGCGGTAAAATTCAACCGGGCGTGAAAGGAAACGAAAACTGCTCCGTCAGCGAGGTATGAACCACGACCACCATCACGATTCGAAGCGGCGCGACCAGAGCCGGGCTGAGCACGGGCACGACTGCCATCACGAACACGCTACCGCGTCTGCGGCGGGCGGTAAGCCGGACCACGCGTGTGAGCACGATCACAAGCACGATTCTGCGAAGCCGAGTGACTCTTGTCATCACCGCCATCATGACGGCGGCCACCACCACGACGCCGACGTGAGGCCCTCGGCATCGGCCAAATATTTTTGCCCGATGTGTGCCGGCGTCGAATCCGACAAGCCAGGCGACTGCCCCAAGTGCGGCATGGCGCTGGAGCGAAACCCCGCTTTCGTCGGCGGCGGGAAAACGATCTACACCTGCCCCATGCACCCGGAGGTGAGTGAGGATCATCCCGGCGATTGCCCAAAATGCGGGATGCCGCTTGAGCCCGTTCAGGGCGGCGAGGCCGCTGATGAAGACGACGAGGGCGAACTAAACAAACTTGCGCGGAAACTATGGATCGGCGGCGCACTCGCGCTTCCCGTGCTCATCTCTGCGATGGCCGGCATGGTCGGTCTTTCGCTTGAAGGTGAAGCGGCAACCTGGCAGCGCTGGGGTGAATTCATCCTCTCCACTCCGGTGATTTTCTGGGCCGGCGATTTTATTTGGCGACGCGCGTGGAACTCGCTCCACCATCGCAGCGCCAACATGTATACGCTCCTCGGGCTCGGCATCGGCGCGGCCTACGTGTTCAGCGTCGTGGCGTTGCTCGCGCCCAATCTCTTCCCGCATGAGATGAGGCATGGTGGCGAGACGGGCCTGTATTTCGAGGCTGCGGCCATTATCACCGTCCTCGCGATCTTCGGTGAATACCTGCAAGAGCGCGCCCGTCGTCGCACCGGGCAGGCGGTAAAAGCCTTGCTCGGACTTGCGCCGAAAACCGCCCGTCGCGTCGTCGATGGAAAAGACGAGGACGTGCCGCTGGATCGTATCCAGGTCGGCGACTTGTTGCGCGTGCGGCCCGGCGAAAAAGTGCCGCTCGACGGCGTGCTCATCGAGGGCCGCAGTAACGTCGATGAATCCATGCTCACCGGTGAACCGCTACCGGTGGAGAAGGCCACCGGCGACCGCGTGATCGGCGCCACGTTCAACCAGACCGGCGGCTTCGTCATGCGCGCCGAAAAGGTCGGTGCTGACACCTTGCTTGCCCAGATCGTGCAACTGGTCGCGCAGGCCCAGCGCAGCCGTGCGCCCATCCAAGCCCTCGCCGACCGCGTATCCTCCTATTTCGTGCCGGGGGTCATCGCCATCGCGGTGCTTACCTTCGCGGTGTGGATGATCTGGGGGCCGGAGCCTCGGCTTGCCTATGCCATCGCCAACGCCGTGGCCGTGCTCATCATCGCCTGCCCGTGCGCGCTCGGCCTCGCCACGCCCATGTCGATCATGGTCGGCGTGGGCCGGGGCGCGCATCACGGCGTGCTTATTCGAGACGCCGCCGCTCTTCAACGGGCAGAGAAGATCACGCACCTCGTCACCGACAAAACGGGGACCCTCACGCAAGGACGCCCCGAACTTTCAGGACTGCATGCCGACGCGGCCATCGGTGAAGAACGTCTGTTGGCGTGGACTGCGGCACTGGAATCCGGCAGCGAACATCCGCTGGCGCACGCCGTCGTAAAGGCAGCCGAAACGCGTAAACTCACCCTACCGCGCGTCGAAGAGTTTGCCTCCGTCACAGGCGCGGGCGTGACCGGTCGCATCGACGGCCGGTTCGTTCGCGTGGGCAAACGCGAATGGATCAAAAAGGAAGGGGTCGAGATCCCCGCCGCCTTCGAGGCGCAGGCCGAACGCCTGCTCGCAGAAGGCGGCACGGTGATCTGGATTTCTTTCGATCAAAAGGCGGCGGGACTACTCGCCCTGACCGACTCGATCAAAGCCACCACCCCAGAGGCAATCCGCCAGCTCCATACGCTGGGCCTGAAAGTCGTCATGCTCACCGGCGACCACCCCACCACCGCCAACGCCGTGGGCAAGAAACTCGGCATCGACGACGTGCGCGCCCAACTCGCGCCCGAAGACAAGCATCGCATCATCGAGGAACTGCGCCGTTCCGGTGCGGTGGTCGCGATGGCGGGCGACGGCATCAACGATGCCCCGGCCCTCGCCGCCGCCGATGTCGGCATCGCGATGGGCACCGGCACCGATGTCGCCATCGAAAGTGCCGGCATCACCCTCGTGAAAGGCGATCTGCGCGGCATCGTCAGCGCTCTCGTGCTCAGCCGCGCCGTGATGAAAAATATCCGGCAAAACCTCTTCTTCGCCTTCATCTACAACGCAGCCGGTGTGCCGCTCGCGGCGGGTATCCTCTATCCGTTCACCGGGTGGTTGATGAACCCGATGTTTGCCGGTGCGGCTATGGCCCTCAGCAGCGTATCTGTCATTACCAACGCCCTTCGCCTGCGCCGGACAAAGCTCTGACCCACATCCTCAGCTCTGGATGTCGGCGCAGTCGCAGTCCAAGCATGCACCCTTCGCGCACTCGCCGCAAAAATCCTCCAATCGTCGGCGCAGCGTCGCCCGTGCGCGATGCAGCGCCACACTCGCCGCACCCGCCGACATGGCGAGTGACTGCGCCACCTTCGCCACCTCCTCGTTGTTCAATTCGACCCGGCGCAACAACTCGGCGTCGCGTGGTTTCAGCTGCGGCAAAAGCCCCTCGAAACAGGCGCAGGCCGACCTTTCCGCATCCTCATCGCTGGCAGTGGGGTCCAGCATCCAAGCTTCATCACGACGCGCGCTCGCCGACTTGCTGCGCACATGATCGACCAGCGCATTGCGCAGCAGGCGATAAAACCACGCGTTCAGTTTCTCGGCATCGTCCACTTCGCCAGCCGCACGCATCGCTTTCAGCAGACCGTTTTGAAGCACATCGTCGGCATCCGCCTCGTTGCCCAGACGCGAAACGAGAAACGCGCGAAAGCGAGAACGTTGGGCCAAGAGGGAGTCGATGGAGCGGACGGAGGCCATAGGAGTTACGAATCAGGGAGCAGCGATGAGATTACCTTTCAGCCTCCGGGTGGCAATCCGAGCGCACGTATCAGACAAGTTGCGCGATACATTTCTATTAACCGCTATCCAATGAGATAGCGCCGAAGCGCTGGTCTTATCCGAAACTTTGAGGGATTCGGCGGGGCTGCGGTGTATTACCAGAAGAAACTACTATGAAAACCCATCCCCAAGATGACGCCCTTCGCCGGCTGCTCCGGCTCTGGACGGTGGAACCCCGGCGCAACCCCGGCTTCCGGGCGGCCGTCTGGTCAAAGATCGACTCCGCACGTCGCCTGCCCGCGACTTGGAGCGGCTGGCTGAGATTAAATGTCGTCCGTGTGTCCTATTGCGCAGCGGCCAGCATCGTCTTCGCCGGCACCGGAGGCGGCCTGCTCGCCGCCTCGCAAGCCAACCGCGAACGCGAACAGCTCATCCAACGCTACGTCGTCAGCATTGACCCGCACCAGCAGGTCAACACGCCCCGCTAGCCATGAACTACCGCTGGATCACCGCCGGTGCGATCATCGCTCTCGCCCTTCTGGCCGGAGGTTCGTCATACCTCTGCTTCCACCACACCATGTCGGTGTCGTCGGGACAGAACCACGACTCGCTCATGTGGGTGCGCCACGAGTTTAAACTCTCCGGAGAAAAACTCACCAAAGTGGAGGCGCTCCATGAAGCCTATGAATCGGTTTGTGCCGAGCACTGCATCGCCATCGCCGAATCCCGCGCGGAACTGAAACGCTTGCAGGAGGCCAAGGCTGCACCGGCCGACATCGAGGCCGCCTCCGCCAAAGCCAAGGCCGTTGATGCCCGCTGCATCGCCAGCACCGAAGCCCACGTCAAGGAAGTGGCGGCGCTCATCGGCGGAGAAGAAGGCCGCCGGTATCTGTCCATCGTGCTGCCACGCGTGGTGATGTTCGACCACGCCGGCCCCGCCTCGCTCGACCTGCACCCCACCCCCACGCATGACAACCCTGCCGGAAAATGACCTCGGCGGGGTCACGGACGAGGCACTCATGGAGGCGCTGCAAAACGGCGACGACCATGCACTGGCCACGTTGATGCACCGTTGGGAACTGGGCGTGAAAGCCTTTCTGCTTCGCCTTGGTGTGCCCTCTTCCGACGTGGAGGACGTGGCGCAGGAGGCCTTCGTCCGCCTCTATCAAAAACGCGACCGTTACCGTGCCGGGGCCGCCTTCAAGCCGTGGTTACTCACCGTGGCGGGCAACCTTGGCCGCAACCGCCTGCGCTGGCGGTTTCGACGTCGCGAAGACAGCATCGGAGCGATGGACGACGCGCAACCGGGAGGCTTTGATCCCGTCGATTCCTCCGCCCGGCCTGCTTCCGATCTGGCTGAAAAGGCAAACCTCGCCCGCGACGTGCGGAAGGCGGTCAACGCACTTCCCGACAACCTCCGCCAAGCGGTTCTCTGCGTGGAATTGGAGGATCTTAGCTACGCCGAGGCCGGCCAAGCTATGGGATGCAGCATCAAGGCGGTGGAAACCCGACTCTACCGCGCCCGCGAATTGTTACGCACGACCTGCAAGGCACTGCTCGGGCAGATTTGACCGCTAATCGGAGACACTCCGACGCCCGCAACCCACTGCATCAACCTCGTCGCAGGCTCCTCCCTTGATGCAGCCGCTTGCCCTTGGCGGATACCATGCGACACACGCGCGAAGACACGGGCACGTTCGTCACCTCGCTTCTCCGTCCGCCTTCGCGGGCCTCCTTCGTCGGCACCGCTCCGGCTACCGGCTCGCTCGGCTCCGAACGACCCGAGACTTCGCGCGGGCCGATAAGATTAGCTCATGGCGAGCAGCCCACGGGGAGAGCCATTCAGGACAGGGGCAGCCCTCTGTTCTCCCAGCCTACCACGCCCGGCAAGGTAGTGCGCTTCGCGCCTCCACCACGGCCCGCCGCGCAATGGGCGCGACCGGCCTTTGCCTGGGCGTGCAGACGGGCCGGGAGATCGGGCTGGCGGAGAAACCCCGGCACGGTGCCGGAACCCGACCACGCACGACCTCGCGAAGCACCATGAACACCGAAGTTCACCGCGATACCGCCATCAAAAAACGCCGTGAAGTCATCACGCCAGGGGCGAACATCTACGTCGTCTTGCGACGCAAAAACAAACTCGGCACCTGCCGCTGGCTGGAGTTTTACCACGTCCGCGACGGCGAGTTGAAACGCATCACTTGGGACGTGGCGCTTGCCGTCGACGGCGAGTATTGCCGCGAGCATGATGCAGTGAAAGTTACCGGCTCCGGGCTCGATGTCGGCTTCGCCAGCGTGGACAGCCTCGGCCAGGCACTCTTCGGAAATGGCCGTGCGTTGAAGCACCAGTGGCTCTGACCACGAGGAGCGCGCCGGCGCATCCGGCGCGCTCTTTTTTCCGCGACCGCCCCGCCGCCACATCGAGGCCGCAAAGCGATCCCGCACGAGGCGTTTTGGGATCAGCCTTCCCTCTGGTTTTCCCAGCCTATCACACCGGGCAAGGGTTCGCTCGCTCCGCTCGCCTGCGCCCCGGCCGTCCGTGCAGTGGCGCGGGCGGCCTTTGCCTCGGTGTGAGCGCGGGAGCGCGAGATCGGGCTGACCGGATAACCCGGCAGGTCGCCGGAGCCGCAAGCAGCGCGATTTCGCGTTCACCATGCAGGTCTATGAAATCACACCGCAGTATCACCTTGTCCGACTCGGCAACGAGGAGCCGCTGGATCGTCCCGAACAAATCGTCCGCTACATGGACGGAGCCTTTGCCGCCGAACCTACAGTCGAGTCCGTCTGGGTGATCGCCTTGAACACCAAGTTCCGCCCACTGGGCCGGGTAAAGATTGGCAGCGGCACCCTGAATTCCTGCCTCGTTCATCCGCGCGAGGTGTTCCGTGCCGCCATCATGGCCTCGGCGTGCAGCATCGTGCTGGTTCACAACCACCCGTCCGGCGACCCGGCTCCTTCATCCGCCGACTGCACCATCACCCGGAAGATCCGGGAGGCGGGACAGATCATGCAGGTCGAGTTGATCGACCACGTCATCATCGGATGCCCGACCGACGATCCCCTCGGCATGGGCTTCTACTCATTCCGCAGCGGTGGGTTGATTTAAATATAAATTCACCCCTACGGGCGCAGAAGATTAGCGCACTAAGTTCGACATGGTAAATCCGCACCGTCGCCACGTCCGATAACTGCATTCAGCCCCTCCCCGCAATGCAAACAGGTTGGCGTATAGGCATTCTCTCCCTTTACCAACTTCCGCACACGAGGGTAATTCAACCGCATCTCGGTTTTGAGTCCGTCGTTCTGATGAAGACCAACCATTGAGAACAGAAACTCGTTCGCGGCTTGTGCCGCACCCAAGGCATTGAGTGTAATAACGCTTGGAGCACCCACGGCCTCGTCGGAAACGTATTTCTGACGCTTTAGCTGCTCTGGGGAAACTGCCTCCTCCTGTAATTTCGACGGATTGATGAGCTGGTTGCACCATAAGCATCCCCCTAGGGACTGCGGAATAACCGGACGAGTTGCACAAAAGATGTCCGTGATGGCTCCCGTAGCACCCGCTACCTGAACTTTTGAACCGATCTCAACTCCCGCAACGAGATACTGATGCACTAGGGCATTAAAAACTAAGCGGCTCTCCATCGAGTCCGCACAGAGAAATATATAGTCGGCGTCCTTCAATTTCAGGGCAACTGATTCCTGAGAAATTGAGCCTACTATCGGTTCATACCTGATAGCGGGGTTAGCGGTCAGGGCAACGCGCCGACCGATATGCACCTTATATTTCGAGGCTCGCATTCCTAGCCGCCGCAACCAGCCATGCGACGAGTTAAGAAGCAGCTCCGGTGCATCCCACCATTTAGAACCGACAACACGAGAGCGGTTGCTGGGCTCCAGTTTATCATAATCAATCGCGAGAATCTCGCCGACTCCAAGCCGCGCAAGCCACTCGTTGACTAAGGAACCTACGCCACCCATCCCGATAATTCCAACTTTTGCCCCCTTAAGGATTTGCTGCCCTTTCTGCCCGAAGAGTAGGGACTGGCGATGATAGACCTCCTCAAGTTCAGCCGGCATTAGGTGTGGACGGGGGAAGAGCCGCTGATGATTCATACCAACAACCACCATGCTATCGAGGGCCTCCACACCTGAGCGCGTCCAGATTTCACCAGCAACCGCGCCCTTTGCGAAGACCAATGCACCGACCGGCACTCCTTTGTTAATATCCAGCAAGGCGGGATAGCCCCGTTTGTGCGAAGCTAAGTCGTCCCCTGAGAATCCAACGGAACCCTCGCCCCCGTGGTTATGGATCGCGAAGTAGGCGAGCTTGTTCTTGGAACAATAGCCCGACACGCGGGCAACGAATTCCGCCGTCAGTGCGCGGTATCCAAATTTACCGGGGATATAGTCCACCCCTTCGCGGGCGATAAACAACTTCCGCGCCAAGAATCTCGTTCCGCGTGCGCTGCGGCAGATTCCGGCGGCGATAACCGCACCGTGCTCGTCGTTATCACCCGGAAAGAGATGTTTTTGAAGGCTATCGAACATAGCCTGTGGGATGCGGAATTCGTTTTTCATCGTGAGCGGACCCATTCGACCACCTTTGCCAGTTTGATTGCCGCCGTTTCCTTCGTGGGATCGCGCCGAGGGGATCGACGGGATACCATTGTGGCGGTGATCTGCCCGCTTGGTGGGCAGACGGTGTTGTTTAGGTGCATGGCCTCCCCCAAGGGGCGGCCATCGGTGCGGCTGAGACCGACCGGGAAGTAATGCGGATACACGTCCGCAAAAGGATAGCTGTAGACGATATGGAAGAGCACCCACACCACTTGGGGCGTGTATTTCGGCCCTAGATCGATTCCGGAAACTCGAACGAACGCACCGCCAGAACCATCAGGTTCGGCATCAACCTGATGGCCTGGGTGGGCAGCCCGAATCTCGGCAATAGCCGTTTCAACTGCTGCTTTCATGGTGCTCACGAGTTGTCGTCCTGAGAGACGCAGCGGAACTCGTCGCAGTCCGATAGCTTCAAGACCTTGTCATCGGCGAGCGCCGGGCCGTTGTTGCCCTCGGCATCCATCTTGAAGAGGACGAAGTCGAGTTGGATGTTTACGCCTTGGGCCATGGCAGCCTGCTTGATCTCCAAGGCGGTCGCCTTGCGCTTGCCCATCTTGACGGGGTTGTCGTTGACCTTGATCGTCAGAGAAAGGGTTTTGGCGATGAATACCGGCCCCTCGTTGAACTTCACCTCCTGATCGTCGGCAATCGGTTGATCGTCGGGCGACTCCATGTCCCGGAAAAGGACGCTGGATTCGTCCAGCCCCAACAGGCGCTTGAGCGTCTTCCCGGTCTGGTTGGGGTTGATGGTGATCTCAAAGAGATCCTCGACGTTCAGAATGAACGCCAATTTGGGCTTGGCGCTAGCGTCGGCACAGGGGCGGGGAGCGCACTTGGGGACGAGGACGAAGACATTGCCCTCGTGGAGGTCCACAATATCGTCGTCGGCGAAGACATGGTCATGGGCGGACTGGTAGTCCCGCTTGAGGGACTGGCCCGGAGCCGCGGCAATCTGATGGAGGATGTCCCCTGCCGTCAGCTTGGGGCCGGGCATCGGATAAAGGGCGTCGTTGACAACGACCCCCTGCTTGGGTTGTGGACGCTTGGCGTCAGTTTTGGAATTACTCATAAGTTAGATTAGGGCGAATAGGCCCGCCTCTAACTCGAATGGGACTAACGGTGCCGATTCTGCCGGAAATTCTTCCGGAAAGATTTTCCGGCAAAAAATCGGATTTAAGTCCCACATACAGTATGGAGACTCCAAGCAGCTTAGATGATGACCCACCTAAAACCGATGTAAGTCCTTGCAATCCAGAGCAAAAATGCCCTATGGCTTGCACTACCGCTATGTCACTTGAAGATGATGATTTCTCCGATGTCGGCGGCTTTTCCGAGGCATATTTTCGCCTCGTTGCCGTCGCAAAAAACATAATCTACAGGCGATCCGGCAGAACTGCTGGAGGGGCAGCAATAGCACGGATGAGCCCGGATGAGCTCGTTGATTACGCATTTACACGCTATCGTAAATTCCCAGGTGTGTCCACGCCGGGCCGCAGCGTTTTCGATCAACTGTGTTCATACATGGATGACCATGCACACACGATCCAGAAATCGCCTAAACAGAAAGTTCGTGCCTCGTTTGAGGAAATCGCGAAAGGGGATAAGATTTTATCTGCGGAAGACTTTCCAGACGAATCAACGACATCTCCTTCTTTGGAGATGGAGTCGGAAGAAGAGAAAAAAGCTAACCAAGAATTGATTGACGACATTAAAGCTGCCTTCTCTCGGGGCGGCATTGAGCACAAGATAATTGATGCGTGGCTAGATGGTATATTAAAACGTTCAGATGCCATAGCGCATCTAAAAGTTACCGCGCGCGACTACGATTCAGCGACGAGACGAATGGAGCGCGCTGCATGGAAGGCGAAGACTGCATTCGCAAAGAGGACAAAAATATGAAAAAAATTCCCCAACACCGAAAGGCAATCGAAAGCCTTTATGACCACACTTTATTCTCCCAGGAAGAGATTAAGAAGATGCCTATCGATCAACTTAAATTCTTTTTGAAGGAAGATGGTTTGGATATACATAAACTTACAGCTAAAATGCAGAAGCAGAAGGAGCAGTGGGCTGGCTCCAAATTATTCAGGGAGGCTTGCGATAACATGCCCGGCAATACGAGTGCGGACGAACACGTTGACCTTACGGGTATCCCAGACAGTAAAATTGAAGCCGCCTTGCTTGCGCATTACGGAAGCCTAGAGGCGATTCCGCTCGCCGCAAGAGGCTTTAAAGGACTTGGCCGAATTGAGAAGGAAAGCATGTATAGGGACCTAATCCTGAAAGGGAAAAAACGTGCGTGAACCCGATCTTTTTTTGGCTGAAACCAAAGCGAACGCCCTACGGCTAAAATACTGCATTGAAGAACCCGGGTTCAACATCGAGGCACTCGCCCGCGCCCTCGGACTGGATGTCATCTACGGTGGACTAGAAAATATTGATGCGTGGTTATTGCGAAGAGGGGATGGGACTGGGGTCATTCGCGTGTCCGCTACCATTGCAAACCCTAATCGGAGGCGGTTCTCAATAGCACATGAAATTGGCCATTGGATTCTGCACGAAGGAAAGAACCAAGGTTATCTATGCACTGCTAAGGATCTAAGCGATTACATTAAATCGCCCGAAGAAACTGAAGCTAATTGGTTCGCCGCAACTCTGCTCATGCCCAGGCATCTAGTTAGTGAGGCAATTAAAGGGAAAGACCCCTCCTTTGCTATCATAGAGCAGATTACACGAGATTTTGGCACGAGCAAAATTGCTGCCGCCCGCCGTTTTGTTGAACTCACAAAGGAGCGGGTAATCTTGGTTTATTCAAGTTCAGGCCACGTTGAATGGCGGGCCAAAAGCAAGGCGGCACAATATGATGCCTTAGCGAGTGAAACTATTCCCGAAGACTCTTGGACTTTCAAAGTCAGTAGTGGCGCGAATACGCTCTGTGGACACCAACCGTGCCTGCCGGATGTTTGGCTCAAGGAGAATCCACACAAATCCACCGATGAATTATTTGAGGATGTCTGCATCATTGGGAGTCTCGATGCAATAATGACGCTTTTGTGGTTTTCTTGACTTCTCACCTGGAAGATCCGGGAGGTGGGACAAGTCATGCAGATCGAACTAATCGACCACGTCATTATCAGATGCCCGACCGACGATCCGCTCGGCATGGGCTTCTACTCGTTCCGCAGCGGCGGTTTGATCTAAACCAAACCGATGCGGACCGCCATTAAATCCAGGGGGATATGACAGCGACGCTCGCCGAGGAATTTAGCGCACCTCGCCCTGCCGGCATTAACCCAGAACCCGGCAAATTTGCCCAAGCCTAGACCCAATAACCCATTGCAAACATTCGTAAAAGCACGCCATTTTTGCGCAGATGACGCGCTCTCCTAATTTCAGCTTCTTGGATCGGTATGATCCCTTGTTGCTGGATCTGGCCGCTAATGCGGAGCGCTTCTGCTTCTCTGACCCAACAATCGCTCTCATCCGCCTCCGGCAGCTTACGGAAGCCATGGCGCTTCAGATAGTCGCTGCCATCGGTGATTTTCCGGCGGAATCTCAGCGCCGCGACCTCTCCGACGCTATTCGCCTGCTCGAATCCAAGGGCGCTCTCGGTCTCGATACCGCCCAGGTGCTCCATCACCTTCGCCGCGTCGGCAACCGAGCCGTCCACGAAAACCAAGGCAGCCGCAGCGATGCCCTTCACGCCCTGCGCCTCGCTCAGCGTGCCGCCGTCTGGTTTCATCGCACGCTCGGCGATCCCAAGTTCAAAACGCCCCTCTTCGTCCCACCGCCAGAGCCTGCCCAATCCTCTCCCGGCCTCGCGGATGAACTGAAACAGCTTCGCGATCAGCTCGCCCAAGCCCAAGCTTCGGCCGCCACCGCCGCCTCCACTGCGGCCGAGGAAAAAGCCCGTCGCGAGGAGGCCGAGGCCAAAGCCCGCAAAGCCTACGAAGACCTCGAAGCCGCGTTCACCCTCGCCGAAGAGGCCGAATCCAAACTCAAGGGCGAGCAGTCCCGCTTCCTTCTCAAACTGGAGACCACTCCGGTGCCCGTCGCCACCGCTGTGGATGCCACGGTCAAGCAGGCGCAGCAGGCCAACACCGCGCTCGCCGAAGAACTCGACGAATCCCAGACTCGCCTGCTGATCGACGCCCAGCTTCGCGCCGCCGGCTGGGAGGCCGACACCCAGGAGCTACGCTACTCGCGCGGCACCCGCCCCGAGGCCGGCCACTACCGCGCCATCGCCGAGTGGCCCACCGCCTCCGGCCCGGTCGATTACGCGCTCTTCCACGGCAAGACGCTGCTTGGCCTGATCGAGGCCAAGAAACAGTCCAAGGACGTGCCTGGCGTTCTCGAACAAACCAAGCGCTACTCGCGCGATTTTAAGCTCCACGATGCCGGCGAATACGCCCCCGGCTCCCCGTGGAACGATCACCACGCCCCCTTTCTGTTCGCCACCAACGGCCGCCCTTACCTCCAACAGCTCCGCACGCTCAGCGGTATTTGGTTTTTGGATGCACGGGTGAAGACTAACCTCCCGCGACCGCTCAACGGCTGGTATTCGCCCTCCGGCCTGCTTGCCGAATTCAATACCAACCGCGGCATCGCCGACGCCAATCTCCACCACACGCCCAACCATCTACCGGGTCTGCGCCAGTATCAGCGCGACGCCATCGCCAAGGTCGAGGAGCACCTCGCCCTCGGTCGCCGCGACCTGCTTCTCGCCATGGCCACGGGCACGGGCAAGACGCGCACCTGCGTTTCCCTGCTTTACCGGCTTATCCGTGCGAAGCGTTTTCGCCGCATTCTCTTTCTCGTGGATCGCACCGAACTCGGCACCCAGGCCGGGGAGGCGTTCACCGGCGTAAAACTCGAAAACCTTCTCAGCTTTTCCCAGCTCTACGACGTGAAGGAGATCGGCGACGCCCGGCCCGATGAGGAGACGCGCGTCCACCTCGCGACCGTTCAGGGCATGGTGAAGCGCCTGCTCTATCCTTCCGACACGCAGGAGCCTTTCCCGGTCGATACCTACGATTGCATCATCATCGACGAGTGCCATCGCGGTTACGTCCTCGACCGCGAGCTTTCCGACGACGAGATCGGCTTCCTCGACGAGAAGGACTACATCTCGAAATACCGGCGCGTGCTGGATCACTTCGACGCCGTGCGCATCGGCCTCACCGCCACGCCCGCCCTCCATACCACGGAGATTTTCGGCGCCCCCGTCTTCACCTACAGCTACCGTCAGGCGGTCATTGACGGCTACCTCATAGACCACGAGCCGCCCATTCGCATCGTCACCGACCTAGCCGAAAACGGCATCCACTGGAGCCTCGGCGAGCCGCTGCATCTTCTCGATCCGTCCGCCGGCACCATCGATCTCACCCAAGCACCTGACGAGATCGACATGGATGTCGATAAGTTCAACAGCGACGTCATCACGAAGCCGTTCAACGAAACGGTCTGCGCCGAACTCGCCCGCCACATCGACCCGAACCTGCCGGGCAAGACCCTCGTCTTCTGCGCCAACGACGCCCACGCCGACATGGTCGTTGACCTGCTCACGCAGGCCCTCGCCATCCGCTACGGCGGCGTCCACCACGACACCGTCGCCAAAATCACCGGCAAGTCCGACAAGCCCGGCCAGCTCATCCGCCGCTACAAGAACGAGGAGCTGCCCAAGATCGGCGTCACCGTGGACCTGCTCACCACCGGCATCGACGTCCCCGCCATCATCAACCTCGTCTTCATCCGCCGGGTGAAGAGCCGCATCCTCTACGAGCAGATGCTCGGCCGCGCCACCCGCCTTTGCCCAGACCTCTTCGGGCCGGGCGAGGACAAGGAGGTTTTCCACATCTACGACGCGGTGGATCTTTACGCCACGCTCAAGGACCTGACCAATATGAAGCCGGTCGTCAGCGATCCCGCCCTGACGCTTCGCCAGTTGGTGGATGCGCTTCTTTCCAGCTCCGCCACCGCCGCATCCCGCCCCTATTTTCACGACGCCGTCGTCGCCCGTCTCCAGCGCAAACGCTCCCTCCTCCGTCAACATCACGAGGGCCTCGCCTACCGAGCGGGCTTCGGTGCCGATGCGCTGATCGACCACCTCCGCACCGGCGGCCCCGCCTCCAGCATCGCGCTTTTCACCGCGAAGCCCGCCCTTGCCGACTACATCGACAGCTTGCGCCGCTCCGGATCCCGCGCCGCCATCCCCGTTTCGCACCACCCCGACCAGCTCCTCCGCGTCGAGATGGGCTACGGCCAGTCCCAGAAACCCGAGGATTACCTCGAAAGCTTTGGCGCATGGCTGAAGGAGCACATCGCCACGCTCCCGGCTCTGGTCGTCGTTACCCAGCGCCCGCGCGACCTCACGCGCGCCCAGCTCAAGGAACTGGCCCTCGCCCTCGACACCGCCGGTTTCTCCGAGACTTACCTGCGCACCGCCTGGCGCGACGCCCGTTCCGAAGACATAGCCGCAGGCATTGTCGGCTACATCCGCGCCCAGTCCCTCGGTTCGCCGCTCATACCCTATGCCGACCGCGTGGACCGCGCCTTGAAATCCATTCTCCACGGGCGCTACCAATGGACCGCCCCGCAGCGCAAGTGGCTCGAACGTATCGGCAAACAGCTCCACAAAGAGGCGGTCATCGACCGCGATGCCTTCAACGAAGGCCGCTGGCGCGACATCGGCGGCTTCGACGCCGCCAATCGCGTTTTCGACGGCAAGCTCGAATCTCTCCTCGGCGATTTGCAGGCGGAAGTCTGGCGCGACTCCGCGTAATCTCTACCGTCCCTGCTTTTCATGGCCGCTCCCAAGACCCAAGACATCGTCGCCAAGCTCTGGAACCTCTGCAACGTCCTCAAAGACGACGGCGTCACGTATCACCAATACGTCAACGAACTCACCTACCTGCTCTTCCTCAAGATGGCGCAGGAGACCAAGACCGAGCAACAAATCCCCTCTGGCTACCGCTGGGCCGACCTTGTCTCCCGCGAGGGCGCGCTCCTCTTGGAGCATTACCGACTCCTCCTCATCTACCTCGGCTCGCACGGCTCCGCTCGCGTCCAGGCCATCTTTAACAACGCCTCCACCTCCATCCGCGAGCCGCGCCATCTCCACAAGCTCGTCACCGACATCAACGCCCTCGACTGGTATTCCGCTCGGCAGGAAGGCCTCGGCGATCTCTACGAGGGCCTGCTGGAGAAAAATGCCACCGAGACCAAGTCCGGCGCCGGCCAATACTTCACGCCCCGCCCGCTTATCGAGAGCATCGTCGCCGTCATGCAGCCCCAGCCCGGTGAGGTCATCCAAGACCCCGCCTGCGGCACCATCGGCTTCCTCATCATGGCCGACCGCTACATCAAGGAGCGGACCGACAACCTTTTCGACCTCACCACCGCCCAGCAGGAGTTTCAGCGCGACGTTGCCTTCCAAGGCATGGAGCTCGTGCCCGACACCCACCGCCTCGCCCTCATGAACGGCTTCCTGCACGACCTGCACAGCCCCATCATGCTCGGCGACACCCTTGGCGACACCGGCAAACAGCTACGCGACGCCGACCTCGTGCTCTCCAACCCGCCCTTCGGCACCAAGAAGGGCGGCGGCCTTCCTTCCCGCGACGATTTCACCTTCTCCACGTCCAACAAGCAGCTCGCCTTTCTCCAGCACATCTACCGCAGCCTGCGCAAACCCAGCGCGAAAAAGCCCCACGGCGGACGTGCCGCCGTAGTCCTGCCCGATAACGTTCTTTTCGAGGACAACACCGGCGCGCAGATCCGCGCCGACCTCATGGACAAGTGTCGCCTGCACACCATCCTCCGTCTCCCAACCGGCATTTTTTACGCACAGGGCGTGAAGACCAACGTGCTCTTCTTCGAGCGCCACAGCGCCGACACCGGCGGCACGCAGGAAATTTGGGTCTATGATCTGCGGACCAACATGCCCGCCTTCGGCAAACGCACGCCACTCACCCGCGAGCACTTCTCCGAGTTTGAGGCCGCTTTCGGGGACGATGCCCACGGCCTCGCCAAGCGTAAGGACACCGGCGAGACCGGCCGCTTCCGCCGCTTCTCCCGCGAGCAGATCCGCGCCCGCGGCGAAAACCTCGATCTCAGCTGGCTGCGCGACGAGGACGCCACCCACCACGACGACCTCCCCGAGCCGGAGGTCTTGGTCGCCGGTGCCTTGGACAACCTCCGCGACGCGATGGACGAGCTGCGCGAGCTGGAGCAGGAGCTAGCGAAATGAGCGGCCAAAGTAGCTCCCACTTCCAATCGGCTTCCGAAGCGCTGCCTCCTGGTTGGAGCGTTAGAACAGCCGGAGAGGTCGCGGAGATTAAACTGGGGAAGATGCTCGACCGGGCAAAACACACCTCGGGCAAATCGCTTCCCTACCTTCGGAATATCAATGTCCGTTGGGGGAATTTCAAAACCGACGACCTGCTCGAAATGTTCTTCGATGCGGACGAGATTGAGCGCTACTCCATCCTTCCGGGAGACTTGGTGGTTTGCGAAGGTGGCGAACCCGGACGTGCCGCGATTTGGCGGGAGAAACGCCCGGCGATGTTCCAGAAGGCGCTTCACCGCGTTCGTCCCGGACCATCCGTCACGGCCGAGTGGTTCCTTATCTGCCTTCGGTTTTATGGGACGAGCGGAAAGATAAACGACTTCGTGAGCGGTTCGACGATCAAGCACCTCACACGCGACGCGTTTACCCGCCTACCCATCGCCATTCCTCCGCTCCCCGAACAACGCCGGATCGTGGCGCGGCTGGAAGCCTTAGAAGAGCGTAGCCGCCGCGCGCGGGATAAGTTGGCGGAGGTTCCCGCCCAGCTCGCCCAAGCCCGCCAGTCCCTCCTCGCCGCCGCCTTCCGAGGCGACCTCACCGCCGACTGGAGAAAGTCAAACGCCGCCACTTGGGATCGCATCGCCCTGGGGGATTTAACGCAGCGAGGTGCATTCTGCTCGGATGGTGACTGGGTGGAAAGTGTCGATCAGGACCCGCAAGGCAGCGTTCGCCTAATTCAGCTGGCCGACATCGGTGAAGAGGGCTTTCGCGATAAATCTTCTCGTTTCCTGACAGAGGAGAAGGCGGTTGAGCTGAGATGCACCAAACTGGAAGCCGGAGATCTACTTATCGCACGAATGGCTGAGCCTCTCGGGCGAACCTGCATTTTTCCGGGAACGGAACAAAGCTGCGTCACCGTGGTGGATGTATGCATCTTTCGCGTGGGGCCCTCCGGCGTAATCAACGTGTGGTTGGCGCATATCCTGAATGCCCCTCAGGCGAGGGAAGCGATGCTGGCCCATGCGTCGGGCACCACGCGGGGGCGTATATCCCGCAGCAAGCTCCTCAGCATCGAACTCCCCCTCCCACCACTCCCCGAACAACACGAGATCGTCCGCCGCCTGAACGCCGCCTTCGCCAAGCTCGACGCGGCCGCCCGCGCGCACGCCGCCGCCGTTGCCGCCCTAGACCGCCTCGACCAGTCCATCCTCGCCCGCGCCTTCTCCGGCGGCTTAGTCGCGCAGGACGCCGCGCCAGAACCGGCCACAGCGACCGTGTCCGCGTCCGTCCAAGCCCAGACCTATCTGCTCCGCTTCATACCCGCTCTGCTTCGCGAGGCGGGACATCCAGTGTCCCTCGACGATCTCAATCGCGTGGTCGCCCTTCGTTTCCTGCCCACGAGCGAATTGCTGCCCGTGATCGAACAACTGGGCGACACCACCGCTCGCGCTCACTTTGCAGCATCCCCCATCGCCTACGAAGACGGTGCGTTCCTCGCCGCCATGCGATTGCTGCACCGAACCGAGGCCATCGCCGTCGCGACCGGCCGTCGCGGAATCCAATCACTTTCCCTTGGGACCAAACCACCTCCGAGCACGCCTGCCATCGACGCCGACGCCAGGCACCTCGCACTGATTCTTGGACGTGTGCCGACGGAAAGCGTAAGGGCCACTTTCCGGCGTCTGCAAAACGTCGAAGTCGCGGAAGAATTGCTCACGACGCCCTAAGTTATTCAGCTATGAACACCCAGCTCGAACTCCTCCAACGAACCACCGGCTTCAAACCCTCCGAATCGTTGCAGGAGCCTCGAATCTGGGTGCGCGAACTTCGCGTCTATCGTGTGCTCGCACCGGGGGCATCCAACCTGCTTCGACGCATCCCGCTCCGGCGCGGCCTCAACATCCTCTGGGCTCGGCCGCGTCAGCGTCTGGCCAACGGGCAAGGCTACGCGAGCGGTGTTTCCGGCCACGGCACCGGCAAGACCACGTTCTGCCGTTTCATCCGTCACCTCCTCGGGGAGGGCTCCTTCGGCAACGACGATCAACGCGCCCGCCTGCGAGAAACCTTTCCCGAGGGTTGGCTGGTCGGCGAGGTCGTGCTGAACGGCACACCTTGGATCGTCTGCCGCCCCTTCAAAATCGGAGCCGCGCCCTACGTTTATCGCAACCGCACCTTGGATGCCCTGTTTGCCGGTGACGACGGGCGCGAGTCATTCAAAACCTACGAAACCGAACTCACCCGCCTGCTTGCCGAGCCGCTGCCGGTTGCCTCGTTTGCCACCTCGCCAACGCCTATCGAGTGGCCGCACCTGCTGCAATGGCTGACCCGCGATCAGGAGTGCCGCTTCTCCGGTCTGGTCGAGCTACGTCACTCCGACAGCGATTCCCACGCGCCTGACATGAACGTCGATGATCGCCATTTTCTTTTCCGCGCGGTGCTTGGCCTGATCGACACAAATGAGCAGGCGGAGTTGGAAAAAAACCAGACCTACCTGAGGCACAAAAACGATGCCGAGAAAAACGCGCCACTCCTGCGCTTTCGCGGCGATTCCGTGTGCGAGCGTCTGCGTGCGGCGCATCCTGACTTCCGTGCCGATCTCGCCGGAGCCGAGTTTCTGCAAGCCGTCGCCGACGAGTGGACATCACGCGCCAAAGCCACCGCCAAACAGCTCGAATCGTTCGAGCCTTCGGCGACGCTCAAGCAAGCACGCACCGACTCGGTGATCGCACGCAGCGCCTTGCAAACGGCGGAGAAACGAGAGCACGCGATTCGAGGCCAACTTTTGACCCTAAACCAACAACTGCGACAGCTCCGCCACGAACCATCCGCCGCTGCCGATGCGGAGCTGGCAGCCTGGTTCAAAGAACGAGAGGCCGATGCCGACGCCATGTGCGGCCACACGCTTGCCGCCGCCATTGAGCACGAATGCCCTCTCGCCATCGGTAGAAAACTTCCGGCCGAAAAATCGCAGACTGCGCCACTCGACACCACGGCCGAAATTGCACGCATCACAGCTCAGCAAGCTGAAGCCACCGTGCAACTGGAGCGAGTCCGGCTCCTGATCGCGGCCCGGCGAGCCGCCGTCACCACGGCGGACGCAGCGCTCCAAAAGGCAACGGCGGTCGATGACGGGCTGCGCGCCGGATTTTCGCGTCAACTCGCCGACGAAGAAGGCATCGCGGCGGAAGCCAGACGTGCGCATGCGGACAAACTGGAATCGGATCGCCTCGCTGCATCCATAGCGGAATGGGAGGCTAAAATTCGTCGTTCGCAGGAAATCCAAGCCACGTTGCGGGAGAAAAATTCGGCGGTGCTCAGCGCCTTCTCCGAAGCCTTCGGGCGCGTCGCCCGCGCCATCCTCGAAAACGAGGAGATGAAGAGCGAAATCCGCTTTCGCGGACGCAAAATCCAGCCCACGCTGAAGGACGGAATCGACCTTACCAGCGCCGCCCTAGAGACGCTTAAAATTATCTGCTTCGACCTCGCGGCCCTTGTGAGCGGCATCGAAGGGCGCGGTTTACATCCCTTGTTTCACATACACGACGGCCCCCGCGAAGCCGATCTGGATGCTAGCATTTACCAGAACATCTTCCACCTGATCCGTTCGCTCGAAGAAGCCTACGGCCAGCGAACCCCGGCCTTCCAATACATCGTTACCACAACCGAACAGCCGCCCGAAGAATTACTCCGCGCCCCGTGGCTGCTTGACCCGACACTTGATGCCTCAGTCCCAGGTGGAAAGCTCCTAGGAGAGAATTTTTGAGTTATACGATGGAGACTATATTATTTCACGTCATAGGTCCGCGTGAACAAGTTCCAGCCAAGGCAAAGGCAGGAAACGCTTACTTAAACAGAGACAGATGGGACGATTGGGGTAAATATTGCACCCAGTTTTATCTCACTATAATAGACAATGAAGGAATCTCGCGACCTATCGGACAAGTGAAGATCGGTCAGCGGGGATTACAAGGTCATCATACTCACGATGTCCCGGGCCATCGAACGCCCGAGGTGCCACTAGATTTTCAGGAACTTGCGGATGATTTTTTCTCTATTGGGCAAGACGAGGACTACTACGGAAATTTAAACGCTCTTGGTGATGCCGTGCGCCAGAAAGTCCTCGCTTGTCTTCGCGACGTAGCTTTCGAGGACAGTCGATGGAGCTGGGCTAAAGATGAGGAGGTGATGAAGGAATCGCTACTGCGCTCTGTGACGACGACCACGGTGGTAGGACAGTTTCGCCGTATGGCACACGGAAACGCGCGGCTTACTCCTTTCAATTTTCTATATACTCCACCGAAACGACTCGGAGATGGTGCGCCTCCGTTCGCACTGGATTTTACCGTGGACCCGGACTCACAGATTCCAACGAATGTGCATGTTTTAATTGGTCGAAATGGGGTGGGGAAAACCCATCTTCTATCTTTGATGGCAAAAGCACTTGTTGCTACTGATGCATCAGCGCAGCAATCGGGCAAGTTTGAGTTTCTCCAATATGGAAGTTATGGAAAATTCGCGAACGTAGTCGCTGTTTCATTCAGCGCGTTCGATGAAGCAGATCTATTGCCTGAAAGAAAGCTTGGGCCAAATGGCCCTGGCTATTCCTACATAGGTTTGCGAGATTGGACGAGCGAAGCTCCCACTGCCTCAATTAAACCCAAGTCGCCTGCGGCCTTAGGGCGGGAGTTTGTCGAAAGCTTGAGAGAATGTAGTATCGGCGCCCGTCGCCTGAGGTGGGTTAGTGTGATGGAAATACTTCAATCAGATCCGGTTTTCAAAGCGGCACAACTCACGTCGATGATCGAGCAGAACCTCGGGAATGAGGATGTGCGAGCCGGAGTTCAGGCCGTATTCAAAGCCCTCAGCTCAGGGCATAAAATCGTTCTTCTTACCCTTACGCGGCTCATTGAGAAAGTGGAAGAGCAAACCCTAGTGCTTATTGATGAACCCGAGGCGCATCTTCATCCCCCATTGCTTGCGGCGCTCACAAGAGCGGTTTCGGAGCTTTTGGTTAAACGAAATGGTGTGGCAATCGTTGCGACGCATTCGCCAGTGATTCTTCAAGAGGTTCCCAAGTCGTGCGTCTGGATACTGAACCGCATATTGACAGCTTCTAAAGCCGAGCGACCAACGATTGAGACATTTGCCGAGAGCGCAGGAATATTGAGCCGTGAGGTATTCCAACTTGAGCTATCTCAATCTGGATATCACCAAATCCTGCAAGGCGTTCGGAAGACCGCCCTCAGCTATGACGAGGCGATACGTAAATTGGACGGACGACTGGGCGCAGAAGGTAAAGCGGTATTACGCGCGATGTTTTTAACTGAGGAAGATGAATCCCGCGAATGAAACATTTAGCCCGGCCGACGGATAAGAGCGCTCAACTTTTGCTGGCAGGCGAGGTGTTCGAGACCTGTGTTTCAAAGGTGCGAAACCCTGCCCTAAAAGCTAAATTAAGAGCCGCACGACCCAAGGTGGAATCAGAAGCCGCGGACTACGCGGACAAAGCTAAACAGGGTCGCCTCTATACTAAGTTAAAGCACGGCGCAGTAGGGGCAGCTAGCGCCGATGAGATGGTTTCAGTTTACACAAGCCGGATGGTGCCGAAATCTGCAAGCGGGCGCGCGGTATATGACCACATAATGTCACTTCCTGCTCATGGGAGATGCCCCTTCTGTGGAATTGGGACTGTAAACACATTAGATCATTACCTGCCGAAGCAGGATTTTCCGGTGTTTTCTGTTTCCCCTGATAACCTAGTCCCCGCATGCACTTGGTGCCAAGGAGAGAAGATGGAGTATCATTCCAGCACCGAGGGTGGACAAATATTACACCCCTATTTTGACGACTTTGATGATGACATATGGCTATCGGCAGAAGTCATCGAATCAGCCCCTGCAGCATTCCGCTTTTTCGCCATGCCTCCAGATCATTGGACACAGCCGCGAAAGGAGCGGGGAGCTGCGCACCTCAGAGAACTGGGTCTCCACCGTTTGTTTTCATCAAATGCGGGCAGTAGGCTGTCAGAGATCCGCGCACGCCTCACCGGACTCTTTCAAAAAGGTGGCGCAACAGAGGTTCGTGCCCATTTGCATGAAGAACTTACTAGCCTCGAAGCGGATCAGAAAAACTCTTGGACAGCTGCCATGTATCGAGCCGCTATCGGTAGCGACTGGTTCTGCCAAGGTGGGTTTCTGCAAAGCTAAACAAGTTCCTAGGGATGGGGTTCTTCTTCGGTGAAACCGCTCGTTTAGGATCACGTGTTTTTTTGATCCCTCAGCCGCCGTAGGTAGCTTCTGTCGGTTCGCGGGTCCTTCCCCAGCTTCTTCAACACGAACGCCTCGCGCTCTCCGCGAAGTCCGAACGATTTTGCGAGTGCAGTCCAATGCTTGGCTGCATCTTTCTCCCGCTGTTTCTCTTGCCGCGCGGCGCTTAACTTGGGCCCCTGCCGTGCTGCTCCGTGTGCCTTGTGCAGTCGTGAAATCTCCTTCCATGCCAGGTCACGGCGCCCATCGAAGCTCCAGCATCGTGGGATAAAGATCATGGTGCCGTGCGGAGTTGGGTTAACCGTGATCTTCATAATGAGAGGCTTGTCCTTCTCCATCCCATAGAGATTCCACCGGTGGCAGAAGGCGTCGAACACCTGCCTGAATCTCTGCTTCTCGTCGCCCCACTCGAAACTCAGATTGCGGAAGTTTCGCTCCTTTGAGAATGCCCGGCGGATAATTCCTTTGGGGTTCCGATACTCGTCCACGTCGAACCGCTCCTTTATCTCTCGCCATTCTGACGCAAGCGCCCGATCCGACCGAACACGCGCCTCGTGCTCGTTGAATTTCTCCAGGCACTTCACGAGGTTTTCGTATTCCCCTGTTTCGATCTGACGCTCGAACGCCGCCATTATCTCACCCGCCTCCTCGGCGGGTGGCGCGTCTATCACCCGCAGCAGCGTGCGTAGTTCGGCGTCCAGCTTCTTGCCGGCAGACAGTGCGTCGAGCAGATGGCGGGCGAGCCCCACGAAATCCACCGGCCAAAGCGAGAACGGAACCAGCAGCCATTCGTAAACCTGCCACACCAAAGGTTCGTCGGGGTGGCCAGAAATCGACCGGCTCTCCGCAAAAAAACGGGCCAGCAGTTCGCCTTCGAGTTTGCCGCGATTGAATGCGCGCCCCTCCAGTCGCTTCGTATCCAGTTCCAGACTACGCGGAGCGGGGCGAGATTTGTCCACAATCTTTGCCCCGGACGTTTTGGCGCGGACACGATACCCTGTGCGCGAACTCTTATCCTTCGATGCCGCGCGCACTCCCTCATTTGATCCTCGGTGCTTTGGCTGGAGCGTCCGCTTCATATGTGGAACAGAGGCAGTTATCCACCTCCACGCCAAGTCAATGTGGTTTGGGGTTTCGTCGGGTGCCCGTCTCGCGCCTCAGGATTCTGCGAAGCGCCTGCCTTGGTGCCCTAGCCGCGGCGCTCCCCGATTTTCTTGAGCCCGCAGATTCGCCCCATCACCGCCGATTTTTTCACAGTGTCATCGCGTTGTGTGGCCTTGGCTGGATGGCGAGCCGCGTCGTGCGGATGCCGCCAAGCGAATTCAGAAGCGACCTGCTCGCGCTCCTCGCCGGCTACGGCAGCCATCTCGCTGCCGATGCGCTTACGCCCCGCTCACTACCTTTCTGTTAACTCATTCCCACCATGCCAAATCAACACGTAGTTCCGCGCGGCTCCGGCTGGGCCGTAAAAGGTGCCGGAAATACCCGCGACACCTCGCACCACACGACACAAACCGCAGCCGCCGATGCGGCTCGGGATATCGCGAAACGCCAAAATGCGGAGGTGGTGATTCACCGCCCCGATGGCCGCATCCGCGACAAAGACAGCTTCGGCAACGACCCCTGCCCGCCAAAGGATCGGCGTCACTGATCTCCCGCTTCAACAACCCAGAAAGGAGGTAATCATGAGATACAAAACCGGACAGCAATGCGTGCTCAAGGGCCGTTACGCGTTCGATGGCTACGTGGACGGCACGACAACTCCCGCCCCGACGGCCGAGGAACGCGTCATCCCGCTCGATGCGGGCGACACGTTTCCTCCCGTTCGCTCTTCAAACAAGGCCGCCTGGTGGCGCTACATCGGTAGCTAATCCATTCAGCATTCTCGGCGGCGGGATAACTCCCGCCGCCTTTTTTCTCTCCTCGTTGCGCCCGCACATGCGGGCGATCCTGCAAATTCAACCACCGCTACAGCTCATGAGTCCCATTCGAGTCTCCATCAACGGCAACGACCGCACCCTCGACCAAGTCACGCCGTCATGGCTGAAGGAACAAATCGAAGGGAGGCGGGCGTCTGGTCAGGTGGTGTGCGTCAAGGTTCAGATAATGTCCGGCTCCCTGAACCTCGCTCTCTCCACACCAGGCTGTGCCGGAGACGGTGGTGGAGGCGGCGGCCGGCGTCCGACGCCGAGCGAGCAGGCGATTTTCGACCTCTGGGAAAAGCGCGGCCTCAACGACAACGACTTCCTCGTGGGGCAACTGAACGCGTTTCTTAGTCAGATCAAAAACATGGTTTGATGATTGGTTGGCGCTCATGTCTTTGCCGGCTTAGGACGTCTAACCATGCCGACAGCTGAAGAGAATAAACGCACGCTCATCGATGCGGGCATTCCCCGGATAGTGCAGCAATTGAAGCGCGACCTTGCCGGGCGCGGGTTTGACACCTCGGACGCGCCGAGCCCAATCTCGCCTGCCAACGGCGAACTCGGTCTCACTTGTGCGCTCCCCGGCGTCCGTTTCGCCATCAGCATACGCGCGAACCGGTCGGCCAAACTGCTCGTGACAGAGGCATCAGCCTCTTGGCTGAAACGTCTCGGGCTGACGCCGAAAGGGCAGAAGGGCGCAAACGTCCCCTACTGGCAGCCTGGAGATGGGAAACGTCGATCCATTGAAGAAATTGTCGCTCTGCTCGAAGGTTACCGTGGGACGCTTTCCCCCACTGCGGCTGACAACTCCGTCCGCACGATCTCGACCGAGGACTTCACCCGCTTTGCCCGCCAGAACCATGGACTTACCTTCAAAACTCTCGGCCGATCGCGCCCGTTTCGGATTTGCTGGGAAGACGAGCGAGTCGTGTTCTACCCCAAGAGCGGAACACCCTTTTATCCCGACCTGGAGCGCTACGTGCGTAAGCGTCCGGCCGGGTGCCTCGTAGGCGGGTGAAGCTGGCGCTGGTAGTCTCGGGAGATGAAACAAGCCGAGACGGAGGTGATGATGGGAGACGAGCAGCCGCGGGACCGCAAAGGTCGGCGGCGGCTGACGCGGGAGCGGCGGGCGGAAGTGGTCAAAGAATACGAGGCGAGCGGGCTGACGCAGGCCGAGTTCGCGCGGCGGGCGGGTTTGAACGCGACGACGTTTGCGCACTGGGTGCAGTGTGCGCGGCGGGAGGCGAAGACGCTCGCGTCGGTTGCGGCGCCGGTGGCGGTGACGCCGCGGTTTGTGGAGGTGCAGGCGACGGCTCCGGCGGCTCCGGTGGTCGCGACGGTGTCGGCAACGCGCCTGAGCGTGAGCTTTCCGGACGGCGTGGTGGTGCGCGGTAGCGATCCGGTGGCGCTGGCCGCGCTGGTGCGTGCGCTGCGGACGAACTGAGGGAGCCGCCGATGTCGCTTCCGCCTTTGGGCCTGCCGGCTTCCTTACGAATCTACCTGGCGGTGGAGCCGGTGGACATGCGCAAACAATACGACGGGTTGTGGGCCTTGGCCGAGCAGCACCTGCGGCTCGACCCGTTTGGTGGGGCGCTGTTCGTCTTCACCAACAAGACGCGGGACCGGATAAAACTCCTGCACTGGGACGGCAGCGGAGTGTGGGTCTTGGCGAAGCGGCTGGAGAAGGGCCGCTTCAGCTGGCCGGTGTCGGCGGACGGCAGGGCGCGGAAGGTGGACCTGGAGCCGGCCGCGCTCTCGATGCTGCTCGCGGGCATCAACCTGAAGGACGGCGCGAAAAAAGCGTGGTATGAGCGTGGATAGGGCTCGACAAAAACGTATCCGTTTACTCCCTACGCGGGCGTCATGCCGCCGCTCGCCGACCTGCCCGCCGCCTACCTCGCGCTTGAGCGCGAGCGCGACGAGCTGAAGAGCACGAACGCGCTTTTGAAGTGGCAGATCGAGAAGTTGCAGCGGCAGATCTTTGGCCCGGGCAAAAGCGAGAAGCTGGACCGGGCGCAGCTGCTCTTCCAGCTGAAGGAACTGGAGGCGATGGCGGAGAAGGCCGCGCGGCCGGCGCAGGCGGTGAGCTATGAGCGGCGAGCGCCGGCGCCGGAGAAGCGAGCGACACCCGCGGAGCTGTTTGCCAAGTTGCCGGTCAAGGAGGTCGTGGTCATCGAGCCCGAGGAGGTGAAGGCGGAGCCGGAGGCCTACGAGAGGATCGGCGAGGAACGGACCTTCGAGGTGGAGATCACTCCGCCACAACTCTCCAAGCGCGAGATCGTGCGCCCCAAATACAAGGCGAAGGCGGACCGCGCGCAGGCGCCCGTGCTCGCCCCTGCGCCCGCGCGGGTGGTGCCGGGCGGCTACGCCTCGGCCGGGTTGCTCGCCTGGGTGGTAATCGCCAAATACCTCGATCACCTGCCGCTCTATCGCCAAGAGCAGATGCTCGCCCGCTGGGGCGCGGCGATCCCGCGCTCCACGCTCTGCGACTGGATCCGCATCGCGGCCGACTGGCTGGAGCCGATCTACAAGGCGATGCTGCGGCGCCTGCTCGAGGGCGACTACCTCCAGGCGGACGAGACGCCGATAAAATGCCAGGACCCCGACAACGCGAGGGCGGGCGTCTTCCAGGGTTATCTCTGGGTCGTGAGCCGGCCCGGCGACGACGTGTGCTTTGATTGGCGCACGAGCCGCCGGCATGGCGAGTTGACCTCGTTGATCGAGGGCTTCGGCGGCGTGCTCCAGTCCGACGGCTACGAGGCCTATGCGGCCTACGAGCGCGCGCACCCCGAGGTCGCGTGGGTCGGTTGCTGGGCGCACGCCCGGCGCAAGTTTATCGAGGCGCAGAGCGAGAACCCGAAGGCGGTGCGCGTCGCCTTGAAACTGATCGGCCGGCTCTACCAGCTGGAGCGTGAGTGGGACGAGGCCGACCACGCCGCCGGCCGCGAACGCGATGTCGCGGAGCGGGCGCGGCTGCGAGCGAGCCACCACGAGCGGAGCTTGCGTTGGTTGCACGCGCTGGCCTTGAGCTTGCGTGAGCGCTCACGGCCGAAGTCGGGACTGGGCGTCGCAAGCGGTTACCTGCTCTCGCAGTGGACGCCGCTCTCCCGTCACGTCGAACACGGTCAAACCCGGCTCGACAACAACCTCGTCGAAAACGCCATCCGCCCAACCGCGGTCGGGAAGAAAAACTGGCTGTTTATCGGTCACCCCGACGCCGGCCGCCGCGCTGCAATCCTCTACTCGCTCATCGTCTCCTGCCTACGCCACGACAAAGACCCCGCAGCTTACCTGCGCGACGTGCTCTCCCGCCTGCCCGCGATGACCAACCAGGACAACATCGGCATGCTCACGCCTCGTCTGTGGCAACCGGTGGCGTAGTCTGCCTCGTAGAGGTCACCTCTACGACACTGGCCTGCCTCGTGTGGGTCACCTCTACGAGGCAACCTTGCCTCATTTATCAGCTGTCAACGAGGCACTCGGCCGGTCGCTTACCTACGTGCAGCTCTACAACGAGACCCATTCACTCACACCTTCAGATTACCCCGAGGACCTCTGGTGCAACTCCTACTTCGTGAGTATCGTCGAGGCTCTCCAGCGCGACGAGCACGGTGAATCCACGAAGGAGACGGAAAACGTCGCTGAAGACATTCTGAGCGTTTCCGCGCCCACTGAAACCGAGCGAAAAGAGCTGATCAGCGCTAGAGTCGGGCAAGGAAAGTTCAGGCGCGACCTTCTGAAGCTTCGAGGCTGCTGCTACGTCACCGGCATTAACGATCCCCGTTTGCTCCGTGCATCTCACATCAAGCCTTGGCGCGATTCCACGAACCAAGAGCGCCTCGATCCGCATAACGGACTCTTGCTGACCCCGCTTTACGACCATCTTTTCGACCAACGCCTCATTTCCTTTACGGACGATGGCGAACTGCTAGCGGCGGCAAATCTGCTGCCGGAGACTCTCATGGCCCTAAGTATCGAGCCCAACTTTAAGGGCTTGGGCTTCGACGCGAAGACTTGCACATACCTCGAGCATCACCGCCTTGAGTTTCGAGCCAATAATCTGACAGCGCCCGGCACTCTGGGCCTGCCAGCCCGGACGTCGCGTTGAATCCCGTGTCGGCTGCAAAAACGGCGAATGTCCTTGCTCCCGACTTCGATGCCGAGATCCGCCAAGTATCTACGGAACTCTCGCGTGCGGTAGGACTCGCGAGGGTGTCGTAGCATATAGAAAAGCACGTTGATCTTCCACCAATCGGTGTGTCCGAACAGCCCCCGGCGTTTCGGCGTTTTCTCAAGTGTGGAGAGCAAGCGCAGCGTCTTCTCCGCGTGGCGTAGGTGGCGGGCTTTTCCTTTGCCCACCGCCGCAGCGAACCAATCGGCCGTCGCCGCGATCAATCGCGGCGAGGCGGGAGCGGAGCCATTTAGCCTTCTCCATTCGCTCACCAGCAGGAATGTGTCGAGGTCGAGTTTCCCGGCTTGGTAATGCCGGATGAGGTTTTCGACCTCGCCCCAAGTCAGGCCGCCGTAGATGCGAGCGGACACATTTGCGCGAAGCTTGGCGGCTTCGAGCTGAAGAGGGCGATTTTCCACCAGTGCATCCCCATCGTCAGCGGGGGTCGGACTCGCGAAGTGTGCGGCGACTTTGGCTCGCGTCTTGGGCTTGCGAGCAAACTCCTCCCAGAGCCATTCGCGCAGATAGGGCGAGGATCGGCATAGCCGGAGGAAAAGCCGAAATGCGGCATCGTCGTCGCTCTCCGTAAACGCTCGCAGCGTCGAATCGGCAGCCGTGACTTTTTCGCTCTGCTGCATGGCCTTCCACGACTTGGAAACCTAGGGCGCAGAAAAGTTCAATTCTCCGGCGCCCGCTCTCCGAACAACACGCGCAGTCGCTCATACAGCATGCGCAAGTCGGTTTGGTAGGCTGCACGGCGCTCGGGCGACATAAGGGCGCAGGCCTTGGGAGAACGGAGCGTCCGGACCAACCGCGTCGCCAAACTGACATGCGGTGCAAGTCGGCCTACCACGCTTTGCCCGCGACGCTTGGGCTCCGTGGCGATGCCGAGACGTTCGTAGGCTTGGCGGAGGCTGAGGCCTTGGACAAAGCCGGGATCGGCCACGCTTCGCGCCAGCCGCATGTAGCGTTGCGCGGTGCGTGGCGTGCCCCGGAAATTGCTTTCGAGCCAAGTTAGCCACGCTCCCGCTCCCATCGTGTGGCGGACGCGCTTCTTTTCCTCGATCAGCAAGCCTCCCGCGCGCCAGGCCGCCATCAGGGCGGCGTCCAGCGACCGCCGCGAGGCGGCGGCGAGTTCTGTGGCCTCGGCGTGAAGACGATTGATCTCGTCCACGGTCGAACCGGTGGTGGCAGGCGAGTTCATGACCGGAGCCCCGTGGTTTCGCGGAAATCGGCAGCGAGCTTGAACACGCCCTGCCGGCTCAGGCCCGAGCCTTCACCGATCTGCTCCAGGGTGGCGCCATTGAGCAGGTCGGGCCGGATGCAGTAGAGGGCGACGGTGGAGCGCAGGCCGCGCGCCTCGACCGAGGCCGCGTCGGCGACCCAGATCAGGAGACGGCAGATGACTTCCAGCGCGAGCGCCCGCGCCTCGGTGCGAGGGTCAGCGGGTTCGGAAAAGAACGATTCGTCAGTGTTATTTTTCATAGGTGGTTTTGGGTTCGTCGCCACCTTACCCCCACCGCGTTTTTCTAAATAGGCCCTGCGTCCGGCCCCGCGCGTGTCCCCATTTCACTGGACTTCGGAGACCTTACAAAACCTAGGAGAATGGCCACTTTGCCTAGGTTTCGTAGGCCTCCCTCGCTTCAAAATGCCTGCGTGTTGGCCAGGGTCGCCCCCCTAAATCAAGAATCTAGATCATTCTTACTGGACTGTAAGAACGTCATTTTTAGTAAGAATATCTTGCTGTTCTTAGTGAAAAATGCTTTTTCACTGTCGGATAAAAAAATGAAAGACAGTAAGGATAAAGTTATTCGGCACATCACTGAACTCACCAATGAGTTCGGGCGCTTGAGCATGGAAGAACCTCGCTTTGAAGGGCTTTCCCTTACTCCGGCAGGCCATCCGCAGCACGCGGAAATCGCGCTGGATGGGCGGCACCTTAGGTTCTTGATCCGCTACGAGCTCGCGCCCTCTCCTCAAAACTTGGCCAAGTGGTTTTCCGAGGGCGCGGAGGGCAGTTTGCTGGTTGTGCCGAATTTAACCCCGGCGCTTCTCTCGGCTTGCCGCGAGGCCAGGCTGAGCGCCGCCGATTTGAACGGACGGCTTTACCTGCGCGGGCGCGGTTTGCGCGTGGAGTTGCCCGCGTTGCCTGGACGTCGCTACCGGTTCGAGCTGGAGCCGCGAAACGTTTTTGTCGGTAAGAGCGTTCGCATCGTGCGCGCGTTGCTGACCGATCCGCTTCGCTCTTGGAAGCAGGCTGAATTGATTACGCGCACCGGTGCCACTTCCGGCTTGGTGTCGCGCATCGTCACGCATCTGGAGCGGCAGGGGATGCTGGAGCGCTCCGGCTCGGGCAAACGGTTCCAGACCTACCGCCTCGTGTCGCCCGACGCCCTGCTCGACACATGGGTCGCGGCGGACGACTTCTCCCGTAGAGTCGCCACCCAGCGGTTTCATTGCCTGGAACAAGACCCGGTGCGACTCGCGCACCGGCTGCGCGACGTGCTTGCGACCAACGGTTCGCCCTTCGCCTTCACCCAATGGATCGCGGCGTGGCTGCGGCATCCCTACACGGAGCCGCCGTTGATCTCGCTCTACGTGTCCCGACTGCCCGAGCCGGAGCTGCTCGATTCGCTGGGGCTTCGTCCGGTGTCGGAGGGTGGGCGCGTGTGGTTCCATCTGCCGGTGGACGAGGGCGTGTTTCGCGAGACGCGGGTGGTGGACAATCTGCCGCTGGTTTCCGACGCTCAGATCTATCTCGATCTGCAAAACACGGGGCTGCGCGGACCCGAACAAGCGCGGGCGCTTCGCGAGTCGTCCGTCTTTTGTCGCCCATGAAATTCGACACCTATTCCGACTACGATCCGCGGGCAACTTCGCAGACTTTGCCGGCGTTTCTCACGGTCTGGCCGGGGCTGGGCAATTATCACGAGGAACTGGTGCTGCTTGGCGGCATGGTCCCGCTTTACCTGTGCAAGCATCCGACGGGCGAGCGGGCCTTGCCGCGTCCCGCGACGCTCGACGTGGACTTCGGCATCTCGCTCGGCGCGAGCGCGGGGCAGTATGGAACCTTGTCCACCGATCTGCGGGCGCAGGGCTTTCGACCGAGCGCGCAGCACTCTGGTCGATTCGAGCGCGAGGTCGGCGGATTCACCGTCTATGTCGATTTTCTGGTCGAGGACGGTGACCAGCCGCGCGGCACGAGGCTGGTGGACGACGTGCCGGCCAGCGTCATGCTTGGCGTGGTTCGCGCGCTGAAAACCGCGCGGCGGGTGCCGGTGACCGGCTTGGACCTTTATGGTGCGGAGCAACGCGTCACCGCGCGTGTGTGCGAGGTCGGGCCGTTTTTGACCCTCAAGCTGCGAGCTTTTCTGCACCGCCAGCAGGGCAAGGATGCGTTCGATCTGCTCTACACGTTGCTGCACTACGACGGAGGCACCGATGCCGCCATCGCCGCGTTTGCCGCCGAGGTGGCGGCGGAGAATCCCGCGATGCCGGACGCGAAGCGCGCATTGGAAACCCTGTTCGCGGACGAAAATGCTCCCGGACCGGTGAAGGCCGCTCATTTCGTGCACGGGCCGGTGCAGCCAGGCGAATCGACCGATCTTCGGATGAGTCGCCTCCAGGTGAGGCAAGACATGCAGTTCGCCGCAGACGCGCTCCGCCGGAGTTTCTGACTCGAAGAGTTTGTCGGGCAAAAGCGGTGACGGCAGAGGCCGATGCTCGCTTACGCTCGGGTTTGTGAGGAAGAGCCATCCCGGAGGGTTGCCTGAGTTTAGCGCCTGCGACGGCGGGGCGGGCGTCGCGCACTCCGCCCGTCGGGCCGCCTCAAGGAGTTCTCGGGCTAGACGCCCTGCGCTCCTCCTTGCGCTGTCGGCGCTGCACGTCGGCATCCCTCCGGGACGGCCTCATTTCAAGGTTTGGCCCCGGCAGGGGCCGCGCGGCGCGGCTCGCCGCTCTCCCCCGCGCGCTCGTTGGCGCGCTTCGTCCCCATCCTGCCATGCGTGACTCTTCCCGTGACCCGGTTCCTCAACCCGGCGACGTCATCAACCAGCCCGGCCACCCGTTTGACGGGTTCGTGGTCGTTTCCGTTTACACCCGAGCCCAAGCCATCGCCGATGGCGTCATCGTTGACGCGACCGGCGGCGACCTGGCCGCGATCTCCGCGCAGCATTTCCCCGGTATCCACGTCGCCATGACGGCGGCGGTGTCCGCGCTCATCCAGAAGGCCGTGAACCATCCCGACCACGGCAACGACTGGAAAGGCGTCTGGCACGATGTCCTTTGGATGTCCCGCGTTGCCCCGGTGAAATCCTTTCCGGGCGGGCGCCTGTTCAAGGTGGTCATCACCGGCACGGGCCGGCGGCGCCTGCACACGCTGAAGCTCCAGATCCACCCCGGCGACAAGGGCGAGCCCTGCGCAACGGTGATGCTCCCGGAGGAAGATTGACCAGCCACCAAGCCCGGCACACGTTGAAGCGTGCCGGGCTTGTATTTTTTTATGGATACAAAATAGGTTGCCCAAAGGTTGCCCAAAATCTTGTTTTTGGCTTCACTTTCCCGCACGTTCCTACATTTTAATTCTCGTCTTAAATCATTAACCACCAACTAAGTCCGCCAAATTAGGCAACTTAGCTCCATCCGGCGACTGAGGTTCGAATCCCTCCCTCTCCGCCATCCTTCGCCCGCTGGGCTTCGGATGGCAGGCTCATGGGTCCACACGCTCGCTTGGCACCCCATCCTTCATTTGCCAGCTTGAAGCAGAGGTCGGCATGGCTCTTTGTTACCCCTTCAACCCCGTTTGAAGCCTATGCCCTCGACCACCTCGCCTTGGGGACGCCTGCGTTCCCTGCTCCGCCCCCTCTTCGCCGTTGTCTGCGCGACCACGGCTCTTGCCTTGGCGCCGCGCGCCCCGGCCTATGAACCGACCGTCGGCCTCCAGACCTGGAGCCTGCGCGAGATGAACTTCGACCAGGCCGTCGAGTTCGCCGTCAAACACGGCTTCACCCACCTGCAGATGTTCTCCAAGCACATCGACCCGATGGGCACGACCGAGGAGACCCTGCGCAAGAAGGCCATCCTCGATGCCAAGGGCCTCAAGCTCTACACCATCGGCGTCACCGGCACCTCGATGGATCAGGCCGCCAACCGGAAGATCTTCGAGTTCGCAAAGCTGATGGGCATCAAGCTCATCGTCGTCGAACCGCGCGACTTCCGCATCATCGACCTGCTCGAACAGCTGGTGAAGGAGTACGACATCAAGATCGCCATCCACAATCACGGCATCAAGTCGCTCTACGGCAACCCGCTCGTCGTGAAGACCCTCATCGCCCACCGCGACCCGCGCGTCGGCGTGTGCCTCGACGTGGGCTGGATCACCGCCGCCGGCTTCGACGCCGCCAAGGTGTTCAAGGACTACGAGGGCCGCGTCTTCGACATCCATCTCAAGGACAAGAAAATCGAGCGCACCCAGGGCGACGACGTCTACCTCGACGTCATGGTTGGCCAGGGCCAGGCGAACTACGCCGGCCTCTTCCAGGAGCTCAAGGCCGCCAACTGGCAGGGCGTCATGGCGATCGAGACCGACAACGGCACCTTCGCCAAAGAGCCGACCGAGTTTGTGCTCGCCGCCCGCGACTTCGTGAAGAAGTCGCACCCGTAAAAGAGCACATCCCAAAGGCCAAGCGGCCAAATCACAAAAGAGTGCGAGGCGCGCCCGAGGGCGCGCCTTTTTCTTGGTCGATTCGAGTTTCTTTGGGGTTTGGCTCTTTGGCCATTGGAACTTCCCCGCCCAAGGGCCATCAGCGGCTGATGTCCGCGAGTATCGCCTCGTACGAGGTGTATCCGGCCAGCAACTTCGCCGCAGCGGCGCAGCGTTCCTTCGCCACCAGGCCGGTGTTCTCCGCGAGGAAAAGCAGGTAACCGGCGATGTTGCGGGCAAAGTGGAGCCGGCCCTCGGCGCTGATCGCGTAGAACCGGGCCCGCTGCGCATAACCGGCGGGAGAATGGTCGCCGAGCGCTGATTTGTCCGCCCGGCCGCCGGCGGCGAGGACGAAGAGGAAATTGTACTCGAACCAGAACATGTGCTCCGGGCTCGGACGCAGCGCCGCCAGCGCTGAACGGCAGGCGTCGGGCGAGGCGAAGACCTCCGTCGGCCGACCTTCCTTCGCCAGCGCATCGGCCACGAAGGTCCGGGCCATCTTGCGCTCGGTCTCGTCGGCGCTGAACGCGCCCTTCACCGCCAATTCCACCGTGAAGGCATACCAGTCGCGCCAGAGCGCCTGATCGCGCGGGTCCTTCGACGCGAACAGCGCCCGGCCCATCTCATAGGTGTAACGGCCGCTGGTCTTGATCTCCAGGCAGCTGCCGGTCACCGCACCCATCACCTGGTAATTCTCGGCCGACTTGCCCGAGCCTGAGTGGAAACCGATGCTCGCCTTGAACTGCCGGCACACCGCCCACTGTTTCTCGATCAGCGCCTTCAACGCGGCGTTGTCCGGATACGGCATGTTCTTCTGGAAACCGAAGGCCGGCGCCACGAAATGAATCGTCATCCCGAGCGCCTCGCACAGGGCAAGCATGATCGCGGTGGTCTCCGGGGTGGTCAGACCGGGCAGTTCATCGATCGAGAGCTCGCGCAGGTACGCCCGTCCCGCCGCCGTCGTGAACCGCTTTGCCCGCGCCGCCGCATACTTGTCGTCGCGCCGCTTCATCTTCTGCAGGGCGGGCCACACGTAGGCGAGCAGCCGCGCAAATGCATTCTCGTCGAGGCTGAGGCCGGTGGACGCGACCCGCGCCTTCACCCGGGCAACGAGCTCGGCCGGAATGTGCGCCGCCACCCACGCCGCGGCGTTGTCCGCCACCTGGGTCTGCGCCAGCTCGGGCGAGAGGTCGAACGTGATGTAGCTGGCCAGCACGCATCCGGTCACCAGTTGGTCTTCACGGGCGTCGAACTTGCCGCCGATCGGTTGGTGGTCGGCGTTGAAGCTCCACGCGATCCGGCGATGGTGAAATCCGGTCTTCAACTTCGAGAGCACGCACCCATGGCTCATGCCCTCCACGCTCTGCCCTTGGTGACCCTCCGGCACGTTCGTGCCGATGAACGGAAAGGGCACGGTGTCGAGACGTCCGGCCAGCATGGCATCCACGTCGTAGACCAGCTCGCGCGGAATCGAGTTCTGATTCGCGGTCACGCCCAGCTCGAGGGCGCTCATCGCCCACTCCACCGCGGGCCAGTGCAAGGTGGTGAAGCGCGCCCCGACGCCGAGCGTACGCACGCCGAGCTGTTGCGCCGCCGTCGGAAAGACCGTCGACTCCGGGTCGTGTTCCTGGATGAGGTTCTTGAGCGCGAGCAGATTCTCGAACGAGGCGGGGAACACCCACGCGCCGCCAGACAGCGCCTCGCCGTCAGCGAGGCTGGCCGGAGGGTTGGCGCCGGCCGCCGGCTCCAGGCGCCATGCGCAATCGCCGGTCGCCGCATCCTCGAGCAGCAACCAGTGGCCGGCCGCCGTCGCGAACCGGCTCTTGGGCCACACCGTCAACGCCTCGCCGCGCACGAGGCGCGCCCGCAGCGACGGCCAGTCGAGACAGAAATCCGGGCTGACGCACGGATTCGCGCTGATGCGCAGGTTGTTTTCGAGGAGGAACCGATTGATCGCGCTCATGGGGGCTCAAGGCGAACACGTGTCCGCCCCGAGCGCCAGCCGTGAGTGACTCAATGTTAACGCCGAGCGTCCTCCTCGATCACCGCGACCGCCCCGTTGCGGAAGGTGACCTTGAAGTACTCGCGCTCCTTCCGCGCGCCTTCGTCGAGGTAGTAGGGATAGAGCACGCCGGGCGTCCGGTAGTACCGATGATACCAGCCGCGGTAGAGATAGGCCCCCGAGGCCGACTCGTAGGTGGTGTAGCTCCAGACCTCGCTTCGGCCATCGGCGTCGGTGCGTGTCCAACGGCGGTCCGGCTCGCCCACGGCCAGCCGCACCATGTCGGGCGTAAAGCCGATCGCGACCCGGCCTTCGCGAATCAATTGCTGCTGATCCGGGGCGAGCTGGTCGAAGAGGGCGGTGTTGGCCCGGATGCGCGACTCCGGGGTGGCACAACCGGCCACGCCCAGCGCCACGGCGAACCCAATCAGGAGCGTGGAAAGAAGACGTGTTTTCATGGCAGAGGTTATTCTCCCCCGTTGGACTCGCAAATCGGACGAGGTTTCCCACATTCGCCGTCCTCGTTCATGAAGACGCTGCTGCTGTGGGACATTGACGGAACCTTGCTCGCCTCCGCCGGGGCGGGCCTGCGCGCGCTGGTGGTCGCGCTGCGCCAGGAATTTGGCGTCGAGGGAACGCTCGACGACATCGACTGGTCCGGCCGGACCGACCGGTTCATCGTCCGCCAGATCCTCACCAAGTACGGCCTGCCAGCCGACGAGCCGACCTTTGCCCGCTACCTGGCCGCCTACGTGACGGCGTTGCCGGCCGAGATGACCCGGGCCGGCAGCCGGGTGCTGCCGGGCGTCACCGCGCTCGTCGAGCGAGCCGATCGCAGCGCCGAGGTCGCCCAGGGCCTGCTCACCGGTAACATTCGCACGGGTGCCGAGACCAAGCTCGGTCATCACGACCTGTGGCGATTCTTCGCCTTCGGCGCCTTCGCCAACGACAGCGAGTTCCGCAATGAACTCGGTCCGCATGCCCTGCGCCGCGCCGCCGCCCATACCGGACATACGTTCGATCCCGGACAGGTCTGGATCATCGGCGATACCCCGCACGACATCGCCTGCGGCAAGATCATCGGGGCCCGCACGCTCGCCCTGGCCACCGGGCATCACCCGCTGGACGAACTGGCGGCCCATCAACCGACCGCCCTGCGCTCGGACTTGAGCGAGGTGGACGACATCTGGCGCCTCCTCACCGCCAGTTGACGCTCGGGCTGGGATCGGATTCGGGCCACGCCGTGCCGCCGGACCTCAGCGTGCCGTTTCGACTGCCGACACCTCGCCGCGCTCGAAGACCACCCGCAACCGCTCGTCCTCGTAACGGTCACCTCCGGTGTTGACCCCGACGCCCGTCCCGACCCGCGTCGATCCGCCGCCGCCAAAGACCCCCACACCGACGCCGACACTGAAGCGCGGACGCTTGGACCGGTAACCCCAGACTTCGGAAACACCGTCCGCCGTGGTGCGTGTCGACACGCGGTCCGGTTCCCCCAAAGCCATGCGCACCTGCTCCGGCGTGAACCCCACGTCGACTTCGCCCTGCGCGATCTTCTCCTGCACGGCCAGCGGATACGATTCGAAGGCGGCCCGGTTCCGGTCGATGCGCGAGGCGACGGTCGAGCACCCCGCCAGCAGGACACCCAGCATCAGAACGAGAATCGACAACAGTTTCATACCCCCGTTGGACCGCCCGTCCCGGGGGAAGTTTCCCAACCGACCTCCCCCGCGCTGCCCCCCACCCACTCGGCCCAGGCACCCGCTCCTTCAACAGCCCACCCCATCCTCCGTCCGCGCCACAAAACCGCTCCCCGCGCAATGTTCGTATTACGAACATTGCACTGACGCTGTCCGGCTTTCTCCTCTCAAAAAAGAAGAAATCTAATGTTCGTAATACGAACATTGGGCGGGTGAGGGCTGGCGTGGGGGACGGCGCGCGCGGGACAGGATCCGGCCTGCGTGCACGAATTGATTTCACCTTCCGGCGCCAAGTGTGCGTTAGTGCAGGTTCTTCCATGAAGACCTTCACCATCGCCATCGGCTCGGATCACGCTGGCTTCGCCTACAAGGAAAAGATCAAGGACATGCTGCTCGCCTCGGGGCATACCGTGCGCGATTTCGGCACCTACTCGGACGCGTCCTGCGATTATCCCGACTTCATCCGCCCGGTGGCGGAGGCCGTCGCCCGGGGCGAATTCGAACGCGGCATCGTGCTCGGTGGCTCCGGCAACGGCGAAGCCATCGTCGCCAACCGCGTCAAGGGCGTGCGCTGCGGCCTTTGCTGGAACGAACAGGTCGCCATCTGGAACCGGTCGCACAACGACGGCAACGTGCTCTCCCTCGGTCAACGCACCGTCACCGAGGCCGAGGCGCTCAAGATCGTGAACACCTGGCTCGCCACGGAATTCGAGGGCGGCCGGCACCTGCCCCGCATCAAGAAAATCGACGGCGTCTGACGCCCGATCCACCCCACCCTCGATCTCCGCCCCGTCGCACCGCGCCGGGGCTTTTTTGCGCCCCACGGCCATCGGCCTCCCCGGGCGTCCGCGCAAATTAATTTGACATTGAAGCGATAATTGATTCAACCTTGAAGCATCATGGGAAAGCCCACCAACCGATCTCCGGCGGAAACCGCCGCCCTCGACGCCTACGTGAAGCTGATGCGCGCCAGCGAATCGGTGACGGCGCGCTCCCATCGCAGCCTGCCGAAGGGCCTCACGCTGGCCCAGTTCGGCGTCCTCGAGGCGCTCCTCCACCGCGGTCCGCTCTGTGCCTCCGAACTCGCCGCGAAACTCCTGCGCACCGCCGGCAACCTGACCTTGGTCCTCGATAATCTCGAGCGCGACGGCCATGTGCGCCGCGAACGCGACGCCGAGGACCGCCGCTTCGTCACGATTCATCTGACCCCGGAGGGGCGCGCGTTCATCCACCGCCTCTTCCCCCAGGTCGCCGCCGACATCACGCGGGAGTTCGCCGTCCTGAGCCCCGCCGAACAGGCCATGCTCGGCGAACTCTGCCGCAAACTCGGCCGCGGCCGCGAAACCCAGGCCTGACCACCGCCTCCCGGTTTCCGCCGCCCCAATACTTCAATCTTAAATCATTAATCCTAAGCCATAAATCCTAACTCACTGCTCCCATGTCCTCCGTTCTCTCCCGCCTGCTCTCCACCAACACCCGCAATTGGGCTCCCCTTCCGCTCCGGCTCGCCGTGGGTGCGGTCATGATCGGCCATGGTGCCCAAAAGCTCTTCGGCGCCTGGGGCGGCCATGGCCTCGAGGCCACCGGGCAGTTCCTCGCGTCGTCGCTCGGCCTGCAGCCGGGCCTGGCCTGGGCCGCTTTGGTTGCCGGCACCGAGTTCTTCGGCGGCCTCGCCCTCGTGCTTGGGCTCGGCACCCGCATCGCCGCCGCCGGCATCGCCATCGCCATGACCGTTGCGGCCTTCGTGGTCCACGGTGGCGCGTTCTTCCTCAGCAACAACGGCATGGAGTTCTCACTCACCCTCCTGCTCGCGTCGCTGTCGCTGCTCATCAGCGGCGGCGGTGCGGTCTCGGCCGACGCCCGCCTCTCCTCTTCTTCCCGCAACGCTTAACCTCATATCTTTCCTACCATGATCCTCCCTGGACTGCATCACGTCACCGCCATCGCCTCCGACGCCCGCCGCAACGTGGATTTCTATACCCGCGTGTTGGGCCTGCGTCTGGTCAAGAAGACGGTCAACTTCGACGATCCCGGCACCTACCATTTCTACTATGGTGACGGCGCCGGGTCTCCCGGCTCGATCCTCACGTTCTTCCCCTGGAGCGGACTGACCCGCGGCCGCCCCGGCACCGGTCAGGCCAACGCCACGGCCTTCTCCGTGAGCCGCGACGCCCTGCCGTTCTGGCGCGAACGCTTTGCCCGTCTCGGTGTCGCGACGAAGGGCGAATCGCGCCGGTTCGACGACGAGGTCCTGGCATTCGAAGATCCCGACGGCTTGCCGCTCGAACTCGTCGCCACCAACGAACCCGACGCCCGCGTCCCGTGGACGCGCGACGACATTCCCGCCGGCGCGGGTTTGCGCGGCTTTCACCATGTGACGCTAGCGCTGCGCCAGGCTGCGCCCACCGAGCGCCTGCTGGTCGAGACCATGGGGTTTCGCCTGCTTCGCGCCGAGGGCGGACGCCGTCGCTTCACGACCGGCGCCGGCGGGCCCGGCACGTACGTGGACCTGCTCGTGGACCGCACCGTACCCAGCGGCCTGCAGGGCGCGGGCACAGTGCATCACATCGCCTTCCGCACCCCTGACCGGGCGACGCAGGACGCCGACCGGCGCAGCTTGCTCGACGCCGGCTTCAACGTAAGCGCGGTGCGCGACCGCAACTACTTCGAATCGATCTACTATCGCGAACCCGAGGGTATCCTGTTCGAGATCGCCACCGATCCGCCGGGCTTTGCCATCGACGAGACGCCCGACTCGCTCGGCACGGCGCTGAAGCTGCCCGCCCAGTACGAACCGCACCGGGCCCAGATCGAAGCCTCCCTGCCCGTCCTCACCTGAACACCGCCGCACCATGAATGCTTCCTACCACGCCCACTTCGAACCCGGCAGCGATCCGGCCGCGCCGCCCCTACTGCTGCTGCACGGCACGGGAGGCGACGAACGCAGCCTGCTCTCGCTCGGCCGCGCGCTCTCGCCCGGCTCCGCCCTGCTCAGCCCGCGCGGCGACGTGAACGAACACGGCGCGCTGCGTTTCTTCCGGCGCTTCGCCGAAGGAGTCTTCGATCTCGACGACGTACGTCGCCGCACCCATGCGCTGGCCGACTTCATCGCGGACGCGGAGACCCGTCACGGCCTCGGCACCGGCCGCCTCGTGGCCGTCGGGTTCTCCAACGGTGCCAACATCGCCGCGACGCTGCTGCAGCTTCGGCCCGCGTCGCTGGCCGGCGCCGTGCTGCTGCGCGCCATGGTGGTGCTCGATACGCCGGCCGCGCCGCACACGCTCGAGGGCAAACGTGTCCTGCTCGCCAGCGGCGCCGCCGATCCGATCGTCACGCCCGATCATCCGCCCCGCCTCGCCGCCTTGCTGCGCGCGGGCGGAGCCGCCGTGACCGAGAAGGTGTTCCCAACCGGCCACTCCCTGACCCAGGCGGACGTCACCGCCGCCCAGGCCTTCCTGCGCGGCACGGCCGGCTGAGCCGCAGCCGCGCGGCGCGCCGTTCAGCGCGTATGCGTGGCCAGCGGCGACAGGGTCCGCAGGTAGGACCAGAGGGCCTTCAACTCGAGATCCGTCATCTGGCCGAAGGCCGCAGGCATGACCGGATGCAACGACGAGCCGTCCGGACGTTTCTGGGTGCGCAACGCCGCGATGAAGTTCTCCTCCGTCCACTGCGTCACCGCTCCGCCCGGACCGGGTGTCAGGTTCGTGGCATGCGGCCAGTCCGGCGGCGCACCGGCAATGGGCCCGCCCGAGAAATTCGTGCCGTGGCAGCCAATGCAGCTGGCGGCGAGGTACTTGCCGTAGGCCGGACTGATCTCGGGCGTCACGCTCGCCGGCCGCGCCGCACCGTGATCGATGTGCTCGGCGGCGAGCTTGATGTCGCCCTTGACCAGCAGCATGCGTCCGATCGGACCGAAGCTGACGGGCCCGCGGGCCCGGTCCACCGGCGGCACCGTCTTCAGGTAGGAAATCAACGCACCGAGATCCTGATCGCTCATCCCTTCGTAATCCAGCGAGGGCATGAGGACGAGGGCGCGACCGTCGCGCGCCACGCCGTGGCGGATCGCACGCACCCAGTCGGCATCGGTGTAATCGGCCGGCAGTCCGCCCTGGCCGCGGGTGAGGTTCGGCGCATGCAGGCGTCCGACCGCGGGATCCTCCACGACCGCCCGGCCCGCGAAATTCGCGTCATGACAGTCGGCGCAGCCCCGCGTCGTGGCCAGATGGCGGCCGTGGGCAAGAACCTCGGCCGCCGCGCTCACCGGCACCGGGCGCGCCTCCACCACGTGCGTCTTCTGCAGTTTGCGCTGACTCAGCACGAACACCGTGCCGCCAACGACGAGCAGGACAACCAGCAGGCCGGCGAAACACCAGGCCGCGAATTTGAACAGGGATGCGATCTTCATGGGAGCGGAAGGCCTCTCTCGTAGCGAAAAGTAACGTATTCACAACGCGCTTTTCTCCAGTTGTTTCCAGACCGGTCCGAATGGGCCTGTTCCGTCCACCGATCGCGCCGATGGTTGCCGTGCTTGCCGCCGCGCCCTCCCGGGGCACGGTCGTGCGCGTGCACTTCGTCGTTCTCCATGGCCGGCCGGCCACCGGCAAACTGACCGTTGCGCGTGAGCTCGCGCGGACCACGGGCTACCGCCTTTTCCACAATCACCTCATCGTCGACGCCGCTCTCGCAGTCTACGATTTCGGCACACCCGGATTCGTGGCGTTGCGCGACGAACTCTGGCGCACCGCCTTTGCCCGCCTCGCCCGCGACCCGGACCTGCCGGGCCTGATCTTCACCTTCAATCCGGAGTCCTCCGTACCCCAGGCCTTCATCGACGATCTGCTGGCGCTGTTCGATGCCGCGGGGGCCACGATCACCTGCGTGGAACTCGTCTGCACCGAAGCCGAGATCGAGAACCGTCTCGACCGTGCGTCCCGCCGTGACTTCAGCAAGCTCACCGACGTCGCCTTGTACCGCCGCCTCCGGGATGGCGGCGTGTTCGACACGCCCGTGATCCGCCGTCCCGGTCTCGTGCTCGATACCGGCGTGCTCACCGCCGAGGAAGCGGCGCTCCGCATCGCAGCGTTGTGCCCGCCGGCCACGCACGAAGGGCGCGACCGGTCCTGAACCCGGGCGCAAAAATCCCGGAACCTCGCACCGTGCGCTCACGTCTCATCCGCATGCGCGCATCCCCGCCCCTTTCGCCGGAGATCCTCGATGAGGATCTCCAGATCATTCTTGCTACCCTCGCCACGCTGCGTCCGCAGGCGGAACGCCTCGCTCCAGCTTCCTCGCGTGCGCTCGAAGAAGCGCTGATTCAGGTGGAACAGGCCCGCCGACTGCTCGATCAGGCCCAGCACGATTCGGACGACGCCCGTCAGCTTTCGTTCAGTCTGATCGACTCGTCCAATTAGGTCGTTACGGCAGCTTCGCCTGCACGAGCTTGCTGGCCACGGCGAAGTCGATGAGGCCGGCCTCGGGATGTTTCTTCAACAGACCGATAACCTTACCCATTTCCTTCTTCGAAGTCGCACCGGACTCGGCGATGGCCGCGGTCACAATCGCTTCCAACCGCGCGGCGTCGAGCCCGGCGGGCAGGTATTTTTCCACCAACGCGATTTCCTTGGCGTTGGCCTCGGCCAGGTCGGTCCGACCGCCCTTGAGAAACTCCTCTCGCGCATCTGTCAGATTCTTCACCGCCTTGCGCAAGGTCGCGACCACGAGGGCGTCATCGATCGGTTTGTTCTGATCCATCGCCGCGCGCTGAATCGCGCCGTCGTTGGTGCGCAGGATGGTCGCCGTGACCGTGTCCCGTGCTTTCACCGCCGTGATGATGTCCGCCCGCAGGCGCTCGTAGATCGAAGCCATAGCGGCATCCTCCGCCGGATCTTCCCCGCTGTCGAGTCGGCAACGCTCTGTAGCCCCTGCACCGTGCTGAGCGCCCCGAGGGAGGACTCCGATTCCACGGCGGTCGTCGCCCCCTTCCGCCGCCCGGGCTCGACTCATGGGGCGGAATGCCGGAAGGTTCTCGCCTCTGATGAGCGCTCCCCAGCCCAACAATCCCCTGCACGGCATCACCCTGGAGGCGATCCTGAATCATCTGGTGGCCCAGCTCGGCTGGGAGGAGATGGGGCGGCGCATCGACATCCGCTGCTTTCGCTTCGAGCCCAGCGTGAAATCCAGCCTGCACTTCCTTCGCCGCACGCCTTGGGCGCGCAAGAAGGTCGAGGACCTGTACCTCGAAACCCTCCGGAACTCCTAAACGTCACTGCCCCTGCCATGGTACCCCCCAAAGCCCTCGTGCTCTTCGCCGCCTTGTTCTCTTCAGCCGGGTTTGCCGCTGGCTGGATGCCGGAAGGCCTGCCACCGCCGCCGGCCAGCGGCCCCGCCCTCTGCCAGGGCGCCTTTCTGACGCCCGATCAGGGCAAGGCGGTGCTCGACCAGGCCCGCACCGCCTTCGCGGATCGCGCCGCCTGGGAGCGCTATGCGACCCACCTGCGCACGCGCCTGCAGGAGGGCGCGCAGCTTGCGCCGTGGCCCCGCCGCACGCCGCTGCAGCCCATCATCACCGCGAAACGCACTTACGACGGCTACACCGTCGAGAACGTCGCCTTCGAGTCCGTCCCCGGCTACTTCGTCACCGGCAATCTCTATCGCCCGACCGCCGCCCGCGCCCGCCATCCGGCCGTGCTGGCCACCCACGGCCACAGTCGGCGGATCGAAAAGCCCGAGGACTACGACCAGCACGCCCGGTTCAGTCCGTCGATGCAGGCGCGCGCCGGCACCCTCGCGCGCATGGGCGCGATCGTGTTCGCGATCGACATGGTGGGCTACGGCGACTCGATCGCCCTCGTCGGCCAGGACGCCCACAAGGCGCCGTTCACGCTGACCCTGCAGACGTGGAACAACATGCGCGCGCTCGATTTTCTCCTCGCCCAGGAGGGTGTCGACCCGGCGCGGGTGGCGGTCAACGGCGAGTCGGGCGGCGGCACGCAGGCCTTCCTGCTCGCGGCCCTCGATCCACGCATCACCGTGAGCGCTCCGGTCGTGATGGTGTCCGCCCACTTCTTCGGCGGCTGTGCCTGCGAAAGCGGCCTGCCCCTCCATCGGGGCGCCGACCACTTCGCGAGCAACCCGATCGTGGCCGCCCTCACCGCCCCGCGGCCCCAGCTGCTCGTGTCGGTCGGCGGCGACTGGACGCTGAACACGCCGCAGGTCGAGTATCCTTTTCTCCAGTACATTTACGGCCACTACGGCGCGCCCGGACGCGTGGCCAATGTGCACCTGCCCGATGAAAAGCACGACTTCGGCCCGTCCAAGCGAGCCGCCAGCTACCGGTTCCTCGCCGATCAGCTCGGCCTCGATGCCCGCGCCGCCTTCGACGCCCAGGGTGGGCTGGACGAATCCCGGGTGACGATCGAGCGCGCCGGTCCCTTGCACGTCTTCACCGCTGATCACCCGATCCCCGCCCATGCCCTGCGCGACATCGCCCGCGTGGAGGCGGCCCTGAAGTCGCTGCAGCGGTAAGCGCGGCGGCGACCGGCGGACCGACGCCGTCTCCATCGCCGCCGCAGCAGCTCAATCTTCGAATCCGCCGACGGTCAGGCTGCGGCCGTTGTCCTTCGGACCGAGCTTCAGAATAAACGGGGCCGCCTTCTTCGCCCAGACGTCCGCCTTGGCAAAGTTCGCGGCGCCCTCGCTCCAGCACTGGCGCAGCATGGCCGTGTCGATCACGCCGGGATTGAGCGGCACCGCCGCCATGCCTTCGGGCAATTCCTCAGCCAGGGCCTTGGTCAGCCCTTCGATCGCCCACTTGCTGGCGCAGTACGGCGCCACCTCCGGCGCCACACTGCGGCCCCAGCCGGAGCTGAAATTGACGATCACGCCCCTCTTGGCCGCGACCATGGCCGGCACGAACTCGCGGATCACGTGGACCACGCCCGTCACGTTGACGTCGATCAGCGTCTTCACCTCCTCCGCCGGCACCTTCCACAAGGGCGCCGGCGTGTTCATCAGCGCGGCGTTGTTGATCAGCAGGTCGGGCGCCTCGTTGAAACCCAGGACCTTCGCCGCCCAGATGCCGACCTTCACCGGATTCGCGACATCGACCACATCGAACGTGTGTGGCGCCCCATGCGCGAAGCGCAGATCGAGGATGCCCTCGGAGCTGCGCCCGCACCCCGCCACGGTGTGACCGGCGCGGATGAACTCTTCCACCAACGCGCGCCCGAGGCCGCGCGTGACCCCTGTGATGACGATCTTCATGCTTTCCCAGTAGCGTGAAGCCGGCAGGGGGTGGCGAGTCGAATGTCAGCCGCCAAACCCGTGACACAGGCATTCCTGCCTGTGAGGTTTTGGTGAGTTGGTGCCAGCTCCCTGATCACAGGCAGGAATACCTGTGTCACGCCGATCCTGGGCGCACTCAGCGGCTTTGCAGGCTAAAGCGGTTCAGGCCGAGCTTGCGGCAGGTATCCATCACGAAGGCCAGCGTCTTGAGCGGCGTGGTTTCGTCGGCGCGGATGAGCACGGACACATCGCGGTCCACGTTGCGCACCTCGCGGAGGAACTGTTCGAGCTGGGCCTCCGACACGGCCCGGCCGTTGACCGACAGCACACCGTCAGGGGCGATGCCGACCGTGACGACGCCCTTGAACTCGTTCTTCCCCGCCGTCTCGACCTTGGGCAAGGTGATGTTGAGCGTGGTCGCCGAGCGAAACTGCATCGTGACGAACGCGAAGAAGATCAACATGACGAGCACGTCGATCAGCGGCAGGAGGTTCATCTCCGGCCGCTTGCGCCGGCGCTGGTAGAGTCCGCTCATGAGGACGACTTCGCCGACCGGCTGAGGATGCGTTCCAGGAGCACGTCGAGGCGCGCCGCGTAGTTTTCCACCCGGCGCTGCAGGTACCCGCCGCCGATGAGCGCCGGCAACGCAATCGTGAGGCCGAGCAGCGTCGCAGAAAGGGCCAGCGCCACGCCGCTGGTGAACTGCACCGGGTCAGGCAGGCCGGTCTCGCTCGAGATGCCGGAGAAGACCTTGAGCAGGGCCCACACGGTGCCGGTCAGGCCCATGAGCGGCGCCGCGGCGTAGATGATATCAAGGTAAGGCAGCCCGCGCTCCATGTTGTTAACCTCGAGGCGGGCAAAGGCCTTCACCGCCCCCTCGTCGCCCGGATGGCGCTCGGCGAACTCCACAATGCGCGACAGCACCGAATGGCGGCCCCCGGTGATCGGTTTTCCGTCGACGATGGCATCGACCAGGTCCTGCGGCATCACCGCCGCATTGCGCAGCGAATACGCGCGCTCGCAGAGGATGAAGACCATCACGAGCGAGCAGAGCCCGAGCGGGTAGATGAGGATGTCGGCGCCGGAAAAGATATCGATCATGGCAGGGAACGAGGATGCGGAGCGAAGCCAGTAAGACGCTTACTCAGGCCAAAAGGTTCGCGCAAATCGTGCATGCGCTAATTTTAAGGCGGCGAACGACGCCGTCACGGGGTTGCCGCCTCCGGGTACCGACCGCAGAACAGATGGTTTCCAACGCAACCGCCCGGCACAGCGGCAGGAGTGCCGCTGCGCCGAGCGATAGGTGGGATACGCCTACGGTTGGCGTGGGGTGGACCGGGAGTCTCAGGCCGCCAGGTACGGCAGTGTGGCCGCGGTGGACTTCACCGACGGAATCCCGTCGATCAGCTCGCCGATGGCGTCCCAGCGACCGTTGATCAAGGCGTCGCGGGCGGAGTCGCGCTGGGTGATCGCAATCTTGTCGGAACCAAAGCGCACCTCGCGCGCGGCCACGTCGACCGTGACCTCGAGGGCGGGATTCTTCTCGATCGCGGCCGCCAGCTTCGCGATGTCCTCGCGGGTGGCGTTGACGCACGGAATGCCGAGGGTGGTGCTGTTGCCAAAGAAGATCTCGGCAAAGTTCTCAGCGATGACGGCCCGGAAACCGGCCTTGTGGATCGCCTGCGGCGCATGCTCGCGGGAGGAGCCGCAGCCGAAGTTGGCGCCGGAGATCAGGATCTTCGCGCCTTTATGTTCGGGCCGGTCGATCGGGTGACCGGTCGGCTTGCCTTCCGGCGTGTGACGCACGTCGTAGAAGAGGAACTCGCCCAGCCCGTCGAACGTGACGCACTTCATGAAGCGCGCCGGGATGATGCGGTCGGTGTCGATGTCGTTGCCCGGGACGTGGACAGCCTTGCCGGAAACGGTGGTGATTTTTTCGAGAGCCATGATTCTAAAGTTTAAGTCGAAAGTTTAAGTGCAAGAAGACGAAGTTGGGCCTGGCCTGATGATCGGGCTTAAACTTCAACTTCCCTCTTCAACTGTTCCCGCGGTCAGTTGACCGCGAAAACCTCCCGGGCGTCCGCCACCTTGCCGGTGACGGCGGCGGCGGCGACCATGACGGGGCTCATCAGCACGGTGCGACCGGTGACGGAACCCTGGCGGCCCTTGAAGTTGCGGTTGGACGACGACGCGCAGAGCTCGTCGCCGATGAGCTTGTCGGGGTTCATCGCGAGGCACATCGAGCAGCCCGCGGCGCGCCACTCAAAGCCCGCCTCGGTGAGCACCTTGTCGATGCCCTGCTTCTCGCATTGGGCGGCAACGATCTGCGAACCGGGCACGGCGATGGCGCGCACGCCCGGCGCGACCTTGCGTCCCTTGATGTACTTCGCGACCTCCTGGAAGTCGGAGAGGCGTCCGTTGGTGCAGGAGCCGAGGAAGGCGACGTTGATCTTCGTGCCCTTGATCGGCGCGCCCGGGGGCAGCTTCATGTACGCCAGCGCCTCTTCGATGCCGGCCTTCTCGTCGGGCGAGGCCGCCTTCGCCGGGTCCGGGATGGTCTCGTTGATCGAGATGCCCTGGCCGGGATTGATGCCCCACGTGACCGTCGGGGCGATGTCGGCGGCGTCGATTTTGACGACGTCGTCGTAGTGGCAGCCCGGATCGGACGCGAAGGACTTCCAGCGCGCCACCGCCGCATCCCACGCCGCGCCCTGCGGCGAGTACGGACGGCCCTTGAGGTAAGCGAACGTGGTCTCGTCGGGATTGACGTAGCCCACGCGCGCCCCGCCTTCGATCGACATGTTGCACACGGTCATGCGCTCTTCCATCGAGAAGCCGTCGAACACCGAACCGGCGTACTCGTAGGCGTAGCCCGTGCCGCCGTTGACGCCGAGAATCCGGATGATGTGCAGGATCACGTCCTTCGCGTACACGCCGGCGCGCAGCTTGCCGTTTACCTCGATGCGACGGACCTTCAGCGCACCCAGCGCCATGGTCTGAGTCGCGAGCACGTCGCGCACCTGGCTCGTGCCGATGCCGAAGGCGATGGCACCGAACGCCCCATGCGTGGACGTGTGCGAGTCGCCGCAGGCGATGGTCGTGCCCGGCTGCGTGATGCCCTGCTCGGGCCCGACGATGTGCACGATGCCCTGCTTGCCCGTGGCCCGGTCAAAAAAGGTCAGGCCGAACTCTTTGCAATTCTTGCGCAGCTCATCCATCATCGCCTGCGCCAGCGGATCCTTGTACGGCTCCACCAGTTCGTTCGTCGGCACGATGTGGTCGACGGTCGCAAACGTACGATGCGGCATCAGCACCTTGAGGCCGAGGTCGCGCAGCATGCCGAACGCCTGCGGCGACGTGACCTCGTGGATCAGGTGGGTGCCGATGAGCAACTGGGTCTGGCCGTTGGCCAGCTTGCGCACCGCGTGTGCGTCCCAGACTTTTTGAAACAGTGATTTAGCCATTGGAGTGAAGAAGAGAGGGCGGGTGTGAACCAGAAGGCGACGACGGAACGAGGGGTTCCACCGCCGGCCGAACGACGGCGTCCGGCAACGAGCAGGCCCGCATCCTACCAAAAAGTTGCCATGCCGCGAAATACTTGTTTCGTCTTCTGTGATGCCTCGTGAGTATCAGTTCCCGTTCGAGCTGCGGCACCTCGTCTACTTCCGGGAAGTCGCGCGCGCCTTGCATTTTCGCAAGGCCGCCGAGGCGCTGGCGGTCGCCCAGCCTGCCTTGAGCCGGCAGATCGCCCAGCTCGAGCAGGCCCTGGGCGTCACGCTTTTCGTGCGTTCGCGCCGGCGGGTCGAACTGACGGCCGCCGGACGGGCCCTGCTGGAACGGACCGAGCCGCTGCTCCGCTCGCTCGCCGGCATCGCCACCGAATTGCGCGCGGTGAGCGGCGGCGAGGTGGGCCATGTGCGGATCGCCTTCACCGGGCTCGCCATGGCGACCGTATTGCCCGGCATCCTGCGCGAGTTCCACCGGCGCTATCCCGGCATTCGGCTCGAGCTGAACGAAATGCCCACGTCGGCCCAGCTGACCGCCCTCCAAGCCGGCGAGATTGCGTGCGGCTTCTTCCATCCCGATGCGACCACGCCGGGCATGAAGACCCACCAGTTGCTGCGCGAGAAGAACGGTGTGCTTCTGCCCGCCGACCACGCGCTGGCTGCGCGCCCCACCCTGCGCCTCCGCGACCTCGCCGACACGCCATTCGTGCTCTTTCCGCGCACCCACAATCCCGGCTTCTACGATCGTGTGCTCGCCGCCTTCGCGCGGGCCGGTGTCACGCCGCGCATCGCCGAGGAGGTCTGGCCGCGCGCCAACGGCATCGGCCTCGTGCGCTCCGGTCTCGGCGCGACCTTCATGTGTCCGTCCGAGGCGCGCACGCTCCCGCCCGAGGTGGCCTTTCGCCCGCTCGAGGGTCCCGCCCCGGAGAGCCGGCTCGTGCTCGGCTGGCCCCAATCTCCCGCCCCGGAGCCCGCGCTCGCGGCCTTCATCAGTGTGGCACTATCGACGGCCTGATGGCCGCAAATCTCAAATCGCAAGCGGCCAAATCCCAAACAAACGGGCGCGCACGGGCGCGGTGCTCCTTCGCCCTCATGATCTGAAGCGGAGGGGGTGAGAATGACTGCGAGAACGAGTGAGCGGCGGTGTGTCCTTCGGGTTAGGGCGTGTCTGGGAATTGCGAGAGCCCAGCGCTGGGAGCGCAGCAGGGAGTGGGCAAGGCGGGGGCGAGGGAGCTGGGCCTTCAGGCCCTGCCCCTCGCGCCCAACGCCGCCCGGTCCCTGCTCCGCTCCAGCCCTTCGGGTGGCCGGGAAACCGCGCTGGGCCGGCGTTGCCCGAGGCGGCACGGGCCTCTGGCCCGCCTCCGCCTCGGCCGCCTTGGCCGAGCGTGGTTTCTCGGCCACGATGGGCTCTCGCAATTCCCAGACACGCCCTAGCGCTGCATTTCGACGTTGGATGTTCGGCGTGGAATGTTCGATGTTCGCGGTGGGTCGCCGCGCGGCCCGCTGCGCATGTCCGCCCATGATCCTTACCTGGCCCTCCGCCATCCCTCCTATCGCCGTTACTTGATCGGGACCACGTGCGCCAATGTCGGGCGCCAGATGGGGACCGTCGCGGTGGCCTGGCAGATCTATCAATGGACGCACTCGGCCACCGCCCTCGGCCTTGTCGGGCTGACCAACGTGCTGCCGCTCCTGGCGCTGTCGCTGCCCGCAGGCGTGCTCGCGGACCGCTTTGACCGTCGCATGCTGATCGCGGCGACCACGGCGGCGATCGCCGTGCTCTCCCTGCTGCTAGCGTGGGTCTCGTGGCGCAGCGAGGTGGTTCCCGACCTCGCCGTCTTGCGCGCCGCCAACGAGGGGCTGCACCGGCTCGCGCTCGTGTTCGAACGCGCGGGCGGCACGGAGCCGCTCGACTTCAGCCGTCCTGCCTTGCCGATCGTTTACCTGCTGCTGCTCGCCATCGCGACCTTGCGCATCATCGGCTGGCCGGCCCGCGCATCAATCGTCCCGCAGCTCCTCCCCGCCCCGGCCTTGAGCAACGCCGTCACCTGGAACAGCAGTCTGTTTGAACTCTCGACCATGGCCGGACCTGCTCTGGGCGGCTTTGTCATCGCGTGGTTTGGCTTTTCCGCCGTCTACCTGCTCGACGCCGTCGCCGGCCTCACGCTCGTGGGTCTGCTGATCGGCGTGCGCCCGGTGGTGCCGCCCCGCCCGCCCGACCGCGCCCGCGGCTGGGGTTCGCTGCTCGCCGGCGCCGAGTTCATCTGGAACCGCAAGGTCATTCTCGCCGCGAGCGGACTCGATCTGTTCGCCGTGCTGCTCGGCGGCGCCGTCGCGCTGCTGCCGCTCTATGCCGACCAGATCCTTCACGTCGGGCCGATCGGCCTGGGCTGGCTCCGGGCCGCGCCGTCAATCGGTGCCTTCGCGATGGCCCTGTGGATCGCCCACCGGCGCCCGCTGCAACATCCGGGTTTCGCCCTGCTCTGGTCCGTGGTGGGCTTCGGCGTCGCCATCGTGGTCTTCGGCGTGTCGACCTTGTTCTGGCTGTCGTTCCTCGCGCTGCTCGCCACCGGCGCCTTCGACAACATCAGCGTGGTCGTGCGCCATTCGCTCGTGCAGCTGCTCACGCCCGATCACCTGCGCGGCCGCGTCACCGCGGTGAATCAAATCTTCGTCGGCTCATCCAACGAGGTCGGCACGCTGCGCGCCGGCCTCATGGCCGCGCTCATCGGTCCGGTCGGCGCGGTGGTGTGGGGCGGCGTGGGCACCCTCGTCGTCGTTGCCCTGATCGCCCGCGCGGTGCCCGCGCTGCGTCGCCTGCCCGCGTTGGACCAGCTCCGGCCGGACTGACGCGCACCTGTTTTTGCGTTAGACAGTGGCCGTCGGCGGCGGCAGGGTTGAGCCAGCGATGATCTCCCCGATTCGGCGCAAGACTTTCATGCTGCTCGCCTTGGCGGCCAGCCTCTCCCTTGCCCTCGTCGCCATCGTGGTCGACACCGATCTGCGCGACCGTCTCGGCACGACCTACTGGGTGATCAGCCTCGCGCTCGCCGGCAGCATTTTGCTCATCGTCACCGGCTACGTCTGGGATCGCGCCCTGGCGCAGCGGCTGGAACAGATCAAGCAGACGGCCGGTGGTGACTCGCGCGACCCGTTTCTCGCCATGCCCGACGAGAGCGAAGCCGACGAGATTCTCGGGCTCGCCAAGCAGATCGAGCACATGGCGAAGTCGCTGCAGAAGATCGAGGCCAGCTACCGCGGCATGGTGGAAGACCAGTCCGACCTCATCTGCCGTTACCGGCCCGATGGTCGCCTCACCTTCGTCAACGGCGCCTATGCCCGCTTTGTCGGGCGCAAACGGGGCGAGCTCATCGGCCAGCGTTTTCCGTTGTCGGATTTCGGTTATCCCAAGGCTGACAGCCGGGCGCCGTTGCCCGACACGTGCTCATTCGAGGCCGAGGTGCGCGACGCCGAGGGCACGACGGTCAGCCTGCTCTGGACCAACCGCGCGATCAAGGATTCCGAAGGCAACCTGCTCGAGTACCAGGCCGTCGGCCACGACATCAGCGTGCGCAAGCAGGCCGAGGCCGCCCTGATGAAGGCGAAGGAGGCGGCCGAGTCCGCCGACCGCGCCAAGAGCGAATTCCTTTCCGTCGTCAGCCACGAGATCCGCACGCCGATCAACGGCGTGATGGGCTTCGCCAAGCTGCTCCGCGACACGCCGCTCAACGCCGATCAGCGCGAGTACGTCGACATGATCGAGAACAGCGGTCACGCGCTCAGCGTGTTGATCAACGACATCCTCGACCTCTCGCAGATGGAGGCCGGCCGCCTCGCGATCTATCACGCGCCCTTCCCGCTGCGCGATTGCGTGCAGGACGTCGTCAACCACTTCGCCCCGCGCGCCGAGGCCCTCGCCCTCACGCTCAACCTCAAGATCGATCCGACCGTGCCAGGCATGGTCAATGGCGACGCCCACCGCGTGCGCCAGGTGCTGAGCAACCTGATCGGAAATGCGCTCAAGTTCACGGAACGCGGCGGCGTCACAGTCAACCTCAGCTGCATCCGCGGCGAGAATGTGGTCGGCACGCCCTTCCGCCAGGTCCGGGTATTTTTCGATGTGACGGACACCGGCATCGGCATCCCGGCGGACAAGCTCGACCAGCTCTTCAAACCCTTCAGCCAGCTCGACGGCTCGGCGCGCCGCCGGCGTGGCGGCACCGGTCTGGGTTTGGTGATTTCGAAACGCCTCTGCGAACTGATGGGCGGCGCGATCTCGGTGGAGAGCAAACCCGGCGAAGGCTCCACCTTCCGCTTCAGCCTGCAGATGGATTACGACAAAGGCGACTCGCGCCCCCCGATCCCGCACCCCAGCCCAGCCGCCAGCACCGGCAACCTGAGCCGCAACGCGGGCCGGGCCTGAGGATTTTGAGTCGCGTGCGGGCTTGCATAATCCGTTCCCCGCGAACCCACGTTGCCTGAGTCATCCGTAGGCGTCACGAACGCCCCCGCTGAGCGCGGCCCTGCCCCCCGGGAACGCCAAGCCCCAGCTTGGCTCCTCCCCCCAAAACGCCGAGCCGGAGCTCGGCAATCCCAAGCCTGGCACCGCCCCCCCGACTCGACACCGTCGCCCACACCGAGGAAAATGCCGCCCACCGTTTCGCGGCGCGCTGCAGCCGAGGTTGCGTATTCGTGAGTTGGATTGAGCAGCGATCTCCGCCACTGCGGGCTCAGGGCCTGATTTTACGCGCCTAATTCGACGCCTTAAACGCCAATCAGGATTTAATACGCCTTTATTGGCGTTTTATTCAATACAATTTAAACGCCTTTAATGACGTTTTATCTTGAAATGATCGCCTAAAGCGCCACTTTTGGCGCATGAAACCCACACCCACCCTCACCGATGCGGCGCTGCTCAAGCTGATCGGCGAGCGGTTGGCCCGGCTTCGGCTGGCGAAGAATCTGACGCAGGCACAGCTCGCGGAGCAGGCGGGCCTGGGGCTGCGGACCGTGCAGCGACTGGAACTGGGGGCGGCGGCGACCCAGTTGTCAGGCTTTGTGCGGGTCTGCCGGGTGCTGGGCTTGGTGGAGCAGTTCGAGGCGCTCATCCCGGAAGCGGCGGCCAGCCCGATAGCGCAATTGAAACAGCAGGGCCGCCGACGTCAGCGAGCGACCGGCAAACAGGAGGCGGCGGGCGAGCCGAAGAAATGGACGTGGGGTGAGTCGTCATGATCGCGAGGGTGCAGCTCTGGGGACGCACCATCGGGGCGGTCGCTCTCGAGGAAGGGCGGAACGTCGCGGCGTTCCAATACGATCCCGCGTTTGCCCAGAGCGGGATCGAGCTCTCCCCGCTGACGATGCCGCTGAGCGACCAAGTGTATGAGTTTCCGGCGCTGCCGCAGGTCACGTTTCACGGCTTGCCGGGGCTGTTGGCGGATTCGCTGCCGGACAAATTCGGTAATGCCCTGATCGATGCGTGGCTGGCGACGCAAGGCCGGACGCCGGAGAGTTTCCATGCTGTGGAGCGGCTTTGCTACACCGGCACGCGCGGAATGGGGGCGCTGGAGTTCGCCCCGGTGCTGGGGCCGAAACCGCGCACGGCGACCAAGGTCGATATCGACGCGCTCGTACGGCTAGCGGGCGAGGTGCTGACGCATCGCGGCGATTTGCAGGGGCATTTTCACGAGGCCGGGAAGGCCCAGGCGCTGCGCGACATCCTGCGCGTGGGCACATCGGCCGGCGGCGCACGGGCGAAGGCGGTGATCGCGTGGAACCGCACGACCAACGAAGTGCGCTCGGGTCAGATCACGGCCGGCGAGGGCTTTGATTATTGGCTGCTGAAGTTTGACGGCGTGGCCGGCAACAAGGACAAGGAACTCGACGACCCGAAGGGCTACGGCGCCATCGAGTTTGCCTATCACCTGATGGCGAAGGCGGCGGGCATCACGATGAGCGAATGCCGGCTGCTGGAGGAAAACGGGCGACGGCATTTTATGACGCGGCGCTTTGATCGGCTTGCGGGAGGCGCCAAGCTGCACATGCAGTCGCTGTGCGCACTGGCCCATTTCGATTTCAACCAGGCTGGCGCCTACTCCTACGAGCAGGCCTTGCTGACCATTCGCCAGCTCAAGTTGCCGATGGCGGCGGTGGAGGAGCAATTCCGCAGGATGGTCTTCAACATCGTGGCAAGGAACCAGGACGACCACGTAAAGAACATCGGGTTCCTCATGAACCAGCAGGGCGAATGGTCGCTCGCGCCGGCCTTTGACGTGACCTACAGCTACAATCCGTCCGGTTCGTGGACCGCCACGCATCAGATGACGGTGAACGGAAAGCGCGACGGTTTCGCGTCGGAAGATTTCGAGGCGTGCGCGAAGTCTGCCATGATGAAGCGAGGCCGCGCCGCCACGATTCTCGCGGAAGTACAGGCGGCGGTGCGGCGCTGGCCAGAGTTTGCCGCGGAGGCGCAGCTCTCCGACGAATGGTGCAGCAAAATCGAAAAATCGCACCGGCTGACGTTCCGATAAAGGGTCAGCCTCAACGATTCCCTCGTCGAAAACGCTGCGCGAAGGGCGTTTGAGGATGGTCTCGCGCAGAGACGCGGAGGCGCGGAGACGACAACGATTCCGACATCATCGATTTCCCGCAAACCAACGTTGCGCGAGTCGTTTGCAGATGTCACAACCGATGCGGTGTATGGGTCGCGCACGCTCTTCCCCTGCCTCCCCCACGTCCACGGCATCTCTCGGTTTCGAGGCCAAGCCCTGGCTCGCGGCCAACAAGCTTCGCAACTACCGGGACGCGGCGGAGTACAAACACGCCAGCCTCCAATGAGCCGAACGCGAAGATACCCTCTTGGCATTCTGGACACTTTCTTTAGCTTGATGAATTCATGAACGCACTGGGAGAAATCGAAATCCATATCGAGGGGCGGGTGGGTGCCCAGAAGCTCACGCCTACGCTCGTGGACATCGACGAGATCCGGGCGATCCTCGGCGAGGCCGGCGACTTGCTCTTCCCGACCGAAAAACGTTCGCAGCGCCCGATCATCAGCTACGAGATCAGCGAAGGCTCGGTGCGGCATCGTTTTCGCACGGTGATGCAGACGGTGATCGGCTTTGGAGCGGTCATCGCCCAGGTCGGCGCCGAAGGGCATATCAACTTTCTCCACGAGCGCACGGCGGCGGCGGTCGAGTCGCTGCAACGTATCGCCCGCGAGAAGGATTACGTCGTTACGCTGCGAGCCAACCAGCAGAGTCTGCGGATAGACCGCACGACCCACTACGAGCGCGATGAACAGATCTGGGTCGAAGCGGAGTTTTACCTCTACGGCGAACTCACCAACGCTGGCGGGAAAAACAATCCCAACATCCACCTCGATACCAAGGAGCACGGCACGCTGCGCATCGCGGTGGACAAGGACTACCTGAAGCAGGGCGAGAAAAACCTGCTCTACAAGAAATTCGGGGTGCGCGTCGCCGGTCGGCAAAATCTCAAGACCTTCGAGATGGATTCAAACTCGCTCCGCTTCATCGAGCTTTTGGAGCAGGACGCCGCTTATTCCCAATCGTATTTGGACGGCCTCCTCAAACGCGCGGCCCCGGCCTGGGCCGGAGTGGCGAACGCCGATGCCTGGCTGAACGACCTGCGCGGAGGCATCCATGCCTAAAGCCCCCGCGATGGCCCATGGAGTGCTTTGCGACACGAGCTACTTCATCCGATGGGCCAAATCTGACGATCCACTGCACGTAGCGGCTCACTCCTACCTAAAGTATCTGGTGGAAGGCGGACACACGCTCTACGTCTCGACCATCGCGCTAGCTGAATACTCCGTGCGCGACGCCATCTCCAATCTCCCGTTGCGGTATTTTCGCGTGCTACCCTTCAACGTAGACCACGCCCAACGAGCCGGTGAATTTACCCGTGCAGTCCTTCAGGCGCGGGGAAGTATGCCTGAACAAATCACGCAACGCGTGGTCATCCCCAACGATTCCAAGATGTTTGCGCAGGCCGATGTGACGCCCGATGTCACCCACTACCTTACGGCAGACGGCGAGTGCGAGAAGGTCTATCGGTTTCTGAAACGGAATGAGAATCCACGCTTTCAATTCGTTAAGCTCTCGACTCCGTGTCACGAAGCGTTCGGGGAACTCGATCTCTCCGACTAGTCAGTTGTCTTAGTCACAACGAGGCTCGGAATTGCCGCACTTCGCACCCAAAAAGCATCCGACTCTTCAAAGCCCACCGGCTGTTCTGAACCTGCCGTCCCGGCCGCCATCCCGTCGTCGTGAAAGCGATCGAGCCAAAAAGGTCGCTCTTGGTTTGATTCTTCCGAACAGAATCGTAAGCGTCAGCCCGGGTGCCCTCTTGACGTAAACTGAAGAGGTTCTGGCGAGAG